>SWCC01010124.1_pt1 | contig 218921 bp, 207 predicted proteins | sample 4692971 | NCBI WGS metagenome assembly SWCC01 (sample SAMN10267277, study PRJNA491770) | bioreactor metagenome | isolation source: DHS bioreactor inoculated with subseafloor sediment | place: Japan: off Shimokita Peninsula | collected 2006-08
CCCCCCCCTCATAGACGGACAACAGGTCATCGTGGATTTCGACGGCGCTCGAGGGTATGGGTCATCCTTTCTTGAAGAGGCGTTCGGTGGTCTTGTCCGAAAGAACGTCGTCTCTCCCGACGTGATCAATACGCGGATCAAGTTTGTTTCGACCGAAGACCCATCAGTTGAAGCGGAAGTACGCGAATACATCGCCAAGGCGATCAGCCGACAAGAATGACAGCCGAGTGCACTACGGCGGCCACTTCTCTGCTTCAGTCTTTCGCCCCGGCTGTGAGCTGGATTCTGGTCATCGTCGGGTGGAGCATTGTAAGACACGACAACAACCGGCGCGAAGCCCGAAAAGAAGTAAAGACGTTGGTCGACCAGGCCATTTCGCGCTCTGAAGATATCTGCGAAATGGCAAGATCGTATTTCGAAGCCCCAGTAAGCGCCGAAAGCCACAAGCAGTCCGCACGGATCAAGGCGGGCCTTAAAACGCTAGGCACCGAAATCAACACTCTGCGCGAAACAACCAGCAGTGCAGTCGATGCGCAAAAAGCCATGATCTCGCTACGGAAGGCCACCACGGGTGGAGACTTCGACTCCGCTGCGCGACAAGCGGCGCTGCACACCGACCCAATCTTCGACGAGATCGATGAAGCACTTATCACCTTTCATCGAAAGCTGACCGAGTCATTCTGCAGGTTGCCGCGCTAGGAATCGAAGGGGTCAGAGTCGATCGATGACAGAAGGGTCAGACATCTTCCGCTTTGAGGCGGGAGTCTCCCGTTCAACAACCTCAATAGCTGAACGTTGATTTCGGTCGCGAAGCAGGTTACCCGCACAGTGCTGATCGTGACGCACGGGCACATGAGCTTCGCCACGACCAGTTTTCAGCAGGCGCTTACCCCCCAGCCCGCATCCCCAACATCCCCCGACACCGGGGATAAGTACTGCACCCCCAAAACCGCCCCCGCTTGCTCTCCCGCCTCACCATCTTCGCCCCGCAGCTGGGGCAGGTTGGCGTTGTCCAGTCACCTTCGGTCGCGAGCTTGAGTAATCGCTGGCGGGAAGCCTCCGGTAGCCGTTCGAACATGGCGAGGATGAGTTTTCCATCAAGCAGGGTGATCCGGTTCGCCTGCGCGAAAGCGCGTGCGTCATCGGTGTAGCCGTTGGGTGCCATGAAGAAGGCCTTCTCAGCCTTCTCGTGCGCCATGACCCCACGCAACTCCCGAACAAGCTTTACTCCAACAGCCTGACTCCACGCCTTGCACTGGACGACAGCGGTAATGCGAGTGGGGTTGGCCTCATCCTGGAACAGGCGAATGTCGACGCCACCATCGGGACCGAGCGCTGTGGTCTCCGCGCGGATACCTTTTTCGCGGTAGAAGGCGCAGCACACGTCCTCGAAACGTTTCCATTCGATGCGATTGATTACGTCGAGCGACCATGCGGTGGGGCGCGGCTGCGCTACACCAGTATCCGATGTTTCTGCAGATGGGCTGTTTGAAGCGGGTTCGAAGGTTCGCCTCAGCAAGGCTTTATCCCCGGGGCTGATTACAGGCCCACTTGCACCTGAGGGCTTCCCGACCGGTCTGTTGCCAGCCGACTTTTCGTGGGCGCCGGCTTGCTTGTTGAAACGGACAAATGCAATGGCTGCGAAACCAAAGGCCATCAACCAGGCCAGCGGACTGAAGACGAACACGAGTCCAGCAAGCACACGGCTGTGTCCGAGCGTACCCGGGATGATGACGGCCGCGGCGAAGGCGCACACGGCGGCAAGGCCTGCACCTACCTTCCAGTCGGAGGTGGCGGCAATTTCCAGCAAACCCGGCTCGCGCCTGGACTTTCGATAACGACGGCTCATTTCAGGTGCGTCTAAATGGTGTGAACGAACTGAGGCTCGAGCGTCGAAGCATCACGCGCCAACCAGCCTTCGGAACACATGACGGCGAGACGAACAGGCAGAAGTCCTCTCTAGGTCGTTAGCATACCAATGGCAACGACATTCCCATGTGACATTATCATCACGCGTCTGCTGAATAAGTTACACCTCGGCATTCGTTTGATTGACCTCATGCTGTGCGGGTGTTTTACGTCATGTACGATACATATCCCAGCGGGAACCCGCTGTTCGTACGAGGCCGATCGAGACCATGACGCGCACCCTCCTCTTCGTCGATGCCGACAACCAGTCTCCCGCGCTCGTGGCGCCGCTGGCGCGTGTGTTCAAGTCTTTCGGGCGCAGCTGCACACAGGCGATCGTGGCGGGCAACGGAAAGGGTGACCGTGTGCGCGGCTGGGAGCAGGCTTTGCAGAGCGAAATGCCCGGCATCGAGGTCCGTTGCCATGTGGCGCCGGTGCGCAAACAATCGGCAGATGTGAGATTGATGTTCGAGCTCGCGGCCGTGCATTACGGCGAGGCAGATCCCGCGACGCTGATCGTGGTGGTGTCGCGCGACGACCTGCTGGTTGCCGCCACCGAGTACCTCGCATCGCAAGGTCACACTGTGCTGATTGCGCTCGGCGCTGCGCCAAACGCCGTTGCGCCGGTGACCGACCTGCCCCTTGTTTCTCTGCCTCTGCCCAATACCCCGGCTCCTGTTCCAGCGCCTGACGTACCAATCGCCCAGAACGCCAGTGCGACAAACGGTTTGGACAGGAATATCGTTGCCGCAGCAGTTGCCAGGATTCGGCAAGCGCTCGCTCCTAACAAGCAGGGGGGCTATGCCGCGTCTGCCGTAGGGCAGGTACTCTCGAAAATGGGGCACGACAAGGCGACCCGCGACAAGATCGTGCGCGCAATCCCGAACCTGAAGGAAACCGGCGTTGGCGGCGACAAGCGTCTGATCTTCTGAAACCTCAGGCTCGTACCCAGCACCGCAGCCCGGACACGAATGACGGGCAGCGACTCTCATCCCTTCTGATACAGCGGCTCCAGCGAATCAAACGACTCTGCCCCCTTTGAAACTGTTCGTTTAAGTCGTTTTTAGTAAATCGTGATGAATTTACCGGGCTTGCTGGGCGAAAATCGCTACACTTTCGCCATACCGTGTCATAGCCGGCAACGAAGTGTCGGGAGTCGTGATTGAAGATGCTTCACGCTCACGATCGAGCCCGCGCTGCCATTCAATCCGCCCTTATTGCTGTTATCGACTCCATGGGAGTACTCATGCTCAAGAAAATCAAGATTGCCGCCGCCGCCCTGCTGATTGCCGCCTCTGCCTCCGCCAATGCGACCGTCGTGTCGTTCTCCGTAGACAATTACGGCCCCAGCTATGGCAGTTTTGCCGGGGCAGACACGAACGCCAACGGCATCCTTGCCCAAGACGAACTCACCTCTTTCGCGTTCGATCATCTGGATTATGGCCACCACGTAACCCTGTCGACGCTGTTTGGCTTTGGCGACTTCGATCTGGTCTCGAACAGCTGGCTGGCCAATGGCTCCGGCTGGGGCACTAACGGTTCGTTCTTCAGCTGGAACGGTGGCGCCAACTCGGTTCACGGAACATGGGCGAACGTCAGCACGTCTATCGTGCAACTCGATGCACAGAGCAACGTACCGGAACCAGCTACGCTGGCATTGCTGGGCATCGGTCTCGCAGGGATTGTTGCGGCCCGTCGCAAGAAAGTCGCCTGACTCTTACGCGGCAGGCTTGAGAGGCGAGCGAGTAGCCCCACAAATACTTCAGCCTTGTCGATAAAGCCTCTCGAGCACCGCCCGCATATCCGCTGGCAAATACCCCCAGCCACGCTCGGCAATCCGGTCCGGAATGCCGAACAGCGCTTCCGCCACGCCGCCCGCGATGGCGGCCACGGTGTCGCTGTCGCCGCCGATCGAGATTGCGTTGCGGATGGCGTCCTCGAAGTCGGTTGCGGTGAGCGCGCACACCAGCGCCTGGGGGACGGTTTGCTGGCAGGTTTCGTTGAAGCGGTAGGTGGGGCGAATGTCGTCGACGCTGCGGTCGAGGTCGTAGCCGAAGCGCTCGGTGATGGTGCTGCGGATCTCGGCAGGTGCAAGTCGCTGGCGCGCCAGGAAGATGGCCAGCGCGGTGGCTTCTGCGCCCTTGAGGCCTTCCGGGTGGTTGTGCGTGACTTCGGTGGCCGCCTGCGACAGTGCGGTGACTTGCTCGACAGTTTCTGCAAGCAGGCCGGCAGGCGAGATGCGCATTGCGGCGCCGTTGCCGAAACTGCCGTAGGGTGAGGCGTCGTCCGACTGCAGCCACTCGCCAAACATGCCGCCCCAGCCGCCGTTATGCCAGTAGCGCCGCCCCCAGTCCTTGAGCGCTTCGGCCGGCGGACGCTTGTTGATGAGCGCGTCGGCCACGGCGATGGTGCATACGGTGTCGTCCGTATAGAAGGCGCGCGCGTGAAAGAAGGGATCGAAGGTTTTGGCGCGATGATTGTTGAACTCGTATACCGAGCCGACGATATCGCCAATGATGGCTCCCAGCATGATGTGATGTCCTTCGGTTGGGTGGAGAGGCTGTCGCATGAGCCGACGGCATGTTTAGCGTCATTATCTGCCCCCCGCAGGCTCGCCGAATGAGCCTGTATCCGGATACGAAGCAGCAGGAACCGGTCAGGCCTGCAAAGGCCGCCACCTGTCGACCGCACGATTGCACCCTGCACATCGATAAATATTGCTTATCAGTCGATAGAAACGTTTACTCAGCTGATTGTTGCGCCGCACAACACTCTCCACTAGTATTTGAACCGTCTCCTCCACCCTCCTCCTTTGGTGTGGATTTAGCCCGAGCCCGAAAGCGCTCGGGCTTTTTTCTTTTGCGCTTCCGGTCTGTGGTGTGTGGCCGCCCTGGCGCCGAGCCGGACATCGCCGCAACGCATCACTGCCCGTCACGAAAGCTGGCCTAGAATGTACCGGCACCTCCTTCCTGACCCGGGTTCGCACATGCGGGCAAGGGCAAACCGATCACTGCAGGAGCAATCACATGGGCTTCATCACGACCATTTTCATCGGCCTGATCATCGGTCTCATCGCGCGCGTGCTCAAACCGGGCAACGATCAGATGGGCTGGATCATGACCATTCTGCTGGGCATCGGTGGCTCGATGGTGGCGACTTACGGCGGGCAGGTGCTCGGCCTGTATCGCGCGGGCCAGGGGGCGGGCTTCATCGGCTCGGTGATCGGGGCAGTGGTCCTGCTCGCGGTCGTGGGTGCGCTGCGCAAACGATGAGCACCCGGTGCAGCAGCCTGCTGGACTGCTGCACCGTTTCAAGCGGCTTGCGGCCGGATCAGCCGTCCGAAGGCGGGATCAGGACAAAGTTGCCGACGTGCTTTTTCTCGAGAAACTCGCGCTGTGCGTCGGCGATGCCTTCGAGCGGGAAGGTCTTGGCCACGATGGGACGCAGTTCATTGCGCTCGATGTAGCCGATCAGGTTGGGAAAGACCGGCTCGTCCCAGGCCGTGCACCCGATCAGCCTGAGGTCCTTTAGATAGAAGTCGCGCATGTCGAGCGTGACCAGCGGGCCACCGATGGCGCCTGAAGACACATAGCGCCCGGCGCGCTTCATGACCTTGAGCATGCTGCCAAATGTCGCCCCCGCCACGTTGTCGACGACCACATCGACTGCGTTCTCGCCGAGGCTGGCAACGATGTCGTCACCGCGCGCGATCACATGATCGGCACCGATCGCACGCACCTGATCCATTTTTGATCCGCCCACGATGGCGGTCACCGTGGCCCCGCGCCGCTTGGCCAGCTGCACGACCGCCGAGCCCACGCCCCCCGATGCACCGGTCACCAGCACATGGTCTGCACTGCTTACCTGCGCGCGATGCACCATGTTCTCGGCCGTCCCGTAGGCGCAGGGAATCGTTGCAAGCTCGGCATCGCTCCAGCCGCTCTCCACCACAAACACTTCCGTTGCAGGCACTTTGACCCACTGGGCGAAGGCGCCGTCGAAATCGGAGCCCATCCACACGGTGTCCATCGACCCGAAGCCGTCCTTGCGCATGCACGCACGGACGAGGACCCGCTTGCCGACAAGCGCGGCATCCACGCCTGGCGCAACCCCAGCGACACGGCCGCAGCAGTCCGTACCCTGGATGAACGGAAACGGCGTGCCCTCGTTCCAGCCACCATCGTCCCGCTCGGTGGCCTCCGCACTGGCGGTTTCCTCGGTCCCGCCGGTCACGCTGGATGAATACCAGCCCAGACGGGTGTTGATTTCCGTGTTGTTGACGCCGGCCGCCAGCACCTGCAGCAGCACCTCGCCCTCGCCCAGGGCGGGAACCGGCACGTCGCAATACACCAGCTTGTCGTAACTGCCATTGCCCACCGTCACGACGGCCTTCATCGTGCTGCTCACACCCCTCGTATCAAACCGGTTCTCGCCGTCCTTTCCACTCAATTCCTTCGTCATTTGCACCACTCCATTCCAGCAACCCTCGCCTTCAGGCGCCCGGGTTCATTAACCGTAACAGTGTCCCAGCAAAAGCGCTGCACCGCAAAAACGGAATTGCAAATGCGACACCTTCTCATTACTATTCTTTCCACTCATGCGCCGTGGAGTTTCGACTTCGGTGCCGAACACGTCCGCCATACGATGGAAAACAACTTCAAGAGGTTAAAGATGCAAGTGCTTCGCCCCCGTGCCCTTCCCCTGTTCGCCGTTGCCCTGCTCGGCACTGCCAGCCTGGCGCATGCCGAGCGCCCCCTGAGCGTCGATGACGCGGGCACGCTCGACAAGGGCGGCGCCAAGCTTGAGGCTGGCTGGTCGAAGGACGACGAAGCCAAAGGCTACGACGCCGCCGCCGGCTTCAGCCCGATCGAGACCCTCGAACTCGAGATCGGCTTCGGGCGTTCGCGCGATTTCGCCACCGCCGGAAACGAGGCCACCAATGGCCACGGCCTCGCACTGAAGTGGGTGCCGCTGCAATCCGAAACCGGACTGTCCGCGGGTCTCAAGTACGAGTACGGACGTGACCGTACCGAAGGCGAGTCGGCCTATGTGAATTCGCTGACCGGCCTGCTGACCTGGACCTTCGAAGGCGGCCAGATGGTGCACACCAACCTTGGCCGTGAAGTGACCCGTGAGGACGGCGACACCGACGCCGTGAACACCTGGGGCGTGGCCGTCGATCTTCCGCTCACCGAGAAGCTGAGCTTCGTGGCAGAGACCTTCGGCAACGAGGACAGCCGTCCGGACCGGGCCATCGGCCTGCGCTACGAGATCGTCGAAGGCGTGAAGATCTCCGCCGCAGTCGGCCACGGCAACGACCGCAGCTTCGCCAACGCCGGGATCGGCTGGGAGTTCTGATCCACCACGCATGCCCGACCCGGCGTCGGGCATGCGCCCCTGTTCACGCCCCCCGACAACGCACAATGGAGCGAACCCAATGCGCCTGATCACCCTCGTTTCCGCGCTCGCCGCACTGCATTTCTCCACCGCCACGCTGGCCGCCGAGACAGTGACCGCGCCGCGCGTCCTCGCTCACTATGGCGAGCTCGTCCACGCCACCTACGCCGATGCCCATGCCGGCGCACTGGCGCTGCAGAAGGCGGTCGACGCCTTCGTCGCCGCACCGTCCGAAGCCGGACAGCAGGCAGCCCGCAAGGCCTGGCTCGCCGCACGCGAGATCTACGGTCAGACCGAAGCCTTCCGCTTTTACGGCGGCCCGATCGATGGCGAGGACGGCCCCGAGGGCAGGATCAACGCGTGGCCGATGGACGAGGCCTATGTGGACTTCGTCGAGGGTGCAAAGGACGCCGGCATCATTGCCAACCGCACGATCCCCATCGACATGGACACCCTCTCCGGCCTGAATGAGAAGGACGGCGAAGAGAACATCTCCACCGGCTGGCACGCCATCGAGTTCATGCTGTGGGGCCAGGACCTCGACGACAACGGCCCCGGCCGCCGTGCCTACACCGACTTCGTCGACGGCAAGGCGCCCAACGCCGACCGCCGCCGTGCCTACCTGAAAGTCACCACCGACCTGCTGGTGAAGGATCTCGGCGACCTGGCAGCAGCCTGGGCACCCGGCGCCGACAACTACCGCAAGGGCTTCGTGGCCGACGCGGGGAACGTCGCCAAGGTGATCTCTGCCCTCGGCATCCTGTCGCGCGGTGAACTGGCCGGCGAACGCATCGAAGTGGCGCTCGACTCGCAGAACCAGGAAGACGAGCACTCGTGCTTCTCCGACAACACCCACCGCGACGTTGTGGCCAACGCCACCGGCATCCGCAACGTGTGGCGCGGCCAGTACGTCCGCGCCGACGGCAGTGTGCTCAAGGGGCCGGGCGTGCGCGATCTGGTATCGGCGAAGAACAAGGCCGTCGCGAGCCGCGTGGATGCCCAGATCGACACGTCGGTGAAGGCCGCGGAAGCGATTCCCGCACCCTTCGACCGCGCCATCCTGGTCGGCACGCCGGGTCGCAGCAAGGTCGAGGCTACCGTGGTCGCGCTGAAGAAGCAGACCGAAGGCCTGGTCGAAGCAGCTGCGGTGCTCGGCATCAAGCGTCTGAACACCGTCGCGCCCGACTGAACGCCCGGTGACCGAGGGTGCTGACGCGGCCACGGGCTGCGGTCTGCACCCTCTCATCCGGCGCCCGCCTCCTTCCCCCTCGCTTTCTGCTTCCGCGCCCATGAAATCCAGACGCCTGCTCCTTGGTCTCGGCGTACTCGCCGCCACCGGCATTGCCTTCGCCGCCGTGCAGTCGGCTCACCCGACGATTGGCTACGAACCGGGCGAAGAACGCCCCGGCGGCGCCACCACCACGCCCGACCACGGACGCAACGCTTTTTCATACCCGGCGGCAAACCTGTCGATGGACCGGCAGACTGCGTTCTTCATCGGCAACTCGTTCTTCAAGAAGAGCTGGGTCGGCGCACCGGCCTCGACCTCGGGTCGCGACGGGCTCGGCCCGCATTTCATTTCCCGCGCCTGTGCCGGCTGTCACGTGCTCGACGGCCGCGGCGCTCCGCCGGCGGTGGACGCCAACGGTGTCAGCACCGAACAAGCGGTGGGCCTGCTGCTGCGCCTGTCGATCCCCGGTGACGGTGGCAAGGACGGTGTGGTGCCCGAGCCCACGTACGGCTCGCAACTGAACAACCAGGCCTTGCCCGGCATCCGCCCGGAGGCCCTGATCACGGTCAGCTACACCGAGGTACCCGGCCGCTTCGCCGACGGCACGCCCTACAGCCTGCGCCAGCCCACGTACACGCTGAGCGAACCCGGCTACGGTCCGCTGCACCCGCAGACGCTGATCTCACCGCGCATTGCCCCCCAGGTCATCGGCCTCGGCCTGCTTGAGGCCATCCCCGAAGCCCGCCTGCTCGAGATCGCAGCGCGCCAGGCTGCAGACCAGGCCGGCATCTCGGGCCGCCCGAACCGGGTATGGGATGCGGTGCGGCAGGACTGGGTCGTGGGGCGTTTCGGCTGGAAAGCCAACGTGGGCAGCGTCGCACACCAGACCGCCGCCGCCTTCAACGGCGACATCGGCATCACCTCCAGCCTGTTCCCGCACGAAGAATGCACCACGGCACAGCAGGACTGCCGCGCGCGGCTGCAGCAGGAAGCCGCCTGGCGCAGCGAGCGCGGCGAGCACCGCACCGACATCGACGACCGCTCGCTCGATCGCAGCATCTACTACACCACCACGCTCGCGGTACCCGCCCGGCGCACACCGGCCGACCCGCAAGTCCTCGACGGCAAGCGCATCTTTCATCAGGCACAGTGCGCGAGCTGCCATGTACCGAACCACGTCACCGGCGACTCGGACGCCTTCCCGGAACTGGCAGGGCAATCCATCTGGCCATACACCGACCTGCTGCTGCACGACATGGGTGAGGCACTCGCCGACCACCGCCCCGACTTTGCTGCCGACGGGCGCGAATGGCGCACCCCGCCGCTGTGGGGCGTCGGCCTGATCCAGACCGTGAATGGTCACCAGACCCTGATGCATGACGGCCGCGCACGCGGCGTGCTGGAGGCGATTCTGTGGCACGGCGGCGAGGCGGAAGCCGCCAGGCAGCACGTGCTGGGCCTGAATGCTGCCGAGCGCGATGCGCTGGTCCGCTTTGTGGAGTCACTATGATGTTTACCCGGTTTCGTACCAGCTGTTTCGGCCTGCCCTTCGCCGGCCTGCTGTTTTCGCTTGCCCTGCCTGCCCACGCCGCCGCGCCGGCGCCCATCGTGATGCCATCGCAGTGGATGAGTGCCCTGGCCAGCCAGCACCTTGCGCCAGGCTACCGCCACTTCGGTGACAAGGTGGATGCGCTGGCGAGCGCGCTCGCCGCAAGCTGTGAGGGTCAGCCCGCCGCAGCCGCGGCTGCCCGCCAGCGCTGGCTGGAGGCTGCGCACGACCTGCGCGAACTGAGCCCGCTGCCCATCGGGCCGGTGCTCGAGTCGCGCCTGCTGCGCCGCATCGACTTCTGGCCCACGCGTCCGGCACAGATCGAAAGCTCGATCGCGCAGTATGCAAGGACGCCCGCCAACACCGCGCGCATCGGCCTGCCAGCGCGCGGCCTGCCTGCGCTTGAGTACCTTCTGTTCGACGCCGAACGGCCGGCGCTCGCCGACGACGGCCCCGCCTGCCGCTATGCCGTGTGGCTCGCCCGCGACACCGCTGCGGGCATCTCTGCGACCGTATCGGCCTGGCCGGACTGGATTGCCGGCCTCGCCGAGGCCGAACCCGAACGCGAGGCACGTCTGCTCGCCGACGGCATCAACATCCTGATCGGCAGCACCGAAACCCTGCGCCTCAAGTATCTCGAAAAGCCCCTGCGCCCGCACACCGGCCCGGCGGAAACCGACGCCTGGCGCAGCGGGTCCGCACGTGCCGGCCTGATGGCGTACTTCTCCGGTCTGCGCGCCGGCCTGCAGGGTGACGAGGGCATGCCCGGGCTCACCGCAATGCTGCGCGGACGCGGACTGCTGACCCTGGCGGAGCGCCTCGACCAGCGCATCGACGCGGTGCAGACGGCGCTGGCAGCGCTGCCCCCGGACTTCGCTGCCGACGCTGCACGCCCGCAGACTGACGCCCTGGTCAGCGAACTCAGCCGCCTGCAACGCCTGCTGGCCGAGGAGCTTGCCGACGCGATGAAGGTCAGCGTCGGCTTCGGAGAGAACGATGGCGACTGATCTGCAGCGCCGCCGCCTGCTGGCCGCCCTTCCCGCCGGCTTCATCCTTGCGCATCTGCCCGCGCCTGCCCGGGCCGCGTTTGCCGCCGAACCCGCGCTGCTCACCTGCTGGGCCGACTCGCCCTCCCGCCCGCGCCACTTCTTTGCCGGGCGCAGCACCGACATTTCCCACGCATTCGAGCTGCCCGCACGCGGTCACGAACTGGCCTGGCATCCGTCGGGCGACGGCTCCGCGGTAGTCGCCGCGCGCCGACCGGGCCGCTTTCTGCTGCGCTGGGACGTGGCCAGTGGCCGGCAGCTGGCCGCGTTCGACGTCTATGACGCCGACGAGGACATCCGCCTCGAGGGCCATCTGAGCTTCAGCCGCGACGGACGCCTCCTGTTCGCCACCGAGAGCGAACTCATCAATGGTCACGGCCGCGTGGGCGTGTACGATGCACTCACGCTGCAGCGCCTCGCCGCCTGGCCCACCGGTGGCATTGGCCCGCATGCGCTGATGCAGCTCGCCGACGGACGCATTGCGGTCGCCAACGGCGGCATCCTGACCCTGCCCGAGACCGGACGCCTCAAGCGCAACCTGGACAGCATGGACCCGACACTTGCGCTGCTCGACCCCGAAGACGGCCGCGTGCTCGCGCAGTACCGCGTGCCGGACTCGTGGATGAGCGTGCGCCACATCGCACAGGCGGCCGATGGCCGCATCGCAGTGTCGCTGCAGAACGAAGCCGGGGATGCGGCAGACACGACCAGGTCGCGGCCACTGTTCGCCCTGCTCACGGACGAGGGCTTGCGCTACGGCACGGCAACGCCCGAGGTGCTCGCAGCCTGCGGCGGCTACGCCGGCGACATTGTCGCGATCGACGGGCAGACAGGCCCCGTATTCGCGGTGAGTTGCAGCGTGGCCGGCACGCTTGCGCTATGGGAGGCGGACGGCAGCTTCATCGGCCATCTGCCCACACCCGGCGTCTGTGCGCTGACCGCCACGCGCGGGGGCCTGCTTGCCACCGGTGACGGCGGCGACCTGTGGGCAGTCGCACCCGGCGAAGCCCGCGCCCAGGCGCACTGGCCACACGCATTCGCCTTCGACAATCACGCGCGTCCAGGCTGATCGTCCACGCCTGCAGCAGGCACTCAGAACACCGACAGGCCGGTGCGCGCGACAAACATTTCGAGCGCCTTCATGCCCAGCAGCGAGTTGCCGGTCTCGTCCAGTCCCGGCGACCACACGCACAGGCTGAGCGTATCGGGCAGCACGGCCACGATGCCGCCGCCCACCCCGCTCTTGCACGGCAGGCCGATACGGAAGGCAAACTCGCCGGCTGCGTCGTACGTGCCGCAGGTGAGCATCAGCGAGTTGATGCGACGTGCCTGGCGATCGGAAACCAGCGCCGAGCCATCGAGCGGATGCGCGCCATCGTTGCACAGGTAGCCAATGGCCCGGGCAAGCTGCACGCAGTTCATTGCCACCGAGCACTGGTGAAAATAGAGATCGAGCACCGGCGCAACATCGTTGTCGATATTGCCGAAGCCTTTCATGAAGTTGGCCAGCGCGATGTTGCGAAAACCCGTCTCCGCCTCCGACGCAGCCACCTCCTCGTCAAACGCCACGGCTTCGCCGCACAGGCTGGAGAGCAGCGCGAGAATTTCGGCCCGCCCATCGCCGCAAGTGCTCACCAGACGGTCGGCCACAGCAATCGCCCCGGCGTTGATGAAGGGGTTGCGCGGCACGCCGTGTTCGGCTTCGAGCTGCACCAGGGAGTTGAACGGGTTTCCCGAGGGCTCGCGCCCGATGCGCTGCCACAGGACCTCGCCCAGGTTGCGCATGGCGAGAGTGAGCGAGAACACCTTGGAGACACTCTGGATGGAGAACAGCGTCGTCGCATCGCCCGCACAGTACTCCGCGCCCTCGCGGGTGCGCAGTGCAATGCCCAGCTGGTGGGGCGAGACCCGCGCCAGGGCGGGGATGTAGCTCGCCACCTTGCCGGCGCCGAGTTCGGGTTTGAGCGTGCTGACGATGTCGTCGAGTACGGGCTGGAAGTCCATCGTCCTGTCCTTGCGAGTGAGGTGCTGCAGAGTGGTGCGGACGCTCAGTGCCTGGGGATACCGCTGCGCACCGTATAGACATACAGCGCCTCGACCTGTTCGCGTGCCCACGGCGTGCGCCGCAGAAACTTGAGACTGGAGGCAATGCTGGGCTCGTGATTAAAGCAGCGGATGTCGATCTGCTGCCCGAGTTCCGCCCACGTGTAGTAGGTCAGCAGTTCGTTGAGGATCTTCTCCAGGGTGAGTCCGTGGAGGGGATTATTGGGCTGCGCGTCTGCCATGGGCTTGTCTCGGATCGGGGCAGGCGAACGATAGCAGCCCCCGGGCTGCGCCCCAAGTTTTCAGCACGCGCGCCGGAGCTGACTATGCCCAGGTATCGATCACGCCACCCGCGGTTCCGGCGGGCGCCGCGGGCACGGGCGGCAAGGCCTCGAGCAGCTGCATTGCGCTCTGCTCCTGGATGTCCATGGCTTTCTTGAGCACCGACATCGACACTTCCTGCTGCAGCTGGGCCGCGGAGTTGGCACTCGCGGCGGCGGCAATGGATGAGACATCCATGTCGCACCTCCTTGTCTGATTCTGGCGAACACGCCAATACCGGGCTTAACGGCAGTGCGCAGAAAAACTTGAATCGCCCCTCACCGTGACCTTGCGCACCAACTTGGTGTTTATCCGAGTACCTTAGTCGGGATAGCACGGGTAACATGACGGAATCTTTCGCGGGCGCCCCTCGCCCCGCCCGCCGCCAATCGAGTCAGCCCCCGCACAATGATTCTGATCCTCAAGTCCTTCCGTTCACTTTACTTTGCCACCCTGCTGATGCTGCTGGGTTCGGGCCTGCTCAGCACTTACCTGGCCTTGCGGGTCGCGGCAACGGCGGACGGCCTGTGGGTGGGTGCCCTGATGACGGCAAACTACGTCGGCCTGGTGCTGGGCGGCAAGGTGGGACACCGGCTGATTGGACGCGTCGGCCACATCCGCGCCTATGTGGCGTGCGCCGGCGTGGTGACGGCGGCCGTGCTCGGTCACGGCCTGACCGACTGGCTGCCGGCGTGGCTGACGCTGCGCATGGTGATCGGCCTGTGCATGATGTGCCAGTACATGGTGATCGAGAGCTGGCTCAACGAGCAGTCCCATGCCGAGCAGCGCGGCCAGGTGTTTTCCGGATATATGGGTGCCTCCTATCTCGGCCTGATTCTGGGCCAGCTGGTACTGGTGGCGCACCCCGAGCTCGGCCTGGAGTTGCTGATGCTGGTCGGGCTGTGTTTTGCCCTGTGCCTGGTGCCGGTGGCCCTCACCCACAAGCTGCACCCGGCCAAGCTGCATCCGGCGCCGCTCGAGCTGCGCTTCTTCTTCAAACGCGTTCCGCTGTCGCTGATCACCATTCTGGTCGCCGGCCTGCTGATCGGCTCCTTCTACGGCCTCGCACCGCTCTACGGCACGCGCATGGGCCTGACGACCGAGCAGGTCGGTCTGTTCATGGGTAGCTGCATTTTTGCCGGCCTGCTCGTGCAATGGCCGCTGGGCTGGCTGTCGGACCGGCGTGATCGCGTATGGCTGATCAGCCGCTGTGGCGCGGTGCTGGCAGTGTTCGCCCTGCCGCTCGCAGTCTTGCCCGAGGCGCCGATATGGCTGCTGTTCGCGGCGGGCTTTGCCGTGTGCATGCTGCAGTTCTGCCTCTACCCGCTTGCGGTTGCGCTCGCCAACGACCACGTGACCGCAGACCTGCGGGTATCGCTCACCGCCATGCTGCTGCTGACTTTCGGTGTCGGCGCCAGTATCGGCCCACTCCTCGCCGGCGTGCTCATGCGCTTTCTCGGCGCCAACATGCTGTATGTCTTTGTCGCCGTCTGTGCGGCCGTGGTGGCATGGCGGGTGCAACCCAAGCGCGCGACCCACCTGCATCAGGTCGACGACGCGCCGCTGCATCACATCCCGATGCCCGACAGCACCAGCAGCTCGCCGCTGGCCGCAGCCCTCGACCCGCGGGTCGACGAACAGATTGCGCAAGAGCAGATGCAGCATGCGGGGCCGGAACAGCAGACGTCCCCCCCGACCGAAGAACCCGTCGAACGGCCTTCAGGCAGCTGACGCCGGGCGGGTGCCCTCAGCCTACACCGCGAGACCGACTCAGAGCTGGTTTGGGGGCACGATGCCGTGGCGCTTCATGCGGCGATAAACCGTTGCACGGCACAGCCCGAGCTCAGCCGCTGCCGCAGTCACGCACCACTTGTGGCGCTGCAACGCTTCGAGCAACCATTCCCCCTCACGCTCGCTCCAGCGCGGCCCCGAGCCGGCCATGGACGACATCGCAGTCGGCGCTGGCGCCTGGGGCGCAGACCTGTGTGCAGGTGACGGCTCCATCAGTTCATCGGGCAGATCACACACCCGGATCCGTCCGCTGTCGCTGACCGCGAGCGCAAAGCGCAGCACGTTGCGCAACTGGCGCACGTTGCCCGGCCAGGCATGACCGCACAGCAGGGCCATGGCCGCCGGATCGATGTCGGCTTCGCATCCCATCTCGGCCGCTTCCTCGGCCACGAGCAGATTGATCAGGTAGGTCTTGTCCTCACGCATCCTGAGTGCGGGCAGGTAGAGTGTCGCACCACACAGCCTGTAGTAGAGATCCTCGCGGAACAGACCATCGGCAATCAGCTTGCGCAGGTCACGGTGCGAAGCGGCCACCACCGTCAGCCGGATCGGCTGCGCTCTGTCGCTGCCGAGCGGAGTCACCTCCTTTTCGGCCAGCACACGCAGCAGTCGCGTCTGCAGGTGAATGGGCATGTCACCGATTTCGTCGAGGAACAGGGTGCCACCGTCAGCCTGGGCGATCAGCCCCTTCATGCCCTTGCTGCGCCCGCCGGTAAAGGCGCCGGCGGTGTAGCCGAACAGTTCGCTCTCGATCAGCGACTCGGGGATTGCGGCGCAATTGATGGCCACGAACGGTTTGTCGCAGCGGTCGCTCGATTCGTGCAGGGCCTTGGCCACGACCTCCTTGCCGGTCCCGGTTTCGCCGTGCAGCAGGATGCAGACCGACTTGTTGACGAGGCGTTTTGCCTGCCTGATCAGACGCTGCATCTGCGGATCATCCCCCGCCAGGCGGTCGAGCGCGGGCGCGCTCACGTCCGGCTCGGCCATCTGCGCCAGCTCCGTCCTGCGACCGGGCGCGACGCTGGGCGAAATCACATGGGCGTAAAACACGTCGTGATCGAAGGTGGTCAGGGCCGTGCGCTCGTTCAGTAAGGCATTCCGCCCGATGCGCCATACCTCGGCACTGCCTTCGCGGAAGATCGAATCGAGCGAACTGCCCACGAGCGCGCAGGACACGCCGCGGTCACTCCCGGCCCTGAGCACGCGGCGCGCACCATTGTTGGCGCCGACAACGACGCCGTCGGCATCGAAAGCCAGCAGCATTTCACCGCTGGCATCGACCATCGGCCACGCCGCACCCAGCCGCAACACGTAGGCTTCGTGGAAGAAACGCATGAAGTTGGCGTCTTCGACCATCTTGGCGTACATCACCGTCAGCTGCAGCGCCAGGTGCTGACTCTCGCGCGGTGAAGGGGAGCTCAGGGCGGAGATGTCGAGCACCCCGAGCAACGCCCCGGTGGGGTCGAACAGCGGCGCACTGTTGCAGGTCAGCGCGATGTGAGACGAGTCAAAGTGATCGATCTGGTGGCAGGTAATCGGGCTGAGATCGGCGATGCATGTACCCACCGCGCAGGTGCCCGCCCGCGCCTCGCTCCAGTCGGCACCGAGGTAGAGACCCGAGCGTCGGAGCTCTCCCTCCCAGCGGTCATTGCCGATGAAGTCCACTGTCACGCCGCTGGCATCGGTCAACAGCAGCACGTAGCCGAGATCGCATACCCGCTTGTAGAGTTGCTCCATACCCGTGCGTGCGACCAGCAAAAAATCCTCGATCTGCTCGCGGTGCTGGCGCAGCTGGCTGTGTTCGATGATGTGTGCAGGCGTCGGCCGGGTGGGGTCGAGATCGTACTCTTCGATGCAGCGCAGCCAGGAACGCTGGATCCGGTCTTTGGATACGTCATTGCTCCGGGCCACGGACAGCACCCGCGAGATATGATCGCGTTGAGCGAGTTGCATTGCCAATGTCTCCTCCATGCGCGCCTTTGCGGGGAGCCCCCCAGGCGTCGGTCGTACGTCAGGCCGTTCGGGCGGCCTGCGTCGTCATTTCCTCATCTTATATCATTCGTAGCATCCTGCCGGCGCACGGCCCGCCCCCCTTCGGCGCAGACCGTGCGCCTTCATTGCAGTCAGGGCAAGGCCTGGGCCAGCGCCACACCACGCTCAACCACCCAGAACGACGCGACCACGGAGCACGGCAGGGCCAGCACCCGTCCATTGGCAAAGTGCGGGCTTCGCCAGTAGCGCCGCAGCAGCCAGAGCAGCGGCGCAGCGACGAGCGACAGGGCAATCTGGCCCAGTTCAATGCCAAGGTTGAAGCCGACGATCAGGCCCGCAAGATTGCCGGCAAGACTCGATGCAGCGTCGGTCAGCGCGAACGAGAAGCCGAACCCATGGACCAGCCCGACGCAGAACACCACAGGCGCGAGCAGGGCGCGCTCGCTTGCCCTCAGTACCCGCCAGCCGGCGTACACGATGGACGCCGCGATCGCCACCTCCACCCCGGGCGCAAACCACGCAAGCGCATTCAACCCGCCGAATGCGCCAGCGCACAGGGTGATCGAGTGCCCCAGCGTGAAGGCGAGCGAGGTGCGCGCAAACTGCGCCACGCTCGATGCGCCGAGCACCAGCAAGAGGATGAAGAGCACATGATCGAGCCCGCCGAGCACATGGTGAACGCCCCCCTCGATGTAGTTGAGGAAGCCTGGCTGCGGTTCTGCCGCCTGCGCGCCGCCACCACCTGCAGTCGCCGCCCACGCCGCCTCGATGTCGAATGTGGAGGACAGACTGCCCACGCTCTGATGACTGCCGACACTGCTGTCCTCGCGATGGATGCGCACGATGTTGACAGCACGCTCAGCCAGATCAGGCCACTCGAGGGGGCTGCCGGACAAGACCGACTGCACCCCGGGCAGCGGGCGCGGAAAGCGCAGGCGCATGCTGACGACCGCGTCAGCCAGGTCGACCGAGACATCGTCGTACACGGTCACACCATCGCCCACGTTGCGCTCGATCGCTGGCAGGTAGGTAAAGGGGTCGCGCGCAGCGAGGGTGTCTATGCGCGCCCCTTCCAGGCTGCCATACGCACCATCGATCTGCAGCGCGCGACCGAGGCGCGCCTGCAGCAAGCGGGTGTCGCGACGCAGGGCGGCACCATCCACCACAAGCTGCCCGCGCTCATCGGTGTCGAGGAAGTGCGGTGGCGGCTGATCACCGCCCACGGTCCAGTCGTGCGGCAGCAGCACCATGGCCAGCGGCATCTGCACATACACCCGCAGCGCGCCATCGTGCGGTACGACGTGGACGATGCGGGCCATGAAGTCCTGGAAGTGGGCCCTTGCCATGGCGCCATACGACAGCACACAGGCAAGGAGCAGCCAGACAAGCGTGCGGCCCGCGCCGCACGCCAGCCGCGCCCTTACTTGCGCGGGTCCCACAGCCGCTCACTGGTGGTGAGTTCGTAGGCGCGCCCGTCCGGCGCACTCACGAGTTCCAGTTGCATGCCCCAGGGTGACATGAAGTAGATCCAGGTCAGCCCCTTGAGCGGCCCGTCGGCAAACAGATGGGGTTCGCCGAGGAACTTCACCCCCTTTGCCTTCATGTCTGCCATCGCCGCCTTCATGTCGTCGACATAGAAGGCAATGTGATGCCCGCCGATGTCGCTGTTCTTCGGCCCTTGCTTACGCTGGTCGGGCGAGGTGTACTCGAAGATCTCGAAGTTGGTGCCGTTATTGCATCGCATCATGTGAGCCACCGGAATTTCGGCGCGCGGATTGACGTTGAGGTTCTCCTTCATCCAGTCGTCCTTGAAGGGACCGAACGGACCGATGGTGAAGAAGGCCTTGCAGCCCATCACGCCCACGAAGAAATCCACCGCCTGCTGTGCATTGGGCACGGTGAAGCCGAAGTGTTCAACACCGCGCATGCCGGGTACGGCAGCATGCGCGGCCGGCAAGGCGGCGGCCAGGGTAAGGGCGGCAACGCAACGACGGAACAGGCGGCCGCTTCTGGAGCTGTTTTCGAGTTTCATTTGAGAGATTCCTTTCATGTTCTGCATTTGTCATTGCTCCTCGCTGCAGGCTTGCTGAGGCGAAAAGGTGGGGGCTCCGCAAGCGGGCCCCCCAAGCTCACGCGAGGAGGAACGCGTTCATCGACTGTGTAGCCCGGAGCACGGACGCTCAGAGTTCGCGCCGCTTCATCGCCCCCGCGATGTATTCCGCCTGCCGGACGGCAAGCGCGACGATGGTGAGCGTGGGGTTGGCCGCGCCACTGGAGGTGAACTGGCTGCCGTCGGACACGAACAGGTTCTTGATGTCGTGCGTCTGCCCCCACTTGTTCACCACGCCATCACGCGCCTCTGCGCTCATACGGTTGGTGCCCATGTTGTGGCTGGCCGGATAGGGCGGCATGTCGATCACGCGGGTGGCGCCGATGGCTTCGGACAGCTTGCGCCACTGCCCCAGGCCATGACGGCGCATGGCGGCGTCGTTGGTGTGGTCGGTCTTGGTGACGATGGGAATCGGCAGGCCGTGCTGGTCCTTCTCGGTCGGATGCAGGGTGATGCTGTTCTCTTCCTGCGCCAGATCCTCGCCGCACACCCACACGCAGCTCATGTGATCGAACTTCTCCAGCGCGGAGCTCACCTCGCGCCCCCAGCCGCCGGGTTTCATGAAGGCCGCGGCGAAGGGCAGGTGCAGCGCCAGCCCTTCGAGGTGGTAACCGCCGAGGAAGCCACGGTCGGGGTTATTGGGCACCTCGTCCGACACCACCGCAGCGATGTCGAAACCGCGGTACATGTACACCGGGCCCGGGTTGATGGTCAGCGCGGCCGCCGTGGTGTGGTTCATGTAGTTGCGCCCGACCTGGCCAGAGGAGTTGGCCAGGCCGTTGGGGAACAGGCTGGAGGCGGAGTTGAGCAGCAGGCGCGGCGACTCGATCGAGTTGCCGGCCACGCATACCACCCGCGCTTTCTGCAGATGCTGCTTGCCGTCCTTGTCGGCGTAGAGCACACCGGTGGCCTTGCCGCTCTTGTCGTGCTCGATGCGCAGCACCATGCTCTGCGGGCGCAACTCGGCGTGGCCGGTCTTCATCGCGCGCGGAATCTCCGAGTACAGCGTCGACCACTTGGCGCCGATCTTGCAGCCCTGCATGCAGTAGCCGATCTGCTGACAGGCGGGGCGACCATCGTTGGGGCGCGTGTTGGAAGCCACCGGACGGACGATGTCCTTGTAGCCGATCTTGCGCGCGCCGGCCTCGATCACCTTGTAGTGGTTGTTCGGCGGCATCGGCGGCAGGCCGCTGGCCTTGGTGCCCGCCACACCCATCTTGCGTTCGGCGATGTCGTAATACGGCGCCAGCTCCTCGTAGCTGATCGGCCAGTCGAGCACATTGGCACCCGGCACGTGGCCGTAGGTGCTGCGGGTCTTGAATTCGTGCTCCATGAAGCGCAGCGCCAGGCCGGACCAGTGCATGGTCGAGCCACCCACGCCCTTCACGATCCACGCCGGCAGGTTGGGATAGGTTTCGGTATGGTGCCAGCCGCCGGCCGAGATGCGCTTGTCGAGCCACGAGATCTTGGCAAACATGGCCCACTCGTCGTTCTCGAAATCCTCCTGGGTGTGGTGCTTGCCCGCCTCGAGGATCACCACGTCGATACCCTGCCGGGTCAGTTCGTCCGCAAGCGTGCCACCGCCCGCGCCGGAGCCGACGATGACGACGACGCTGTTGTCGTCCTTGGAAAAGGTCTTGCTCATGTCTCTTGTCTCCGTCTTTTCTTATGGATGTGCGGGATCAGGCCTTGGGCAGCCAGTCGATGTCGTCGAAACCGCGATCGACGTAGCCGCCCTTCTCCCACGACGAGCCCTCCTCGCCGAACAGCGGCCATACCGCCTTGTTGTTGTAGAAGCCGGTCACCATGTCGCCCTTGATCTTCTGGAAGAAGGCGCCGCGCTCGATCGCGTACAGCAGGCCCAGGCGTTCGGTTTCGGTGGGAACGTCGGCATAGGGCTTCCTGAAGCTCGCCATGGCGAGGCGGTCGAGCTGCGCGACGCCGTCGAGGATCAGCTTCTTGAGCGCGGGGTCCTTGGCCGCCATCGCGTCGTAAGGCTCGATCGCGAGCATGTAGTAACGATCCGAGATCCTGTCGTGGGGGAAGATGTCGCGCGCCATGACCAGCAGGGTCTTGCCCGGACCCGCGCCAAGCTGGGTGAAGCCGGCGGCGAGGGCATCACGCGCAGGCATCATCAGGCTGCCTGCGGACAGCGCGGTCACGCTCGCCGCCGCCACGCCAGAACCTTTGAGAAATCCGCGCCGGCTGACGGTGATCCGTTTTTCAACGACGCGCATGCCCTGCGCTGCAGGGGTGTTGCGGTGTTCGTCCTTCATGATGTCTCCTCTTGTTGTGTACTGCCTGGTCGTAACTTGGATTTCGCGGATTCAGGCCGCCACGGAATGGGGCGGAAACGGGTTGGAAAGCGGGACCGGGTGCACACCGAGCACATCGGTCAGCATCTGGTGCAGGGCCGAGGCGAAGCCCTCGACCAGCGGCGCCGACCCGAGCGCTTCCTCGCACGACGTCGTCCGACGTTCCAGCGCTGCCCTGTCTCCGGCGGGGCGGTCGAGGGTGTCGCACAGCAGCGTCCAGTCCGGGCGCGCAAGCAGGGTGCCCGAGGTGAGCAGTACCCCGTGCCGCCGGCGCAGCTGCGCGAGGCCGACGATCTTGCGACCGTCGACCACGACCTCCCACGGCGACAGGCCGCCGAAGCAGGCCCAGCCCAGGGCGGGATCTGCGGTGCTGCCACGCACGTCGGCAGGCGACAGGGCGTGTGCGGCAACGCCCATGTCGCGCAGCAGACCCGCGATCAGCACCCCCAGCCAGCGGTAGCTGGTGACCGTGCCCCCCGCCAGCAGCCTGTGGTCGGGCGGCAGCAGGATGGAGGTGCTGAGCATCCACGGCCCGGTGAGCACCGCGCCGCCGCCCGAACTGCGCTGGACGAGCTCGCAACCGGCGGGACGCGAACGCGCCTGATTAAGCAATGCCGCCTGTGAGCAGCCGAACACCACGCCCGGCGCGCGATAGGTCCACAAGCGCAGCTGCGGTTCGCGCACCGGCGCCTGGAGCAGCGCTTCATGCCAGCGCTGCTCGTCGGTGCTGCTCACCACGGCAAGACGGGGCTCGGCGTCGTACATCACAGATCCGCCGACTCGATGCGGCGCGCGAGGTCGCCCAGAAAAAGCGCCGCCGGGTATCCATCCACCGCGCGGTGGTCGAACACCAGGTGCAGGCCCATCATCGGTGCGATGACGACTTCGCCATTGCGCGCAACAGGCTTGTCGAGCACCCGTGTCACCCCGAGGATCGCGACCTGCGGCGGATTGATGATCGGCGAGAAGCTGTCGATCGCGGTCGTGCCGAGGTTGGTCACGGTGAAGGTGCCGCGCTGGTAGTAGCCGGCACCGAGCGCCCCTGCCCGTGCACCGGAGGCGACCTGCCTGAGCGCATCCGAGAGTGCCGGCAGGGCCAGCCGGTCGGTATTGCGGATGACCGGCACCATCAGGCCGTCGTCGAGACTGACGGCGACCCCGATGTTGATCTCGGGCATGAGCTCAACCGCCTTGTCGCGCATCAGTGCGTTGAGTCGCGGATGTTCGCGCAGGGTGAGGGCAAGCGCACGCAGCACCAGTACGGTGAGCGACACCTTGTCGCCGGCTGCGGCGAGGTCGCGGCGCAGCGCCTCGCAACGGCTCACATCCACCTCGACCGAGTGCAGAACGCGCGGAATCTGCCAGCCCTGCCCCATGTTGCGGGCAATGGCGCCGCGCAACCCGGTGAGCGGAATCATCTGCGCAGCCGGCACGTCGGCTGCTTGCACAGTGCTTGCGGGGGCATTCATGATCAGCCCTCGATCACCGCAAGCACGGCGCCGCGACCGAAAGTGTCGTCAACTGCGACCTTCAGTGCGGCCACCTTGCCGCCGCAGGGGGCAAGGATCTCGTGCGTGGTCTTCACCAACTCGGCCACGGCCAGGATCTGCCCGGCCTCGACACTGTCGCCCTCGGCCACCTGCCACTCCTGCAGCAAGGCTTCGGTTCCCTCTTCCACATCCGCCCACACGGCGTCGTCCATCACGATATCGGTCATGTGTGTTCTCGCTTTCAGTTCAGGTTGAGTTGCATCAGGTCGCGCACCGCGGCGGCAATGCCATCCACCTGCGGAATGGCAAAGTCTTCGAGCGGGCGGCTGAAGGGAATGGGCACATCGGGCACGGCCAGGCGGCGGATCGGCGCCTTGAGCTTCACGCGGTCGAGATGCTCGGCGACGATCGCCGCGATCTCGCCGGAGAGCCCGAAGGACAGGTAGTCCTCGTCGGCCACCAGCAGGCGGCCGGTCTTGGCCACCGAGCGCAGCACGGCCTCCCTGTCGAGCGGCACCAGGGTGCGCAGGTCGATGATCTCGACGTCGATGCCTTCGGCTGCGAGCTTGTCCGCTGCCAGCACGGCCTTCTGCACCATCTGCGACAGGGTGACGATGGTCAGGTCGCGGCCCTCGCGCACCACCTTGGCCTCGCCGAAGGGGATGGTGTAGGGCTCGAGCGGAACGGCGTTAGTGCTGCCCTCGTAATAGGACATCCACGACAGCCCCATGATGCCCTTGTGATACATGAACACCACCGGGTTGTCGTCGCGGATCGCCGCCGTCATCAGGCCCTTGGCGTCATAGGCGTTGGACGGCACGACGACCTTGAGGCCGGGCACATGAGCGAAGATGCCGTAAAGACATTGCGAGTGCTGGGCCGCATCGTTGTAGCCACCACCGATGCCGGTGGTGATCACCACCGGGTACTTGGTGTTGCCACCCGACATGTAGGTGTTCTTGGCGAGGTGGTTGTAGATCTGGTCGAAACACACGCCGAAGAAATCCACGAACATGAGCTCGGAGATCGGCCGCAGGCCCTCGGCAGCGGCGCCGATGGCCGCGCCCATGAAGCCGGTTTCGGAAATCGGCGTATCCATGATGCGGTCGGGGCCGAACTTGTCGAGCAGGCCGGTGGTGGCGCTGAAAATGCCACCGTACTTGCCCACGTCCTCACCCATCACGAACACGCGCTGGTCGCGCTCCATCTCCTGGGCCACCGCCTCCGAGATGGCCTGCGCCATGGTCAGGGTGCGGACTTTGGTTTCTGTTGTCATCGCTGTTTCCTCTCGTCGCGGGTCCGGTTCAGTCGGCAAACACGTGAAGCAGGGCTTCGGACGGTTCGGGATAGGGGCTGTTGCGGCCAAACGCATAGGCCGCCTCGATGCGCTCGCTCACGGCCTTGCGCAGGCTGGCGTCGCTGGTGTCGTCGAGCAGGTCGCGCGAGCGCAGCAGCGCGCCAAGCGCCGGGATGGGGTCGTGGGTGCGCAATTCCTGCGCTTCGCCCTTGGGGCGGTAGGTTTCGGGGTCGCCCTGGAAGTGGCCGAGGTAACGGTCGGTCTTGACCTCGATCAGCGTCGGGCCTTCACCACGACGCGCCCGTGCCACGGCCTCACCGGCCGCGCGGAACACCGCAACGGCATCGTTGGTCTCCACCAGCACGCCGGGCATGCCATAGCCGGCCGCGCGAACGGCGTTGGATTCGACCGAGGTGGAGTCGTGCTTCCCGACCGAGATGCCGTACTTGTTGTCTTCGCACACGAAGATCACCGGCAGCTTCCACAGCGAGGCTAGGTTGAGCGCTTCATGGAAGGCGCCCTGGTTGGCCGCGCCTTCACCGAAAAAGCCGATCGCCACCCAGTCCTTGCCCAGCTTCTTGGCGGCCAGCGCCGCACCGCAGGCCTGCGGTGCCGAGGCACCGACGATGCCGCTGCAGGAGAACTTCACTGCCGGGTCGAACAGGTGCATGTGCCCGCCCTTGCCGCGCCCAAGACCGGTGGCCTTGCCGAACATCTCAGCGGTCATCGCGTTCAGGTCGACGTTCTTGGCAATCGCGAAGTGATGCGGCCGGTGCGCGCCAACCACGGAGTCTTCCGTCTTCAGGTGCGCACACACGCCCACTGCAACCGGCTCCTGTCCGGCGGCGAGGTGCATCTCGCCCGGCACCGGGCCTCCACCGATATCGAAGGCGAGGCCTTTCTGAATCTTGGGGGGGAGCTTGCCCTCGAGATAGACCTTGGCCATGGTCTCCTCGTACTCGCGAATCTCCACCATCTTTTCGTACATCCACAGCAACTGTTCGGATGTCGGGTCCATAGCAGGTGTCTCCTCTAAACGTCTTGTTGGCCGGCGAATCGCCGTGTGTCGCATCCGGCCCCGTCAGCGGCCGGCTTGCCCTTCGTCATCGCAAGAGCAATGCCAGGCGCCGACCGACAGCCAAAGAAGCGCCTCAACCCCTTGTTTTCAATGTTTTAAAGATTATTTTTCCGGCACACACCGAAGCGCCACGGACTCCGATCTGTCGCAGCGACAGCGACAGATGTCGCTGCGCATTAAACGGATGTCCGCCTGGCGCTACGTGTCCTCGGCACGGACGAGGATGGGAGATCGAACAGACTTTCCCGGTCCTCACGAGGGTCCGCCAGCAGCCCCCTCGCAACGCCAGAACGCAAGCCTGTGGACGTCACGGCTGTAACGGATGTCGCACACAAACAGCGACAGCTGTCTCTGTGCGGAGACAGAAAAGAATAAATTAAGCCATTGTTTTTATTGATTAAGTTTTGTGGCAGGAAAGTTGCGTAGTGCTCGCCGTGCCTGGCTTCAACGCCTGGCACGACCGCGATGACAGTCGCAGGCCTTCGTGGCGACCGTTGCCGGAAAAATCAAAAAATCAGGAGACAAAGGATGTTCGGACTGAGCTCTTACCCACCAGCCCCGAAACGCATGGCAGCCGCACTGGCCATGGCAGCCGGCCTGGGCTGCGGCGCACCGGCCCAGGCCCAGGTCACGTTCGACGTGATCGGCCCTCATGAATACGAACTACCCGTCGGATTCAAACCCTTCAACGTATTCGTCCAGTACGCGACCTTCCAGGACAGCAACCGACTGTGGGATTCGCGCAGCAAACGCAAAGATGCACCTGGTGCGGACGTCATCGTAGGCATGTCGAAGTACGTCCGTTTCTGGTCGCCGGAATCGCATCCGGATATCGGCATTGCCTACGAGATCATCGTTCCGGAAGTAAGCATCCGCAGTAGCGCCAACCGCAGCTCGTCCAGTGGTATCGGCGACCCGCTCACCGGACCGGCGATCTGGTACAAGCCCTCAGCCAATGCCACGCTGGGCTTCCAGACCTTCATGCAAGTGCCGGTTGGCGACTCGGACGTCGGTGGCGGCGACGTATGGAAGAACTACTCAAGCCTGTTCTGGGACCTACAGCTCGGCAAGGTGAGCTACACCGCCGATGCCGGCTTCGTGTTCTTCGGCAAATCCACCGACGCTGACGCCACGCCCGGCACCATTTTCCACACCAACCATCGCCTGGGCTATGCCATGGGTGATGTGATTGAACCCTTCGTCGCCCTCGACTACGAGTCGCAGGCGGCATGGACGAACAAGGCCACTGGCACGCGCAACCCGCGCAATCACGAACTCACAGCCGGTCTGGGCGTGATGTTCAAGTACTACGGCAACCAGTCGCTGACGCTGCGCTACTCCGGCGGCATCGAGGGCAAGAACCGCGCTGCGACCAACAGCCTGAATCTCAAATACGCCTACGCCTGGTAAGCACCCGTGCTGCACCTGACACCGGCCCGACCCGCGCCGGACGCAGCCATCCACACCGGAAAAGATACGGAGACACCATGAAGCCAAGCACCTGCCTCGCCCCCCTTGTACTGTCCCTGACCTGCGCCAGTGTCATCGCCGCAACCAGCGCCGATCCCGGCTCGGTCGATCCCGACAACTGGCCGCAGTATCACCGCACCTCCAATGCCTGGCGCTACAGCCCGCTGACCGAGATCAACAAGGACACGGTCAAGAACCTGAAAGTGGCGTGGATCCACCAGCCGGGCAACATCACCCACGGGCTGCAGGCCACGCCGATCGTGATCGACGGCGTGCTGTACTACATCTCGGCCAACAACAACGTGTGGGCGGTCGACGCAGCCAGCGGCAAGACCCTGTGGCACTTCGAGCCCAAGCTCGACCCGCTGTCAAAGCAGGTGTTCTATGCAGCGGCCAGTCGCGGTGTGACCGTAGGCCGTGGCAAGGTCTTCCTCGGCACACTTGATGGGCGCTTCGTCGCCCTCGATCAGAAAACCGGCAAACAGCTTTGGTCCACCCAGCTCACCGACCTCAAGACCCAGTACGGCGCGCTGTTCTCGGCGCCGCCGCAACTGGCGGGAGACGTCCTGTTCGGCGGTACCACCGGCGGCGATCAGCCGATCGCGGGCAAGATCTACGCGGTGAATGCGGATACCGGCAAACCGGTATGGAATTTCGAGATCATCAAGGACGACCCCAAGAGCTGGCCCGGCGACAGCGGCAAGGTCGGCGGCGGGTCGGCCTGGATGCCGGGCACCTACGACGCCGAATCGGACACGATCTACATCGGCACCTCGAACGCGGCGCCCGACTACTACACGCCGGGACGCGAGGGCGATAACAAGTACACCGCCACCCTGCTCGCTCTCGACCCCAAGACCGGCAAGCTGAAATGGCATCGCCAGGAGATTCCGCACGACACCTGGGATTTCGACTCGGCCTACGAGGCGCTGGTGGTGAAGAAGGACGGCAAGGATGTGATCGTGCATCTGAACAAGAGCGGCTTCGTCTTCGTCATGGACAAGGCCGACGGCAAGCTCGAGAACGTGTGGCAGTTCGCCGAGAACATGAACTGGGCCAAGGGCATCGACCCCAAGACCGGCGAGCTCATCGAGCCGCGCCGCCCGCAGCCGGGCAAGCGCGAACTGCTGTGCCCCAACCTGCTGGGCGCACGCAGCTGGAACCACGGCGCCTACAACCCCGGCACCGGCCTGTGGTACTCGCACGGCATGGAAGTGTGCAACGAAGTGGTGTCGGGCAAAGACGATCCGGCCAGCCTGCGGGCGATTTCGGCGCTCTCGCTCGGCATCGACGAGATCAAGCTGGTTGCGCCGCCGGGCGGAAAGAAGCCTGACGGCCGCCTCGATGCGCGCGACCCGCTCACCGGCAAGCTGAAGTGGAGCGTGCGCTATGAACTGCCACCACTGAGCAGCGTGCTCACCACCGCTGGCGGGCTGGTGTTTACAGGTGACATGGAAGGCCATCTGTATGCCTACGATGCCGACAACGGCAAAGCCTTGTGGCAGTTCAGTGCCGGGTCGGGGGTGCGCGGTGGACCGGTGAGCTACGCGGTCAATGGAAAGCAGTACATCGTGATTCCGACCGGGCTCGGCTCCCACGCCCCCGGCTTTCTCGCCGGCGCCTTCCCCCAGATCAAGGATCTGCCGGGCGGCGCAGCCCTGATCGGCTTCACGCTCGAGTAAGGCACCCGCCCATCTGCAGGGGCCGGCGATGCCGTTCGCGCCCCTGCCCAGACCATTACACCCGAACGAATGGAGTTGCACATGAACCGGAATGACCGCTCATTCGCCCTGACCGCCATGGCCCAACGCAATTCACTGGGCATCCTCGCAGCCATCCTGCTTTCACTGTGGGCTGTCACCCCCGCCTTCGCCGTCGCTCCGCCTGCCGACAGCTCGCGCACACAGCAGGCAGCGCTCGCTCCCAGGGGCGGCGCAGTATTGCCATTCGACCTCATGGACCCGGCCCGCATTGAGACCGGGCGCAAGCGCTTCGCAAAAACCTGCGCGGGCTACTGCCACGGCCACGAAGGAATCGGCGGGCGGGCCCCCGACTTCAAGGGCCGCACCGACCTGAGTGCCGACGAAGCCTTCAAGACCATCTCGGAAGGACGCCAGACAGCCGACGTCATGCCGCCCTGGGGCGAGGCGTTCTCGGAAGAGCAGATCTGGGAGCTCGTGGCCTATCTGAAACACCTGGGACGCCAGTCCGTCGATTGAACGGCGCTCACGGCGGACTGCGTCGCCCCCTTGGCGTTCAGCGCTTCTCACCGACGGTCACAGCGATGCTGCCCACACCGGCGATCCCGCCCTCGAGGCGGTCACCGACCTTCACCGGCCCTACCCCGGCAGGCGTGCCGGTATAGATCAGGTCGCCGGCTTCTAGGGCGAAATAGCGCGACAGGTGGGCGATCACTTCGGGCACGCTCCAGATCTGCGAGGAAAGATCACCCTGCTGGCGGCGCTCACCGTTAACGTCGAGCCAGATCTCGCCGGCTGCGGGATGACCGCTGCCGCTTGCGGGCACGATCTCGGAGCACGGTGCCGCGGCGTCGAAGGCCTTGCCAATTTCCCACGGACGGCCCGCTTTCTTTGCCGCGCCCTGCAGGTCGCGCCGCGTCATGTCGAGACCGACGCCGTAGCCGAACACATGCTCAAGCGCGTCTTCGGCTGCGATGTTGCGCCCACCGCGACCAATCGCGACAACGAGTTCGATCTCGTGATGAACATCGTTCGATTCGCTCGGATACGGAAACACGCTGCCCGATGGGATCAGACTGTCCGGATGCTTGGTAAAGAAGAACGGCGGCTCGCGGTCGGGATCGTGGCCCATTTCGCGCGCGTGGTCGGCGTAGTTGCGGCCCACGCAATACACGCGGCGCACCGGAAAGCGCTTTGCGCTCCCGCTCACTGCGACACTGGGTACGGCCGGGGCAAAGACATACTGCTCGTTGTGATCGGACGACACGTCGGGAATCTCCTTGTTATGTGCGCCCCGGAGCGGATCGCGCCCCGGGCTCGCACGTGCGGAAACAAGTCTATCCGCGTCTCGATTTTCCCGGGATACCTGCGATGATAAATTTGACTACGGCAGGCGCCGGACTCAACGCGGCGCGCTGGCGGCCGATCGCCGCGGAAGGAAGCGCGCCAGCATGGGCCAGCGCAGGTTGCCGAGCAGGGCACCGCTGAGGATGGCCGCTGCCGCGAAGCCGGTTGCGGGTCCGAAGTGATGGCCATTCACCACGATCAGCAGAATGGTCGACAACAAGGGCGTCAGGTAAGCCAGGGCACCGACCGCGCGCGGATCGCCGTACTTCAGTGCGATGTCCCAGGTCAGAAAGGCCAGCCCCATCGGCCCCAGGCCCAGACCCGCAATCAGGGCGAGGTCGCTGCCGGACAGACCAAGCAGGCCGGCACTGCCGAACAGTGCCAGATGCAGCAGGATCGACGCGGCACCCGCCATCAGGCAGCACGCACCGATGGCCGCGGTCGGAAACGACGGCATCCTGCGGCAGCCGAGGGAATAGCCCGCCCACACGAAAGCCGCCGCGATCGCGCTCAGATAGCCCAGCGCATGCTCGCTCGAGATCGAGAACTTCTCGCCCCCGAGGATCAGGACCGCGCCGCCGAAACCCAGCACCGCGCTCAGCACGTGATTCACGCCCAGACGGTTGCCGGGCAGGAAGACGGGCGTCAGCAGCACGATGAGCAGCGGCCACAGGTATTGCAGCAGGTTGACCTCGACCGCCGGCGCCAGGCCGAAGGCAGCAAACAGCAGGGCGTGGTAGCCGAACAGCCCCCCGACCCCGACCGCATAAGCGCGCGGCTGTGCACGCCACGCGTGCGGCCGCAGGCCACCACCCACCAGACCGCCCACGAACAGGGCAAGGCCGGAACTCACGAGGGGCGGAACATGGCTCACCCGGTCGGTCAGCAAGGCGAGCGACGCCCACACCACAATGGTGAACAGGGCGGCCAGCAGCGCGCGCGGTGTCATGCAGAATCCCCTTATGCGGAAACGATGTTGTGCTCGGGCCCGAACGGGAAGGCGGTGATGTTATCCGCACCCTGCTCGGTGACGACAAGAATGTCGTGCTCGCGGTAGCCACCGGCGCCGGCCATGCCTTCGGGCAGCATGATCATCGGCTCCATCGAGACCACCATGCCAGGGACGAGCACGGTCTCGATGTCCTCGCGCAGTTCGAGGCCGGCCTCGCGACCGTAGTAGTGGCTGAGTACGCCGAACGAGTGACCGTAGCCGAAGGTGCGGTACTGCAGCAGGCCGTGGCTGCGATAGATTTCGTTGAGCTCGGCCGCGATGTCGCAGCAGCGCGCGCCCGGACGGATCAGTTCGAGGCCGCGGCGATGCACCTTGCAGTTGATCTCCCACAGTTCGAGGTGGCGGGCGCTCGGCTCGCCGAAGAACAGCGTGCGCTCGAGCGCGGTGTAGTAGCCGGCGATCATCGGAAAGCAGTTCAGCGACAGGATGTCGCCACGCTGCACGCGGCGGGTGGTGACCGGGTTGTGCGCACCGTCGGTATTGATACCGGACTGGAACCAGGTCCAGGTGTCGCGCAGCTCCGAGTGCGGCACGCGCTTGGCGATCTCGCGCACCATGGCGGCGGTCGATGCCAGCGCGACTTCGTACTCGGGCACGTTCTCGGCAATCGCGTCGACGCAGGCCGCGCCGCCGATGTCGGCCACGGCGGCGCCGATCTTGATCAGGGCAATTTCCTCGTCCGACTTGATCATGCGCATGCGCATGGTGGCCGGCGCCACATCGACCCACTCGACGTCGGGGCGAGCGTGCTCGAACTTGCGCAGATTGTCGAGGTTGAGGTGGTCCTGCTCGAAGCCGACACGACGTGCCTTGCCCGGCAGCGCCTCCTTGACCGCGACGACGTAGTTGTCGCGCTGCCAGTCGGTGTAGATCAGGTTTTCGCCGTAGCAGCGGCGATAGCCCTGACCACCGTCGATGTTGGTGGTGATCAGTACCGAGGTGTCCTGGGTGACGACCAGCGCGTAACTGCGGCCGAAGCTGCAGTACAGAAAGTCGCCGTAGTAGTTGATGTTGTGAATCGAAGTCAGCACCACGGCTTCGAGCGATTGCTCGGCCATGTGGGCACGCAGCATACCAAGGCGGCGGTTGACTTCGGGAGCGCTGAAAGTCGGCCGCACTTTGGGGCCGTTGTTCAGGGTGATGAGGCTGGGCATATCCATGATGGCTCCTGGCGGGATGATTGGCGAGGCAAGCATCTCGCATCGGTCCTGAGCCCAACAAGCAGCGATTTCTAATCGGCCGGCATTAGTTTTTCTATGGGCTGACCCAATGCCGGCCGCGCCCGAATGTGCCTATCGCCGTGCCGCGATGCTGTCGGCCAGCACGCACAGAATCTCGAACATCATGGTCGCACCGACGAGTGCGGTGTTGCCGCTCTGATCGAAGGGCGGCGACACTTCTACCACGTCGCCCCCCACCAGGTTCAGACCCCGCAGCCCACGAACCATGCGCTGCGCTTCCAGCGTGGTCAGTCCGCCGATCTCCGGCGTGCCGGTGCCGGGCGCATAGACGGGGTCGAGCGCGTCGACGTCGAAGCTGACATAGGTCTGGCCATCGCCGACCACCCGGCGCGCCTCGGCGATGACGGCGTCCAGCCCCATGGCGTGGAACTCGTCGATGTCGATCACGCGAATGCCCTGGCGCTCGCCCCAGTCGTTATCGCCGTCGTTGTACAGTGCGCCGCGAATGCCGATCTGCACCGTCCGCTTCGGGTCCAGCAGACCTTCCTCGATCGCGCGCCTGAACGGCGTCCCGTGCGTATAGGGGTTGCCACCAAAGTAGGTGTCCCAGGTGTCGGTGTGCGCATCGAAATGCACCATGCCAACCGGCCCGTCCTTTGCCAGTGCGCGCATGATCGGCAGGGTGACGAGGTGGTCGCCCCCCACCGACAGGGGCGCAATGCCCCGCCCGCACACCGTGTCGTAGAAGCCGGCGATGCGTTGCAGCGAATCGAGCAGGTCGGCCGGATTGACCGGCGCATCGCCGAGGTCGGCGCAATTGCACAGCGCAAACGGATTGATGCCGCTGGCCCGGTTGACGTTGCGCACCATCGTCGACAGGTCGCGTACCTGACGCGGCCCGTGCCGTGCGCCGGGGCGGTTGGTGGTGCCGCCATCCCATGGCACCCCGATCAGGCCGATCTCGACTTCCCCGATGTCTGCATCCGTCAGCTGGGTGAAGGGCAGACGCATCAAGGTGGGCAGGCCGGCATAGCGTGGCATCACCGTTCCGGTGATGGGCGCGAACTTGTTTTCACTCATGACTGACTTCCTGATGGCAACATGCTGGAGGTGATGAGTGATTCTTCCACGCCGCCCCGCGGGCTTGAATCCCGATTGTTGAAACCTTAGTTGCGGATTTTCAGAACATTGCTGCCGATACGAGACCCGATGACCACAGTGCGACCACGCCCCGGCGCCGGAGGCCGATCCACATGCTGCGCGTGACCGATATCGACCTGCGCCTGCTGCGCATCTTCAAGAGCGTCACCGATTGCGGCGGATTTTCTGCCGCCGAGACCACGCTCGACATGAACCTGTCGACCATCAGCACGCATATGTCGGAACTCGAGTCGCGCCTCGGCGTGCGTCTGTGCGAGCGCGGCCGGCAGGGCTTCCGCCTCACCGACGAGGGGCGCGCGACCTACCTGCTGGTCGAGCAGCTGCTGAACTCGGTCGAGGACTTTCGCGCAGGCGTCGGCGCCATCCACCAGCAGATCGGCGGGGAGCTGGGCATCGGCGTGGTGGACAACACCCTCACCGATCCGCAGGCGCGCATCAGTGCGGCCATTCTCGCGCTCAAGCAACGCGGCGGCGATCTCCACGTCAGGCTCGAGATCAAGTCACCGAGCGAAATCGAACAGGCGGTGCAGGAGCGCCGGCTGCATGTCGGCATCGTGCCGTCGTACAACGAACTGCCCGGTCTGCGCTATGAACCGCTGTACACCGAAACCCTGACGCTGTACTGCGGCAGCGGTCACCCGCTGTTTGACGCTGCGCCGGCCCGAGTCGAGCTGACGCAGCTCGACGGGCTCGACTTTGTCTCCCGCGGCTACATGCGCGAAAACCGCGAGCTGAGCAGCACGGCGCGTCTCAATGCGAGTGCGACCGTCCATCACATGGAGGCAGTGGCCACCCTGATCCTGTCGGGCGCGTTTGTCGGCTACCTGCCGCAACACTATGCCGCACAGTGGGTCGCGTCGCAGCACATGCGCCCCTTGCGCCCCGACCTGCTGAGCCAGCAGGCCGCATTCAGCATCGTCACCCGCCGCGATCGCGGGCAGACCATCGCGGTGCAGGCCTTCGTCGATGCACTGCGCGGAAACACGGCGAACGCCCGCCCGGCCGGGGCGTGAAACCACCCGGGCCGGGGTATGCACACGCTCAGGCCGCCACCGGCTCCTTGTCGAAACTGAGCTGCAGCGCGGCGTCGCGGCAACGCACGTGATCCTCGGCCTCGGCCCGCATCCATTCGATGAATGCAGCAACACGGGGGCGCGTCTGACCCGCCAGCGGACACACCAGATACACCGCGCCCTCCTGGATCACGTCGGGGAAGGGACGCATCAGCCGCCCTTCAGCAAGGTCGTCCGCACACAGCGAATGGCGCGCGAGGCTGACGCCCTGCCCCCCGCATGCGGCCTGGATCACGAGATCGGCCGGTGAAAAGGCCGCGCCGCCGCGCGTGCTCACATCGAAGCGCGAGATCCGGGTGAAGAACACGTCCCAGTTGGTGCTGTAGTTCGCCTGCGGCAGGGAATCGTGCAGGAGTTGCGTGCGCGCAAGGTCGGTGTAGTCCTTGAGCTTGAGCACTTCCTGCAGCTGCGGGTTGACCACCGGATAGCTCACATCCTCGAACAGCTGGAGCTGCAGCAGACGGGTGTTGTCGGTCCATTCGCAGGACACCGCGACGTCCACCTCGTCGGCCTTGAAGTTGGCCGGGGTCATGTCGCCGTCGATCAGCAGCCTGATGTTCGGATAGGCGGCAGAGAAGCGCGGCAGACGTGGCATCAGCCACCTTTTCGCAAAAGAGGGCATCACGCGCACCTTCAAGGTGCCTTCCTGCGCCTCGCTGCGGATCGTCTGCATCGTGTTGGTGAGCAGCTCGAATGCGGCCGACACCCCCTGCAGCAGGCGCCCGCCTTCACTGGTCAGCCGCAGCCCGCGCGGCAGACGTTCGAACAGAGGATAGCCAAGCCGACCTTCCAGCGCCAGGATCTTCTGGCTGACCGCGCTCTGCGTCAGGCATAGCTCCTGCGCTGCACGGGTAAAGCTGCCGTGACGCGCCGAGGCTTCGAAATAGCGCAGTGAATCAAGCGGGGGAAGGTGTCGGGAGTCGTGCATGTCGTACGCCTGCAAAGTGTGCCTGTGGTACAACCAAAGCAATATTCGTACCGGCATTAGAAATGCTAATGAAAGCGGATTAATAATTGTCGTTTGTGCTGCGCAGCACGTCCCGGCAATCTGGATTCCGCGATGCACACCCGGCCTTCCCCCGAGGCGCCACAGACTTACTCAATGTTGACAAGGAACTGCCATGAAGACGATTCGCCCGCTGCTCAGTCGCCTCCTCATTGGTGCGCTGCTGCCACTTGCCGCTACCGCCGCCCACGCCGACCTGCTCTCCAAGATCAAGGAGAAGGGCGAGATCGTGATCGCCACCGAAGCCCGCTACGCGCCGTATGAAATGCTCGAGGACGGCAAGATCGTCGGCTACGGCAAGGACATTCTCACCGAGGTGATGAAGGACCTGCCCGGCGTGAAGCTCAAGCAGCTCGATGTGCCGTTCCAGGGCATCCTGCCCGGCCTGACCGCTGGCCGCTTCGACTTTGTCGCCACCTCGCTGACGATGACCAAGGTCCGCGCAGCCAACTACGCCTTCACGCTGCCGATCTCGACCGCGGACGTCACCGTGCTCAAGCGCAAGGGCGACACCCGCATCAACAAGGCCGAAGACATGGCCGGCATGGTCGTCGGCAGCCAGTCGGGTGCCGCACAGGTGCAGCTGCTGCGCGAGTACGACGAGAAGACGCTGAAGCCGATGGGCAAGGCGCTGAAGGAGGTCAAGGAGTTCATCGACTACAACGAAGCCTACGCCGCCCTGGCCTCGCGTCGCGTGGATGCCGTCGCCCAGGCACTGCCGAACCTCGCCCCGCTGGTCAAGGAGCGTCCGGACGTGTTCGAAATCGTGATGCCTCCGTTCGGCCCCGCCACCTACTACGGCTGGGTTGGCCGCAACGACGCAGACAGCGCCTCGCTGGTCGCGCTCTTCAGCGACGGCATTGCCAAGCTCAACAAGAGCGGCAAGCTCGCCGAACTGCAGCAGAAATGGTTCGGATTCACGATGCCCGTCCCGTCCGACAAGGTTCCGACGCCGGTCAATTGAGTCATCCGCTGACCGACCGGCCTGGTGCCGGTCGGTCGGGAGAGCGCCATGTTCGATTTCACGGTCGTCCTGACGACACTGCCCCAACTGCTCACCGGTCTGGCCGCCACTTTCGGCGTGTCGATCACGGCCATCGTCCTCGGTTTCTTCCTCGGCTGGGCGATCTGCCTTGGCAGTGTGAGCCACCTGCGCTGGCTGTCCGCCATCAGTCGCCTCTATGTGAGCTTCTTTCGCGGCACGCCGCTGCTGGTGCAGCTCACGCTGGTGTTCTACGCCCTGCCCGCAACCGGGATCAGCCTGCCGCCGCTGGTTGCCGCGGTACTTGCACTCACGCTGAACACCGCCGCCTTTCAGGGCGAGATCCTGCGCGCCGGTTTCCTGATGCTGCCGCGGGGCCAGCTCGAAGCGGCACGCGATCTGGGGCTCACGCGCTGGCAGACGCTGCGCCACGTTCAGGTGCCACAGGTCTTTCGTTCCATGCTGCCGGCACTGACCAACGAAACCATCGACATCATCAAGAACTCCGCCCTGGTGTCCACCGTTGCCGTCACCGAGCTGATGCGAACCGCCCAGGTGTACGCCTCGACCACCTACCGCCCGATCGAGTTCTTTGTCGCGGCCGGTGTCCTTTACCTGGTGCTGACGATGAGTACTGCGCGCATTGGCGCGTGGCTCGAACGTCGCCTGCCCGCTGGCTGAAACGGAGCTCACCATGTTCGATTTTGGACTGATTACGGACAACGCCGACGCCCTCAAGGCCGGCCTGTGGATGACGATCCGCCTGTGCGCGGCGGGCATCGGGCTCGGACTCGTCGGCGGCATGCTGCTGCTCGGGTTCAGGAAACTCTTCGGCCCCCGCCTCGACTTTCTGTATCGCGCCTACATCACGCTGTTTCGCGGCACACCGCTGCTGGTTCAGCTGTATGTGGTGTTCTACGGCGGGCCCTATGTCGGCATCGAATGGTCGGCCGAGCAGGTCGGCATCACCGGCCTCGCAATGTACGGCGCGGCCTACTTTGCCGAGATCTTCCGTGCCGGCATCGAGGCGGTGCCGCGCGGCCAGCTTGAAGCTGCGCGCGACCTCGGCATGAACGCCGCACAGACCCTGCGTGTGGTGGTGTGGCCGCAGATGCTGGCGCGCTGCATGCCGCCCCTGGTGGGGCAGACCGTCATCCTGCTCAAGGAGTCCTCGGTGCTGTCGATCATCACCGTGCCGGAGCTGACCACGATCGCAATGCGCATCGCCAACGAAAACTTCGCCATCGTCGAGCCCTACGCGGTGCTGGCGCTGACCTACTGGGCGCTCACCGTGGGCGTTGCCCGCGGCGGTCACATGATCGAGCGCCGCTTCACCCGACATCTCGCCCGCCCAGCCTGAAGGAGCCATCATGCAGCACAACTACGCAATCAAGCTCAAGGACGTGCGCAAGCGCTACGGTGATCACGAGGTCATCAAGGGCGTGAGCCTGGACATCGAGCCCAAGGAAGTCGTGACCATCATCGGCGGCTCGGGATCGGGCAAATCCACCCTGCTGCGGTGCATGAACTTCCTCGAGGAGTACAACGCCGGGGAGATCCTGATCAACAACCGGCTGCTGGGTTACGGCACTACCGGCGTGGGCACCTACTACCGGCTGCCGGAACACGCCATCCGGGCGTCGCTGAGCGATGTCTGCATGGTGTTCCAGCAGTTCAACCTGTGGCCGCACATGAGCGTGATCGACAACGTGTCGACCCCGCTGCGGCTGGTCAAGGGCGTGGCGAAAGACGAAGCGCGCAAACGTGCGCTGGCGGAACTGGAGCGCGTCGGCCTGCAGCACAAGGCAGACGCCTACCCCGGCCAGCTCTCGGGCGGTCAGCAGCAGCGCGTCGCCATCGCCCGCGCACTGACCATGCAGCCGAAGATCATGCTGTTCGATGAGCCGACCTCTGCGCTCGACCCGGAGCTGGTCGGTGAAGTGCTAAACGTGATCCGCGCCCTGTCGGAAGAAGGCATGACCATGGTGATCGTCACCCATGAAATGGGCTTCGCCGCAAAGGTGTCGGACAAGGTGGTCTTTCTTGCCGAAGGCATCATCGAGGAACAAGGCCCGCCGGAGCAGATCTTCGGCGCACCGAAGAGCCCGCGCCTGAAGCAGTTTCTCTCCACCTGGCGGGAGCGTCAGGGCGATTCGCCGCTGTAGGCGGACAGCCTGACGGCGACAAAGATGTCGCCGCAGCAAACCTGGGGCACAAAACGCTGTCAGACTTTGAACCTCACGGATTCAAGACCGCCTGCCATGTCCATCTCGCCTTTCATTGCCGCGCACGACAACAACCCCGACTGGCGCACCGCGCTGAATCACTGTCTGGAACAACTAACCCGCGCTGCGAAAGCGGACGCGAGTGCTGCGCCGGTGGCCGAATACACGCTGGGCTGGTGCTATCTGACCGACCCCTTTGCCGATGCGGCGGAAGCGATACTCGCCGAACTCAGGCAACACCTGCCCGGTGTGAGCTGGGTGGGCACGGTCGGGATCGGCATCGCGGCCAGTGGCGTCGAGTACATCGACGAGCCCGCCATTGCCCTGATGCTCGCCCCCATGCCGCGCGCCTCCTTCAGGCTGTTCTCCGGTCGCCAGCCCTTGCCGATGACGCCGGAAGCCGGCGCGTTCAACGCCCACACCGCGCTCGTGCATGCCGATGGCACCACGCCCGACCTGCAGGAACTGCTGCCCGAGCTGGCCGAGCGGACCGCGACCGGATACCTGTTCGGCGGGCTGTCTTCGGCGCGCACCCATACCTTGCAGATTGCCGACGCGGTGCTCACCGGCGGTCTGTCGGGTGTCGCCTTTGCAGAGGACGTCGGCCTGCTGTCGCGGGTGACGCAGGGCTGCCAGCCCATGGGGCCGGCACGACGGGTGACACGCGCCGAGGACAACACGGTGCTCACCCTTGATGGCCAGCCGGCGCTTGCGTGCGTGCTGCAGGACCTGGGACTGGGGAATGACCTCGCCGTCGAGGAGATGGCCGAGGCCCTGTCCTCGACCCTGGTCGGACTGTGCCGCAGCAGCGACGACCAGGCCTCCACCCCGGCCCGCTTCGGCCCGGACACCCTGGTGCGCCACATCGTCGGCCTTGATCCGCGCGCACGGGTGCTGGCCATCGGCGACGAGGTCGAGACCGGCGCCCAGCTCACCTTCTGCCGGCGCAACCCGGAAGCCGCGCTGGAGGATGTTCGCCGCATCGCGACCGAGATCAGGAATGAGCTCAAGGCGGGAAAGCAGCGCGCCGCCGGCGCCATCTACGTCAGCTGTGTCGGCCGTGGCGGCCCGCACTTCGGTGCGCCGGACGCGGAGATGCGCGCCATCCGCGACGTGCTCGGCGAACTGCCGCTGGTCGGCTTCTTTGCCAACGGCGAGATCGCGCGCGACCGGCTCTACGGCTACACCGGGGTACTCAGCGTGTTCACCATGCCGGCATGATCTAGCGCCGGCGCACGTACAGCCAGCCAAGGCTACCTGCAAGCAGAATCACCAGGGCGATCGTGCCCTCGTGCTGCCGGGCTTCGTCGAGCAGGTTCAACAGCGCCAGGCCAAAGGCGTAGCCCAGGCCAGTAAACAGCGATGCCCACACCAGTGCAGCCAGCAGGTTGAGTGCGACAAACTCGGCCAGCGGCGCACGGGCGATACCAAGCGCCAACGGCCCCGCGACGCGCAGGCCATAAGAAAAGCGCAGCGCGAAGATGAGCCATCGACGGTGACCGAGCAGGCGCGGACGCAGTTTCTCGACCTTGTTCGCGACCGCAGGAAAGCGGGCCAGCACGCGCTCACCGCGCCAGCGTCCAAGCAGGTACCAGCCCTGATCCACGAGTGCATTCACTGCCGCAGAGAAGAGCGTGATCCCCCACCATGAAGCGTGCCCCTGGTGCGCTGCGTAGCCCGCGAGCACGACGACCGTCTCGCCCTCGAACAGCCCCCCGAGCAGGACGGCCAGATAGATATGCGTTTGCAGCAGCAGGGCGAGATCAGGCATTCACTCTCGATTTCGGAAGTTCAGTACTACTCCGGGGCGGACTGCGCGACTGGTATGGTGGCGCAGGGTCGACTGCGATAAGCTCGGACACATTCAAACTGCCCCATGCGCATTCGCCGCGACACCGTTCAAACAGGCATTCTGCCCCCAATGTGGCGTCGCAGGTGAGCACCTCAGAAGGAAGATCCATGGAGCTCGACCCACGCCAGTTCGCCCCCGCTACCGAGCGTAATCGCCACCTCATCCTCCCCGTCCTGCAGCGCGTGCTGCCCACCGCGGGCACGGTGCTGGAGATCGGCAGTGGTACCGGCGAACATGCGGTGTACTTTGCTCAGGCACTGTCGCACCTGAACTGGCAGCCGAGCGACACGAATCCTGCGGCGCTGGCATCGATCAATGCATGGATCGAACATGCTGGCGCGCGCAACGTCGCCGCACCGCTGGCGCTCGACGTGCGCGCGTCGACGTGGCCGCTCACCCGGGCCGAAGCCCTGGTGTGCATCAATGTGATCCATTACTCTCCATGGGAAAGCACGCCGGCCTTGCTCGCGGGCGCAGCGCGAGTGCTGCCCGAAGGTGGCATCGTGTATCTGTACGGCCCCTACCGGCACAAGGGACGGCACACGGCACCGAGCAACGAAGAGTTCGATGCCTGGCTCAAGAGTCGCGACCCGGAATTCGGTGTGCGAGATATCGAAGCGGTGGAGGCTGAAGCAGCCGCTTGCGGGCTGCGCCTCGACGAAGTCATCGCCATGCCGGCGAACAACTTCAGTCTGATCCTGAAACGCAGCTTAGCACTTCATCCGGGGGCGCAGAGCCAAGCCTGCCACCCCGGAGAAGCCCGCAAGACCTGAGGGCTCAGGCCTTGGGCATGCGGCCCATCAGGTAGAACTGCTCGTTGGGCGGCGTACCGGTGAGGTGCACCAGGCGGTTGCTCATGCTGAAGAACGCGGTGATCGCGCCGATGTCCCAGATGGCCTCATCGTCAAAGCCGTGTTCGCGCAGCGCGTCCATGTCGGCGGCTTCGATTTCTCCGCCGCGGGTCGACAGCTTGACCGCGAAATCGAGCATCGCGCGCTGACGCGGCGTGATCTCGGCCTTGCGGTAGTTGGTCGCCAGCTGGTCGGCGACACGCGGGTTCTTGGCGCGAATACGCAGTACCGCGCCGTGCGCGACGACACAGTACAGACACTCGCTCACGCCCGAGGTGGCGACCACGATCATCTCGCGCTCGGCCTTTGACAGGCCGACATCCTTTTCCATCAACGCATCGTGATAGTCAAAAAAGGCGCGGAATTCGGCCGGGCGATGCGCAAGCATCAGAAACACATTGGGAATGAAGCCAGCCTTTTCCTGCACCGCCAGAATCCTGTTGCGGATGTCCTCGGGCAACTCGGTGAGTTCGGGAACAGGGAAGCGGCTGATGGAACGATCGGTCATGCGGGTCTCCTCACAAAAAGTGCCTGTAATTGTTATAGGCGACTGAAAAATCAGCTCACTGACGCTACGGTGGCCGCGCACACTGACGCGGCCACCGGCTCCATAATTAACGCTTGATCAGCGATTCACATCGACCACGACGCGACCGCGGATCTTGCCGTCGAGCAGATCGGAAGCCGCCGGGATGGCATCCGACAGCGCGATCTCGTGGGTGATCAGATCGAGCTTGCTGACATCGAGGTCACGCGCCAGACGGGCCCAGGCTTCGAGGCGATCGACACGCGGGCACATCACGCTGTCGACACCGGCAAGGGTGACGCCGCGCAGGATGAAGGGCGCCACCGTGGCGGGGAAGTCCATGCCCTGGGCGAGACCGCAGGCGGTGACCACACCGCGATAGCGGGTGCTGGCGCAGACGTTGGCCAGGGTGTGGCTGCCGACGGTATCCACCGCACCGGCCCAGCGCTCTTTTGCGAGCGGGCGGCCAGCTGCGGAGAACTGCGCGCGGTCGATGATCTCTGCCGCTCCGAGCGACTTCAGGTAATCCGCTTCCTGCGGACGCCCGGTGGAGGCCACCACGGTGTAGCCGAGCTTGGCCAGCAGGGCCACGGCCACGCTGCCCACACCGCCATTGGCGCCGGTCACCAGGATTTCGCCCTTGTCCGGGGTCACGCCGTGGCGCTCAAGCGCCAGCACGCACAGCATCGCGGTATAGCCGGCGGTGCCGATGGCCATCGCCTGCTTCGGCGTAAATGCCGAGGGCAGCGGCACCAGCCACTCGCCCTTGAGCTTTGCCTTCTGTGCCAGGCCGCCCCAGTGCCCTTCACCCACGCCCCAGCCATTGAGCACGACCGCGTCGCCGACGGCGATGCCTTCATGGCTGCTCGACTCGACGGTGCCGACCAGGTCGATACCCGGTACCAGCGGAAACTTGCGCACGACCGGACCCTTGCCGGTGATCGCGAGACCGTCCTTGTAGTTCAGCGTGCTGTACTGGACGTTGACGGTCACATCGCCCTCGGGCAGCTGTGCCTCGTCGATGTCGCTCAGCGTGGCGCGATAACCGGCGTCGTCCTTCTCGATCAGAATGCCCTTGAACATGTATCTCTCCTCCTGTGGGTGTACTTATGCCCCGCGCGGCAAAGCCGCGAGGAAACCTTGGTAAAAACGATCCAGCGGATCGGCGTTGCGCACGAGCTTGGCTCTGAGCACCGCACCTTCCCAGCCGATCCAGAAAAACTCGGCAAGCGCCGCCGCATCGGCATCGGGCGCGAGCTGCCCGCATTTCTTCGCTGCCTCGAAGCAGTGTGCGAGACGCTGCTGCCAGTCGCAGAACACCGCTTCGAGCTGGACCCGGTAGCTCTCGTTGAGCGCACCCAACTCCTGCCCCAGGTTGCCGATCAGACAGCCGCGACGAAACTCGAAGCGCGACATGCCCGCCTTGGCGTCCGCCACGAAAGCGGACAGACGCTCAAGCGGTGGCGTGGCTTCGTCAAGCAGCCAGCGATCCAGCTTGCGTGCAAAGTAGTTCGCGTATTGCGCGATGACGGCCGCGCCGAACTCTTCCTTGCTGCTGAAGTAGTAATAGAACGAACCCTTCGGCACCCCGGCACGCTTCAGCACCAGATCGATACCGGTGCTGGCAAAGCCATGCTCGGTCAGGATCTCGGTGCCGGCGCGCATCAGGACATCGCGGGTATGGTCGCGCGCGCCCTCCTGGCGTGGGGGGCGACCGCGTCGGCGAGCAGTGATCTCTTCAGTCATGAATTTATTATTAGACCGGTCAGTTAATAAATCAAGGAAAATATTCGGCCATCGCGTCGACGGCCGCAAACGGATCGGACTTCACGGGGCCCGGGAAAGGCTCAGCGACTGCCCCAAATGCGCTCCAGCTGGGCATCGCGGCCGCAGCCGCGACGGTAGTAGTTGTAGCGCAGCGGGTTCTTCTTGTAGTAATCCTGATGGTATTCCTCGGCTGGATAGAAGGCTGAGGCCGCGAGGATTTCGGTATGGATGCGCGACACCTTGCCGCTCTTGAGCAAGGCCTCCCGGCTGGCTTCAGCCACCGTGCGCTCGGCTTCGTTCTGCCAGTAAATGCCGGAACGGTACTGCGAGCCGACATCGCAGAACTGGCGATTTCTTGCGGTCGGGTCGATGGTGCGCCAGAAATACTCCACCAGTTGCGGATAGCTGACGCGGGCGGGGTCATAGACCACACGAACCGCCTCGGTATGGCCGGTATTGCCCGCACTGACCTGCTCGTAAGTCGGGTTGACCTCCTTGCCGGCGGTATAGCCCGACTCCGCCGAGACCACCCCGGGCAGCTTCTCGAAATCGGCCTCGGTGCACCAGAAACACCCGCCCGCGAAGATCGCCGTCGCGGTTGCTGCCGGGCTCGTCACCGCGCCGCCGTCGGCGGCAAACGTCATCGTCGCAGCAGCGCTGCCGATCAATACAGCCGTCAGCGCAAGGGCTGCCGTGTTCCGCTTCATCGATGTCACTCCTTGCATTGATTCGTGGGCCCGCATCCGGTGGCTACCTCGCGGGCGAAGGCCGTGCGCCCTGCCCCTTGCCGGATTCGAGTGCCGTTTCATCCAAGCCGGCAAGCGGTGCTTTCATGAGCGCATCGAACTCGGCCTGACCAAGATAATCGAGATCCCAGTGCGAGGTATGGGCGAGCTTCACCTCGTCCTGAATGATGCTGAACCTGTGCTGCTTCGCCGGCATGTCCATGGTGACGCTCTCTGTTGAGGTTACGGGAGTGCGACCGCCGGGACGGGCCCTTCGTTCCTTTCGCCCGGACGCGGTCGCCATTGTCGCGACCGGCGCATCAATCTGCCGCGGTTGGTGTCAGCGTTCACATCCCTCAGCGAACGTCCGCGCTACAGTCGAAGCATCAATCACCCACCTGCGATTGCGCCACGATGCGTACTGCCATCCACCTTCTGACTGCGAGCGTGCTGCTGTTGTGCACCATGCCCGGCTTTGCCGGCAGCAGCAGTGCGGGCGGCGATGCGCCTGCATGGACGGACGAGCCCCCGGTACTCGCCCGCATGCTTGAAGAAGGCTACCGCGCAGAGCGCAGCCGCCTGCCTCGACTGGCGGCCGAGCGCTATTGCACTGCTGCGCGCTACGGCAGCACCGAAGCACAGTTCCACCTCGGCCGCCTGCTGCTGCAGCACCGCGGCATGGACGAGCAGCGCGACAGTGCGACGAACCTGCTGGCGCTGGCCGCACGCCAGGGCCATGAGGCCGCGCAGGCCTTGCTTGCGAGCGGCAGGAACGTGACCGACGTCGGCACCGATCTGCCGGACTGCCTGTACTCGGACGAGACCGGTTCGCTCGCCGACAGCGGAGCAGCAGTGCCGCATGAAGTGGTGGAACGCTTCGTCGCCTCGCTGTCGGTCGAACGCCGCCGTCATGCGCGCCTGGTCCAGCGCCTGGCGCCGGGCTACGACGTCGATCCGCGGCTGGCACTGGCCATCGTGCGCACCGAATCCAACTTCAATGCCGACGCCCGCTCGCCCAGGAACGCGCAAGGCCTGATGCAGCTCATTCCCGATACGGCCGAGCGCTTCGGCGTGCGCAATATCATGGACCCGGAGCAGAACGTACGCGGCGGCCTGGCCTACCTGCGCTGGCTGCTGCAGCGTTTCGAGGGCGACGTGCTGATGACGGCGGCCGCGTACAACGCCGGCGAAGGGGCTGTAGAGCGCTATGGCGGCGTTCCGCCCTATGATGAAACCCAGGAATATGTGCGCCGCATCATGGCGTTCTATCGCGCATCGCAGCATGAGCAACCGGCGCTCCGCATCCTTGCATCGGCCCGTCCGCAGGACAGCTGAACGCAGGCTCGCGCAGCACTTCATGCTCCCCGCTTAAGCGGGCGGGCGCCGGCTGCGACTTGCATTCCCTTGTTATGCGGAGGATATTTGCATCCTCTCCAGTCACATCGACCACCATGCGCATGGATCCGCCCCTGGACAAAGCAGGTGAAGGCCTGTCGGCTCGGCACGCCGCCGCAGCCCGCTGGTTGCCGGCTGCAAACTTCATGCTGGCGGAAGGCATCGACAGCTGCCCGATTCCGATTTTCGTCCTCGATCGCAACCATGTCATTGCGCACTGGAACCGTGCCCTGGCGGCCCTGTCCGGTCTGTCCCCGGAGCGCCAGATCGGCACCTGCAACCAATGGGAAGCCTTCTATCCCAGCGCACGTCCGACGCTCGCCGACCTTGTGCTGGACGGCGCGTTCGAGGACAGGATCAGCCAGTTCTATCACGAGAAATCCCGCCCCTCGCCACTGACACCGGGTGCCTTCGAGGCCGAGGACTTCTTCCCGGCCATCGGCGACGGCGGACGCTGGCTGTTCTTCACTGCGGCACCGCTGCACGACGAGGCGGGCGAAGTCGTCGGCGCAATCGAGACCCTGCAGGACGTCACCGAACAGAAGCGCGCCGAGCAGGCCTTGCGCGACAGTGAGGCGCGCTACCGCCTGCTGAGCATCACCGACGGGCTCACCGGCCTGTACAACGCCCGCCACTTCTTCGCCCGCCTCGAATCGGAGTGCGAGCGGGCCAGCCGCTACCGTCAGCCGCTGTCGATGCTGCTGCTCGACGCCGACAACTTCAAGCAGCTGAATGACACCTACGGCCACCTGGAAGGCGACTGCGTGCTGCAGGCGCTGGCAAACGTCATCACGGACAGCACCCGCAGCACCGACACCAACTTCCGCTACGGCGGTGAAGAGTTCGCCCTGCTGCTGCCGGGTACCGGGCTGGACGAGGCCGAACAACTCGCCCACCGCCTGTGCGCCGCCTTTGCCGGCACGGCCGTGGTGCTGTCTTCCGGCATCGTGATCCGGTGCACGATCAGCATTGGCGTGTCGCAGTTTCGGCCGGGCGAGAAGCCCGCCGCTTTCATGCACCGTGCGGACCAGGGCATCTATGAAGCCAAGGACCGGGGGCGAAACTGCGTTGTTGCCATCGATGCAGATACGCCAGGCTGAGACAGGGAACGCGAAAGGCTGCGCACATCTTGCATGTCCGGTGCTATGGCCTCACTGAGGCATGGGTGATAAAATGCGGCCTGTTTTTAGGGTTTTTGCCCTGATGCCTGTCAAGGCGCGGCTTTTCGTGCAAGTTTTTTGGCAGGCAGGCGGTCTGAAATGCTGCCTGGGGCCCAAACACGCTTTCAGCGGAACCGCTTCTGAGGCGGTTTTTTTGTGAGCGGAAAACCGTTTCCAACTTTTTGCTTTGCCTCGCGCCAGTCAAAGGATCCAGCATGTCGGTACATCGCGCCCAGAACGCCGCCCAGCGGCCCTCCCGCCTCGCCCTGCCGGTAATCGCCGTCGCTGCAGCCATGCTGCTCGCAGGCTGTGGCCAGCAGAACACGGTTGATCCGGAACTCACCGCGACGCTTATCCAGCCTGTCGCCAAACTCGAGGTCAAGGTCTCCAAGGTTGCCCCGGGCAGCCGCACCGGCGAACAGATCTACAAGGCCGTCTGCGCCAGCTGCCACGACTCCGGCGCACTGAACTCCCCCAAGACCGGTGATGCCGGTGCCTGGGCGTCCCGCATCGCGCTGGGCTTCGACGGCCTGACCAGCTCGGCCATTGCCGGCAAGAACAGCATGCCCGCACGCGGCGGCGCAAGCGACCTGACCGACACCGAAGTGAAGCGCGCAGTCGCCTTCCTGGTGAACAAGGCAGGTGCGAACTTCACCGAGCCGCCGGTCGAGCAGTAATCGGGGCCCGGTCCCGGAAAACAGAAGGGCAGCCGCTGGCTGCCCTTTTTTACGTCCGCCTGCCGGCCCCGACCGGCCCGGCGCAGCGTCAGGCGCCGGGCTTGCTGCGCGCTTCGAGCATGGCCATCAGATTGGCTGCTCGCGCGCGCCCTTCCTCGTTCGACACCGGGCCGCTCTTCTTGCGGTCGTTGATACGGATGTCTCCCCCCATCTCGGCGATGAAACGCGAGGGCTCGCACACGCGCACCTCCTTGCCCGCCTTGCGCCGTTCGCACCAGGTGATATTGAGGCTGCGCTGCGCACGGGTGATGCCGACGTACATCAGGCGCCGCTCTTCCTCGACCTTGTCCTCGTCGATGCTGCTCTGGTGCGGCAGGAAACCTTCTTCGACGCCGATCAGGAACACATGCGGGAATTCCAGCCCCTTGGACGCATGCAGGGTGGCGAGCTGCACGCCATCAAAGTCGGGATCTTCCTTGTCCAGCATCGAGATCAGCGCGATGGTCTGGGTCAGCTCGATCAGGTTCTTGCCGTCCTCCGCGCCCTTGCGCCCGAGCCAGTCGACGAAATCGCGCACGTTGCTCCATTTGGTCTCGGCCTCGCGCGTCGTGCAGTGCTCGAACAGCCAGGCCTCGTAGCGGATCGCGGTGAGGAGATCCTCGAGCAGCTGCGCCGCCGGCTCACGCGTGGCGCGGTACTGCATGCGATTGATGAAGCCGGCGAACTGCTGCACGCCTTCGAGCTGCTTCGGATTCAGGTGCTGCGCCGCGCCCTCCTCGAACACCGCGGCGAACAGGCTGATGTGACGGTGCCCGGCATAGTTGCCCAGCGCTTCGATCGTTGCCGCGCCGACGCCCCGCCTGGGCACGGTGATGGCGCGAATGAAGGCAAGATCGTCGTCCTCGTTCATCAGCAGACGCAGGTAGGAGATCAGGTCGCGGATCTCGGGCTTGTCGAAAAAGCTCTGCCCGCCTGAAATCACGTAGGGGATGTGCTGGTTGCGCAACTGCTGCTCGATGATCCGCGCCTGATGATTGCCGCGGTACAGGATCGCGTAGTCCTTGAAGCGGGTACGGTTCTCGAACTTGTGCGCGGTGATCTTCATCGCCACGGTTTCGGCTTCACGATCGGGGTCGGGGCAGTTGGTGACCACGATCTGCTCGCCAATGCCGTGCTCGGACCACAGCCGCTTCTCGAACAGCTTTTCGTTGTTGGCGATCACCGTGTTGGCCGCTTCGAGAATGCGGCGCGACGAGCGGTAGTTCTGCTCGAGCTTGATCACCTTCAGCTTCGGGTAATCGACCTGCAGCAAGCGCAGGTTCTCGACGTCGGCGCCGCGCCACGCATAAATGGCCTGATCGTCGTCGCCCACCGCGGTGAATGCGCCACGCACGCCCGAGAGCAGGCGCAGCAGGCGGTACTGCGCACGGTTGGTGTCCTGGTACTCGTCCACCAGCAGGTAGCGCAGCCGGTTCTGCCAGCGCTCGCGCACCTCGGGGTTTTCGTCGAACAGCCTCACCGGCAGCGAAATCAGGTCGTCGAAATCGACCGCCTGGTAGGCACGCAGCGTGCGCTCGTACTCCTTGTACAGCAACGCCGCGGTGGAGGCGATCTCGTTATCGGCCAGTTGCGCGGCCTCCTCCGGCGTGATCATCGCGTTCTTCCACGACGAGATCTGCCACTGCATCTGCTTGGCGATGCCCTTGTCGTTGTCGCCGGACACGTCGGAGACGATCTGTACCGTGTCCGAAGAATCGAGAATGGAAAACTGCGGCTTGAGCCCGCAATGCACCGCTTCCTGGCGGATGATCCGCACGCCGAGCGCATGAAAGGTACAGACCGTGAGACCGCCCGGCACGCGGCCGCCCATCAGGTGGGCGACACGCTCCTGCATCTCCCTGGCCGCCTTGTTGGTAAAGGTGATCGCAGCGATGTTCTTTGCGCTGATCCCGCACTCATTGATCAGGTGCGCGATCTTCTGCGTGATGACCCGCGTCTTGCCACTGCCCGCACCGGCGAGCACGAGACAGGGACCGTCCAGATAGTGGATGGCTTCACGTTGGGGAGCGTTGAGGAGGGCTGACATCTGAAGGGGACCGGAAAAGCAATGCCGCCCGGACAGGCGGCATTGCGGAAGTGTACCCCAAGCCTTGCTCGCGCGCTGCCGGCGCGATCAGGCAGGCGGCTCAGAGTGCGCCGAAGATCTTCTTCGCCAGACCGCCAACCGCACCGACCGGGTCCTTGCGGATCGCACGCTCTTCCTCGGCGATCATCAGGTACAGGCCGTCGAGCGCCTTGCGCGTCACATAGTTCTCGATCTGGGCATCCTCACCCTTTACCAGACCGATACCGGCAGCCTGACCCGCCAGCTTGTTGTACTGACCGGACAGTTCGAGCTTGTCGGTGCTCTTCTTGACCGCCGGCAGGAACAGCTTGGTGAGCTGGTCCTGGGTCTTCTCGCGGAAGTAGCTGGTCACCGAATCGTCGCCACCCGTCAGGATGTTCTTGGCGTCGGTGACGCTCATCTGCTTCACCGCGTTGGCCAGCAGCGTCTTCGCCTCGGGTACGGCGGCTTCGGCTGCACGGTTCATCGTGGTCACGAGTTCGTCGAGGTCCTTGCCGCGCCCGGTCATGCGAATCAGCGGCTCGGCCTGGGCCAGCCCGTCGGGCAAGGGAATCTTCACCTTGTCGTTATTGAGAAAGCCGCCGTTACGGCCAAGCAGTTCGACTGCGCGGCTGGCGCCCTGACTCAGGGCCTCTTTAAGGCCACCCGAGGCCTCACTGTCGGTAAACGCGGCCAGTCCGCCGGCCGCCCACACCGGTGCGCTGATGACAAGAAAGGCGAAAACTCTCAGAATGGAACGCATGGCATCCTCCACAAGATCAAGCGACTAGTATGCAGCAGCGGGACGTCGATGCAATTGCGGTTTTCATCCCCGATACCAGGCCCGCAGGGCTGACGCCTCCCGACAGCCCGATGTCTCCCGGCACACCGACCGGCTTCGACACCCCACCCGCCGTAACCGCATGAGGCCGCATCTTTCGCGTGCCGTCATTGATAATTCTGTGCATGCGGGCAAACCAATCGGCCCGGACGCTATCCAACAGGCTGAATCACGCCCATACCAAGCGGACAACATGCTGAAAAAAACCCTTCCGTTGATCATCGCTTTCATCGCCGTCACTGCTGCCCACGCCCAGGAGCGTCGCAACGTGGGCGGCTGCGACATCCGGCGCGGCACCTTGTGCACCAGCCTGAACCTGAACGGCGCGGACCTGGCCGGCGTCAATCTGATGAACTCTCAGTTCACCCGCAGCAGTCTCGCCGGCGCCAACCTGCGCGGTGCCGAGCTGGGCGAAGCCAACTTTTCCTACACCGATCTGCGCGGCACGGATCTGCGCGAGGCGTCGATGTCGCGCATCAACCTCAAAGGGGCGCGGCTGAATGAGGCCAGGCTTGCCGGCGCGGACTTGCATGGCGCAACGTTTCAGAATGCAGACCTGAGCGCCGCCGATCTGTCCGACACCATCCTTACCGGGGCGGACTTCACCAACGCCCGCCTGGGCGGCGCACAGTTGAAGAATGCGGACATGCAGCGCGCCAACCTGCGCGCGGCGAACCTGAAAGGCGCCTCGCTTGTCGGCGCCAACCTTCAGGGCGTGAATTTCAACCGGGCATCGCTCGTCGACGCCGATCTGACCGGCGCCAAACTTGGCGGCGCGATCTTTCTCGGCACGCAAACCGAGGGCTGCATCGGCTGCCCCGACTGAGGGCGGGCAGTGCAAGGGAAAACGCTGAGCCTTGCCCGGCGCTTTCCCTGAACACGCCTCAGGCGACGCCGGCGCCGTGCGCCTGCTGATCGGCCCAGTAGCTCGAACGCACCATCGGTCCGCAGGCTGCGTTGCGGAAACCCATCTTCAGTGCTTCGGTTTCGAACATCTTGAACGTGTCAGGATGGACGTAGCGCAGCACCGGCAGGTGACCGCCCGAAGGCTGCAGGTACTGACCGATGGTCAGCATGTCGACGTTGTGCGCACGAAGGTCGCGCAGCACTTCGAGGATTTCGTCGTCGGTTTCACCCAGGCCGACCATCAGGCCGGACTTGGTCAGCACTTCGGGATGACGTGCCTTGAACTGCTTGAGCAGCTCGAGCGAGTAGGCATAGTCGGAGCCGGGACGGGCCTGCTTGTACAGACGCGGCACGGTCTCGAGGTTGTGGTTCATGACGTCGGGCGGCGCCTGGTCGAAGATGTCGAGCGCGATGTCCATGCGCCCGCGGAAGTCGGGCACCAGCACCTCGATGGTGGTCTTGGGCGACGCCTTGCGGGTTTCGGTGATGCACTCGACGAAGTGCTGCGCACCGCCATCACGCAGATCGTCACGGTCGACCGAGGTGATCACCACGTAGTTGAGGCGCATCGCGGCAATCGTCTTGGCCAGATCGACCGGCTCGTTGACGTTCAGCGGGTCCGGACGACCATGACCGACGTCGCAGAACGGACAGCGGCGGGTGCAGATGTCGCCCATGATCATGAAGGTGGCCGTGCCCTTGCCGAAACACTCATGAATGTTGGGGCAGGAGGCTTCCTCGCACACGGTGTGCAGCTTGTGCTCGCGCAGCGTGTCCTTGATCTCGTTGAAGCGCTCGGCCTCGACGCCGGCACCAAGCTTGATGCGGATCCACTCGGGCTTCTTCAGGCGCTCGGCGGGCACGATCTTGATCGGGATTCGGGCCGTCTTGTCGGCGCCACGCTGCTTGCGAACGGGGGTTTCCATGGTCTCTGTCTCTATTGTTGGGAATTCATCAAGCGCATTGTGCCCATCAGGGCGCCGCACTCATAGCGGGCGCATCCGCAGCCGGGCTCACGGGCGGCGGAAGCAGGCGGTCGAGATGACCGAGCAGGCGCTCACCCGCACCCGCAACGGTTTCGGCCACGCCGAAATCGCGCAGCTGCACGGTCTTGAGCCCTTCGTAACCACAGGGATTGATCCAGCTGAAGGGCGTAAGATCCATGTCGACGTTGAGGCTCAGGCCATGATAACTGCAGCCGTTGCGCACGCGCAGACCAAGTGCAGCCACCTTGGCACCATCGATATACACACCCGGCGCGCCATCCTTGCGCACGGCATTCAGCCCGTATTCGGCCAGGGTATCGATGATCGCCTGCTCCATCAGTGACACCAGCTCGCGCACCTTGAGCCGGCGCCGGTGCAGGTCGAGCAGCAGATAGACCACCAGCTGGCCGGGCCCGTGATAGGTGATCTGACCGCCGCGGTCGATCTTGACCAGCGGAATGCCGGCGTCGTTGCGCAGCAGATGCTCGGGAAGCCCGGCCTGCCCGAGGGTGTAGACCGGAGGATGCTCAAGCAGCCAGATTTCGTCCGGCGTGCCTTCATTGCGCCCGGCTGTGAACGCCCGCATCGCCTCGAGTGCCGGTTCGTACTCGACAAGACCGAGGCGCTTGATGATCACAGCACCACCTTGACCATCGGGTGCGCCGTGAGCTCGCGATACATCGAATCGACCTGCAACTGCGATACCGCACGGAAGGTGCAGGTGATCGCAAGGTAGTTGCCCTTGCTCGAGGGCCGCATCTCCACGGTCGCCACATCGAAATCCGGCGCATGGGTCAGCACGACCTCGGTCACCGCCTGGGCGAAACCATCCACCCGCGCGCCCATGATCTTGATGGGAAAGTCACAGGGAAACTCGAGCAGCGTCTGTCGGGTTTCTTGCTTGTTCTGATCATCCACTACGCATCACCGTATTCTTGAAGTCCTGATACCACGCATACATCTGCTGCCCCAGCGGGCCCGGACGGCCATTGCCGACCGCTTTGTCATCGAGCCGGGTAATCGGCAGCACTTCCTTGGTCGACGAGGTCATCCACAGCTCATCTGCATGGCGCACCTCGTCTTCGAGAATTTCACGTACCTCATGCTTCAAGCCGTGGCTGACGGCGAGCTCGAGCACCACATCGTAGGTGATGCCGGGCAGCATCAGGTGGCTCTTGGGCGGCGTCAGCACCACGCCGTCCTTGACCATGAAAATGTTCGACGACGACCCTTCGGTCAGGAAACCGTCGCGAAACAGGACGGTTTCGACGCAGCCCTGATCGATCGCATGCTGACGAAGCAGACAGTTTGCGAGCAGGGCCACGGTCTTGAGGTCACAGCGCAGCCAGCGGAAATCCGCTGCGCTGACGCAGGCCACGCCTTCTTCGCGCTGATAGTCCGGCGGCGTGATCAGCTGTTCGCTCATCAGGAACACCGTCGGCCGCACCACCTTGGGAAACGCATGATTGCGCTTGTCGTCCGCACCGCGGGAGACCTGCAGATAGACCGACTGGTCCTCCCAGACGTTACGGTCGATCACCTCACGAATGATTGCGGCCCACTCGTCAGGACGATGCGGATTCGGCAGACGGATGGAAGCCAGCGTGCTCTCGAGACGGGCGACATGCTCCTCCAGCCGGAAGGGATGGCGCGAATACACCGGGATGACTTCGTAGGCACCGTCACCGAAGAGAAATCCGCGGTCCATCGGCGACACCCGCGCTTCGTCGAGTGGCTGATAACGTCCGTTCAGATAACACAGGCTCACAACATCCTCCACTACTCCCCGGTCGCTCAGAGGCTCTTGATCCACAGCACCAGCGCGTCCCAGAAGCGGCCAAAGAACCCGGCCACCGGCACGTCCTGCAGCGCCACGACAGGATATTCCCCCAGCACCTTGCCGTCGACACTGAGCTTGAGGGTGCCGATTTCCTGGCCCTTCTGCAGCGGCGCGAGCACCGGCTGCATGCTCTCGAGCGTGGCTTCGACCTTGTCCGCCTGACCCTTGGGCAGCGACAGCACGAAATCGCTGGTGAAGCCCGCCGCCACTTCGTTCTCCTGGCCTTTCCACACGCGGAACTGCGACAGCGCCTGATCGGCGGAATACAGCTTCACCGTGTCGAAGAACTGGAAGCCGAAGTTGAGCAGCTTGAGCGACTCCTGCGCACGCACGGTATCGGACGACGCACCCAGCACCACCGAGATCAGGCGACGCGGGCCGCGCAAGGCGGTCGACACCAGACAGTAGCCGGCGGCGCTGGTGTGGCCGGTCTTCATGCCGTCGACCGTGCCGTCCATCCACAGCAGGCGGTTGCGGTTGGGCTGCTTGATGTTGTTGTAGGTGTACTCCTTCATCGAGTACAGCTCGAAGTACTCCGGGAAGTCGCGAATGATCGCCGACGCCAGCAGCGCGAGGTCGTTCGCGGTGGTGTACAGCGCGGGATCGGGCAGGCCGGTGGAGTTGGTGAAGTTGGTGTTCGTCATGCCGAGGCGCTTGGCTTCGCGATTCATCAGCGCAGCAAACGCCTCTTCACTGCCGGCGATGAGTTCGGACAGGGCCACGCAGGCGTCGTTACCGGACTGCACGATCACGCCTCGAATCAGCTCCTGCACCGTCACCGGCTTGTTGGGCTCGATGAACATCCGCGAGCCTTCCTGGCGCCACGCCTTCTCCGACACATTCACCGGCTGCTCCGGCGTGATGCTGCCGGACTTGAGCGCGGAGAAGGTGAGGTAGGCAGTCATCAGCTTGGTCAGCGATGCCGGCTCGATACGCATGTCGGGATCATTGGCAGCGAGCACCTGACCCGTGCTGTGGTCCACCAGCACCCAGGCATTGGCCGCCAGCGCTGGCGCAGGAATGGTCTGGGCGGCTGCCACAAGGGAAAACAGCGAAAACAGGAAAGCAACTAAAAAACGCATCGGAAATGACCAGGTAATTGGAAGGACGGGCGACCCGAAATTATAGGACGCTGCCGGAGAGCTGACCAAAACGGACAGTTTTTGTTTCAAGCTCGGCAAAATATCAGCGCACGACGACGAAAGGCTGCATTTTCAATGCCGCTGCGATGCGGTCGGCTGCCGAGCGGGCCTCGTCGACAGAGGCGTAAGGCCCGGCATGGAGACGGAAACGGCTCCCGTCGGCGAACAGCTCAAGGCGATCGGCAAATGCGCTCATCTGTGCCTCGATGGTGGCACGAAAGCCCTCGGCGTTGTCGAAGGAGGAGAACGCGCCCAGTTGCAGGAACACCCCGCTACCGGCGGCAGACAGCTGTTGCACCGGCTCATGCGGTCGCGGCGCCACGACCGCAGGCGTTGCCACCGGCTGCGGCGCTTCGCGGTTGGTCATTGGCGGCACCGGATCGGCACTGGCCACCATCGGCAGCTCGTCGGGAAGAATCTGTTCGACCTCGACTTCGGTACTGCCCTGATTGATGTAACCGAGCTTGTAGGCCGCCGTATAGGACAGATCCATCAGGCGGTCCTTGTGAAACGGGCCGCGATCGTTGATGCGTACCACGACCGAATTGCCGGTTGCCAGGCTGGTGACGCGCGCATAGCTCGGAATCGGCAGCGTCGGATGCGCAGCGGTCATCGCATACATGTCGTAGGGCTCGCCGCTTGAGGTGGGCTTGCCGTGGAAGCGACGCCCGTACCAGCTTGCCCGCCCGCGCTCGCGATAGGGCGCAAGTGCGGTCAGCGGGACGTAATCCTGGCCGAACACGTTATACGGCCGGTTGGCAAAACGATGCAGCGGTTCGAGCCGCGGCGACGCATCGGGCACCGCCTCGAGGTTCGACGGCGGGTTGTCGTGCGGGCCGTCGTCCTTGTAGTAGCCACCGCCGCGACGCCCGGACTTTGCGGACGACGCGGTCTGTCCTGCGTCGGGCGTCTGCGCCTGCGAGCCGGGCGTGCGCACCGGCGTCTGCCCGCAGGCGGACAGCAGAAGGGTCGCCGCCGCCAGCAGCGCCGCAGTGTAATGGCCCCGGCAGGACATGGTCTCGCGCGCTGCCGCGCACGCAAATCGCATGTTGAGGATCATCGGTTCAGCCTTCAAGTCTTGTTCACAAGCCTGCTGCGGTGAACGCTCATCAGGATACCTACACCCAGACTCAGGGTCACCAGCGCAGTTCCCCCGTAACTGATGAATGGCAATGGCACGCCCACCACCGGCAGGATGCCGCTCACCATACCCATGTTTACGAAGGCGTAGGTGAAGAAGATCATGGTCACCGCCCCGGCGAGCAGGCGCGTTCCCAGCGTTGGCGCACGTGCCGCGATCAGGAAACCGCGCGCAAACAGCGCCAGATAGATCACCAGCAGCACGAGCGCACCGAACAGGCCAAACTCTTCTGCAAGCACCGCAAAAATGAAGTCGGTATGGCGCTCGGGCAGGAAGGACAGATGGGTCTGGGTGCCATCCATCCAGCCCTTGCCCATGAGCCCACCGGAACCGATGGCGATGGTGGACTGGATGATGTGAAAACCCTTGCCGAGCGGGTCCTGGGTCGGGTCGAGCAGGGTGCACACACGGTGCTTCTGGTAATCGCGCATCCCCACCCACTCGACACCGGGCTCACACAGGGTGTCGCCAAAGGCCACGATGGAGCCGATGCCGACGATGCCCACCACGGCAACCGGCACGATCAGCTTCCACGTCAGTCCGGCAAAGAAGATCACGTAGAAGCCGGCCGCCGCCACCAGCAGGCTGGTACCGAGGTCGGGCTGCTTGACGATGAGCCCGACCGGAACCGCCAGCAACAGGCCGGCGAAGATGAATTCACGCCAGCCGATGCGGCCCTCGCGCTGCTGGAAGAACCAGGCCAGCATCAGCGGCATCGCGATCTTCATCAGCTCGGAGGGCTGGATGCGGGTGACCCCGATATCGAGCCAGCGCTGGGCGCCTTTCGACACCTCGCCGAACAGGGCCACGCCGACCAGCAGCACCACGCCCGCCAGATAAAGCGGCAGGGCGAGCGACAGCAGGCGCTGGCTCGGCAGCCAGGCCGCAAACCACATCACGCCGACCGCCACCGCCATGTGCGTCATCTGCGAATCGAGGCGCTCGGGCGAGGCGCTCGACATCAGCACGAAGGCGTAGCCGAAGAGCGCCGCGAGAATCAGCATCAGCACCGGATCGATCGGGCGCAGAAAGGCCTGCAGCAGTCGCAGGGGGTGGAAGCGGTTATCGCTCAATCTGCATTCTCCACCGCATCGACATCCTCCGGCGCCGGCTGGTTGGGGCGCTTGCCCAGCAGGTGATAGTCGATCACCTGACGTGCGATCGGTGCCGCCGACTGCGAACCGAAGCCACCGTTCTCGACCAGCACCGCCAGGGCGATCTTCGGCTTGTCGGCAGGCGCGTAGGCGATGAACCAGGAGTGATCGCGCAGGCGCTCGCGGACCCGCCCCTCGACGTATTTCGACCCCTTGAGCGAGTACACCTGTGCAGTGCCGGTCTTGCCGCCCGATTCATAGGGCGCGCCAGCGAAGGCACGCGAGCCGGTGCCAACCTTGTTGACCTCGACCATGGCGCGCCTCACGGCCGCAACATGCTCGGGCTTGAGCGCGATCTCCCGCACCGGCTCGGGCTCCACCACCCGCTTCTCTCCGGTGCGGCTGTCGATGACATGGCGCACGAGATGTGGCCGGAACACCTTGCCGCCATTCACCAGCGCTGCCGTCGCATTGGCCATCTGCAGTGGCGTGTAGGCGTTATAGCCCTGCCCGATGCCGACCGAAATCGTGTCGCCACCATACCAGCGCTGCTGCTCCGGCTTGCGGAAGCGCTTGCGCTTCCACGCCGGCGACGGCAATACGCCTTCGGCCTCGCCGGGCAAGTCGAGCTCCGTTCTAGAGCCGAGTCCGAGCTGGGACATGAAGTTCGCAATGCCCTCGATGCCGAGGTCGTTGGCCAGCTGATAGTAATAGGTGTTGCACGACACCACGATCGACTTGTGCAGATCCACCGTGCCGTGCCCGCCAATCTTGTCGTCCATGAAGCGGTGACCGGCAAAGTTGAAATAGCCCGGGTCCGCAATCGCCTGGGAGGGCGTGCGCTTGCCTGTCGTCAGGCCGGCCAGCGCCATGAAGGGCTTGAACGTGGAGCCGGGCGGATAGGCGCTGTAAATGGCACGGTTGAGCAGCGGATGGTCGGGCGAATCGTTGAGGCCTTTCCAGTCCTGGGTGGAAATGCCGTCCACGAACAGGTTGGGGTCGAAGCTGGGCGCCGACACCAGGGCCAGTACGCCGCCGGTGCTGGGGTCAATCGCGACCAGCGCGCCGCGACGGTCACCGAACGCCGTCTCGGCGATCTTCTGCAACTCCATGTCGAGATTGAGTTCGAGGTCGCTCCCGGTCACGGCCGGCGTACTCGAGAGTCGTCGCACCGCCCGCCCGCCGGCATTGACCTCGACCTGCTCGAAACCGGTCGTGCCGTGCAGTTCGGCCTCGTAGGACAGCTCCAGACCGCTCTTGCCGATGTGGTCCGACCCGCGGTAGTTGGCCGCGTCGTCGCGCTCTTCTATACGCTCCAGGTCGCGCTGATTGATACGCCCGATGTAACCGACGACATGCGATGCGCTGGCGCCGAGCGGATAGTCGCGGAACAGCCGGGCCTGCACGTCTACGCCGGGGAAGCGGTAGCGCTGGGCGACGAAACGGGCGACTTCCTCGTCACTGAGGCGATTGCGGATCGGCACGCTCTCGAAGCTGCGGCTTTCTTCCAGCAGCTTGCGAAAGCGCCGGCGATCGCGCGCATCGATGGGAACGACCTGATTGAGCGCCTCGATGGTTTCTTCCAGGCCATTGGTACGTGCCGGCGTGATCTCGAGCGTATAGGCGGCATAGTTGCGCGCCAGCACGACCCCGTTGCGGTCGACGATGGTGCCGCGGTTGGGCACGATCGGCAGCAGCGCGATGCGATTGTCCTCGGCACGGGTATGAAAGTAGTCGAACTTCTGCACCTGCAGGTAGTAGAAGCGCGACGCAAGCAGCAGGAAGCAGACCAGCGCGAACATCCCCGCCACCAGCACGCGCCAGCGAAAGCGTGATGAATCCTGCTCGGGAGCATGAAATGAAATCATGTCACCGGGCATCAGATGGGCCGGTTGTCGTCACGGTCGGCAGGCTGGTACTGCGGCAGCAGGAGCAGATACATCAGCGGCCACCACAGCAATACGCCGGTGAAGCTCGACAGAAAGTACGACCACCCCGGAAACTCCGCACCGGCAATCAGGCGCACCGCCACCATCAGGGCCTGCGTGAGCAGCAGCATCGGCAGCACATGCAGCGCCTGCTGCAGCGCGGAAAACCACATCAGCCGGCGCGCCAGGCCGTTGGCGAGGTAGGCGAGTACCACATAGGCCAGGGCATGCTGCCCCATTGCCGCGCCCTGCCCGATATCGACCAGCAAGCCGAAGAAGAAACCCGCGCCCATGCCGATGCGCAGCGGCTCGCGGATACACCAGAAGGCCAGCACCAGCGCGACCCAGTCCGGCACACCGGGAAGGCGCCCGGTGGGCACATAGACCAGGCCGAGCGCAACCAGCAGGCTGAAATGGATGAACCACAGCCGGACCGGCAACAGGATGCGACTGGAACGATTGGTCGGTTGCATGTCAGGGCGCCGTCACGGGCTGAGCGGGTGGCACGGCGTCGCTCTCGACCGGCCGCGGCGGCGGCAGCACCTGACGCCCGAGCACCAGCACCTGGGCACTGCGTTCAACGCCGGCCAGCGGGCGGCACATGATGCGGGCAAAGGCATCGGATTCGCGGTCAACGGACTCGACCTCGGCCACCGGCAGGCCGGGCACGAAAACGCCGTCCAGGCCCGAGGTCACCAGCGTGTCGCCGGCCTGAATGTCGGCGGTGGCAATCACGAACCTCACTTCGAGCCGTCCCTGCCCGATGCCGAACAGCACCCCGCGCAAGCCATTGCGCAGTACCTGCACCGGAATCGCCTGATTGCGGTCGGTCAGCAAGGTGACTTCGGACTGGATCGGATACACACGGGTCACCTGACCGAGCACGCCGGCAGCGTCCACGACGGCAAGGCCGGCCTCGACCCCTTGCTGCGCGCCACGGTCGAGAATGACCTTGCGCGCAAACGGGTCCGGTGCGTCGTACAGGATGTCGGCGGCGATGCTGCGTACGCCCACGCGCTGGGACATCTCGAGCAAGCCGCGCAACTGGGCGTTTTCGCGCTCGAGCAGTTCGAAGCGCAGCAGACGCTCACCGCTGCCAAGCTGCTTGCGCCTCAGCTCGGCATTTTCGAGCTGCACACGCACCAGGGTCGCAAAATACACCGAGGCGTTGCGCACGAAGTCGGCCGGCGTAGCCGCGGCCATCTGCAAGGGGTAGGTTGCGACGGACAGCCCCTGCCGCAGCACTTCGAGATAACGAAAGCGCAGATCGGCCACCAGGATCATCAGGCACAGCGAGACGAACAGCAGCAGGCGAACCAGCGGTGCCGGTCCACGATTGAAGATAGGGGGCGGTTGATGGCCGGCGAAGGTCATCCGGAACGTCCTGGTTCAGCAAGGGCCCGGCGACAGCATCGCCGGGCCCTGCAGGTCAATCCGAGGTGAAGATGGAGCCAAGCTTGTCCATCTTGTCCAGCGCCATGCCGCATCCGCGCGCGACGCAGGTCAAGGGTTCTTCGGCGACAATGACGGGCAGGCCGGTCTCTTCCATCAGCAGACGGTCGAGATCGCGCAACAGGGCGCCACCACCGGTGAGCACCATGCCGCGGTCGGCGATGTCTGCGCCCAGTTCAGGCGGAGTCTGCTCGAGCGCAATCTTGACCGCCGAGACGATCTGATTGAGCGGCTCGGTCAGCGCCTCGAGAATTTCGTTCGACGAGATCGTGAAGCTGCGCGGAATGCCCTCGGCCAGGTTGCGGCCCTTGACTTCCATCTCACGCACCTCGGAGCCGGGGAAGGCCGAGCCGATCTCTTTCTTGATGTTCTCGGCAGTGGTGTCGCCGATCAGCATGCCGTAGTTGCGACGGATGTAGTTGACGATCGAATCGTCGAACTTGTCGCCGCCGACGCGGACGCTGCCCGCATACACCATGCCGCCAAGCGAGATCACGCCGACTTCGGTCGTGCCGCCACCGATGTCGACCACCATCGAGCCAAGCGCATCCGACACCGGCAGGCCGGCGCCGATCGCGGCAGCCATCGGCTCCTCGATCAGGTACACCTGCGAGGCACCCGCTGCCAGCGCCGCGTCGCGGATGGCGCGGCGTTCGACCTGGGTCGAGCCGCAGGGCACGCAGACGATGATGCGCGGACTGGGCGAAAGCAGGCGCGAATCGTGAACCTTCTTGATGAACTGCTTGATCATCTGCTCGGTGACGACGAAATCGGCGATCACGCCGTCTTTCATCGGCCGGATCGCCGTGATGTTGCCCGGCGTCTTGCCGAGCATCTGTTTGGCCGCAGAGCCCACTGCCTGAATGGTGCGCTTGGCATTGGGGCCGCCTTCGGTGCGGATGGCCACAACCGAGGGTTCGTCGAGCACGATGCCTTTGCCACGCACGTAAATCAGCGTGTTGGCGGTGCCGAGGTCGATCGCTAGATCGCTTGAAAAATAGGAACGCAGAAAACCGAACATTGGGGATTCCGAAACCGGTGAGAAGATGCGCCGCAGGGGGCCGGCCCTGAGCAGGGCCAAAGGCGATTATGATAACCTACAAACCTTTGTGGATTCAGCAGGTTTTGTTACTTCATGTCGCTTACCAATGAACAGGTCGGGCGCATCGCCCGTCTAGCCCGTCTTGCGATTTCCGAAACCGAGATCGATGCCACCCGCACGAAGCTCGATGGCATTTTCGGCCTGATCGAGCAGATGCAGGCCGTTGACACCACCGGCATCGAGCCCATGAGCCATCCGCAGGAACTCGCCACCCGACTGCGCGACGACGCCGTGACCGAATCCGATCGCCGCGCCGCCTTCCAGGCCGTCGCTCCGCAGACCGAGGCCGGGCTCTACCTGGTGCCCAAAGTCATCGAATGAACCTTCACGGGGCGCCCGCGACGCATCACGTGCGTGCAGGGTGCATCCCGTGGCCATCCTATCAGCAAGCAGCCACGACATGATCAATGCGTCACTCTCCGCCCTGCGCAGCGCGCTGGACGACAAGCAGATTTCCAGCGTCGAGCTCGCCGGGCTCTTCCTCGACCGCATCGAGGCCCGCAACCCGACGCTGAACGCCTTCATCACCATCGACCGTGAGGGTGCGCTGGCCGCCGCCAGTGCCGCCGACGCGCGCATCGCCCGCGGCGAGGCCGGCCCCCTGACAGGCATCCCGCTCGCCCACAAGGACGTGTTCTGCACCGAAGGCGTGCTCACGACCTGCGGCTCGAAGATGCTCTCAAACTTCGTCAGCCCCTACGACGCGCACGTCGTGTCGCTGCTGAAGAACGCCGGCGCCGTCAGCCTGGGCAAGACCAACATGGACGAGTTCGCAATGGGCTCCTCCAACGAAAACTCGCATTTCGGCCCGGCGCGCAACCCGTGGAACCCCGGCCATGTGCCCGGCGGCTCGTCCGGTGGCTCGGCCGCAGCGGTTGCAGCGCGCCTGGTGCCGATCGCGACCGGTACCGACACCGGTGGCTCGGTGCGCCAGCCGGCCGCGTTCACCGGCGTCACCGGCATCAAGCCGACTTACGGGGCGGTCAGCCGTTACGGCATGATCGCCTACGCTTCCTCCCTCGACCAGGGCGGCGCATTCGGCGCCTCGGCCGAAGACTGCGCGCTGCTGCTGTCGGCCATGACCGGCTTCGATGCGCGCGACTCCACCAGCCTCGACCGCCCGACCGAGAACTACGCTGACGCGCTTGCGCCTGGCAGCTCGGACAAGCCGCTTGCCGGCCTGCGCATCGGCCTGCCGCGCGAGTTTTTCGCCGACGGCATGAGCGACGAAGTACGCGCCGCCATCGACGCCGCAATCGAGCAATACCGCGCACTCGGCGCCACCACGGTCGAGGTCAGCCTGCCCAACGCCAAGCTGGCCATCCCGGCCTATTACGTGATTGCGCCCGCCGAAGCCTCGAGCAACCTGAGCCGCTTCGACGGCGTGCGTTTCGGTCATCGTGCCGCCGAGTACGGCGACCTCAACGACATGTACTGCAAGAGCCGCGCCGAAGGCTTCGGGGCCGAGGTCAAGCGCCGCATCCTGGTCGGTACCTATGTGCTCTCGCACGGCTACTACGACGCCTATTACCTGCAGGCGCAGAAGCTGCGCCGCCTGATCGCCGAGGATTTCCGCAAGGCGCTGAGCGAATGCGACGTCATCGCCGGCCCCACCAGCCCGACCACCGCGTGGGCGCTGGGCGCGATGGGTGATGACCCGGTGCAGATGTACCTCGCCGACATCTACACCATTGCGGTGAACCTCGCCGGCCTGCCCGGCCTGTCCCACCCCTGCGGCTTTGGGGCCGGCTCGCTGCCCGTGGGCATGCAGCTGATCGGCAACTATTTTGCCGAAGGCAAGCTGCTCGCGACCGCCCACCAGTACCAGCAGGCGACCGACTGGCATCTTCAGCGCCCCGCCGATGTTCTGTGAGAACGCAATGATCCACCGCCTGCTTTCCCGCTACCTCACGCCGCTTGCAGCCACGGTGCTGATGGCCGCCTGCGCCACCCCGACGGTCTACCAGCAGGACACCGGTACCGTCATGGAGCACCCGTCCGAGGCCGGCGGCCGGCTCAAGCCGATGCCGATCCGCCCGCTCAACGTGCAGGCCGACTGCCGCTTCAAGGACGAAGTCGGCTACAGCGGAAGTGCGCTGCTTGACGTCAGCTACTCCGAAGTCAGCCGCTTCAAGGCCTCGGTCAGCGTCCCCAAGCGTGGCAGCTGCCACTTCGATCTCGCCGACTTCGAGCAGGTACGCAAGGAGCCCCACGTCGAACTGCGGGCCAGCGATGGCTGCGTTGTGCGCATGTGGGAACAGGGCGACCAGGTCACCGTCGCCTTCGCCCAGTGCGCCAGCCGCTGCGATCGCAACACCTTTGATTACGTATGGCCCATCCTGGTGGATCGGCCGAGCGGTCTCTGCAACTGACCGCCAGCAATAACGGATACAGACATGAGCAGATCGGATTGGGAAGTCGTCATTGGCCTGGAAGTTCACGCCCAGCTCAACACCGCTTCCAAGATATTTTCCGGCACCAGCACCGCCTTCGGCGCCGAACCCAATGTGCAGGCGAGCGCAGTGGATATCGCCCTGCCCGGCGTGCTGCCGGTGCTCAACCGCGGCGCAGTCGAACGCGCGATCCGGCTTGGCCTCGCGCTCGGCTCGCACATCGCGCCCAAGAGCGTGTTCGCACGCAAGAACTACTTCTACCCCGACCTCCCCAAGGGCTACCAGATCAGCCAGTTCGAGCTGCCGGTGGTGCAGGGCGGCACCATCACCATCCGCGTCGGCGAGGGTGAATCCGCCTACGAGAAGACCGTACAGCTGACCCGCGCCCACCTAGAGGAAGACGCCGGCAAGAGCCTGCACGAAGACTTCCACGGCATGAGCGGCATCGACCTCAACCGTGCCGGCACGCCGCTGCTCGAAATTGTCTCCGAGCCAGACATGCGCTCGTCGGCCGAGGCCGTGGCCTATGCCCGCGCCCTGCACGCGCTGGTGCGCTGGATCGATATCTGCGACGGCAACATGCAGGAAGGCTCCTTCCGCTGCGACGCCAACGTCTCGGTGCGCAAGTGGGGCGCCGAACAGTTCGGCACCCGGCGCGAGATCAAGAACCTGAACTCCTTCCGCTTCCTGCAGCAGGCCATCGACTACGAGGTGCAGTGGCAGATCGACACCATTGAGGACGGTGGCACCATCCAGCAGGCCACCGTGCTGTTCGATCCGGACACCGGCGAGACACGCATGATGCGCTCCAAGGAAGATGCGCACGACTACCGCTACTTCCCCGATCCCGACCTGCTGCCGCTGGTGATCGACGAAGCGTGGATCGACCGCGTGCGCAGTGAGATGCCCGAACTCCCGGTTGCGATGAAGGACCGCTTCATCGCCGAACTCGGCCTGTCGGCCTACGACGCTGCGGCGCTGACCGCCTCCAAGGAAATCGCGGCCTATTTCCAGGCCGCGATGGACGCAGCAGGCAGCGCCAACGCTGCCCAGGTGGCCAAGCTGTGCGCCAACTGGATCATGGGCGAGCTCGCCGCACGCCTGAACAAGGCCGATCTCGACATCGCAGCCTCCCCGGTTGCGCCCGCCCAGCTCGCCGGGCTGGTGTCGCGCATCGCCGACAGCACCATCTCCAATGCCATCGCACGCAAAGTGTTTGAAGCACTGTGGAATGGTGAGGGCGCGAGCGCTGACGAAGTCATCGACAAGCAGGGCCTGAAGCAGGTCACCGACAGCGGCGCGATCGAAGCCATGATCGACGAGGTGCTGGCAGCCAACCAGAAATCCGTCGAGGAGTTCCGCGCGGGCAAGGAGAAGGCCTTCAACGCCTTGGTCGGCCAGGTGATGAAGGCCAGCAAGGGAAAGGCCAGCCCGGCCCAGGTCAACGACTTGCTGCGCAAGAAGCTCGCCGGCTGATCCCGCTGCACTGATGCCTGAGACGCCCGGTTGCCATGATGGCAGCCGGGCGTTTTTCTTTGGCGGGGCATGTATCCGCGGCCAGGCGCGCCCCGGCCGGTACGCGCTGTTTCACCCCACCCCGGCAGCCGGATTCCCTTTCGCTGCGAGGCTGACTATGCTTCAGGGATGTCACCAAGCAGCGGAGCCGACATCATGCGCACCTCGTCATCCCTTCTCGTCACCTTTGTGCTGAGCACCACATGGATCGGCACCAGCCTTGCCGAAATGCCGGCAGACATGCCGAAACGTAAGCCCGGCCTGTGGGAGATGAAGACCTCGATGGCAGAGATGGGCGGCATCGGACAGACCTTCAACATGTGTGTCGGCCCCGAGACCGACGACCTCATCGCACAGCAGGACAGGGGCGAGTGCGCACAGAAGTCCTACCGCCGCGACGGCGACCGCATCCTGTTCAAGGCGGTGTGCAAGGTCGAGGGCAGCACGGCAACGATCGAGGGCGTGTTCTCGGGCGATTTCGTGAACCGCTACAGTGGCGAGATTCGCAGCACCTATGCGCCGCCACTGCAAGGCATGAAGTCCATGACGATGAAGCAGGATGCGCGCTGGCTGGGCGCCTGCAGGCAGGGACAGAAGCCTGGCGACGTCATGATGCAGGGCATGAACGGCATCAACGTCGAGGAGCTGATGAAGAACATGCCGCACGTGCGCTGACGCCCCCGCCGCGCTGCGGCAACAGGTCTGTCCGGCTGCGCAACAGACGACCACTCACGGGTTGAGGAAGGTCAATGCACACCCCTTTCATTCGGTACATTCTTATATGCTTCAATACTGACGATACCGGTTGAACAAAGCCGGACGCTGCGTGATGGAGACAATCATGCCGGACCTGACAGACATCATAGAATGGCTGGGCGAAGATCGCAGCCTCGCGCTCGGCGGACTGCTGATCGGCGCCCTTTTCGGCGCCTTCGCCCAGCGCTCGCGTTTCTGCCTGCGCGCGGCCGTGGTCGAGGTGGCGCGCGGACAGCTCGGCGCCAAGCTCTCGGTCTGGCTGCTGGCCTTCTCCGCCGCGATCATCGTCACGCAACTGCTGCATCTCAGCGGACGCTTCGATACCGCCAACGTCCGCCAGCTCGCGAGCCAGGGCAGCCTGTCGGGGGCGCTGATCGGCGGCCTGATGTTCGGCACCGGCATGATCCTCGCCCGTGGCTGCTCCAGCCGCCTGCTGGTGCTGGCGGCAAATGGCAACCTGCGCGCACTGCTCTCCGGCCTGATCTTCGCGGTCACCGCGCAGGCGTCGATGACCGGCATCCTCTCACCCCTGCGCGAAACCATCGGTACGTGGTGGACGATCGATGGCGGCAACGCCCGCGACCTGCTCGCCTACGTCGGCATCGGGCACGGCGGCGGTTTCGCCTTCGGTCTGTTGTGGTTGCTCGCAGGCGCCTGGTTTGCAAGCCGCCACCGCATCACCGGCTGGGCCTGGGCGGGCGGCCTCGGCGCCGGTGTGATGGTGGCGCTCGCGTGGTGGTTCACCTACGAGATGTCTTCGCGCACCTTCGATCCGACCCCGATCAAGAGCCTGTCCTTCACCGGCCCCTCGGCCGACGTGCTGATGCTGGTGCTGTCGCCGCCAGGCAGACTGCTCGACTTCGACCTCGGCATGGTTCCGGGCGTATTCCTCGGCTCCTTTCTTGCCGCCCTGCTGAGCCGCGAGCTCAAGCTCGAGGGCTTTCAGGGCGGACACGCGATGCGCCGCTACATCGTCGGCGCCCTGCTGATGGGCTTTGGCGGCATGCTGGCCGGCGGCTGCGCAGTGGGTGCCGGAATCTCGGGCGCATCGGTGTTTGCGGTAACTGCCTGGGTGACCCTGTCGGGGATGTGGGCCGGCGCCAGCCTGACCGACTGGGTGATCGACCGCAAGCTCGCGCCCCACCCCCTGCCGGCCACCGCCGTCAGCCCCTGAAACGGCGCCCCGGGCAGCGCAACGCTATAATCGGAAGCATACAAAGAAAGCAGGAAATGCCTCCCCATGTGCCAGCTGCTCGGAATGAACTGCAATGTACCGACCGACATCTGTTTTTCCTTCGCGGGCTTCCGCGCCCGTGGCGGGCTGACCGACCACCATCGTGACGGCTGGGGGATTGCGTTCTTCGAGGGGCGTGGCGCGCGCGTCTTTCTCGAGCCCTGCGCCAGCGCCGACTCTCCGGTCGCCGAACTGGTGCGGCGCTACCCGATCCGCTCCCTCAATGTCATCGCCCACATCCGCAAGGCGACCCAGGGGCAGATTCACCTGGAGAACACCCACCCCTTCCAGCGTGAGCTATGGGGGCGATACTGGATTTTTGCCCACAACGGCAACCTGTGCGGCTACCAGCCGTCGCTCTCGGGACGCTTCCTGCCAGTGGGCTCTACCGACTCCGAGCATGCGTTCTGCCACATCCTGGATGCGCTGGCGCAGCGCTTTCCCGATGCTGCGCCCTCACCGCACGAGCTGCATGCGGCACTGAGGACGATCTCCATCGAGATCGGGCGCCATGGCGAGTTCAACTTCCTGCTCTCCGACGGCGACCACCTCTTTGCACACAGCTCTTCGCGCCTGGTCTACGTCATACGGCAGTCGCCGTTTCCGGTGGCCCACCTGTCCGATGAAGACCTCGCCGTCGACTTCAACGAGGTCACCACGCCCGACGACCGCGTGGCAGTCATCGCCACCACGCCACTGACCGACAACGAAACGTGGCAGTCCATCCCCCCCGGCACCCTGCAGGCCTTCCATCTCGGCGCGCCTGTCGCACTTGGCGAAACCTCGACCGTCGCAGCGGAAATCGGCACCGGACTGCCTCGAAGCGCGTAAATCTTCCTTATCGGTGCAATGCAGACGCGCTAAAGTACGGGCTTGCGAGCTTGTTGCCGGATTGAGGTTGTAATGGATTGCCCACTATGCAGCAGCACCCGAGACAGGATCATCTGGCAGGACGAGTTCTGCCGCGTCATCGGCGTGGACGATGCCGACTATCCCGGTTTCTGCCGGGTGATCTGGAAGGCGCACGTTGCCGAGATGACCGATCTTCGGCATGCTGATCAAGCACATCTGCTCGACGTCGTACTGGCGACCGAAAGTGCGCTTCGCGCCCTGGTGCAGCCGGCCAAGATCAACCTTGCGAGCTTTGGCAACATGGTGCCGCACCTGCACTGGCATGTGATTCCGCGCTTCACCGACGACCGCCACTTCCCGGAGCCGGTCTGGGGTCGCGAGCAACGACCCGGCCAGCCCCACGCAGCACCCGACGCTGCCACACTGGCGTCCACGATCACCCACGAACTGCTTGCACGCACTGCCTACTGACCACTGCCGACACCCGCATCCGGAGCTTCCATGGACTACCGCAACCCCGCCGAATGCCTGAGCCTGCTGCCAAGCCTGCAGCTGAGCAAGGTCGACGAGACCCATGCCGTGCTGTCGAAGATCGTAGGCGGCCTCCTCGACGCGCTCCCCGCTCCGAATCAGCATCTCGAAGTGCTTGAGGCTGCGCGCCCGGTCATTGCCCGCGTCCAGGCCGACATGAGCAGCCGCTACGCAGACCACCCGCTGCCGCCGGACAGCGAAGAGAACGGCACCCTGCTCGAGGTCGTGAACCTGTGGCACAACCTGGCCCGCTCGTATGCACAGATCGCGCGCCACGACGCGCAGATGGGCACGCTCGAGGATCAGCGCGCCCTGCTCGCTCAACGCCGGGTGCACTATGCCGGTCAGGTGCTGATCGAGTATTTCCGGGCCCACCGCTCCTTGCCGGCGGGAGTCTGGACCGAGGTTCACGAGAGTTTTGCCGCAGCCGAAAGCACCGGCCTGCTGCGGGCCCGGGTCTCGGACCCGCTCAATACCCTGTGGAAAGCCCAGAGCCCGATGGAGGCCTATATCGCCATCCTGCTGGTCGATCTGGCCAACCCGTTCGGCCGCACCGGCCATGAACTGCTCTGGATCTGCCGCTGGGCACAGCGTTTCGCGCCGTACTGCAGCCTCGACACCGAGACCGAAGGGCGCAAGCCTACGGTCTATGGGCTAGACCTCGGCGCAGACCACGGCCTGCGCCCGCTCGGCCTCCTGAACAAGAGCATCGGCTTGCGCAGTTTCGATGGCGGCAAGCTGGCGGGCCAGATCCAGGCCGTGTTCACCCAGTTCAAGCAAGGTGTGACACCGGCCTCGCTCGGGCTCGGTGACGACTGCACGCTCGACACCAGCGCCCGCCTGCTGGTATCGCTCTATCGGCCGTGGGGCCTGGCCTCGGCCGGGCGTCGCTTTCCGCGCCGCGGCAGCCGCGGCCAGGTCGAGCTGACCAGCGACTGGCTCGCCATCGGCTTTCACATTCAGGGCAGATTGTTCGAACAGCCGCGCAGCTACGGACTGACCACCAGCTTCAAGAGCGACATGGCGCTGATGACTTTCGGTGAACGCGCACCGGAAGCCCCGAGCAAGCTCCACGGCGCCAATCATCGAAGCGATGCCGAGAAGCTGGGCCTGGTGTGCGAGCGCTGGAACCTGCTCGATCAGTCAGTCGGTGGCTTCCGCCTGGAGCAAAGACCGCACGCGGAGCGGCTGGAGCACCATCAGCTGGTCGGACTCAAGCCGCTGGACGGCGAATACTTTCTGCTCGGTCAGGTCAGCTGGCTGATGTACCGTGACGACGGGGTGCTTGAGATCGGCGTGTATGTATTGCCCGGCGTGCCGCGCGTCGTGGCAGCCCGGCCACTCGCCTCCCGCCCGGGGCAACGCGAGCCATACCAGCAGGCCTTCCTCATCCCGGCCAACAAGGGGCTCAAGGTTGAAAGCTCGCTGATTCTGCCCGCCGGCTGGTACCGGCAGAACCGGGTGGTGGAAGTCTTCGACGGCGGCAAGAGTGCCCAGTTGCGACTGAGCAAGGACGCACTCAAGGGCGCCAATTTCGACCAGGTGCGTTTCGAGGCTATCGCGCCGGAAGCGCCATAAGCCTTGCAGGGGGCAGGCGGACGCTGAACACGCTGCCTTCTCCCTGCTTGCTGCTGACCCTGAGATCGGCCTGGTGGCGCGTCAGGATGTGCTTGACGATCGCCAGACCAAGGCCCGTGCCTCCGGTTTCGCGCGAGCGGCCGCGGTCGACACGATAGAAACGCTCGGTCAGACGCGGAATATGGATCGGATCGACGCCGATGCCGGTATCCCGCACCGAGAACTCCGCACCCTGAGCATCAACGCGCCACACGAGATCAATCTTTCCGCCCTCTGGCGTGTAGCGCACCGCGTTGCTCGCCAGATTGGAGAACGCGCTGTGGATCTCCTTGCCGCTGCCCAGCAGCACACCGTCACCCTCCATCTGCAGCGTCACCGTGTGGCGTCCGGCAGACAGCAGTTCGGTGTCCTCATGGATTTCCTGCATCAGCGCGGCAACATCGATCTTCTCTTCGGCCGGTGCCGGCGCCCCCGTTTCCAGCGCCGACAATGTCAGCAGATCGTCGATCAGACGCCCCATGCGTGACGACTGGTCGAGCGCAAGGCGCAGGAAGCGCATGACATCCTCGCGCTCGTAGTCGTCCAGTCCGTCGACCAGGGTCTCGAGAAAGCCGCCAATGACGGTCAACGGCGTGCGCAACTCATGCGAGACATTGGCCACGAAGTCGCGCCGCATGGTTTCGAGGCGCTCTAGTTGCGAGATGTCGCGCGACAGTACCATCTGCTGGTCGTCGCCAAAGGGAATGATCTGAACCTGCAGCGTCAGGCCGCTGCGGCGTCCGGACATCATGATCAGGGGTTCGTCGTGCTTGCCGGCCTGCAGGTAATGTACGAACTCGGGCTGGCGAACCAGATTGGTGACCGGCGCACCGATGTCGCGCGTGTGATCGAGGCCGAAGTGCTGCTCGGCCTTGAGGTTGATCCATTCGATCGTGTCGCTGTCGGAGAGATACAGCACCCCGTCCGGCATGGCCTGGCTGGCGTCATGAAAACGCTCAAGTGCAGACGACAGACGTTCGCGCATGTCGTACGACACCCGCGATCGGCGATTCAGTTCGGCAAAGACCTGCCCCCAGCTCCCGGCCGCGCGCGGCACCGGCGTACCGATTGGCTCACGGCTCCACATGACGAGCCGGATCAGGTTATGCACGTGCCAGCCGAGCAGGAGCAGCACGCCCACAATGAAGGCGGTCAGCCCCCAGGTCACACCGGCAAAGAGGGCGGCCGCGGCCGAGACCAGTGCCAGGAGACACAACGCCGACAGCACGCCGGTCCATAAGTAACGCACGGGTCGAATGATGACGCTCCCTGTTTCTCGATGCCGTCCGATTATCGCACGACGGGCGCGAGGTCCGCCTGAGCCGAAAAGCGATAACCGCTGCCGCGGACCGTCTGCACCAGCGCGTCGTGCCGCGAAGGCTCGAGTGCACAGCGCAGGCGACGGATATGCACATCGACCGTGCGCTCTTCGACAAAAACGTGGTCGCCCCACACCTGATCGAGCAATTGCGCACGCGAGTGCACCCGCTCCGGATGGGTCATCAGGAAGTGCAGCAGGCGGAACTCGGTTGGCCCCAGGGACAGCGCCTGCTCACCCGCCGTCACCCTGTGGGTTTCGGGGTCCAGCCTCAGGCCACCCAGCTCGACGGGATCTTCGGTCGCCTGCGGCGCGCGCCTGCGCAGCACCGCCTTGATGCGCGCCACCAGTTCGCGCGGGCTGAAGGGCTTGGTGATGTAGTCGTCGGCACCGGTTTCCAGCCCGCTCACCTTGTCTTGCTCCTCGCCACGGGCGGTCAGCATGATGATCGGGATGCTCCGGGTACGCTCGTCTGCGCGCAAGCGGCGTGCGAAGTCCATGCCGGACGCCCCCGGCAGCATCCAGTCGAGCAGCACCAGATCGGGCAAGGCGTCGCGCACGATGCGCTGCGCCGTTTCGGCGTCCGAGGCACGCACGACATGATGCCCCGCGCGGGCGAGGTTCGCAGCGATCAGTTCCTGGATTGCAGGTTCGTCTTCGACCAGCAGAATATTGGCAGGCATAAGCAGTGACTCCCTTTGATTCCGCAGAGTGTATTTCAGCAGTTTGAAGTTTTGATGACACGTCATCACAGTGAAACAGCGGAGCCCGCTTCCGGCGGGGTGCCGGCGGTGCTACCCCGGTCTTGGCCGGAGGCCGAATCAGGTATCATTGACCTCCCACTTTGAGGCACTCAGTGATGGCCGGACTCGACAAGGACACCCCTCTTCCCACCGCAATTACCTTGCACAGCAAGTCACGCAAGCTTGAAATTGCGTTTGACGATGGCAGCCTGTTCGAACTTCCCTTCGAATTTCTGCGCGTCTACTCGCCTTCGGCAGAGGTGCGCGGTCATGGCGCAGGGCAGGAAACACTGCAGCAGGGCAAACGCGACGTCGACGTCGTTGCGCTCGAGCCCGTCGGCAACTATGCGATCAAGCCCGTCTTCGACGACGGTCACGACAGCGGACTCTACTCCTGGGACTACCTCTACCTGCTCGGTCGCAATCAGGCCGAAATGTGGCAGGACTACCTCGAGCGCCTTGAGCGGGACCATGGAACCCGGGATCCGGCACTCGTCCCGCCGCCAGCGCCCAAGGGCGGTTGCGGCAGCCACCATCACTGATATCGCCATGAAAGAAAACACCACCCACTTCGGCTTCGAGACCGTCGCCGAAGAGCAGAAACAGAAGAAAGTCGCCGAGGTGTTCTCGTCGGTCGCACAGAAGTACGACGTGATGAACGACCTGATGTCCTTCGGCCTGCACCGGATCTGGAAGGCGTTCACCATCCAGATTTCCGGCGTGCGCAGCGGCGACCGCGTCCTCGACGTTGCCGGCGGCACCGCCGACCTCTCCCTCGCCTTCGCACGCAAGGTCGGCGAGCGCGGACAGGTGTGGCTCACCGACATCAACCATGCGATGCTCTCCCGTGGCCGCGACCGCGTTGTCGACAAGGGTTTCTCCCTGCCCGTGGCACAGTGCAACGCAGAGAAGCTGCCCTTTCCGGACGACTGGTTCGATTGCGTCACCGTTGCCTTCGGACTGCGCAACATGACCCACAAGGATGTCGCCCTGGCCGAGATGCGGCGCGTGCTGCGCCCGGGCGGACGCCTGCTCGTGCTCGAGTTTTCAAAGGTGTGGAAACCGCTCGCTCCGGTGTATGACCTGTACTCTTTCAAGCTTCTGCCGTGGATGGGCAACAAGGTCGCTGACGATGCCGACAGCTACCGTTACCTGGCCGAATCCATCCGCATGCACCCGGGTCAGGAAGAACTTAAGACCATGATGGAACAAGCTGGCCTTCAGCGTGTCGACTACTTCAACCTCAGCGCGGGCGTCGTCGCCTTGCACCGTGGCTACAAACTTTGATCAACGGAGACTCAAGAACAATGAAGCACCTCTTCCTTTCCCTGGTGATGGTGATTTTCACCTTCGGCATCGCGGCGCCTGAAGCCGAGGCGAAACGCCTTGGTGGTGGCAGCAGCTTCGGCATGAAGCGCTCAACGCCGCCCGCAGTGTCGCCCACGCGTCCGTCTGCAGCGCCTCCTGCAGCCGCCGCAGCACAGCCCCGTCGTTCGTGGATGGGCCCGATTGCCGGTCTGGCAGCCGGCCTTGGCCTCGCCGCATTGTTCTCCAGCCTTGGCATGGGTGAGGGTTTCGCCAACTTCGTCATGATCGCCCTGCTCGCCGTCGCTGGCGTGATGCTGTTCAAGTTCCTGTTCCGTCGTGGCGCTTCGCCGCAGGCCCGGGGCATGCAGTACGCCGGTGCGACGCAGGGACAGGGTGCAAGCCCGCTCAACCCGCAGAACGCTCCGGCAATGCCTGCGAGCGGCGCGTCGACCGGCGCACCGCTTGCATCGCCGGCTGTGGCGAACTTTGATGCCGAAGGCTTTGCCCGTCAGGCCAAGCTGAACTTCATTCGCCTGCAGACTGCCAACGACTCGGCAAACCTTGAAGACTTGCGCGAGTTCACCACGCCCGAAGTGTATGCAGAGATCAGCATGCAGATCGCCGAGCGCGGCGACGCACCGCAACGCACCGACGTCGTTGAGCTCAACGCGGAAGTGATCGAGGTCGTCGAGGAAAGCGATCGATACATCGTCAGCGTTCGCTTCACCGGACTTCTGCGCGAAGACGAAGCAGCTGCGCCCGCCGCACTCGATGAAGTCTGGCACCTCGTGAAACCGGTCAGCGGCGATACCGGCTGGCGGGTTGCCGGCATTCAGCAAGCCAACTGATTCCACACACACGAAGAAACGGGGGCCCAGGCCCCCGTATTTACATGATTGACAGCCTCTTTATCTCTGGCGCCAACCATCTGCTTGCCCAGTCTGGCTGGGCGTGCAGCCGACTGCAGCCGCATGCCGGAAAACGGGCACGGCTGGACATTTCACCGGTTTCAATCGACTTCTCGATCACGGACGAAGGACATTTCGCTGCCTGCAGCAGCGATGCGTCACCCGACGTAAGCCTGCAGTTGCCGCTGAGCGAGTCTCCGCGCGCCCTGAACGGTGGCATCGAGGCCTTGATGTCCCAGGTACGCATCGCGGGCAACGCCGAATTTGCCGATGCGCTGGGCTTTGTATTCCGTCACCTGCGATGGGACCTCGAAGAGGATCTTTCCCGCGTCGTGGGGGATATCGCCGCTCATCGCATCGTCAGTACCGGCGTTGCCCTTGGCAAGGCACAGCAACGGCTTGCCGCCAGTCTCAGCGGGAACGCCGTGGAATACTTGACCGAGGAACAGCCGATACTGACCTCGAAACCGATGGTCGCAACCTTCGATGACGACATCCGCGGTTTTCGTGACGCGGTGGCACGGCTGGAGAAGCGTATCGACCGCCTTGGGAAGCGCACCGGGCGCGCACGACGCTGAACAGTCGCGGCGAATGCTACGCAAGCTACAGACGTAAAAAAGGCAGCCGGATCGGCTGCCTTTTTTGTCACTTTGCCGCATTCAGCGCGGGTCGGTGATGCTCAGCTGCGCTTGCGCAGCTTCTGGATCGCTGCGATCTGAGCAATCGCCTCGCTCAGTTCAGCCTGTGCCTTGGCGTAGTCAAGCTGGGCGCTCTGGTTGGAAAGCGCTTCTTCTGCCTTGCGCTTGGCTTCCAGTGCCTTCGCTTCGTCGAGATCCTTGCCGCGAATCGCGGTGTCTGCCAGTACGGTCACCAGACCGGGCTGAACCTCAAGGATGCCGCCAGCAACAAAGACCAGCTCTTCTTCCGCCTGATTCGGAACCTTGACCCGTACCGCACCCGGTCTGATCCGGGTCATCAGCGGCATGTGTCCGGGCAGGATGCCGAGTTCACCCGCCTCGCCAGGCAGCGCGACGAACTCCGCCAGCCCGGAAAAAATCTGCTCTTCCGCACTGACGATGTCTACGTGAACCGTCATAGCCATGGTATGTCCTCTTCAATTCCGCGCGACGGAGATCGCCGCGCGGGTGAGCGAATTACTGGAGCTTCTTCGCTTTCTCGATGGCCTCTTCGATGCCGCCGACCATGTAGAAAGCCTGTTCGGGCATGGAGTCACACTCGCCGCTCACGATCATCTTGAAGCCCTTGATCGTGTCGTTGAGGGTCACGTACTTGCCGGGCGAACCGGTGAAGACTTCCGCAACGTGGAAGGGCTGCGACAGGAAGCGCTGGATCTTACGCGCACGGCCCACGGCGAGCTTGTCTTCGGGAGACAGTTCATCCATGCCCAGAATCGCGATGATGTCACGCAGTTCCTTGTACTTCTGCAGCGTCTGCTGAACCTGACGAGCCACGTTGTAGTGCTCTTCACCCACAACCAGCGGGTCAAGCTGGCGGCTGGTGGAGTCGAGCGGATCGACGGCCGGGTAGATACCCAGAGCGGCGATGTCACGCGACAGCACGACGGTGGAGTCGAGGTGCAGGAAGGTCGTTGCAGGCGACGGGTCGGTCAAGTCATCCGCAGGCACATACACGGCCTGGATGGAGGTAATCGAACCCACCTTGGTCGAGGTAATACGCTCTTGCAGACGGCCCATTTCTTCAGCCAGCGTCGGCTGATAGCCCACGGCAGAAGGCATACGGCCCAGCAGTGCGGACACTTCGGTACCGGCCAGCGTGTAGCGGTAGATGTTATCCACGAAGAACAGGATGTCGCGGCCGTCGTCACGGAAACGCTCGGCCATCGTCAGGCCGGTCAGCGCCACGCGCAGACGGTTGCCCGGGGGTTCGTTCATCTGACCGAACACCATCGCAACCTTGTCGAGAACGTTGGAGTCCTTCATCTCGTGGTAGAAGTCGTTACCCTCACGAGTACGCTCACCCACACCAGCAAACACCGACAGACCTGCGTGCTGCTTGGCGATGTTGTTGATGAGTTCCATCATGTTCACCGTCTTGCCCACACCGGCGCCGCCGAACAGGCCGACCTTACCGCCCTTGGCGAACGGGCAGATCAGATCGATAACCTTGATGCCGGTTTCGAGCAGCTCGACGGAAGGCGAAAGTTCGTCGAACTTCGGTGCCTTCTGGTGAATCTGACGCTTCTCTTCGCATTCGATCGGACCAGCTTCGTCGATCGGGCGACCCAGCACGTCCATGATGCGGCCGAGGGTGCCTTCACCGACCGGAACCGAGATGCCGGCGCCGGTGCTGCCAACCTTCATTCCGCGGCGCAGGCCATCGGAAGAGCCCATCGCAATGGTACGCACCACGCCATCGCCGAGTTGCTGCTGGACCTCGAAGGTCAAGCCGTCTTCGGCAAAGGAGTTGGCAGCGTCTTCGAGCTTCAGAGCCTCATAAATCTTGGGCATCGCGTCGCGCGGGAACTGAATGTCCACCACCGCGCCGATGCACTGAACGATCGTACCAGTACTCATCGTTTTTCCTTAATTCAATAATCCGTTAGACCGCCGCGGCGCCGCTGACGATTTCCGACAGCTCTTTGGTGATAGCGGCCTGGCGGGTCTTGTTATAGACCAGCTGAAGCTCGCCAATCACGTTCTTCGCATTGTCGGAAGCAGCCTTCATTGCCACCATACGTGCGCTCTGCTCGGAAGCCATGCTCTCGGCTACTGCCTGATACACCAGCGCTTCGACGTAACGCACCAGCATTTCGTCGATCACGACTTGCGGATCGGGCTCGTAGAGGTAGTCCCACGAAGTGTCGGGCGTACCCAGCTTCTCGCCGGTCAGCGGCAGCAGCTGTTCGAGCATGGGTTCCTGCTTCATCGTATTGATGAAACGGGTATAGACCACGAAGACCGCGTCGAGCTCGCCGTTCTGGAAAGCATCGAGCATCACCTTGACCGGGCCGATGAGCTTTTCAAGGTGCGGCGTGTCGCCCAACTGCACGACATGCGAAGCAACCTTGGCGCCCACCCTTTGCATGAAACCGAAACCCTTGTTGCCGATGCAGCAGGCACGGATCTCGGTTGCACCAGCGGCTTCCCATTCCTTCATCGCAGTCACGGCTACGCGCTGGACGTTGGTGTTCATGCCGCCACAAAGGCCCTTATCGGTCGTCACCAGAATCAAGCCCACCCGCTTGACCTGGTCCTTGCGGACCAGGAAGGGGTGTTGGTATTCAGTTACATTGGCCTGAGACAGGTTCGCGGCGAGTCGGCGGATCTTTTCGGCATAGGGTCGGGCAGAGCGCATCCGGTCCTGCGCCTTGCGCATTTTGGATGCGGCCACCATTTCCATGGCCTTGGTGATCTTGCGCGTGTTTTGCACGCTCTTGATCTTGGTACGGATTTCCTTACCGCTAGCCATATTCCGTCTCCGTCCGCAGCGTTAAGCCCAGCTCTTCTTGAACTCGGTGATCGCAGCGACCAGGAGCTTTTCGCCGTCGGCGTCGAGTTCCTTGGTGTCGGCGATCTTCTTCACGAGATCAGCGTTCTTGGTCTTGACGAACTGCTGCAGGCCGGATTCGAAGGCCAGCAGGCGCGGCACGTCGACATCGTCGAAGTAACCGTTGTTCACCGCGTACAGCGTGATGGCCATGTCCGAGATCGACAGCGGCGAGTACTGAGCCTGCTTCATCAGCTCGGTCACGCGGCGACCACGCTCGAGCTGCTTGCGGGTTGCGTCGTCGAGGTCGGAAGCAAACTGGGCAAACGCTGCGAGTTCGCGGTACTGCGCCAAGTCGGTACGGATACCACCGGAGAGCTTCTTGATGACCTTGGTCTGGGCCGAACCACCGACTCGCGACACCGAGATACCGGCGTTGATAGCGGGACGGATACCGGCGTTGAAGAGGTCGGTCTCAAGGAAGATCTGGCCGTCGGTAATCGAAATCACGTTGGTCGGAACGAACGCGGAAACGTCGCCGGCCTGGGTTTCGATGATCGGCAGTGCGGTCAGCGAACCGGTCTTGCCCTTCACTTCGCCGTTGGTGAACTTCTCGACGTAGTCGGCGTTCACGCGAGCAGCGCGCTCGAGCAGGCGGGAGTGCAGATAGAACACGTCGCCCGGGTAAGCTTCACGACCCGGCGGACGGCGCAGCAGCAGGGATACCTGACGGTAGGCCCAGGCCTGCTTGGTCAGATCGTCATAAACGATCATCGCGTCCATGCCGCGGTCGCGGAAGTACTCGCCCATCGTGCAGCCGGAGTAGGCCGACAGGTACTGCATGGCAGCAGATTCGGAAGCGGTTGCGGCCACGACGATGGTGTATTCCATCGCGCCGTTCTCTTCCAGCTTGCGCACCACGTTGGCGACGGTCGAAGCCTTCTGACCGATTGCCACGTAGACGCAGAACATGTTCTGGCCTTTCTGGTTGATGATCGCATCAACCGCGACGGCCGTCTTACCAGTCTGGCGGTCACCAATGATCAGCTCGCGCTGACCACGGCCGATCGGCACCATGGAGTCGACCGACTTCAGGCCGGTCTGAACCGGCTGGGAGACGGACTGACGCTCGATAACGCCCGGCGCGACCTTTTCGATCTTGTCGGTCAGCTTGGCGTTGATCGGGCCCTTGCCGTCGATCGGCTGGCCCAGTGCGTTCACGACACGGCCGATCAGCTCGGGGCCGACGGGCACTTCGAGAATGCGGCCGGTCGCCTTGACGGTGTCGCCTTCGGTGATTTGCTCGTATTCGCCGAGCACAACGGCACCGACGGAGTCACGCTCGAGGTTGAGCGCGAGGCCGTAGGTGTTGCCGGGAAACTCCAGCATTTCGCCTTGCATGACGTCGGTCAGGCCGTGGATGCGGGTGATACCGTCCGTGACGGAGACCACCGTACCCTCGTTACGCGACGTGGCGGCGAGCTGCAGGTTCTGGATCCGGCTCTTAATCAGGTCACTGATTTCAGAGGGGTTGAGTTGCATAGATGTATGCTCCTAGTTCTTAAGCGCAGCGGCCATGTTCGCGAGCTTGCCGCGGACCGAGGCGTCGATCACTTCGTCGCCAATGGCGATGCGGACTCCACCGATAAGCTCGGGGTCGATACTGACACTCACGTCGAGCTTGGTCTTGAAGCGGGCTTCAAGATCAGCTTTCAGCGAAGCCAGTGCGGCATCGTCAAGCGGGAAGGCTGAGGCGATTTTTGCCTCAAGGACGCCCTCATGTTCGTTCTTCAGTGCAACGAACAGGTCACGGATCTCCGGAAGCACTTGCAGACGTTCTCCTTCCACGAGGACGCGGATGAAGTTCTGCTGTTCGGCGCTCAGATCACCAGCAACTTCCAGCATCAGCTTGTTCAGCTGTTCGCCGGAAAACTTGGGATCATTGAAGAGCGCCAGCATTTCGGAGTCGGCCGCCACGGAGGCGAGCCGATCCAGCACTTCCGACCAAGGCCCCAGCGCACCTGCCCCGCGAGCCAGCTCGAAGGCGGCATCGGCATAGGGACGCGCGATGGTGACATTCTCGGCCATGACTTATTGCAGTTCCTGTTTCAGGTTGGCAAGCAGCTCGGCATGCACCTGGGTGTTGATCTCGCGGCGCAGAATCTTCTCTGCACCGGCAACAGCCAGATGGGCGACCTGGTCGCGCAGGGCTTCCTTGGCGCGCTGGGCAGCAGTGCCGGCTTCGGCTTCGGCTGCTTCACGTGCGGCGGCGATGATGCGGTTGGCTTCGGCACGGGCCTCGTCGACCAGCTGGCTCGCCTGCTTTTCAGCAGAGGCGCGCACGTCACCCGCGGATTCGCGAGCCTTGCGCAGTTCCTCGACGACCTTCTTTTCGGCAAGTGCCAGATCCGACTTAGCCTTATCCGCAGCTGTCAGCCCGTCTGCGATCTTTTTCGCACGCTCGTCAAGTGCCTTCACAATGGGCGGCCACACGAACTTCATCGTGAACCACGCCAGAATGAAGAACACAACGAGCTGAGCTATCAGAGTTGCGTTCAAATTCACTGTTCTTGGCCCTCAGGTATGTTGAGAGGAACTCGAACCGATTAAAGCTGGAACGGGTTGGCGAAGGCGAACATCATGGCGATACCAACGCCGATCAGGAACGCAGCGTCGATCAGACCAGCCAGCAGGAACATCTTGGTTTGCAGGGCGTTCATCAGTTCGGGCTGACGTGCCGAGGCTTCGAGGTACTTGGAACCCATGATGCCGATACCGATACATGCACCGATGGCGCCCAGACCAATGATCAGACCGGCAGCCAGAGCAACAAAACCCAGAACGTTTTCCATGACAACTCCTTACTAAAGGTGATTGAGTTTAAAACCAGGTACTGCGAGAAAAGATTAGTGACCTTCGTGAGCCTGACCGATGTACACCAGGGTCAGCATCATGAAGATGAAGGCCTGCAGGGTAATGATCAGGATGTGGAAGACCGCCCAGATCGAGCCGGCAATGACGTGACCCACGAAACCGAACACGGTTGCGGTCGAGCCGAGCAGCGCAATCAGAATGAAGATGAGTTCGCCAGCATACATGTTGCCGAACAGTCGCATGCCGTGAGATACGGTCTTGGCGACGAATTCGATCATCTGCATCGCGAAGTTGATCGGATACAGCAGCGGGTGGCTGCCGAAGGGCGCGGTGAAGAGCTCGTGAATCCAGCCCGACAGACCCTTGATCTTGATGTTGTAGTAAAGACACAGCAGCAGCACGCCGGAGGACATGCCGAGCGTGGCGGAGAGGTCGGCCGTCGCGACGACACGCATGTAGGCATGCGCCGGATCGCCGCCTGCGGAAGCATAGACACCTTCCCAGATGCGCGGCAGCAGATCGACCGGCACGAGGTCCATGGCGTTCATCAGGAAGATCCAGACGAATACGGTCAGCGCGAGCGGGGCAACGAACTTGCGCGACTCGGCGCTGTGAATGATGCCCTTGGCCTGATCGGCCACCATTTCGACCATCAGTTCGACGAAGCCCTGGAAGCGCCCCGGCACGCCTGAGGTAGCCTTGCGCGCGGCAAGCCACAACAGGAACACGGTGAGCAGGCCGATCGAGATCGAATAGAACATCGAATCGAGGTTGATGACGCTCCAGTCGATGATGTTCTCTTGAGCGTGACCAGTGGAATTGAGGTGCGTCAGGTGATGAACGACGTACTCGGATGCGGTGGGTGCGTTGCCAGCCATAGTCAGGTCTTTACCAAAAATGCAAATAAATTCGCTTTCAGTGCCAGTACCAGCCCGATCAGGAGAGCGCCCCAATGGACGTCTGCATAAACGGCAAGTACTAGCCCCAGTAATCCGACAATCGAGGCGAGCTTGATGAACTCACCTGCAACAAAGGCGGTCACAGTCGCTGTGCCGTTGCGACGTGTCGTCAGCATCAGCCGCCAGGCGAAGAACCAGCTTGGTACAACACAGGCCAGCCCACCGGATGCAGCAGACACCGCGCCACGCACCCCGAAAAAAACGGCCGCAATGGCCGTTGCCAGAATGGTTGCGCCTAGTTGCAGCAGGACTGCCTTGTGCATCCGTTCCTCACCAAGCGACGCGCACACAGCCGCGCCCGCCTAAAAATCCCGGCAATACTAGGGGTTAACCGTAGTAAAGTCAATTCGTGCATGTGCAAAAACAACGTCGCGGCGATTTCGCGGGCTCGACACTTATATAAGATAAATCATTGCATTCATTGAGAGATTTGATGCAGTGCACGAATACGAAACCATGAATCCGGACTACCCACGCCACATCGACCCGCCCATGCCGGACAGATCGGCAACGGACGTCCATCATATGCCTGGATGCCTGCGAGCGGTGATTGAACGCAGCTTTTCTGGGACGGGCTTCGACCGTTCTTCGGCACGACGCATTGCGCAGGGAGCATTCGAGCACAAGGGCATGTGCGCATGAGTCATCAGTTTTCGCTGCTGCGCCAGCGACGCTTTCTGCCATTTTTTCTGACGCAGTTCCTCGGCGCCTTCAACGACAACCTGTACAAGAACGCGCTTGTCGTGCTGCTGACCTTTCAGGCGATGCGGTATACCTCGCTTGCGCCTGGCATCCTGGTGAATCTGTGTGCAGGCCTGTTCATCCTGCCGTTTTTCCTATTCTCCGCCACGGCGGGGCAGATTGCCGACAAGTATGAGAAGAGCCGCCTGATCCGCATCACCAAGTTGCTCGAAATCGGCGTCATGCTGCTGGCAAGCCTTGCATTCGTGCTCGACGCGCTGTCGCTGATGCTTGTCTGCCTGTTCCTGATGGGCGCGCAGTCCGCGCTGTTCGGCCCGGTCAAGTATGCAATCCTCCCTCAGCACCTTGCCGCCGACGAACTGATCGGAGGCAATGCGCTCGTCGAGTCGGGCACCTTCGTCGCCATCCTGATCGGCACCCTCGCCGGGGGCGTACTGATCAGTGTTGCCGGTGGCAGCGCATGGATCTCCGCAACGGCCCTGCTGCTTGCGATTCTTGGCTATGTTTCGAGCCGGGGCATTCCGGTCGCACCTGCGGCCTCACCTTCGCTTCGCATCAACTGGAACCCGATCACCGAGACCTGGCGCGGCTTCCAGTTCACACGACGCAACCGCACCGTATTTCTGTCGATTCTCGGCGTGTCGTGGTTCTGGTTCTACGGCGCGCTGTTTCTTTCGCAGTTTCCGGCCTATGCCAAGGATATGCTTGGCGGTGACGCGCATGCTGTGGTGGTGCTGCTTGCCGTGTTCTCCATCGGCATCGGCCTGGGCTCGCTGCTGTGCGAGCGGCTTTCGGGCGGCAGGGTCGAGCTCGGCCTGGTTCCGTTCGGCTCCGTGGGCTTGACCCTGTTCGCCCTCGACCTGTGGTGGAGCAGCCCGCTCGCGGTCGCCGGCGGCACGCCATTGCCACTGACTGACGTCCTTTCAACACCGGGTGTGTGGCGGGTTCTGCTCGACCTCGTCGGGATCGGCACCTTTGGCGGGTTCTTCATCGTCCCGCTGTACGCACTGATCCAGAGCCGCAGCGAACAGGCCCACCGCTCACGCATCATTGCCGGCAACAACATCCTCAATGCCCTGTTCATGGTCGTCGCTGCCGGCATGGGTGCAGGCCTGCTCGCCGCCGGCCTCAGCGTGCCGCAGCTCTTTCTCGTGACCGCCGTGCTGAACGCACTGGTCGCACTCTACATCTACGCCCTGGTGCCCGAGTTCGCGCTGCGTTTTCTGGTGTGGCTGCTGGTTCATACGGTGTACAGGCTCAGGAGGAAAGGCATTCAGAACATCCCCGCCAGCGGTCCGGCGGTGCTGGTCTGCAACCATGTAAGCTTTGTCGATGCCATGATCATCATGGCGGCAAGCCCGCGGCCGGTGCGCTTCGTCATGGACCATCGCATTTTTTCCATGCCGCTGCTGTCGTTTGTCTTCAGGATCAGCGGGGCGATCCCGATTGCACCGGCAAAGGACGATCCTGCCATGCTGGAGCGCGCTTTCGACGAGGTCGCGCGGACGCTGGAGGCCGGCGACCTGGTGGCAGTGTTCCCGGAAGGCCGGATCACCGACAATGGCGAGCTTTACCCCTTCCGTCCGGGTATCCGCCGCATTGTCGAGCGGACGCCGGTTCCGGTGGTGCCGATGGCATTGCGTGGCCTGTGGGGCAGCACGTTCTCGCGCAAGGACGGTCCCGCGCTGTCGCATCCGCTGCGACGCGGAATCTTCAGCCGCATCGAACTCGCCGTAGCCGCCCCGGTGCCGCCGGCCGCGGCACACCCGGAATACCTGCAGCAACAAGTAAGCGCCTTGCGCGGCGATCGTCGCTGAAGGCAAGAAAAGGATGATTTGATGAGTTTTTTCTTGTGGGTTGCCGCAGGCGCGATGCTGGGCCTGATCGACAGCGTGAGTGTTGCGTTTCTCGGTGCAGTGCTCGGCGGAATGATTGCGAGCCTGCGCAAGGAGCGCGCACAGACGCTGGCCCGCCATGAGGGCAGGATTGCCGCACTCGAACGCGAACTCGACGCGCTCAACATGCGGCTGGGCGAGGATCGTGGCAGCGCGACGGCCAGCGCCGCCGCAGCTCGGATCGCACAGGCGAGCACCGCAGTATCACACGCCGATGCTGCGCCCGAGCTCCCGCCGTCACCGGAGGCGCGCGTCGTCATGGAGGACACGGACGCAGCCAATGCGTCCGCACATCCGGCGGGTGCGGATCCGACCCGGACCATCGACACGCCCCCGCCGCAAGTGGGCGCCCGCAACAGCGATCCGGCAACACAGATTGATCTCGACGCCCTCTATACCCGCTGCCGCGACTGGTTTTTCGGCGGCAACACCCTGGTACGCACCGGCATTCTGGTGCTGTTCTTCGGCCTCGCCTTCCTCGTCCGCTATGCGATGGAGAACGCGATGCTGCCGCCCGAGCTGCGCCTTGCCGGCATCGCCTGCGTGGGCATCGCGCTCGGGGCCGTCGGCTGGCGCCTGCGCCATGTGCGTCGCGGCTATGCGCTGAGCCTGCAGGGCGGTGGCATCGCCGTGCTCTATCTCACCGCGTTTGCAGCGCTGCGCCTGTACGGGATCATGCCGGCGGGCACCGCCTTCGCGGTGATGCTCGCCCTGGTCGGTGTCGCCGCCTTTCTCGCCATCCGCCAGGACGCCGCGATCCTCGCCATCATCGGCAGTGCAGGCGGCTTTGCCGCACCCATTCTGGCTTCAACCGGCGGTGGCAGCCACGTTCAGCTGTTTACCTATTACGCCCTGCTCAATGCGGGCGTGCTGCTGCTGGCCTGGCGCAAGGCGTGGCGCGGACTCAACCTGACCGGCTTCGTATTCACCTTTGCCATCGGTCTCGCCTGGGGCGCACGTTTCTATCACCCCTGGTATTTCGGCACCACCGAGCCTTTCCTCCTGCTGTTCTTCCTGATGTATGTTGCTGCCGCGGTGAGCTACGCATGGAAGCAGGCCCCCGCGCTGCGCGACCCGGTCGACGGCACCCTGGTGTTCGGCGTCCCTGTGGTCGGCTTCGGCTTGCAGGCCGCACTGGTGCACGGCATGCCCTACGCCCTGGCCTGGAGTGCCGCTGCCGTGGGTGTTTTCTACCTCGTGCTGGCAGCGGCGCTGAAGCGCGTGCGCAAACCCGATCTCGAACTCCTCATCGCCAGCTTCGTTGCACTTGGCATTGCCTTTCTCAGCCTCGCCATTCCACTCGCATTTGACGGGCGCTGGAGCGCTGCAGCATGGGCGCTCGAGGGCGCGGCGCTGTGGTGGATCGGACGGCGTCAGCAGCGCCGGCTGCCGGCGGCAAGCGGTCTGCTGTTGCAGGCTGGTGCGGGCGTGCTGTTTGCTGCCGACCTGGCTCAGCAGAGCGGACTGCGCAACCTGCCCGTCATGAACAGCGCTTTTCTTGACAGCACGATGATTGCAGGCGCGGGTTTCGTCAGTGCGTGGCTCGCTGCACGCCAGCCGCAGGCATCGATATGGTCGCAGCGGATCACGCATGCGCTGCTGGCCTGGGCATGGCTGTGGTGGCTCGGTGGCGCCTGGGCCGAGATCGACACCCATCTTGCAACCGGCTACCAGCCCGCCGCAGCGCTCGCGCTGTTCGCACTCAGCGGCGCACTTGCATGCGCGCTGGCACCCAGGCTGACCTGGCCAGGCCTGCTCAGCGCCGGCCTGCTGCCGCTCGGCGGCATGATGCTGTCACTGGGCCAGACCATTGCTTATGGTGTTCCGCCCTCGGGCTTCGGCGGCTGGCTTGCATGGCCGCTCGGACTCGCACTTCACGCCTACAGCCTGCGCGCACTCGACGCTGGCCGACTGGACCGTCCGGTGCTTACTCTCGCCCATGCCGCCGGGGTGTGGGTGCTGGCCCTCGCCCTGTCGCAGGAAGCCGGCCTGCAACTGGCCAGCATGGCCGTCGGCAACGGCTGGCAGCTCGCCGCCCATGCGCTTCCCCCTGCACTGTTGCTGGCCGGGATTGCCCGCATGGCACAGGATGAGAACTGGCCAATGCGGCCGTGGAAGGATGCCTATCAGCTGTGGGCCGCGGGTCCGCTGGCACTCGCGCTCGGCCTGTGGTCGCTGGGGGTCCATTCATATGGCGACGGCAGCGCGGCCCCCTTCGCCTATCTGCCGCTGCTCAATCCGCTCGACCTGACGCTGGCGATCGCACTTGGCGCCATCGCATGGTGGCTGCGCCGGGGCGAGGCCGAAATCACCAGCGTCGCCGGCCCCTTGATCCGCTTGCAGGGCGCGCTCGGGCTGGTCGCCTTCATCGCCGCCAACGCCGCACTGCTGCGCGCAATGCATCACATGACGGGCGTCCCGTGGACGCTGTCGCAGCTCCTGGGGGACGACACCACCCAGGCGGCGCTGTCGCTGTTCTGGGCCATTCTTGGCCTGGGACTGATGCTGCTCGCCAACCGCCGCGCAAGTCGTGCGACCTGGCTTGCGGGTGCCGGCCTGATGGCGGCGGTGGTGTGCAAGCTCTTCGTGGTGGACATGGCGGCCAGCGGCACGCTGACGCGCATCGTGTCCTTCATTGGCGCCGGCATGCTGTTGCTGGTGGTGGGCTACTTCTCGCCGCTGCCGCCCAAAGCGGATGCGGCAGCGCAGGCTGAAGCCGAAGGCTAACGCCTGCTGCGCAGGGATACGGCCCGGTACCGGGCCGCACGCGCTCAGCGCAGGCGACCGAGCAGGCCGTCGAGCTGGTCGAGACTGCCGAAGCGGATGGTGACCTCGCCCGCGCCTTTCTTGTTGGCCTTGATCTTCACCGTGGCACCGATGGTGTCGGCGATTTCCTCCTCGAGGCGAACGAGGTCGCGGTCCAGCGGCTGTGCCGCCTTCTTCTGCCGCGGGTTCAGCGTGTGCTGCACCAGTCGCTCGGTATCTCGCACAGACAGCTGTCTGGCGGCAACCAGGTTGGCGAGCTGAATCTGGCTAGCAGCGTCGAGCGGCAACAGGGCGCGGGCATGGCCCATGTCGATGTCGCCCGCCATCAGCAGTTCCTGCACCGGCTTGGCCAGATTGAGCAGGCGCAGCAGGTTGGAGGCGGCCGGACGCGAACGCCCCACCGCATCGGCAGCCTGCTGGTGGGTCATGGCGAACTCGTCGATCAGGCGCTGGATGCCACCTGCTTCTTCGAGCGGATTGAGGTCTTCACGCTGGATGTTCTCGATCAGCGACATCGCCAGGGCGGCTTCGTCGGGGATCTCGCGCACCAGGCAGGGCACCTCGTCCAGACCGGCAATCTGTGCTGCCCGCCAGCGCCGTTCACCCGCGATGATCTCGTACTCATCCTCGCCGACCAGGCGGACGAGGATGGGTTGCATCACCCCCTGGGCCTTGATCGAGGCCGCCAGTTCCTCCAGCGACCCCGGGTCCATGCGCGTACGCGGCTGATACTTGCCGGGCTGCAGCGCATCGGTGGGCAGCGTCTGCAAGGCGCCCTTTTCGGATTCGTCCTCGCGGTTGGCGGCCAGCAATGCATCGAGGCCGCGGCCGAGGCCTTTGAGTTTGGGTGGGCTCATCCGGTCGTCTTTGTTTTGGAGTGGCTCATTGAATGGCGGGCAGTGTCTCTCACAAGGTCTTTACGCGCTCGATCATCTCGGCGGCAAAGGCCATGTAAGCCTGCGCGCCCTTGGCCGACTTGTCGAACACCACGCCGGGCATGCCGTGACTGGGCGCTTCGGCCAGGCGCACGTTGCGCGGCACGATGGCGGAGAACACCTTGTCGCCGAAGTGCCCCTCGAGCTGGGCCGAGACCTGCTGTTGCAGCGTGACACGCGGGTCGAACATGACGCGCAACAGACCGATGATCTTGAGATCGCGGTTCAGGTTGGCGTGCACCTTCTTGATCGAGCTGACCAGGTCGGACAAGCCCTCGAGCGCGTAGTACTCGCACTGCATCGGGATGATCACGCCATGCGCGGCGCACAGGCCGTTCAGGGTGAGCAGCGACAGCGACGGTGGGCAGTCGATGAGGATGAAGTCGTAGTCCGCATCGAAGGGCGCGAGCGCATCCCGCAGCCGCTTTTCGCGCTTCTCGAGATTGACCAGTTCGACTTCCGCACCGGCCAGGTCGCGGTTGGCGGGCAGGACGTCGTAGCCACCGGTGGACGAGTTGACGCGCACGTCGGCAAGCCCGGACAGCCCCACCAGCAGGTGATAGACGGAGGTGGTCAGGCTGCGCTTTTCCACCCCGCTGCCCATGGTTGCATTGCCCTGCGGATCGAGGTCGATGAGCAGGGTACGCTGACCCGCCTGATGCAGGGCAGCAGCGAGATTGACGCAGGTGGTGGTCTTGCCCACCCCGCCTTTCTGGTTGGCTACACAGAAAATACGAGCCATGGTCGAGTTCAGAAGCTTCCGGTTGCAGGACGCGCACACGGTGTGCACGTCCTCAAGTGTAGTTCAATGCGGCAGCGCAGCACGCGCGCCGGGCGTAATTTAAGCAGCATGTCCTGCAGGACTGCGGCGAATGATCAGCAGGTGGCGCTCGGCATCCAGCCCCGGCACCGTGAGTGGATGCACCTCGCTCAGCGCCCATCCGGCGGGCAGCACGGCAAGCTCATCGGCCGGATGCACGCCCTTCATCGCGTACAGCGCCCCACCCTCGGCCACCAGGTGACCGGCGAGATTGACGAAATCGGCCAGGCTGGAGAAGGCGCGCGAAATGACGCCGTCGGCCGCGCCGCCCGGCAGGCGATCGGGCTGTACCTGCTCGACCCGCGCGTTGATCACGCTGAAGTTGCCCAGCTTGAGCTCGATTTTGGCCTGCTGCTGGAACGTTGCCTTCTTGTTGACCGTTTCCACCGAACTCACCACCAGTCCGCTGCGCACGATGGCCAGCGGAATGCCGGGCAGGCCGCCACCGGAACCGATGTCGGCGAGCTTGCCCAGACCGCCCACCCAGGGCAGCACGGCGAGCGAATCGAGCAGGTGATGGGTGATCACTTCACGCGGATCGCGCAAGGCAGTGAGGTTGTAGACCCTGTTCCACTTCAGCAGCAGCTCGCCGAACGCGAGCAGGCGATCGACGGTTTCCTGCGGCAGCACAAGGCCGAGCGCCGCGATGCCCTCGTTCAGTTCGCGGGCGTGGGAAGCAAGTGCGCCGCTCATGCCAGCTTCCGTCCTTCGTCCGCACGCGCAGCCAGATCGCGGCGCTTGAGCCACACCAGCAGCAGCGAAATCGCCGCCGGCGTGATGCCCTGGATGCGTCCGGCCTGGCCGATGGTCTCAGGTCTGTTGAGGTTGAGCTTCTGCTGCACTTCCTTGGACAGTCCCCGCACCTCGGAGTAATCGAGCGTGGGCGGCAGCGGCGTGGATTCGGCCTGCAGCTGACGCGCCACCTCGTCGTCCTGGCGGTCGATGTAGCCCTGATACTTGGCCGCAATCTCCAGCTGCTCGACCACCTGCGGATCGGCTTCGGGCTGCTCGGGCGCGCCCGGCAGGCTCATCAGGGCGGCATAGCTGGTTTCGGGCCGGCGCAGCAGTTCGAAGTAGCGGTACTCGCGCTCGAGCGGCTTGCCGAACACGCGGATCTGGTCTTCAGCCGGAATCGCATCCGGGCGCGCCCAGCTCGACTTGAGGCGGGCGGATTCGCGCTCGATCGCCTCGCGCTTGGCGCAAAAGGCCGCCCAGCGCACATCATCGACCAGGCCAAGCTCGCGGCCCTGTTCGGTGAGGCGCAGATCGGCATTGTCTTCGCGCAGCTTCAGGCGGTACTCGGCGCGCGAGGTGAACATCCGGTACGGCTCGGCCACACCCCGCGTGATGAGATCGTCGACTAGCACGCCGAGGTAGGCCTCGTCGCGGCGCGGGCACCAGGGCTCGCGCCCCTGCACCTGCAGCGCCGCATTGGCACCGGCCAGCAAGCCCTGCGCCGCGGCTTCTTCGTAGCCGGTGGTGCCGTTGATCTGACCGGCGAAGAAGAGCCCGCCGATGGACTTGGTCTCGAGACTGCTCTTGAGGTTGCGCGGATCGAAGTAGTCGTACTCGATCGCATAGCCCGGACGCAGGATGTTTGCATTCTCCAGCCCGCGGATGCTGCGCACGATGTCGAGCTGCACGTCGAAGGGCAGCGAGGTCGAAATCCCGTTGGGGTAGATCTCGTGCGTCGTCAGCCCTTCCGGCTCGAGGAAGATGTTGTGGCTGTCCTTGTCGGCGAAGCGGTGGATCTTGTCTTCGATCGACGGGCAGTAGCGCGGCCCCACGCCCTCGATCACGCCGGAATACATCGGCGAGCGGTCGAGATTGGCGCGGATGATGTCGTGGGTGCGGGCGTTGGTGCTGGTCATCCAGCACGGCAGCTGTGCCGGATGCTGGCTGACCGAGCCGAGGAAACTGAACACCGGCTCGGGGTTGTCGCCCGGCTGCTCGCTCATCACCGAGAAATCGATGCTGCGGGCATCGAGCCGCGGCGGTGTGCCGGTCTTGAGGCGGCCCTGCGGCAGCGCGAGCTCCTTGAGGCGCTGGCCGAGCGACACCGCCGGGGGGTCGCCCGCACGGCCGGCCGAATAGTGCTGCATGCCGACGTGGATCAGGCCGTTGAGAAAGGTGCCGGCGGTCAGCACCACGGTGGGGGCCTCGAAACGCAGGCCGATCTGGGTGACGACGCCGGTGACGCGGTCGCCGACCACGGTGAGATCATCCACCGCCTGCTGGAACAGCATCAGATTGGGCTGGTTTTCCAGCCGCTTGCGGATCGCCGCCTTGTACAGCACACGGTCGGCCTGGGCGCGGGTCGCGCGCACCGCCGGCCCCTTGGAGGCATTGAGGATGCGGAACTGGATGCCGCCCTCGTCGGTGGCCTGCGCCATCGCACCGCCGAGCGCATCGACTTCCTTGACCAGATGGCCCTTGCCGATACCGCCGATCGACGGGTTGCAGCTCATCGCCCCCAGGGTCTCGATGTTGTGGGTGAGGAGCAGCGTCTGCGCGCCCATGCGCGCCGCCGCCAGGGCAGCCTCGGTCCCGGCGTGACCGCCGCCGACCACGATGACATCGAAACGGGTGGGATAGAGCATGGCGCGCTCCGCGCAGTAAACCTTTTGGGAAGGGGCGAGATTCTACGCTTTCGTACCGCAAAAACCTAGCACCTGCATCCCATGTTCCACGAAATAACCATTTTTAAACATGGTTTTATACTTCGCGACGGGACGGGTTCCGCAACTTCGTGCAGCGCTGTCGTGTGCTCAGTCCGGGTTTGATGTGTCGTCGGAAAACTCATTGGCAATGCGCTTGAACACGTCTTCCACGGCAAGGAAGGCATCCGCGATTGCAGGATCGAAATGCCTGCCCCGACCGTCCCTGATGATCTCCGCAGCACGATCATGGGTAAAAGCGGGCTTGTACACCCGTCGGCTGATCAATGCATCATAGACATCGGCCACCGCCATCAAACGCCCCGGCAAGGGTATCTGCTCACCATGCAGACCGCGCGGGTAGCCCGTTCCATCCCAGCGCTCGTGATGACTCAGGATCAGTTCGCGCGCAAGGCCCAGAAATGAACTGGTGCCGAGGCGTTCCTCGGCCACCTCAAGTGCCTTGCTGCCGTACAGGACATGCTGCTTCATCTCCTCGAACTCTGCGGGCGTCAGCGCGCCCGGCTTAAGGAGGATCACATCGCGCACGGCGACCTTGCCAATATCATGCAGAGGCGCGCAGCGATAGAGCAGGTCGATGGTCTCGTCGTCGAGGAACGTGCGATAGCCATCCAGTTGGCTCAGGTACTCGGCAAGCACCCGGACATAGCGCTGTGTCCGCTTGATATGGCCGCCGGTTTCCGAATCGCGGTATTCAGCCAGCGTTGCAAGGGCCTCGATCGTGACCTGCTGGGTCAGGGTCAGTTCTGCGGTGCGTGCCTGGACGAGCGCTTCGAGTCCCCGTTCGTAGCGCTTGAGCGCCAGGTGGTTGCGCACCCGCGCTTTCACCACCACCGGCTCGAACGGTTTGCGGATGTAATCCACCGCGCCCAGCGCGAGCCCATTGGCTTCGTCGCCGGTCTGATCGAGCGCGGTAATGAAAACCACGGGAATGTGCGCGGTCGCCGAATCACTTTTAAGTTTGCGGCAGACCTCGTACCCGTCCATGTCCGGCATCATGACATCCAGCAGAATGATGTCCGGCTGGGGCGAGGCATGAGCGATCTCCAGCCCTTTCCTGCCTGATACGGCGGCGTGCACGACGTAATCCGCGCGCAGCAACTGGCGCAGCAGTTCGATGTTCTCGGGGGTGTCGTCAACAACCAGAACGCTCTGCTTGTCCGTGCATTCGATTGTCATTTCATGTGCTTTTCAACGTGACCTGATAGCGTAACCCGAATCGCTGATCAAGGTCATCGGCCAGTTCGTCGAGTACGGGCAAGGCGCGTTCAAAGTCGAACGCGCGAACACACTCGTCCAGACGCGCCAGAGGCCCGATGCCGGCTCCGAGCCCCGCCTGCAACGCATCCAACTCTTCGACCGCATCGGTATTGCTGGTCGCCAGCAGCTGACGCAAGCGGTCAAGATGCGCCTGCAGCGCGTCCCGGTCCAACGGCGCTGCGGGGGCATCCGGCACCGGCTCAAGCCGGCCCAGGCCATCGATGACTTCCGACAGCGTGCGCTCGACCGCGCCGACACAGCGTTCGATGCGATCCCGCTGCGCTGCATGCCTGCAGGCCATCTCGAGCGCCGTCGCATCGGCTGCGAGCACGGTCGCACCGATTGAGGCCGACACACTCTTCAGGGAATGGGCCAGGCGCGTCGCCGTCGCAGGGTCCTTGTCGGCGAGCGCGGCGCGGAATCGCGCAACGAAGTCTTGCTGCCCCTCCAGGAAAAGCCGCAACAGTTTGCGGTACGTGCGCTCGTCGCCATTCGACACGGCCAGGCCCGCCGCCGTATCGATGCCAGGCAGGTTCACCGGAAAGGCTTCGCACACCTCGCCGCCAGGCCTGACATCCATCTCCGCACCGACGCGAACCTGCGGATGAATCCACCTGGCCATGGTCATGAACATCTTGGCCACATCGAGCGGCTTGTCGATCTGGTCGTTCATCCCCACGCCCATCGCCTTTTCGCGATCGCCCGCCATGACATCCGCCGTCATCGCAATGACAGGCAAGTCCTTCCATCGCGGGTCCGAGCGAATCGCCCGGGTCGCCTGGAAACCATCCATCACCGGCATCTGCAGATCCATCAGCACGCCATCGAACGCCTCACGCGCCAGCCACTCCAGCGCCTCGCGCCCATTGTTGGCGATGCGGGTGGAAATCCGCGCGTTGGTCAGGAGATCGGTTGCAAGCTCCTGGTTGAGTTCATTGTCTTCCACCACCAGCACATGCGCGCCGCGCAGACGTTCGATCACCGCCCTGTTCTCGGCATCACGCATCGCCCGATGGGCGCGCAGCGGCACCTTGTATCCGTGGACACGCTGAATGGCGTCGAGCAGCGACGACGGCGTCACCGGCTTTGCGATCACCTCGTCCGCAGCGGCGTCCGCCGGCACTTCGCCAGGATCGCGCGCGGTGACCATGATCACTTTTGGCTGCTGGGCATGAGGCCATTCGGCACGGATACGGCGCGTACATTCCAGCCCATCCATGCCAGGCATCACCCAGTCCATGAGCACCAGGCCATACGGCGTGCCATCGCGGCACGCGGCGTCGATCTCGGCAAGGGCCTGTTCGCCGCTAGCGGCGGTGCGAACCCTGAAGCTCAGCAGCGTAAGCATGGCACTCAGAATATCCCGCGCACTGCTGTTGTCATCGACGATCAGCACGCGCATGCCCTTGAGGTCGTCGTCCGGCTGCAAGCGCTCATCCACGGCATCGGCCCGGCAGGGCAGCGAGATGGTGAAGTGGAACTCACTGCCCTGCCCTTCCACGCTGTGCACACCGATATGCCCGCCCATCATCTCGACCAGGTTCTTCGAGATCGCCAGGCCCAGCCCGGTCCCACCAAAGCGGCGTGTCGTGGACGTGTCAGCCTGGGTAAAGTGCTTGAACAGCTGGTGCTGCTGCGCCGGGCTGATGCCAATCCCGGTGTCCCGGACGGAAAACCTGAACGTTGCCCTCTGTGCGTGTGCTGCGGCACCGGTGTCGCCGGCTTCAGGCAGCCCGGGCTCACGGGATAGCACCTCAACCTTGAGCACGACCTCGCCAGACTCGGTGAATTTCACCGCGTTGTAGCCCAGATTGGTGAGCACCTGGCCAATTCGCAGCGGATCGCCTGCAAGCTGCTGCGGCACATCGGGCCGAACGTCCAGCAGCAGCTCCAGGCCCTTCTGCTCGGCCTTCAGGCCCACCACGTTGGCAAAATCGGTGAGCACATCCTGCAGGCTAAACGGCACTTCCTCGAGTTCCAGCCTGCGTGCCTCGATCTTGGAAAAGTCGAGAATGTCATTGATCAGCCCCAGCAGCGATCCTGCAGAACGCTGCACCCTGACCAGATAGTTGCGCTGGCGCGGCGTGAGCTCGGACTCGAGCACCAGATGCACCATGCCGGTGACGACATTCAGCGGGGTACGGATCTCATGGCTCATGTTGGCCAGGAAGTCGGACTTGGCCTCATTCGCCGCATCTGCCGCCTGCCGGGCCTTCTCGAGCTCGATTTCACCCTGCTTGCGGGCCGTGATATCGAGCATCGCACCCAGCATGCGAACGGGCCGGCCAGCATCGTCGGACACGACCTGTACGATCTGTTCGACATACCGGCGCGCCCCCGTCCCCGCCTGCACGATCCGGTGTTCGAACTGCAGCCGTCGTGACGGATCGTGCCACGCGCTTTCGAGCGCTGAACGCACCCTCTTCCTGTCGTCCGGATCCACCGCATCCAGAAAGTGCGCCCAGGTGGGCACGACTGCATCCGGTTCGAAGCCGAAAATGCGAAACAGCTCCTCCGACCACTGCTGCCGGTCGTCCTTGTGCGTCCACACCCAGCTCCCCAGATGCGTCATCTCCTGCGCGCGCTCAAGGATGGTCCTGCTCTCGGAAAGTGCCTCGGTCGTAGCCGACAGTTCTGCCGTGCGCTCGACGACTCTCGTCTCGAGTTCGCTCTGTATCTTGCTCAGCTCGGCAGTGCGTTCGGCAAATCCGCGCGCCAGCGCCTCAAGCTCGTCACCCGTGCCCAGCGGAGCGCCAAGCGCCTCAGCCGCATCGTTGGAGGTCACACGCCGGTAGAGCTCAAGAATCGGACGCGCGATGGAGTTTCCGATCCACGCCGAGACAAAGACCGCGATCAGGGTCAGCACGCCGCCAAGCAGCAACAGGCGCTGCGTGACGGCCCAGACCGCCGTGTTGCGGACGGATTCGGGTACGCCGACCTCGACCTCCAGCCCGAGGTCATGCAGCAGGGGAGTCCGTGCGTCCGGCCCGAAGCGCTGGCTGATGTAGGACGGGCCTTCGACGTGATTGAATGCGATCAGCTCGCGCTCGCCATCGATCAGACGAAAATACGCTTGTGGCAGGTCGACCTGATTGCGCCTGCCGATTGCGCCAAGATCGAACTCGACGACAACTGCGCCCTGCACGGTCTTGTAGAAGTAGATGGGGATGGCCACCACCAGACGGTCGACTTCCGGCCGTATGAACAGGGCCCGGGTTCCAAGCGCCAGCGCGCTGCGCAATTCGCGCGAGGCGTTGTAATCGACGACGCCGCTATCGGTCTGGAACACCGGCCGGCCGTCGAAATCGACCAGCGAAAACACCGCGACATCGCGCCCTTCGGCAAAGTTTTCCGTCAGCTTCGGCAGGTAGGTGCTGCGCCCCTGCGCATCGACGAGGCCGTTGACGACGAGCTGGTTGTCGGCAAGGCGCTCGGTGTTCTCGACCAGATACGCAATCCGCTGCTCCAGCAGTGCCTGCGTCGACCTTCCCGCGCCCTGGAGCGTTTGCTGCATCTGATGCTCGATGTTGCCGTCGAGCAGCACCGCGACGAGCGCGGTCGCAAGAATCATGGTCGCGGCCACGAAGCCAGCAACCTGCAGCACCAGACGGCGCTTCAGACTGCGCCCGTGGTGCGCGCCGGAAGACGAAGCGGAACGTTCAGTATCCATCGCGGCGCGTGTCCGGATCAGTGCTCGGCACGCACGATTGCACCATTGCTCGCGTAGCGTGCCATATGAAAGTTCTCAACCCCCATTGCGTCGTGGCGCCGGGGCGAAAAGGCCGGCGCATACCGTCGCACCGCGCCCTCGAAGGGTGGCAGGGATTCGAGCGCGCGTTGCACCGCGGCATGCTCGGTCGTCCCTGCCTGCTGAACTGCCAGCGCCAGAAGATGCACGCTGTCATATGCCTGCGCAACGGCCTGCGGCACCGGAACGTCCTGATTCCGGTCCAGCGCGTAACGCGCACGGTAGCGCTGCTCCAGCGCCTGGCTCGCGGCGCGGCTGTTGCCGACAAAGGTAAAGGTCTGGAAGAAGCTGAGATCCACCTTTGCCAAAGCCTCGCTGTTATCGCCCCAGAAATCGCCACAGCTGATGCCCCAGTGCGACACGACGCGCGTCAGCACGCCACGCTCGGCCAGGCGCTTCACGATCCGCCCACCCTCATCGGGCGCAGCGATCATCATCAGTACGTCTGCGCCGCTCCGCTCCACCCGGGACACCTGAAGCTCGAAATTGGTCTCACCGCGATTGAAACTCTCTGCCGCCACGAAATCGAGTCCCCGCTCCTTGAGCTCCGCGCGCATCGACTCAAGGTTGCCGCGCCCCCACAACGAGTTCTCTAACAGAATGGCCGGCCGCTGGCCATGGCGCAGTACGTGCTCAATAACGAAAGGTGCAACCAGCGTATCGGAAGCAGACACGCGAAATACCGGATCGGCCGCGCGATCCAGGGCAATCACCTCGGCGGCAGCCGCCCACGGCACGACGAAGGGCAAGCCGGCGCGGCGCACGACATCGCCTTGTGCCACTGCGACGCTGGACTGCACGCCGCCAAGCACACCGACCACATCCGGACGGGAAGCGAAATATTCCATGTCGCTCACGCCCAGGCTTGGCAAACCCTTGTGATCGCGTGCAATCAGTTTCAGCTTCCTGCCCATCACGCCGCCGGAAGCGTTGATCTCGTCAATCGCCAATGCCGCACCACGCCTGAAACCCAGACCGGCGCTGCGACACTCCTGCGAGAGATCGGCATCCAGCCCGACAACCATCTCATCGCCACGACCATACTTGCGATCGAGCAGCTCCTCGGACAGGGACAGCACATCGGCGCCGATCACCTCCTCGAAAATGCCCGGAATGTGCTCGGTCGCAGCCGCAAACTGTGCACGCTCCTGTGCGGTCAGCTGGTGGATCGAGACACCCGACAGCCGAATGGTCTCGAGCAGCGCCTCCTCGCGTCGACGGGTTTCGGCACGCTCCCAGGGCGTCAGCTCGCGCGCGGTGTCGATCAACAGCGCCTGTTCGCTTGCGGACAGGCGGTCAAACACCTGCGCACTGATCATGAAGATGTATCCCAGATACCCGTGACTGCTCAGGGTCAGGTGCGACTGCACCTCGTGCAGGCCCATGCTGACGATCGCCACCAGGGGATTCTCCTGGCCATCCACAGCCTGATCGGCCAGCGCCTGGCGGGTCGCATGAAAGTCGATCGGAATCGAATGCGCCCCGAAGGCATGGAACTGCTCCATCAGCAGGCGGCTTTTCATGATGCGGATATTCATGCCCGCAAAATCGGCGGGGCTGCGCAGCGGCCTGTTTGCAGTGAAATGCTTGAATCCGTTTTCCCAGAAGGTGACGCCGATCAGATCAATGTCGCGCAGCTTCCCGAGCAGAATTCGACCGGGCTCGCCGTCGAGCATGTCGTACAGGTCTTCGCGCGCAGGAAAATAGAATGGCAGGTCTGCGTACTGCATGGCCGGCAAGGACACGCTCACCTTGGCTGTCGGGGTCAGCAGGATGTCGAGTTCGCCACGACGCGCCATCTCCAGCATCTGATCGTCGGTGCCGAGCTGCTGGGCGGGAAAGACCTTCACCTGCAGCTGTCCGCCGCTGCGCTCGGCAACAAGCGCTGCAAAGCGCGCCGCCGCCTGATGCAAGGCACTGTCTTCGGGAATGTTGTGTCCGAAACGCAGCACATCGATCGCAGCAGGTGCCACTTCGTTGCTCACGACGGGTTCAGAGTTGTCGCGATACACCAGCGATGTAGCCAGGAGCAACGCAATCAACAGGATCAGCCCGATGACGGCTGCAACAGGATTCTTGAACATGGCACCACTCCGGCCCGGACGGCACATGCACACCGCATTTCGCCCAGCAAAATCCTTATCGGCGCCAAGGTTATCACTTTATGCATAACCGTCGCGGGAACATTCTCACGCATTGCTGTCGATCAGCCAGGGTACTGACGGCGCACACGAACGGCCGCCACCACCCCGGCAATCAGCAAGGCAATGCCGGCCAGTGTCAGCGGCTCCGGCCAGACGCCACGCAGGATGAAGGCGTAGCTCAGCGCAGCAAGGGTTTCGAACACGATCAGCTGGCCCACCATTGCCGTGGGCAGACGCTGGCTGGCCTGATTCCAGCACAGCGTGCCGAGCCAGGAGGCGAGCAGCGCAATCGCGAGCATCAGACCAAAAAAGAAGGCCGGTCGCGGCCCGAGCGGCATCGGAAAGCTGCTGTCGGAAAGCGCCATTCCGCCCCACAGCAACACATAGCCCCCCAGCGCCAGCGGCAGCGTGGCCAGTCCCTGAGCCGTCGCCCATACGCGCGGGCTGCGGTCGGGATGCTCGCGCAGCCAGTCCGCATTGCGGATCGGATACCACGTCCAGCACACCACCGCGCCCAGGCCGAGCACGCCCCCCACGATGTAACGCCCGGCGTCGGCATCGGCGTCCGCCCGCAATGCGTTCAGCTCCACCTGATTGACGCAGGCAATTCCGACGGCGATCACCAGCAGGGGCAAGGCCAGTCGCGACCACGGCAGGCGCCCGTCCCGATCGCCGTTACGCAGGTTCGACACGATGGCGATCACCACCGGCAAGGTGCCGATCAGCATCGTCGGCAAGGGGCCGCCGGCGCGCTGAATCGCACTGGACAGAAAGAAGTAGTAAAGGAGGTTGCCGATCGCCGCCAGCTTGAGCGCATCCTTCCAGTCGGTACGCGTCAGCCGCGCCAGGCCCCGACGGTCAATCCACGCCAGTGGCAGTGCAATCAGACCAAAGGCGAGATAACGTCCGACCACCTGCAAGGCCGGAGGATATTCCTCCAGCAGCATGGGGCCGACAAACACCAGCCCCCACAACAAACCTGCGCCGAGGGCGTACAGGACACCGAGCCACATGAGGAGCATTCCGCTTCAATGAATTGCGGCAGTGTCCCGCTTTGCGGCGCATGCGTCTTGTATCGGATTGCGGTTTGCTCAGCACCGCACCTGGCGCTGATACTTCGCCGGCGTCACCCCGTAGCGGCGCGAAAAGGCGCGCGTCAGATGCGCCTGATCGGACAGGCCGACCGTCACTGCCACCTGGGCAGCATTCACGCCGGTCGCCAGCAGGCGCTTGGCCTCGGCCAGCCGCAGCGCCATCAACATTTGGTGCGGACTCACGTGGTAGCAGGCCTGGAAACTTCGCAGAAAATGATAAGGGCTCAGATCGGCCACAGCGGCAAGCTCGGCAAGCGAAACCCGGGCGTCCAGGTTCGCGTGCAGAAAGTCGATCACGCTGGCAAAACGTGGCGCACCTTCGGCGGGCAATGGCTGCGACACCTTGGCGTGGCGCCGGAATGCCGCCAGCAGATCGAGCATCAGACCATCCGCCTCGAGCGCGTCATCTGCGCGCCACAGGGAATCGAGCAGCGTTCCGACGCGGGCAGCCGTCGCCGCGTCCTGGCACACCGCATCGTGAAACCACCATCCCGCTTCACCGGTGATCGTCTCCACCACGGCTGCGTCGACGTAGATCATCCGGTAGCGCCATCCGCCTTCGGTTTCGGCCCGCCCCGTATGCAGTTCGCCGGGATTCATCAGCACCAGCGACCCGGGGGGCGCCAGGTGCTCGCCACCTCGGTAGCGGAAACGCTCGACACCGGACTCGATCGCGCCCAGCCCGAACCCGTCATGCGCATGCGGCTCAAAGGCGTGTCGTACGATGTGAGCGCGATAGCACTCGACGCCGTCGAACTGCGCTGGACGCCGGAACTCTGCAGCATCGCGCAGATCGTCAAATTTTGTCGGCACACCTTCCATCACGCAAACATAGCACGACCGCGAAAAACGCCCACTCAGGCAGCCCCCGGCCCCAATGGAAGCGCAGTCTTGTCGATCACCCGGCGCAGCACGAAGCTCGAGTGCACGCCGGTCACGCCGGCAATGCGGGTCAGGCGGTTGAGCAGCAGCTCCTGGTAGGCGTCCATGTCGGCCACCACCACCTTGAGCTGATAGTCGGCTTCCTGACCGGTAATCAGCAGGCACTCAAGGACCTCGGGGATGGCTGCAACCTGCGACTCGAAATTGACGAAGCGCTCTGGCGTATGGCGGTCCATCGAAATGTAGATCAGCGCCATCAGCGACAGGCCGAGCTTGCGCGCATCGAGCATGGCGCGGTAGCCGGTGACCAGGCCGGACTCTTCCAGCGTGCGCACCCGGCGCAGACAGGACGAAGGCGACAGGCTGATGCGGTCGGCAAGGTCCTGATTGCTGATACGGCCTTCGTCCTGCAACACCTCGAGGATCTGGCGGTCGTAGCGGTCGAGCTGCATGCAATGTCTCCGATCGCGTTTAAATCGGCAGATTCTTGCATCAAACCCGGGCTCAATGCAGTGGATGGCGTAAAAATGACCGGCCCGGCCAACTGCGGCTCAGCCGGGATCACACCCTCTCGGCAGCTCCCGTTCGGCGGCAGTGACAATAGACGAACTGCTGAACCGCACCCGAGGGCGTCGCGTGTGCCTCCCGTTCATGCGCGAGGAGTTCGAACGGTGCGCCGAACGTGGCATGCAATTCACTGGCGCTGTAGCGCATGACCGGCAGCCCGCTGCACTTGGTCGGTCCATCTTCGGCAAAGGTCGCGACGATCACGTGGCCATCCGGCTTCACCACCCGCAGTACCGTCTCGATATAGGCACGGCGCTCCTGCGCCGTGGTCAGGAAATGAAAAACCGCGCGGTCGTGCCAGATGTCGATGGATTGGCTGGGCAGATCGGCGTTCGTGATATCCGCTGCCACCCAGTTGATCGTATGCGCAGACGCGCCGAGCCGTGCCTTGGCGGCCGCGAGCGCCGCTTCCGAGAGGTCAAGCACGGTGAGTGCCGAATAGTCCTCCCGCAGCAGATCGTCGACCAGCGTCGATGCCCCGCCGCCGACATCCAGCACCGCTGCCGATCGCGGCAGGCCGGTTTCGCGGATGAGGCGAAGGGAACGCAGCGCATGATCCTGAAACCAGCTCACGCCTTCGGCGGGAACGTCCGAGTAGACCTTCTCCCAGTGCGCCCGGGATTGCATTGACTGAGCCATTGATCACCTGTCCGTGTTACTACATCAGATCGAGCGGGATTTTCAGGTAGCGCACCCCGTTGCTCCCCGGGGGCGGCAGCTTGCCTGCGCGGATGTTCACCTGTATCGCGGGCAGCATCAGCTGTGGCAGATCCAGGGTGGCGTCGCGCTGCGCTCTCATGGCAATGAACGCCGGCTCGGTGATGCCATCCCCGACATGAATGTTCTGTGCCCGCTGCTGCGCCACGCTGCTGAGGCCGCATGCCTCGCGCCCTGCCGTCGGGTAGTCATGGCACAGGTACAGGCGAGTACTGGCAGGCAGCGACAGCAGACGGCTGATGGAGCGATACAGGGTGGCGGCATCGCCCCCCGGAAAATCGCACCGTGCCGTGCCGACATCGGGCATGAACAGCGTATCGCCGACGAACACCGTGTCGTCGCCGACCCGGTAAGCGATGTCGGCTGGCGTGTGTCCGGGCACATGCAGCGCCTGCGCCGGAAGCGGACCGATGCTGAAGCACTCGTCCGCGGCAAAGAGGTGGTCGAACTGCGTGCCCTCGCAGCTGAATCCCGTCCCCAGATCGTAGACGTCGCGAAACACCTGCTGAACCTCGCGAATACGGGCGCTGATGCCCACCTTGCCGCCGACGATGCTGCGCAGATAGGCCGCGGCAGACAGATGGTCGGCATGCGCATGCGTTTCGAGCAGCCACTCGACCTTCAGCGCGCGGGCGCGCACGAAGTCGATGATCCGGTCGGCACCGCTGGTGGAGGTGCGCCCCGAAACCGGATCGAATCCAAGCACCGGATCGATGATGGCGCATTCGCTGCCGACACCGGCGTACACCACGTAGCTGAACGTGCCCGATGCGGCGTCGAAGAACGGCTCTGCTAGCGGCTTCACGAAGAGTGTCCTGGTGGTTGAAGGGAGATGGGCACGGCCCAAAGCCGACGGACCAAAGGCGAAAGAACGGATCGGTGGCACGAGATCCGCACCACCGATCCGATCCGCGAACAGGCCTCGATCAGTAGGTCTTGTACGGCAGGAACTTGCCGGACATGGTGATGCTGACGCGGTCGCCGGCGGGGTCGGGCTCGCGCTGCAGATCCATCTTGAAATCGATCGCGGACATGATGCCGTCGCCGAACTCTTCGTGGATGAGCTCCTTGAAGGTCGTGCCATACACGCTGATGAGCTCGTAGAAACGGTAGATCAGCGGATCGGTCGGCACGGCGGTGGGCAGCGAACCCTTGTAGGGCACGGCCTGCAGCACGGGAATGGCCTCGGGCGGCAGGGCGAAGGTGTCGGCAACGATTGCAGCCTGTTCCGCGGTGAAAGCCATCTGCCCCAGACAGGCCGAGGTGACCCATTCCTTTGCCAGGCCGATCTTTACGGCCACATCCGCCCACTTGATGCCCTTGGCAATCTTGGCGGCCACGATCATTTCGGTAACGTCATTGCGGTTCATGTGATCTCTCCTTGAGGAAACTACTGATTAACAACTTTCTTGAGCTGCGGGACCGGACGTGCGGTTTCGGGCGCCAGTGCGGCCTGTTGCTCCTCGGCCAGCCCCGGGCGCACCACGGGCGGGTGTTTCGGGTCGTACTGGGCGAGCTCGCCGCCACCGGCATAGTCCTTCGATCGATTGACGAGGAAGTCGACCAGGTGATTGCGAATCCGGTAGTACTGCGGGTCGTGATGCATTTCGGCGCGGGTGCGGTTGCGCGGCATCGTGATCTCGACGATCTCGGCAACCTTCGCCAGGGGACCGTTGCTCATCAGGATCACCTTGTCGGCGAGCAGGATGGCTTCGTCCACATCGTGGGTGATCATGAAAACGGTCTGGTGCGTGGCCTGCACGACCTTCAGCAACTCGTCCTGAATGGTGCCGCGGGTCAGTGCATCGAGTGCGCCGAAGGGTTCGTCGAGCAGCAGCATCTTGGGCTGGATCGCAAATGCGCGGGCGATGCCTACGCGCTGCTTCATGCCCCCGGACAGTTCGGCCGGCTGCTTGTGGATGGCATGCCCGAGTCCGACCATTTCGAGGTAGTCGGTGCAGTGTGCTGCGATCTTCGCCTTCGACCAGTCCGGCCACTTCGACTTCACCGCAAACGCCACGTTACCGAGCACCGACATCCACGGCATCAGGGCGTGGCTCTGGAACACCACCCCACGGTCCAGGCTCGGTCCCTTGACCTCGCGGCCATTCATGATGACCACGCCGCCGGAAGCCTCCTCGAGGCCGGCAAGCACATTCAGGATCGTCGTCTTGCCGCAACCCGAATGCCCGATGATGCAGACGAACTCGCCCTTTTCGATGGAAAAATGAATGTCTTCGAAAACCGGCGTACCGACTTTTCCGTCACTGGTCGGATAGGCCTTTTTCAGGCCTTCCACGCTGAGATAATGATTGGTCATGGCATCAGTCCCGGTAGGTGACCATCTTCTGCAACACACCGAAGGCGAAGTCGAGCAGCATGCCGACGAGGCCGATCATGGTGATTGCAAAGATCACGTTAGGCAGGGCGAGGTTGTTCCACTCGTTCCACACGAAATAGCCGACCCCCGTTCCGCCGACCAGCATCTCGGCTGCGACGATGACGATCCAGGCAATGCCCATCGAGATGCGCATGCCGGTCAGGATGGTCGGCGCTGCCGCCGGCAGGATGACCTGGAAGGCCTTGCGCATCGGCCCGACTTCGAGCGTGCGCGCCACGTTGATCCAGTCGCGCCGCACCGACGCGACACCAAACGCGGTGTTGAGCAGCATCGGCCACATCGAGCAGATGAAGATGACGAAGATGCCCGATACGTCGGAGTCCTTCAGCACGTACAGCGCCAGCGGCATCCACGCCAGCGGCGAGATCGGCTTGAGTACCTGGATGAAGGGGTTGAGCGCCCGCGTCATCAGCGGCGACATGCCGATGATGAATCCAAGCGGCAGGGCCACCAGGGTGGCGAGGAAGAATCCCGCGCCGACGCGCATCAGCGAGTAGGCGATCTGAATGCCGATCCCCTTGTCGTTGGGGCCATTGTCGTAGAAGGGGTCGGACAGGAAATGCACGAAGGTGCGCCCGACCGCCGACGGCGTCGGAAAGCCCTCGGCCTTGCCCGCGCCTTGCCCCATCAGGGCGGCGTATTCCGCGTCGGCGTCGGACACCACTACGTTGTCCGACGGCAGCGTCGCGTAGTGCCAGATGCCAATGAAGCAGGCAAAGAGCACGAGCGACAGCAGTGCGGCACGAATAGGCAGGTGCTTGTTCATGGCCGCCCCCCCTTGCCGCAGGGTGAAAGGACGTCTGCCCATCCGTGCTGACGGGACAGTTCCGGCGCATCCGGGCGGATGTTGAGTCGTTGCGAACTGGCTGACATGATGGTCTCTCTGTTATGGAGTGGGTCCGGCCTCACGCCCCGGCTGAAAGGCCTTTCAGGTAGGCCTCGGGCTGCGCAGGATCGAACTCCTTGCCCAGAATCATGTGCTTCTTGTAGGTCTGCGCCGGCGCCTCCAGCCCAAGCTCGGCCATGCGCTTCTTCGCATCGGTGGCGAGATACACGCGCTCGGCGATGTCCTGGTAATTCACGTCGCCCTTGATGTAGCCCCAGCGCTTCATCTGCGTCAGCATCCACACCCCCATCGAATGCCAGGGGAAGGGGTCGAACGCAATCCGGTTGGGCTCGCTGAGCACACGTCCCAGACCATCGGCATAGCGCCCCACCAGCACCTGCTCCACGACGGTCTGCGGCTGGTTGAGATAGTTCGCCGGCGCGATCATCTCGGCCACGCCCTTGCGGTTCTCGGCCTTGTTGACGTATGCGGTGGCACCGATGATCGAACGCACGAGCGCAGCGAAGGTGTTGGGGTTCTGGTTGACGAAATCCTCGGTCGCAGCGAAGGCGCAGCACGGGTGGTTGTCCCAGATCTGGCTCGTCAGCAGGTGAATGAAGCCGACCTTCTCATAGACCGCGCGCTGGTTGAACGGCTCGGCGACGATGAAGCCGTCGAGGTTTCCGGAGCGCATGTTCGCAACCATGTCGGGCGGCGCCATCACGCGCAGTTGCACATCCTTGTCCGGGTCCAGGCCATGGGCGGCAAGGTAGTGACGCAGCAGGAAGTTGTGCATCGAGTAATCGAACGGGATCGCGAACTTCATGCCCTTCCAGTTGCGGGGGTCGCGATTGTTCTTGTGCTTCACATGGAGGGTGATGGCGTTGCCGTTGACGTTCTCCATCACCGGCATCACCATCGGTGCCGCGGTCGAGCCTGCGCCGAGCGAGATCGCCAGCGGCATTGGCGACAGCATGTGCGATGCGTCGAATTCCTTCGCCAGCACCTTGTCGCGCACAATCGCCCAGCCTGCCGTCTTCTGCAGCGTGACGTTCAGCCCTTCACGACCATAGAAGTCGGCGGCGCCCGCAAAGATGATCGGCGTCGCGCAGGTGATGGGCAGGAAGCCCACCGTCAGATCCTTCTTCTCCAGCGGCCCGGCCTTCTCCAGCGTCATGGCCTGGAGATCGGAAATCGGCATCATGCTGGCAATCGCGGCCATCGCCGCATTGGCGCCAACCGCCTTTAGGAACCGGCGACGGGTCGCGTCCTGCGGGAATATCGCACGCACCAGCGCGGCTTCAACAAAATCGGTGGAGAGGCTTTCGGCCTTCTCGCCGCGCAGCCTGCGCGCGCGTGCCGCTTCGGCATCATGTTCGTGCTGGCTGCCATGCTGACCACAGGAGCAGCGACCGAGTGCGACATCGGCCGCATAGGGGCGATAGAGGTTTTCGTCTTTCATGGCTGGGCACCTTTTCTCTGGAAGGGAAAAATCTGTTGTCGTTCGAATGCTGGCGGCGTCAGGCGGCAAGGCGCTGGCGCAGGCTACCTGCCTCCAGCCTTGCCACCACCTCACCGTTGCGGCGCTGGTTCATGCGCAACATGTCGGCGGTGTCCTCGACCACCACCCACTCCCCGTCCGCGCAGGGCAAGCCATGCACCACGACCGGAAGCGATTTCGTTTTGAGCCGTATCACGGGTTGAACATGCGCATAGCCCGGGTGCTGACGGCCAAGCAGGTCATGCGCAATGGCGGCGGCCTGTTTGGCGATCGGCTCGATGAAGCGGCAGGGCATGCCGGCCAAACTGACGCAGTCGCCCAGCGCATACACGTCGCTGGCACTGGTCTGCATGCTGACCGGATCAACCACGATGCCGCGCTCGAACTCGAGCCCTGCACCGCGCGCAATGCGGTCTTCGGTGACCAGGCCGGTGGCCGCGACAACCTCGTCGGCGTCGATGCGGAGGCCGCCGGCAGTGACGATGTGCTTGCTGCCATCCGCCGCAGGGGTGACCGAAGCGACCTGCGCCGATCCAATGAATTCAACACCAAGCGCTTCAAGACTCAGGCGCAGGCGCTCGCCGGCGAGCGGCGGCAGCAAGGCCGCCAGCGGTGTGGCCTGCAGGTCGAGCAAGGTCACGGCGTGGCCGGCACGGGCAAAGTCTTCTGCAAGTTCGCAACCCACCATGCCGGCGCCGATGATTGCAACGCGACGCTCTCCCGATACCAGCCTGGCGCGCAGCCCCGACCAGCCCGCAAGGTTGTTGACCCGCCAGCACACGTCGGCAGGCAGGGCGGCAGGCAGCGCCGGACGCGCGCCCTGTGCAAGCACCAGTTTCGTGAATTGCAGCGTTCCACGGGATGTGCGCAGCTGGTGCAGCGCGGGCGACAGACCGACCACACAGGTGTCGGCCAGCAAGCGCACACCCAGACGCGCGGCCGCGGCCGCAGCACTTTCGCGCACCAGATCTTCAGGTTCATACCCCCGGCTCAGCGCAATCGAGAGCTCCGGCTTGTGATAGCGATCGCCGTGACAGGCACTCACCAGCGTGATTCCGATTTCGGGATCAAGGGCGCGAACCGCCTCCGCAACCGACCAGCCGGCAATGCCGGCACCGACGATGACGACACCCGCAGTGCGGGAGACCGCGACGGATGCACATGCCGGGCTTTCCATTTCGAGTCCGGCATACGGCTCGAAATCGTTCTTCATGACCCCGCACAGCGGACACTCCCAATCGTCGGGGATGTCCTCGAAGCGGGTTCCGGGCGCCAGTCCGCTATCCGGATCTCCCTTTTCTTCGTCGTAGATCAGGCCGCAGGCGCGGCAGATGAATTGCTTCCACGCGGATGTCGATGCGCTCATGCCGGCATCTCCTCGCGCGACAGACGATCCATCTCCCAGCGCAGATGCTTGATCGCAGGGGTCACGATGGCAACGAAGTGCGCCTCGCGGATACGGCGCTGAGGTGCTGAACTCATCAGGTAGCCGCGCGCGCCCTGATGCATGAGGGCGGACTGCGATGCGCGCAGCGCGAACTCGGCACCCTGGGTGCGAGCGTCGAGCACATCGAGAAGATAGTCCTTGCTTCCGTCGTAGGGCGTCAGCGCAAGCTTCGCCACCCGCGCGCCAAGCTCGTCGAACTCGGCCTGCAGTTCATCGGGGCGGTCGTGCAGGAAGCTGTTCACATGCCCAAGCAGCGGCTCCACCTCCCTCATCGAATCGATACTGCCCTGCGCCACCCCCACCGCGATACCGGCCTGAAGCAGCACGAAGGCCGCCCGGATGCGGGCGATGAAGGGCTTGGCGGGGTCGGCGATCATGTCGTCTTCGCCAACAAAGAGATTGTCGAGACGGACACCCCAGGTGCTCGTGCCCTCCATGCCCGAAAATTCCGGACACGCGCGCAGCACGACGTCTTCGGTGCAACGCAGCATGAACATGATCTCGTGCGAACGGCTGCCGTCGTCACGATAGACCGCTGCAATCGCGCCACAGTACTGCCCCGGGGCAATGTGGCTGACCCAGGGCAGCGCGCCGCTCACCCGGTAGCCACCGGCCACCTTGGTGGCACGCAGCAGCATCTTCTCGATGCCGGCAAGCGCCTTCATCGGGTTGGAGAGTGCCGTCCCGCCGAAGGTCTCGCCGAGCGTGTGAGCGCGCAGCATCTCGCCGGTCAGCGCCGGGTTGCCCGACTGCTCCATGTACAGGCCGCATACATCGTGAGCCCAGGTCAGGAACCCGGTCGATCCGCAGCTGCGGCTGATTGCGCGCATCGCGTCGATGGCGAGGCCATAGCGGCAGCCGCTGTCTTCAAGGTGGGCGCCAAACGCCCCGGCCCGGCCGAGTGAGGCCATGATCTCGAGCGGATAGTGGCCTTCGTGATCGATACGGTACGCCGCATCGGACAACGGACCGTTTGCAACCGCAGTCACGCGTTCCATGACCTGTGCATCGGTCCACGACGGTTCGAACACAGATTGGCTTTCATCGGCAGGATTCATGGCTTTTTCTCCGGTTAAGGCTGGCAGGACGAGGCGTGGGGCCCTCAGTCGGCCAGGCCGATGGTGAAAGGAATCGGGTTGCGCATCGTGTTCGCGACCGGCGAGTAGTAGTTCGCATGCTTGACGATGTCGTCGAGCTCTTCGCGGCTGGCGTCGCCCTCGATCACGACCTTGACCCGGATGTCCTGGAAACCCATCTCTTCGGGCTTGCGCTCCGCGCCGCCGGCACCCCAGGCGGCCGTATTGCCGATATCGGCTTCGAGAAAGACCTCGAGGCGCGACAGCTTGACCTCACGATGGGTGGCCACAGCCGTGATGCCGACGCTGAGACAGCCGCCGAGCGCGGAGAGGACGATTTCGCCCGGTGCCGGAGCGGTGTTCTCGCCGAACAGGTGCAGGGGCTCATCGACCACCACCGGGTTATGGATCCCGACGAAACTCCACGAGCGGAACTGGCCCTGCATCACGGTATGAACCTTGTTGGTACCGCGGCGCTCGGGGTTCTCGCGACCCGAAGCGGCGAATTTCAACAGCCCGTCGCGATCGATCGGGCGAAGCTGGGTTTTGACGGTTTGGGGGTTGAGGGTCGTGGTCGTCAAGGCGTTCTCCTGGGGAATTGGACGGCGGATTTGCTACCGCACTCGGTTCATCGCAAATTCGATGGACTCGACATCCCTTTCGCAACGACCGTGCCAGAAGAACAGCAAACTTCTTAAAACATTGATTTTTATCAAAACAAGAGGCGCGTTGATGTGATTGTCATCATCTTCACGTCTGATCACAGCCGCTGACATTGTTAACAATGTCGACATTTTGTAAACACTTCAGGCCGGGGCGATTGCTGCGCCTCCGCTCGGAAGCATCACGCATCCAGCGCCAGTTTCTGCCAGCGATAGGCAAACTGGCGCGCAGTCATGCCCAGCACCTGTGCCGCGCGCGACTTGTTGCCGCCGCACTGGGCGAGCGCCTGGCGCAACTCGGCGGCCGAGTGCGATCCTGCGGGCGCATAGGGGCGAACGTTCGGAAACGTGCCCGGAATCACCGCTGCGCCTGCACCCGGCGCGGACTCGGCCAGCGCCTTGGCAGCGGACGCCGCTTCGCCGCTGGGCATGAATTTCTCGATGTCGGCAAGACCCACGATCGGCTTCTCGGCCAGCAGCACGATGCGCTCGATCAGGTTCGCCAGTTCGCGGATATTGCCCGGCCACGAGTACGCCTCCAGCCGCGCAATCGCCTCCTGGGTCAGGTTCACGCTGCGCTGGTTGGTCTGGTTGGCCCGGCTCATGAAATTGAGCGCAAGGGCATGGATATCGCTCTTGCGCTCAGCCAGCGAAGGCAGCCGGATGGGGATCACGTTCAGGCGATAGTAGAGATCCTGCCGGAACAGCCCGCGGGCCACCTCCATTTCGAGGTCGCGGTTCGTCGCCACCACCAGGCGGACGTCAATGCGGATCTCGCGCTTGCCGCCAAGATGGGTGATCGTGCCCTCCTGCAGGGTGCGCAGCAGTTTGCCCTGCATCGAGAGCGGCAGTTCGCCGATCTCGTCGAGAAAGATCGTGCCCCGGTTCGCCTGCTCGAACAGACCCTCGCGGTTCGTGCTGGCGCCGGTAAATGCGCCACGCTCGTAGCCAAACAGTTCGGACTCGAACAAGGTATCGGGGATCGCCGCGCAATTCACCTTGATGAAGGGCTCGTCGCGGCGCGGACTTGCAAGATGCAGGGCTCGCGCAAACAGTTCCTTGCCCGTGCCCGATTCACCCAGCAGAAGCACGCTCGCGGTCGAATCCGACACCTTCTCCAGCTCGGAAATTGCCCGCAGCAGGGGCGGCGACGTGCCGATGATGCCGTAGCGGGCGGTCTCGTGTTCGAGGGCATGAATCAGGATCTGGTTCTGCTGCTCGAGTTCGCGGGTCTTGGCCTCAAGCATCGCCTGCAGCTGCAGCAACTGCCCGGCCAGCGTGGCCAGGATGCGCAGGATCGAGAGGTCGTCGGCAAGCGCGCGGCTGCGCGTGCGAATGCGGTGACAGGCGAGCACGCCAATGGTTTTCTGTTCGATGCGGATGGGCAAGGCAATGAAGGAGACCGGCCCTGAAGGCAGATTCTCACGCTCGACCGCACGCCCGAGGAAGTTCTCGTCACGATCGATGTCCTGCACGATGATGAGCTGACCGTGCGCCAGCACCGCCCCGGTCACACCTTCCCCGGGCAGATAGCACCCGCGCTCGACCTCATGCCGGGTCAGGCCGTAGGCGTAGCGAATCCGGCTCGATTTGCCGTCATCGTCGAGCAGGACGATTCGCCCGCGGTTGAGGCCGAGCAGTTCCGACAGCAAGTGCAGGGTCTCGCGCAAGACGACATCGGGCGAAAGGCTCTTCCCGACGAGGCCCATGATCTGCTGCATCAGCAGCATCTCCTGTTCGCGCCAGAACGAGGGGGAACTGTCCAGATCGGACTCGGTAGGCTGTGCTTGCTCCATCAGTAAGTTCTAACACGGCTGCACGCCTCAAGCCAATGCCCTGGCCGGACAGGAGGGAGTGGACACCGTCGCTGCAAGTGCGTAAATCGATTTGTCATCACGAACGAAATCACACGCGCACAGACGATCTGCCACACGGAAAATCATTGCATCGCCTCCGGAATGCACAATCTGCCGACTGAACGACGTATTACGCAATATTATTCTCCATTCAATCTGATTTTGTGCCGAACTTGCAATCGTCTGCCGCGTGCTCCTGCGTAAGATTCTCCCTATCGCCTCAGGGCTCAGACAGATCGAGGAACACGCCATGATGTTGCAGGATCCAGCCACCAAGTACCGTCCCTTTGCACCGATCCGGCTCGCCGACCGTCAGTGGCCGAACCGCGTCATCGACAAGGCGCCGATCTGGATGAGCACCGACCTGCGCGACGGCAACCAGGCGCTGTTCGAGCCGATGAACGTCGAGCGCAAGATGCGCATGTTCCGTACCGTGTGCGAGATCGGCTTCAAGGAGATCGAGGTCGGCTTCCCGTCGGCTTCGCAAACCGACTTCGACTTCGTGCGTCAGCTCGTCGAGGGCGGTCACATTCCCGCCGACGTCACCATCGAAGTGCTCACCCAGGCGCGTGAAGACCTCATCCGTCGCACCATGGAGTCGGTGCGCGGCGCGCCGCGCGCCATCATTCACGTCTATAACGCAACGTCGCCGACCTTCCGCGACGTCGTGTTCGGCATGAGCAAGCCCGAAGTGATTGCGCTCGCCGTATCGGCCGTACGCATGATCAAGCAGCTCGCCGCCGAGCAGCCCGAAACCGAGTTCATGCTCGAGTACAGCCCGGAAACCTTCTCCGCCACCGAGATCGACTTCGCCGTCGAGGTGTGCGATGCGGTCACGGCCGAGTGGGGCGCGACGCCCGACAACAAGGTGATCCTCAACCTTCCGGCCACGGTCGAGGTCGCCACGCCCAATATCTACGCGGACCAGATCGAGTGGATGCACCGCAATCTCGCCCGCCGCGACAGCGTCATCCTCAGCCTGCACCCGCACAACGACCGCGGCACGGGTGTCGCCGCCGCCGAGCTCGGTCTCATGGCGGGCGCCGACCGCGTGGAAGGCTGTCTCTTCGGCAACGGCGAGCGCACCGGCAACGTGGACATCGTCACCCTCGCGCTCAACCTCTATACCCAGGGCATCAACCCTGGACTCGACTTCTCCGATATCAACGCGGTTGCACGCACCATCGAGTACTGCAACCAGCTCCCGATCCACCCACGCCACCCCTATGTGGGGGATCTCGTATTCACGGCCTTCTCCGGCTCCCACCAGGACGCCATCAAGAAGGGATTCGCTGCTCAAAAGGCCGGCGCCCCGTGGAACGTACCCTATCTCCCGATCGACCCGGCCGATGTCGGCCGCAGCTATGACTCGGTGATCCGGGTCAATAGCCAGTCGGGCAAGGGCGGCATCGCCTACCTGCTCGAAACCGAATACGGCATTGCCATGCCGCGTCGCCTGCAGGTGGAGTTTTCACGCGAAGTGCAGAAGGTGACCGATGCGACCGGCGGTGAAATGGCGGCAGCCGACATCTGGGGGCTGTTCTCGCGCACCTATCTCGAGACCGGCACACCGGTGCGCTATTGCGAGCATCACCTGTTCGAGCATGGCGCGGCACAGGGCATCCGCCTCGTGGTCGAGATCGGTGGCACGCGGCACATGCTGGCCGGTGAAGGCAACGGCCCGATCGATGCCGCAGTGCATGCCTTGCGCACCGTCGGCATCGACGTTCAGGTGCGCAGTTTCGAGGAGCGCTCGGTGGCACCGAGCGAGGACGGCGGCAATGCGCAAGCCTGCGCCTTCATCGAGCTCTCGGGCGCCAGCGGCGGCATCGACTGCTATGGCGTCGGCATCGACACCAACATCGTCACCGCGTCCATTCGCGCCATCGTCAGTGGTGTGAACCGGCTGGACCCGGCTGCGGCCGGCAACCCGGTCGCGCAGGCTGCCTGAAGCTGAACGCCGGCGGCCCTGCCGCCGGCTGAAGAGAAAGCTGAACCCGGGTCTGACGCTCCCGGGCAGGGGCATCAGCCCGGTGGGAACAAGGGCATCCAGTAAGCCAGGGCGTCGTCACGCTGCTCCTCGCGTTCCACCGTGCCATCCTCCATGGGTGGCCGCGCACTCGCCCTCTCCCGTTCTGCTGCCGAAAACCAGTCTTGCGACCAGCGCTGTACCTGCTCCAGAATTTCCAGACGCATTTGACACCTCCTGTCTCACAGACAAGGACACCGCGCACCACGCATGGCGATGCGCTCGGGAATCCGCCCCGGATTGGTGCAGATCGGCGGAAAATGGCTCCGCTGAACCCCTGCAGCCGGGCGGATAGACTTTTCGTAGCAGCTTTTGTACCAATGTTCAGGCCCTGGCGGGCGCGCCCACCGCCCCGCCCGGCACTGACCTGCACGCTGCCCCTGGCGTGGCTGACCCGCCTGGGGCACTGGCCGCGCTGAGGCGCAACCGTCTCCGCGGCCCCGGGCAGTGGCGACCGGCCTGCTTCCTGCTTTAAGGACCTGCGTCTCTGCGCACCCGGCACCGGGTGCGCGGCGCATTCCTGACCAGGACCACCACACGCCGTTGCCATGCACATCCACGCCCGCGCCCTGAAGTACTTCGACATGATTCGCCGCTGCGGCTCGATCCGCGAAGCGGCACGGCGGCTGCATGTCGCCTCATCGGCCATCAACCGCCAGTTGCTGCAACTGGAAGAGACCATCGGCTCGCCACTGTTCGACCGCATGCCGGGTGGCTTGCGTCTGACCGCTGCCGGCGAGATCTTTTCGCGCCACGTCATCACCGTGCTTCAGGACGAGCACCGCATGGCGACCGAGCTCGACGCACTCAAGGGAATCCGCCGCGGCGAGCTGTCGATCGCATCCGTCGAGGGCCTCAACGCCGACCTGCTGCCCAATGTGCTCGAACGCATGATGAAGCGATACCCGATGCTGCATATCTCGGTGCGCCCGGCGGGTTCGGAGGTCGCCGCTGCCGCCGTTGCCGCGGGCGATGCCGACATTGCCATCGGCTACTCGATCGAGCGCAACGAAGCCTTGCGCCAGTGCGCACTCGGCCACTTCCGCCTCGGCGCGATCATGCCTGCCGATCACCCGCTCGCCACCCGGACCAGCGTCAGTTTCGCGGACTGCGCACGCTACCCCCTGATTCTCGCCGGCAAGCCACTGTCCATTCATACCCAGCTGCGCCCGCTGCTTTCGCACCACCGCAAGCCCATCACCGTTCTGATGGAAAGCGCCTCGGTCGAGCTGGCCAAAAGCATGTGCCTGCGCGGTGTCGGGCTGGCCTTCCAGACCCGGATCGGCATCGAGAACGAGTTGCGCGACGGCCGCCTTGTGCATGTGCCGCTGATCGCTGCGGGACCTGTCATTTCCGACCTCGGCATCTACGTTCGCAGCGGCCGCTCACTGCCCCCGGCGCTGGATGCACTGATCCATGCCCTGAGCGAAGAAATCGCCCGCTGCGAGGCGGACGAACCCGCGCTCGACCCGCAAGTGCCGGCATGAGCCATGCCTGCGCACCAGCGCTCTGGCCGATGCCGTTTCGGCATCACCCCTGATCAAATTTGGCGCTATCGGCAGCATTGGGGCACCGCATAGGATGACTGCAACACCAATCACGACTGAGCGCACGACATGCAGAACACCACCTCCACCGCACTACCGCTGATCGACATTTCCGGCCTGCACTCGCCCGACCCGGTGCGCCGCTCCGCGGTTGGCCGCGAATTGCGTGCGGCCTGCGAAAGCAGGGGGTTCTTCTACCTGTGCAATCACGGCATACCCGCCTCGCTGGCGGCGCAGGTGTTCGACTACAGCGAGCGCCTCTTCGCGCAGCCTGCCGATGCCCTCCTCGCACTCGACAAGGCCCATTCGCGCTGCCACCGCGGCTACGAGCCGCTGCGCGGACAGACGCTCGAAGCCGGCTCGCCTCCCGACCTGAAGGAAGGCTTCTACATCGGGGTTGAACTCGACGAGGACGACCCGCGCGTGCGTAGCGGCAAGTTCAACCACGGTCCCAACCAGTGGCCAGCAGATCTGCCGGGATTCCGCAGCACGATGGAGGCGTATTTCTCCGCCTGCTATGCGCTCGGCGCCCTGGTCATGCGCGGTCTGGCGCTGTCGCTCGAGCTTCCCGAAGATCATTTCGACGCATTCACGGCCGACGCTTCGGCCACGCTGCGACTGCTGCACTACCCGCCGCAACCGCCCAACCCGGAGCCGGGCGAGAAAGGCTGCGGTGCGCATACCGACTTCGGCGGCATCACCCTGCTGTTGCAGGACGAGGTCGGCGGACTGCAGGTGCGCGACACCAAGACCGGCCAATGGATTGATGCCCCGCCCGTGCCCGGTGCCTACGTGGTCAACATCGGCGACCTGATCGCGCGCTGGACCAATACCCGCTACCGCTCGACCGAACACCGCGTCATCAACGCCTCGGGGCGCGAGCGCTACTCGGTTCCGTTCTTCTTCACCGGCAATCCCGACTACCTGGTCGAGTGCCTGCCCAACTGCCTTGCACCGGGCGATGCACCGCGATTCCCGCCCGTCACCGTCGAACAGCACATTGCCGAGTGCTATCGCCGCACCTATGCCTGAGGAGCACGCATGACCCGCACGATGATCCTGATTCACGGGGCCTGGCAGGGGAGCTGGTCCTTCGCCAGCTGGCGCCCGCTGCTCGCCCGTCGCCGCTGGACTGCACATGCGGTCGATCTGCCGGGCAATGGCTGGGGTGAGGAGACACCTGACGCCGCCTCGCTGGACGCCTACGTCGAACACGTCGCGGCCTGCATCGAAGAGATCGGCGAACCGGTCGTGGTCCTCGGCCACAGCGGCGGCGGCATCGTCGCCTCCCAGGTGGCCGAAGCGATACCGGAGCGGGTGGCCTGCACGGTCTACCTGGCCGGCATGATGTTGCCATCAGGCATGTCCTACGCAAGCCTCGTCGAGGTCTGCAAGGCCGAGCACCCCGAGCTCGACTTCGCCGGCGTCGGCCCCCATCTCGAATACTCGGCCGACGGGCGCTACAGCGCGGTGCCGCCCGAGGTCGCTCAGCGGATCTTTCTGCACGACTGCGCCCCATCCGATGCCCGCTATGCCGCCAGCCTGTTACGCCCCCAGGCAGAACGCGGCCGGATCATGGCGCCAAGCCTGTCGCCGAACCGCTACGGCAAGGTTCCCCGGATCTACGTCGAAGCCACACAGGACCGCTCCTTGCTGCACGCCAGCCAGCGCAAGATGCAGGCCCTCAGCCCCGGCGCCATCCGCGTCAGCCTCGACTGCGGCCACGTCCCCCAGCTGGCCGCGCCGGAGCGCCTGACCGAACTGCTGTGCACCGAACTCGAACAGCTGCTGCCCTGAACAACATCACCATAACCGCCCCAACCACAGAGGAACACTCATGAAGCCGCTTCTGAAAACCGTCGCCTCCACCCTGGTCACCCTCGTCGCCTGCAGTGCGTTCTCCGCGAACGCGGCCGACAAGGTGGTTTTCCAGCTCGACTGGGTGCCCGGCGGCGACAAGTCCGCCATCTATTCCGCAATCAACCACGGCTTCTTCAAGGAAGAAGGCCTTGAAGTCACACTGCAGTCGGGGCGCGGCTCGTCCGACGCCATCAGCAAGCTTGCCGCCGGCACCTCGGATGTCGGCGTCGCGGGTATCGCCGCACTGATGACGGCCGTGGCCGAAGGCAATGCGCCGGTAAAAGCAGTGATGTCGATCTATTCCAAGGAGCCGGACGCACTGCTCACGGTCAAGGGCAGCAGCATCAAGAGCCTCAAGGATGTCGCCGGCAAGACCATCGCCACGGCCACCTTCTCGTCCTCCAACGCACTGTGGCCGGTCATGCTGCAGCAACAGGGCATCGATCCCGCGCAGGTCAAGCTGCTCAAGGTGGACCCGACCACCCTCGCCCCGATGCTGGCGCAGGGCAAGGTGGATGCGACCATCAACTGGATTACCGTCGCCCCCGGCTTCGAAGGCGTGCTCGCACAGACCGGCAAGGAGCTCGCCATCCTGCCGTGGTCGGACTACGGTCTCGACGGCTATGGCTGGAGCATGATGGCCTCGGACAAGATGATCAAGGAGCGCCCCGAAGTGCTCAAGCGTGTGGTCCGCGCGATGCGCAAGGCCTTCGACTACGCGCTGGCCAACCCCGACGCCTCCGCTGCCGACCTCAAGGCCATGGTGCCGGAAGTCGACGTCAAGCGCGCCGCCGCCGAACTCCGCGCCTCCGCACCGCTGATCAGGAACGAAGTCTCGGCCAAGGACGGCATGGGGGCCTTCGAGCCCGGCCTGCTCAAGACCACCTGGGTGTGGGTTGCCAAGTCGATGAATTACCCCGAGAACAAGATCGACCCGGAAATCCTGGTCGATCGCAGCTTCCTGCCCAAGTAAGCAGTCCTTCCGCAACGGCGTGCCGCAGTCCGCGGCACGCGCCCCCCTGGATGAAGCCGGAGAAGTCCCCGATATGGGAAACGTGATCGATCTGACCGATGTGTGTCAGACCTTCGTGTCGAAGGATGGCAGCCGCATCGTCGCGCTGCAGGACGTCGAACTGGGCCTGCGCAAACACGAATTCGTGTCCATCATCGGCCCCTCGGGCTGCGGCAAGTCCACCATCCTGCGCCTGGTGGCGGGGTTGCTGCAGCCAACCAGCGGTACGGTCTCGATCTTCGACCGTCCGGTGACCGAACCCCGCGACGAGATCGGCATGGTGTTCCAGAAACCCACACTTCTGCCGTGGCTCAACGTACTCGACAACATCACCTTTCCGATGCGGCACAAATACGGCCGCGTCGACGACCGCGACACCGCGCGCGCACATGCCCTGCTCGACATGATCGGCCTGCGCGAGTTCGCGGGCAAAAGGCCGGGCGAGCTCTCGGGCGGCATGCAGCAGCGCGTGGCCATCGCACGCTCGCTGCTGCACGACCCCGACATCCTGCTGATGGACGAGCCCTTTTCCGCGCTCGATGCGCTGACCCGCGACGAGATGAGTTTCGAGCTGCTGCGCATCTGGAGCGAGCGCCCGAAGACCGTGGTGTTCGTCACCCACTCGATTCAGGAAGCCATCCTGCTGTCGGACCGCATCGTGGTCATGAGCGCACGTCCCGGGCGGGTTGCCGAGATCATCGATGTGCCGCTGCCCCGCCCGCGCAGCCTCGCCACCCTGTCCGACCCGGTGTTTACCGCGCTGGCCAATGAAATTCGCGTGAAGGTGTTCACGCGCAAACCGGAGTAAGGCCATGCAATCGCTGACGCGTTTTGCCGACCGCTTTGCGCCGGCCCTTGCCTTTCTCGGCGTGCTGCTCGCCTGGGAAGGTGCGTGCCGTCTGCTCGCGATCCCGATCTACGTCCTGCCACCGCCGACCGCCATTCTCGCTTCCACCGGCGAGATCGATGCCGCGCGCTGGGGGGAACATCTGTTTGCCACCATTCAGGTCGCCATCATCGGCTACCTCGTCGCCATCCTGTGCGCGATTCCGCTGGCCATCGCAATTACCGGCTCACGCCTCATGTCGCGCACCCTGCTGCCGTGGCTGATCATCATCCAGTCCACGCCGATCGTCGCCATCGCGCCCATCATCGTGGTCACGCTGGGTGCAGGCATGGTGCCGCGCGTGGTCATCACCACCCTGATCGCCTTCTTCCCGCTGGTCATCGCCACCGCCACCGGCCTCGCCTCGGTGCCGGATGAGCTGCTCGAACTGTCGCGCTCGCTGCGCGCCAGCCGGTCGCGCGAGTACTGGCAGATCCGCATGCCGTACGCGATGCCGCATATTTTCAGCGCGCTCAAGGTGGCGATCACGCTGGCGGTGATCGGTGCGGTGGTCGCCGAATTCGTCGCCGCCGATGTCGGACTCGGCTATCTCATTCTCTACGCCACCTCCTCGTTCAAGGTCCCGATGGCCTTTGCATCGCTTGCTCTGCTGGTGGGCTGCAGCCTGTCGCTGTACGGCATCATCGTGTTGCTGCAGCGCACGCTGTGCCCGTGGAGCCTGAGCGACAGCGGCGCAAAATGAGTCTGAGCATCCTCCACCCCACCACGCCGGCAGAGGCGGCGGCCGCACATCGCGACCCTGCGACGACCTTCATCGCAGGCGGCACGGCGCTGCAGCTGAGCTGGCGCAGCCCCGCCCCTGCGCTGACCCTGATCGATGTGCTCGCGCTCGAGCCTGCGCACGGCATCGCGCTGCAGGCGGACGGCAGTCTGCGCATCGGCGCGGCCGTCAGCCTGGAAACGCTGCGCACCCACGCCACGGTGGCTGCGCGGGCGCCGCTGCTCACCATGGCCTGTGACAGCCTGGCCGCACTCGCGGTGCGTCACCTTGCCACCCTCGGCGGCAACCTCGGCTGGCGCTTCGGCGACACCGTTGCCGCACTGCTCGCGCACCGGGCCGAAGCCGAACTGGCGGACGGCCGGCGCCAGGCACTGTCTGACCTGCTCGCCCACGACAGATTGCCGCTGATCCTCGCGCTGCACCTGCCGCCGCCGCACCCGGACGAGCACCATTTCTACGAGAAGGTCGGGCACCGCGCCGCCTTCACGCCGGCCCGCATTGCGCTGGCCGTCGCGGTCTGCATCGGCACGGACGGCCGCCTGCAGAACACCCGCATCGGCCTTGCCGGTGCCGGCCTCAGCGGGCGCCGCCTGCTTCACGCCGAAACCTGGCTCAACGCCTGTCAGGTCGCCCGGCGTGGCCCCGCGGACCGCGGGCTGCGCGCTGCAGTGGCCGCCGACCTCCCTGCAGACCCTGCCTCCGCCCGCCTTGCAGCCCGCATCCTTGGCGGCCGGTTCGGGCGTCTGCAGGCAGGCGACGCCGCATCTGAACCGGCAACATCCCCATGAATCAGCGTCCACACCTTGTGATCGAACACCGCGAACTGCTCGCCCGCGCCACGCCGCGCCCGGACGCGGTCGCGAAACTGGCCGCCACGCCCTTTCCCAGCGACCGCCAGCACCCGCAGGCCTTGCACGGCGCCATTCTCGGCAGCCCGCATCCGCATGCACGCATCCTTGCCATCGACACCGGCGCGGCACGCGCGCTGCCTGGCGTTCATGCCGTCCTGACCGCCGCCGACGTTCCAGGCCAGGGCAGTTACGGCCTGCGCCACATCGACCGGCCGGTGCTGTGCGCGGACAAGGTGCGTTGCGTCGGCGATCCGGTGGCGATTGTCGCTGCCGACACGCCGGCACAGGCACAGGCCGCACTGGCAGCCATCCGCGTCGACTACGAAGTGCTGGCGACCGTGGACGATCCCGTGCGCGCGCTGGCTGAGGACGCAGCGCCAGTGCACGCCGGCGGCAACCTGCTGCACGCCATGACTCACGACCGCGGCGACCTTGCCGCTGCCGAAGCCGCCTGCGCACACGTGGTCGAGGCCGAATACCGCAGCCCGCGCCAGATGCACGCCTATCTCGAGACCGAAGGCGGCATTGTCGAACACGATGGCAACGGCGGCCTGATCGTCTGTTTCGGCTGTCAGAACCCCGAGCGCGACCGCCAGGTGCTTGCTGCCATCCTCGGGCTCCACCCCGACAAAGTACGCGTCGTTGGCACCCCGATCGGCGGCTCCTACGGCGGCAAGGACGAACTCACCATCCAGCCGCTGGCCGCGCTGCTGGCCCTCCATACCGGACGCCCGGTGCGCCTGCATCTGAGCAGAGGCGAATCGGTAGACCTCGGGGTCAAACGCCATCCGATGCAGATCCGTCTGCGCACCGGCTGCGACGCTGCCGGCCGGCTGCGCTTCATGGTCGCCGACATCCTCGCCGACACCGGCGCCTACGCGACGCACGGCCCCGAAGTGCTCGACGCGGCGGTAGAGCATGTGTCTGGCCCCTACCACTACGACGCCGTGTCCCTGCGCGGCCGCCTCGTCTATACCAACAATGGCATCGCCGGCGCCTTTCGCGGCTTCGGTGCGGTGCAGGTGCAGTTCGCACTCGAACGTCAGATGGACGTGCTTGCCGCGCATGCCGGGCTCGATCCGCTCGCGTTCCGCGCGCTCAACCTCGCAGCGCCGGACGCGCCAGGCCCCCTCGGCCAGCAGGTGCTGCCCTTCGACGGCCCCGCACGCGCGCTCGATGTGCTGCGCACCCACCCCTTGTGGACAGCGCCGCGCAGCCACACTGACGGACGCTATCTCTACGGCACCGGCCTCGCCCTCGTTCATCGCAGCGACGGCTTTGGCAAGGGCGGACCTAACACCGGCCGGGTCGTGCTTGGCCTCGCCGCCGACGGCAAGATCGAACTGCGCACCGGCTTCACCGAAATGGGACAGAACCTGGTCGGCGCCATCCATGCGCTGGCAGCCAGCGCGCTCGGCTGTGCCGAGGACGATGTCCGTCCCGTCATCGGCGACACTGCGCACACGCCGGACAGCGGCCCGACCGCGGCCTCGCGTGCCACCGCCGTGCTCCATCGTGCCATGCAGCAGGCGAGCACCGACTGGAAGCAGCGGATCACCGTGGCCGGCGCGCGCCTGCTCGGCGTCGCCGCGGACAGCCTCGTCCCCGCAGCGGGGGGGCTGCGCGACCATCACGGCACGCTGTGCATCAGCTACCCTGCACTCGCCGCCGCACTGGCGCCCGCAGCGAGACCGCTGCTGAGCCTCGTCATCGCCGCCGAAGAAACGCCCAGCGATGTTCCCGCCGCGCACTACGTATTTGGCGCCAGTGCCGCCATCGCCCGGGTGCGGGTTGACGCGTGGACGGGGCAGACGCGCGTCGAGCAGATCGCGCTGCTTGCGGCGCTCGGGCCGGTGGTCTCGGCCCAGGGCTTTCTCGGACAGATGGAGGGCGGCGCGCTGATGGGCCAGGGCATGGCCACGATCGAAGACCTGCCTGCGCATTCAGGCCGCTATCAGGCACGCAACCTGGACGCCTATTTCATCCCTACGCTGGCCGATGCCCCTGCAATGGAAATCATCGCCGTCGAAAACCTCCCTGACGATGACCCGGTGGGACCACGCGGCGCAGGCGAGATCAGCGTCAACGTCACCGCCCCGGCGGTAGCCAATGCGATTGCCGCGGCCACCGGTTTTGCGGTGCGCAGCCTGCCGGTGAAGCCGGACGACATAATCGACTACCTGGAAAACACCCCATGAGCACCGTACGTTTCAAGCTCAACACGCAGGCAGTCAGCGTCAGTTGCGCACCCGACCGCAGGCTGCTCGACATCCTGCGCGAAGACTTCGGCCTCATTGCAGCCAAACCCGGCTGCGGCGTCGGACGCTGCGGTGCGTGCATGGTGTGGATCGACGACCTGCCTGCCAATGCCTGCCTGGTCATGGCCTTTCGTCTCGAAGGTCGCAGCGTGCGCACCTATGAAGATGTCGCGGCAGACGCCGCGAGCGCACCGGTACGCGACGCCATTGCCCGCTGCGGCGCGCTGCAGTGCGGCTACTGCACCCCCGGCCTGGCCATGACCCTGACCCACCTGCACCAGCAGACACCGCGGCCCGACCGCGAGCAGGCAGCCAGCCTGCTCAGCGGCAACCTGTGTCGCTGCACTGGCTATGGCGGTATCCAGCGCAGCATCGAGCAGCTCTTTCCCGCCGCACCACCCCTTTCCACTGACAACTCCGGAGACAGTCAATGAGCGACCAAACCGTCGTTTACCCGCCGCAAGGCCTCACGCCGACACGGGAACAGATGATCCGGCACCTGCGGCGATCCAATGAGGTCGCGCGCCGCGCACTCACCCTCGGCCACCATCCCTTCGGTGCGGTGCTGGTCGGCCCCGACCAGGAGACGGTGCTGCTCGAGCAATGCAACATCGACGCCGTCAATCACGCCGAATCCACCCTGGCCCGTGTGGCCGCAACCAACTTCAGCGCGGAATTCCTGTGGGGCTGCACCCTGTACACGGCGGTTGAACCCTGCTGCATGTGCGCCGGCACCGCCTACTGGGCCAACATTGGTCGTGTCGTGTTCGGCATGACCGAACACCAGCTGCTGCAGGTGACCGGCAACCATAGCGAAAACCCGACCATGAGCGTGCCCTCGCGCTATGTATTCGACCACTGCCAGAAAGCGGTCGAGCTGATCGGCCCGGTCGCTGAGATCGCGGACGAGACCGTCGCCATGCAGCGTGCGTTCTGGGCAAGCCGCTGACAGTGAGGGCACCGGCGCATCGATCTGGTGCGGCGCCGCTCGCATCGCCCCTGATCAGTGCCGTCAGCACGGGCGCGTGAGCGGTACCTGCCCGGTTCTGCTGCGATCCGGCACTGCAGCCATGTGGAACGGATTCTGCTAAGCAAGGGATAAGAGTAGAAGCGTTCAGCCCCCTCAGCTGCACCTGACAGGCAGCCCGAGAGTCGGTCGGAAATTGCTCTTGGAGTCGGTGCGGCGCCGCGTTCGGACGAATGCAGGCTGTACCGGGATTTTCTTCAAGATGCCTTGCGATGCCGACGGCAGCGAACGCCTGCCTTCCATGCCGTCGTGCGTCCAGGGCCTCAGCCGCCCCGCGGGGCACAGGAGCATGATGATGAACGGTCAGACCACGCCTTACACCCTCGACGAACTCAAACTCGAATCCCGCATGGGTGCCGTCGGCACCGAAAGCCGCACTCGCGAGATCCGCCGTATCGACCTTGGCGATTTCGATCGTCGCAAGTCCGAAATTGCCGATCAGCTGTGGGATGCCGCCGTGGAGGTGGGTTTCTTCCAGCTGGTAAACCATGGCATCGACCTCGTCGAAGTGAAGCAGGCCTTCGCCACCGCCGAGCGCTTCTTTGCCTTGCCCGCCAGCATCAAGGGCAGATCGCCACTGGTGAAGGGGTGCAATGCCGGCTGGGAGAGCCTGGCCCAGGTGCGTCCCTCGACCGGCACGCCGGACCAGAAGGAGTCGTACCAGATCACGCTGCCGCACATGGCCGAAATGTGGCCGGACGAGGACGCCCTGCCCGGCTTTCGTGCCACGATGCTGGAGTTCGAGCGGCGCTGCCGCGAGCTCGGCATGAAAGTGCTGTCCTGCTTCGCCGACAAGCTCGGCTTTGACAGCGATTTCTTCACCCGCGCGCACGACCCCGCAGGGGCCGACTACCAGAGCACCCTGCGCCTGCTCCACTACTACCCCGTTGCCGCCGAGTTCAGTGACAGGCTCGGGCTGTGGCGCGCCGGCGCCCATACCGATTTCGACTGCCTGACGCTGCTGTTCCAGCAGGACGGCCAGGGTGGCCTGCAGGTCTGCCCCGGCAAGGAAGCCGACGCACAGGAATGGACGCCTGTCGAACCCGCGACCGGCGTGATCACCTGCAACATCGGCGACATGCTGATGCGCTGGAGCGACGACCAGCTGCCGTCGAACTTCCATCGGGTACGCAATCCGCAGCCGCATGAGTACCAGGGCGACCGCTACAGCATTGCCTTCTTCTGCCAGGCCAATCGCAGCGCCGTCATCGAAGGGCCGGGCAGAAAGTATCCGCCAATCACTGCGGGCGACTACCTGCAGCAGCGCATCAACGCCAACTTCGCGAAATACTGATTGTTCAGCGCGTGCACAGCCCACACGCGGTCCTTACGCGTGTGGCCGATCCGGCGGCGGCTGCAGCCAATGTACCAGCCCTGTTTCGAAAATGGCCGGAAGCCATGCACCGTTCGTAATACACTTCCACGATTAACCCCAATGTGGGCAGTGGATTTCGAATGACGCTGCTCTGACGGGGCAACCCAGCAGGGGAACGGACGATGGATTCATTTCAGTGGGACGAGAATTTCGTCACCGGCATAGACGAAGTAGATAGCCAGCACATGGAGCTGGTCCGCATCATCAACCGCATTGGCGACGTCTTGTCCAATGCGTCCACGGCGGGACAGGAATCGCTTGCAGGCCTGATCGACGAACTCGCTGCCTACACACGTTTCCATTTTGCGGCCGAAGAGTCGATGATGGCCGCGCAGGGTATCGACCCGCGACATCTCGAATCACAGGCCCGCGAGCACGAGAGCTTCGTCGATGAGATTGTCCGTATTTCGCAGACGGAGATGACCGCCGAGCTCTCGAGCCGTCTGCTCAGTTTTCTCATCCACTGGCTGGCGTACCACATCCTCGGCTCCGACCAGTCGATGGCCAGGCAACTGCGCCTGATCGGCCAGGGCATGAGCCCGGAACAGGCCCTAGCCGAAGATGCCCGGCTCGGCACCCGTGCCACCGAGCCCCTGCTTGCGGCACTGAGCGGCCTCTTTGCCCAGGTGTCGCAGCAAAACCGCGAACTGCACGAGCTGAACCAGACGCTCGAGGCGAAAGTCGCAGAACGCACGCGCGAACTGGCCGTCGCCAACAAGAACCTCGAAACGCTGTCGCTCACCGATGTCCTGACCGGCCTGCCCAACCGGCGCCATGCGATGCACGTCATTGGGCTTGAGTGGCAGAGCTCGGGCAGCCCGCTTTCGCTGATGATGATCGATGCGGACGGATTCAAGACCGTCAATGACACCTGGGGGCACGAAGCCGGCGATAAGGTATTGACCACGCTGGCAAGAACGCTCGCAGAATCGGTGCGCACCGACGACATGGTGTGCCGCCTGGGTGGCGACGAATTTCTCGTGATCTGCCCCCACACGCCACTGGAAGGCGCAATGCAGCTCGGCGAAAGCCTGCGGGCCAGGGTCAATGCGCTGCGTGTCGCCGCCGGCGGTGGCGAGTGGCCAGGCAGCGTGAGCATCGGCGTTGCCTCACGCACGACCGCCATGATCACCCCTGACGCACTGATGCGGCGTGCAGATGAAGGTGTTTACATGGCGAAGGCACGTGGACGAAACTGCGTGGCAAGCGCCGACCTCCCCACCAGACAATCATGAGCACGCTGACTCTCACCCACTTGTATCGCTACCCGGTCAAATCCCTGCGCGGCGCGCAGCACCCGGCGCTCGACATCGGTGCGAAGGGGTTCAGCCTCGACCGCCACTGGATGGTCGTTGACGCGCAGGGACACTTTCTTACCCAGCGTCAGTTGCCGAAAATGGCACTGATCGATACCCGGATCGATGCCGCTGGCGTGCTGACGCTGAGCGCGCCGGACATGCCCAACATCACGCTGCAGGGAACGACACAGCAGCGCATTCCGGTCACGGTGTGGGAAGACACGGTAGAGGCGACGCTGACCGATCCGGCTGCAGACGCCTGGCTCAGCCGCTTTCTGGCGCAAGCTTGCCGCCTGGTGCAGTTCGCCGAGGACGTTCAGCGCGCGCTCGACCCCGACTACGCCGCGCCATCCGATCAGACCGGCTTTGCCGACGGCTTCCCCTTCCTGCTGATTTCGCAGGGCTCGCTCGACGATCTCAACGCACGGCTTGAGCAGCCGCTACCAATGCAGCGCTTCCGCCCCAACCTGGTGGTGAGCGGCTGCGAACCCTTTGCCGAAGACCGCTGGCGGGTGATTCGCATCGGCGGCGTGGTCTTTCGCGTGGTGAAGCCCTGCGCACGCTGCGCGATCACGACAATCGACCCCGAGACTGCGCTGCGCAGCCCCGAACCCCTGCGCACGCTGGCAGGCTACCGGCGGCACAACAACATGGTGATGTTCGGGCAGAACCTGATTCACGACGGCCCGGGACGGCTGGAAGCGGGGATGGCGGTCGAGGTGCTCGAGTAAGCCGTCCCCTTGCTTCAGTTACCGGGGCGCAAAGCGTCCCCGCAGATAGGCGATGATTTCGTCCGACTCGTACAGCCACTTGCTGTTGCCCGCCTTGTCAGAAACCCGCAGGCAGGGCACCTTGGCCTGACCGCCGCCGCGCACCAGCTCCTCGCGGACGCTGCCCGGATGCTGCGCATCGCGACGTTCGATCGGCAGCGAGAGGCGACGCATCTCCTGGCGCACCTTGATGCAGAACGGGCAGGTCTTGAATTCATACAGGGCCAGCATGCCGCACTCCTTATCGACCTTGCCCTGCTCTTCCGCCGGGCGTGAGACGCCTTTGGGCCGGGTGATCATTTCCCACAGCAGAATCATGGGTCCGATGACGAGACGCAGGGTCTTGAAGAATGCTCTGATGACAACTTTCATGATCGTTTTCCGATAGATGGCAACGCCCGCCTGGGCATGCACGGCACTGCCTGCAGGCGATAAAATTCGAACAGGGCGCCGAGAATAGAGGAACACGCGGGATTTTGGTGCACTGAAATCGACCATGAACGGCTGCCGGCATCATCATTTTCAGCCCGATAGTCAGGCATCATTACCCCGCGCAACCCCGTCGTCATCGCCAGCCGCACCCATGGACGCATCACTCTCCGCCGCCATCGATCTCTACTGCGAACGCACCAGCCCCGGATTCTGGGCAGAGCCGGTCAACGCCCTCACCAACCTGTCCTTCGTGCTGGCGGCGATCGCAATCATGCTGCTGATGCGTCGCAACGGCATCCGCGCCAGCGCTCAGGCCGTGTTCCTGACCGCCAACATGGCCTGCATCGGAATCGGCAGCTTTCTGTTTCACACCCTGGCCAACCGGTGGACGATGTTCGCCGACGTGCTGCCGATCTTCATCTACCAGATGGCCTTTCTTGTGCTGTATGCGCGCAATATCGGCGGCCTCGCACCCTCCAGGGTCGCTGCGCTGGTGCTGGTCTACGTCCTGGTGTCCGTCGGCTTTGCCACGCTGCCGAGCGCATGGCTGAACGGCTCGCTGGCCTACGGCGGCGCGCTGGTGTTCATCGCTGCGATCGGGCTCTACCATCGCGCCGCAGGCAAGCGCGAGCCGCTGATCCTGCTGCTCGCGGTATTCATCTTCGTGGTGTCGCTGAGCTTTCGCTCGCTCGACATGGCACTCTGCGAAACCGCTACGCTCGGCACACACTTCCTGTGGCACCTGCTCAACGGGCTGGTGCTTTACCTGACCACCCGGGCCTATGTGCTGAACCAGCCCGGCGCACGCTGAAGGCGGCAAGACGCCGCCGCGGCCGGTCAGGCACCATCGGCCATTGCGAGCCGCAGCCGGCGCACCAGTTCGTCCATCTGCGTTTCGTCGACGTTGCCGTAGCCCAGTACCAGCCCGTTGCAGCACAAGGGCGCGTGCGCATAGTGCGACAGGGCCCGCACCCCGAGCCCGAGCCGGGCTGCACGCCGCGTCACCTCGGTATCGCGCAGTGCGGGCGGCAAACGCAGCACCAGATGCAGGCCCGCCGCGCCGCCGTCGATACCGAGTTCCGGACCCGGCTGACGCAGCAGCGCCGCACGCAGCGCACGCTGGCGCAACTCGTAGCGCTTGCGCATGCGGCGCAGATGGGAGGTGTACTCGCCACGCCGGATGAAATCGGCCAGCGCCACCTGTTCGATGCCCTGACCGGCGCGCACGGCTTGCCCTGCGGCGTGCGCAAATGCGCCGGACAGCGCCGGCGGCAGCACCAGATAGCCAATGCGCAGGCCGGGGTAGAGGGTCTTGCTGAACGTGCCCGCATACACCACCGCCGCCCCCGGCTGCAGTCCATGGAGCGCAGGCAGCGCCGGGCCGCCGCGTTGAAACTCGCTGTCGTAGTCGTCCTCGATGATCCACGCACCGGCCGCACGTGCGCCTTCGAGCAGGGCCAGACGGCGCGCGAGCGACATGACGTGTCCGCTGGGATACTGATGCGAGGGCGTGACCATGATCAGACGCGGCGGATGTGCGTGCCAGTCTGCCGCGGCCGGTGCCAGCCCGTCCTCATCGACCGCCACCGCGTGCAGGCGCAGGCCGGCCAGGCCGAGTGCGCCGCGCGCCGCCAGATAACCGGGGTTCTCCACCCAGGCGGTGTCGCCACTGTCGGCGAGCAGCCGCGCACACAGGTCCAGCCCCGACTGGGTGCCGCTGGTAATGATCACCTGCCCGGGAGTGACGGCAAAGCCGCGCACGGTGGAGAGCTGTTCGGCCAGCGCGGCCCGCAGGACCGGCTCGCCGCCATACGGCGTATGACCCAGCTGGCGCGCACCCGCCTCGCGCCACGCCCGGTCCAGGCTGGCCCGCCAGCTGCGAAAGGGGAAGGCACCGAGATCAAGCGCGCCGGGCGCGAAGGGCAGGATGTCGGTGTCCGGCCCGTGCTCGGGCTGAAGTGCAGCTGCGGCACGCACCGACAGACCGGGCAGGGCCACGGTCTCGCCGTGCGATCTGTGTGCGGACGCATCGGGCAGCGTCAGTTGCGCCACGCGGGTGCCATGGCGGTCGGCATGCAGGCAGCCCTCCGCGCTCAACTGCTCATACGCGAACAGCACCGAGTTGCGCGCAATGCCCAGACCGGCAGCAAGGCTGCGGCTGGAAGGCAGGCACGCGCCGGCCTTCAGCTGGCCGCTCAGAATGGCCTCGCGCAGCCGCTGATACAGCAGGCGCTGGCGCGGCACACCCGGCGGAAACGGTGGGGCCAGCAGCCAGTCGAGTTGCATGGTGGCTCCAATCCAAATGAATCTGGTGGCACTACTGATGGTGCCACCAACAGCATATGCTGGCCGCTCACCTCAAACAAGCGTCAGGCACCCCGACATGAACACGCACCCCGCCCCTTCCGAGCGCACCCGCGTCAGACGCCTCCCGGCGCGCGCCTACTACGACAGCGAGACCATCAACGGCATTGTCGACGCCGCCACGGTGTGCTCCGTCGCCTTCCAGTGGGAAGGCTCCGTCCATGCCCTGCCCACCATCCACTGGCGCGAGGGCGAGCACCTCTACATCCACGGTGCCAAGGGTTCGCGCATGCTCAAGGCGCTCACCACCGGCCAGGCCTGCGTCACCATTGCGCTCGCCGACGGGCTGGTGATGGCGCGCTCGGCCATGCATCACTCGATGAACTACCGCGCGGTGGTGGTCTATGGGTGTTTCGAACAGCTTGATGAGCCGGACGCCAAGCTCAACAGCCTGCGTGCCCTGATCGAAGGCATTGCGCCGGGGCGCTGGGAACAACTGCGCCCGATCACCGGCAAGGAACTCAACGCCACCACGGTGTTGCGCATCCCCCTGACCGAGGCGTCGGCCAAGATTCGCGCAGGCGGGGTCAAGGATGATGAGGAGGATCTCGGCTGGCCGGTATGGGCGGGTGTCATTCCCCTGCAGACGGTGCGCGGCACGCCCGTTACCGAGCCCGACAGTGTCGTGCGCGATGCTCCCGCCAATGTACTGAACCCGGCCGCGCCAACGGTCTGATTCAGCCGCAGGAAGGCAGCGCCGGATCGAGATCGGCGACCTGATCGACGTCGCGCAGGATGCGGTCATCGTGCCAGTCGAGCAGGCGCACGTCGGCCTCCTGCAGCAGGTCACGCGCGCCACGGTCACCCTCCTGCGCGGCAAGACGCGCCCCCCATGCCGCACCGAAGCCGACCGGATGGCCGCGCCGGCCGCCGTGCATGGGGGCCACCACCGTGTCGGGCCGGTCGATGGCGGCGGCCACCCTGCCAACCGCGGCTGCGGGCAACCAGGGCATGTCGGCGAGCGCGATCACCCAGCCGGCAGCATCCGCGCTGGCCGCCACTGCCGCCGCCAGCGCACTGCCCATGCCCTGCTCGGCGTGCGCGGTTTCCAGGATCTCGCAGCCCGCCAGACGCAACCAGTGCACCCGCTCCGTCTGCCCCGGACGCACCACCGCGAGGCTGCCGGGCAGCGCCGCGCACAAGGCAAGGGCGCTGTGCCAGATCAGCGGACGACCATCCGCCAGGCGCGCAAGCAGCTTGTCGCGCCGCCCTTCGGGATCGAAGCGGCGGCCGTAACCTGCCGCAAGCAGGATGCCGCGCACCGTCACTTGCGGGCGCAGGCGGACAAGGCGTTTTCGGCCAGTTCGAGTGCGGCCTTGGCCTCTGCCACCGGCAGGACCCGCTCGGGCACCACACCATTCTTTACCGCGACCAGTTCAGCCGCGATCGAGACCGCAATCTCGCCCGGCGTGCGACTGCCGATGTACAGCCCGGCCGGGCCGCGCAGGGCTGCCACCTGCGACGCGTCGAGATCGAACTCGCGCAGACGCTCGCGCCGCACGGCATTGTTGTGTCGCGAGCCCAGCGCCGCCACGTAGAAGGCAGGCGAGCGCAGCGCCTCCATCAGCGCGAGATCGTCGAGCTTGGGGTCGTGGGTGAGTGCGATCACCGCGGTGCGCGCGTCGGGACGCATGCCAATGACCACATCGTCGGGCATCTCGCGGGTGAGCACGGTGCCCGCTACGTTCCATTCCTCGGACCACTCTTCGCGCGGATCGCAGACGGTGACGGCGAAGTCCAGCGCGAGCGCCATGCGTGCGAGGCTGGCCGCGAGCTGGCCGGCGCCGATCAGCAGCAGGCGATAGCGCGGCCCGAACACACTGACCAGGGTTTCCCCGTCGAAGCCCGTCGCCTGCTCGGGATGCGCCGGCGCCAGCGCGCTCCTGCCACTGGGCAGATGCAGGCTGCGCTCCACCAGTTCGCCCGCCGCCAGCCTGGCGAGCAAGGCGTCGAGCGGTGCCGGGTCGGCCAGCGGCTCCAGCACCAGTTCCATTGTGCCGCCGCACGGCAACCCGAAGCGGCGGGCCTCCTCGGCACCGACGCCGTAGCTCACCTTGCATGCCGCTTCGGGCATGCCTTCGGCGCGCAGGCGCTGCATGAGGTCGTCCTCGATGCACCCACCCGACACCGACCCCACCGCACGTCCGTCTTCGCGCAAGGCCAGCAGCGCGCCTGGCGGGCGTGGCGACGAGCCCCAGGTGCGCACGACCGTGGCGAGCAACACCCGTTTTCCGTCTGCGAGCCATGTTCTCGCACGCTGCAGAACTTCCAGATCCAGACTATCCATGCCCTTACCCCATTTCAAATCGGTACAGAACCTGGCACATCGGCTTCGGCAGAAGCCGGCGGCGGTTCAGGCCAAGCCTTCCTGCAGCAAGAATCGCTCCGGGAAGGCATCCGCATCAGCCTTGCAACTGCGTGCCGATCGGCAGCCTGCGAATACGCTTGCCGGTTGCCGCGTACAGCGCATTCACCAGCGCCGGTGCCAGCGGCGGCACACCGGGCTCGCCCACACCCGACGGCTTTTCCGCCGAGGGCACGATATGTACCTCCACGGCCGGCATCTCGTTGATGCGCAGCACGGTGTAGTCATGGAAGTTGGACTGTTCGACCTGACCGTCCCTGAGGGTGATCTCGCCACTCAGGGCTGCGGCCAGGGCGAAGCCGATGCCACCTTCCATCTGCGCACGGATCACGTCCGGATTGACCGCAATCCCGCAGTCCACCGCGCACACCACGCGGTCGACCCGGAAGCTGCCATCGGCGGCGACCGTGGTTTCCACCACCTGGGCAACGAAGCTGTTGAAGGATTCATGCACCGCAACCCCGCGACCGCGCCTGCCACCGTCGCTCGCGGCCTGCAGTGGCGTGCCCCAGCCGGCCTTTTCGGCAGCAAGCCGCAGCACCGCTGCATGGCGCGGATGTGCTGCAAGCAGCTCGAGCCGGTAGGCCACCGGATCGCTACCCGCCGCCAGCGCGAGCTCGTCCATGAACACCTCGGTTGCAAACCCCGTGTGGGAGGAGCCCACCGAGCGCCACCACTGCACCGGCACCTTGGTCAGCGCATTGGTCGTATGCAGATCCACCGCAAGGTTGGGAATGGCGTAAGGCAGGTTGGCCGCGCCCTCGACCGAGGTCGCATCGACCCCGTCCTTGATCATCAGCGACTCGAAGGGCGAACCGAGCATGATGGACTGCCCCACGATGCGCTGTGACCACGCCTGCGGCCGGCCCGTGGCATCGAGCGCGGCACGCAGGCGGTGCAGATACAGGGGACGGTAGTGCCCGCCACGCATGTCGTCCTCGCGCGACCACACCAGCTTCACCGGTGCCCTGCCACCGATCGCCTTGACGATGTGGGCGGTCTCCACCAGATAGTCGGACTTCGGGTTGGCACGACGCCCGAAACTGCCCCCCGCGAACAGCATGGTGAGCTTCACCTGTTCCGGCTTGAGCCCGAGGATGGCCGCGACCACGGCCTGGTCGACGGTCTGGAACTGCTCGCCGTTCCACACTTCACAGCCGGCCGCGTCCAGCTTCATCACGCAGTTGAGCGGCTCCATCGCCGCATGTGCGAGATAGGGGAACGCAAATTCGGCTTCGACCACCTTGTCCGCCTTGCCCAGCGCAGCCTCGGCGTCGCCATCGTTCCGCGCCACCGCACCGGGCGTGGCCGCGAGCTTGCGGTAGTCGGCCAGCAGCTGTGCCGAACTGCCGCGCCAGGCGGCGGCTTCGTCCCAGTCCACCTGCAGCGCATCGCGCCCCTTCTTTGCCGTCCAGTAGTCCCCCGCCAGCACCGCCACGCCGGAGGGAATGCGCACCACCTCGACCACGCCGGGCACGGCCCGCGTCGCCGTGTCGTCGACGCCACGCACGGTCGCACCGAAACGCGGCGGATGTGCCACCACCGCGACCAGCATGCCGGGCAGCTTCACGTCCTGGGTAAACATCGCGCGGCCGGTGGTCTTGGCCACGCTGTCCTTGCGTGGAGCATGCTTGCCGATGAGGGTGAAATCCTTCGGGTCCTTCAGCGTCACCGTGGCCGGCAGCGGCAGGGCGGCGGCGGCCTCGGCGAGTTCGCCAAAACCTGCCGTGCGTCCGCTCGGCGCATGGCTCACCACGCCGGCGCTGATGGTGATCGACTCCGCCGCCACCTTCCAGCGCCCGGCTGCCGCCTGCACCAGCATGGCGCGCGCGGTCGCGCCGGCATGCCGCATCTGTTCAAAGGAGTTGGCGATCGCGGTACTGCCCCCCGTTCCTTGCGCCGGCCCCCAGAACAGGTTGTTGTAGCGTGCGGCGTCGGCAGGCGCGCCTTCGACCACGACCTGCGCCCAGTCGGCATCGAGCTCCTCGGCAACCAGTGTCGCAAGACCGGTATAGGTGCCCTGACCCATCTCCAGATGTTTGGCGAGCACCGTCACCGTGTTGTCGGTGCCGATGCGCACAAAGGCATTGGCTTCGAACGCGGCTGCGACCGCCGGGGCGGAACCGGCGATGCCGGGGCCCGCGACCCTGGCGGCCGCGCCGCGCGCCGACGGCAGCACCAGCGCCAGGGTCAGTCCTGCGCCCGCCTTGAAGAAATCACGGCGGGATACGTTTTCGATACGGGTTGTCATGTCGCGTTCCTTCATGCCAGGGCCGTGGCGGCTTCGTGGATGGCTGCGCGAATGCGCACATAGGTGGCACAGCGACAGATGTTGCCGCTCATCGCCGCATCGATCTCGGCATCGGTGGGTCTGGGGTTGGCGACCAGCAAGGCGGTGGCCGACATGATCTGGCCGGACTGGCAGTAACCGCACTGCACCACGTCGAGCTTCTGCCATGCGGCCTGCACGGCCTGCCCCGCACGGGCGGCATCGACGCCTTCGATCGTCGTCACCTTCTTTCCGGCAACCGCCGAGAGCGGGGTGGAACAGGCGCGCACCGGCTCGCCGTCCAGGTGCACCGTGCAGGCACCGCACAGGCCCATGCCGCAACCGAACTTGGTGCCGGTGAGGTCGAGGCCGTCGCGCAAGGCCCACAGCAGCGGGGTGTCATCGGGCAGGTCGGGACTGACACGCTGTCCGTTCAGGATGAAAGTCGTCATCGGGCAACTCCGTGGGGAAGGGGGTCAAACATCAACAGGGTCGCAGGGTGCAGCCCCGCATACCGGACGATTCAGATTAGACTGTTTGGCTATTAAGATCGACGCAGAAATACTGAATGAGTCATGAAGCCTGACTTACAAATAGATCCCGCGCTCCTGCCCGCACTCGCCACCTTCGAGTGCGTTGCGCGCCACGCAAACTTCACCCGCGCTGCGGCCGAGATGGGCTTTTCACCCTCCGCCCTCTCGCAGTCGATACGCGCGCTGGAAAAGCGCCTCGGCGTGCGTCTGCTCGCGCGCACCACGCGCCGCGTCAGCCTGACCGAGGAAGGTGCATGCATCCTCGATGGTGTCCGCCGCGGACTGGCCGAACTCGGCGGCGCCCTCAGCGCACTCGCCGACGCACGCGGCCAGCCCAGCGGACGGGTGCGGATCGCGCTGTCGCGAATCGCCTACGCCGATCTGTTTTCACCGCACGTCGTCGATTTTTCAGCGCGCTACCCTGGCATCGGGCTCGAGTTCTACCTTGACGACGGCCTGACCGACATCGTGGCAGGGCGCTTCGACGTCGGCGTCAGGCTCGGCAACAGCATCGAAGCCGACATGGTTGCCGTGCCGCTCAGCCGGCCATCGCGAATGGTGATCGTGGGAACGCGCGACTACTTCGCCCGCAACCCCACGCCGCGTTCGCCGGAAGACCTTGCTGCACACGATTGCGTCCGCTTCCGTTTCACCACCAGCGGCCGCCTCGCGCGCTGGGATCTGCAGCGCGATGGCAGGCTGTTCGAGCTTGAGGTCAGCGGGCGTTTCATCGTCAATGACTTCGTCGCCGAGCTCGACCTCGCCCGCCGCGGACTTGCCCTTGCGCAGGTGGTCGAGTCGACCGCAGCGGACGACATTCGCGCCGGGCGCCTGGTCACCGCACTGGACGAATACGCGCCGACGCTGGGCGCGGCCCATCTATACTTTCCCGGCACCACCCACATGCCGGCACGGCTGCGGGTGTTCATCGACTACTTTCAGGCCGCCCACGCGGCACGCAGGGCGGCGGCCTGACACACGCCGAATGGCATCGGAAAGGAGTTGCGCGTGGATACAGCCGAGACAATCTGCACCTTCTGGTTCGGGACCGATACCGACGAGGCCAGCATCATCGCCAGTCAGTCCGCACTGTGGTGGCGCAAGCGCGACGAGGTCGACACCGCGATCCGCGAGCGCTTCGAGCACCGGGTCATCCAGGCCGGAAACGGTGAGCTCGACGCGTGGCTGCAAACGCCGCGCGGCCGCCTCGCCCTGATCCTGCTCACCGACCAGTTCCCGCGCAACATCTACCGCAACAGCGCACGCGCCTTTGCCTTCGACGCACGGGCCCTGGGCTGGAGCAAGGAGGCAATCGCACTCGGCATCGACCGCCAGTGTCGCCCCGTCGAGCGCGTGTTTCTCTATCTTCCACTCGAGCATTCCGAAGACCGCAACGACCAGGCCGAATCGGTGCGACGCTTTGAAGCCCTGGCGGCCGAAGCCGGCCCCGCAGTCAAGGTGTCCTTCGACAGCTATCTGGACTTCGCCCGCCGCCACCGCGAAATCGTGGATCGCTTCGGCCGCTTTCCGCACCGCAATGCCGCGCTGGGACGGCAATCAAGCGCAGCTGAAACGGCCTTCCTCGAACAGCCCGGCTCCCGCTTCTAGCACTGCACAGAGGCTCGTGCACGCCGCCACCGTCACCCGCCCCATTCCGGGCTGCGAAATGTCCCTGCATCGAGCAAGGGCAAAGAACGACGCCCCCATTCATATACAATCATCCTCCGCGTCACTGCCCGCAGCGGTAGGACTGACGCTTACGGCCATTCAGGAGACATATTTTGGGTGAACATGCAATGCTCACCATCGCAGCAATCACCTTGCTCGGTGGTGCTTGCCAGTGGCTCGCATGGCGCTTGCGCCTGCCCGCCATTCTCTTTCTGCTGATCACCGGCATCGTCGCCGGGCCCGGCATCGGATGGCTCAACCCCGACGAGCTGATGGGGGAACTGCTCTTCCCCTTCGTTTCACTGTCGGTCGCCATCATCCTTTTCGAAGGCGCGCTGACACTCAAGTTCTCCGAGATCCGGGGCATGCAGCATGTCGTGCGGCGTTTCGCCACCAGCGGCGTGCTGGTGACGTGGACCGTGGCCGCACTGGCAGCACGTCTGATCGCCGGTTTCGACTGGGGTCTGGCGATCCTGTTCGGCGCCATCATGGTCGTGACCGGCCCCACCGTCATCGTGCCGATGCTGCGCACCGTGCGCCCGACCGCCCGCATCGCCAACATCCTGCGCTGGGAAGGCATCGTCGTCGATCCGATCGGTGCGCTGCTCGCGGTGCTGGTGTTCGAGTTCGTTGTCTCCACCGAGGCCGGTGGCGCGCTGAGCGCGACCATCCTGCTCTTCCTCGGCACCATTGCCATCGGCACGATTACCGGCCTCGCCGGCGGTTACCTGATGGGCGAGGCCCTGCGGCGCGACTGGCTGCCCAACTACCTGTTCAACGTCGCCACGCTGGGCGCGGTGTTCTGCTGCTTCGCCTTTTCCAACGCAGTGGCGGAGGAATCCGGCCTTCTCGCGGTGACGGTGATGGGCATCTACCTCGGCAACCGCAAGGGCGTGCCGATCGAAGAGATTCTGGCGTTCAAGGAAAGCCTTTCGCTGCTGCTGATCACGGTGCTCTTCATCCTGCTTGCAGCTCGACTCGACTTCGCCCAGCTCGAAGCGCTGGGCTGGGTCGTGGTCGGGGTGTTTCTGGCCATCCAGTTCATCGCCCGTCCGCTCAAGGTCATGTATTGCACCTGGGGCTCGAACATCCCGTGGCAGGAGCGCACCCTGCTGGCCTGGATTGCGCCGCGCGGCATCGTTGCCGCAGCAGTGAGCGCACTGTTCGCACTCAAGCTCGAGCAACGGGGCGTCGACCAGGCAGCCCTGCTGGTGCCGCTGACCTTTGTTGTCATCATCGGCACCGTCGTGCTGCAGAGCCTGACCGCGGGCAAGCTCGCCGCCATGCTCAAGGTGGCCGAACCCGAGCCGGCCGGCTTTCTGATCCTTGGCGCGAATCCGCTTGCACGCAAGCTGGCGCAGGCCCTCGAGCAGCAGAAGATCCGGGTCCTGCTGTGCGACACCCTGTGGGACAACGTCAGCCGCGCCCGCATGGCCGGCCTCAAGGCCTACTACGGCAACCCGCTGTCGGAACACGCCGAGGTCTATCTCGACACCACCGGCCTCGGGCGCATGCTGGCGGTCACGGCCGATGCTCACCTAAACGCACTCGCCTGCAACCGCTACAAGGGTGTATTCGGAGCGAAAGACGTCTTCGCGCTGCGGGTTGGCGGCGCGACGGGCACCAACGGCCGCAGTGACACGGCACGAGAGGGACGCACCGCCTTCAGCGACAAGGTCGGTTACATCGACCTTTCGCGCCGCCTATACCGCGGTGCCGAGATCCGCCGCACGACCTTGTCGGAAGCCTTCACCATGGAGCACTTCCGCAACATGCATGGCGACCATGCCACGCTGCTGTTCGCGATCGACCCCAAGGGCCGGCTCGAAGTGTTCTCGGCAGAGAACGCGCTCGAACCCGGCCCGGGATGGGCCGTCATGGCACTGATAGACCCCGCATCCGAAAAGACTGGCGGCACCGCAGCCACCGATGTGGAGAAGGCCAGCGCACCTGCAGCGAGCTGAGCGTTTGCGGATACAGGGGCGCGCCCGGTCCGAGGACACGGATCGCGCCCCTTCTCTTCATGGCAGCGACGGCAGGCAGCATCTACACTGAGGACGTTGTCTCGTGAAGGATGCCTTTCGGCCACCGCTATCGACCCGGAGCTGCCATGACCTCGCCGCCCCAGAAAACGGAATCCGTCTTCGCCACCCTTCCCACCGTGCTGCAAACCATCGACGGCACACTGACGGTGCCGACCGAAGACGATGAGCTGGCCATCATCGCCTACGACGGATTTCGATATCTCACCGCGCTCGGCTTTGTTCGTGGCCAGCCCGCCCTTGCGCTGCTCTACGATCTCGACATCGTGCACCTCGGCACCCGGCCGGGCAGTCGACTGATCGAGTTCCGGATCTACGTCCGGCTCAAGGAGCGCGTCCGCACCGAGATCGACCACACAGGCGCGGTTGAACTGATCGCCAGCGCGCTGGCGCTTCCCGCCGCAATCGAGGTCTCTGCCGAGCAATGGGGGCAGCTGTTCCCGCAGGTGCAGCAGCAGATGCAGAACGAACTGCCGCAGTGCCCGCCATCGATCCGCGCCATCCTCCACCCCGCCCCCGAAAAGCCCAATCCGTTCCACGGCGGAGGGCATTCGTTCAGCCTGTAGCCGGCAGCGAGATCACCTCGCCACCGGGCAGCGCCCTCGGCCGCACTCACCCCTCCTTGCCCGGCGTCCGGTCCAGAATCTGTGGCACCAGCCGCTCGGAGAAGCCGGCGAGGAAGGACCAGAACAGGAGCTTGGCCACGTCCGCACCGCTTGACGGGTAGGTTTCGGAGAAGAAGCGCTTGAGGTCTGCGGTGGTCGGGACCGGCTGCGAAAAGGGGTGGCTGGAGAAGGCCGGGAACATCGAACCTTCAATCACCCCGCTGAGAAAACCGATGTACAGCACCAGCGCGAAGATGCCGCCATACACCGGAATCAGCAGGACCTGGCACCAGGATTGCGACAGCAACTCCAGCTCTTCATCGCCGAACTTCCTGAGGCGCTGCTGGATGCTGACGAATCCGCCCAGCAGGCCGCAGCCGAAGCATGCCCATGACACCATGAAACGCTCTTCGCGCAGCAGGGTGAGACCAAACAGGCCGACGACGAAGAACAGCGCAATCCCGGTCAGGATGATCAGGCGTCGAGTGATTCTGAGCAGTTTTTCGGTTCGGGTCATTGAGACGCGACACCGCAGGGTGCCGGATGGGGGCTGATCCTTTCAGCATAGCCCCACCGAACCGGCTTTCAAGGCCGCGCTGGCCCGTCGGCGCTCATTCGCGCCAGAATGGCTTGTCGGCGGAAAAGCATGCCTGCGCGCGGCTGATGCCGACATCTCTCAGCACTTCGTCATCGAGACTGCGCAGCTCGCGGCGCTGACGGGCCCGGGTCTGCCATGTGCGCAAGGTGTCGCCTGACGCAGCGAGCAGGGCGGCCAGCGTGCTGCGCAAGGCGGGCAGGCGGCTGACGGGAATCATGCGGGCGTGGGTGATGGGGCTCATGGTGCGTCTCCTTCAGGGCATCGGTGATGACTGCATCCTGGCGTTCGCACGAAACACAATCCAATCGTTTTTCGGGATTCGCGTGTTCAGGAAATGTGATGGCGTCGTCGGCCGGAGTGCGCTTTACTAACACCTGAGAATCCCGCATCCGGAGTGACCGACGTGGAGCTATACCACCTGAAGACCTTCGTCACGGTGGCCGAAGAGAAGCACCTGACACGTGCCTCAGAGCGCCTGTTTACGAGCCAGCCGGCGATCAGTGCCCATATCAAGGCACTGGAGGAAGAGCTCAACCTCACGCTCTTCGACCGCACGCCAAAGGGCATGCAGCTCACCGCCGCCGGCGAGCAGCTGCTGGATCGCGCGCAACGCACACTGGCTGCTGCAGGCGACTTTCTGCACCATGCCAAGGGCATGCAGAACGAGCTGCTGGGCAGTATCCGCATCGGCCTGAATACCGATGCGGAATTCCTGCGTCTGGTCGAACTCCAGGCCGGTTTGCGCGCGCACTATCCACAGCTCGATCTCGAATTCATGTCCGGCCGAACGGGCAACAACATCCCTGCCCTGAGGGTCGGCAAACTCGATGCCGCCTTCGTCAGTGGCGACTGCGACGAGCCCCTGCTTGACTCCCATGTGCTGCGCGAGGAGGAAATGGCGGTGGCGGTGCCAAATGCACTGCGCGATCAGGTCGCCTCTCCCGACATCCCGGCACTTGCGCGCCTGCCGTGGGTCTACACCTCGCCGGACTGCGCCTATTACCAGCTGATGCAACCGCTGTTCGAATCGCACTGCTGCATGCCGGTCAAGACCATGATGGCCGACCAGGAAGATGCCATGCGCGCCATGGTGGCAGCGGGCGTCGGGCTCGGCATCATGCGCCGCTCCGATGTCGAGGCCGCCGAGCGGGAAGGCAGGATGCACGCCCTGCCGATGAAGCTGCCCACGATCAGCCTGCGCTTCGCCTACCTCCGGAAGCGGGCGAACGACCCGATCATCCGCGCCGTCGTTTCGGAGCTTTCGACGATCTGGGGACTGGCACCGGAGCAGCAGCGTCAGGCGGTCTGAGGCCGACCGCCGCCGCCCCGGCAATCATCACGCACATGGCTCCGACGCACCCAGATGCGTCTGCGCTGCCTCGAAATCAAACTGCTCGAGCGCGGTCACGAACGCTCCAAATCCGGAGCCAAGCGCCGAGCGCAGCAAGGCCGTGTTCTCGCCAGCCAGTGCCAGCGCCCTGCTGTCGCTGGCTGCGAGCAGCGAACGCAATTCGGTGACGACATCCGCGAGCTGTTGCGGGTCCACTGCGACCGGCGGGACAATCGACTCGGCTGCTTGAGGCTGGACACCCAGCGCACGCCGCAGCTCGATCAGGTCGCTGGCAATGCCGTCGACCAGTGCCGCGTCAGGCTCATCGCCCGCATGGAGTGCGGCCTCGATCTGCGCTGCGCGCCCCGCCACACCCACCACGCCGAGGTTGGCCGCAACGCCTTTCAAGGTATGCGCGAGGCGCAGAGCAAGCGCACGCTCGCCGGCAGCGAGACGCTCTTTCATCTGCACGATATCGGCGGCATGTGCGTCCGAAAAACGGCTCAGCAGACTCAGGTACTTGGCCGAGTTGCCGCGCAGTGCGGCCAGGCCGCGGGTAACGTCGATTCCGGGCAGGGTGGTCAGGAATGCGAGCGTCCCGCTATCGATCGCGGGCGCCTGCGCGCCCAGTGGAATGGCCTGTTCCGCGAGAGGCGGCAGCGGCGGGCGCGCCGGCAACCACTTCAGCAGCAGGTCATACAGGGCATCGGGCTCCACCGGCTTGGCAACGAAGTCGTCCATGCCGGCATTGAGACAGGCGCGACGGTCTTCCTCGAAGGCGTTCGCCGTCATCGCCAGAATGGGCGTTCTCGCCCAGCCCGGCAGCGTGCGGATTGCCTGCGTCGCATCAAGACCGTCCATCAACGGCATCTGGATATCCATCAGCACCAGATCGAAGCGCGTCGCGCGCGCCTTGCAGAGCGCATCCAGTCCGTTCTCGGCGGTGTCGACGACGAGGCCGACACCGTGCAGCAGCTCAAGCGCCACCTCGCGGTTGATCTCGTTGTCCTCAACCAGCAGCAGCCGGGCACCGGCATGGCGGTGATGCAGCTCCGCTTCGCTCGGCACCGGCGGCGGCTGGTTGAATTCCGGCATGACGCCATAGCCGCGACCCAGCATGACATCGAACCAGAAGGTGCTGCCCTTGCCCGGCTCGCTGTGCATGCCGACCTCGCCCCCCATGAGTTCTGCCAGGTGACGGGTGATCGCCAGCCCGAGGCCGGTACCGCCATGCTTGCGTGTGGTGCTCGAATCCGCCTGCTCGAAAGGCTGGAACAGGCGGGGAATCTTGTCCGCACTCACGCCGATACCGGTGTCTTCCACCTCGAAGCGCACCCGCAGCATGTCGCCATGCTCCTCCAGCAACTGCGCGCGCAATGCAACCCCTCCGGCAGTGGTGAACTTGACTGCATTGCCTGCAAGATTGAGCAGGGCCTGACGCAGCCGCGTCGCATCGCCACGCAACCACAAGGGCACGCCATCACCATCCACCGACACGCTCAGACCCTTTGCCTGCGCCGCATCGCCAATGAGGGAGCGCACATTGTCGAGGACGGCACTCAGTGCGAAATCCTGCTGTTCGAGCCGTAATTTGCCAGCCTCGATCTTGGACAGATCGAGAATGTCATTGATGATCGACAGCAGGTGGTGCGCAGCCGAACTGATCTTGCCCAGTCGCTCCACCTCGGTCGCCCTCACGGCATCGCGCTGCAGGATGTGCGTCAGGCCGAGGATGGCGTTCATCGGCGTTCTGATTTCGTGACTCATGTTGGCCAGAAACTCGCTCTTGGCGCGGTTGGCGGCCTCCGCCTGCGTCTTCGCCGACATCAGCTCGGTCGTCCGCACATTCACCAGGTCTTCCAGGTGCGAGCGGTACTGGTCCAGCTCAACCCCGATGCGCTTCTTCTCGGTGACGTCCTCCTTCACCGCAACGTAGTGGGTCACCCGCCCGTCGGGCTGGCGCAGGGGCGTGATGATGGCAAACTCGACATATTCGGAGCCATCCGCACGCTTGTTGATGAACTCGCCCTTCCACGGACGCCCGTCAACAAGACCCGACCACAGGCTGTCGTAGCTGTCTTTCGACGTCTTGCCCGACTGCAGCACCCGCGGGTTCTGGCCAATGACCTGCTCACGCGTGTAACCGGTGTTGCGCAGAAAAGTCTCGTTGACGTACTCGATCTCGGCATCGAGATTGGTAATGACGATGCTCTCGGGGCTTTGCTCCACGGCCTGCGCCAGTTTGCGCAACTGGGCTTCTGCCGCCTTGCGTTCGGTGATGTCGAGCACCGTAAAGGTGACGCCCTGCACCTCATCATCCGGGTTGATCGGGGTACTGCTCAGAACCACGTCGAAAACATGGCCGTCCTTGTGCTGGAAGCGCGTCTCGACTGTGCCGGTTCCCCGCTCTTCGATCTGCCGGTACTTTACCGTCCCGACGAATTCGTATTCCTCGTCGTTCGGATACAGCATGCGTGAGGGCTGACCGATCAGTTCGTCGCGGGAGTAACCCGTCATGTCGGAGAGCGTCTGGTTGGCCTCGATCAGGACCCGGTCCAGCACGACTCCGATCCCGGTTGGCGCCGCGCGGAACAGACTGCGCAGCTTCTCTTCGCTGCGCCGCAGCTTCTGCTCGGCACGACGCTGACTGACGATGCGCCAGATCGTGTTGGAAATGAGCTGAACCGTTTCGACGTCACTGTCGGAATAGGGCGTTTCCTTGTTGCCGACACCGGTCAGCATGCGCACCAGTCCATCCTCGACGACCGGCACACTGATCAGACGCTCGAGATGCGCGTGCCCTTCAGGCAAGCCGCGGCGCTCAGGCGCAGTGGCGTAATCGTTGAACATGACCGGTGCGCGCTTGCGCAAGGCATCGGCCCAGATTCCCGCCTGGCTCACCGGATAGTGCTTGTCGAACACCGCATGGCAATAGTGCTCGAGCGTGGCACGCGACCAGGTGATCAGTTCGATCGTCTCCTGGTCGTCGTTGACGAAGTGGATGAAGGCAATCCGGCTGCCGGTCAGCGCTTCGGCAAGCTCCTGCCCCCGTTGCAGGAAGGCCACCTCATCCAGGGTTTCCGCGATCCTTGGCAGTTCCAGAAGCGCCTCGGCACGACGCGCCTCCCGCTCGAGCGCCCCTTCGGCGGCCTTCAACGCAGTGATGTCGGTGTGCGTCCCCATCAGACGCAGGGGGTCACCACTGTTGTTGCGCTCCACCACCTGGCCCAGCGACAGGATCCAGATCCAGGCACCGCTTGCGGTGCGCTGGCGAAACTCCACCCGATACTCGGCGGATTTTCCGGCGAGGTAGTCGTCGAGCGTGTGGACAACCTTGTCGAGGTCGTCCGGATGCAGACGCGCCTTCAATGCGTCCAGGGTTTCATGGAATGTGGCCGGGTCATGGCCGAGCATCTGTGCATACTCCGGACTCACCACGGATTCGCCGGTATCCACATTCAGGTCGTAGATGCCCTGCTTGGCGGCACGTAACGCAAGTTCCAGACGCTCATTGACCACATTGAGCGCCTTGAGCGAATCCTCTGCCTGCGCGCGCGCAGCACTGGCATCTTCCAGAAGATTCAGCGCGGCAAGCCTGGCTTCCTTCTGCTGCAGCAAGGCCAGCTCGTTTTCCTGCAGGCGGTGACGCTCGGTCTCGCGCAGACTGGCTTCCGTCGCCTTGCGCGCGGTGGCATCGATCACGATGGAATACAGCAGCGCCTGCTTCCCCAGACTGACAGGCCCGGTATAGACATCGACATCGCATTCCGTACCGTTCGCACGCCGGTGCCGGAACTCGAAATGACTGCGCTGCGTGAGCCTGGCCCGCTGCATCTCCGCTCGGATGGCTTCCGGTGAGAGGGTGTTCAGATCGCTGACGTGCATGGTCTTGAGCCGTTCACACGACCAGCCGTAAAAATGCTCGGCCGCCGGGTTCGCCTCGACGATGGCACCGTCGTCGGGTTGAATGACGAGCATCACCAGGTGATTGTTGTTGAACAGGCTGCTGAAATGGGTCTCGCGCTGCATCATCACCCCCAGCTCACGCTGGCGCTGCAGGCGATCGATCAGCAGCAGACCCAGCGCGAGCGTGATGAACGGGTAGAACAGCATGACCGGCAGTCCGGCAAGGCCAAGCAGCGTACGTGCCATCTCCCATGGCAGCAGTGTCAGCGAAACGAACAGGGTCAGATGCACCACAATGCCGAAGATGATCAGCTGCTGCCAGCTCAGGTCGGCAAGCGACGTCCGCCACAGGCGCCGAAAGCCGAGTCCGAGCATGCCGGAGAGCACGATCATCACAATCCCGGCCGCGGCGCCCGTCCCGCCGAGCGACAATCGGAACGCTGCAGTCATCGCCATCGCGAGCACCGTCGGCAAGGGGCCGAAGAACAGTCCGCAGATGGCCAGCAGGACCGAACGGGTATCGAAGAATACCCCCGGAATCAGCGTGTTGCTGACACCGATCAGGACGATCCCGATGACCCCGACCCCGGCCCCGATGACGACGCCGGAACGGACCGACGTACTCGACGGCCAGCCCGAACGATCGCGCAACGCGAGGTCGACCAGCTGCACCAGACTGAGCAGCAGCGCGGCATTGATGAACAGTGCAAGGCTGACACCCCCCCAGGTCGGATCAACCGCGCTCACGGCTGCGCCTCCGCCGACGCATCCGGCATCGCCTGCGCATCGGCGCCCGCCTTGAACACGGCAAGGTTGTAGGGCTCTGGACGCCCAAGCGCCGCGGAGAGGGTGTTCACTTCGCGCTTGAGACGGATCATGTCCAGTTCGCGGCCGACCATCGCGAGGTTGAAGCGCGTGAGCTCGTCATTGCTCCGGCTCAGGGCGTCCTCGAAGGTCTTGCGTTCAGTGATGTCCCGCGAGATGCCGTACATGCCGACCACCTTGCCTTTGTCGCCGTACAGGGGGCCCTTCACGGCAAGAAACACGAAGGACCCGAGCGGCGTATCGAACGCTTCCTCGTAGGTGAACACCCGCCCCTCCCGCATGACCTTCTGGTCGTTGGCCATGATCTGCCGTGCATGCTCGGCCGGAAAGATCGTTGCGTCGGTGCGCCCCAGCACGTCCTGAACCGCCTTGCCCGTCACCCGCTCTGCAGCGTGGTTGAACAACAGATAGCGTCCCTCCAGATCCTTGGCAAAAATGGCATCGCTCGAACTCTCAGCCACCGTCGAGAAAAGCTTCAGCGACTGCAAGCGCCCATCCTGTTCGCGCTGCATCGCCTTGACGCGCGCAATCGCCCCGCGCTGGTGATAGAGAAACAGCCCGGTCAGCATCATGAAAAACAGCAGTACGCCCGCCAGCGTAATCCATAATGCATCGCGCCTGGTCAGGGCGTAGAGCTCGCTCCAGTCCATTTTCGCCAGCAGGTACCAGTCGGTTCCATCGATCCGCTTGCCAACGGCGAACACCGCCTCTGCACGATAATCCACACCTTCGACGAGACCGTTCCCGGCCTCCGGCAACGCCAGGAAACGGCTCGCCATGAGCTCGCTGTTCGAAAGCGGCATTCGCAGGCGCACTGCAGAATCCGTCCGGTACTTCAACTCGTTGAGGAAGAGCACATCCTCGCCGTCGCGACGAAAAAGCACGATTTCGCCACTTGAGGTCGGTATCGGCCAGGCCAGCAAGTCGGTCGGGGGAAAGCTTGCGGAGTTGGAGCTCAGTACGACTGCAAACCCCGGATGCCCCTGCATGGCGTCGATCGGCACGACGAGATCGAAATGAATAATGCCCTTATCATCAAGATAGGGGCCAAGATGGGCGGGCCTGCCGCTTTGAACCACCTCGCGCAACGCGGCCTCGTGCCCGGCATCCTTCCATGGATCAAGACCCGGCGTATGCAGGACCACATCGCCCCGCTCATCGAGCAGCAGCACGCCGCTGTATCTTTCCAGTGCGCTGAACCCGCTCAGACGGTTCTGAATGCGCTCTCGACTCGCCGCACTGCCGGAATCGCGCCACTGATAGTAGTCCTCAAGAAAGTCCTCGTTGCGGCTGAGGATGCGGGCATCGTCAACGCGCTCGTCAAGCCAGCGGGTAATCTGGGTGGCCTTGAGGTTGGCAATGGCCTGCAGACGCGCAACCTCGATTTCCTTCTGCTGCTCAACGGAAATGGCGATGGCGATCACGGTCAGGACGGCGGTCACCAGCATCATGACGAAGACCGGCAGCACCGGGATGCGTGCCCTTGCCACCGTCTCCTTCTCCGGGCCGTCAGGCAGACGTCCGTCTAGTGCATCCATCGCTCACACTCCGTGCATTACCTATGCGTGAAACCAGCGCGCAGCGCGCCGTCGGGTTCCGGCTCAGGCTGCCACAAGCCGGGTTCGTTCACACTGCAACCGTGACGCCGTGTCCACGTTCCGGGTCCGCATCCCGCTGTGCGATTTCGACAAGCACGTCAAAGATGTCCATGAATGCATCGGCGACATCCGGATCGAAATGACTGCCGCGTCCTGCGGCAATGATCTCCCGGGTTTCGACAAGCGACATTGCCGGTTTGTACACACGTGGCGTCACCAGCGCATCGAACACATCGGCCACCGCCATCAGCCGGGCCGAGACCGGAATCTGCTCACCCGCAAGGCCGTCCGGATATCCGCTGCCGTCCCATTTTTCGTGATGCCAGTGCGCGATCTCCTTGGCCAGGCCGAGAAAGGCCACGGGACGGGTGGCGTCGCGCTCGGCCATTTCTATCGCATTCGCCCCCATGGCGGCATGGGTCTTCATGATCGTCCATTCGTCGGCCGAGAGCGGACCCGGTTTGCGCAGGATCTGATCCGGAATACCGACCTTGCCGATGTCGTGAAGGGCAGCGGAGCGATGCAGCAAGGTGATGTAGCGCTCGTCGAGCGTGGCCGAGAAGCGCGGATGCTCACGCAGGTACAGGGCCAGCTCCTTGACGTAATTCTGCGTGCGCAGAATGTGATTGCCGGTCTCGGAGTCGCGTGTCTCGGCCAGATGGGCGAGGGCGCGGATACTGACCTCCTGCATGATGTCATTCTCTTCCAGCCGGCTCGCCACCTCAGCCTCCAGCCAGGCATTCTGATTCGACAGCAGATCACGCGCCTGCTTGAGTTCCAGCTGGTTCCGCACCCGCGCCATCACGATGGGCTGCACCAGCGGCTTGGTGAGGTAGTCCTGTGCGCCCAGATCGAGGCCGCGCAGCTCGGCTTCCACACTGTCCATCGCGGTGACGAAGATCACCGGAATATCCCGTGTTGCCGGGTCTGCGCGCAGGCGTTCGAACACTTCGTAGCCGTCCATCACCGGCATCATCACGTCGAGCAGGATCAGGTCCGGACGCGGCTCGCTACACGCAATGCTCAGGGCCTTTTCGCCCGATGTGGCAACCCGGACCCGATAGAGCGGCGACAGCAGCGCATTGAGCACGGTCAGGTTTTCGACCGCGTCGTCGACGATCAGGAGGGTGGGTGGCTTTTGCAGCAAGATAATTGCTTACACATCGAGTCTAATGACTGAACTATCCCGGCAACCGGGCCAAATATCAATTACATCGTGATCTGCTGATATTGCCCCCCTGGCGCAGTGCCCAGGGGCAGCGCTCGGGCCACGGTCAGCGCCATGCCGGCGCCCCCGTACCGCTAGTACTTTTCGTCCGCCTTGAGCACTTCGATGCACTTGAGCACGCGCTGCGCGCGCCCGGACAGCGGCCACTCGGCGCGATGCAGCAGCCATAAGGTATCGACCACCTGAGGCTCGCGCTCCACCACGCGGATCGTATCGGCACGCGCAAATGCCTTGCGCGCAAAGCGCGGAATCACGGTAAAGCCCAGGCCGCGTGCAACCGGCTCCAGAATGAGACCAATCTGATTGGTGAACCCCCTGCACGGCAGGCTGCGCACACCCGGACTGCCCGGAAAACAGCGGCTCAGCAGGCGTCCGGCCATGGCCTCGCCATCGGGGTGATCGATGAAGCCGAGGCGCACCAGATCATCCCAGCTTTCGACCGCCGCGCCGGCGGGAACGACCAGTTCAAGCGGCTCCTGCACGAAGGGCTGAACGCTCAGGCGCGGATCGTCCGGCTTCAGGGTGACCAGGCCGAGCTCGTAACGGTTGGCCAGCACCGCTTCGATGACTTCGCTGGTTGGCGCAAAGCGCTGGCGGATGCTCAACCCCGGATGCGCGGCCTGCAGATCGAGCAGCAGCGGATACAGCGCGAGACCAATGCTGCCCGGACTGATCAGGCTGATCTCGCCGTGCTCGGCGTCGGTGCCGGACAGGCGCAGCTGCAGGCGCTGATCCGCGGTGGCGAGCTCGCGACAGTAGTCGAGCAAGGCGTGACCGGCGGGGGTCAGCTCGACGTGGCGCGGGTGGCGGACCAGCAACTGCCCGAGCGCGTCCTCCAGCCGCTTCACATGCTGGCTTACCGCGGCCTGAGTCAGGTCCAGGCGCTCGGCCGTGCGGGTGAAGTTTCCCAGCTCTGCCAGCGTGGCAAAACTGCGCAGCCATTGAGGGCTAAGCATAATGAACTCTTATCAAACCGATAACATCTACCTTGTTCTTATTATGCATGCGTCTGCCTAGACTACGAGCCACGTACTCAACAAGGAGCTCAGCATGTCTCAGGTCTATCCGCGCAGCTTTTCCCATATCGGCCTTTCGGTCACCGATCTCGACGCCGCCGTGAAGTTCTACACCGAAGTCATGGGCTGGTATCTGATCATGCCGCCCACCACCATTACCGAAGATGAATCCCCCATCGGCGTGATGTGCACCGATGTGTTCGGCGCCGACTGGAAATCGTTCCGCATCGCCCACCTGTCCACCGGCGACCGCATCGGCGTGGAGATCTTCGAGTTTCGCAATGCAGTGAAGCCGGAGAACAACTTCGAATACTGGAAAACCGGCATCTTCCATTTCTGCGTGCAGGATCCGGATGTGGAAGGACTGGCCGCGAAGGTCGTCGCCGCAGGCGGCAAGCAGCGCATGCCGGTACGCGAATACTTCCCGGGCGAGAAGCCCTACCGCATGGTGTACATGGAAGACCCCTTCGGCAACATCCTGGAAATCTACAGCCACAGCTACGAACTGACCTACGCCGCAGGCGCGTACCAGTAAGCTCAGTTCCAGCTATCCCCCCAGCCGTCGAAACTGCCGCGCGCATGGAAACGGCTGGCCACCTCTGCCAGCGCCGCCGTCATCGGTGCATCGAAGGGGCTGTGGCCTGCGTCGTCGATGAAGCGCAAGCGGCTACCCGGCAGCGCATGCTGAAGCTTGCGTGCGTTGGCAGGGCGGCAAACGAAGTCGAGACGGCCGTGCAGGATGGCGACCGGCATCCCTGCCATTGCCCCCGCACAGCGCAGCGCCTCGGCTTCGCCGATGAAGCAGGCATGGGCCAGGTAATGGGCCTGGATGCGGTACTTGTCGAGCGCCACGTCGAGCGCATCGGCCGATAGCGGCTCCTCCGCCGGCGGCAGACGGCCGGGGCTCGACAGCGCGGCCTCCCATTGCATCCAGCGCTGCAGGGCCCGTGCGGCAGTCAGACGGTCCGGCGAGCGCAGCGCATCGAGATAGTGCTGCGCGATGTCCTCCTGCCCACTTTCGTCGAGGTAGTCGCCGAGGCGTTCCCACGCCACGGGCAGCAAGGCGGCAGCGCCGCGGAAGAACCAGTCGAGATCGTCCTGCCCGGTGAGGAAGATGCCGCGCAGGATGGCGCCGCTGCAGGCATCGGGATGGCGGGCGCAATACACCAGCGCCAGGCTCGACCCCCATGAACCGCCAAACACCAGCCAGCGCTCGATGCCGAGATGGCTGCGCAGGCGCTCGATGTCGGCGACCAGGTGGTCCGTGGTGTTGGCGGCAATCTCGCCGCGCGGCGTGCTGCGGCCGCAGCCACGCTGATCGAACAGCACCACGCGAAACAGCGCGGGATCGAGCAACTGCCGATGGCGCTCGCTGCAGCCGCTGCCCGGCCCGCCATGCAGGAACAGCACCGGCATGCCATCAGGCGCGCCGCACTCCTCGAAATAGACTTGATGACCGTCGCCCACGTCCACATGGCCGTGGTTGAAGGGCTCGATTGCATCGAACAGGGCGCCGGCGGTGGGTTCGTCGGCGGCAGGCGGAATGGTGGGCAGGGTCATTGTCAGATCATATCGTGCCCGGTTACGGATTGCTCGGGCTGCAAGGCTGCGTTCCGGTGCGCTACGGACAATCTACAGAAAATCGCTAGATGGCTTTCAAGAGATGCGCGATGCGCGCCAGCGCCCGGCGGCGCACCATGAAGTCGTGCCCTGCCATGCCGGCAGTCACGGTTCGGAAACCACACTGGAGACACGCCATGAAATGGGAAACCCCTGCAGCTTGCGATTTTCGCTTTGGTTTTGAGATCACGATGTACATCGCCAACCGCTGATGTGCCCCGGTGGGGCGGGCAGGTCGGCCGCCTCACCCACGAATGAATCGGGAGGCCGCGTGAGAATACGAGTACTCGGTGCCGCAGCTGGCGGTGGATTTCCGCAGTGGAACTGCAACTGCCCCAACTGCGACGGCCTGCGCAAAGGCAGCATCCGCGCCCAGGCCCGAACCCAGTCGTCGATTGCAGTCAGCGGCGACAACGAGCACTGGGTGCTGTTCAATGCCTCCCCGGATGTGCTGCAGCAGCTACGCAGCTTCCCCGAACTTCAGCCCGGCCGCGCCCTGCGCGACACCGCCGTCGCCGCCATCGTGCTCATCGATGCACAGATCGACCACACCACCGGCCTCTACATGCTGCGCGAACATCGCCAGCCGTGGCCGGTATGGTGCACGCCCGGGGTGCGCGAAGACCTGTCGGTGGGCAATCCGCTGTTCGGCGTGCTCGGCCACTATGCCGGCATCGACTGGCATGAGGTGCCGCTGGCCGGCGGCTTCAGCATCGAGCGCGCCGCCGGCCTCGGTTTCGAGGCCCTGTCGCTGACCAGCAACGCGCCGCCCTACTCCCCGCACCGCGACCGTCCGGAGCCGGGCGACAACATCGGCGTCAGCCTGATCAACACGAAAAACGGCAGGCGCGTGTTCTACGCCCCGGGCCTCGGCGAGATGGAGCCGCATGTGTGGGCGGCGATGGAACGGGCCGACTGCGTGCTCGTCGACGGCACGCTGTGGACCGACGACGAGATGATCCGCCTCGGCGCCTCGCAGAAGACCTCACGTGCCATGGGCCATCTGCCGCAATCGGGCGCGGGCGGCATGCTCGAATGGCTGGACCGCCTGCCCGCGACCACGCGCAAGGTGCTGATCCATATCAACAACACCAACCCGATCCTCGACGAAGACAGCCCTCAGCGCGCAAGCCTGAGCGCGCACGGCATCGAGGTCGCTTTCGACGGCATGGAGATCGAACTGTGATCGCATTCGACACCGACAACACCATCGAACATATCGCTGACATCAGCCTCGCCGCAACGCAGGAGGCGCCGTGGTCGCCGGCCGAATTCGAAGCCCTGCTGCGCGAGAAGGGCACCAGCTACCACATCCATCACCCCTTCCACCTGATGATGGCGGCGGGCGAACTCAGCCCTGCGCAGCTGCGCGGCTGGGTCGCAAACCGCTTCTACTACCAGATCGCGATTCCGGTAAAGGACGCGGCGATCCTGTCCAACTGCCCCGACCGCGAGATCCGCCGCGAGTGGATACAGCGCATCCTCGACCACGACGGCTACCAGATCGGCGGGCTGGAAGACGCCGGCGGCATCGAAGCCTGGATCCGGCTCGGCGAAGCGGTCGGCCTCAGCCGCGACGATGTCACCTCGCTGCGCTTCGTCGCCCCGGCTGCGCGCTTCGCGGTCGATGCCTACATCAACTTCGCCCGCCAGCGCCCGTGGCAGGAAGCGGTTGCGTCAAGCCTGACCGAACTCTTCGCCCCGCACATCCACCAGCAGCGCATCGACACCTGGCCCACCCAGTATCCCTGGGTCGACACCGAAGGCCTGCAGTACTTCAGGAACCGGCTCACCCAGGCACGCCGCGACGTGGAGCACGGCCTGCGCTTCACCCTCGAGTATTTCAGCCAGAGCCGGGCGATGCAGCAGCGTGCGCTCGACATCCTGCAGTTCAAGCTCGACGTGCTGTGGGCGCTGGCCGACGCCATCATGCTCAGCCAGTGCGAAATCGAGATCAAGGGGCCGAAGGCATGAGCACCGCGACACCGGAACGCGACATGCTGGCGGCCATGCCGCGCGTATCGAAGAAATTCCGCCTGCAATGGGAAGAGGCGCAGCAGGCCTGGGTGCTGCTCTACCCCGAAGGCATGGTGAAGCTCAATCAGAGCGCCGGCGAAATCCTGAAGCGCTGCAGCGGCGAGCAGACCGTGGCCGCGCTGGTCGCCGAACTCGAACAGGCCTTCGACACCACCAACCTGCAGACTGACGTGCTCGCCTTTCTCGCCATGGCGCAGCAGCAGCACTGGATCGAGTACTGACATGAACACGCCCGCAGCCCCGGAACACGCCAGCCCGCAGATCGGCCCGCCGCTGTGGTTGCTGGCCGAACTCACCTACCGCTGCCCGCTGCACTGCGTGTTCTGCTACAACCCGGTCGATTTCGCCCACCACCCCGACGAGCTCTCCACCGACGACTGGCTGCGCGTGCTGCGCGAGGCGCGTGCGGCAGGCAGCGTGCAATGCGGCTTCTCAGGTGGTGAACCGCTGTTGCGCGACGATCTCGAAGTTCTGGTGGCCGAAGCGCACAGGCTGGGCTTCTACACCAACCTGCTCACCTCGGGCGTCGGCCTCACCGAAAGCCGCGCCGCCGCGCTCAAGGAAGCCGGTCTGGATCACATCCAGCTCTCGTTTCAGGACTCCACTCGCGAGCTCAACGATTTCCTGTCGCACACCCGCACCTTCGAGCTGAAGCAGAAAGTGGCCGCCATCATCAAGGCCAATGGCTGGCCGATGGTGATGAACTGCGTGATCCACCGCCTCAACATCGACTACATCGACCGCATCATCGACATGGCGGTGGAGCTGGACGCCGAATACCTCGAGCTCGCCAACAGCCAGTACTACTCCTGGGCGCTGCTCAACCGCGACCAGCTGCTGCCCTCACGCGAACAGATCGAACGCGCCGAGCGGGTCACCAACGCGCGCCGCGAACAGTACGGCGACCGCATCCGCATCTTCTACGTGGTGCCCGACTACTACGAGAACCGTCCCAAGAAGTGCATGAACGGATGGGGCAACGTCTTCCTCACCGTCACGCCCGACGGCACCGCCGTGCCCTGCCACACCGCCGCCATGCTGCCCGGCCTGAGCTTTCCGAATGTGCGCGACATGGACGTCAAGCAGATCTGGTACGACTCGGAAGGCTTCAACCGCTATCGCGGCGACGGCTGGATGAAAGACAGCTGCCGCAGCTGTCCGGACAAGGAAAAAGACCTCGGCGGCTGCCGTTGCCAGGCCTTCATGCTCACCGGCGACCCCGCGGCCGCCGACCCGGTATGCGACAAGTCACCCCATCACCACGTCGTCACCAAAGCCGTCGAGCGCGCGCAGAGCGGGGAGCGGCGCATGCACGAAGCGCCACTGGTGTTCCGCAGCCCCGAAGAATCGCGCAAGCGCCCGGTGCTGAGCAGCTGAGCAAACGCTACGAGCTCGCGCAGCGTACGCTGAGCCTCACTCGCCTTGTTGTCGGACAGAGATCAGCACGGCCCCGTTTCGCAGGGCATGCCGTCGCCATCCCCATCCATCTTTACATTGGGACAATGTCGCAAAAAGTACTCAGCCTCGGCACAGGAGCGCATCTGAGAGCAATGCTGACGCCCGTCGCAACGAAAGTTTGACTCTGGTGCCTGCACGGCTTGCGGCGTAAACCTCTGAGTAGCCGCAGGAAGCTCCTCGACCACTTGCCACGAATCGGCACCGGAAAACCGGTGAGCATATTTCTGGTACCCAAACACTGCAACCACCGCCAGAATCAGCAATGGCAAGGCGCGACCAAGGCCGCTGCGCCGCTCGGGTCGGGCGGGCCTTGACTGACGTGGTGCCTTTGGAGCCTCGTGAGAGCGCTCCGACCGGCGTGCAGTTGCCATCGGCGCAATCGACAGGCCGGGGCGTGCCACCCGCACCGCACGCTTCCTGCCGTCCTTGTCGAGCTCGATCTCGAACAGCAAGGACTCGCCTATCTGTGGCGGTTTTCCATCGCGCGGAAAAACGGAAATGTGGATAAAAATGTCCTGTCCGCCGTGCTTGGGCTTGATGAACCCAAACCCGCGCGCGTCGTTCCATTTTTCAAGCGTGCCTTCAATACGCATAAGTCGGCTACCGGTGATTGCAGAAATGCCCGGCCCCAAACCGGTGCATCATGTCTGCAGCATTGTGCCGACAGACATGCGCATGTCACAAGTAAACCGGCTTTTGGGCACCCCTACACAGACATGGTCACCTTCTCCAGCAGCAGCGGTTTGACCGTTTCCAGCCAGGTATCGATGCGCTCGTCGGTGAGCATGCCTTGCGTGCGTGCGTCGATGACGAGGCCGACGAAGCGCCCGTCGACGATGGCGGCGGAGTGGTCGAAGGTATAGCCGTCGGTAGGCCAGCTACCGATGATCTCGGCGCCGAAGCCCTTGAACACTTCGTACAGGCGCAGCAGGGAACTCGCAAAGCGGTCCGAGTAACGCTCCTGCGCACCGAGGCCGAACAGCGCGACACGCTTGCCGGAGAAGTCCGCCGACTCGAACTGCGCCAGAAACTCTTCCCAGTTCGGCTCCAGACAGCCTGCACTGCGCCCGGGGATCTCGCCGATGCCATAGCTCGGCGTGCCGAGGATCAGCGCGTCATACTGCAGCATGTCGGCGAGCGCAATGCGATTCACATTGAGCGGTTTGGCCGCGATGTCATCGCCCAGCTTCTTGTGAATCTTCTTGGCGATCAAGCGCGTGGTGCCGGTTTCGGTGCCGAAGAATATGCCGATCCTGTTCATGGTGTTCCTGCCGTCAGTGTCAAAGGAAATGTAGCTTGCGGTGTGCTCGCCTCAGGCCAGCGCGTCACGCATCAGCTGCGCCACGTGGGCGGGGCGCCGCGCCACACCCTCCACGATCTGGTGGCGGCAGGAGAAGCCGTTTGCCAGCAGCGGCGCATCGGGTGCCGCACGCAAGGTGGGGAGCAGATCGGCCTCGGCCATCTGCATCGAGATGTCGGCGTGCTCGGCATCGAGACCAAAGCTGCCGGCCATGCCGCAGCAGCTGGCCTCGACAAACTCGAACTCGAAGTCGGGAATCAGACGCAGCGCCTTGCGCAGCGACTTCATCGCACCGACCGCCTTCTGGTGACAGTGGCCGTGGACGAGGGTCTTCCCGCCGCCGATGGGCTTGAGTGCAAGCGTGAGACGCTTGCGGTCATGCTCGCGGGCGATGAACTCCTCGAACAGGTATACCTGCTTCGCCAGCGCTTCGGCCTCCGGCCCGAGACCGAGCTTGAGGTGGTCGTCGCGCAGCGACAGGATGCACGACGGCTCAAGTCCGACGACCGGCGTGCCATCGGCGAGCGCCGGGCGCAGCGCGGCCTGCATGCGCAGGGCTTCGCGGCGGGCGGCATCGATCTGACCCAGCGACAGCCAGGTGCGACCGCAGCACAGCGCGCGGCCCGGCTCGGGGTCGTCGGCCGCGGGTCCGAGCACTTTCACGTCGTAACCGGCACGCGTGAGGACGGCGTGGGCGGCCTCGGCGATATCGGGCTCGAAATGGCGGGCAAAGGTATCAACGAACAGGTAGACGCTGCGATCGCTCACCACTGCCGGCTCAGGCGCAGCTGGTGCAGCGTAGGGACGGGCGACCGGTTCGGGCAGGGTGCGCTGCGCGGAGATGCCGAAGCTGCGCTCGAGCTGACGTGCCAGCAGCGGCACCCGGTTGCGCAGGCGCACAAGCGCGCGCAGCAGGCGAGGGTGGCTCAGCCAGCGCGGCAGGTCGGCAAACAGGCGGTCGCGCGGCGAGATGCCGTTGATGGCGTTGCGCTGCGCCTGCCATTCGATCTTGATCGCCGCCATGTCGACCTGATTGGCGCACTCGCGCTTGCACCCCTTGCAGCCGACACACAGGTCCATGGCCTCGACCAGACGCGGGTCGGTGAAGGGTGCCGGGCCGTATTCACCATTGAGCGCCGCCTTCAGCGCCAGCACCCGCCCGCCGGGAGAGTGCCCGACGTCGTCCGTGACCCTGAAACTGGGACACATCACCCCCTTGGGCTTGCGCTGGCACAGGCGGTCGCTAATGCACACCGCCACCGCCTTGGCAAAGTCGCCACCGGTGGCCGGGATGCCTGCATAGGCGTCGCCCTGGCCTGCGGTCTCGTAGGACGACCAGTCGAGCTGATGTTTCATTTGCTTCCTCCGCAGAAGGAGAAAGCAATTCCGATACCATGCCGCAAACGCTCAACAACCGCATGAAACCGGCCTGATCAGGCCCGCGCCATGGCGCGAACCCGACAAACCGACACGCCAGGCTCACTCGTGTCGCAATGCTTCGATCGGATCGAGCTGTGCCGCCCGACGTGCCGGAAAGTAGCCGAACACCACACCGATCGCCGCCGAGAACAGGAAGGACAGCAGGTTGATGGAGGGGTCGAAAAGGTAGTCGATGTTCATGACGCCGGACAAGGCAATGGAGGCCGCCGCCGCGAGAATGATGCCGATCACGCCCCCGAGGCTGGAGAGCACCACCGCCTCGATCAGGAACTGCAGCAGCACTTCGCGTTCGAGCGCGCCGATGGCGAGGCGGATGCCGATCTCGCGGGTACGCTCGGTGACCGACACCAGCATGATGTTCATGATGCCGATGCCGCCCACCAGCAGACTCACCGCCGCCACCGCCCCCAGCAGCATGGTGAGGATGCGGGTGGTACCGGTGAGGGTTTCGGCAAGCTGCCGGGTGTCCATCACACGAAAGTCGTCATCCTCGTTTTCGTTGATGTTGCGGCGTTCGCGCAGCAGCTGTTCGAGCTGGGTCTTGATCGCGTCGACCGCATTCGTGGTGCTGGCGGAGACCATCAGCATGTTGATGTCCTGGCTGCCGCTCAGGCGGCGCTGTACCGTGCGCAGCGGCATCACCACGGTGTCGTCCTGGTCCGAGCCCATCGCCGACTGGCCCTTGGATTTGAGCAGGCCGATCACCTCGCAGGCGAACTGAGCGATGCGGATCTCCGCGCCCACCGGATTCTGTGCGCCAAAGAGATTCTCGCGCACCGTGCTGCCGATCACGCACACGGCCTTGCCGGCGCGCTCTTCCGCTTCGGTAAAGCCCCGCCCGGCGACGAGCTCCCAGCCCGACGCACTGAAGTAATCGTTGCTGCTGCCGGTCACCATGGTCGACCAGTTCCGCGCCTGATAGACCGCGGTCGCCGAGCTGTTTGCCACCGGCGCCACGGCTGCGGCGTCGGTGATCTGGTTGCGTACCGCCTCGACGTCGGCGGTCTTGAACTTGGCCGCCTCATCGCTGCCCGGTCCGAAGCGCTGCCCCGGGCGCACCATGAGCAGATTGCTGCCCATGCTGGCAATCTGATCGGCTACCGAGCGCGTCGCGCCATTGCCCAGCGTCACCATGGTGATGACCGCCGCCACCCCGATCACCACCCCGAGAATGGTCAGGAAGGAGCGCATCAGGTTGCGGCGGATCGCCCGCATCGCCAGCAGTAAGGTATTCCACAGCATCAGGCGAAGGCCTCCTGCAGATGATCGCTGTCGACCCGGCCATCGACGAAGCGCACCACGCGTTTCGCATAGGCGGCCATGTCGGGCTCGTGGGTGACCATCAGCACGGTGATGCCGTGCTCGCGATTGAGGCCTGCGATCAGTTCCATGATCTCCTGGCTGTTGTGTGTGTCAAGGTTGCCGGTTGGCTCATCGGCGAGCAGGACCTTGGGCGCGGTGACGATGGCGCGGGCGATGGCAACGCGCTGCTGCTGACCACCGGACAGCTCGTTTGGCGCATGGTCCTCCCAGCCATCGAGCCCCACCTGCTTCAATGCCGCACGCGCGGCGGCATGGCGTTTGGCAGCCGGCTCGCCGCGGTAGATCAGCGGCAACTCGACGTTCTCAAGCGCGGTGGTGCGCGACAGCAGGTTGAAGCCCTGGAACACGAAACCCAGAAAATGCCGCCGCAGCAGCGCACGCTCGTCGCGCGTCATGCGCTCCACGTGCACACCCTGAAACTCGTAACTGCCTTCCGTCGGCGAATCGAGACAGCCAAGAATGTTCATCGCGGTCGACTTGCCCGAACCGCTCGGCCCCATCACCGCGACAAAGTCACCCTCATCGATGTCGAGATCGATCCCTTTCAGCGCCTGGAAGGCTGCAGCGCCGCGCCCGTAGGTTCGGGTGATGCCGGCAAGACGGATCAGCGGGTTCGTGCTGCGGGTGTCTGTGCACATGGTCTCGGCGCTCATTTCGCCGCGCTCACGGTTTCGGTGATCACCTGCATACCGGCCTGGAGCTCGCCACCGGTGATTTCGGTGAAGCGCCCGTTGGTCACGCCTGTGCTCACCTCGACCGGCGCCGGATGGCCGTCGCGCAACACCCACACCTGCTGACTGCCCTCCTTCAGCACCACCTGCTGCTTCGGCGGACCGCCCGGTGGGCGCGGCATCAGCGAAGACAGGATGCCGCCCCGCGACTTCCCGCCAGCCTGCGCCACCGGCGGCGTGAAGCGCAGCGCGGCGTTCGGCACCAGCAGCACGTCATCGCGGGTGATGGTGGTGATCTCGGCGGTCGCGGTCATGCCCGGTCGCAGGCTGAGATCGTCGTTGCTCACCTGCAGCACTGCAGGATAGGAGATCACGCCATCGGAATCGGTCGCATTGAAGCCAACCCGCGTAATCGCGGCGGCAAAACGCCGTCCCGGCCAGGCATCCACCGAGAACGTCGCCTTCAGCCCGGCCTTCACCTGGCCGACATCCGCTTCATCGACGTCCACGCTCAACTCCATCCGCGCCAGATCCTCGGCCAGCGTAAACAGCGTGACCGCCTGCAGCGATGCCGCCACCGTCTGACCGGGATCGACGTCGCGCGCCAGCACCACGCCATTGATCGGGGAGCGGATCGTGCCCTTGCCGAGGTTGGTGAGGTCGGTCTGCAGACTGGCCTTGGCTTCGGCAATGCTGGCATGCGCACTGGCGACATTGGATTCGGCCCGCTTCAGATCGGCCTCGGCGACCTCCATTTCGATCCTGGAGGGCACCTTTCCGCCCGAGAGCCGCGACACTTCGCGGTAGCGGTCGAGTTTGGCCGCCGCCTCCGTCCGCGTCGCCTGTGCCTGCGCCAGGCTGGCCTCGGTCACGGCCAGGGCCGCACGCGACTTGGCGACGCTGTCTTCAAGCTTGGACAGATCGAGCCGGGCCAGCACCTGGCCCTTCTTCACCCGGTCGTCGTCGTCCACCAGCACCTCTGCAATCGTTCCCGACAGTTCGCTGCCCACGCTCACCTGATTGGTCGGCTCAAGATTGCCTGTGGCCGAGACCGTCACTACCAGTCCGCCGTTTGCCGCCGCCTGGGTGCGGAACTGCGGCAGGCCGGCGTCGTTGCTGGCGCCGAACATAAACCACGCAAACACCAGCGCCACTGCCACAAGGAGCGCAATCAGCCAGCGCTTCCCGCGCCCCAGGCCACCGCCACCGGCGCTGCCGGCCAGAATTGCGTTGAGATCGGGCGTCTGCCCATTGCCGGCCTTGCCGGATACGTCGTTCATGATGCGGTCCTGGTGTCTTGTGCGGAGTCCGTCGGCGACCAGCCGCCACCGACGGCCTTGTAGAGCTGAATCTGGGCGCTGGCGAGCTCCCCGGTGCTGCTGGCGAGCTGGTCTTCGAGGCTGAGCAGGGTGCGCTGGCTGTCGAGCACATTGAGGAAGTCGGTCAGGCCCGAGGCATAGCGGTGTTCGGCGATCTGCAGCGCCTCGCGTGCCGAGGCCGTGGCCTGTATCAGCTGGGTATGGCGTTCGCCGGCGTTCGCCACTGAAACGAGTGCGTTCTCGACATCTTCGAGCGCCGTCAGGACTGCCGCCTGGTAGGCCAGCCGGGCCTGCTCGAGCAGCGCATCCTGAATCTCAATATTGGCTTCGATGCTCCCGGAATCAAAGATCGGTGCCGAAATACCCGCCAGCAGCGAGCGCGTCACCGAACCCGTACTGCCGAGTGCATCCAGACTGAGCGCACTCAGGCCGAGCGAGCCCGACAGGCTGAAGCTCGGGTAGCGTGCCGCTTCGGCTTCGCCCAGGCGCGCGGTCTGTGCAGCCAGCCTGCGTTCGGCCGCACGTACATCCGGACGCTGACGCAGGGTGTCAGCCGGGATGCCCACCGCCATCGATACCACGGTCTGCGGAATGTCGGCCTCGGACAGCCGCGAGACCAGCTCACCCGGCGAGCGCCCGAGCAGCACCGCCAGCCGGTTCTGCGCCTCCGTCACTGCAGTGCGCAGCGCCGGCAGATTGGCGCGAGCGCTTTCCAGTTCGGTGCGCGCCTGCGCCGCGTCAAGATCGGACACCAGCCCGGCCTGTCGCCGCCAGCGGGTCAGATCGAAAGTCTCGCCGCGCGCCGCCACACTGGCCTCGGCAACCGCGAGCCGGCGCTCGCCGGTGCGCAGTTCGACGTAATTGAGCACCACTTCGGCCACCAGCGACACCCGCGTGTCACGCAGGCTCTCGGCACTGGCACCGAGATCGCCCTCTGCCGCCTCTGCCCCGCGCTTCAGGCCACCGAAGATGTCCGGCTCCCAGCTGGCGTCGAAATCCGCGCTGAAGAGATCGCTCGTGGTGCCGCTGCTGCTCTCGGAGCTCGTCCGCGACCGGCTCGCCGAACCCGACGCAGTCAGCGACGGCCCCAGCGCAGCGCCAGCCAGCGTGCGTCGCGCGCGCGCCTCGCGCAGTTGCGCACGTGCAGTCGCCAGATCGAGATTGGCCGCCAGCGCATCGGCGACCAGCCCGTCGAGGACCGGATCCTGGTACTGCCGCCACCATTCGGCCAGCACGGTTGCGTCCGGCGCCTCCACCTCACCGGTGGCAGACCAATTCGCCGGAACGGCAGTCTGCGGCTGCTGATAGTCCGGCCCCACGGTCATGCACCCGGACAAGGTGAGCACGGTCGCCAGCGTCAGCGCAAAGCGAGTGGTACGCGATGAAGAGGAAACAGTTTCAGGGATGGGCCGTAGCCCGGCAGAGGCAATCATGGACGTTCTCGCAATGTTCACCCTGCGCTGCCCGCATCGCCAGAACGACGAAATGCAGCAGAAACGCGGGGTTTGACGCGAAAATATTACAGGTCGTATCCCCCGCGCATTGTGTTGGAATGTAGCGAATTTGTAGCGGCAGACCACCACCGCAAGATGCCGTGCCGTTTTCTGCCCTGTATTGAACATTTCACTTGCCACACACTGGCAATTCTCGTCTATAATCCGCGCCCTTCAGCACCCTTGGCGCGTCATTGGCGCGCACTGCCTGATGAAAGTCGGCAGCGGAGCAGAAGCCCTGGTGGTGAAATTGGTAGACACGCTATCTTGAGGGGGTAGTGACGCAAGTCGTGCGAGTTCGAGTCTCGCCCAGGGCACCAACGGCAGCAAAAAAGCAGTACGACTGAAGCCAGATCACCCGCACACGGGCATCTGGCTTTTTTCATTGCAACCATCCGGAGCAGCAGATGCGAGTACAAACGAATTCGTCCGACGTCGGCCGCTGCGGCTGTGGCCGTCGTGAATACTGCGACGGCAGCCACGGCCTGACCGAAGCACAGTGGCAGGCGCTGAAGGCCAAGGAGCGTGAAGCTGCCGGACTGCAGCCTGCCAGCGCCGAACCGAAGAAAGCCGGCTAAGCGAACTTTTCCTGCTTGTAATCAATCTCGTCGCTGTCGTCCGCCGCTTTGGACATGAGTTCAAAGTTGATTCGCAGCAGCGGTATGTCCGTGTCGTCTGCCTGACAGGTATCCAGCACTTTCTCGAGCACCTTGCGCGTCTTGCTGATGCGCGGCGAGTAGTTCGACAGCTGGATGTTCTCGGCGAGGATTGAAAACAGCGTCTTGTTGTCGGTGCTCAGCCTGGCGTAGGCCTCGAGCGCCTTGTTGTAAAGGTCGGACTCGTTCTGCTCTGCGTGGTCGCCCGACAGCACATTTTCGGTCTTCTGCAGCCGATGGGAAAACGCGAGCTTGATGTGCTCCGGCCTCGGCAGGTTGTCGATGAGGTCGACCAGGAACAGCACCCCGCTGTTGAAGAACGAACGCTCACCCGACTTGCTGCGGGTTGCATTGGTCATCAGGAAATAGCCGGCCAGCAACACCTCGAAACTCAGCCCCTTGACGGGCTTCTGCGCCTCGTTGCGAAAATCGTCCAGCTCTGAAACATAGAGGCAGAACGGCAACAGCGGATGAATCCTGTCGCTCGACTCCGAGATGGAAAGCCCGATCTCCTGCAGGTCCAGTCGCTCGGTGATCTCCATCTTCGCGTCGCCGAGCCAGTTGAGATCGTCTCCATCGCCAAAGTGCCCCTGAAAGAAGCCCTTGCGGCACGACTCCAGCAGCAGGCTGCGCCGCCCCGGCTCATGCAACGAGACGTTCCAGGTCTCGTTCACCACCGAGTACTTGAAGGCCTGATCAATGGACGAGACGAGCTGGCTGATATGTGACTTGATGTCCGCGTGGATGTCGGTCAGCACATCGGTGATCCTGTTTCTGTTCTGGGCCAGCATGTCCTGAATGCAGGCGCGCCGATGGTCGTGATCGATAAAGTTGAGCACGCCGTACTTTCCCGCCGTTTCCTTGTGCAACAGCGCATAAAAGGCTTCTTCGAAGCGATTTGCCGCGGAAACGAGCTGATTTGCCGACTGCGTGATCTCATAGTAGTTGTCGATCAGCTGCTCGTGCAGGCCTTCGTAGTAGCTGTGCGTTTCCTGCGCCTGCTGCTTGGCTGCGATGTCCGTCGCTTTTGAAGCGATCGCGATCGCCACGTAGGCACCGGAGAAGGCGATGGGCAGGCCGAGGATCAGGTTCAGGGAATCGGAAATGCTCGACCAGCGCTCGACACTGAGAATGCCCGGCAGATCTGCACTGCTGCCGAGAAGCAGCGTGACCGCAACAAACAGTACGAACGCAATGATCAGGAAATAGAGAATCCCGAGCCTGAAATTGCGGAAATCCGTGTTCTTCGTGTTGGAAATGAAGTTCATGATGACTTGCTGCTGTTTCTGCGCTTGATGTCGATCAGCAACTCAAGCTGCTGATCCGGATCCATTCTCGATATTTCGTGCTGGATATCCGATTTGTAGTCGATCAAGGGCAGACGACCTTCTTCAACCGCCGCGCGGACGACCGCATCATTGGAGTCGATCAGCCGGACCATCGAATGCACGACTCTCTTGATCTGCTTGATCGTGATGCTCGCGTCTTCCAGCGGCATGTCCAGAATCATCCGGATCTCGCCATCGCGATGGTCGTAATCGAAGAAGCAGAGCTTCTGCTCGAATGTCTTCCGGATCGCGACTTCAAAGAATGCGCGTCGATGTGCGGTGTTGATGCAGTTGTAGAGTTTGGGAACGATGACCTTGATCAGCTCCCCGTTCTCCTGCACCGTGAACAGAATGCCGATGTAATTGTCGCCATCCTTGTCCTTGTATTCCTTGGTCGGAAAGCCCGCGTACAGATAGCCCTCATTGGCATTGCCGCTTTCAACGGACAGCTTGTACTTCCAGCCAATTTCCTTGAAGAGTGCTTCAAGCTCCACGATTGTTGTAGCCACAGCTCAGAATTTCCCGGGTTCGTACAGTGCAAACACATTCAGCCCCGGCCTTCGGCACAGGGCTGAATCTCGATTCAGTCGATCAGCAAGGATCAGATACCGGAATCGTTATCAAGCGCATGCAATTGAGCCAACAGCTCCCGACGCTTGCGCTCCTTCTCATCCTCGCCACCGTCAGCCACGCCAAGAACGGCCTTCATTTCGGGGATCAGCATTGCACTCTTGGCGATAACGCCCAGCATGCGCACGAACTGCTTCAGGGTCAGGTCTCCGTCTTCAATGGGGAGGGAGATTGACAGGTGGTGGTCGTGATCGTCGGGATCGTATTCCCACGCCCCGATCTTGCTGCTGTAGTTCGCATTCAGCATCCAGGCCAGCAGCTTTGCACGCTTCTCTTCGCTGGCTTCGGCCACGAGGTCGTCGAGATGCTTCACCGTGCGAATTTCCAGAAGTTCGCCCTCCTCGGTCAGAAGGATGATGACCATCACCGCATTCGGCTGCTCACCAAAGGAAGTGATGATGGATCTCTCATCCCTGACCTTGTAGTTGACTTCCATCTGGTCCAGATAGGATTCGATCTTGCTCAGGCTGATTGCCATCAGTGACGCTCCATTAGTTGATTCAAGCTACGTTCATCAAGAATTTCGTCGATCAGAACCTGTTCAGCCACCGCCACAATGCGTGACCAGTGCTGATTGACGAGACTGTCGGTCTGCTCGGTCGCGGCGCTGATCCATGCTGCGACCCTGCTCTCCAGCACACTCTGAAATGCGGGGGATCGCGTTTTCTCCTGCAGGGCCACGCTGCTCACGTTGTACAGCGCCTCATCCATGCCGAGCTCCCCGATCGCCAACCATGCGTACTGCATCACCTGTCTGAGATCGCCGGATGCGCCGCTGTCGAGCCCCTTCGCCCCGAACTGCTTCACCTGGGCCGCACGTCCTGCGAGCGCGACGCAGCTCATCCGGAACAGGAAATCGCGGGTGTAGTCGTGCTCCTGCTCGCTGTCGTAGGACACCATGCCGAGAAAGCTGGAACGTGCCACAACCGTGATCTGCTCGATGCGGCGCTCCGGGAGCAGGGTCCGCGAGATCACCGCGTGCGCGGCTTCGTGATAGGCCGTTTCTCGCAGGCGGTCGTGGCAGAAGGCCAGATCCAGGGTTTCGCCATATTTCTGCAGGTTGATCTGCTCGATCAGATGCGCTTCGCTCAGCGTGGACAGGCCTTCACGCAGCGCGAGCAGAATCGATTCGCGCGTGATCTTCTCCAGATCCGCACCACTGAAACCGGCCGTCAGCATGATGATGCGGTCGATGTCGATGTCCGGACCGAACACCGGATTCTTCAGCATGCGTTCGATGAACCAGCGCCGTGCATCCTTGTCTAGGTTCGGCACCTCGTGATGCAGGTCGATGCGGCCGGAACGCAGGATGGCCGGATCGATCAGCTCCTTGCGGTTGGTCGCCGCGATGATGAAGATGTCGCTGTCGCCACTGTTGAAGCCGTCGATCTCGACCAGCATGCGGTTGACCAGCGCATCGGCAAGCGGCCCGCCCACGCCCCGGCGTGGCAGTGCATCCACCTCGTCGATGAAGATGATGGCGGGCGCGTATTCCCTGGCGCGTGCGAAGAGATTTTGAATGAAGGCTTCATTGAGCAGGTCGTTACCCGAACAGGCCAGGAAGGGCAGACCGGCCTCATGCGCGAATGCCTTGGCCAGCATGGTCTTGCCGGTACCAGGCACGCCGTACAGCAGCATCCCCTTCGGCGGCTTGATGCCTTGCGCGGCAAGCAGGGGGCGGTTCCTGACCAGATTGACGACTTCCTTCAGCCTGCGCTTGATCTGCTTGTGGCCGGCGATGTCGGCAAACGAGACGTCCGGCAGATCGAGCTGGATGCCCGACGCATCGGAGAAATCATCCTGTTTCGACAGCTTCTCGATTCTTGCCCGCGAATAGCTCAGGATCAGCCTGCTGCCGTCGATCTCGATGTCGTGATCAAAGTAGATTTTCTGGTGCTTGGTGGCGAGCTGATTCGGTACATGCTCGTAATCGAGCCCGGCAAGAAAGCTTGTGGCGGCCTCACCGAGTCTGAGTTCGACCGTTTCAACATCGACGTCCTGATGCAGGAGCAGGTAGTCGGTGACGGGGTCGAACACGTAGTCGCTCAGGCGCGACTTCAGCGCGCGCGCATCGAACTCGGGGGCGAAGCCGAGTACGAGCAGCTTCACCAGCGGTTCCAGGTCATCGCACTCGACGGCAAGACCCAGCTTCTGCTCGAAGTCCTTGCGCTCCCTGTTCAACTGCTGCAGCGCGATTCTCGACAGGCCTTCGAGCGAAAGCCTGTTGAACAGGATGATGCTGCCCTGGGCCAGACGCGACATCATTTCGGGCGGAATCGCTGCGACCTGGTTGCCGCCCTCGATCTTGGTCTCCTGGCGGATGACCTGGAGCAATGTCTCACGCGCCTGGTGCGGATTCTTCCGGGTCTGGCCAAGGAAGCTGCGGTTACTGTAGTAGCGGCTTCCGAGGTTGGACGTGAACACGACGATGGTGTCGCGAAAATCGATGTCCTCGTCGCTGTATTCGTCTTTCAGAAAGCCTGCGGAGAGCATCCGCAGCAGCGTTGTCTGAACCCGCGTGTGTGATTTCTCGATCTCGTCGAAGACGATGATCGCCTTCGGGTGCTGCTTGACGAAGCGGGTCAGCTGCCCTTCACCGGCGCTTTCAAAGCCCTTGCGCAAACCGACCAGGGCAAAGCCTTCCTTGTCGGACGGAAACTGGGCCATGTCGAAGGCGCGCACCGCATAGCCCTGCAGCCCCTGTCCAAGCAGTTGGGCCATATAGGTCTTTCCGGTGGCGGGCGGGCCGAGAAACGAGAAGATCGCACGCGGACGATTCTCCCTTTCACGCCAGGCCATGCGCATCACCGCATCACTGACCGCCTCGACGGCATCGTCCTGATCGAAGATCTGCGTCCGCAACAAGGCCTGCAACTCGCTGACGCCAGCGATCACTGACTGGTACAGACCCTTGCGCTGTTCGAGGCTGAAATGGATTTCCGTGATCTGTGAGCTGGCATCCAGCCCGCGCGCCTTGAGCCCGGCGAGAAGGCGCATCACCTCATCGGAGTAGGACAGGCGCGGACGGCTTGCCACCTGCTGCAGAAGTTCAGGCGTGAAGCGCTCGGTCTTTTCATGCGTATCCGATACGTTCAAGGCATCAAGCAGCGCCCGGTATGCAGTGTCGTCGACCGCTTTGAGCGAACGGATCGCTTCGGCAAGGTGTGCAACGGAAATATGTGCCGCGTTCGACTCTCGTGCGATGTACTTCGCACCCAGCAATAGACGCCGCATGATGTACTTCCAGGCTCACGACCACGCTGGATGCAAGCGGCGCATCAAGGCAGTTTCATGGCATCCGTTATGAAGAAAATGGTGCTGTGGCCACTCCGGCCGACATGCACATCTGCCTCCCGAAGACGGGCAGAACATGCAAATCAGATCATCGGACTACTCTGCGATGGTGCTTGAATTCGGCCACAAGGCGGGCGAAGAATAGCAAGACGCGGCGGAGCACTCCATCACGAATTTATAGTTAATTGATTTAACTCAACAAATTCGATCAGAAACATTCTCACCAAGAGTCATTGAGCCCATAAAGTGTGCATTAATGCAGATTCGGAGCGAATTTCTCTGGAAAGCCGGCATACGGACAGGTCCCCGTTACGCGCCGATCCACCGGGGGCAGCAGAGCGCACGCGCGTCCGAACAGGTGCGTCAGCGCAAGCGGCGCCTCACTCGCCCGCCTCAAGCCGCAGGTAGGCACGGCTGACATTGCCCCGGTGCAACTCTGCAAAGTTCGCGAGATGCGCGAACTGAGGCGCATCGCCCAGGGCGGCAACCGCCTGGTCCACGCCGGCCATGTCGTCCGCAAATCGCCGCACGCCCGATGCCACAAACGCAAGGTAGTCACCGGTGTCGCGCTGGGCACCCGCGAGATCGGTGACGCTGCCGTGACCCGGCACGACATGCACTGGAGAAAGAGCCTTGATGGCCTTGAACGCGTCGAGCCAGGTGCTCACATTGCTTTGCGGCAGGACGCCGAGCAGGCGATCGACGTACACATGATCACCGGCAAAGACGACACGCTCGGCCGGCAGCCAGACCACCACATCGCCCGGAAAGTGCGCGTTGGCAAGATAGCGGATCTCCAGTCTGCGCCCGCCAAGTTCGAGCACGGCGCGGTCTTCCTCCAGTTCGCGACTGGCGTATGCCGGCTGCGTGCCCGTGAACCGCTCCTTGAGCAGCGTGGCAAGCGCGTCTGACTCGGCAATGGCATTGGCCTTCTGGGTTGCGACCGTTCGCGACAGCGCAATCACCTCGGCGCCGCGCGACGCGAAATAGCCGTTGCCCAGCCAGCGGTGGTCCTGACTGCCGGTGTTGATGACCCACTTCACCGCTTTGCCGGTCAGTCTGCGCGCCTCCGCATCGAGCAGCTTTGCGCCTTCGAACGAGGCGCCACTGTCGATGAGGACTGCGCCATCGGGCGTGTCGATGACGCCAAAATTCGCGTTCAGCGCATGATTTTCGTAAGTACGTCCGCCAATTTCACCGATCAGCGCAAATACCCCGCTGCCGAGCGCCTGCGACTTCAGGAGATCGGCGGCCGAGGCCGACCCGGCAAGGACGAACAGCACCAGCAAACGCATTGCGAAGCGAAGAAACATGAACAGCCTCCAATCCTGGTCATCTGCAGCAACACGAACCGGGCACACGTGGTGCGCCCGCGATGAGCACCCGATCAGCCCTTGTCGCCAACCATCATGATAAAGGGGTATTCCCGCTCCGCCTCGCCCCTGACGCACAAACTTGGCCCGGTCGGCATCCCGGATCGTGGCCCTGGGATCCAGCTGCCTCGCGACCGGCAAGATCCTCGCGGGCACTGGAAGGTGAGGTCGGATCCCCTGTGCCACATTTGCCGGATCACAGGACATGCCCCCGAATGTCAGGCTTGTCCGATCGCCGGTTTCAACGCAGCAATACCGGATCAGCGCCGTGAGATGCGGCGAAAGAGGGCATACGCGCCACCACCCAGCGCGCACAGGGCCGGATAGATCAGGAGGTTCTCGGCAATCAGCGGGGCGTCGCTCCCCATCAATGACACTGCACTCATGCACAGGCCAATCAGGGCCCCCACATACACGGGTGTGGCACCGCGCAGGAACCTGCGTACAAAGGTGCTGAGCGCCAGTCCCGCCAGGGCAGCGGCCAGGAGCAGCAGCAACATCGGCCTCACGCCCAGAAACAGCGCGATACCCGCACCAATGACAAGTGGCACGAAGCGGATCGGGAGCCGGACCGTGTCATAGCCGGAAGAGGCCTCCTGCCCGAGCTGCTGGTCGGCATACCGGCGCGCCTCGCCCGCCGCACGCCCCATCGCTTCGTCCACATTCGACGGCGGTGCCGCGTGCATGCCCGAGTAGCCTTCGCGCTCGGCGCGTTGATGGTCTTCAATGCCCACGGTCTGATCCACGCATTACCTGACGGCAGATGAGCCAAGCCTAGTTCGCCGCTACGGCCAATGCAAGCTCACCGGCGTGCTGTGGCAGCGGGTGACGCGCACTGACGCGCGCCGGATGCAGCAGGCAGTTGCATGGCCGGCATTGCACCGGCCTGGCAGGCGCACACGAGCGCGTTTGCCGCTTCCGGTGCAACCCGAGTTGCGTCTGGCGCCGTATCGGCGATACTTGGGGGCTCACTTCAATGACCCGCCCCCGGAGGGCACATAGCCATGAGCGACATCACCATCTTTCACAACCCCAGATGCGGCACCTCACGCAACACCTTGGCGATGATCCGCAACACCGGCGCCGAACCCGTCGTGATCGAGTACCTGAAGACCCCCCCGACACGGTCGCAACTGCTGGAAATGATTGCGGCCAGCGGCCTGTCGGTGCGCGAGGTGATGCGCAGCAAGGAGGCGGTGTTCAGCGAGCTCGGCCTGGGCGATGCCGGTTTGAGCGACGATGCGCTGATCGACGCCATGATGGCGCACCCGATCCTGATCAACCGGCCCATCGTGGTGACACCGCTGGGGACGCGGCTGTGCCGGCCGTCCGAGGTGGTGCTGGAGATTCTGCCGCAGGCACAGCAGGGCGCATTCACCAAGGAAGACGGACAGGCGGTGGTGGATGCGGAGGGCAATCGTGTCTGATGCACTGAACGACATGCCCAATCTGCGTGCAGATCTGTTCCGGGTGCCCGATCTGGAACAACTGTGCCCAGCACAACGCTCAACCCATGCACCGCGCATCCTGCTGCTCTACGGTTCGCTGCGTAAGCGCTCGTTCAGCCGTCTGGTGGTCGAAGAAGCCGCCCGCATGTTGCAGGCCATGGGCGCCGAAGTGCGCATCTACAATCCGAGCGGCCTGCCACTGCCGGACGACGCGCCCGACACCCACCCCAAGGTGGTGGAGCTGCGCGAGTTGGCGCAGTGGGCAGAGGGCATGGTGTGGTGCTCGCCGGAACGCCACGGGGCGATGACCGGCATCATGAAGGCACAGATCGACTGGATTCCGCTCGCGGTAGGCGCAGTACGCCCCACCCAGGGCAAAACGCTGGCGGTCATGCAGGTGAGTGGCGGTTCGCAGTCGTTCAACGCCGTGAATCAGATGCGTGTGCTCGGGCGCTGGATGCGCATGCTGACCATCCCCAACCAGTCGTCGGTGGCGAAGGCCTTCCTGGAATTCGACGATAACGACCGCATGAAGCCGTCGGCATATTACGATCGGGTGGTGGACGTGATGGAAGAACTGGTCAAGTTCACCCTGCTGACGCGGGATGCGGCGGGGTATCTGGTGGACCGCTACAGCGAACGCAAGGAAAGCGCCGAGGAGCTGTCGCGGCGAGTGAATCAGAAGTCGATCTGACCGCGGAACGGCGCACTGCGCCCGCGCCTGCGGCGCGGTTTGTGCTGCGATATCCAATGACGTTAAGCTGGGCCGCTGCCAACACACACGGCATGCGCTCAGCAGACGTGCTTCGAACAAATGCGCAGGGAGACATCAATGAAGCGGCACCTACTCGTACTTCTCACCGTCCCGGCCGTACTCATGGCCGGCTGCGCCTCGAACACGCTGATGCAGCAGCCCGCGCTCGACGCTGCACTGACGCAGAACGCCAGCGCCGGTCCGCTGGCGCTCGCCGAGGGCAGCGTGATGATGAACAACGACGCCGCATTTTCGGCGAAGCTGCGGCTGATCTCGGCAGCGCGAGAAAGCCTCGACCTGGCGTATTACATCTTCTCCGACGACTACACCTCCTCACTGCTCAGCCAGGCGCTGATCGATGCGGCCGAGCGTGGCGTGCGCGTGCGCCTGCTGGTGGATTACTTCAGCGGCTACAAGGATCTCGACCGTTTCAGCTGGCTCGAACAGCAGGGCGGCGGCAACATCGAAGTGCGCTTCTATAACCGCCCGACACTGGAAATCATCAAGGATGCGGCCTTCCTCACCCTGAGCTGCGCCGATGTGGGCGCCAGCGGAAGCGCCTGCGATGACGAGAAAGTGCAGGTGGTCAACAGCCACTTCGAACCCGATGCACTTAACGGACAGGGCTTCTCCAACCGCAGCTTTGCGGGCTCCGGCCTCTTCCTTTCAGGCCTGTACGGCAAGCACGCGCCCTTGCTCGCCTATGCGGTCACGCGCGGCCAGAGCATCGACACCGAAACCCTGGCCGCTGGCGCACCGGCGGCCGACGACAAGCGCACCGAGCAACTCAAGGCGCTCGGCAAACTCTATTTCAAGGCACGCTACTTGGGCGGCGTCGAGAGCACCATCGCCAAGCTGAAGCTCGCCTACGTGCGCACCGTCTTTGCCGATCAGGTGAATCCGGTGTTCGACACCGTCAACAGCTACCTGCCACTCGCGCGCCAGAACAACGCGCAGGCCCAGAAGGACTGGGATTACCTCACCGAATTCCTGCACCACAAGTTTCTGCTGGCCGACCGCAGCAGCCTGCTGCTCGGCGGTCGCAACGTGGAAGATTCCTACCACATGGAACCGGGTCCGCTGGCGGACAAGTACACCTTCATGGATACCGACGTCAGGCTGACGCTGAAGGGGCAGGATGCAACGCTGGCCACCACCTTCGACCGCCTGTGGCAGTTGCGCAGCATGGTGGCCTCGATCGGCGAGGTGCGCCAGCACGCGCCCAACGACCTGCTCGCCAACTTCGACGCCGTCCAGGCCGCGCAGGATGCGTGCAACGGCGGCAAGGACAGCGCCTGCGTGGATAGCGAACTCGACAAGCGCTTCGTGCCGCTTGCCAGCCGCATGCAGGCCGTCGACGCCCGTCACCGCCAGCACATCCTGCGCTATGCCAACGAATACCGCGTGGCCGACGCCCCGCCACCGCTGCGCATCGACGACGGCGCCAGCATTCATTACCTGGAGAACCTGCCGGTCACCCAGGGCCAGCGCAGCTACGGCGTGCGTCACAACCGCGAAGCGGCCACGAACAAGCACATTCAGGCGCTGTGGCGCGCCGCGCTGCAAAGCGTGTGCGCTGCAGGAACGACCCCGCGCGAGGTGGTGTTCCACAACGCCTACCTGTTCATGCCCGCCAACCTGCTGCAGGACGTCGGCGCCATGCTCGACGGCACGCGTCCGTGCCCGGGTGTGAGCCTGTCGCTGATCACCAACTCGCTCGCGACCACTGATCTCAACGTGGTGAACCTGCTCGCGGTGTGGCAGCTCAAGGCGCTGGCCGATCACCTGCAGGAGACGGGCACTGCCGCCAGCGCGGCCACCCTGCGTTACCTGGAATACCAGCCGGTGGGCAACAGCCGCCGCTCGCTGCATTCCAAGGTGATGCTGTTCGACAGGGACGTCTTCATCGGCTCGGCCAACGCCGATGTGCGCAGCCTGATGATGGACAGCAACAATGGCGTCATGATCCGCAACGCGCCTGACTTCGTGCAGGCCTACCGCGACCGTCTGCAGGCCCTGCTCGCACGTCCCGGCTTCATTGCCGACCAGACCGCACTCATCGGCCGCGACAAGGCGGAACTGAGCGTGGAGATGAACGCACTCGTCGATCAGCTGCTGGCCCGCTACGCCGGCGACGACCGCCTGTCTGCCGAGCAGCAGGCAGACCTGAAGCAGCAGGTTCAGGACACCACGCAGAAGGTGTACGCCCTGTCACGCGAAATCCTGCGCGGCAACGCCAAGGCCGCGGACGAGTTCAATGCCTTGTTCAAGGCCATCTGAAGCGGGACTTCCCGGCAACCGAAGCGAGACAATGAACATCGAAACAAGCCTGACTGAGCAATGACCCGTCAGTCGAGATGGAATGACCTTAAATCGCGGGTGGCCGAAGAGTTTGGTCAGCTGCTCGCAATCAACCCGAGCAACCGGCTGTGGCAGATGCCCTTCGCCGCGGCGCTCGCCTCCGGGCTGCCACTCCTGATCGGGGCCTATTTCGGCCACATGGAGTACGGCCTGATCTCGTCGCTGGGCGGCATGGTGTTTCTGTACCTGCCTGCTACGCCGCTGTCGCACCGGATGGTGTGGGTGATGGCGTGCGGCTTCGGCCTCGCAGCGTGTTATGCGCTCGGGGTGATGAGCCACTTCTTCCCGGCGCTGATGATGTGGGTGCTCACCTTCATTGCGGTGCTGGTGACGATGCTGTGTCGTTTCTATGCCGTGGGGCCGCCGGGCAGCCTGTTCTTTGTTCTCTCTGCGGCGATCGGGGCGTACTCCCCCGGCGTGGTGCTGGATATCCCGCTCAAGGTGGGGCTGTTCGCAATGGGCAGCCTGCTGGCCTGCCTGATCGCATTTTTCTACAGCCTGTACGCATTGCGACTGCAGCCGCCGACGCCGGTGCAGCCGCTGGCGGCACCGGGCTTCGATTACGTGATCTTCGATTCGGTCGTGATCGGCGCCTTCGTGGGCATTTCGCTCGCGCTGGCGCAGGTCCTGCAGCTGGAGCGCCCCTACTGGGTGCCGGTGAGCTGCATCGCCGTCATACAGGGCATGTCCCTGCGGGCGGTGTGGACCAAGCAGGTGCATCGTATCGCCGGTACCGGCATCGGCCTGCTACTGGCATGGGCCATACTGCTGCTGCCGCTGGACAACTGGAGCGTGTCGCTGATCATGATGGCACTGGCCTTCGTGATCGAGAATACGATCGTCCGCCATTATGGCCTGGCCGTCATCTTCATCACCCCGCTCACCATCCTGCTGGCAGAAGCCGCCACGCTGGGACAGGGCTCGACGGCCGAACTGGTCCAGTCGCGCTTGATCGACACCATCCTCGGTTGCCTGGTGGGCCTTGCCGGCGGCGTGTGCCTGCATAGCCCGCGCTTCCGTGCGGTGGTGGGCGCCCAGCTGCGGCGCCTGACCCCCTCGCGCCTGCTGCGTTAGTTCAGCCTGTACATGTTGCGGCCGATATCGAAGACGAGACCGGTTTCGGCGTAGTTGCCGTTGAACGCTTCGTCGAAGAACGCTTTCACCTTCGCATTCTTCAGCGCGCCGCCTTCAAAGTAGGCGTGCTCGCTGCCGACATGGGGCTGATTGGTGAAATCCACATACACTGCCTGCGGGCAGTCGAGCTTGTACGGATAGTGCCCGAGGCGCGCCAGCTGCTGCTCGCCGACCTTCATCCGTGATGCGAGCAGGGCGCTGTCGCGCTCGTTGATGGTGACATAGATACGCCCACGACACTGGATGCGCCCCACCCACTCCGCATGGTTCTCGTTGTTGGCGTCGGCGGCCACCATCAGCACGTTGTCGAACAGCAGCCGGTTGCCCCGGTACACCGAAGACTTGAGCAGGTGCTTGAACAGGTAATTGCCCATGCTGTGCAGCATGATGCTGACGTTGAACGGGCACCATTTCTGCGACTCTCTGGTAAAGAAGAGATCCCACTGTTCCGCATCGATCTGCCCGGGCTTGTCCTTGTTGGCGTAGCGCGCGTTGGCCAGCGCTTCGACCCGCTTCACGTGGTCTTCGTGAATCCGGTTAAGGATGTCCTCGAGCTTGCCCAGGCAACGGTCGAGTGCGCCGGTGGACGCCAGTGCGTCGCGCTTGTCGCTGAGATAGCTGACCACGCCTTTCACACCGCCGCCATTGGCCGGCCAGGTGAAGGGCAGGACTTCGACGCCGTAGGTCTCTTCGATTTTTTCGGCGCGATCGAGTACGGCCTGCACGTTGTTGTTGAAGCCGTGCACAAAGAACACCAGGTTGCGGCCCTTCTGCTTGCCCTTGCCTTTGCCCTTCGGCTTTCCGCCGAGCATCTTCGGATTGACCCTTTCCACGATGCGACGGGCCACATAGGCACTTGCATACAGGGGCTTCTTCTTGCCGGTATCCGGATCGACCTCGTGCGTCAGCCCTACCTCGGCCGCCATCTCGTCGGAGATCTCGTCGGGCAGGATCCTGATCCGCCACTCCTTGCCATCCCGCACCGCCTCGGCAAGGCGCAGTTCGTTCGGCCCGCAGGCATTCGGATAAGACTTGAATGCGTCCTTGACGGTGGTCTTGGTCTCGTCGACTTCACGATTGGTGACGATGAACATGCTCGGTCTCCCCCGGACTTGAGTCCTGTTTTTTGTCATGCACTGATGCAGGAGCGCAGCGCAAGGAACGGTGCGGCGCGCTTCTGCACTATAGCAATGTTCAATCCGGCATGACGCCCGCGGTCACCGGCAGCGGGCGGGAAGGGCTCAGAAGCACTGCTCCTCGAGCTGTTCCAGCAGGTCGAGCGCTTCCTGATCGTGATGACGTTCGAAGAGCTCGCGCACCGGGTTGACGAAACTCGCGAGCAGCAACAGATCGTCGCAGCGCACACCGGTCGTCGCGGCCCGACGTTCCTTGAACAGCTTGAGCAAGGTCTGCTCATCGGGATCTTCACTCCGCAGACGGAGCAGGATGTCCATCAGGCGACGCGCGTTGCCGTCGCAATCAATGCCCTTGAAGCTGACATAACGATCGGGTTGTGCGGCACAGCAGGGGGAGGGAGGGGTACTCATGGCGACCTGGCGGATGCGTTATCGGAGGCCGCATCATCGCGCCCGCAAGCCTGCGCCGTCTGTCGCGTGGACGACGAAAAATCCAATCAGGACGGCATTCTTCCGCTTTCGTGCCAGTGCTCCAGCCGCTCCAGCTGATTCACCCGCAGCAGATGTCTGCCGCGACGCTCGAGAATACCGAGCCTGACCATCGCACTCAGCTGGGCGGAGACCGTCTGGCGGGTGCTGCCGAGCAACAGCGCAACTTCGCCCAGCGACATGCCGAGCGGTGTCAGCCAGCCCTCACCGTCGGGTGTGCCGCGCTGGCGCGTCGTCTCGGCAAGGTAGGCCGCAAGGCGTGCGCCCGCATCCTTCAGGGAAAGACGCTCGATGCGGCGGATCACGTCGTTGAGCAGCTTGCCCAGCGCACGCATCAGAAAAGGCGTCAGCCCCGGGTGATGCGCCATGCGCTCGGCGAAACGGCGCGTATCCATGGCCACAATGGTGCTTGCACCGGCACTGGCAAGATAGGCCGGTGTATGGGTGCTGAAGATATCGCCAGACTCGAGGAAGGACAACGTGATCTCGCGCTCGTCGCTGGCGAGATAGGCACGCACGCGCCCGCTGATGACGATGAAGACCCGGTCCTGAGCGCTGCCGGGTGTAGCGATCAGTTCGCCCTTGGCGTACCTGATGTGTTCAAAGCCTGCGAGAAAACCCGCGCCGGCCTCGGAATGCAGAAATGCAAGAAACCCGGGCCGGGCCATCATGCTGGCAGGACGGTGATCAGGCGGGGGGATTTCGTGCATGGGCTCGCGTGGTACTGGCCTGGGGCCGGACGCGCCGAGAGCGCCCCGGCACTGTCCAGACCCTGAACGGCGGCGTGCGAACACCCCGCCAGGTGCATCCTCAGGCGGTTTTCTTTGCCTTCGGTGCAGGCGCTTCAGCGACCTCTATCGGCTCCTGAATGCTGTCGGTGATGGTCTTCAGGTTGGCCGAGGTCAGCTCGGTCGCCTGCTCAGCGAGCTTGGTGAACATTTCGAGCATCGGATTCGTGCTGGGAGTGGTTTCGCCGAGCAGGGCCATCTGCTGGGTGACGATCTTGGAGATTTCCTGCTGCATGTCGGCCGTAATCTGGGTTACACCGCGAAAGTATTCCATGACCTGTTCCGTCGCCTTTGCCCCAAAGGGGCCTGCCAGATTCTGCATCTCGTTCATGTCCTTAATTTCGGTGAATGACTTGGAGGCTGCAATACCGTCCTGAAATGCCGTCTTTGCCGTCGCGAGATTCAGCGCGGAAAGGCGTTCGAGACTCGAAAGCGTGACCTCGGACAAGGTCGCGAACGCTTCGGTGCTCGTCTTCAGGGCTTTTGATTGCTCAGACGTGATCTTAATCATAATGATCTTCCTTGTGAGAGTACGTGTTTCGATGCTTCGGGGCAGGTCTGGCGCGCGCGTGGGTGCGATCCCGTCTTATTGCGAGTTTGTGGTGCGCCGCAACATGCTTGGGTCATTATGGCCGTTATCCGGTCATAGTCAATGTCTGATGCAAACGCGGAGGCACTTGTCATTCACATTTATGTCATATAAATGACATCAGACCAGACACCGCGACCGCAGGGCTCCCACACGGCCCACCTTACATCCCGTTTATTGCAGAATTGCCTCGTATTTGCGACATGGCGTCCTGTTAAGCGGGGCCTTCGAAGCAGCGGGCACACAGCCCGAAACCGGGGCTGGCGACGCCGCCTTGCGCATGTCCGAGCGATCGGTATGCTGCATGAACAACACATCAGGAGACTCCGAATGAGCCAGCTTCGTCCCGACATCACCCTCGAACTCCTCAGGCAGCGCGGCAGCGAATATCTGCCCGGTTACCTCGGCATCGAAATCCTGAGCATTGCCGAGGGCGTGCTGACCAGCCGGATGCCAGTCAAACAGCTGCACTTTGCGCCAAACAGGTTTCTCCACGCAGCGAGCATCGTCGCCCTGGCCGACACCACCTGCGGTTACGGCACCATTGCCCATCTGCCGGCAGGGGCCGAATCCTTTACCACCATCGAGCTTAAGAGCAACCACCTTGGCACCGTGCGCGAGGGCAGTATCGCCTGCGTGGCAACCGCCCAGCATCTCGGGCGCAGCACCCAGGTCTGGGACGCCGTGGTCACCGACGAGGCCAGCGGGCGCAAGCTGGCCCTGTTCCGCTGTTCGCAGATGATCCTGTGGCCGAAGGGCTGAACGCCGTCCATACTGAACAGGAGGACTTTGCGGAGCCTGAAATGCGACGCCACCTGACCCGAAGCAAGACCGCGCTCATCGTGATCACGCTGACACTGGCACTGTGCCAGCCGGTGTCTGCCCAGCAGCGGGAGCCGATAACAGGCGACAGGGGCAGCGACATGGCAGTGGATCTGGTTCTGGTGCGCCCGCTCGGCATCGTTGCCACGGTGATCGGCACGGCTGGCTTCATCATCGCCCTGCCCTTCACGGTGCCCAGTGGCAGTGTGGAGGAGACCGCAAGCGAATGGATCGGGGCGCCGCTCGAATACACCTTCAACCGTCCGCTGGGTAACTTCGATACCTGCGGCGCCGACCGCCACCCCTGCGGCAGCCGCTAGCGCGACAACCGCTTCGGCGTGTGCGCCGCGCCCGCCCACCCGGTCACGTGGCGCGTTACCATCGGTGCGGAATATCCACTGAAGTCCCGCCATGCATCTGCCTCCGCTCCAGTCGATTGTCGCTTTCGAGGCCGCCGCGCGTTGCGGCAGTTTTCTGGCAGCGGCGGACCAGCTGAACCTGACACCTTCCGCTGTGAGCCACCGCATCAAGGCGCTGGAAGCCTGGCTGGGCATCAGACTGTTCGAGCGCGGGCATCGGCAGATCAGCCTGACCGCCGAAGGGCTGGACTATCTGGCAGAAGTGCAGAGCGCGCTCGGCCGCATCGAATCCGCCAGCGCCCGCATGCGTGGCGCCAGAAAGCATGAGCTGCGGCTGTCGGTTGCGCCCGCGCTGGGTGCGAAATGGTTCGTCGGCCAGCTCGCCGACTACCGTAGCGAACATCCGGAAGTCAGCTTCGTACTGTCCACCGCGTCCACCCTGGCACCGGTGGCGGCCGGCAAGAGCGACCTCGGCGTGTGTTACGGCGAACCACCCTGGCCGGGGCTGGAGGCCTACGAACTGCGCCGCGAAACGGTGTTTCCGGTGTGCAGCCCGGCGCTCGCAGCACGACTCGGCACACCGGCCGATCCCGCACAGCTCGCCACGCTGCCCTTGCTGCGCCACCCGCTGCTCGAGTGGAAACCATGGTTCGCCGCAGCCGGCATCGACCGCGAAGAACCGGTCGAGGGCATGGTGTTCGAGGATGCAATGATGATGCTCGAAGCCGCTGCAGCAGGCGTCGGCGTGGCGCTCACCGTCGGCTTGCTTGCGCGCAGCTATCTGACCGAGGGCAGCCTGGTCAGGCCTTTCGCACACCATGCCGAAGGCAAGGGCTTCTATGCGGTGCTGCGCCCGGAAGCCTACGAGCAGCGCTGGGTGCGGCATTTCGTGCGCTGGCTGCAGGGCCGCGCACGCAGCGAAGTACAGGGCTGAGCCCCCTGCCGTTCACATGAATCCTGTTCACCCGAACTGGCCGCGTTTTCGTTTGAGGCCGCTTACTGCGAGCGGCACTCTGCTCACACCCGCCTCACTCGATCACCACACGACCGCGCACACATCCGTGCCAGGCCGCTGAAACCCATCGTCGTTTCTCCACGTGGATCGAACGCACCGTCATCACCGGTGCGCGACAACGCCCCCGCACATGCGGCGTGCGTTTCCCCTTTTCGATCGCACAAGGAACACATCATGAGCATGGAAGACCGCGACGGCTGGATCTGGATGGACGGGCACTGGCTGCCCTGGCGCGATGCGAAGGTGCACGCGATGACTCACACCCTGCACTACGGGTTGGGCTGTTTCGAAGGCATCCGCGCCTATGCCACTGCCGACGGCCCGGCCGTGTTTCGGCTCGACGATCATGTCGAACGCCTCTACGACTCCGCCCACATTCTCGGGCTGGAGATGCCTTTCGACCGCGACGCCTTGCGCAACGCCTGCTGCGAAGCGATCAGCCGCAACGGCCTGGCCAGCGGCTATATCCGCCCGCTGGTTTTCCTCGGCGCCGAGAAGGCGGGGATCGACCCCGCCGGCGCGGCGGTTCATGTCATGGTCGCCGCCTGGTTGATGAAGGCCTACCTCGGCGACAAGGGCATGGAGCAGGGCATCCGGGTGAAGGTGGCGAGCTTTGCGCGCCATCATGTGAACGTGCAGATGTGCCGCGCGAAATCGGTGTCGACCTATACCAACTCCATCCTCGCCTGCCGCGAGGCGCGGACCGAGGGCTACGATGAAGCCCTGCTGCTCGATACCGACGGCTTCGTCGCCGAAGGGCCGGGCGAGAACGTGTTCGTGGTGAAGCGCGGCGTGATCTGGGAACCCGAGATCACCTCGGCGCTGGACGGCATCACCCGGCGCACGATCCATGCGCTGGCACAGGAAGCCGGCTACGAGATCCGCGCCCGGCGCATCACCCGCGACGAACTCTATGTGGCGGATGAAGTGTTCTTCACCGGCACCGCGGCCGAGATCACACCCGTGGTCGAGGTTGACCGCCGCCGCGTGGGCAGCGGTCAGCCGGGCATGGTGACCCGCGAACTGCAGCAGCGCTTCTTTGCTGCCGTGCGCGGAGAAGACAGGCGTCACGCCGAATGGCTGACGCGGGTCGGTTAAAAATGGCGTGCCGCCGGACACTCTTTCCCCGTTCCGGCGGCACGTCCTGAGAAACCGGCCCTGAACCCCCGATCAGGGGTAGAGACCCCGCTCGGCGCGGGCTTCGAGCACCCGGTGGCAGGCAATGATGAAGGCGGCGGTACGCAGCGACACCTGCTTCTCGTCGGCGATCTGCCAGATCGCGTTGAAGGCGCCGACCATGATGCGCTCGAGGCGATCGTTGATCTCGTCCTCGGTCCAGAAGAAGCTGGAGAAGTCCTGCACCCACTCGAAGTAGGACACGGTCACACCGCCGGCGTTGGCCAGCACGTCCGGCACCACCAGAATGCCGCGATTGCGCAGGATGTCGTCCGCTGCCGGCGTGGTCGGGCCGTTTGCGCCTTCGACCACGATGCGGGTACGGATGCCTTCGGCGCGCTGCGGCGTGATCTGGCCTTCAAGCGCTGCAGGCACGAGGAACTCGCATTCGAGACGCCAGAAGTCCTCGATATCGATCGCCGACGCACCGGCAAAGCCTGCAAGACTGCCCTTGGCGGCGACGTGGGCGAGCGCGGCCGGAATGTCGATGCCTGCCTCATTCACCAGCGTGGCGGCGTGGTCGGCAATTGCGATCACGCGCGCACCGGACTCATGGAACAGACGGGCGCCAATGCCGCCGACGTTACCGAAACCCTGCACCACGACGCGCGCGCCTTCGAGCGGCACGTTGAGGTGACGTGCGGCTTCGCGGGCGGTGATGAACACGCCGCGACCGGTGGCCTCACGGCGCCCGAGGCTGCCGCCGAGCGCGATCGGCTTGCCGGTGACGACGCCGGTCGCAGTGCCGCCGCGATTCATCGAGAAGGTGTCCATCATGATCGCCATGGTCATCTCGTTGGTGCCGACATCCGGCGCCGGGATGTCGCGGTCGGGGCCGATGATGATGCCGATCTCCGAGGTGAAGCGGCGCGTGATGCGCTGCAGCTCGCCCTTGCTCACGCTCTTCGGATCGAGGCGGATGCCGCCTTTTGCGCCACCGAAGGGCAGGCCGACCGCCGCGTTCTTGACCGTCATCCAGCCCGACAGCGCCATCACTTCGTTGAGCGTCACATCGGGGTGGAAGCGGATGCCACCCTTGCCCGGACCACGCGACAGGTTGTGCTGCACCCGGTAACCCTCGTAGTGCGCAATCGTGCCGTCGTCGCGCTCGATCGGCACATCGACGATCAGCGTGCGCTTGGGGTGCTTGAGGGTCTCGATCCAGCGCTCCAGCTCACCCAGATAGGGTCGCACGCGCTCGATCTGTTCGACGAAACTCGCCCACGGTTCGGGCGCAGCCGGATTGAGGTAGGACAGCCCGGCGATGCGGGCCTTGGCGTAATCGGAACCGGGCAATGCAGACATGTGCTTCTTCCGTGTGGGGAGTGAAGCACGCATTCTGCGCAAGCCCAGATGGCGAGAGGATGCTGTTGCTTCATGTCATCATGCGTTCTGCGCATAACCATGCCATACGGGCATGCACCGCAATCCGGGACCAAGCTCAGGCAGCAGGAGATGCCGCAGCCGTGCTCAACAGGTGCTCCCACAACTGCTCGAGTTCGGGACGGACGTTGGCGCGATCACGGTACAGGCGCACCTCCATGTCGAGACTCCACTCCGGCCCGCCCGCACCCACCAGATCGCCGCGCTTGAGCTCGCCACTGACCGCACTCTCGGGCAAGAAAGCCAGACCGTGGCCAGCCAGCAGCATGGCCTTGAGACTCTCGGCCATGTCGGATTCGTAGTGCAGCGCCAGATGGACCGGGGTCGTGGCACGGTCGAGGATGGTGTCGACCATGCGCCGCAGGTAGGTGTTGGGCCCGTAGCGCAGGAACGGAACCGGCGCATCCGGGGTGCCGGGCAGCTGCCAGTGGCGGTCCTGCGCCGCCGTGCGGGGGATGAAGGGACGTACGCGCTCGACTCCCAGGGTCAGGCCTTCGAAGCGTGCCGGATCGAGCCACACCGGGTGCGATGCGTGGTGATAGCACAGCAGCAGGTCGCAGCCGCCCTCGACCAGCGTCATCACTACGTCATGGACATTGCCCGCCATCAGGCGTGTCGGCAGTTCGCCGAAACCGGCCTTGAGCTGGCCGAGCCAGCCGGGAAAGAAGGCAAACGCCAGCGTATGCGGAACGGCAAACACCAGCGCATCGCTCGCAACTGCCTGGTAACCGCGCACCTGGGCGCGCGCCGCATGCAGACGCTTGACCAGGTCGGCGGCCGGCCCCTTGAAGGCCTCGCCCGCAGGTGTGAGCCGGGTGGGATATGTGCTGCGGTCGATCAGGGCGACGCCGAGCCAGGCTTCAAGCGCCCGGATGCGGCGCGAGAACGCCGGCTGGGTGACGTGGCGCTGCTCGGCCGAGCGCGAAAAGCTGCCGCTGGCGACGAGACTCAGGAAGTCCTCGAGCCATTTGAGTTCCATATCCGATTTCCCGAGATCCCTTGGCGAATGTCCATGCGCAACCGCTGCGAGGCCCCATTCTAGAGACAAGCGCGCACGTGTGCACCGGCAGCGTCGGCCGGCTCAATCAAGCCTTACTTCAGCACACCGATATGGTATTTCGGCAACAGGGAGTCGGCGTAGGGCGAGTGCGGGCGCCCCTTGGTCTTGGTGAGGTAGGCCTCGGACGCATCCTTGCCGCACCACGGCGTAATCACATCCGGATCGGACGGGTGCTGGGGCAGATAGGTACTGAAATCGAAGACATCGGTGCCGAGAATCATCCAGCAGTCCGCCGCACTGTTGTGCCGCGCCACCTCGGCCGCGGTCACCACGCGCACGGCTGCCGCCGGCTTCACTTCAGCCCCGGCGTCGGGCGCCGTCGTCATCAGGCTTGCGATCCAGAACCCGCCCACCGCAAGCCAGAACACCAGCGTGGAAGAAACAAAGAGCTTGCGCATTATCGGAAGTCAAACCTTTCAAAGTGAATGGATGCGCCCGGCACACCGTGACGGTCGAGCGACGCACGCGCGGCATCGATCAGCGGCGCCGGACCGCACAGGTGGACGACACGCCCGGACACGTCCTCGATGTTGCCGAGCAAGGCGTCGAAATCGGGCGCACCATCGGCACGCATGGTGATCAGTGTAAGCGCGGAGTCGGCCGCCGCAAGGACCTTCAGCTCCTCGAGGTAGGCCGCATCGGCGTCGCTGCGGTAAAGGTAGATCAGTGTGGTCGGATGCGCGAGGCGTTCGCGCCGCAGCACAGCCAGAAACGGGGTGATGCCGATGCCGCCGGCAATCCACAACTGGGCACTGGAATGGCGCCCGGCCAGAAAGTTGCCGAAGGGGCCTTCCAGCCGCACCAGCACGCCGGATTCGAGCGCCTGCACATGGGTCGAGCACGGCCCCAGCGCCTTGATACCCACCGCGAGGCTGCCATCGGCGCCGATGCCGCTCACCGTAAACGGGTGAAACTCGCCGCAGCCATGAAAGTGCGGACCATTGCCGAAGGCGGCAAACACGAACTGGCCCGGCACCACTCGCAGGCGGGCGCCGCATGGGTCGAGCACCGCTTCGATCATCCGCGCCGCAGGTTTCACCACGCTGCGCACCCGGTAGGCATGCGCAGCGATGCCGAGATCCACCCCGAACAGGCGCCAGCACAGGGCGAGCACTGCCAGTGCCATGAACACCCACAGCGCACCCGGCTCGCCCAGCAGGGCCCACACATGGAGCAGCCCGCACAGCACGCCGATACCGGGCAGATAATGCAGCGCGCGCCAGCGCCGGTAGGGCAGGTTGAGGCTGAAGGTCGTGGCGAGACCGAGCATCAGACACAGCAGTCCGGCCCAGCCCAGCCACAGCGGCCAGCTCTGGAACCAGGGCGCCAGCGCCTGCCATGCGCGCTGCGGCGACTGAGTCCAGGCATCGAGCGCGATGGCCAGCGGGTGCAGCAGCAACAGCACATAGGCAAGCGTCCCGCTGCGATGATGCCAGCGATACTGGACATCGAGCCCGCCGAGGAGTGCAGCCAGCCGCGGCCCCCTGACCATCAGCAGAAGACTGCCCACCAGCAGGCCGGTGCCAAGCCAGGCCGATACGATGGCGACGCTGCGCCAGGGCGGCAAACCCTGTGGCAGCGCCCATCCGGCGCCACTCAGTGCAAGCATCAGCAGCAAGGCGGGCGCGATCATTTCATTGAGCGGGAAGCGGGACCGCGTGTTCATTTCAGCCTGCCCTCGGAACGCAACTGATCACACACGGACTGCCGACGCGGGCTCAGAACGAGGCCGGCGCGATCTGCCCTGGCCTGCATTTCGGCATGGTGCGCGGCAACGTACGCGGTGCAGGCCTCGTAGGTATCGAAGCCGCGCAGACGGCGCTGATGCTCGATGCGCTCGTCGGGCGTCATCAACGCCCAGCCCTGCACATTGTTCTCAAGGGCTCGCCACGGCCCCGGATACGCGGGCAGGGCATACCCGGCAAGCACGACCAGGATCAGGAAAAAGCGACGCGGCATGACGAACTCTTTGCGATCGACGCGATGTACACCGAAAAGCATAGCCCCCATGCAGCACGAAGGATATGTGCAGGATCAAGACCTTGTCGCTTAACACGGCGCCAGGGCGAAACCCCGGACCCCGTGCCGGATTCCCCGGGCTTCATCCTATCCACACGGAACTGCGCTACGCTCGGCCTGAATCGAACTGATAAACCAACAGGAGGCTGTCATGGCTCCCGAAGTCCATGGTGACGCGCCCTACTTTGCCCCTTCGCGCTTCGACGACCCGGTCGCCGCGATGGCCCGTGTAAGCGAGATCTACGACAGCGGTGTTTCCCACCTGCGCAATGCGCTGCAACGCTTCGTGGCCGGCGACGGCGTCGGTCGCCACGTGCGCGCCTGCTATCCCTTCGTGCGCGTGCGCACCGATACCGTCGCACGTGCCGATTCGCGCCTGTCCTACGGTTTCGTGGCCGGGCCCGGAATCTATGAGACGACACTCACGCGGCCCGGACTGTTTGCCGACTACTACCCCGAGCAGTTCCGGCTCTTGCTGGAAAATCACGGTGTTTCGCTGGAGATCGGCAGCAGTACGCAACCGATCCCACTGCACTTTGCGATGACCGGTCAGGACCACATCGAAGGTCAGCTCGATCCCGCACAGCGCCAGCGCCTGCGCGACATCTTCGATCTGCCCGATCTCAACGCGATGGACGACGGCATCGCCAACGGCACCTACGAGCCGCCGGCAGGCGAACCCCATCCGCTCGCGCTGTTCACCGCCCCGCGGGTGGACTACTCCCTGCAACGGCTGAGCCACTACACCGGCACCGCGCCCGAGCATTTCCAGAACTTCGTGCTGTTTACCAACTACCAGTTCTACATCGACGAGTTCATCAAGCTGGGCCATACCCTGATGCAGGAAAACACTGCGGATCACGGCTACAAGGCCTTCGTCGAGCCTGGCAACGTCATCACCCGCCGCGCGGGCGAGACCGCGCATCCCGGCGATGAGGCGGGCAAGGCACCGCCGCGGCTGCCGCAGATGCCGGCCTACCATCTCAAGCGCAAGGGGCGCGGCGGCATCACCATGGTGAACATCGGGGTCGGCCCGGCCAACGCCAAGACCATTACCGATCACATCGCGGTATTGCGCCCCCACGCCTGGATCATGCTCGGCCACTGCGCCGGGCTGCGCAACACACAGGAACTCGGCGACTACGTGCTGGCTCACGGCTATGTACGCGAAGACCATGTGCTGGACGAGGAACTGCCGCTGTGGGTGCCGATCCCGCCGCTGGCCGAGGTGCAGCTCGCGCTGCAGGCCGCAGTGGCCGACGTGACCCGGCTCAGCGGCTATGAGCTCAAGCGCCTGATGCGCACCGGCACCGTGGCCAGCACCGACAACCGCAACTGGGAGCTGCTGCCCTCGCACGGCGGCAACAGCAGCCCGGAGCGCCGCTTCAGCCAGAGCCGCGCAGTCGCGCTCGACATGGAGTCCGCCACCATCGCCGCCAACGGCTTCCGCTTCCGCGTGCCCTACGGCACCCTGCTATGCGTCAGCGACAAGCCCCTGCATGGCGAGATCAAGCTCCCCGGCATGGCCAACCAGTTCTACCGCGAGCGCGTCGATCAGCACCTGAGAATCGGCATCCGCGCCATCGAGCGCCTGCGCGAACAGGGCGTGGACAAGTTGCACAGTCGCAAGCTGAGAAGCTTTACCGAGGTGGCGTTCCAGTAGGGCGCAAGCGTATTGCGGCCCACGCCGCCCCCCGACAGGCACGGAAGGCAACGCGTCAGGGGGCCGCGCGCACCAGGAACGGCAAGTTGGCGGTCGCGGCCTTGCCGCCTGCGCCCCTGACCGTGATGAACAGGCGATAGGCGCCGGGCTGTTTCGGCGCAAGAAAGCTCACCTGACCGTTGTCCGAGCCCAGCAGCGGAACATCGATGCGGGCGGGGGCGGCTTCCTTGTCGCCCCCCAGACGCAGGTCGGTGGCTTCGGCTCGCACGACCCACTCCGTGCTCAGACGCACATCGTCGGCACTGCGAGCGTCGACCCCGGCCGACACCCTCGCGCCCGGCGCGAACACGTCGGCCGAGATGCCCACGCCGAGAATCGTCGGCGCGCGGTGCAGGGGCGGGCGGCCCCACGCCTCGGCCAGCGCATCGGTCATTTCGGTGAGGCTGCCGTCAGCCAGCAGCAGGCCGTGCCAGGTAGCGGTCTGCTCCTGCTTGGCGCCCCACAGGAAAGGAAACACCCCGCGCACCTGTGGTTCGGCATGCAGGGCGGCCAGCGCCTTGCGATAGAAGTCCGCCTTCTGGCGGCTGGTGAGCTCCACCGGCGCGCCCCAGGGTTTGCGCCCCGCCTGCCACTGACCCAGCGCACCGAGTTCGGCGACGACAACCGGCTTGGTGATGCCTGCGCTGCGCAGGCGTTGTGGCAGATCGAACACCGCGCCGGCATAGAGATTGATGCCTAGCAGATCGACATTGGCACAACAGTCGGCCAGCAGCTTGAGGCGATCGAGGCTGGTGTCGGCCACCACCATCATCGTCGGCCGGGCGGGATCGAGCTTCTTCACCACCCCGGCGAGACGATCGACCTCGCGCCAGGCGGGCATGGGGTCGGCCTCACCGGTTTCGACCTCGTTCCCCACGCCCCAGGCAATGATCGCCGGGTGGCTGCGGTAACGCATGACAAAGCGCCCGATGTCCTCCTCCTGCGCCCGCAGCGCAGCGCCATCGTCGAGACGGAAACCGTGGCGCGGATGCCCCACCCACAAGCCCATTACCACCTTGAGACCGCGTGCCTGCGCCTCATCGAGCACCCAGGCGTCGGACTCCCGATAGACACGAATCACCCTGGCGCCGGCCTCGGCGAGCCGGGTCAGCGCCGCGCGGTCGCCTTCGAAGGCCGCACCCTGCCACTGCGGGCCCGCGACCTGGGCAGGCACTGCGCCGGCAGACAGGGACAGCACGAGTGCAGCAGCAAGGTGACGCCAGGCCGGACTGCGCCAGCAAAACAGGGGGGGTACGCGGGTCGTCGACATGATGGCCATGAACGATGGAATGTGGCAGTCGGACCGCGCCTCCGGCACAAAGGTTCTGCGGCCTGACTCAACTGGCCATTGCCATTGCCACCGCCCGGTATTCCGAGGGCCGAAGCAGACGAATCGAATGATTCGATCGCGCCGGCCGGCATTTTTTCACCACCTGCGCGAGCGCGATGATGCCCGCCTCGATCTTCTCCGGTGCGATCGACGCATAGCCCAGCCGGATGAAGTGCTCGTGGGCTGAACCCGAGAAGAAGGGCTCGCCGGACTCGATCAGCACGCCGGCGTCCATCGCCTCGCGACGCAGGCGAAGGGGATCGATGCCGTCCGGGACCTTTGCCCAGATCGAGGCACCGCCGCTGGGACGACGGAACTCGAAATCGGGCAGGTGGCGGGTGAGTGCATCGGACAGCAGCTCCGCCCGCTCCGACAGGATCGACGTGGTCCGGCGCAGCAGCGAGTCGTAGTGTCCCTGTGCAATGAAGAGCGCGAGTGCGCGCTGATTGTTGGATGGCGGATGGCGGATCATCAGGCGGCGCAGTTTGCGGGCGGCGGAGATGAGCTCCGGATTGCCCACCATGTAGCCGACACGCAGCCCGGGTGAGATCACCTTGGACACGCTGCCGATATACACCACCTGATCGTGGCGATCGATGGCCTTGAGAGCGGGCGAGGGCTGTCCGTTGTACTGGATCTCGGCATCGTAGTCGTCCTCGATGATCACCACGTCGTTTCTGGCCGCTTCCTGCAGCAAGGCGATTCGGCGCTCGGTGGACAGCGTGGCGCCCGAGGGACAGTGATGGCTGGGCGTGCAGTACAGGTAGCTCACATCCTTCAGATGACCGGACGCCAGCGCACCGTCGGCGTCCATCGGAACCGGAACGATGCGTGCCTGACGCCGCGCGCAGATGTTGCGGGCGTCCATGTAGCCGGGCTCTTCGATGGCGACCCCGGTACCAGGCTTGATCAGCAGCTCGGCCAGCATGTACAGGGCGTGCTGGGTGCCAAGGGTGATCAGGATCTCGGACGGGTGCGCAGCGATGCCACGGCGCGGCAGCACCCGCCGGATGAGCTGATCCACCAGAGCGTCGTCGTCGTGCTCGATGGCATCGGACGCCCAGTTGTGAATCTCGCCCACGCTCAGCGCCAGCCGGCTGCACTCGCGCCATTCGGCCACCGGAAACATCTTCGGGTCGAACTGCCCATAGACGAAGGGATAGGGGTAACGCTGCCAGTCGGCCGGCTTCTCCAGCCATTTGTCCCGCTGCGGCGTGGCCGCCAGGCGTTTGCCCCAGGCCACCCGCGTGGAACGGGCTGCGTGCTCGGACTGGACCGGCTCGGGCTGGGCAGGCGAACCCTGCCTGACGTAATAGCCGCTGCGCGGGCGCGCCTCGAGATAGCCGTCACATACCAGTTGCTCGAGCGTGAGGACCACCGTGTTGCGGGCAACCTTCAGCATCACTGCAAGATTGCGGCTGGAGGGCAGGCGCGAGCCGCTGGCGATGCGGGCGTCGAGAATCGCGGCCACGATGGCACTGCGTAGCTGGCTTTGCAGCGTTGCGCCATCACGCTCGAAGTCGGGCAGCAGCTGACGCCACATCAGGCAGCAATCCTTTTCCTGGTTTGGTTTCATCGCACCCGCTCCGGTAGTGGTCCAAGGACCGTGGTTATCTGGCCCCATCGATGGAGCCAGACAAGTCCTAAGCAGATCCCGTACCACCCCGGTGAATCCCGAAAATGCTGCCACTTCCAAGTCAATCAAGGACTTGCAGGCACTGTGGCGGTGCGTGCCAGCCAGCCGATGCACGATAATATTGCACTGCAACAGCATGAAATCCGGTGCCTTTCGGCACTGATCCGGCCACTTCATGGCCCGGGCGGAAGAATCTGGACCCATGACTTCGCGCAACTGGTTCCATGGCAGCACCTAAAAAACGCCGAGATCCGAGAAGGACGGGCTGAATGCATCAAAAAGGGGGCAGCGGAATGCGAAAAGGGGTGCCTCCCTGCGGATGGCACCCCTTTTCGGCTTCGCCGCCGCGCGGGCGGACGACACGAATGACGCAGACTTACTTCAGCACGGCCAGTGCAGCAGCGTAATCGGGCTCGTTCTTGATCTCGGACACCAGTTCGGAATGGATTACCTTGTTGTCGGCGTCGAGCACCACGACTGCGCGCGCGGTCACGCCGGCGAGCGGGCCGGAGGTGATGGCGACGCCGTAGTCGGTCGCGAAACCTGCGCTGCGGAAGGTCGACAGCGTCTGCACGTTGTCCAGGCCTTCAGCAACGCAGAAGCGCTTGGCGGCAAAGGGCAGGTCAGCCGACACCACCAATACCACGGTGTTGTCCAGGCTGCCGGCTTCGGCGTTGAACTTGCGCGTGGAGGTGGCGCAGGTCGGGGTATCCAGGCTGGGGACGATGTTCAGCACCTTGCGCTTGCCGGCAAAGGCATCGAGGCCGACATCCTGCAGATCGGCAGCGGTCAGGCTGAATGCGGGCGCGGTAGCGCCGACCTGCGGGAAGCTGCCGGCGATTTCGATGGCGTTACCGCCGAGGGTTACTGTGCTCATGTTGATGTCCTCTTCAGGGGTGGGGCTGCCGGGCTCTGCGGGTGGCGCCGGTCAGCGGGTGTAATAGCCTACACCAACGAGCTTGCCGTCGACTGCGCGAAAATAGGTGTGCTTGCTCTCGACCTTGGCAGTGGTGGGGTTGCGCCAGACATAATCGAGTTCGCCAGCGCCTTTCCTGCGCGCAATATTGATCATGTCGGTAATGACCGCCTTGCCCTTGGGATCGCGCAGGTCGTGGCCATTGCGCCCGATCAGCGCCGGACTGGCGCCATGGGCGAGGAAGCGTCCGTCTTCCATATTCACCACCAGCACATACAGATCGTCCTGCGTGAATTTGCCGCCGATGCGCTGAAAATCGGCCAGCGCAACCGAAGCATCCGCCGCCAGGGCTTCCGCCGCGCGGTCGAGCAAATCGCGGGCCTGTGCAGCGCTGGCCCGTGGCGAATAGAAGCCGACGGCCACGATGACATCGCCGACCTTGCGGAACAGCGTCACCTTGGGCTCTTCGCGGTTCTGTACGGGATTCAGCCAGCGGTACTCCACCCGGCCGCTGCCCTTGGCCGCCGCCAGATCGAGAATCTCGCGAAAGAAGGCCTTGCCGCCCGCATCGGTCTGCTCCGTGACCTTGCTGCCGATCAGGGCAGCGGACGATCCGCCGCTGGCGAGAAAGCGTCCGTCGTCGGCGAGCGCGTAAACATACAGATCGCCATCGACAAAACTGCCCTGGCGGCTGAAATCCGTCACACCGTCCTTGCCCTTGGCCTCGATGTGGGCGACCGCACGATCGAGCAGGGTCGTTGCACGCTTTTCGTCCCATTGCTCGGACAGGCGCTGGGTTTCAGCAGTCGGGGCCTGGGCAAAGGCCGACAGCGGCGCAGCGCCACCCAGCGCCAGCAACAGTGCAAGACCAAGCGCATTACGGGTGTTTGAAAGCATGACGCGACTCCTGACTACTTGAACAATCGTAAGAGAACATAGAAAAAAACGCCGCCGATGTCGAGGAACATCGGCGGCGTCCTGCTTTGCGGGATGATCCGGTCAGGCCGCGATAAGTTCGCGCGAAGTCAGGGTGTAGCGGAAAGCGGCAGGATCGAGGCTGTCGAAGCGACCCGCCGCGTTCTCGCCCTGTGGATACATCAGGAACGGCACAACCGGTCCGGTGCTGCCGGGGAGCTTGAGGTCATGGCCGTAGTTATAGGCCAGCCAGTTGGTCTCCCAGGCACCAAACAACTGTTTGCGCGCCGCCACCACCTTGGCGTCGTCGAGCGCGAGCTTGCCCGGCGGCTCTTCGAGCACGACCTTGCGCACGTCGGCGGGATCGACCGGCACCCAGCCAAAGCGCGACAGAAACACTTCGGCGCGGCAGTGCTGCGCCTTCGACACATCGCCACTCTTGCCCAGGCTCTTGTAGCCGAAACGCGAGTCGGCCACGCGCACGCCGTAGACATCTCGCGACGGCAGTCCGACGGCACGGGCCAGACCGACATACAGGGTGTTGAGATCAGCGCACTTTCCCGACAGGTCGCGGGTTTCGAGCATGCTGCGAATGTCGCCGACACCGCAGCCACGGGTCTTGGGATTGCGGAAAGTGTTGTCCACCACCCACTCGTAGATCGCGCGCGCCTTCTCCTCGTCGGTGTTCGCGCCGCGGGTGATCTCGAGCGCGGTGTCGCGCACGATGCCGTCGGTGGGCAGCAGCTCGGTGGCACGGGTGTAGAGGTCGAACTCGGCGGCCGAGAGCTCAACCGGACTGGCCGCCGGGCGGCTGAAGTCGATGGCGCGATCGCGGGTGGCGAAGCGGCTGACGACTTCCAGCTGGGGCTTGGCCGTATCCGGCGCCCACTCGGCGTAGAGCATGGAAGCGCCGTAGACGGGGTCGGTCTCGACCCGCATCACACTGGCGTTGCCCTGCCACAGGTTGCCCATCGGCCGGAACCACTCTGCAGCATCAACCGAAGGCAGCGGCACCCATGCGCGCAGCACGCCATCCGTCAGCTGCGGTTCGATGTGGCTGGTCAGCTCGAAGGTGCGCCAGCCGGTCTCGGGACTGGGCGCAAACGGTGCACCCGGGGTCGCGCCGGCGGCGGCCTTCGCGGTCAGGGCGGGCATGGCCAGGGTGGCGGCAAGCGTGGTGGTCTTGAGAAAATTGCGACGGTTCATCAGTGTGCTTCCTTTCAATTGGGGTTCATTCGTTTGTCGATGCCGGCAGCCTTGAGGACGCGGCTGCGCACGGCGGCATCGCGCCAGTCGGCTTCGCCGCGCACGCGCAGCCGGGGCTGGTGCGACGTGTCGAGCACATAGGTGGTGGGGATGGTGCGCACACCCCACTGGCGGGAGATCGCCTGATCGTGATCGGCGATCACGACGAGCGTGTCGAGCAGGTGATCATCGAGAAAGCGACGGGTATCGGCTGCACGGTCGGCCACGGCAACGGTGATCAGCACCATGCCGGGCTCGGCCTCGTCGAGCTCGACCAGGGCCGGCATCTCGTCACGACACGGCCCGCACCAGCTCGCCCAGAAATTGACCATCACCGCCTTGCCGCGCACACCATCGAGCGCCTTGAGCAGGGCGGGCGGAAAGGGTGGCAGCTGATCGATGGTCTCAAGCCCGTTCGCCTGTGCGCCGAACGGCAGCGACAGGGCAACGGCAAGGCTGGCGAGCAGGGCGCGGCCGACTGTGCGGCCAGTCTTCACCGGTCGCGATCCGGTTCGGAGTGGGCCGGCACGCTGCCGCCGATGTGTGCAGGATTCGGAGGGCTCGCGCCAGGCGCAGCGCGAGCGCAAACACGCCTGCTGGAGGCGTATTCAATGGATGACATGTTGTTGCTCCCGATTTGTCGGTTACAGCACCGGTGCGGGAAGCCGCCGGCACGCGTTTATGCCGGCCCTCGCGGGCAGGCGCTTGGATGGCAGTACTCAGACCGCCGCTTCGGAAAGGCCAAAAACCTGCCCGAAGCCGTGATTCTAGGAGATTGCAAAGCAGTCGGGGCAGGGATCCGAAAATGGATCGCCTGCCCCGACCGGTATCACGCCGCCACACCGGCAGCCAGGAAAATGCTCAGCGCATCGCGCGCAACTTGGCGACGCGTTCCTCGGTCGCCGGATGGGTGGAGAAGAGGCCGCGCAGACCGCCGCCGGACAGCGGATTCATGATCATCATCTGTGCAGTCTCCGGATGCGCTTCGGCAGCGTGCATCGGAATGCCGCGGGCGAAGGCGTCGATCTTGGTCAGCGCGCTGGCCAGGGCTTCGGGATCGCCCGAAATCTCGGCACCACCGCGGTCGGCACCGAACTCGCGGGTGCGGCTGATCGCCATCTGGATGAGCATGCCCGCAATCGGCGCCAGCAACATGACGATGATGGAGACGATCGGGTTCGGACGGTTCTCACCATCACGCGATCCGCCGAAGAACATGCCGAACTGGGCAAGCGAGGAGATCGCGCCGGCCACCGTGGCAGAGATGGTCGAGATCAGGATGTCGCGGTTCTTCACGTGCGCCAGTTCGTGCGCCATCACGCCGCGCAGCTCGCGCTCGGAGAGCATGCGCATGATGCCCGACGTGGCCGCCACCGCAGCGTGCTCCGGATTGCGGCCGGTGGCAAAGGCATTGGGCTGGTCTTCGTCGATGATGTAGACCTTGGGCATGGGCAAGCCGGCACGCTGCGACAGATCGCGCACCATGTTGTAAAGATAGGGCGAGGAGCTCTCATCGACCTGACGGGCGTTGTACATCTTGAGCACCGCCTTGTCCGAGAACCAGTAGGCCCACAGATTCATGCCGCCGCCCAGCAGCAGCGCGATCAGCATGCCCTGCTGGCCCCCGATGGCACCACCGACGACGCCGAACAGGGCGACGATACCGGCCATCAGGATGGAGGTTTTCATCCAGTTTCCAAACATTGATCATGTTCCTCAAGAACGTTGGGTTTGCGCGATAGATGGAGGCAATTACCGGAAAATCAAGCAGCTGCCGGATTCCCGACGGTAAACCTGTCACCCGCATTGACTGCGAAACCGCGCAGAAATTCCCCTGCACCCATGCGTCTGCTGCCGGGCCGCTGCATGACGGTGAAACACAGCGCAGCCTCGCCGCAGGCAATGACCACACCGGCCTCATCCGCCCGCACCACCTGCCCCGGCTCGCCACCCGCGTCGACGAGGTGCGCAGACCAGAACTTGATCGGGGTGTCGTGCAGATGTCCCACCGCCCCCGGGAACGGATTGAAGGCCCGCACCGCACGTTCGAGCTCGCGTGCAGGGCGCTGCCAGTCGATCTCCGCGTCGGTGCGGCCGATCTTGCTGGCGTAGGTCACGCCTTCGTGCGGCTGCGGCTGTGCCCTGAGCTCGCCCTCGGGCAGCAGACGCAGCGTCTCAACGATATCGCCGGCGCCGAGCAGTGCGAGCTTGTCGTGCAGGCTGCCGGTGGTGTCGTCGTCGGCGATCGGCAGCACGTGCCGCATCAGCATCGGCCCGGTATCGAGCCCTTCGTCCATCTGCATGATGGTGATGCCGGTCTCGGCATCACCCGCCTCGATCGCACGGTGGATCGGCGCCGCGCCGCGCCAGCGCGGCAACAGCGAGGCGTGGATGTTGAGACAGCCCAGGCGCGGCAACTGCAGCACCTCGGGCGGCAGGATCAGGCCGTAGGCGGCGACCACCAGCACGTCCGGCGTGCACTCGGCAAGGCGGGCACGCTGCGCTGCCGTGCGCAGGCGCTCGGGCTGGTCGACGTCGATGCCGTGCTTCAGCGCAACCTGCTTGACCGCGCTGGGCGTGAGCTTCATGCCGCGTCCGGCGGGGCGGTCGGGCTGGGTGAGGACGAGCGGCACTTCGAAGCCGGCGTCGATAATCGCTTCAAGCGCGCGCGCCGCGAAATCCGGCGTGCCTGCGAAGGCCACGCGCAAGGGGGGGGTCGTCGTCATCGGTTTCTCTGGCAGTCCGCGCTCAGGCGGTGATCCGGGCTTTCTTGGCCAGGCGGCTCTTGATCCGGCCCAGCTTGAGCTGCGACAGGTATTCGACGAATACCTTGCCTTCGAGGTGATCCAGTTCGTGCTGGATGCACACCGCCAGCAGTCCTTCTGCCTCGAGTTCAAAGGGCTCGCCCTTTTCGTTGAGCGCCTTCACCCTGACGCGCTCCGCGCGGGTCACCTTTTCGTAGATGCCCGGTACAGAAAGGCAGCCCTCTTCACAGACCTGCTCGCCGCTGCGCTCGATGATTTCCGCATTGATCAATGCCATCAGCCCGGTCTGGTCCTCGCTGATGTCGATCACCACGACGCGCTTGTGAACATCGACCTGGGTTGCTGCCAGTCCGATGCCGGGTGCCTCGTACATGGTTTCAGCCATGTCCTTGACCAGTTGACGAATGGAATCGTCCACAACGGCAACGTCGGTCGCGCGCGTATGCAGACGGGGATCGGGGAAACGGAGTATTGGTAGTAGAGCCATAAATGCTTGCCGCGATAAGCCTTTAAGTGCAGAATTTCAAGCGCTTTGACATGAATGACCATGTGCTGCGCCTGACGTCGTATAGGGGTATGTCTTCTTCGACGCTCGCCGGCCATTTGCGTTCCGGGCCGGCTCGTGCCGACCCGCATCAACCGGAAGCGAGCAATGATACGAATTATATTCCCTCTCATCGTCTGCATTGCGACCCTTGTCAGCAACACTGCGGCCGCCCAGGGCGCAGAGATTGCAGACGATGCGCCGGACTCCTACACCGTGGTCAAGGGCGACACCCTGTGGGGCATCTCCGGACGCTTCCTCAAGCAGCCATGGCGCTGGCCTGAAGTCTGGCGCATGAACCGCGACCAGATCCGCAATCCGCACCTGATCTATCCCGGCCAGATCGTGCATCTCGATCGCAGCGGCCCGTGGCTCAGCATCGGCAAGCGCCTGGGCATCGACAAGCGCCTGCCGCAGATCTACGAGGAAACGCTCGGCAACGAACTCCCCAGCATTCCGCTGAATGTGATCGAGCCCTTCCTGAACAAGCCCCTCGTCGTGGACGAGGCCCGCCTGCAGGGCGCGGCCACGATCATCGCGACCGAAACCAATCGCGTATTCACGGGCATCGGTGACACCGTCTTTGCCAAGAACGTCAGCGGCAATGCGGATGTATGGCAGATCTTTCGCCCGGCCGCGCCGCTGAATGATCCCATGACCGGTGAGATCGTCGCCTACGAGGCAGCCTATCTGGGTGCCGCGCGCGTCTCCGAGCGCAGCGATCCGGTCACTCTCGAGATCGTGGATTCGGTCGAGGAGATCGGCGTCGGCGACCTGATGCTGCCGAGCGAACGCCCGAACGTGTTCTCCTTTGTGCCGCATGCGCCGGAGAATCCTGTCGACGGTCGCGTCATGTCGATTTACCGCGGCGTGGCCGAAACCGGCAGGCTCAACGTGGTCTCGCTCAACGTCGGTGAGCGTGACGGTATTGAACGCGGTCACGTGCTGGCCCTGTACCGCAACCGGGGCATTGCCGAGTACAAGGAAGACGGCGTCAAGGAGACCTATCAGCTTCCCGAGAAGCGCTACGGCCTGGTGTTCGTGTTCCGCACCTTCGAACGTGTTTCCTACGCCCTGGTGATGGATTCCGACGGACACGTTTCAATCGCTGACGGCGCTCGCAAACCCTGACCGAAAACGCTCTAACAGCGGACAGCACAGAGCTGGCCGCCTGGCTGAGACTGGCGCTTGTGCCCGGCCTGGGCCCTGAGCGCCAGCGCAAGCTGCTGGCCGCATTCGGTCTCCCATCGGGGATCTTCGCGCACAGCCGCAGTTCGATTGCAGCGGTAATCGGTGGCGAGGGCGCTGATCTGCTCCTGGCCCCGTGCGAGCGCACCGCAGTCGATGCCGCACTGGCGTGGTCCGCCGAAGCCGGCAATCACATTCTCACGCTGGCCGACAGCGCCTATCCGCAGTCACTCCTCGACACCGCCGATCCCCCCATCCTGCTCTACGTGAAGGGCGATCCGGCACTGCTCAACCGTCCCGGGCTGGCCATTGTCGGCGCGCGCTCGTCCACTGCCCAGGGCGTGGCAAACGCGGAAGCCTTTGCCCGCAGCCTGAGCGAGGCGCAGCTCACCATCATCAGCGGCCTGGCCCTCGGGATCGACGCCGCAGCCCACCGGGGCGCACTCTCAAGCGGCAAAGGCAGCACGGTGGCGGTGATCGGTACCGGCGCCGATCGCATCTATCCCGCCGGCAACGCCGCGCTTGCGCGCGAGATCGCTGCCAGCGGTGCCATCGTCAGCGAGTTTGCCCTCGGCACCCCACCCTTGCGGCACAACTTTCCGCGTCGAAACCGCCTGATTGCCGGACTGAGTCATGGCGTGCTGGTGGTCGAAGCCGCAATCGGCAGCGGCTCGCTGATTACCGCAAGACTCGCCACCGAGATCGGACGTGAAGTGTTTGCCATTCCCGGCTCGATCCACTCGCCGCTGGCGCGCGGCTGCCATCGCCTGATAAGGGAAGGGGCAAAACTGGTCGAGACCGCCGAAGACGTACTCGAGGAGCTGCGGGGACGGGTGGATACGTTGCCGCCCGCGCACGCACGACCACGCCGAAAAGCCGCGTCAGCGCCCCTGACCGCCCCCTCTCAGCCGCAATTGCCACTCACGCCCGAGGCCTCGAAACTGCTCGCGGCCCTGGGTGACGAGGCCATGGATATCGATACCCTTGCGCTCCGTTGCGGCTTGACGGTCGATGCGCTGTACGCCATCCTGCTGCCCATGGAACTGGAGGCCGTGCTCGTTCGCCTGCCAGGCAACCGGTTCCAGCGCCTCCATAAAGAGGGAGCGCCCGTTCGGGACTAGTGCCCGACGTTCGCGAGTGCCGCGTTGTGCGGCCTGTTGAACCGTCAAGCTCATTCCGGGAGGTCATCATGTTCGACGTTCTTGTATACCTCTTCGAAAGCTATATTCACGCCGACGCCTGCCCCGCGTCCGATCAGCTTGCCCGCAAGCTCTCGGCCGCCGGGTTCGAAGACGAAGAAATCAATGAGGCGCTCGACTGGCTCGCCGGTCTGCGCCGCGTCGCCGATACCAGCCAGCCATGCACGCCGCCGAGCGCGGGTTCGATCCGGATTTATGCCGAAGAAGAACACGCCCAGCTCAGCCCCGAATGTCGTGGCTTCATCGCCTTTCTCGAAGCCGCTGGCGTACTCGACGCCGGCAAGCGCGAGCTGATTGTCGAGCGTGCGATGGCACTGGGCGACTTCAACATCACGTTGAACCGGCTCAAGGTCATCGTGCTGATGGTTCTGTGGCAACAGGAACAACCTGTGGATGGTCTCATCATCGACGAACTGCTATCGGGCGACGATGAAGAGTATCAGCCAGTCTTCCACTGAGTCCGGAGCGGACTCGGCGCCCTTGCAAGTCATCCGGCGGGCTCTTTATCATCCGCCGCTCTACAACCTATCGGACGGACGCCCATCGGGGTGCTCCGCAGCGGCCAAGCCGGCATGAGCAAGCAACTAATCATCGCGGAAAAACCCTCCGTTGCGCAGGATATCGCCCGTGCGCTGGGCGGCTTTACCAAGGAGAAGGACTACTTCGAGTCCGATGACTACGTATTGTCGTCGGCCGTGGGTCACCTTCTTGAACTCGCCGTGCCGGAGGAATACGAAGTCAAGCGCGGCAAGTGGACGTTTGCCCATCTTCCCGTCATCCCGCCGCACTTCGCCATCAAGCCGATCGAGAAGACCGAGGATCGGCTCAAGCTGCTGACGCGGCTGATCAAGCGCAAGGACGTCACCGGCCTGATCAACGCATGTGACGCGGGACGCGAAGGCGAGCTCATCTTCAACTTCATCGCCCAGCATGCCGGCACCGGCAAGCCAATGCAGCGCCTGTGGCTGCAATCGATGACCGCCACCTCGATCCGCGACGGTTTTGCCAACCTGCGCGCCGCCCGCGACGTCGAAGGCCTGCGCAATGCCGCGATCTGCCGCGCCGAGAGCGACTGGCTGATCGGCATCAACGGCACGCGTGCGATGACCGCGTTCAACTCCAAGACCGGTGGCTTTCACCTCACCACGGTCGGCCGGGTGCAGACCCCCACGCTGGCCATCGTCGTCGAGCGCGAAGACCGCATCCGCAAGTTCAAGCCGCGCGATTACTGGGAACTTGAAGCCACGTTCGGCTGCAAGGCGGGCGAGTACACCGGGCGCTGGCTCGACGAGAAATTCAAGAAAGTCGAGGGCGACGAACACGCCAACGCGCACCGCCTGTGGGATGCGGCGAGTGCCGAAGCCATCCGCGCAAAGTGCGAGGGCAAGCCGGGACAGGTCAGCGAGGAGGCCAAGCCTTCCAGCCAGATGTCACCGATGCTGTTCGACCTCACCAGTCTGCAGCGCGAGGCCAACGGCCGCTTCGGTTTCTCGGCCCGGGTCACGCTGCAGATCGCCCAGGCACTGTACGAAAAGCACAAGGTGCTGACCTACCCACGTACCGATGCACGTGCGCTGCCGGAAGACTATGTCGGCACCGTACCCGAGGTGATGAAGGGGCTGCCGATCGAGTACGCTCCCTTCGCCAACGAGATTGCGAAAAAGGGCTGGGTCAAGCCGAACAAGCGCATCTTCAACAACGCCAAGATTTCCGACCACTTCGCGATCATCCCCACCGGCGCTGCACCGAAGTCGCTGTCGGAAGCCGAGCAGAAGATTTACGACCTGGTCACCCGCCGCTTCCTGGCGGTGTTCTACCCCGCAGCCGAGTACCAGATCACCACCCGCATCACCCGGGTCGAGGGCGAAGCCTTCAAGACCGAGGGCAAGGTGCTGGTGAACGCAGGCTGGCTTGCCGTGTATGGCAAGGAAGGCACGTCTGACGAAGGCGGCAAGGACAGCAAGGAAGGCGGCGGCGCCCAGCTGGTTGCGGTGCAGCCGAACGAAACAGTGTCCACCGAGGACCTCCTGGTCAAGGCGCTGCAGACCAAGCCACCGGCACGCTTCAACGAAGCGACGCTGCTCTCAGCGATGGAAGGCGCGGGCAAGATGGTCGACGACGAAGAGCTGCGCGCCGCCATGGCCGACCGCGGCCTCGGTACGCCAGCCACGCGGGCACAGATCATCGAAGGTCTGATCGCCGAGCAGTACATCCATCGCGACGGGCGCGAACTGATCCCGAGCGCCAAGGCGTTCTCGCTGATCACACTGCTCAAGGGCCTCGGCGTGTCTGCGCTGACCTCGCCGGAGCTGACCGGCGGTTGGGAGCACAAGCTCTCGCTCATGGAGCGCGGCGAGCTGTCGCGCGAAGCCTTCATGAACGAGATCGCCGAGATGACGCGCGAAGTCGTCGATCGCGCAAAGAGCTTCGAGTCCGATACCGTACCGGGCGATTTCGTCACCCTGAGCACGCCGTGCCCGAAATGTGGCGGCGTGGTGAAGGAGAACTACAAGAAGTTTGCCTGCCAGTCCTGCGACTGGAGCACGTGGAAGATCGTTGCCGGCCGCCAGTTTGAGTACAACGAGATCGAGACCTTGTTGCGCGAGGGCAAGGTCGGCCCGCTGCTCGGCTTCCGCAACAAGATGGGCCGGCTGTTCAACGCCGACATCGTGCTCAACGAAGACAAGCAGCCGACTTTCGACTTTGGTCAGCCCAAGGAAGGCGAGGAAGCCGAACCGGTCGACTTTTCCGCTCAGGAAAGCCTCGGCAGCTGCCCGAAATGTCAGGCGCGCGTGTTCGAGCATGGCATGGCCTATGTGTGCGAGAAATCCGTGGGGCCCGGCAAGAGCTGCGATTTCCGCTCGGGCAAGGTCATCCTGCAGCAGCCGATCGAACGCGAGCAGATGAGCAAGCTGCTGACCGAGGGCAAGACCGAATTGCTCAAGGGCTTCGTGTCCGCACGCACACGGCGCAAGTTTTCGGCCTACCTGGTACGCGGCAAGGACGGCAAGGTCGGTTTCGAGTTTGAAGCCAAGACGCCCAAAGCCGGCGCAGCCAAGACTGCAGCGGGCAAGACCGCCGCCACCAAAACCAGCGCCAAGAAGACGGACGAGGAAGGCGAAGCTGCTGCCGCGAAGCCGGCACCACGCAAGCGCGCGACGAAGAAATCCGCCTGACCACGACAGGGCCTGTGACCGCAGGCGTGCAAGCACGCCGCCACGCTGCAGGTCCTGTCGCTTCTTCCGGGCGTTGCCGATCGCCACGATCGGGCCCGGTTCCTTGATAGAATCGTGCCTGTTCCCGCCTCGCCCCATCGGGCCGGCGGCTTTGTTTTTTGCGGATCTCCCATGGCCGATAATACCCCTTTCCCGCCCGAACTGCTGCGCGATGTCCAGAAGCGCCGCACCTTCGCCATCATTTCCCACCCCGACGCCGGCAAGACCACGCTGACCGAAAAGCTGCTGCTGTTCGGCGGCGCCATTCAGCTCGCCGGCACGGTGAAGGCACGCAAATCGGCCCGCCATGCCACCTCCGACTGGATGGAAGTCGAGAAGCAGCGTGGCATCTCGGTCACCAGCTCGGTGATGCAGTTCGAGTACCAGGGCAACACGATCAACCTGCTCGACACCCCGGGCCACGAAGACTTCTCCGAAGACACCTATCGCGTGCTGACCGCCGTCGATGCCGCAGTGATGGTGATCGACGCAGCCAAGGGTGTGGAAGCACAGACCATCAAGCTGCTCGACGTCTGCCGCCTGCGCAACACGCCGATCATCACCTTCGTGAACAAGATGGACCGCGAGGTCCGTGAGCCCTTCGAGCTGCTGTCGGAGATCGAGGAAGTGCTCAAGATCCAGTGCGCACCGGTGAGCTGGCCGATCGGCATGGGCAAGGCCTTCCGCGGCGTCTATCACCTGCTCAACGATGCGGTGCTGCGCTTTACCTCCGGCGAGGAAAAACGCAGCGATGCCGAAGTCATCAAGGACATCAACAATCCGCTGCTCGACGAGCTGTTTCCGATGGAAATCAAGCAGGTCCGCGATGACGTCGAACTGCTCAACGATGCCTCGCCCCCGTTCGAGCTCGACGAGTTCCTTGCCGGGCGTCAGAGCCCGGTGTTCTTCGGCTCGGGTATCAACAACTTCGGCGTGCAGGAGATCCTGCAGGCGCTGATCGACTGGGCTCCGCCACCGCAGCCGCGCGACGCCGGCAAGCGTCTGGTGGAACCGGCCGAGGCTCCGTTCTCCGGCTTCGTGTTCAAGATCCAGGCCAACATGGACCCGAAGCACCGCGACCGCATCGCCTTCTTCCGCATCTGCTCGGGGCGCTACAGCTCGGGCATGAAGGTGAAGCACGTACGAGCAGGGCGTGACATGAAGCTGGCCAACGCGCTGACCTTCATGGCCAACGAGCGCGTGCTCAAGGACGATGGCGTGGCCGGCGACATCATCGGCATTCACAACCACGGCCAGCTGCAGATCGGCGACACCCTGACCGAAGGCGAAATCCTTGGCTTCAAGGGCATTCCGTATTTCTCGCCGGAAATGTTCCGCGCCGCACGCCTGCGCGATCCGCTCAAGTCCAAGCAGTTGCAGAAAGGCCTGCAGGAGCTTGGCGAAGAAGGCGCCATCCAGGTGTTCGAACAGGAAGGCGGGCAGATGCTGCTCGGCGCCGTCGGCCAGCTGCAGTTCGAGGTGGTGGCCCAGCGCCTGAAGGATGAATACAAGGTCGATGCGATTTTCGAGTCCGCCGACATTCACACCGCGCGCTGGCTGACCTTCCCCGACGACCTTACCCGACGCAATTTCGAATACGAGCAGGCACTGCGTCTGGGCAAGGATGTGGATGGCAACATGGTCTATCTCGCCACCAGCCGCTACAACCTCGCAGTGACCATGGAAAAGTGGCCGAAGGTCGGCTTCCATGCCACCCGCGAGCACGGGCAGGTCCTCGCCTGAACCGGTCTGCACGCTGAGCGATGAACACGCCCGGGCAGCACAGCACCCGCAGACTCGGTCGCATCATGTCGTGGCTGTCGGCGCTGGCGCTGCTCGGCGTGCTGTGGCTGTTCTTTGCCGATCAGGTCGATCGCAGGCTCAACCCCAACCGCTACCTGGAAGTTGCGCCAGGTAGCCGCGAACTGGTGCTCCAGCGCAACCGCATGGGGCATTACGTCGCCCCCGGCACCATCAACGGCCAGCCGGTCAGCTTCCTGCTCGACACCGGCGCGACCCAGGTTTCCATCCCCGCCCATCTCGGCCCCGTTCTCGGGCTGCAGGCGGGCGCGCCGGCACAGGTGATCACGGCCAACGGCAACGTCACCGTGCGCATGACCCTCATCGACGAACTCGCGCTCGGCCCCTTCGTGGCCCGCCAGATCCGTGGCGACCTCAACCCGGGAATGCGCGACGACCAGATCCTGCTTGGCATGAGCGTGCTCAAGCACCTCGAGTTCGTGCAGCGCGGGGATACGCTGATCCTGCGGGCGCCGGAATGAGCGCATGAGGATCCGGAACAGTCTGGTCCGGAAGTATTTTCTGGTGTCCCTGCTGGGCGCCGTGTTGCCAATGGTGCTCGTATCGGCGCTCTATGACCGCTACGCCAGCGCACTGCTCGAACAGATCACCGGCGAACGCCTGTCGGCTCAGCTGGCATCGACCGCAAGCCGGCTGAACTCGTTTTTCGACGTTCGCGTCTATCAGATCGAAACGCTGTCCAATCATCCCGCACTTCCCCTGCTCGCGCAGGCCCCGCTGACCGGGCTCGATGCCGAAATCGACGCTTTGCTGCGCATCGAAGCCGATGTCCCGGACCTCTATGGCATCCTGATGTTCGGTGCATCCGGACAGCTCAGCAGAATCATCGCCGGCCAGGCCGCTTCCGGCGCCCCCTACTGGAGCGATCTTGCCTTCGATGTGGCCACGCTGCCGGTCACACCTGCATCGGGTGTGGATGTAATCGGGCCCGTCGTACCGGCAGATGGTGCCTCTGGCTGGTTCCTGATGCGACAGTCGCTGCGTAACCTCAACAATGGTGACCATGCGGGCAGCATCGCCTTGCATGTGCGCCTGGCATCGGTAACGGAATTGCTCGGCGGCGCCTCACTTGCCGGCATCCTGCAACCGGTGCTGAAGACCCCGGCGGGCATCTTCAACGTCGTGGGCCAACCCGTCACCCCCAGTCGCCAGATGGTTGCGGGCCCCGAGGTGTTGCCAGGCTGGCAACCGATGCTGGTCGTCGATCCCGACCAGCTGATCAAACCCTTCAAGACCGCACGCCACGGACTCTACTTCGCCAGCATCACCGCCCTCCTTGTCATCATCGTGCTGTTCGCGCGTCTGGCCAAGGGCCTGCGGCGAAGGGTCGAACCCCTCACTGCAGGTGCGGAAGCCGTATCGACGGGGGACCTGAATTACCGCATCAGGGTGCTGGGCGATGACGAGATCAGCCTGGTTGCGACCAGCTTCAACAGCATGGCAAGCAAGTTGCAGGAGATGTTCGAACGCACGGTCCGGGTCGAACGCCTCGCGGTTCTCGGCGAATTCGCCACCGGCGTCGCACACGAGATCCGCAACCCGCTGGCGACGATCAAGACGACCGTACAGGCGCTGGCCCGAAGCGAAAAGAACAACGAGCGCCTCGAACTCCTGGAGGACGTCGGTCGCGAGATCGACCGCCTGAACCGTGTCATGAGCGATCTGCTTGAGTTTGGCCGTCCGCGCCCGCCCGATTTGCAGGCCGTTTCCGCCCGCGCGCTGCTCACCCGTCTGTATGCCCTGATGAACCCTTCGACCCTTCAGGCCAGCATTGATCTGGAGGTGGCCGAAAATCAGGATCATGTCATTGTTCATGCCGACGAAGACCAGGTGATCCAGATTCTCGTCAACCTGGTCCTGAATGCGGTTCAGGCAACACCGGCGGGCGGTTCGGTCAGGCTTCAGGTCACACGCACTGGCCCTTCCGAAGCAGCGATCGAAGTACGCGACACCGGCACCGGCGTAGACGAGGCCGTTCTCACCCGAATGGCCGACCCGTTCTTCACCACCAAACCCAAAGGCTCGGGCCTCGGCCTGAGCATTGCGCGGCAGCTTGCCGAATTGCAGGGGGGCCGGCTCGAGTTCTTCAGCACCTTGGGAGAAGGAACAATGGTAAGGCTCACCCTGCCAACACAAGGGGACACGCTTTGAGTGCAGTACTGATCATCGACGACGAAGCCGCCTTGGTACGTTCGCTGAGTTTTGCGCTGAAGGAAGCGGGATACACTCCGCACAGCGCACACAACGGTGTCGAAGGACTGGAGGCCACAGCCCGGATCGCACCTGATGTCGTGCTGCTCGACCTGCGCCTGCCGGATCTTTCAGGCATGGAGGTGCTTGAGCGTTTGCGCGAGCGCCAGCCGGATTTGCCGGTAATCATGATTTCTGCGCACGGCGATACCCGCGCCGCGGTTCAGGCGGTGAAGCTTGGCGCTGCCGACTACCTGAGCAAGCCCTTCGAGCTTGATGACCTGTTCCACGTAATCGAAACGGTGCTCGACAAGAAGCGCATGCGCAGCGAACTCAGCTTCCACCGCGAGGCCGCACTCGGGTCGGGATCACTCATCGGCGACAGTCCCGCGATGCGCGAGCTCGATCAGACCGTGCGCCGCGTCGCCACCAGCAGTTCTGCCCGCGTGCTGTTGCTGGGCGAGTCCGGCACCGGCAAGGCACTGGTCGCACGCGCCATTCACGCATGCAGCCAGCGCGCCGACGGCCCTTTCATCGAGGTGAACTGCGCTTCGCTGCCGGAGCAACTGATCGAGGCCGAGCTGTTCGGTGCGGAGAAGGGCGCCTACACGGGAGCACATCAGAAACGCACCGGACTCGTCACCCTGGCCGGCAACGGAACGCTGTTCCTCGACGAGATCGGTGAACTCCCGCTCGCATTGCAGGCGAAGTTCCTCCATTTTCTCGAGGACGGAAGCTACCGCCCCATTGGCTCCGGAAGGGCACTGAATACGGATGTGCGGGTGGTGGCTGCGACCAACCGCGACCTGGCCGAAGAAGTGAGCCGGGGGCGATTCCGCGAAGATCTGTATTACCGGCTCAATGTCATCCAGCTCCGGATACCGCCCCTGCGCGATCGGGGCGACGACATCATCGAACTGGCAACCCACTTTTGCCAGCGCTATGCGCGCGAGGAAGGCAGCACACCGATCCGGCTGTCAGACGAGGTGCGGGAGATCTTCCTGCGCTATCCATGGCCGGGCAACGTTCGTGAACTGAAGAACACCATCGAGCGGCTCACCATCCTGACGCCCGGACGCAGCATTGTGCCTGCCGACCTGCCAAAGGAGATGACTGTCGGCACGGCGAGTCCGGACGCGGACACACCTGCGGAAAAGGAAAAACCGGCGTCTGTGGGACCCATCACCGGCCAGCTGGCACAAGCCGAGCGTCAGTTTGTGGAAGCGGCGCTCAGTGAAGCCGGCGGTCAGAAAGGCCGCGCTGCAGACATTCTCGGCATCTCGCGCCATGCGCTGAAGCGACGACTGCAGCGGCTCGGCCTGTAAGCGAGCGCAATCCGCTCAGACACGCGCGCACGGCGAGCGGAATCCGCTCATAAAGCGCTCACGTGCGCGCTTCGAGTTCGCATCAACTCGATCAAAACCCCCTGAAACCCAGCATCCATGCACCCTGGCGATCAAATCGCCGGGCTGGCATGGGCTTTGCTGTTATTGAACCAAAGTCGTAAGGATGCATGCATCCGAAACGACATCGAGAGGAGACACCGTCGTGACCCAGTTCCATACAGGGCGCCGTTTTGCAGCCCGGGCAGCATGTTCACTGCTGGTACTTTGTGCCGCGGTCGAGCCGTTGACCTCATGGGCTCGAGTGGAGCTTGGTGCGCCTGCCGGAAAGGCAGACGCCACGATAGGCTGCATGTTCCCGATGACCGGTCGCGCAGCGATCTACGGTCGCGACAGCATTGCCGGGATGAAGCTGGCACTTGCCGACCTTGCCCGCGATGGCACCCCTGCACCGACGCTGCGGGTGCTGATCGACGACACCCGCTCGAAAGCCTCCTATGCGGTGCGAATTGCGGAAGATTTCATCCACCGCGATGGCGCCCGCTTTCTGTGTGGCATGGTCAGCTCAGGTGTAGCGCATGCGGTGAGCCAGACCGCCCAGCGCAACCGGGTGATCATGGTTGGCACCGACCACGCATCATCGCGCCTCACCATCGAAGCCTTTCACAAGTACTACTTCCGGGTGTCGAACGACTCCTACACCTCGATGGCGGCCGGTGCCCGCTACCTTGCAGAACTGCAGCGCAAGACCGGGTGGAAGCGCCTCGCGTTCATTGCCCCCGACTACGACTACGGTCACGTCTCCTGGATCGACCTGCGCAGCAACTTCGAGCGGCTCGGCGTCAAGTTCGACCTGGTCGGCATGTTCTGGCCCAAGCTCTATGAGCCGGACTACTCCCCTTATATCGACGCGCTGCAAAAGGCCGAACCCGAGATCGTCGTCACCGCGCTGTGGGGCGGAGATTTCATCGCCTTCATGAAGCAGGCGGCAAGCACCGACTTCTTTGACCGCACGCGATTGGCGAACTTCGATACCGGCGCGAATTACGAGGTCATGGTCGCCCTCGGCGACAAACCGCCAAAAGGCCTGATCGTCTCCGCCCGTCATCACAACAACTGGCCCGAGAGCGAACGCAACCGGCGCTTTGTAAACGATTTCCACAAGGCCGAAGGCCGCTTCCCGACCTATGCAGCCGAAGGCGCATACAGCGGAATCATGATGATCGCTGCAGCGATCAGAAAAGCCGGCAGCGCGACGGACACGGACGCAATCGTGACCGCGCTGGAGGGGCTGCACCTGCAGCTACCCGAAGATCCCGACGGTTTCACGTCATATATCGACCCAGACACCCACCAGATCGTGCAGATGCAGGCCGTCGGCGAAGTCGTGCCGGACGACCGCTTCCCGCCCGCACGGGTCATGGTCGGCAACTGGACCGTATATCGGGCGGAGGACCTTTCACCGCCGCCCGCCCTTGTCCGCGAACGTCGCTCCCGAGCGGCAGGAACGGCGGATTACTTTCCGTAGAACAAAGCTTTACCAAAGGAGGCAACACCAGATGAAAAGAACAAAATCGTATCTCGCACCCACCGCCCTCGCACTTGCCGCGGCCATCGGTTTTTCGGCGCCGGTCACCGCAGCGGAAAACGGAAAATTCCGCGTGGGTATCGTGACCTTCCTGTCCGGCGCAGCGGCTGGCCCGTTTGGCGTACCGTCGCTCAACGGCGCCAAGCTCGTGATCGATGCACTCAATGAAGGCAAGGTGCCGGCACCCTACGGACTGAAGGGCATCAATGGTCTCGAGATCGAAGCCGTCATCGTCGACGAGAATGGTGGTGCAAGCAAACAGGTGGAAGAGTTCCGCAACCTGGCCGAGCGTCACAAGGTTGATGCCGTCATCGGCTATATCTCGTCCGGCGACTGCCTGGCCATCGCGCCTGTGGCGGAAGAGCTGAAGCTCACGACGGTACTGTTCGACTGCGGCACCTCGCGCCTGTTCGAGGAGAACAAGGCCCCCACCTACGTTTTCCGTACCGGCCTCGATGCCGCCATCGACAACATCGGCGCCGCGCGCTATCTCATCGATACCGGGCGCAAGCTCGAGTCCGTGGCCAGCATCCAGCAGAACTACGCCTGGGGCCACGACTCCTGGGGCGACTTCTCGGCTGCCATCAAGCAGCTCAAGCCCGGCGTCAAGGTCACCACCGAGCAGTTGCCCAAGCTCTTCCAGGGCCAGTACGGTGCCGAGATTTCCGCGCTCAGCGTCAGCAAGCCCGACGTGATCCACAGCAGCTTCTGGGGCGGCGACATGGAAGCCTTCGTGCTCCAGGGCAACGCCCGCGGCCTGTTCGACAAGCGTACGGCCGTCCTGACCTGTGGCGAGTCCGCACTCGACCGTTTCAAGGGCCAGGCGCCCAATGGCCTGGTGATCGGTGCGCGTGGTCCTTTCGGTGCCTTCGCGCCGGAAAACACGCTGAGCACCTGGTTCCGCACCGCTTATCGCAGCAGCGCGGAAATGGACCCGACCTATCCTGCATTCAAGATGGCACAGGCCATCCTGGGTCTGAAAGCAGCTGTGGAAAAGGCAGCGGGCAAGCCCGGCGTCATTCCGGCCAAGGAAGACGTGGCCCGCAGCTTCAAGGGTCTGACCTTCGAGTCCGTGTCGGGCACCGTGCGCATGGCGCGTGCCAACGGTCATCAGGCGCTGCAGGGCATTGCCTACGGCGAATACAAGTTCGATGCAAAGTCGGACAAGGCCACGATTGCCAACGTGAAATCCTACAGCGGCGAATGCGTGACCCCGCCGGACGGCACCACTGCAGCCGACTGGATCAAGGCCGGCTTCCCCGGTGCGCAGTGTAACTAAGCCTGCGTGACCTGCCCTGGCGGAGCGATTCCGCCGGGGCCTCCTTTCCGTGTTTTCCCCTCTCTCATCGGAGCAATGAGCATGACGACGCTCTATGCAATTCTGATCGACGGGATGATCTACGCCTCATGGTTGTTCATGGTGGCGGCGGGTCTGACCGTGATCTACGGGGTGATGCGCATCCTGAACATGGCCCATGGCAGCTTCTACTCCATCGGTGCCTATACGGGTGCATCCCTCGTTGGCTGGTATTTCTCCGGCGCAGAAGGTGCGCCCTACTGGAGCTATGCCTTGTTGCTGGGTGCCGCGCTGGTGTCTGGCGCGGTGGTGGGTCTGCTGATCGAGCAGGGCCTGCTGCAGTTCATGTACAAGCGCGACGAGATCCTGATGGTGATCGTCACCTATGCCCTGCTGCTGATTCTGGAAGATGCCACCAAGCTCATCTTCGGCGTCGACCCCTATTTCACCTTCCAGCCCTACAGCCTGCTCGGCCGCAGCGAGATCGGTGAGCTGACCTTCGCCAATTACGACCTCGCACTGATCGCCGTTTCGGCCGTGATCGGTGCCGCCTGCTGGCTCACGCTGAACCGGACCCACACCGGAAAAGTCCTGCGTGCGGTGATTCAGGATCGCGAGATCGCAATCGCCATGGGCGTGAACGTGAAGTTGATGTTCGCCGCAACCTTCGTGGTCGGTACCACGCTGGGTGCGATCGCCGGCGCACTGACCGCACCTGCAATCTCGGTGTCTCCCGGTATCGGCGTCGAAGTGATCGTGCTGGCGTTTGCCGTCGTCGTGGTCGGCGGTCTGGGCAGTATCGAAGGTGCGATCGTCGGCGCCCTGCTGGTCGGGATCACCCGTGCAGCAGCAGTGCACCTCGCACCACAAATTGAACTGTTCGTGATCTACGGCGTTATGGCCCTGGTGCTCGCGGTGCGGCCACAAGGCCTTTTCGGACGCGATCTGGCGAGGAAAATCTGATGTTAAAACTCGATAAAACGGAAATCTGGCTGCTCGTGTCGGCACTCGTGCTGGTTGCGTCCGCCTTCCTGCTGCCGAGCTGGCTGACCTTCATCCTGACGCTGGCCCTGGCCAAAGCACTGGTGGTGCAGGGCGTCGTGATCCAGATGCGTGCCGGTCTGGTCTCTTTCGGACAAGGGCTCTTCTTCTGCATCGGTGGCTACAGCGTCGGCATGGGCGGAGCCTTTCTCGGCATCCACGATGCTTTCGTGCTGATCGGCCTCGGGGTTGCAGCTTCAGTGGGCGTGGCCGCGATCCTCGGCTTGCTGATGACCCGTTATCGCGACATCTTCTTCGCCATGCTCTCGCTGGCGCTGTCGATGATCCTGTACGGTCTCATCGTCAAGAACCAGGCTCTCGGATCGACCGACGGTTTCAACGTCCATGACGTCACCTTCCTCGGCTGGATGCCTGCAGGCGAAGATCAGAAACTGGTCATCTTCATGCTCACGGTCCTCGTGGCCGGCGGTATCGCGATCGCGCTCAACCGCTACATGAAATCGGGACTGGGCGGAGTCAACGAGGCCATCAAGGAAAACGAGATCCGGGTCGAGTTCCTCGGCCTCTCCCCGCGCTGGATCCTGTACGCCAATTACCTTTTCGCCGCCGGCATCTCCGCCGTAGGTGGCGCATTCACTGCGCTCGCCACCGGCCATGTCGACCCCGAAATGGCGTTCTGGACCACCTCGGGCGAGTTCGTCTTCATCGCCCTGCTCGGCGGCACTTCACATGTGGCCGCCCCCTTCATCGCCGCCGTGCTGTTCGCACTGGTACGCACCTATGCGCTCGAACTGGCTCCGCATTCGTGGCAGATGATCCTTGGCTTCGTGCTGCTCGCCATCATCGTCTTCCTGCCCAAGGGCCTGTGGAGTCTGGTCGCCGAGAAACGGAGGGCTGCGGCATGAGCATCATTCTCGAAACCCGTGGCCTGAATCGCAGCTTTGGCGCGGTGACGGCTGCACGTGACCTCAATGTGCAGATCGAATCCGGCGAGGTTGTCGGCGTCATCGGCTCCAACGGCGCCGGCAAGACCACCTTCATCAACATGGTGACCGGCTATCTGCCGCCTTCGTCGGGCGAGATCCTGTTCGAAGGCAAGTCCATCGTCGGCAAGAGCACACGCGAGATCATCCGCAAGGGTATGACGCGCTCCTTTCAGGTGGCGCAGCTCTTTCCCGAAATGACCGTGCTCGACAACCTGCTGATTGCGCTCGTCGCGGCAGAGGGACCACGACCGTCCTTCTTCAGCGGCCTTCGCAGCAAGTCCCGGGTCGCAAGGGCCGACGAGATCCTTGAGGAATTCGCCGTTCAGCAGTACCGCGACGCCATCGTCAGTGCTGTACCTCAGGGCGCACGCAAGCTGATCGACATCGCCATGGCCCTGATCGGCAAGCCCCGCATGCTGCTGCTCGACGAACCCACCAGCGGCGTCAGCGTGGAAGAGAAGTTTCCGCTGATGGACACGGTGATGCTTGCGGTTCGGCGCCACAAGGTGACGGTGCTTTTCGTCGAACACGACATGGAGATCGTCGAGCGCTACGTCTCGCGCGTACTCGCGTTCTACAGCGGCGAAATCATCAGCGATGGCGCGCCCGCCAAGGTGTTTGGCGATGCCAAGGTGCAGGAACTCGTCATCGGTCACGGCCACGGTCGCAAGACCGAAGAAAAAGAGAGGAGCGCGGCATGACGCTGAATATCAGGGGACTCAACGTGTCCATCGACAGCATTCCCATCCTGCGCGACGTTGCGATGGAAGTGCCCAAAGGCGCCATGATTGGCCTGATCGGACGCAACGGCGCGGGCAAGACCACGCTGATGCGCAGCATCATGGGCCTGCTGCCCATCGAGTCCGGCGCCATCCGCATCCACGACCAGGACATGAGCAAGGTGGCCGGTTACAAGCGCGCCGGACTCGGCGTGAGCTATCTCCCGGAAGACCGCCGCCTGATCCCGCAGCTCACCGTGGAAGAAAACATCCTGATGCCGGCCTGGGCAAACGGGATCAAGGATGCGCCTCAGCGCCTGGCATGGATCTACGAGCTGATGCCCGAAGTGGCGGAGTTCCGGGATCGCCGCGCGCTGCAGCTCAGTGGTGGCCAGCAGAAGCTGGTAGCCCTGGCGCGCGCACTGATGCCCGGAAGACGCCTGCTGTTGCTGGACGAACCCTTCGAAGGCGTCGCGCCGGTGCTCTCGCGCCGCCTGACCGAAGTCATCGCAAGCCTGGGCAACGAAGGCTTGTCCGTGGTGCTTTCCGAATCCGACGACGTCCATTCTGCCGACCTCGTCGACCGCAGTTATCGCATCGAACGCGGTGTGGTCGAAGCCGCCTGATTCCGCCTCAAGGAGAAAAGAATGACGAATTTCGTGTTTGAAACCACGCCCCGGATTGTGTGCGAAACAGGCGCTGCAGCGCGTCTTGGCGATCTGGCAAGGGAGCTCGGCATGCGTCACGCGATGATCGTGACCGATCGCGGTCTGATCGAGGCCGGCGTGCTGAATTCTGCACTCGAAGGCTTCAAGTCGGCCGGCGTTGCCACCACCGTATTCACCGACGTGCTGGCCGATCCGCCGGAAGAGTCGGTGCTGAGCGCAACCGAGGCCGCCCGCGCCGCCGGGGCAGACGGCATCATCGGCTTTGGCGGCGGCAGCTCGATGGACACCGCAAAGCTCGTTGCCCTGCTCGCAGGCGCACCGCAGGCCTTGACCGAAGTCTATGGCATCGGGCTTGCCCGCGGTCCGCGCCTGCCGCTGATCCAGGTACCGACCACGGCCGGTACCGGCTCGGAAGTCACGCCAATCGCCATTGTGACCACCCCGACGCAGGAGAAGAAAGGCGTCGTATCGCCCATTCTCTACCCCGACATCGCCGTGCTCGACGGCACGCTGACCGTCGGTCTGCCGGCGCGGGTCACCGCCATGACGGGCATCGACGCAATGGTGCATGCGATCGAGGCCTATACCTCGCGCCACAAGAAGAACCCGCTGTCGGACAGTCTTGCAGTGAAGGCGCTGGAACTCCTCTATACCAATATCCGCAAGGTGATCGCCGACGGCAGCGACCTGCCCGCGCGCTCGGCGATGCTGCAAGGCTCGCTGCTGGCAGGCATGGCCTTCGCCAACGCACCGGTTGCAGCGGTGCACGCCCTGGCCTACCCGCTGGGCGGGCATTATCACGTGCCACACGGCCTGAGCAATGCGCTGGTACTGTCACCCGTGCTGGCCTTCAACCGCAGCGCGGCGGAAACGCCCTACGCCGAACTGGCGCAGGTCATCCTGCCCCAGCGCAGCTTTGCCAACGCCGCAGAAGCGGCCGACGCCTTCATCGAGGCCATGCGCACCCTGGTCGCCGAAATGCCGTTCGAGCAACGCCTGAGCGAAGTCGGTGTCGGTGCCGATGACCTCGACATGCTCGCACGCGACGTCATGAACATTCAGCGCCTGTTGATCAATAATCCGCGCGACGTGACCGAAGCGGATGCACGCGCGATCTACGCCTCGGTACTGTAAGGATTCGCCAATATGTCATCAAAGGAAGAAACCCGCGCCGCCTACCCGCATATTCAGGCGATCACCACGCGCTGGATGGACAACGACGTTTATGGTCACGTGAATAACGTCCAGTATTACAGTTACTTCGACACCGTCGTAAATCAGTGGCTGATCGAGCGCGGACTGCTCGATTTCCAGAACAGCGAGGTGATCGGTCTTGTGATCGAAACTTCTTGCGCCTACTTCAGCCCAATTGCCTTTCCTGACGTGGTTCAGGCGGGCCTGCGCGTTGCCCGCATCGGCAACAGCAGCATTCGTTACGAAGTCGGCCTGTTCCGCAATGACGAAGACACGGTTTCAGCCGCCGGTCACTTCATCCATGTATATGTCGATCGCAAAACCAACCGACCGGTGCGCGTACCCGATGCAATGCGTGAAGCACTGGCCGAAATCCAGTCAATCCAGACCAATAACTGACATCCAAGAGGAAAGAACACAATGACACTCGCACTCAAAGACCCGAGCCTGCTTCGTTCCAGCTGCTACATCGACGGCGAATGGGTCGCCGCCGACGCCGGCGCCACCATTACCGTCACCAACCCCGCCACCGGCGAGACCGTCGGCACCGTGCCCAAGATGGGCCAGGCCGAAACCCGCCGCGCCATCGAAGCGGCCAATGCCGCATGGCCCGCATGGCGCAGCCTCACCGCCGGCGCGCGCTCGAAGATCCTGCGCCGCTGGTTCGAGCTGCTGCTTGAGCACCAGGACGACCTCGCCGTGCTGATGACCTCCGAGCAGGGCAAGTCGCTCACCGAGGCCAAGGGCGAGATCGGCTATGCCGCCTCCTTCATCGAGTGGTTTGCCGAAGAGGGCAAGCGCATCTACGGTGATGTGATCCCCGGCCATCAGCCCGACAAGCGCATCGTCGTCACCAAGGAGCCGATCGGCGTATGCGCCGCGATCACGCCGTGGAACTTCCCTTCCGCGATGATCACGCGCAAGGCCGGACCGGCGCTGGCCGCCGGCTGCACCATGGTGCTCAAGCCCGCCAGCCAGACCCCGCTGTCCGCACTGGCGCTGGCCGTGCTCGCCGAGCGCGCCGGCATCCCGAAGGGCGTGTTCAGCGTGGTCACCGGCTCGGCCGGCGAGATCGGCGGCGAACTCACCGCCAACCCCATCGTGCGCAAGCTCACCTTTACCGGCTCCACCGAGATCGGCATCAAGCTCGCCGCCCAGTGTGCGCCCACGATCAAGAAGCTCTCGCTCGAGCTCGGCGGCAACGCGCCCTTCATCGTCTTTGACGACGCCGACCTCGACGCCGCCGTCGAAGGGGCGCTCGCCTCCAAGTACCGCAACAGCGGCCAGACCTGCGTGTGCGCCAACCGCCTGCTGGTGCAGGACGGCGTGTATGACGCCTTCGCCGAGAAGCTCGCCGCCGCCGTGGCCAAGCTCAAGGTTGGCAACGGGCTGGAGGCCGGCACCACCCAGGGCCCGCTGATCGACATGAACGCGGTCGAGAAAGTCGAAGAGCACATCGCCGACGCACTGTCCAAGGGCGCACGCCTGATGACCGGCGGCAAGCGCCATGCGCTCGGCCACACCTTCTTCGAGCCCACCATCCTCGCCGACGTCACACCCGAGATGAAAGTGGCGAAGGAAGAAACCTTCGGCCCCGTCGCCCCGCTGTTCCGCTTCACCGACGAGGCCGAAGCCATCCGCATGGCCAACGACACCGAGTTCGGCCTCGCCGCCTATTTCTACGCCGCCGGCATGAACCGCGTGTGGCGCGTCTCCGGTGCCCTTGAGTACGGCATCGTCGGCATCAACACCGGGATCATCTCCACCGAAGTCGCCCCTTTCGGCGGCGTGAAGTCCTCCGGTCTCGGACGCGAAGGTTCCAAGTACGGCATCGAGGATTACCTCGAAATCAAATACCTGTGCATGGGCGGCGTGCAGTAAG
>SWCC01004757.1_pt1 | contig 206391 bp, 205 predicted proteins | sample 4692971 | NCBI WGS metagenome assembly SWCC01 (sample SAMN10267277, study PRJNA491770) | bioreactor metagenome | isolation source: DHS bioreactor inoculated with subseafloor sediment | place: Japan: off Shimokita Peninsula | collected 2006-08
GTGCTGCTGCGCGGCACCAAGCGTGAAGACGTCGAGCGTGGCCAGGTGCTGTGCAAGCCGGGTTCGATCAAGCCGCACACCCACTTCACGGGTGAAGTGTATGTTCTGTCGAAGGAAGAGGGCGGTCGTCACACCCCGTTCTTCGCGAACTACCGTCCGCAGTTCTACTTCCGTACCACGGACGTGACCGGTTCGATCACGCTGCCGGAAGGCACCGAGATGGTCATGCCGGGCGACAACGTGTCGATCACCGTCAAGCTGATCGCCCCGATCGCCATGGAAGAAGGTCTGCGCTTCGCAATCCGCGAAGGTGGCCGTACTGTTGGCGCCGGTGTCGTCGCCAAGATCATCGAGTAACATCAAAACTGCGCGGGGCCACAGGGCTCCGCGCATTCGCTCTTTGGGAACAAAATCATGCAAAGCCAGAAAATCCGCATCCGCCTGAAAGCTTTCGACTACCGCCTGATCGATCAGTCGGCACTCGAGATCGTTGACACCGCCAAGCGCACCGGCGCTGTCGTCCGTGGCCCCGTGCCGCTGCCGACGCGCATCGAGCGTTTTGACCTGCTGCGCTCGCCGCACGTCAACAAGGCGTCGCGCGACCAGATGGAAATCCGTACTCACCAGCGCCTGATGGACATCGTGGATCCGACCGACAAGACGGTTGATGCACTGATGAAGCTGGATCTGCCGGCTGGTGTGGATGTAGAGATCAAGCTGCAGTAATAAACGCGCTTGCATTTATTTCGATAGGGCCGGTATAATCCGGCCCTTGTGCCTTTTGGTGCAATTTATTTGTTCGACCCCCGGTCAATCGAAACCGGGAATCAGGAGAAAAAAATGAGTCTAGGCCTTGTAGGGCGCAAGGTCGGCATGACTCGCATCTTTGCTGAGGATGGCAGGACCATCCCGGTGACGGTGCTTGACGTGTCCGACAACCGTGTGTCCCAGATCAAGACGCCTGAAACCGACGGCTATGCCGCGGTCCAGGTCGCTGTAGGTAAGCGTCGCGCCAGTCGCGTCGTAAAATCGCTCGCCGGGCATCTCGCCAAGGCGGGTGTTGAGCCCTGCCGCATTCTGCGCGAGTTCCGCGTTGATGCCGAGCAAGTCTCCGGCTTCAAGGCTGGTGACGCTGTCGGTGCTGATCTTTTCGCTGTTGGCCAGAAGGTCGACGTGACGGGTGTCACCATCGGTAAGGGTTTCTCCGGTGTTCAGAAGCGTCACAACTTCGCATCGAACCGCGCGTCGCACGGTAACTCCGTGTCGCACAATTCGCCGGGCTCGATCGGTATGGCGCAGGACCCGGGTCGTGTGTTTCCTGGTAAGCGCATGGCTGGTCAATACGGCAACGTTCAGCGCACCACGCAAGGTCTCGAGATCGTGCGCGTTGATGTCGAACGTCAACTGCTCCTGATCAAGGGCGCGGTGCCGGGCTCCAAGGGTGGCGACGTAGTCGTTCGTCCCGCGGTCAAGGCTTGAGGGGCGATTACGCAATGGAACTGAAACTATTGAATGATCAGGGTCAGGCTGCGTCGACGCTGCAGGCGTCTGACGTGCTGTTTGGCCGTGAATACAACGAAGCGCTGATTCACCAGCTCGTGACCGCCTATCAGGCGAATGCACGTTCGGGTAATCGTGCCCAGAAGGGTCGTGCCGAGGTTAACAAATCGACGCGCAAGCCTTTCCGTCAGAAAGGTACGGGTAACGCTCGTGCCGGTATGGCGTCCAGCCCGCTCTGGCGTGGCGGCGGCAAGATCTTCCCGAACTCGCCCGACGAGAACTTCTCGCAGAAGGTTAACCGCAAGATGTATCGCGCCGGTGTTGCCGCGATTCTCTCGCAGCTGGCTCGCGAAGACCGTCTTGCTGTGGTCGAGGATTTCAGCGTTGAGGCGCCGAAGACCCGCATGCTGGTTCAGAAGCTCAAGGGTATGGGTCTGGACTCCGTGCTGGTGATCACCGATGGCCTGGACGAGAACCTGTTCTTGTCTTCGCGCAACCTGAATCAGGTGCTGGTGCTCGACGTTCACGAGGCCGATCCGGTTTCGCTGGTGCGTTTCCCGAAGGTGCTGGTCACCAAGGGTGCGCTGGCAAAGATGGAGGAATCGTGGCAATGAGCGCTATTACTCAGGAACGTCTGCTGCAGGTGTTGCTCGCCCCTCAGATCTCCGAAAAGGCGACCTATGTCGCCGACAAGAACGAGCAGGTGGTGTTCAAGGTCGCGTCTGACGCAACCAAGCCCGAAGTGAAGGCGGCTGTTGAGCTGCTGTTCAAGGTGCAGGTTGAGTCGGTTCAGGTCCTGAACGTCAAGGGCAAGGTCAAGCGTTCGGGTCGCACCGTCGGCCGTCGCAAAGACTGGAAGAAGGCCTTCGTTTGCCTCAAGCCCGGCCAGGAAATCAACTTTGCGGCTGGGGAGTAATCAATTATGGCACTGGTAAAACTCAAGCCTACCTCCGCCGGCCGTCGTTCGATGGTCAAGGTGGTCAACGCCGACCTCTACAAGGGCCGTCCTTTCGACGGTCTGCTCGAGAAGAAGAGCAGCAAGGCCGGTCGTAACAACACGGGTCGCATCACGGTGCGTCACCAGGGGGGTGGTCACAAGCAGCACTACCGCGTCATCGATTTCCGTCGCAACAAGGACGGCGTCGTTGCCAAGGTTGAGCGCATCGAGTACGACCCGAACCGTTCGGCAAACATCGCACTGCTGTGCTACGCCGATGGCGAGCGTCGTTACATCATCGCTCCGCGCGGTGTGGTCGTCGGCCAGCAGGTTGTGAGTGGCGTCGAAGCGCCGATCAAGGCCGGTAACGCGCTGCCGATCCGGAACATTCCGGTCGGTTCCACCATTCACTGTGTGGAAATGATGCCTGGCAAGGGTGCGCAGATGGCGCGCGCTGCCGGTACGTCGGTTCAGCTGCTGGCGCGTGAGGGCGTTTACGCTCAGCTGCGTCTGCGCTCGGGCGAGATTCGTCGTGTTCACGTCGAATGTCGTGCCACGATCGGCGAAGTCGGTAACGAAGAGCACAGCCTGCGCAAGATCGGCAAGGCGGGTGCAAACCGCTGGCGTGGTATCCGCCCGACGGTTCGTGGTGTTGCCATGAACCCGGTGGATCACCCGCATGGTGGTGGTGAAGGTCGTACCGGCGAAGGTCGCGTTTCGGTCAGCCCGTGGGGCACGCCTGCTAAGGGTTACCGTACCCGTAGCAACAAGCGTACCGACACGATGATCGTGCAGCGTCGTCACAAGCGTTAAGGGGTAACAGATGGCACGTTCTATTAAGAAAGGCCCGTTCATCGACGCGCACCTTCTGAAGAAGGTCGACGCCGCACGGGCGAGCAACGACAAGCGTCCGGTCAAGACCTGGTCGCGTCGTTCCACCGTCCTGCCCGACTTTGTCGGCCTGACGATTGCAGTCCATAACGGTCGTCAGCACATCCCGGTCTACGTGTCCGAGAACATGGTCGGCCACAAGCTGGGCGAGTTTGCTCTGACGCGTACCTTCAAGGGCCACGCTGCGAGCAAGAAGGCTAAGAGGTAATCATGGAAACCAAAGCAATTCTCCGTGGTGTGCGCCTCTCAGCGCAGAAAGGCCGCCTCGTGGCCGATCTGGTTCGCGGTCGTTCCGTTGATCAGGCTCTGAATGTTCTGGCTTTTTCGCCGAAAAAGGGCGCAAAGATCATTCGCAAGGTTGTCGAATCGGCAATTGCGAACGCCGAGCACAATGACGGCGCCGATATCGATGCGCTGAAGGTCAAAACGATTCATGTGGAAGAGGGCACCACCCTCAAGCGCTTCACGGCGCGTGCGAAAGGGCGCGGAAATCGTATTTCCAAGCCTACCTGCCACATTTACGTGACCGTCGGCGAGTAAGGAGGATATATGGGTCAGAAAATACATCCCACCGGATTCCGCCTCGCCGTTACGCGTGACTGGACTTCCCGCTGGTACGCATCGAGCCAGGACTTCTCGAAAATGCTTCAGGAAGATCTGAAGGTTCGGGATTACCTGAAGAAGCGCCTTTCGCACGCGTCCGTTGCGCGTGTGGTCATCGAGCGTCCCGCCAAGAATGCACGCATCACGCTGTACAGCGCGCGTCCGGGTGTGGTCATCGGCAAGAAGGGCGAAGACATCGAAGCACTCAAGCGCGATCTGCAGCAGATCGTCGGTGTGCCGGTGCATGTGAACATCGAAGAAGTTCGCAAGCCCGAGATCGATGCCAAGCTGATCGCCGACTCGATCGCTCAGCAGCTCGAGAAGCGCATCATGTTCCGTCGCGCCATGAAGCGTGCGATGCAGAATGCAATGCGCCTTGGTGCCCAGGGCATCAAGATCATGAGTGCCGGTCGTCTGAATGGCGCCGAGATCGCGCGTACCGAGTGGTACCGTGAAGGTCGTGTGCCGCTGCACACCCTGCGTGCAAACATCGATTACGGTGTTTCCGAAGCCAAGACCACGTACGGCATCATCGGTATCAAGGTCTGGGTTTACAAGGGCGAGATGCTTGGTCGCAACGAGCAGCCGGTGGTCGCAGAACCCGAAGCCGATAACCGCCGTGGCCGCCGTGGCGCGCCCCGTGATGGTGAAGGCCGTCCGGGTCGTCGTCCCGCTCGCCGCGAAGATAGCAGGAGTGAATGATGCTGCAGCCGTCGAGAAGAAAGTATCGTAAGGAGCAGAAAGGCCGCAACACGGGTGTTGCCACCCGTGGTGCCAAGGTCAGCTTCGGTGACTTCGGTCTGAAGGCAGTCGGGCGTGGTCGCCTGACCGCTCGTCAGATTGAAGCGGCGCGTCGTGCAATGACGCGTCACATCAAGCGTGGTGGCCGGATCTGGATCCGCATTTTCCCGGACAAGCCGATTTCGCGTAAGCCGGCTGAAGTTCGAATGGGTAACGGTAAGGGCAATCCCGAGTACTGGGTCGCAGAGATTCAGCCGGGCAAGGTGCTCTACGAAATGGATGGTGTTGACGAAGCGCTCGCGCGTGAAGCTTTCCGGCTTGCCGCCGCCAAGCTTCCGCTTGAGACCGTATTTGTGACCCGTCAGTTGGGGCAAGCATGAAAGCGAGTGAACTCCGCGCCAAGAGCGCAGATGAATTGAACCAGGAGTTGCTCGAGCTGTTGAAAGCGCAGTTTTCCCTGCGCATGCAACTTGCAACACAGCAGCTTGGCAACACGAGCCAAATGGGTAAGGTGCGTCGCGACATCGCGCGTGTCCGTACGCTCCTTCGCGAAAAGGCGGGTGCATAATGAGCGAGCAAGCAGAAAAGGTTCGCCGCGCCCTCGTTGGGCGTGTCGTGAGCGACAAGATGGACAAGACGGTAACCGTTCTGGTCGAGCGCCGGGTCAAGCACCCGCTGTACGGCAAGATCATTACCCGTTCTGCCAAGTACCACGCGCATGTTGAAAATGGCGCTGCAACGCAGGGTGACCTCGTCGAAATCGAAGAGTGTCGTCCGATGTCGCGGACCAAAACCTGGCGTGTAACGCAAGTGCTCGAAAAGGCACGTGTGATCTGATCAGGTTGGTTTGCAATTTTTGCAAGAACAGCTTGGCGCTCCGGTGCCAAGCTGTTATACTTTCAAATCTTGCTCCGGGATTCGTCGGGGCATCCTACCCTGACGGGTTCCAATACTGACCGCGCTGCGGGATAAGTTGGAGATAAATTCATGATTCAAATGCAGTCCAGGCTCGATGTAGCCGACAACACTGGCGCGCGCTCGGTGATGTGCATCAAGGTACTCGGCGGTTCAAGACGTCGTTATGCCGGCATCGGTGACATTATCAAGGTCACCGTCAAGGATGCTGCACCCCGTGGTCGTGTCAAGAAGGGTGATGTATACAACGCGGTTGTTGTGCGTACCGCCAAGGGTGTCCGTCGTCCGGATGGCTCCCTGGTCAAGTTCGACAACAATGCTGCTGTGCTTTTGAATAACAAGCTCGAGCCCATCGGCACCCGTATCTTTGGGCCCGTGACGCGTGAGCTGCGCTCCGAGCGGTTCATGAAGATCGTCTCGCTGGCGCCCGAAGTGCTCTGAGGAGTCGATGAGATGAACAAGATCCGCAAGGGTGATGAAGTTGTGGTGCTGACGGGTAAAGACCGTGGGCGCCGTGGCTCGGTGCTCCGTCGTGTAGATGACGAGCGTCTGGTGGTTGAGGGTGTGAACCGGGTGAAGAAGCATGTTCGCCCGAATCCCCTCAAGGGTGAGGTCGGTGGCATTGTCGAGAAAGAAATGCCGATCCATGTTTCGAACATCGCGCTGTTCAATCCCGCGTCGCAGAAAGCTGATCGCGTCGGGATCAAGGTGCTTGAGGATGGCCGCAAGGCACGCTTCTTCAAGTCGAATGGCGAGCTGGTGGATGCGTAAGGAGTGACAATGGCTCGCTTGCAACAAGTTTATAAGGACGCTGTAGTGCCCGAGCTGCTCAAGCAGTTTGGCTACAAGTCCGTCATGGAAGTGCCGCGCATCACCAAGATCACCCTGAACATGGGTGTGGGTGAAGCTGTTGGTGACAAGAAAGTGCTCGAGCACGCAATCGGCGACATGACCAAGATTGCTGGTCAGAAGCCGGTGGCGACGAAAGCTCGCAAATCGATTGCCGGCTTCAAGATTCGTGACGGCTATCCGATTGGCTGCATGGTCACCCTGCGCGGTCCGAAGATGTACGAATTCCTCGATCGACTGGTGACCATCGCGTTGCCGCGCGTTCGTGACTTCCGTGGTATCGCTGCCAAGGGCTTTGATGGCCGCGGCAACTACAACCTCGGTGTCAAAGAGCAGATCATCTTCCCGGAAATCGAGTACGACAAGATCGACGCGCTGCGCGGGATGAACATCAGCATCACGACGACGGCTAAGAATGACCAGGAAGCGCGTGCGCTGCTGGGTGCATTCAAGTTCCCGTTCAAGAATTGAGGGTGATATGGCGAAACTGGCTCTGATCAATCGTGAAGAAAAGCGCCGCAAGACGGTGGAGAAGTACGCCGCCAAGCGTGCTGCGCTCAACGCACAGATCAACGATATGAAGCTGCCGGAAGAAGAGCGCATGTCCGCTCGTCTCGCGCTGCAGCAGCTGCCGCGCAATTCGAGTCCTTCGCGTGGTCGTAACCGCTGCGCTCTGACGGGTCGTCCGCGTGGCGTTTTCCGCAAGTTTGGTCTGTGTCGTAACAAGCTGCGTGAAATTGCTTTCCGCGGTGAAGTGCCCGGCATGACCAAGGCGAGCTGGTAAGGAGAATAAAAGATGAGTATGTCCGATCCGATCGCCGACATGCTGACGCGTATTCGCAATGGGCAGCAGGCCCAGAAAGCGAACGTGAGCATGCCCTCGTCGAAGCTTAAGGTCGCAATCGCCAAGGTTCTTCAGGACGAAGGCTATATCGACGGTTACGTCGTGCATGACGCAGACGGCAAGGCGCAACTTGAAGTTGCGCTGAAGTATTACGCCGGTCGTCCGGTTATCGAGCGCATTGACCGCGTCAGCCGTCCCGGCCTCCGCGTGTACAAGGGTAGCGAAGATCTGCCGCGCGTGATGAATGGTCTGGGTGTCGCCATCGTGTCGACGCCCCGTGGTGTGATGACCGATCGTGCAGCCCGCTCCAGCCGGGTTGGCGGTGAAGTCATCTGCCTCGTGGCCTAAAGGGGGATTTCATGTCTCGTGTAGCTAAGAATCCGGTCGCAATTCCGAGTGGTGTCGAGGTTACGATCTCGGCAGCCGAAATCGCGGTCAAGGGGCCGCTCGGTGTCATCCGCCAGGCGCTCAGCTCGGCAGTGACGGTCGAGCGCGATGGCGACAACCTCGTGTGCAAGGCGCGCGAAGGTGTCGTCAATGCTGGCGCCATGTCCGGAACCGTGCGTTCGTTGGTGAACAACATGGTTACCGGCGTGACGAAGGGCTTCGAGCGCAAGCTCAACCTGGTCGGCGTTGGTTATCGCGCGCAGGCTCAGGGCGACAAGTTGAATCTCTCGCTGGGTTTCTCCCACCCCGTCGTGCACCAGTTGCCCGCCGGCGTGAAGGCTGAAACTCCCACTCAAACCGAGATCGTGATCAAGGGTATCGACAAGCAGCAAGTCGGTCAGGTCGCGGCCGAGGTGCGGGCATACCGCGCTCCCGAACCCTACAAGGGCAAGGGCGTCCGTTATTCGGACGAAGTGGTTGTGCTCAAGGAAACCAAGAAGAAGTAAGGCGGTTCGTCATGAACAGAAAAGAAACTCGTCTTCGCCGTGCGCGTAAAACTCGCGCCAAGCTCGCGGAGCTCAAGGCGGTGCGCCTCACCGTGTTCCGTTCCAATGCGCACATGTATGCCCAGGTGATTTCCGGCTGCGGCTCCCGCGTACTCGCGGCTGCCTCCACCGTCGAACCTGCGGTTCGTGCCGAGCTTGCCAATGGCGGCAACAAACAAGCAGCTGCAGTGGTCGGCAAGTTGATTGCCGAGCGCGCCAAGGCTGCCGGGATCGAGACGGTTGCGTTTGACCGCTCGGGCTTCCTCTATCACGGCCGCGTCAAGACGTTGGCTGAGGCTGCCCGCGAAGGCGGCCTTAAGTTCTAAGCGAGGATTCGAATGGCTAAGCAGCAAACCAAGCGCCCGCAAGCCTCCGAGGAGCGCGACGACGGCATGCGCGAAAAGATGGTCGCGATCAATCGCGTTACCAAGGTTGTGAAGGGTGGCCGTATTCTCGGCTTCGCTGCACTGACCGTGGTGGGCGATGGCGATGGCGGCATCGGTATGGGCAAGGGCAAGTCCCGTGAAGTTCCGGTGGCAGTTCAGAAGGCGATGGACGAAGCCCGTCGCAAGCTGGCTAAGGTGTCGCTCAAGAACGGTACGCTTCAGCATACCGTGATCGGCAAGCACGGCGCCGCCTCGGTGCTCATGCAGCCGGCTCCTGGCGGTACCGGCATCATTGCCGGTGGTCCGATGCGCGCTGTGTTCGAGGTGATGGGCGTTACCGACATCATCTGCAAGTGCATCGGTTCGACCAACCCGTACAACGTGGTGCGTGCCACGATCAACGGGCTGATGGCGATCAACACCCCGTCGGAGATTGCAGCCAAGCGCGGCAAGACCGTCGAAGAGATTCTGGGGTAAGCGATGACCGACAAGAAAATCAAGGTCACGCTTGTGAAAAGCGTGATCGGAACCAAGCAATCGCACCGCGCGACGGTTCGTGGTCTGGGCCTTCGTCGCCTGAACCACTGCGTCGAGTTGATCGATACGCCGGAAGTTCGCGGCATGATCAACAAGGTGTCCTATCTGGTTAAGTACGAGGCTTGATATGCGCCTGAATACGATTAAACCGGGCGCTGGCTCGAAGTCTGCAGCCAAGCGCGTAGGTCGTGGTATCGGTAGCGGCCTGGGCAAGACCTGCGGCCGTGGTCACAAGGGACAGAAGTCCCGTGCCGGCGGTTTCCACAAGGTTGGCTTCGAGGGCGGTCAGATGCCCCTGCAGCGCCGCCTGCCGAAGCGTGGCTTTGTCTCGCTGACGCGTGCTCGCAATGCTGAAGTCCGCCTGTCCGAACTGGCTGCTCTGCCGGTCGAGGAAGTGGATCTGCTGGTATTGATGCAGGCTGGAATCGTTCCGGCTGACTCGCTTTCGGCAAAGGTTGTTCTGTCGGGCGAAATCAGCAAGAAAGTGATCCTTCGGGGCGTTGGTGCTACTCGTGGCGCACGCGCTGCCATCGAGGCCGCCGGCGGTTCCGTCTCGGCTGAGTAAGCAAAGGTACGATTGTGGCCAAACCAGCTGCCGCGGTAGGGAATCCCGGGCGTTTTGGCGATCTCAAGAACCGACTGCTGTTTTTGCTCGGTGCCTTGATTGTTTATCGCCTCGGCGCTCACATTCCCGTTCCCGGAATCGATCCCGAACGGCTTGCGGAGTTGTTCCAGTCGCAAGCCGGCGGAATCCTTGGGGTCTTCAACCTTTTTTCTGGCGGGGCGCTGTCGCGCTTCACGATCTTCGCGCTGGGGATCATGCCTTACATTTCCGCGTCCATCATCATGCAGTTGATGACGGTGGCAGTGCCTCACTTCGAGGCCCTGAAGAAGGAAGGTGAGGCTGGCCGGCGCAAGATCACCCAGTACACGCGTTACGGTACCCTGGTGCTGGCATTAGCGCAGTCCCTCGGGATTGCAATGGCGCTCGAAGGGCAGGCCGGGCTGGTGCTCGATCCGGGACTGACGTTCCGGCTGGTGAGCGTAGCGACTCTGGTCACGGGAACGATGTTCCTGATGTGGCTGGGTGAGCAGATCACCGAGCGTGGCATTGGCAACGGCATTTCCATCATCATCTTTGCCGGTATTGCTGCAGGTTTGCCTAGCGCGATTGGCGGGTTGTTCGAACTGGTTCGTACCGGTGCGATGCATCCTTTCACTGCGTTGCTGATCTGTGTGCTGGTAGTGGTGGTGACAGGGTTTGTGGTCTTTGTCGAACGAGGACAACGAAAGATCCTGGTGAATTACGCAAAGCGTCAGGTCGGCAACAAGGTGTACGGTGGGCAGAGCTCCCATCTTCCGCTGAAGCTGAACATGTCGGGCGTGATTCCGCCGATTTTCGCCTCGAGTATCATCCTGTTCCCGGCAACGCTGGGGCAGTGGTTCGGTGCGTCAGAGGGCATGACGTGGTTGCGTGACATTTCATCTACGCTCGCTCCCGGGCAGCCGATCTATGTCATGTTGTACGCAGTTGCGATCGTGTTTTTCTGCTTTTTCTATACGGCTCTGGTGTTCAACGCCCGCGAAACTGCAGATAACCTGAAGAAGAGCGGTGCTTTTGTCCCTGGAATCCGTCCGGGCGATCAGACGGCGCGCTATATCGACAAGATTCTGATGCGTCTTACGTTGGCCGGTGCGGTGTATATCACGCTGGTCTGCCTGTTGCCCGAGTTTCTGATCCTGAAGTGGAACGTACCGTTCTATTTCGGCGGGACCTCGCTGCTGATCATCGTGGTCGTAACGATGGACTTCATGGCACAGGTTCAGGCGTACGTCATGTCGCACCAGTACGAAAGCCTGTTGAAGAAGGCGAACTTCAAGGGAGCAGGTCTCCCGATGAGGTGATCGCCGGCAACGGCGAGTGGTGTGATCAAGATTCCGGTAGGGCCCCAGGGTCCTCCGGGAAGGCGGCCAGAGTCAGGCTCGAATGCGACCCCAGGTTGCGCGAGCGCATCTTCGGAAGCGGCAGGCTCGATTGCCTGCTGTCTTTCGCAAGAACAGGTAGCGGTCCAGCTGACGCCGAGTGACCCGGCCAAAGGGTCGGATCGTGTTCCGGACCATGTAGAAGATATTAGAAACAGGAGCAAAGCATGAGAGTTCAGGCTTCAGTAAAGAGGATCTGCCGCAATTGCAAGATCATCCGTCGCAAGGGTGTGGTGCGCGTTATCTGCACCGATCCGCGACACAAGCAGCGCCAGGGTTGATCTTGTCAGTCCTAGGTATTAAAATTTAATGTTTAGCGTTTTGGGGTAAACGAATGGCCCGTATTGCTGGGGTAAACATTCCCAACCACAAGCATGCCGAGATCGCGCTGACCGCTGTCTATGGGATCGGCCGTTCGCGTGCTCAAAAGATTTGCGATGCTGCTGCTATTGCCCGCAACGTCAAGGTCAAGGACCTTACGGAGTCGGACATGGAGAAGCTGCGCGATGAAGTGGCTCGGTTTGTGGTAGAAGGCGACCTGCGTCGCGAAGTCACCATGAACATCAAGCGTCTGATGGACCTGGGTTGCTACCGTGGTGTCCGTCACCGTCGTGGTTTGCCGTGTCGCGGTCAGCGCACCAAGACCAATGCTCGTACCCGCAAGGGCCCGCGCAAGTCGATCGCTGGCAAGAAGTGATAGGATTTAATTATGGCTAAGACTGCAACAAAGGTCCGTAAGAAGATCAAGAAGAACGTCGCTGAAGGTATCGTGCACGTTCACGCGAGCTTCAACAACACGATCATTACGATCACCGACCGTCAAGGCAATGCTCTTTCATGGGCAACCTCAGGCGGCGCTGGCTTCAAGGGTTCGCGCAAGAGCACGCCGTTTGCTGCTCAGGTCGCAGGCGAAGCGGCTGGCAAAGTGGCGCTGGAATGCGGCATCAAGAATCTTGAAGTGCGCATCAAGGGCCCCGGCCCAGGGCGTGAGTCTGCGGTTCGTGCGTTGAATGCACTGGGGATCAAGATCTCCAGCATCACCGATATCACGCCGATCCCGCACAACGGCTGCCGTCCGCCCAAAAAGCGCCGTATCTAAGGAGTTGAAACGTGGCTCGTAATCTCGACCCGAAGTGCCGTCAGTGCCGTCGCGAGGGTGAAAAACTGTTCCTGAAGGCTGAGAAGTGCTTCACCGATAAATGCGCCATCGAGCGTCGTGCCTATGCGCCCGGCCAGCATGGTCAGCGTTCCGGTCAGCGTCTTTCCGGCTATGGCGTACAACTTCGCGAAAAGCAGAAGATCCGTCGTCTTTACGGCGTGCTCGAAGCGCAGTTCCGCCGTGTTTATTCCGAAGCCGATCGTCGTCGCGGTCAGACGGGTGAAAACCTGCTGCAGCTGCTCGAAGGTCGTCTCGACTCCGTTGCCTATCGCATGGGCTTCGGTGGTTCGCGTGCTGAATCGCGCCAGGTTGTTCGTCACAACGGCGTCCTCGTGAATGGCAAGCGTGTGAATATCCCGTCGTACCTGGTCAAGCCGGGCGACGTGGTCGAACTCGTTGAGCGCGTTCGTGGTCATCTGCGTGTCAAGGCTGCGCTTGAAGCAGCTGAGTCCCGCGGTTTTCCCGAGTGGATCGAGATGGATGCCAAGGCTGGTAAGGGTGTCTTCAAGGCCTACCCGCAGCGTAGCGAACTGCCGCCCACAATCAACGAAGGTCTGGTTGTGGAACTGTACTCCCGCTAATTGGGAGTCGAGCTTCTAGTTCCGAGGAAATGTTGATGCAAAGCAATGCACTGCTGAAACCGCGCATCATCGACGTCCAGAGCATCTCGCCCGTCCAGGCGAGAGTGACGATGGAACCGTTCGAGCGCGGGTTTGGCCATACCCTGGGGAATGCGCTGCGGCGCATCCTCCTTTCCTCGCTGCCGGGGCACGCAGCGACGGAAGTGACGATCGAAGGCGTCCTGCACGAGTACTCGACGCTGGATGGCATGCGTGAAGATATCGTCGATCTCCTGCTCAACCTGAAGGGTGTGGTGTTCAAACTCCACAACCGCAGCGAGACGACTCTTCGTCTCGTCAAGTCGGGTGAAGGCTTGGTGACTGCCGCCGATATCGAAACCGGACATGACGTCGATATCATCAACCCGGGGCATGTGATTGCGCATCTGGCACCCGGTGGCAACCTCGATATGCAGATCAAGATCGAGGAAGGCCGCGGTTATGTTCCGGGCACGAGCCGACCGGCGAATGGCGAGAGCAAGACTATCGGACGCATCGTTCTCGATGCCTCCTTCAGTCCTGTTCGGCGCGTGAGCTACCTGGTCGAAAGCGCTCGTGTGGAACAGCGTACCGATCTGGACAGACTGGTTATCGATATCGAGACCAACGGTGCTGTTGATCCGGAAGAGGCGATCCGTTATGCGGCTCGCGTGCTGATGGATCAGTTGTCGGTGTTTGCCGACCTCGAAGGCACGCCGGTTACCGATGTCGTGAAGCCTGAAGTGACGATTGACCCGGTGTTGTTGCGCCCGGTTGATGATCTCGAGTTGACGGTGCGTTCGGCCAATTGTCTCAAGGCCGAGAACATCTATTACATCGGCGATCTGATCCAGCGTACCGAAACCGAGTTGCTCAAGACGCCGAACCTCGGCCGCAAGTCGCTGAATGAGATCAAGGAAGTGTTGGCCACTCGTGGGCTGACCCTGGGGATGAAACTGGAAAACTGGCCGCCGGCTGGGCTCGAGAAGCTCGGTTAATCGGTATCAGTGAAGTGAGGAATTAATATGCGTCACCGTAATGGTCTTCGCAAGCTGAACCGGACCAGCAGCCATCGTCAGGCGATGTTCCGTAACATGGCTAACGCTCTGCTGCGCCATGAAGTAATCAAGACGACGCTCCCGAAGGCGAAGGAACTGCGTCGGGTCGTCGAGCCGATGATCACGCTGGGCAAGAAGCCGAGCCTGGCAAATCGTCGTCTGGCGTTCGATCGCCTGCGCGACCGCGAAATGGTCGTCAAGCTGTTTGACGCGCTGGGTCCTCGTTACGCATCGCGTAACGGCGGCTACCTTCGCATCCTGAAGTGCGGTTTCCGTGATGGCGACAATGCACCGATGGCTTTCGTCGAGCTGCTCGATCGTCCGGAAACGGACGTCGTGGTTGAAGAAGAAGCAGTTGCTGCCTGAGCTGGATCTTTGTAAGATTCGCTTGGTATAAAAAAGGTCGGGGATACCCGGCCTTTTTTTTCGTCTCTTACTTGCTGCGCGGAGGTTGCGGATGAGCGTGATTCTTGTGACGGGCGGAGCCGGCTATATCGGCTCGCACACCTGCCTGGCCTTGCTCCGGGGGGGACATGAAGTGGTGGTGGTCGACGATTACTCGAACGCGTCGCCGCTGGCCTTGACGCGTGTGGAAGCGCTTGCCGGCAGGAAGTTCCGGGCGGTTATCGAAGCGGACGTGCGCAATCGTGATGCGCTCAGGAAAGTTTTCTCGGAATACGCGGTCACGGCAGTCATTCATTTCGCGGCGAAGAAGGCGGTTGGCGAGTCGGTGCGGATCCCGCTCGCGTACTACGACAACAATCTGGGTGGCCTGTTTTCGCTGCTGGAAGTGATGGGCGAATTCGGTGTCAAGCGCATCGTCTTCAGTTCATCGGCGACGGTATATGGTGATCCGGTCACGGTGCCGATCACCGAATCCTTCCCGACGCAGGCGACCAATCCTTATGGCCGCACCAAGCTGATGAGCGAAGAGATTCTGACCGACCTCGCTGCGGCCGACCCCGACTGGAAAGTGGTGCTGCTGCGCTACTTCAATCCGGTCGGCGCTGACGAGAGTGGGCAGATTGGCGAAGATCCGAGCGGTATCCCCAATAACCTGATGCCGTACGTGAGCCAGGTCGCGGTGGGCAAACTTGGCGAGCTGCAGGTGTTCGGGAACGACTATCCCACGCGCGATGGTACGGGTGTTCGGGACTATATCCATGTGGTGGATCTGGCGCGCGGTCATGTGAGCGCGGTGGAGCGCTTCGACTCCTTGCCGTCGCTGTCGGCAATCAACCTCGGCACGGGTCGTGGCTACAGCGTGCTTGAGGTCGTGCTTGCGTTTGAGAAGGCCTCGGGCTGCCCGGTGCCGTTCCGCATCGTGCCGCGCAGGGACGGCGATGTGGCGGAGTGCTGGGCTGATCCTGCGCTGGCCGAGCAGGTGCTCGGTTGGCGTGCCGAGCGTGACCTCGACACGATGTGCGAGGATGCGTGGCGCTGGCAGCAGGGGAATCCGGACGGCTATCGGCAGGCTTGAACGCCTGTTGCCGCGCTACCAGTTGCGGCGGATACGGTTCTTGTATTGCACATCGTGAGGCAGTACCCCCTGCATGGCGTCGATGTGGGTGCGAAAGGCCTCTGCAGCCCGCGCCAGGTCATCGGCGCTGAGCTCGGACAACTCCCGCTGCCGTGCCGTCATGCGTGCGAGCTGATCAAAGCTGTGCTTTCGCGCCTGTTCGTCGGCCGGAAGATAGAGGCCGAGTCCGGCGTCCTTCAAGGTCTTCAGAAAACGCATGCGTCGTTCGACACGCTGCGCGTACTGCGTTCTGGCGGTGCTGTCCGGCTCGGTCATTGCGTACCCCGATCATGTTGTCGATCGCACTATCCTTATACGACTAAGGTAGCAGTGCAAGCATCGGTGGCCGGTCGAATGTAAGCACAGGTGTCGGCGGCGCCTATGGCGTCAGTACCTTTGCCAGGTAGCGACCGGTGTAACTCGTGACGCAGCTGGCGATCTCTTCGGGTGGGCCGGCGCATACGATGGTCCCGCCGCCATTGCCACCCTCGGGACCCATGTCGATCACCCAGTCCGCGGTCTTGATGACGTCGAGGTTGTGTTCAATGACGACGATGGTGTTGCCATGGTCGCGCAGACGATGAAGCACCTTGAGCAGGAGTTCGATGTCCTGGAAGTGGAGCCCGGTCGTGGGTTCGTCGAGGATGTAGAGGGTGCGGCCGGTGTCGCGCTTCGAGAGTTCAAGCGCGAGTTTGACGCGCTGGGCTTCGCCGCCGGAGAGCGTGGTCGCGCTCTGGCCCAGACGGATATAGCCCAGGCCGACTTCGGCAAGGGTCTCCAGTTTGCGTGCGACCGCCGGCACCGGGCGAAAGAAGTCGAAGCCCTGTTCGACTGTCATCTCGAGCACTTCGTAAATCGTCTTGCCCTTGTAGCGGATCTCGAGCGTTTCGCGGTTGTAGCGCTTGCCGTGGCAGGTGTCGCACGGGACGTACATGTCGGGCAGGAAGTGCATCTCAACCTTGATCATGCCGTCTCCCTGGCATGCCTCGCAACGCCCGCCCTTTACGTTGAAGGAGAATCTTCCCGGGCCGTAGCCGCGGGCACGTGCCTCCGGGACGCCGGCGAAAAGTTCGCGGATCGGCGTCATCAGTCCGGTGTAGGTGGCCGGATTCGAGCGCGGCGTGCGTCCGATCGGCGACTGGTCGACGGTGATGACCTTGTCGAATGCGTCCAGCCCCTCAAGGGCGACATACGGAGCGGGTTCGGTGTTCGAGCGGTAAAGCTGCTGGGCTGCGGCAGCGGCGAGAGTGTCGTTGATCAGGGTTGACTTTCCAGACCCCGACACGCCGGTGACGCAGGTGAACAGGCCCACCGGCAGGGCAAGATCGACATCCCTGAGGTTGTTTCCGCTGGCGCCGCGCAGGCGAGCCATGCGGGATGCGTCCGCTGGCGTTCGCCTGGTCGGGATGGCGATGCGTCGCCGGCCTGACAGATAGGCGCCGGTCACCGAGGCTTCGCAGGCAATGACCTCTTCGGGCTTGCCGCTGGCGATGATGTAGCCCCCGTGCTCGCCTGCGCCCGGGCCCATGTCGACGAGGTGGTCGGCGCTGCGAATGGCGTCCTCGTCATGTTCGACCACGATGACGGTATTGCCGAGGTCGCGCAGCCGGCGGAGGGTCTCCAGCAAGCGGTCGTTGTCACGCTGGTGAAGCCCGATCGAGGGTTCGTCGAGCACATACATCACGCCGGTCAGGCCCGAGCCGATCTGGCTCGCCAGGCGGATGCGCTGCGCCTCTCCGCCCGACAGCGTGTCGGCCGCGCGATCCAGGGACAGGTAGTCGAGTCCGACATTGGTCAGAAAGCTGAGGCGATCGGCAATTTCCTTGACGATCTTTTCGGCGATTCGGGCGCGATGGCCCTCGAGCTTCAGGTGCTCGAAGAAGGTCTTGCACTCGGCGAGCGGCAAGCGGCTCACTGCAGGCAGGGCTCTGCCACCGATCAGCACATGACGTGCGTCGGAACGCAGCCGGGTGCCTTCGCAGCTTGGGCAGTGGCGGGTGCTGCGAAACTTGAGCAGTTCCTCGCGTACGGCGGCCGAGTCTGTTTCACGAAGGCGGCGCTCAAGGTTGGGGACGATGCCCTCAAAGGGGTGTTCCTTCACCACCATGCGACCATTGTCCGCGAGATACACAAAGGCGATTTTCTCGCGGCCCGATCCGCTCAGAATGATCTCGCGAATTTCGGCAGGCAGGGTTTCAAAGGGCGCCTCAATGTCGAACGCGTAGTGGTTCGACAGGCTGGAGAGCATCTGGAAGTAAAACTGGTTACGGCGGTCCCAGCCCCGGATGGCCCCGGACGCGAGCGAGAGTTCAGGATGGGCAACGACGCGCTGGGGGTCGAAGAAGGCCACCTGGCCCAGGCCATCGCACTTCGGGCAGGCGCCCGCGGGATTGTTGAAGGAAAACAGTCGCGGTTCCAGCTCGCCAAGTGCGTAGCTGCACACGGGGCAGGCGAAGCGGGCCGAAAACAGGTGTTCCGCCTGTGAGTCCATCTCGACTGCAATCGCTCGGCCGTCGGCGTGGGTGAGGGCGGTTTCGAAGGACTCGGCAATGCGGCCTCGAAGATCGGGACGCACCTTGAAGCGATCGATGACGACCTCCACCGTGTGGCGCTTGCCCTTTTCCAGCGGCGGCATGCTGTCGAGTTCATGTATCTCGCCGTCGACCCGCACGCGGACGAAGCCCTGGGCGCGGAGCTCGGAAAACAGGTCATGCTGTTCGCCCTTCCGTCCGGCAACGACAGGGGCAAGAATCATCAGCCGGGTTTCCGCCGGCAGGGCGAGCACATGGTCGACCATTTGCGCCACGCTCTGGGCCTCGAGGGCGTGCTCGGGGTGGTCGGGGCAATGAGGCGTCCCTGCGCGTGCATACAGGAGACGCAGATAGTCATGAATCTCGGTGACGGTGCCGACTGTCGAGCGTGGATTGTGGCTGGCGGCCTTCTGCTCGATCGAGATGGCCGGAGACAGTCCTTCGATCAGGTCTACATCGGGCTTCTCCATCAGCTGCAGAAACTGACGGGCGTAGGCCGACAGCGACTCCACATAGCGCCGCTGCCCTTCAGCGTACAGCGTGTCAAAGGCGAGAGAGGACTTGCCCGACCCCGACAGACCGGTAATGACCGTCAGCCGGTTTCGCGGCAGATCGAGGCTGATGTTCTTGAGATTGTGGGTGCGGGCACCGCGGATGCGGATTTCGTCCATGAGCGTGGCTGCGCGAGGGGGAACACAAAACTATAAGAGAGAAGCCGCTCCGGGCCAATGTTAGAATCACCTTCTTTTTCGCCGCGTCCAGCATGTCTCCACCCCTACGTGATCCGATGACGCCCGCCGAGCGTCGAGCCGGGATCAGCCTTGCGTCCATCTTTGCGCTGCGCATGCTGGGGCTCTTCCTGATCCTGCCCGTGTTCGCGGTGCATGCGCGCACGATCCCGGGCGGCGACGACCTCACCCTGGTGGGGCTGGCGATTGGTGCCTACGGCGCGACGCAGGCGCTTCTGCAGATCGCCTTCGGTGCGGCCTCGGACCGGTTCGGTCGCAAGCCGGTGATTCTGTTCGGCTTGGTGCTGTTCGTGCTCGGCAGCGCGATTGCAGCCATGGCGGGCGATATCTACATGGTCATCGTCGGGCGCGTGCTGCAGGGGGCCGGCGCGATTTCGGCGGCAGTCACGGCCCTCGCGGCTGATCTGACCCGTGATCAGCACCGCACCAAGGTGATGGCAATGATCGGCTCGAGCATCGGGCTGGTCTTTGCGGCCTCGATGGTTGCTGCGCCGTTGCTGTATTCGGTGATCGGAATGAGTGGCATCTTCTGGCTGACGGCCGTGCTCGCGTTTGTCGCCATGGGCGTCGTGGTGTGGGTGGTGCCGGCCGCGCCACCGGTGCCGCGTGCCAATGCAGGCAGCTTCATGGACATCCTGCGCAACGGGCAGTTGATGCGACTGAATTTCGGCGTATTCGCGCTGCACCTGATTCAGACCACGATGTGGGTCATGGTCCCGGCGGCGCTTGTGGCACACGGTGGCCTGGCGCTTGCAGAGCACTGGAAGGTCTATCTGCCGGCCGTGCTGCTCTCCTTCGTCGTGATGGTGCCGGCGATCATCATTGCCGAGCGTCACAACCGGCTCAAGCCGGTCTTCAACGGCGCGGTGCTTTTGCTTGCAATCGTTCAGTTCGGACTGTATTTCTGGAGCGATGGCCTACTCTCGATTGCGTTCTGGCTGACGCTGTTCTTTGTGGCTTTCAACGTCCTCGAGGCAACCCAGCCGTCGTGGATTTCGCGTATCGCGCCGCCTGCCGCGAAAGGCACTGCGCTTGGCGTCTACAACACCTTGCAGTCCATCGGGCTGTTTGCCGGCGGTCTGTTCGGCGGATGGCTGGGGCAGCGCCTGGGTGCGGGCGGCGTCAGCCTGGCGTGTGGCGTGCTTGCCCTGATCTGGCTGGCGGTTTCGCTAAGCATGACCCCCCCTCCGGTCCGCGCGGTTCCCTCGCCGGTCCGGGGTTGACACACTACTCATAGGAGAACGGGATGGCATCCCTGAATAAAGTCATTCTGATCGGAAACCTGGGCAAGGACCCGGAGACCCGTTATGCACCAAGCGGTGACGCGATCACCAACCTGACCGTGGCGACCACCGAGACCTGGAAGGACAAGGCGTCGGGTGAGCGTCGTGAAGCCACCGAATGGCATCGCGTGGTGTTCTTCGGGCGCGTGGCCGAGGTGGCTGCGCAGTACCTGCGCAAGGGCAGTCAGATCTATGTGGAAGGTCGACTGCAGACGCGCAAGTGGCAGGACAAGGAAGGTCAGGATCGTTACACCACCGAAATCCGTGGTGACGAGATGAAGATGCTCGGTCGCCGTGAAGGTGGTGGCGAGGCGCCGATGCGTGGCGGCGACAGTGGCGGATACGATGCGCCCGCAGCCGCACCCAGCCGTCAGCCCGCACCGGCGCCCGCCGCCAAGCCGGCAAAAGGCGGGTTCGGGGACTTTGACGACGATATTCCCTTCTAAAACGGGTCTGAGCGTTCAGGGACGGGGCGCCAGGGGGCGCCCCTGGCGCAACGCAGTATGGGGTGGTGATGATCCGACGTCGGTTCCTTCAATCGCTGCTGGTGTGTGCGGGCGCGGGCAAGGCCTTGACCGCCTGCTCCCCGCCGTCTGAGCCGCTGCGCTTCGGTGCCAATGCGTGGCCCGGCTATGCGCCCCTGAGGCTGGCCGAAGCGAGCGGTCTGATCAGCCCTGAGCGCCTGCGCGTACTCGATTTTCCGAACTCGTCGATGGTGCTCTCGGCTTTCCGCAACGGAACGATCGATGCAGCAGGACTCACGCTGGACGAGGCGCTTGCGCTGGCTGCAAGCCGGCAGCCCTTGCGCATCGTGCTGGTTTTCGACGTTTCCGATGGCGCCGACGTCATCGTGGCGCGTCCCGGGATTTCGGCGCTTGATCAACTCGAGGGGCGTCGGGTCGGGGTCGAAACCGAGGCGCTGGGCGCCTATCTGATTGGCCGGGCGCTGGAGCGCGTCAGTCTGCCGCTGCACAGTGTCGAGATCGTTTCGATGCCGCTTGACCGGCACGAGTCGGCTTTTGCGTCAGGGCAGGTCGATGCCCTGGTGACCTTCGAACCGGTCCGTTCCCGCCTGCTTGATGCTGGCGCAAGCGAGCTGTTCTCATCGCGTGAAATTCCCGGTGAAATCGTCGATGTACTGGTTGTGCGCGAAGACGTGCTGCAAACGCGCCACGCCGATCTGCAGGCGACCGTGTTTGCGCATTTCGAGGCACGACTGGCGCTCCTTGCCGACCCGGCTGCTGCTGCCGAGCGACTTGGCGCAAGGCTGTCTCTGGACGAGGCGGCGCTGCGGGCGGCGCTCGGGCTGATCCAGCTCCCTGGTCCCGAGGAGAATCGCCGCTTGCTTGGCGGTGCCGGCGCGGGGCTGGCGCAGGTGCTCGTGACAATGAGCGGCAGAATGAAGTCCCTCGGCCTGCTTGAGGGGGAGCCCGCGCTCAAGGGCATACTGGTCGCAGACCTGGTCGAGGCCGTCTGACATGGCGTCGCAACGGCCGTTGCGTCACCTGCTGCTGTTCATCCTGCTCTTCTTCGGTCTGTTGGTGGCGCTCGCCCAGTTCTCCTTCATCGTCCAGACGCACTCGGACGAGGCGCGCTCGCAGCTTGAGGCGCTGGTACGCCATACCGGGGTGACGCTGGCAGCGAACCTTGAAGCGGCGATGCGCGAGGGGGACGATGGCTATGTCGATCACCTTCTGGCGCAACAGATCACGCTTCCAAACCTCACCTATGCGGCGCTGGTCGGCGGTACGGGGCGCGTGCTCTCCGGAAGCCATCCAGGCATGCGCGATCAGGACCTTGCCCGGTTCGGCTTCGAGGCAGCGCCGGACGGACTTGTCGAGACTGCACGCAGCACGCTCGGCGCGCAGATCCTGGATGACCGCGATGCGCAGCAGATGTGGGGCGTGTTTCCGGTCCGGCTGCCGTCTCCCGCCGGCGGGATCAGGGCACGTCAGACCGCATACGTGAGCCTGTTGATCAATACCGGCCCCCACCTGCGCGCGGCCTTGCATCACGCAGCAGGACAGAGCGTGATCGTGTTGCTCCCCATTCTGCTGTTGTCGGGGGCCATCTGGGTCATGGTCAGCGTGCTGCTGACCAACCGCATCGAGCGCCTTCTGGTGTATACCCGCTCGCAGGCGCGTGGCGGAACCTTGCCCGAGCCGGTCTCGGGAGCGGATGAGCTGGGACAATTGGGTACGGCGCTGGCCGACCTCATGCGCGAGGTGCTCGATTCCCGCGACTTCCACGTTCGCCTGCTTGAATGCATGCCCAACCCCACTTGGCGGGCTGGGGCTGACGGCCGCCGAAGTTACGTCAATCGCGCGTGGCAGGCGTTTACCGGTCGGGAAGTCGTGCAGGAGCTCGGCGAAGGATGGTTTCAAGGTGTGCACCCCGACGATGTCGCAGGCTGTCGGAAGGTGTATTCCGACGCAGTCGCCAGGCGGGAGGCCTTCGTGACCGAGTATCGGCTGCACTTTCATGACGGGACCTATCACTGGCTCTCGGACCACGGTGAGCCCTTGTTCGGCACTGACGACGCCTTTCTTGGCTTTATCGGCAGTTGCTACGATCTCCAGCAGGAGAAGACCGCGTCTGCTGCCGTGGCGGCGAGTGAAGAGCGCTTTCGTAGTCTGGTCGAACATGCACTCGTGGGGGTCTTTCTGATCCACGATGGGCGGATGCTGTACGGCAATCCGCAGCTTGCCGAATGGTTCGGTTACACCACGGAGAGCATTGTGGGCGTGCCGGTCAGCGCGCTGGTACAGCCGGCTGATCTGCCGCTGGTTGAGGGGCAGTTGCGACTCAGGGAGGCGGGCAATACCGACCGGGCGCACTATGTGCTGCGCGCGAAGCGGCACGACGGTTCGGAGTTTCTGGCGGAGGTCTACGGGACCGGCATCCCTCATGAGGAAGGAACGGTCGTCCTAGGAACCCTGCTGGACGTGACCGAGCGCAAGACTGCGGAAGCCCGGATCCGGCAACTGAATGCCGATCTGGAGTTGCGCGTTGAACAGCGCACGAACGAACTTGCCGCACTCAACGACGAGCTTGAAACCTTCGCCTATTCGGTTGCGCATGATCTAAAGGCTCCGCTGCGCGGGATCGACGGGTACAGCCACCTGCTGCTTGAGGACCATGTGGATCGTCTGGATGAGGAGGGGCGGTTGTTCATCGGGAATATCCGTGCCGGCGTCAAGCAGATGGCCCGGCTGATCGACGATCTGCTCGCCTATTCGCGGATGGAGCGACGCAGTCTGCAGCGCACCAGGGTCAACCTTGCCACTGTTCTGCGTGGCATACTCGCGGAACATGCAGCGGAGATCGACGAAAACCAGGTGCATATCGATGTTGATGTTTCTGATATTTCCGTCGAAGTGGACCCTGACGGTCTGGCGCAGGTTCTGCGCAATCTGGTGGGTAATGCACTCAAGTATTCACGTAAGGCCCGACCAGCGACGATTCGCATCGTTGCACGTGCAGAGGGCGACTGGTGCCACCTGTTCGTACGCGACAACGGCATAGGATTCGACATGAAGTTCCACGATCGCATTTTTGACATTTTTCAGCGGCTTCAGCGCGCGGAAGAGTATTCCGGCACCGGCGTCGGCCTGGCGATCGTGCGGAAGGCGATGCAGCGCATGGGCGGGCGGGTGTGGGCCGAGAGCGCACCTGGCGAGGGAGCGAGCTTCCATCTTGAGTTGCCGCGATGAACGATCCGTTGCCGACCACGAGGCCGATTCTGCTGATCGAGGACAACCCGGCCGATCTCGATCTCACGCTGCGCGCCTTCAAGCGCCGTCACCTCCTCAACCCCATTCAGGTTGCACGCGACGGACAGGAAGCGCTCGACCTTCTGCCGGGGTGGGAGGCGGGCAAGCCGCTTCCGCTCGTCGTTCTGCTCGACCTCAACTTGCCCAAGGTCAGCGGTCTCGAGGTGTTGCGCCAGTTCAAGGCGTGCAAGGCTGCGTGCGGCATGCCCGTCGTGGTGCTGACAACCTCGGACGAGGATCGCGACATCAAGACGGCATATGAGCTGGGCGCCAACTCATACATCATGAAGCCGGTCGATTTCGACAGTTTCGCGAGCGTGGCTGCCCAGATCGAGCTGTACTGGTGTGTGCTCAACAAGCCGGTCCATTCATTGTCCTAAGGACTGCCCGAGAACGTGATCAGAGCCCTTTACGTCGAAGATAACCCGGTTGACGTCGACCTGCTGCAGCGCACCCTCGCGCGCAGCATGCCCGAGCTCGCAATCGATGTCGCCAGCTCGCTTGCCGATGGGCTGGCTGCCATCGATCTGGGTAAGACCTACGATATCGTGCTCACCGACCTTTCCCTGCCGGATGGCAGCGGACTGGATCTGCTCGGGGCAATACGCGAGCGGGGGCTGGCGCTCGCCTGTGTGGTGCTGACCGGCTCGGGTGACGAAGGCGCGGCGATCGCGGCCCTCAAGTCCGGTGCGGACGATTATCTGGTCAAGGACGGGGACTACCTCGAGCACTTGCCGGGCACGCTGACTTTTGCCATGGAGCGGGCCCGTGCCGAGGCTGCGCGTCGCAGCCGCCCGGTGCGCGTGCTGTACGCAGAGCATCATCTTTTCGATATCGATCTCACCTTGCGGCGCCTGGCGCAGTCGGCGCCGCATCTGCGAATCGACGTCGTGCGCGGTCCCGATGCAGTGCTGTCGCGGCTGCAGGCGGCAGCAAGGACGACGCCCTACGATGTCCTGCTGCTCGACTATGTCCTGCCCGGCATGAATGCGCTCGACCTCACCAAGTCGCTGCGCCGGGACCACCAGTTCGATATCCCGATCGTCGTCGTCACCGGTCAGGGCAGTGAGGAGACTGCAGCGCAGGCACTGCGTCTGGGGGTGTCCGACTACCTCATCAAGCACGACGGCTACCTGCACGAACTGCCTGTCGTGCTCGACAATGCGTTTCGGCAGGCCGAACTGGTGCGCGAACGCACCGCGCTCAGGGCGCTTACCGAACGCCTCCGGCTTCACTCCGCGGTGATCGACAGCACCCATGACGGCGTCTTGATCACCGATCTCGACGCCAGGATCGTCTCGATCAACCGGGCCTTTACCGAGCTCACCGGTTATACCCGCGAGGACTCCATCGGTCAGAATCCGCGCTTTCTGCGCTCAGGCCGCCATGGTCGCGACTTCTACCAGACCATGTGGGCCACCCTGACCCGAACCGGTTGCTGGCAGGGGGAGCTGTGGAACCGGCGCAAGAATGGTGAGCTTTATCCCGAGTGGCTGACGCTCAATGCGGTGTGCGACGATGCCGGCGAGGTCACGAATTACGTGGGCGTGTTCACCGACATCAGCGCGCTGCGGCAGACCGAAGCCAGGCTCAGCCACCTCTCGCACTACGACCCGCTCACCGACCTCCCCAACCGTCTGCTGATCATGTCCAGACTGGAGCATGCGATCGAGGTCGCGCGGCGGCACAAGCAGGGGCTGGCGGCGATCTGTCTCGACCTCGACCGCTTCAAGACCATCAATGACAGTCTCGGACACCAGATCGGCGATCAGTTGCTGTGTGCGGTCGGCAAGCGCCTGCGGGGGCACCTCAGGAGCGAGGACACCCTCGGACGCCTTGGTGGTGACGAGTTCATGGTGCTGATTGAACGCATCGAAACCCCTGCCGCGGCCGCGGTGGTCGCGAAAGGGCTGGTCGACGCGCTGGCCGAACCGTTCAGGCTCGACAACGGGCAGGAAGTGTTCATGCACGCCAGTGTGGGGGTGAGCCTGTACCCGGATGACGGCGAGGATCACATGGCGCTGGTGCGCAACGCGGATGCCGCGATGTACCGGGCCAAGTCGCAGGGACGGAACACCTACGGTTTCTATACCGAAGACCTGACCCGCTTCGCATCACAGCGCCTCGACCTGGAAACCCGCCTCCGGCGCGGGCTGACCAACGAAGAGTTCGTCGTGTTCTATCAGCCGGTGCTTTCGGTGTCGGACGGGACCCTGCTGGGTGCAGAGGCGCTGGTGCGGTGGCAGCCGCCGGGCGAGCAGATGGTCTCGCCGGCGGACTTCATTCCGATGGCCGAGGAAACCGGCCTCATCGTGCAACTGGGCGAGTGGGTGCTGCGCGAAGCGTGCCGGCAAATGCGGGCCTGGGATGCGCAGGGTTTCGTGCTGCCTTCGGTTGCCGTCAATCTGTCGGCCGAACAGGTGCGGCGACAGGACGTCGGCACGATGTTGCTGCAGGTGCTTGTCGAGTCCGGGCTGGCTGCTGAGCGCCTTGAAATCGAGCTGACAGAGAGCAGCCTGATGCAGCAGGGCGAGAAGGCCGCCATGCTGCTCGACCAACTCAAGCAGCATGGCGTGAGGCTGGCAATCGACGATTTCGGAACGGGTTATTCCTCGCTCGCGTATCTCAAGCGCTTTTCGATCGACAAGCTCAAGATTGATCGCAGCTTCATCAAGGATCTGGCCGATGACCGCAACGACCTCGCGATTGCGTCGGCCATCGTTGCCATGGCGAATGCGCTGGATATCACGGTGCAGGCCGAAGGGGTCGAGAATGATGCGCAGCTCGCCCTGCTGAAGACGATCGGCTGCGGTAGCTGGCAGGGCTACTCCTGCAGCCCGCCCGTACCCCCGGTCGATTTCGAACAGCGCTTTCTGCTTGCGGGCTTCTGCGCCTAGCGCGGCCCGGTCATGGGGCCGGGCGCGTGCTCAGGGCGCGTGCCATGCGGCTCAAGGCTTCGTCGAGCGTGTCGCGTGCGCAGCCGAAATTGAGCCGCACGAAGCCGGGCAGGCCAAATCCGCGACCGTCGGACAAACCCACTCCACGCGCCTCGAAAAAGGCTGCCGGGTCGTCCAGGCCGGCTTCGCGGCAGTCAATCCAGGCCAGATAGGTGGCCTCCGGCGCGGTCGTGCTCAGGCCGGGCATGGCCGCGACGGCTTCAAGCACGCGTGCGCGGTTGGCACGCAGATGGTCGAGCAGCGCTGCGCGCCATGGACCGCCGTCGCGGTAGGCCGCCTCGGTGGCGACCAGACCGAGCACATTCACCTGGGGCACGATGCCACGCATCACGTGACGATAGCGCCGACGCAACTCTGCATCGGGGATGATCGCGAACGAAGAATAGAGCGCGGCAATATTCCACGTCTTGGATGGGGCCATCAGGGTGATCGTGCGGCGGGCGACCCGTTCGTCGAGCGCCGCGATCGGGATGTGCGGACGATCCTCATCGAGCACCAGCCCACAGTGGATCTCATCACTGCATATCACCAGGTCGCGCTCTTCAGCGAGGGCTGCGATCCAGGTCAGTTCGTCGCGGTCGAACACACGGCCGACCGGGTTGTGCGGATTGCACAGCATGAACAGGCGGGTACGTGGATCCATCGCTGCCGCCGTGGCTTCGCGGCTCCACTGCCAGCGACCGCCTTCCAGTTCGAGGGGGCTGGTGATCAGTCTGCGGTCGCTGTTGCCCGGCGCGAACAGAAAGGGGGGGTAGACCGGCGTCGCAGTAAACACCCCGTCGCCGGCCTCGCCCACCGCCCGGCAGGCAAGGTTGAAGCCGGTCACCACACCGGGCAGCCACACCAGCCAGTCGGGTTCGACACGCCAGCCGTGATCCCGCTCAATACCGTCTGTCACGGCTTCGATCAGCGAGGGCCAGGCTTCGGTGTAACCGAAGACGCCGTGGTCGATACGGGCGTGGAGTGCCTCGAGTACCGCAGGCGGTGCCGTGAAGTCCATATCGGCAACCCACAGCGGCAGGATGTCACGACCGCTGAAACGGCCCCATTTCTCGCCGGGAACATCGCGGCGATCAGGATGTCTGTTGAAGTCGAAGCTCATGCTTGGAACCGTGCGTTCAGGAGGTACGAGTGTAACGTGTGGTTTGCCATGCATCACGTATCACGCCGTGTAGATACAATTGCACAAAAGAGCAAAACAGCAGAACAGGGTGGGACACTGATCATGAATGACATTACAACTTATCCTGATGGCATTTATGCCATTGACTCGGGCTATGGTGAGCGGCCGCAGGTGGCTGCGATTCATCTGATCGTCGATACCGGTCGCGCTGCCGTGGTCGATACCGGCTGCAACGCTTCGATTCCCCGCATTCTGGGCGCGCTCGCCAGTCTTGGCATTACCCCGGACGCGGTCGACTGGGTGCTGCTCACGCATATCCATCTCGACCATGCGGGCGGGGCCGGCAGCATGATGTGCGCACTGCCGAATGCGAAGCTGGTGGTACACCCGCGCGGCGTGCGCCACATGATCGACCCGTCGCGTCTGTGGGAGGGTGCGGCTGCGGTATATGGGGCGGAGCAGACTTTCCGGCTCTACGGGCGCCTGGCGCCTGTGCCAGCCGAGCGCATCGTGGCGGCCGAGGACGGACTTGAGATTTCGCTCGGCGCGCGCAGGCTGCGCATTGTCGACACGCCGGGGCATGCACGGCATCACGTGGCGATCTGGGACGAGCGCGCACGAGCGTTCTTTACCGGGGACATTTTCGGCGTTTCCTATCGCGAACTGGACGTGGATGGGCGTGCGTTCGTGTATCCGACGACCACGCCGTCGCAGTTCGATCCCGATGCAATGCACGAATCCATCGACCGCATGCTCGCCTTTGGTCCGCAGGCGATGTACCTGACGCATTACAGCAGGGTGGAAGATGTCGAACGTCTGGCCGGCGATCTGCATCGGCTGATCGATACCCAGGTTGCGGTTGCACGCGCCGCGCGTGGCGACGGTGTGGCGCGCCATGTCGAGATTCTTGCCGGTCTGGAGCAGATCGTGCGCGAAGAAGCTGCGCGTCAGCACTGGGCCCTCAACGAGGACGAAGCGCTGCAACTGTTGCGCATGGACCTCGAGCTCAACGCCCAGGGGCTTGGGGTCTGGCTCGACTCCCTGCGCGTCGAGGCCGCCGCAACCCTCTGAGTCCGCGTGCCGGGCAAGGCGCTGGGGTAAGATCGGGCCTTCCCTGTTCACGATGATTCGTCCATGTTGTCTGCTGCTGTTTCCTCCGCCGATTCGATGCCCGACGTCGATGTCGAGCGCCGCTTCGGCGGTATCGGACGCCTCTATGGCGATCAGGCGCTTGCGCGTCTGAGTGCGTCTTCGGTCTGTGTCGTTGGCATTGGCGGCGTGGGGTCCTGGGTGGTCGAGGCACTCGCGCGCAGCGGCGTTGGGCATCTGACGCTGATCGATCTCGATCATGTTGCCGAGTCGAACATCAACCGTCAGGCCCACGCGCTCGATGCCACTCTTGGTCAGGCCAAGGTGGCGGCCATGAGCGAGCGGGTTCGCGGGATCAATCCGCTGTGCAGGGTGACACAGGTCGATGATTTTCTTACGCCCGAGAACGTGAGCGAACTGCTCGGCGGTTTCGATGTGGTCGTTGATGCCATCGACAACGTGCGCGCAAAGGTCGCGATGGCGGCCCATTGTCGCCTCCACCAGCTCACGCTGGTCATGGCGGGCGGCGCGGGAGGCAAGACCGATCCGACGCGCATCCGGGTGGATGACCTGTCGCGTACCGAGCAGGATCCGCTGCTGGCAAAGGTGCGCGCGCAGTTGCGCAAGGCGCATGGTTTTCCGCGCGATCCGAAGCGCAAGTTCGCCATCGAGGCGGTCTATTCCTGCGAGCCGCTGCGCTACCCCGATGCCGTCGCGTGCGACGCGGGGCGGGGGCCGCAGGGCCTGGCGTGCGCGGGTTACGGGTCGAGCATGGCAATGACGGCCAGCGTCGGTCTGCTCGTTGCCGCGCGGGCGATGGATCATTTGCTGAAATCCGCGGTCTGACGCCGCTCCAACCTGACTGGATTCCCTATGACTCAAACCACTTCTCCGGCAGCACAGGCCGTGATCCTGTTCGGCCATGGTGCGCGCGACCCCGAGTGGGCGGGCCCGATGCAGCGTATCCGCGACACCATGCGCGCGCGTGGTCCCGGGCAGCACGTGGAACTGGCCTTTCTCGAATTCATGAGTCCGACCCTCGACCTTGCGGTGGATGAACTGGTCGCGCGCGGCGTGACCCGAATCGCGGTCGTGCCCGTTTTCCTCGCTCAGGGCGGGCACCTCAAGCGTGATGTGCCGGTGTTGCTCGATGCAGCCCGGCAGCGACACCCGGGCTGTGAATTCCATCTGAGTCTGGCCGTGGGCGAGGCGCCAGGCGTGGTTGCCGCGATCGCCGAGTACGGGTTGAGCGCGTTCGACTGAGCCCCGCGCGGCGAGTATGCGCTGCGCTTGAGTAGCAGCATGGAATGCTTGACGGTCACAATTATAAGCATATACTTATATTCATGACCAAGCATACCGTCCCCCTCTTGTTGTCGGCTCTTCTGTGCAGCGCTGCGCTGGCGCGTGCCGAGGTGCCGACCCTGTTGATCGAAGCCCGTCCGGTCAGCGTCTCGCAGCCTGCCGAAGCGACTGTCGAGGCGGTCAGACAGGCGACCCTTGCTGCCCAGGTTGCGGGCCGGGTCATGGAGCTGAACGTCGATGCGGGCGACCGCGTCACGCGTGGTGACGTGCTGCTGCGTATCGATGCTGCCGAGGCAAGTCAGGCCGTGGCGGGTGCCGAGGCCGGCGTTGCGCAGGCCGAGGCGGGCAGAATCAAGGCGCGCAGCGATTACGAGCGTGCCCGCAGCCTGTTCGAGCGCAAGTTCGTCAGTCAGTCCGCACTCGACCAGGCGCGCTCCGCACTCGATGCTGCCAACGCCCAGGTGCGCAGCGCGCAAGCCGGTCGTGGCCAGGCGTCGACCGTGGTGGGCTATACCCGCATCGTGTCGCCGCTCTCCGGCCTGGTGGCTGCGCGCCACGTCGATGCCGGCGAGATGGCGCAACCGGGTACCCCGCTGCTCACCGTATACGACCCCGCGGCCATGCGGGCGGTGGCCGATGTGTCGCAGCAGCGCATGACCGCCCTTGGCAAGGCACCGCTGCGTGCCAGTGTCGAACTGCCCGGTTCAGGGCGCTGGGTGGAGGCTGCGGCGGTCACCGTGCTGCCTGCGGCCGATGCGCGCACCCATACCGTGCAGGTCAGGGTGGATCTGCCCCCTGCGACCCTTGGTGTGGTGCCCGGCAGCTATGCCCGGGTTCATTTCCTGTCGGGCGAAAGCGCCCGCCTCGTGGTGCCGTCGACGGCGGTCCTGCGTCGCGGAGAGCTGACTGCGGTGTACGTGGCCGACGGCAAGGGTGGCTTCAGCCTGCGTCAGTTGCGCCTTGGCGAGCGCGTTGACGCCGAGGACGGGGTCGAAGTGCTTGCCGGCCTGCGCAGCGGTGAAACCATCGCCCTCGATCCGGTTCAGGCAGGTATTGCGGCCAGCACCGCAAGCCGGCCCTGAGCAGGGAGCCGGAGATGAGCACCTCTCTTGGTTTGTCCGGTCGCATTGCTGCCGCCTTCCAGCGCAACGCGCTGACCCCGCTGATCGCCCTCGTCCTGCTGCTGGCCGGTGTGTTCGCCACGCTGGTCACCCCCAAGGAGGAGGAGCCGCAGATCGACGTCACCATGGCCAACGTCATCGTGCCTTTCCCGGGGGCGTCGGCGCAGGATGTCGAGGCGCTGGTGGCACGTCCCGCAGAGCAGGTGCTGTCGCGGATGGCAGGCGTTGAGCATGTCTATTCGGTTTCGCGCCCGGGCATGTCGATCATCACCGTGCAGTTCGAGGTCGGAGTCCCCAACCAGGATGCGCTGGTGCGGCTGTACGACACGGTGCATTCGAACAGCGACTGGCTGTCGCCGCAGCTCGGCGTCGGCGAACCGCTGATCAAGCCCAAGGGCATCGACGACGTTCCCATCGTCAGTCTCACCCTGTGGACCGCCGACCCCGAGCGTGCGGCTTTCGAGCTGCAGCAGGTGGCGCGCGCAAGCGAACTCGAACTCAAGCGTCTGCCCGGCACCCGGGATGTCACCACCATCGGCGGGCCGGGCAGGGTGATCCGTGTTCAGCTCGACACCGAGCGCATGAACGCGCATGGCGTGACGGCGCAGGATCTGCGCGCCGCGCTGCAGCTGGCCAACGCATCGCAGCCGGCGGGAAGCCTGGTACGCGACAATCGTGAGGTGCTGGTGCAGACCGGCACCTATCTCGAGTCTGCCGAAGACGTGCGTCGCCTGGTGGTGGGGGTGTTCGACGACAAGCCAGTCTTCCTGCGCGACGTGGCGCAGGTGGAGGACGGCCCGGACCAGCCCTCCAGCTACGTCTGGTTCGGTACCGGTGCCGCCGGCTCCGCGGCCGGCACTGGCGTGTTTCCCGCCGTGACGCTGTCGATCTCGAAGAAACCGGGGGCAAATGCCGCCGACGTTGCGGACGCTGCGATCAAGCGCATCGAGAGCCTGCGCGGGTCGCTCGTTCCGGACGGGGTCGAAGTCACGGTGACCCGCAACTACGGACAGACCGCGAATGACAAGGCGCAGAAGCTCATCGGCAAGCTCGCGTTCGCCACGGCTGCGGTCGTCGCGCTGGTGTTCTTTGCGCTCGGCCGCCGTGAGGCGATCATCGTCGGCATCGCGGTGTCGCTTACGCTGGCGGCGACCCTGTTTGCATCCTGGGCCTGGGGCTTCACGCTGAACCGCGTCAGTCTCTTTGCGCTGATCTTCTCAATCGGCATCCTGGTGGACGACGCCATCGTGGTGGTGGAGAACATTCACCGCTGGCATACGCTCGAACCCGACACCCCGCTGTGGAAGCTGATTCCGAAGGCGGTCGACGAGGTTGGCGGGCCGACCATCCTGGCAACCTTCACCGTGATCGCGGCCTTGCTGCCGATGGCTTTTGTCACCGGTCTGATGGGGCCGTACATGAGCCCGATCCCGATCAATGCCTCGATGGGCATGTTCATCTCGCTGGCGGTTGCGTTCATCGTGACCCCGTGGCTCGCGCAGAAGCTGATGAAGTCGGTCGACGCGCATCATCACGAGGGCGAGGACAAGCTCACGCGCAAGCTCGACGGTCTGTTCCGCCGCATCATGACGCCGATGCTCGACGTCAATCACGGCGGGCGCGCCCGCATGCGCCTGTGGCTGCTGGTGGTGGTGCTGATCGCGGGTTCGGTGGCGCTGCCGGTGGTGCAGCTGGTGGTGATGAAGATGCTGCCTTTCGACAACAAGAGCGAGTTCCAGGTCGTGCTCGACATGCCGGTCGGCACGCCGGTCGAGGAAACCGCGCGCGTGCTGCGCGAGATTGGCGCCGAACTGGCGACAGTCGAGGAAGTTACCGACTGGCAGGCTTATGCCGGCAGCGCGAGCCCGATCAACTTCAACGGGCTGGTGCGTCAGTACTATCTGCGCAGCGCGCCCGAACAGGGCGACATCCAGGTCAACCTGGTCGACAAGGCGCATCGCAGCCGCCAGAGCCACGAGATCGCAGTGTCGGTGCGTGACGCCGTGACCGCAATTGCGGTGCGCAACGGGGGCAATGCGAAGATCGTCGAAGTGCCGCCCGGGCCGCCCGTGATGTCACCGATCGTGGCCGAGATCTACGGGCCGGATTACGCGGGTCAGATCGAGGTCGCGAAGCGCGTGCGGGCAGCGTTCGAGGGTACGAAGGACATCGTGGGCGTCGACGACTCGGTCGATGAGGCCGCGCCCAAACTGCTGTTGCGGGTGGATCAGGCCAAGGCGGCGCGCATGGGCGTGTCGCAGGCGGACATCGTAGAGGTCGTGCGTCTGGGGCTGTCAGGCGAAAACGTGACGCCAGTACATGGCGGCGACAACAAGTATGAGATCCCGGTGCGCATCCAGTTGCCGGCGACTCGGCAGTCGGATGTGGCATCGCTGTTGTCGATGAAGGTGCGATCCCGCTCCGGACAGCTGGTGGCGGTCTCCGAAGTGGTCGATGTCTTCGATACCCGGCGTGAGCAGATTCTCTACCGCAAGGACCTGTTGCCCGTGGTGTACGTGACCGGTGACATGGGCGGCAAGCTCGACTCGCCTCTTTACGGCATGTTCGACATCCGCAGCAAGCTTAAGGACATGGCGCTCGACGGCGCGCCGGGACTGGCAGGCACGCTTGGCGAATGGTTCATCCGTGCCCCCGCCGATCCCTATGCCGGCTACCAGCTCAAATGGGACGGCGAGTGGCAGATCACCTATGAGACGTTTCGCGACATGGGCCTGGCCTATGCGGTGGGCCTGATCCTGATCTATCTGCTGGTGGTGGCGCAGTTTCACAGCTACCTCGTGCCGCTGATCATCATGGCGCCGATTCCGCTCACCCTGATCGGCGTCATGCCGGGCCATGCGCTGTTCGGCGCGCAATTTACCGCGACCTCAATGATCGGCATGATCGCGCTCGCCGGCATCATCGTGCGCAACTCGATTCTGCTGGTGGACTTTGTCAATCAACAGGTCAGGGAAGGTGTCGATTTTGCCGAGGCAGTGATCCGGGCGGCGGCCGTGCGTGCCAAGCCGATCGGTCTGACCGGACTGGCGGCGATGATCGGCGCGATATTCATCCTCGACGATCCGATTTTCAACGGCCTTGCCCTGAGTCTGATCTTCGGGGTGTTCGTGTCCACCGTGCTCACCCTGGTGGTGATTCCGGTGCTGTATTTCGCGGCGATGCGAAATCGCCTCGCCCAACTGACGGGAGAATCCGAATGAAGCTCACCACAAACCAGTTCGTCCGCATCTTTGCCGGTGCTTTCGTGCTCATCTCCCTTGCGCTGGGGGTTGAAGCCTCGCCGCTGTTCGTGAATGCGAACTTCCTGTGGTTCACCGTGTTTGTCGGCGCCAACCTGTTCCAGAGCGGCTTCACCGGTTTGTGTCCGCTGGAGAACATCCTGCGCAAGGTCGGCGTCAAGGACCACTACTGAGCACTGCGGGCACACGGGAGCCCGCGCGGCCGAGTGGGCGGGGCGCTACAATCGCGCTGTTTTCATCCCGCGAATGCAAGCCTGCCCATGAACGACCATGTCACGCCTCCCGATCGACGGCTCGATCGACGCATTCCGCTGGGTTGCGCTGCATCCATTCTGCTTGGGGAGGGGCGCTCGGTGGCTGCCGAATGCATCGAACTGAGCGTCAGCGGCATGACGCTTCACGCCGCCTATGTGCCTGGAGAGCTGGAGGTGATAGACGTCGCAGTGATGTCGCCAGGGGCCGGTCTGGGGCGGCCGCCGCTGGTGACCCGGCTCAAGGTCACGCGCTGTCATGCGATTGGCGGCGGTCGTTACGAAATCGGCGGTGCGATCACCCAGGTGGTGGGCTGATCGCAGCAGCCTGAACGGGCGACGGTCACGCGTCGCCCTCGGGGTTCAGCGCGGCTGACGCCGGAACATCAGCCAGAGCGCGAAAACGGTGAAGGCGCTGAAGCTCAATAGCGACCAGTTGGCGAGGGACAGGCCCAGGAAGGTCCAGTCGATTGCGCTGCAGTCGCCGGCGCCACGAAACAGCATCGGCAGCACTTCCGTCAGCGGAAAACTCTCCATCAGATACTCCATTCCCGGACCGCACTCTGCGATCCCCGGCGGGTTGAGCTGAAGCCAGCTCTGGTTCGCCGCAACGCCGCCGCCTGCGATTGCGGTCAGCCCGATCAGGCCGGCGTAGATCCGGCTGCCTGTTGCACCAGGGCCGTGCAGTCCGCCGATCAGCCCGATCAGGCCGACCGTGAGCAGGGCGTAGCGCTGCATGATGCACATCGGGCAGGGGTGCAGACCGACCACATGCTGCAGATAGAGGCCGAAGCCGAGCATTCCTGCACACAGGGCGAAAAGCGCGAAAAACATCTGACGGGCGGACAGGCGGGAGAGTGTCATTGAATGGGATTGCGTTGGAGCGAGGAGAATAGGGATTGTAGGCGATTCATGTTGCGCGTCGGTTCGTAATCGGACCGCGGTTAAAGTTCCCGGCGGTCAGGCGGCGCGTGCCGGTACGCGGAGACGCACCCGGCTCATGTATCCGGGGTGACGGACAGGGCAGTCACCAGCATGTCGATGAAGGCGCGCGTCTTGGCGGGCATCAGCCGTCGCCCGGGGAATACGGCCCATGCAGTGTGAGAGGGCAGGCACCAGTCCGGTAACACACGTCGCAACTCGCCGCGACGAAGATAGGGCGATGCAAACTGCTCGGGTGCAGCGGCAATGCCCGCCCCCGAGCAGGCCATTCGAATCAGCAGCTCGGGTGAATTTGCGGTGATCCGTCCTGTGGGGACAAACTGACGCTGTTCGTCGCCACGCAGCAGTGTCCGCTGCAAGGGGGCGCCCGAGCCGGTCAGCAGGCGCAGTGCCATGTGACGTGCCAGCTCATCGGGTGATGCAGGGTCGCCGTGCTCGGCAAGGTAGCCGGGCGATGCGTACAGTCCGTTGTTGAAGACAGTGAGGCGGCGCGCGGCGAGCAGACTGTTCTCCGGCAGTTCGCCCATCCGGATCGCCAGGTCGAAATTCTCCCCCAGCAGGTCCACACGCCGCGGCGACAGGTCCAGTTCGAGCGAGATGGCCGGGTGCAGGGCAACGAAGGCCCCAATCATGTCGGTCAGCAACAGGTTGGCGAAGTCGCTTGGCATCGACACGCGCAGGCGACCGCTTGGCACGGCCTGACGGTGTTCGGCCAGGTTCGCCACGGCTTCGACCTCGGCCGTCACCTGACGGGCGTGTTCGAGCAGCACCTGGCCGAACTCGGTCACCTGCAGGCGGCGTGTCGTGCGCTGCATCAACCGCTCGCCGAGCTGTTCCTCGAGCAGGCTGATGCGTCGCGACACGGTCGATTTGGGCAGTCCGAGGTGCTCGGCGGCACGGCTGAAGCTGCCCATTTCAACCACGCGGGCGAAGATCAGCAGATCGTTTGCGTCGTATTGTTCCATTATTGGGATGATGTTATCCGATATAACGGATTATCATCTTTATTGTGCAGGAATAAAGTGTGGCCATCGAAACCCCACTTACCGGAGCACATCATGAACATCCTTCAAATCAATGCCAGCGCCCGCAGCGAAGGTGCAAACTCCACGCGTGTTGCCAACGCCATCGTGGCGCGCCTGCAGACGGCTTCGCCGGACGCCGTGCTGAGCGTCCGTGATTTGGCCACAACGCCGCACCCGGTGCTGGACGAAGCCGCGCTGGGCGCCATCTTTACCCCTGCAGACAAGCGCAGCCCCGAACAGGCAGCACGTGCGGCACTCGATGACGCCCTGATCGCAGAACTGCAGGCGGCCGATGTGCTGGTGCTGGGCGTGCCGATGTACAACTTCGGCATTCCGGTTCAGCTCAAGACCTGGATCGATGCGGTTGCGCGCGCAGGCGTCACCTTCCGCTATACCGAGAACGGGCCCGAAGGTCTGCTCAAGGGCAAGAAGGTCTATGTCGCCCTCGCTCGCGGTGGCAAATATCGTGGTACCGAACTGGATTCCCAGGTGCCGCACCTCAGAACCTTCCTCGGTTTTCTCGGCATGACCGATGTCAGCTTCATCTATGCTGAAGGTTTCTCGATGGGGCCGGACGCCGCGCGCCAGGCGCTTGCCGATGCCGATGCGGAAATCGACGCCGCATTGAGCTGAAAGTCACAGCGGGGGCGGATCGTCCCCGCTCGCACAGGAGCTTGAAATGACAACAAAAGATCTTCAGTCCGCGTTGCAGGCCGAGTGTGTGCTGCGGCCGCGAACTGTGGAACAACTGGTTGTCGGGCGCCCGACCTCGGACGGCGCGGGCGTGAAGCTGACCCGTGTGCTGACACAGGCGCTGCAGCGCCGGCTTGATCCCTTCCTGATGCTCGATGCCTTTGGCAGCGACAATCCGGACGACTACATCGCCGGCTTTCCCGATCATCCGCATCGTGGCTTTGAGACCATCACCTACATGATTGCCGGGCGCATGCTTCATCGCGACAGCGCGGGACACGAAGGCCTGCTGGAGAATGGCGGCGTGCAGTGGATGACGGCCGGTCGTGGCGTGATCCACTCCGAGGTTCCGCAGCAGGAAGAAGGCGTGATGGAAGGCTTCCAGCTCTGGCTCAATCTGCCCGCACGGGACAAGCTGTGCGCGCCGTGGTACCGCGATTTTTCCGCGGCCGAACTGCCGAGGTTCGAGACTGCCGAAGGCGTGGCCGTCACCGTGATCGCGGGTCGCAGTCATGGTGTGGAAGGCGCGGTTACGCGCGAGGCCAGTGCGCCGCTCTATCTCGACCTGCATCTGCCTGCCGGCGGGCGCTTCGTTCAGTCGCTGCCTGAAGCTCACAATGCCTTCGTCTATGTCTATCGCGGCGAGGTCACGATCGGAGAAAAACCGGTCGCTGCGCAGCGCATGGCGATCCTCGGCAGGGCCGAAGGCAGTGACGGCGTGGTGCTCGAGAGTGCCGCGCCGGCGCGGGTGCTGCTCATCGCTGGTCAGCCGCTGAACGAGCCGATTGCACAATACGGCCCCTTCGTGATGAATACCGAGCAGGAGATCTATCAGGCGCTCAACGATTTTCGGGACGGCAGGCTGGCGGGCTGAGGGCCGTCAGGCCTTAGGGTGCGACCGCGAAAGTTCAATCCAGCGCGAGTGCCTTCAAGGCCCGGACCTGCGCCACGATGGGGGCGGGGACGGGCTGCTCGCCGCTCAGCATGGCGCGGATCGTCGTCACGTTGTCGGCAATCGACGGACTGTCGGGCAGTCCCGCAAGTGGAGGCGCACCGCCATCCTCGCCTGCGACGCCGGTCTGGCCCGTGCCGTCGGCGTAGGCCTTCATCTCGGGGCAGCGTCTCGGGTTGGCGTAAATCTCGCCTTCGGTGCCGCGCAGCAGCATGGCGTGGCCACCATCCGCACGCAGGAATTCGTCCATGCGCTCGAGGTATTCGGGATGGGTGACGGCCACCACCCGCACGCTGCGACCCCTGCATGGGTCGAGCAGCTTGGCCATGGTGTGGGCGCTGCTACGTACACCCATGCGCGGACGTAGCGAAAGCAGACGGTCCAGCCCCGGCAGCAGGGTGCTGACCTGCAGACAGGTGAGATGCCGGCTGGCCAGTTGCGCGCCGGCTTCGGCAGTATCGCTGGCGGGTGTGATGCCGAGCGCTGCGAGCAGTTCGAAGGGGCTGACCCTGGATTCAAAATCGTGCCGGCCCTGAATCAGCACCGGCACGCCATCGCGAGCCAGCAACATGGCCACCAGCGGCATCAGGTTGGGCTGGCGGCGGGCGCCGTTGTAGCTCGGCAGCACGACACAGCGCGGACCATCGGGCACGACGAGCTGTGCGCCCAGCGCGTCCATGGCCTGCTTGAAGCCGAGCAGTTCGTCGAGGGACTCGCTCTTGATCCGCAGGGCGATCAGGATGGCGCCGAGCTCGAGGTCGGCCACGCTGCCGTCGAGCATGCCACCGAAGAGGGTGGCGGCCGCGTCGCGTTCGAGAGAGCGGGCGCCCTTGGCGCCGCGCCCGATTTCCTTGATCATGGGGGCACAGTTCATGAGTCGGGATTATCCGCTGCCCGTGCCGTTCGCGGTAGGGTGTGTGGGCCGGCTGCGCTGCTTTTCTATGAATTTCTCACGGAGCGAGAGTCGAAATGGAAGTCGGATTTATCGGACTGGGCCTGATGGGCCGCCCCATGGCGCTGAACCTGATCAAGGCCGGCCACACGGTGCATGTCTGGAGCCGCCGCCGCGAGTCGATGGCGCCGCTGCTTGAAGCCGGTGCCGGAGACTGTGCCAGCGCCGCCGAGGTCGCACAGCGTGCCGCGATCACCATCAGCATGGTGGCCGATGCGCCGGATGTGGAGCAGGTGACGCTCGGTGCCGGCGGCGTGGCCGAAGGTGCGGGACCGGGGCACATTCACGCCGACATGAGCACCATCGCCCCTGCGGCGGCGCAGTCGATTTCCGCCGGCCTCAAGGCGCGTGGCGTGAGCATGATCGACGCACCGGTGTCCGGTGGCGAGGTGGGTGCGATTGCCGGCTCGCTGACCATCATGGCCGGTGGCGATGAGGCCGCGTTCGACAGAATCAGGCCGGTGTTCGAGGCCATGGGCAAGTCGGTGACGCGCATCGGCGACGCGGGCGCAGGCCAGGTCGCGAAGGCCTGCAACCAGATTCTGACCGGCGTCGGGGTGGCGGCAGTGGCCGAGGCGCTCAACTTCGCCACCCGCAGCGGCGTGGATGCCGGCAAGGTGCGTGAGGCCCTGCTCGGCGGTTTTGCCTATTCGCGCATCCTCGAGAACCACGGCCAGCGCATGCTCGACCGCAACTTCCGTCCCGGCTTCAAGGCCTGGATGCACCAGAAGGACATGCGCATCGTCATGGAAGAGGCGCATCGTCTCGGGCTTGCACTGCCGTCCTCGGCTGCCACCGCGCAGATGTTCAATGCGATGGTCGGCAGCGGGCTGGGCGAGGACGACTCGATCGCGATGCTGAAGCTGCTCGAGCTCATGAGCGGCGGAGCCGGCGAATGAGGTTGGGCCTCATTGGCCTCGGCGCGATGGGTGCGTCGATGGCCCGTCATCTGCTGGGTGCCGGGCATGAGCTGGCGGTGTGGGCACGGCGCCCGGAGGCAGCGGCGGAGTTGGTCGCCGCAGGTGCGCTTGCCTGTGCCACGCCCGCCGAGCTGGCGGCGCGCAGTGAGGTCGTCTTCAGCATCGTGACCGGCAGCGCGGATGTCGAGGCGCTGGTGCTGGGCGAACAGGGGCTTGCAGACGGTTTTGCAGCGGGTGCGGTCCATGTGGACATGAGCACGATTGCGCCGGGTTGCGCGCGCAGGCTTGCTGCGCACCATGCCGGCCGTGGCGTGGGCTGGCTCGATGCGCCCGTGTCCGGCGGCGCGCAGGGCGCGATCGATGCCACGCTCGCCATCATGGCCGGCGGCGAGGCGGAGACGCTGGCGCGGGTGCGCCCGTTGCTCGAGGTTCTCGGCCAGCGCATCGTGCATGTGGGGCCGGCGGGTGCAGGGCAGGTGGCCAAGGCCTGCAACCAGATGATCATGGTGGCGGCGATTCAGGCCGGTGCCGAAGCCATGCATCTGGCTCAGGCACATGGTGTGGATCTGGCCGCGGTGCGTCAGGCGCTGATGGGCGGGTCCGCCGCGTCGCGGGTGCTCGAAGTGATGGGCGCGCGCATGGTGAGTCGCGACTTTTCCGCCGGTGTCGAGGCGCGGCTGCATCACAAGGACTTCGGCATCCTGATGCAGGAGGCCTGTGCCCTCGGTATTCCCTTGCCGATTGCCGCTCAGGTCTGGCAGCAGCTCAACACCCTGATGGCATCCGGTCTGGGCCACGACGACACGTCGAGCCTGTTGCGCGTGCTCGAAACCATGAGCGGAACGGCTGCCGCCTGATCCCGCCCCGGTGGTCGCCGTCAGTGCTGCCGCGGAGGCGGTGCGAGTTCGGCGACCCCGGCGGCTTTCATGCCGCGCAGCAGCGCCGTGAGACCTTCGCCCGGCAAGGGGCGGCTGGACAGGAAGCCCTGGTAGATGCCGCAGCGCCACTTACGCAGCAGGCTCAGCTGCGCGTCGCTTTCCACGCCTTCGGCAACGACGTTCAGCCTCAGGCTGTGCGCCATCGCGATGATGGCCTGTGCAATCGCGGCGTCGTCCGGTTCGTCGACGATGTCCTTGATGAAGGAGCGGTCGATCTTCAGACGATCGATGGGGAAACGCCGCAGATAGGCGAGGCTGGAGTAGCCGGTGCCGAAGTCGTCGATCGCAATCGTCAGACCAAGCGCCTTGCAACGGCTCAGCGTGTCCGAACTGCGCTCGGGTTCGCGCATCACGAGACTCTCGGTCAGTTCCAGCTCCAGGCGGGTGGCCGGCAGTCCGGTCGCCTCCAGCACGCTGGCGATCTGCTCGGGCAGATCGGGCTGATCGAACTGGCGCGCCGACAGGTTGACCGCCATCGGGGCATCGAGCAGGCCGGCGACGCGCCAGGCATGCGCCTGCGCGCAGGCGGCGCGCAGCACCCAGTCGCCGATCGGAACGATCAGACCGGAGTCTTCCGCAATCGGAATGAAACGATCGGGCGGCACCAGGCCGTGTTGCGGGTGCTGCCAGCGCAACAGGGCCTCGACCCCGGTGATTTCGCCACTGAAGACATCGAGTTGCGGCTGGTAATGGAGGATGAACTGCTTGCGCTCGAGCGCGAGGCGCAGTTCGTTCTCGAGTATCAGTCGATCGGACAGCTCGCGGGCGTACTGGCTGTCGTAGAAGCGGTAGGCGTTGCGTCCGGCCGCCTTGGCCTGATACATGGCGGCGTCGGCGTGCTTGATCAGTGTTTCGGCGTCGTCGCCGTCTTCCGGATAAAGGGCGATGCCGATGCTGGGCGAGATCGTCAGGCGCTGGCTGCGGATGTCGAAGGGGTCGCGCAATGCGGCCAGGATGCGCTCTGCGACCTCGACGGCGCGGCTGCGGTCCGGCAATGAAGGCAGCAGGATCACGAATTCGTCACCCCCGGTGCGCGCCACCGTGTCCTCTGCCCGGACACAGGTCATGAAGCGTCTTGATACCGCCTGCAGCAGCAGGTCGCCCGCGTGGTGACCGAGCGAGTCATTGACGTACTTGAAGCGGTCCAGATCGAGAAACAGCAGCGCCAGCGGCTCGCCGCGGCGCCGGCATTGCTCCTGCGCCTCGGCCAGGCGCTGGCCGAGATAGTTGCGGTTGGGCAGTTCGGTCAGGGAATCGTAATGCGCGAGGAAGCGGATGCGGGACTCGGCCGCCTTCTGCCGGCCAATGTCGGAGGCGATGCCCAGATAGCCACGGATTGCACCATCCGGGCCGTGGAGCGGCGACACCGAGAGGCTGGCCGGGAACTCGTGTCCGTCCTTGCGGCGCAGGGTCATTTCGCGGGGTTCGGCGGCGTGGCCGGCGCGGGCCTCGCCCATCATCGCGAAGAGTCCGCGGCCATCGCGGGTTTCGAGGCGGGCGAGCTCCTCTTCCGGGCAGAACAGCAGCGGCGTGGCCCGGCCGACGAGCTCGTCGGCGCGCCAGCCAAAGATGCGTTCGGCTGCCGGATTGAAGAGTTCGATCAGGCCATTGGTGTCGGTTGATACGATCGCGTATTCCGAACCGTCGAGGATGGCGCGCTGCAGCGTGGTCGTGTTGCGCAGGCTGCGCTCGGCTTCGGTGCTGCGTGCGATCTCAGCCTGCAAGGCACTGTTGCTGCGTTCGAGCTGGTGGTTCATGTGTTCGAGCGCGCTGGTCTGGCGCAGCACCTGACGCCTGACGCTACGCCCGCGCGACTGCAGCAGTGCCACCAGCAGCGCAACGAGCAGCCCGATCAGCGGCCCGCCCCAGCGCAGGGTTTCGACCGACTGGCTGGGATTCAGCAGGTAATGACCGGGCAGGGGAGAGACCTCGACCAGCCAGCGTTGCTTTCCGATGATGAGCTGTTCGACATACATCATCGTGCTCGGGCGCAGGTCGGGGTCCTGGTAGATCAGCCTGGGGTGGTCGCCACCAAGGTCGATGATCTCGAGGCTGACGTCGCGCGCATCGCGCCGGTTGTCCAGTACCCGGGCCACCAGCTTGCGCGGGTCTGCAGCACGCTCGATGCGTGTGGTGCCGAGCTCGCTGCGCAGGCGCTCGACCTGTTGCGCGGCAGTGCGCTGGAAGGCGGAGATGTTCTGCCGCTCCTCGCCTTCGCGGGCCTGCTGCTCGAGCTTGCCCAGGCCGCCCCAGATGGTGGCAAAGACGATCAGCGGCAGCGAGAGGCGGAGCAGCGTGCCTGCGAGTGGCAGCAGTGGCGGTCGGTTCATGCCGAAGGGCGTGCTGTCATGAGTGGAGCTTGCGTGTTGCCGGAGGTGCTCACGATGCGCTGGCATCGCGGGGACGGCCGTACCAGCGGAAGCGCTCGATGACCTCTGCCATTTCGGCGGCCGAGAGCAGGACCGGGTCACCGAGTTGCAGGGTGCGCCAGTACTGTTCGCACAGGGTTTCGAACTCGATGGCCTGAGCGAGTGCATGCGCGAGATCGCGCCCGAAGACCACCATGCCGTGGTTCGCGAGCAGACAGGCGCTGCGGTCGACGAGTGCAGCGACGGCAGCATCCGACAGGGCCTGGGTGCCGAACGTGGCATAAGGGGCACAGCGAACGTCGGTGCCGCCGAAGCGGGCAATCATGTAGTGGAAGGCCGGGATGTGCCTGCGCTGGCACGCGAGCGCGGTGGCAAACGGGGAGTGGGCATGAAGGATCGCGCCTGCGCCGGGACAGGCCGCGTAGATGTCGCGATGCAGCTGCCACTCGGAGGACGGCGCCAGTGTGCCCGTGGCGCTGCCATCGCTGTCGAGCGCGACCATGTCGACCGGGGTGCAGGCACTTGCGGCAATGCCACTGGGCGTGATCAACAGACCCGTACCCCAGCGCACGCTGGCATTGCCCGAGGTGCCGACGTTGAGACCGCTGCGCCCCATCTCCAGCGCGGTGGCGAACAGCTCCTCGCGCAGGCCTTCTTCAGTGATGCTCATCCCTGGCGCTCCGCATAGGTCGCGCTCAGCGCCGCGGGCGCGATCACCCCGCGTTCGGTGATGATGCCGGTGATCAGGCTGGCCGGTGTGACGTCGAAGGCGGGGTTGGCCGCGCGCGTGCCGGCGGGCGCGATGCGCAGCGAGATGGCTTCGTCGCGTGCGTCGACACCGATGGACGAGCAGACCTCGTCGGCACCGCGATCCTCGATCGGAATCGCGGCCCCGTCGGGGCTGGCGAAATCGAGCGTCGAATAGGGCGCGGCAATGTAAAAGGGAATGCCAGCGGCCCGCGCCGCGAGCGCCTTGAGCAGGGTGCCGATCTTGTTCGCACTGTCGCCGTTGGCGGCAATGCGGTCGGCACCGGTGATCACCACGTCCGCCTCGCCATGCATCAGCAGGTGGCCTGCGGCGTTGTCGGCGATCAGCATGTGCGGCACGCCGGCTTCGCGCAGCTCCCAGGTGGTGAGCAGGCCCTGGTTGCGCGGGCGGGTTTCGCTGGCGATGACTTCGATGTCGATTCCGGTGGCCTGGGCCGCGTAGACCGGGGCGAGCGCGGTGCCCGCACCGAGCGTGGCCAGCCAGCCGGCATTGCAATGGGTCATCACACGCAAGGGGCGCCCGTTGCGTGCGGGAAGGCCGCGCAGCAGGGCGAGGCCGTGACGGCCGATGGCGTCGCATGTCGCTGCGTCGTCGGCACAGATTGCCTCGGCGGCGTCCCAGGCTGCTGCCGTGCGCTGCGGCGCCGGCAGCGGACGCAGAATGCCGGCCATGCGGTTCAGCGCCCAGTGCAGATTGACCGCGGTCGGGCGTGTGGCGGCGAGCAGTGTCAGGGCGTGTTCGAGCTGTTCGTCTTCGGCGCCAGCGCGGGTGAGGGCGAGCGCAACACCCATTGCAGCCGTGGCGCCAATCAGCGGCGCGCCGCGAACCTGCATGGTCCGGATGGCGTGCGCGACCTCGTCGAGGGTGTTCAGGCGACATTGCTCACGCCGCCATGGCAGCGCAGTCTGGTCGAGTATCAGCAGGCTGTCGCCATCACGGCACAGCGTCGGAACGGGTTGTACGAACATGGTGTGGATCCGGACCGGGCTCGGGTGCGGGCGACAAAGTGCGTCGCCGCAGGCCTGCTACGGTCCTGTCTCCTGCTCTCTGGGGCAAGTTAAGCCTTGGAATGTGCCAGTCCTCGGTCCTGTCCGCAAGTCCGAATGCCCGGTGGCGCGGCGCTTGCGATCGGGCGCGACTCTGCGAAAATGCAGATCCCAGCCATTGCCGATCCGCCAGGATTCCCATGCCGCATTTTCCCGCACCGATCGAATCGCGCCTGCCGAACGTCGGCACCACCATCTTCACCGTCATGTCCCGGCTCGCTCAGGAGTGCGGTGCGATCAACCTGTCGCAGGGCTTTCCCGACTTCAATGCGGAGGATGTGCTGTTCGAGCGTGTCGCCCACTGGATGAGGGCGGGCTTCAATCAGTATGCCCCGCTGGCGGGCTGTCTGCCCCTGCGCGAAGCCATCGTGCGCAAGGTCGAGGGCCTGTACGGAACGCGCTACGATGTTGAGCATGAGGTCACGGTGACCGCCGGTGCCACCCAGGCCTTGTTCACTGCGGTCAGTGCGCTGGTTCATGCCGGTGATGAAGTGATCGTGTTCGAGCCGGTGTACGACTCCTACGGACCGGCGGTCGAGCTGGCCGGCGGCACGGTCATCCGCATGCAGTTACGGGCGCCGGACTACCGTCCGGACTGGGCTGCGGTCGCGGCGGCAATCGGGCCGCGGACGCGGATGATCATGATCAACTCTCCTCACAACCCGACCGCGACCGTGTGGTCCGCGGACGACCTCGCCCAGCTTGCAGCGCTCACCCGCAACACCGGCATCGTGGTGGTGTCGGACGAGGTGTACGAGCACATCGTGTTCGATGGCGCCGTGCATCAGAGCTGTGCCGCGCATCCGGAGCTGGCGGCGCGCAGCATCGTCGTGTCGAGCTTCGGCAAGACCTATCACATCACCGGCTGGAAGGTGGGGTACGTGGTGGCGCCGCTCGAACTGATGGCGGAGTTCCGCAAGGTTCACCAGTTCAACGTGTTTACCGTCAACACCCCGGTGCAGCTTGCGCTTGCGGACTACATGGCAGATGCCGGCCGTCATCTGCAGCTCTCGGCCTTCTATCAGGCCAAGCGCGATTACTTCCGCGCCGGGCTCTCCGGCGCCCGCTTCGAACTCCTGCCATCGGGCGGCACCTATTTTCAGCTGGCCCGCTACGGTGCGATCTCGGATCAGCCGGATGGCGTGTTCTGCGACTGGCTGACGCGTGAGGCGGGGGTGGCCGCGATTCCGGTATCGGCGTTCTTCGCCGATGGTCGCGACGAAGGCGTGATCCGCTTCTGCTTTGCCAAGAACGAGAGCACGCTCGCAGCGGCCTGCGAACGCCTGCAGAAGCTGCGCTGAAGCCGGGTTCGCCACACTGCTTTGCCTGCCTTCCGGCGCGCCTCGGCCGGTGGTGGCATGTCCCCGCGGGCGGCGGCGTTGCCGCCGTCCTGCGTGGTAAACTGCCGGTCTCATTCTCTCTAGCGGCCCGCTCTCCATCGTGCGCAATCTGCTGATCTTTCTGCTGATACTGGGTGGTATCTGGTGGGTGCGTCGTGCCCTCAAGCGACCGCGGCGTGGCCCGGGGCGCGATCCGCGCCTGAACGAGCCCGAACGGGTGCTGGCCTGTGCGCATTGTGGTGTGCATGTCCCGGAGAGCGAAGGCGTTCGCGACGAAAGCGGTTTCTACTGCTGCGAAGGGCACCGCCGTCTGGGTAATGGCGGCCGGGGAGAATAGGCTTGGGTGACTCCGTGCTGTCCGGCGTCGACCCCGCGCGACTGCAGTCGCTGCGCTTTTTCAACCTGTTCCGGCTCATCATCGCCGGCATCTTTCTGGTGGCAGGGCGCGAGCTCAATCTGGGCAGCGAACACCCGACCATCTTTCTCGTTACCGCGATCTGCTATCTCGGGGCCGTTCTGACCCTCGGGTTTCCCGATGCTGCGCGACGCATGGGTTTCGACCGTCTGGTGACGCTGCAGGTCGTCATCGACGTGTTCATGCTGACGGCGTTCATGTGGTCCAGTGGCGGATTCCGCAGCGGCATGCCAGTGCTAATGATGATTGTGCTCGCAGGTGCGGGGCTGGTGGCCGAAGGGCGCATGGTGCTCTTTCTTGCGGCGCTGACGACGCTGGCTGTGCTCACCGAGAATGGCTGGCGTTTCATCGCCGACGGCACGCCAGGCGATTTTCTGCAGGTCGGCATCACCTGCATCGCGTTCTTCGGTATCGCGCTTGTGGCGCGCCTGCTTGCGCTGCGGGCCAAGAACAACGCTTCGCTTGCCGAAAGACGTGGCAAGGAGCTGGTCAAGCAGCAGGCGGTCAATGAACGCATCATCCGCGACATGCGCGATGGCGTGATCGTGCTCGGACCCGACGGTTTCGTCCGCCAGGCCAATCCTCAGGCGGCTGCCCTGCTGGGCTTGCAGAGCATGGATGGACTGGCCCTGGCAGACATCGACTCCGCGTTCGGCGACTGCCGCGCGCAGTGTGGCGGTGCGGACGGGCGTCTGATGCGGCTCGGGCCCGCACGCAGGCTGCTGCGCTGTCGCGTGATGGAAGCGGATTCCGAAGCGGCAAGCGGGGGCGATGTCCTGATCTACCTGACTGACTTCGAGGATATCCAGCGCCAGATGCAGCAACTCAAGCTTGCGGCGCTGGGGCGGCTGACGGCCAGCATGGCGCATGAGATCCGCAATCCGCTGTCGGCCGTCACCCAGGCGGCAGAGCTGCTTCAGGAGGAGAAGCGGGCCGACATGCAGGGCCGGCTGGCGCGCATCATCAACGACAACGCGCAGCGCATCGAGCGCATGATCCGCGACGTGCTCGCCCTCGGGCGTCGTCAGCAGGCGCAGCCCGAGGCCCTGCCACTTGCCCGGTTCGTGACCGAGGTGGTCGATGCGCAGGGGCTGCGCGACGGGGCCGAACGCGCGATTTTCAGCGTCGAGATCGACCCTGAGCTCACGCTCGCAATCGATCGCGCGCACCTGCACCAGATTCTCGACAACCTGCTGGGCAACGCTCGCCGCTACTGCTCTGCCCAGCCGGGCTCGGTGCGCATCCGCGCAGACGTGGGCGCGGACGGCTGCGTACGCTTGCATGTACAGGATGACGGACCCGGGCTGGACAAGAACACCCGCGCCCACCTGTTCGAGCCCTTCTTCACCACGCACGCCAAAGGTACCGGCCTCGGGCTATATATTGCCCGCGAGCTTGCCGACGCCAACGACGCCACGCTGGAGCCCGTGTCGGACTCCACGGGCGCGCATTTCGTGCTGACCGGACGGAGTTGTCCATGAGCGTTTCAGATCGCCGTAACCGCAGTGCCAGCGTGGATGTGCTGGTGATCGATGACGAGGAAGACATCCGCGAACTGCTTGAACTCTCGCTGATGCGCATGGGGCTGGGCTGCGATGCAGCGGGCACGGTGGCCGAAGCCCGGACCCTGCTCGAAGGTCGCCGCTACCGGCTCTGCCTGACCGACATGCGACTGCCCGATGGCGACGGGCTGGAGCTGGTCGAGCACATCCAGCGCCAGTACCCGGGCCTGCCGGTAGCCGTGATCACCGCCTTCGGCAGTATCGAGACCGCGATCCGTGCGCTCAAGGTCGGCGCCTTCGATTTCGTGACCAAGCCGGTTGAGCTCAAGGCCTTGCGCGAACTGGTCACGCACGCACTGAAGCTGCAGGCGCCGTCGGACGCGGCGCAGGGCGAAGGCGGACGCAAGCTGATCGGGACTTCGGCTGCGCTGGCGCAGTTGCGGGGGCAGGTCGAGAAGCTGGCACGCAATCAGGCACCGGTCTTCATTCATGGGGAGTCGGGTACGGGCAAGGAAGTGATCGCGCGCCTGATCCACAGCCTCGGTGCGCGGGCGGCTGCGCCCTTCGTGCCGGTAAACTGCGGTGCGATCTCGCCCGAGCTGATGGAGAGCGAGTTCTTCGGTCATCGCAAGGGCAGCTTCACCGGCGCGGCGACCGACAAGGAGGGGCTGTTCCAGGCTGCCAGCGGCGGCACCCTTTTCCTTGACGAGGTCGGCGAGCTTCCCCTGTCGATGCAGGTCAAGCTCTTGCGCGCCATTCAGGAGCGCGCAGTGCGCCCCGTCGGTGCGCACGCCGAAGAATCGGTCGATGTCCGCATCCTCTCGGCCTCCCACCGCGACCTCGCGCAGCTGGTGAACGAGAACCGCTTCCGTCAGGATCTCTACTTCCGCATCAACGTGATCACGCTGCGCGTGCCGCCATTGCGCGAGCGCCCGGAAGACATCCCGGATCTCGCCGCCCATGTGCTGGGACGGCTGGCCGAGCGTGAGGGCGGGGCGGTCAGGCAGCTGTCGCCCGATGCGCTCGCAGCCCTCTCCCGGCACAGCTTTCCGGGCAATGTGCGCGAGCTGGAAAACCTGCTTGAGCGTGCCTGCGCGCTGTGCGAATCCGACCAGATCACGGCTGCCGATCTCGACCTGCAGCAGTGCGAGGGGCTGACGCAGACGGGACTCGACCTGGATACGGGCGAGGATGACGATGTGGCCGACTCCGACGACGAGCGCATCAAGGTCTTGCGTGCGCTCGACGAAAACCGCTGGAACCGCTCTGCGGCGGCGCGCCAGCTCGGCATGACCTTGCGTCAGCTGCGCTATCGCCTGCAGAAATGGGGCATGGACTGAGTCCTGCGCTGGCCTGATGGCCGTTGCCACGGCAGCTCAGGCGGTCATCTCCGCCAGCAGGTCCACCGTGCGTGCGGTAGCGCCGCGGTTGATGGCGGCGAAGTCGAGCCCCGCCCGTGACATTGCATTGCGCCGGTCGGCGTCGGCGATCAGGTCGAGCGCGCTGTGCACGCCCTGCTCAAGCGTTTCCAGGCGTGCTGCGCCACCATGTTCGATCGCCTGTTGCGCAACCTGCTCGAAGTTGAATGTGTGCGGGCCGACCAGCACTGGGGTGCCCACCGCGCAGGCTTCAATCAGATTCTGTCCGCCGAGCGGCAGCCAGCTGCCGCCGATCAGCGCCACATCTGCAGCTGCGTAGTAGGCAAACATCTCGCCCATCGAGTCACCCAGCCAGATCCGGGTGTCGCTGTCCACCGAGGCATTGTCGCTGCGCCGCTGCAGCTTCAGTCCGCGTGACTGCACGAGCGCGCCGACCTCATCGAAGCGCTGCGGGTGGCGGGGCACGATCACCAGCAGGACCTCGGGCGGCGCGAGACGGGCAAAGGCATCCAGCAACAGGGCCTCCTCACCGTCGCGCGTGCTCGCGGCAAGCAGGATCGGCCGTGTGCCGCAACGGGTGCGAAAGATGTGCGCCAGCGCGGGGACCTCGTCGGGCGGGGTCATGTCGAACTTGATGTTGCCGGTAATGCTGACACGGCGCGCGCCGAGCGCTGACAGACGTGCCGCATCGGCGGCGGTCTGGGCACCGATGGCACTGAGGGCGCCGAGGGTGAGACCGGTCAGTGACGGGAAGCGGGCGTAGCGACTTGCAGAGCGCGGGGACAGGCGGGCGTTGGCGAGCAGCACCGGAATACTGCGCCGATGGCACACGGCAAGCAGGTTGGGCCACAACTCGGTTTCCATGATCACGCCGAAGGCCGGGTGAAAGTGGCGCAGAAAACGTTCGACGAAAAAGCCGAGGTCGTAGGGCAGATAGACGCGCAGGACCCGGGCCTCGTCGGCAAACAGGGACTTCGAGGTTGCGCGCCCGGTCGGGGTCATGTGCGTGAGCACGATGGTGTGCTCGGGCCAGCGTGCCAGCAGGGCGCGGAGCAAGGGCTCGGCGGCCCGTGTTTCGCCGACCGACACCGCGTGAACCCAGATCGTCGGGCCTGGTGCGCGAACGCCGTAGCTGCCGAAGCGTTCCCTCACGTGGCGGAGGTAGGCGGGCTGCTTGCGCGCGCGCCACAGCAGGCGGAGCAGGACGAGGGGAAGGGCGAGCAACCACAGCAGGGAGTAGGGCAGGCGTTGCAGCATCGGGGCCGGGAATGATGGGACGGCGAAAGTATAAGGGCGTGACATGATCGAAGGGCAATCGTCATGACGCTCATGAGATAATCGCCGCATTCCTGTCATCCATTGCATAGACATCATGAAAATTCTCGTCACCGGCGCTGCCGGCTTCATCGGCATGCACACCTCCGAACGCCTGCTCGCCCGTGGCGATGAAGTGGTCGGGCTGGACAACCTCAACGACTACTACGATCCGAGGCTGAAAGAGAGCCGGTTGGCGCGACTGACGCCGCACCCCGCGTTTCGCTTCGTGAAGATGGACGTCGCCGACCGTGCGGGCATGGAGCGTCTGTTCGCCGAGGAGAAGTTCGATCGCGTCATTCACCTCGCGGCCCAGGCCGGGGTGCGCTATTCGCTGCAGAATCCGCATGCCTACATCGACAGCAACATCGTCGGCTTCATGAACATTCTTGAAGGCTGTCGCTACAGCAAGGTGAAACACCTCGTGTATGCGTCGAGCTCCAGCGTGTATGGGGGCAACACCCGCATGCCCTTCTCCGAGCACGACAGCGTCGATCACCCGGTCAGCATGTACGCAGCGACCAAGAAGGCCAACGAACTGATGGCGCACACCTACAGCCATCTCTACGGTCTGCCCACTACCGGCCTGCGCTTCTTCACGGTTTATGGGCCGTGGGGCCGGCCTGACATGGCGCTGTTCCTGTTCACCAAGGCGATTCTGGAGGGGCGTCCGATCGATGTCTTCAACCACGGCAAGATGAAGCGCGACTTCACCTTCGTGGACGATATCGTTGAGGGCGTGCTGCGTACGCTCGATCATGTGGCCGAGTCCGATGCCGGCTTCAATGCCGACCAGCCCGATCCCAGTCGCAGCAACGTGCCTTTCCGCGTATTCAATATCGGCAACAACAATCCGGTCGAGCTGATGGCCTTCGTCGAGGCCATCGAGAACGCCCTCGGGCGCAAGGCCGAGAAGAACTTCATGCCCTTGCAGGACGGTGACGTGCCCGCGACCTACGCTGACACCTCCGAGCTGAATGCATGGACGGGCTTCGTGCCGGCTACCAGTGTGAGCGACGGTGTCGGCCGCTTCATCGAGTGGTATCGCGGCTACTACGGAGCCTGAGCGTGCGGCTGGACGCACGCAGCACGCTGGCCTGCTATCTGTTGTTGCTTGTGGTGTACATCGGCGGAGCCATGGTCCCGCTGATGAACAATGACTCGGCGCATCACGCCGGCATTGCGCTGCACATGCATGTATCGGGAGACTGGCTGCGCCTGATCACCCAGGGCCACGACTACCTCGACAAGCCGCACCTGCTGTTCTGGCTCGCGGCCCTGTCGTTCAAGGTTTTCGGTGTCAGCACCTTTGCCTACAAGCTGCCGTCGCTGCTGTTTTCGCTGCTGGCGGTGTATTCCACTGCCCGCCTCGGACGGCTGCTGCATTCGGCTGAGGTGGGTCGCCTGGCGGGCCTGATTCTCGCCAGCGCAGTCGCCTTCATTCTTGCCAACAACGACGTCCGCATGGACGCGCTGCTGACCGGGTCGATCATGTTCGCCATCTGGCAGCTGGCCGAATTCGTTGCCGGCGGGCGCTGGCGCAGTCTGGTGCTGGCGGGGCTGGGACTTGCACTCGGCTTTGCGACCAAGGGCATGATCGGGGTGGCAATGCCGGGCATCGCCGTCTTCCTGCACCTGCTCTACCGGCGTGACTGGGCGCGTCTGTTCGACCCGCGATGGCTGGCCCTGCCGCTGATCGTGCTGGTGTTTGCGGCGCCGGTGCTGTTTGCCTACTACCAGCAGTTCGGTGCCGATGGGGTGCGCTTCATCCTGTGGTCGCAGAACTTCGAGCGGCTCGCGGGCGAGCGCTTCGGCAATGCCGGCGCCGAGGACCCGCTGTTCTTCGTTCATACCTTCCTGTGGGCCTTCCTGCCGTGGTCGTTTCTGACCCTTGTGGCCCTGTGGTCGCAGGGGCTGCGCGTGTTGCGCGGCGGGCTGCGCCCTCAGCCCGGCGAGGAAATGCTCACCTTGGGAACGATCGTCGTGCTGTTCGCGATCATTTCCGCTTCGCAATTCAAGCTGCCGCACTACCTCAACATCCTGCTGCCGCTGTTCTCCATCGTGCTCGCCACCTGGCTTGCGCCGCGGATCGAACGGCCTGCGACGCGCGGAGTGTGGGTGGTTCAGTTTCTTGCCATTCTGGTGCTTGCATTGCTCGCCGTGGCGATCAACGGCTGGGCGTTTCCGCCGCTTGGCTGGGGCGTGATGGCAGGCGCCGTGGCCTTGCTGGTGGCGGGTGTGGTGCTGAGTCTGAGCCGCTCCGGCGGCGCGCGCGTGGTGCTGGCGTCGGTGGCCGCTGCCGTGGTGTTCAATTTCCTGCTGGCGTGGAATTTCTACCCGCAGCTGTTGCGCTATCAGGCGGGTACCGTGCTGGGTGAAGCGGTCGAACGACTCGCGCTCGACCCCGCGTCGGTGTACTACCTCGAGGAGCAGGGGCGGGCGGGCAGTTTCGATTTCACCACCGCCCGGCTGACACCGACCCTGACGCTTGCACAGTTGCAGGCGATGAGCGCGCCGGTCGTGCTCTACACCTCGGCCTCCGGACGTGAGGCGGTAGAGGCGGCAGGCTTGCGTGCCGAAGTGCTGGCAAGCAATCCGGATTTCCGCGTGACCCGTCTGAATGCGCGTTTTCTCAATCCGGCAAAGCGTCCCGACACGCTGTCGGAGGTCTTCCTGCTCCGGGTGGTGGCGCAATGAGCGCAGGGCGCTGGCTGGGCTGCGGGCTGATCTGCTTGCTCACGGCCTGGGTGGCCTGGCCGGGTTTTTCCGGTACAGCCGCCCCAGGCTTCGTGCCGCCGTCCGTGCATGCCGGCGCTGAGGCCGAGCCCTATCTGCGCAGCGCGCTCGTGAATGCCGCAACGCCGCCCCGGGTGCATGCAGCGTCGATTTCGGCACTGCCCGACGGCCGCCTGTTCTCGGTGTGGTTCGGTGGGGAGCGCGAGGGCAGCACCGACGTCAAGGTCTTCGCAGCCTACCGCGAGACGGGCGCGCTGGCCTGGGGCGAACAGCACGCCATTGCCTCGCCGGAACAGACGACGGCCGATACCGGAATGCTGGTGCGCAAGATGGGCAATCCGGTGGCTTTTGTCACCCCGCGCGGCGAACTGTGGGTGACCTATGTCAGCGTGACCATGGGCGGGTGGGCGACCAGCCACATCAACCTGATGCGCTCGCCCGACCTTGGCCGCAGCTGGTTGCCGGCCACGCGCCTGGTGACCTCGCCCTTCATCAACCTGAGCACCCTGGTCAAAGGTGGGCCGGTGTTCTTCGACAACGGCGAGATCGGCGTGCCGGTGTATCACGAGCTTGCGGGTAAGTTCGCCGAGCTGCTGGTGCTCTCCGATACGGGCGAGATGCGGCGCAAGATCCGCATGGATCACGGTCACCGGACCTTGCAGCCGGTGGTGCTGGTCGAGGATGCGCAGCGCGCGATTGCGCTGATGCGCGATGGCGCCGAACACCCGCCGCGGGCGTGGCGCAGCGAGACCACGGACGGCGGGCGCAGCTGGAGCGCGCCGCAACTGACCAATCTGCCCAACCCCAACTCGGCGCTGGCTGCGCTGCGTCTGGACGACGGTCGCCTGATCGCGGTCGCGAACGATACCGAGGACGAACGCCTGCGTCTGTCACTCCTGGTGAGTGAGGACCGCGGCGCGCACTGGCGCGCCATCCACCGCTTCGAGGACCGTCAGGACTTTCTGGGGCAGGATCTCGCGCTCGATCAGTTCCGCCCCTTGCTTGCCGGCGATCTGGCTGCGCTCGGGCCCGGTCCCATGCCGGCTGAAGTCGAGGCCAACGCCGAGCAGGCACTGTGCCGTCACGGCGACACGTGCAGCTGGCAGTACGACTATCCCTACCTGATCCGCACCGATGCCGGCGAGTTTCATCTCGTCTACACCTGGAACCGCAGCTTTGTGCGCCACCTGAGTTTCAACCGTGCCTGGCTGGAGAGCAAGCTGTGATCGCGCCCCTGATTGACACGCTGGGCTGGGCGCTCGCCCTCGCGCTGTGTGTGCCCGGTCTCGGCCGCAGCACGCCTCGGGCGCTGGGCGTGCTCGCAGTCCTGGTGGGGGCGCTCAGTGTGCCGGTGGCGGGCGTGAGTCTGATTGCCGCCTTGCGCGGGCTGTTTGCGGGGCTGTCGCTGATGACTGTCGTGGTCCTGGCCGCGCTTTTCATCGCGCGCACCGGGCTGTGTGCACCGTTTCGCGATGGAGAGCGTCGCGCGCTTGCCGCGCTGGCAGCGCTCACCGGCGTGCTGTTCTACCCGGCTGCGCTTGGCCTGACCGTGATCGATCCCTATTTCTGGGGCTATGGCGCGCCCGCGCTGCCGCTGCTGGCCGGCGCGCTGGCCGCAGTTGCGTGGATGGTGCGGTTCCGGGTGGTGGCCGTTGCGCTGGTGCTGGCGCTCGTCGGCTGGCGCCTTCAGCTGCTGGCGTCGCCCAATCTGTGGGACTACCTGATCGATCCGCTGCTTGCGCTGGGCGCACTGCTCGCCTTGCCAGTGTGTGCGCTCAGTTCGCTGAAGCGCGCGAGGCGCAGGTCTGCGGCTGCCAGGTCTGCGGCGAACTCGTCTCCCGCAAGGTAAGTCAGCTCAGCCTCGCGCGGAGACGTGAGGCTGTCGCAGGCGAGCAGTGCGGCGTCGACGCGACCCGGGTGCACATGCACCAGCGGCCGCGTTCCAAGGACGCTGAGGAAGGCTTGCATGCGCTCGCGAAACGGACGTCCGGCAGCAAACTCGTGGAGCCCGGAGAAGCCCTCGTTCATCGGCAGCCCTGCTTCGCGGCCGAGCCGCTGCAGCCCACGCCCGAGCTGGCTGATGAACAGCGCCTTGGGCACCGAGACGCCACGCTGCACGCAGCGTGCGGCAGGCTCGACGCAGTCGCGCACCCACACCCGTCCGCCTGGATAACGTCGCCTTAGCTCATCCACCACCGCTTCGCGGACCGTGGGCAGCAGGTGTACATGCTGATGGCCGTCGATGTAATCGGGCGGCGCGCTCCACAGGTCTTCAAAGGCATCGAGCTGGGCGCGCAGTTCGTCGCGGACCGCCGCGGCGGGCAGGCCGCGGGCGAGGGCGCGTGGCAGCAGGCGCGACAGCGCCGGCAGGCGCCCGCCGTGGGTCAGGCCGCGTGCGAGGCTGAGCGGTACGTGGTCGGTCAGGGTCAGATGCAGTCCGACATCCGCCGGATGGCTTGCAACCGTCTCGCGCAGGATCGCTGCACCGCGTCGCCAGTCGCTACAGTTGCTCATGCAACTGGTGGCGGACAGTCGGCCAGCCGCAATCAGTTCGGCAATCGCGTCGCTGACGCCGGGCGCGAGCCCGAAGTCGTCGGCGCACAGCACAATCGGGCGCCGCAAAAAAATGTCAGGCATGGCAATCACTTGTAACAGGTGTTCGGTCAACGCGCGAGCCCGATGGCCCGTTTACCTGATGTTCCTCCGCGTGGAGGTTTTTCGTGCGAGTTTTCCATCGTGTCCCGTCCTGATCTCAATGAGCTTCTTGCCACCCCCGCTGTCGAGCCCGGGGTGAGTCGAGCGTCGCTCTCGGTGGTGGTTCCGCTCTACAACGAGAGCGGATCGCTGGCGGCGCTGCATGCACGGCTGTGCGAGGTGCTGGATGCCATGCCGCTCGCTAGCTACGAGCTGGTGTTCGTCGACGACGGCAGCCGCGACACCACCTTTGCCGAGGTGGCAGCACTCGGCGTTCGGGATCCGGCGGTGCGGGCCATCCGCTTCGCGCGCAATTTCGGCAAGGAGGCCGCGATGGCCGCCGGCTTGCGCGCTGCAGGCGGTGACGTGGTGGTGCTGATGGATGGCGACCTCCAGCATCCGCCCGAGCTGATCCCGCAGATGTTCGAGCGCTGGCGCGACGGTGCGCAGATGGTGACGGCGGTGCGTGGCTCGCGCGACACGGATCCGTGGTTGCGCCGGCAGTTGTCGCGGGGTTTCTACAATCTGTTCAGGCGCGTCTCCGAAGTGGCGCTGGCCGAAGGTGGCGGTGATTTCCGCCTCTTCGACCGTGCCGTGGTCGATGCCATCAACAGCCTGCCGGAGCGGACCCGCTTCATGAAGGGCATCACCAGCTGGGTGGGCTTTCGCCAGGTAACCGTGGATTTCGAGCCTGCCGAGCGGGTTGCGGGGGCGTCGGCGTGGCCCTTGATGCGCCTGCTGCGCTACGCAATCGACGGATTTTCCGCCTTCAGCACCTTGCCGCTGCGGGTGTGGTCGCTGATCGGGCTTGGCATGGCAGCGCTTTCGGGCAGCTACGGCCTGTGGCTGGTGTTGCGCACCGCGATCTGGGGCATCGACGTTCCAGGCTATGCCTCGATCATGGTTGCAGTCCTGTTCATGGGCGGCATCCAGCTCATCAGCCTGGGCGTGCTCGGTGAATACGTCGGGCGCATTTTTACCGAGGTCAAGGCCCGTCCGCTGTACCTGGTGTCGGAGCGCATCGGCTTCGAGGGGCAGACGCGTTGAACGGCGCAGGCGCAACAACAGTTGCCCGTCCGGGCGCGCGGGCCGCTGCCGGCTTGGCGCGCGCGCTGTCGACGCTCAACCTGGGTTGGGCGTTGCTTGCGCTTGTCGGCATCTTCATTGTGCTGAGCTTCAACCAGTACGGCATCAGCAACGACGAAGAGGTGCAGCACGTCTACGGACGTCTGCTGCTCGCATTCTACGGCTCGGGATTCACCGATCACGCCGCGTTCGAGTACAAGAACCTCTATCTCTATGGCGGCCTGTTCGACCTGATTGCGGCCGGGCTCGAACGCCTGCTGCCGTCCATCAATGTCTGGGACCTGCGTCATCTGCTGTCGGCCGTGTTCGGTCTGGGCGGGCTCGCCGGGACCTGGCTGCTGGCGCGCCGGCTTGCCGGAGGGCCGGCCGCGCTTGCCGCGCTGGTGGTGCTGGTGTTGACCGGCGCGTGGACCGGGGCGATGTTCACCCATACGAAGGATGTCCCGTTCGCGACCACGATGGTGTGGTCCCTGCTGTTCATCGTGCGCATCCTGCCCAGCTTGCCGCGCCCGGCGCGGGCTGACGTGATCGGGCTCGGGATTGCCATCGGCTGTGCCTTCGGCCTTCGGGTCGGGGCGGTGTTTGCGGTGTTCTATCTCGGCGTCGGCATGATGGTCGCAGCCTGGATCAGGGCTGACGAACTGGGCGCGCGCCTGCGCTTCTTCGGGCGTTCGCTGTGCGTCCTGTTGCCGGCCGCCGGCATTGCCTTTGTGCTCATGGGGGTGTTCTGGCCGTGGGCGATGATGTCTCCGGCCAACCTCGTGAAGGCGATGACCGCGTTCTCGCATTTTTCCTTCGAACTCGACACCATTCTTGGTGGCACGGTGATGAAGAACGGCGACGTTCCCGGGTATTACCTGTCCTGGTATCTGCTCGTACGCCTGCCCGAGCTCTTCCTGCTCGGTCTGGTGCTGGGGCTGCTTGCAGCCTTGCGTATGCTGCCGCTGCTGCGAAAGGCAGCTTTCCGCCGCCTGGCGCTGCCCTGGCTGCCGCTGATCCTCGCCGCTTGCGTTCCGCTCGGATACACCTTGCTGGCGGCGCCGCCGCTGTACAACGGCATCCGCCACTTTACCTTCCTGTTGCCGCCGCTGGCGGTGATTGCAGGTATCGGGCTGACGCAGGCATGGTTTCATGCCGCACGCTTCTCTCATGCCAGGCGCCTCGCGACGGCATGCTGTGCCGTACTCGCGCTCGGCCACGGCGCGGCGCTTGCGCATCTGCACCCTTACGAATACGTCGCCTACAACGGTTTCGCGGGGGGGCTGGCCGGCACCGTTGGCGAGTGGGAACAGGACTACTGGGGCGCGAGCCTGCGCGAGGCGGCGGATGACCTCAACGCCTATGTGGCGCACGAGGGCAGGCATGGCCGACAGTACACCGTGGCCGTGTGTGCGGAAGCGCTGCAGGCGCAGGCGTGGCTCGACCCCAGGTTTACGGTGACGAGCGACTGGACTGCAGCCGATTTCTTTCTGTCGCCAACACAGATGGGCTGCGATGGCGCGCTCAAGGGGCGTGTCATCGGGTCGGTGGTGCGCGAGGGCGTGCCGCTCGCGATCATCCGCGACCGCCGCCACCTGACGGGTGACGAGCGCATTCCCCTGTGATCGCGCGTGCCGAACTGATTCGCTTCGCACGTTTCGCTGCCGTGGGGCTGGTGGGAACCATCGCGCACTATGCCTTGCTGCTGGCGCTGGTCGAGATTGGCAGTGCACCGCCCCTCGCGGGTTCGGTCGCGGGCTTCCTGCTCGGGGCGATGGTCAATTACGCCATCAACCACCGCTTCGTATTCCGTTCCGGGCGCGCCCATGCGGAAGCCCTGCCGCGCTTCATGACTGTCGCCGGGGTCGGGCTGTGCTGGAACGCATTGCAGATGTACCTGCTGGCCGAACTGATGGGGCTGCACTATCTGCTGGCGCAGATCCTCACCACTGGTTTGCTGCTGGTGTGGCACTACATTGGCAACGCGGTGTGGACCTTCCGCCGCGACAAGGCTGGCGGGGTCTAGCTCGGATCGTGCTGGGGCTTAGGGGGGCAATGTGAACCGGGCCGCCCGGCTGCAGGGTGAACCGCAATTGTTTCTGCCGCGCGCCTGGCCCATGCTTGTCCCGTGCAAGCCTTCGCAAACATCCCGCCGTCGCCGGTGTTGTCTCCCGTGCCGCGCCTGTCGAAGTGGTTCCATCGGGAACCGAACCCGCTTCCGGTCTGTGTCTGACGCCTTGCGTGCTTCCCGCCGTTCCTGGAAATGTCGAACAGCCGGTGCAGACGAACGCGCACTTTTCAGAGGAGCTTCATGAAAGCTGCCCTTCCCGCCGACGAAGGCGAACGTCTTCGACTTCTGCATGCCCTCGACCTGCTGGACAGTCCGCCCGAGCCCGCTTTCGACCGGATTACCCGCTTGCTGGCCCGGGTGCTGGATGTCCCCATCGCACTGGTGTCGCTGGTCGACGAACAGCGACAGTGGTTCAAGTCCCGGGTCGGACTGGAGGTGAGCGAGACGCCACGTGAGTACGCATTCTGTGCGCACACGATTCTGAAGGCTTCGCCGCTGGTGGTGGCCGATGCCAGCCAGGACCCGCGCTTCCGCGACAACCCGCTGGTCACCGGCGAGCCGAACATCCGCTTCTATGCCGGCGTGCCGATCCGGTCGTCCGCCGGGCTTGCGCTTGGCACCCTGTGCGTCATCGATGACAAGCCGCGCATGCTCAGTCAGGAAGAACTCGATACCTTGTGCGACCTCGGCGATCTCGCAAGCAAGGAGGTCAAGCTGCGCGAAACGCTGCTGCTCTCCAGTTTCCAGCTGGAGCGTTCGCGCGAGATTCTCGATGCCAGCGAAGTGCGCTACCGGAGCATGTTCGAACTCGCATCGGTCGGCATCGGCTTTCTGTCCCCCGAGGGCGGCTGGATCAGTGTCAATCAGTCGCTCTGCGACATCGTCGGCTACAGCGAGGACGAACTGAACCGCCTGAGCTTTCAGGACATCACGCATCCGGACGACCTGGCAACGGATCTGTTGCAGTTGCAGCGGCTCGTGGATGGCGCGATCGAGCATTATCAGACTGAGACGCGCTATCTCCACAAGAATGGACGGCCGGTCTGGATCAGCCTCAATGTGACCAGCAAGACTGCAGAGAATGGCGAACTGGAGTACTTTGTCGCCATCATCAAGGACATCCACGCCCGCAAGGTGGCGGAGGAGGCGCTTCATGTCATTCGGGACGAACTCGAAGACCGGGTGATGCTGCGCACGCGTGAGTTGCGCGAGGTCAACGCCCAGTTGCTTGGTGCCATCAAGCGCCAGCGCGAATCCGACCAGGCCCTGCGACGCCGCACTGCCGAGTTGAGCGCCGCGATCGAGCATGCGGACTATGCCTATGTTTCGATGGACGAGTCGGGGCTGGTCACCGCATGGAACCGCAAGGCAGAGGCGCTGTTTCAGTGGTCTGCCGCGGAGGCGATCGGGCAGCGTCTGGAAAGGCTGATCATCGCGCCCGAGGCGGCCCGAACGCATATCGAGAGCGTGGAATACTACCTGCAGACTGGCGCGACACACGTTCTCAATCAGGCGCACGAGCTGACTGCGCTGCGGCGCGATGGAACCAGCATCACGGTCGAAGTCCGGATCAAGGCGCTGGACATCGGTGGAGAAAAGATCTTCAGCGCGTTCCTGAGTGACATCTCCGCACGCAAGGAAATCGAGGCGCTGCTCGAACGCGAAGTGCGACAGGACATGCTGACAGGCCTGCTGAACCGTCGCGCGCTGACCGAGTTGCTGCCGCAGGCCATTGCCCGGGCAGACCGCAGCAAGCAGCCGTTTGCCCTGCTGTTTGTAGACCTCGACGGCTTCAAGGCGGTGAATGACGACTTCGGACACGAGAGTGGCGACATGGTGCTGTGCGAGGTCGCGGACAGGCTGCGTGCATGCCTGCGCAAGGTCGACAGCGCGGTACGGCTGTCAGGAGACGAGTTCGTGGTGGTGGTCGAGGGCGTCAATGGTCTCGAAGACGGTCAGCGGGTGGCGACCAAACTGCTGGAGAGCATTGCGGAACCGATTGCGCTGCACCGGGTGTCGGTGAGCGTCGGAGCGAGCGTCGGAATTGCCTTTTATCAACCGGGTACGGGGATGTCGGGAGACGCGGTGCTGAACGAGGCGGACGCCCGCATGTATGAGGCCAAGCGCGCCGGCAAGGGGCGCATCGTCCCTGCCTGAGGGGGGCTACGAGGGCGCGGGGCCCGCACCCGGACTGTTTTGCCCGGGCACGGGAACGCGGATTCTGCTTAGACCGGCAGGTTGTCCAGCATTGCGTAGGTGTTGCGCAGCCAGGTCTTCACCCGCTGACGCTCGAGCATGCCGAGTGCGTCGCTGCCATTGCGCACGTTGATGGCCGCCCAGAAGCTGGCGTCCTTGCGGTCGATCTTGCGCATGCTGCCTTCGTGCAGTTCGGGCAGGCTTACCACCTGGGCACCCAGTGCCAGTGCGTCCTGGAGTTCCTGCGATGCGTCAAGTTGCGAGAAGTCGGTGCCGCGACCGAGGTTTCTGACCACGAAGTAGTTGGGGCCGGCGCCGTAGGTCTCGATCAGCTTGCCCAGCAGTTCGACCGAATCCTTGCCCGCGTCGGCCAGGTGCCAGAAGTTGACCGCGATGCCCATTTCGCCGAGGAGCGGCAGCAGGTCGGAGTCCTTGATCCAGCGTGCGAGCGGCGCGGCCGTCTGCGCCGCCAGGTCCACGATCACGCTGCTGCCGGGTTCTTCGTCCGAAGCGTCCTCGAAGCTGGCTGCGATCGTGTCGAGGCCTTCGTAGCTGTCCACGATCACTGGTGACGCGTAGTCGGCATAGAAGCGGGTGAAGGTGGTGTGCGAGCGATCGGTGTCGAAACCGGTGAAGGGGCGCTCGCGGTCGATGAAGTATTGGGCGAGGGCGCGGGCTGCGACCGATTTGCCGACGCCGCCTTTTTCGCCGCCGATGAAGTTGAGTGAGCGCATGTATTGTTCCTGTTGATAGAGAGAGGAAGACCGGAAAACGGATACTGAATTTCCGCACTGGTCAGTGTAGTGACCAATGATTGCCGTAATTCTAAGGCACATGTGACCCGGGTCGTCATGCTTAGCAAGAAGCATGCTGCCATGGCAGGCGCCCCGAGCGCCGCCTCGCAGGGGGGATTGCCGCGCCGGAACCGCACCTGCGCGGGGGATGGGCGGTGCGTCGGGCGTGTTTTCCAGAGAGCAGGTGCACCGCTCTGGTGCGCTGGCGGCCCGCGCGCTGTTCAACGCGGTCCCGTCAGCAGGCCGGCGTTCTCCTCGCAAATTCGGGTGATCAGGTCGGCAACCGCTCTGACCCGCGGCGAGCGGCGGACGTCGGCGTGCAGCACCAGCCATATTTCGCGAGTTGGCACTGGAACCGCTGTCGGCACTCGCGCCAGGCTCGTGTCGCTTCCCGCCATGTAATGCGCCAGGCAGGCGATGCCCAGTCCTGCTCTCGCCGCGCCGAGCAGTGCAATCTGGTCGTTGCTGCGCAGCACGAAGCTGCGCTGGCCGGCGTACTGTTCCAGCCAGACCTGCTGCGGCTGGTGGCGCAGACTGTCGTCGAGGCCAATGAAGGTCCAGTCACCTTCGTCGTGCGTGCGCACGTAGTCCACATGCGCGTAAAGCCCGAAGCCGATCTTTCCCAGCGAGCGCACCACCAGCCCCGTATCCTGCGGCCGTCCAAGCCGGACGGCCAGGTCGGCTTCGCGCCGGGACAGGTTCGCTTCTCGCAGATCGCCCACCAATTCCAGCGTGATGCCGCTCCAGTCCGCGTGCCGGGCAGCGATGCGTGGCACCAGAAACACACTGGACAGACTGGGCGGAAGCGAAACACGTACCGTCCCGCTCAGGCTTCCGGTACCGATGGCCGCACGTTCGAACGCAAACGCCTCGTCCTCCATGCGTTCGGCCAGACCGACCAGGCCCTCACCTTCTGCGGTCAGTTGCCAGCCGCGCGGCAGGCGGTCGAAGAGGCGCAATCCGACGGCTTGTTCCAGGCTCTCGACCCGGCGTGCAACGGTGGAATGCTCGACCACAAGCTTGCGCGCAGCGCCGGACAGGCTGCCCTCGCGCGTGAGGGCAAGAAAGTAGCGAACATCTTCCCATTGCAGCTTGGCGTCGGTGGATTTACGCACAGAGGGTTTCCGTATTTAGCTAATTGTCGAGTGTTTTTTAGCGCTTTACCATCGTGCGCACAAGTTCTCTTCTACGGAGTGCGACCATGAATCCGAACACCTCTTCGCAGTCCCCGCTGATGGGCTGCCTACTGATGCTGACAGCGGCGCTGAGCTGGGGCGGCATGTTTCCGGTGGCCAAGGCCACCCTGCAGGTTGTCGATCCTTACTTCCTGACCCTGATCCGGTACGGCGTCACGGCCCTGATCATGGTGGCGATCCTGTGGGCTGTCGAGGGACGTGCCGCACTAAGGGCCGAGGGGCGGGGGGCGGCCCTTTTCCTGTTCGGCTGTGCGGGTTTCTGCGGCTTCAGCCTCTTAGTGTTTACCGGCTTGCGCGCATCGACACCCGCACACGGCGCCATTCTGGTTGCGCTGATGCCCTTGCTGACTGCCGTGGTCACCGCCGTCATGTCGCGCACCATTCCCACCTGGCATACAGGGCTCAGCATCATGATTGCGTTCCTGGGCGTTGCCATGGTCGTGACCGATGGCCGTCCGCATGCACTGCTCGGGTCGAATTCGGTGGGGGCGGATGGACTGATCCTCGCCGGCGTGCTGTCGTGGGTGATCTACACGCTCGGTGCGCGGCGCTTCGCCGGCTGGTCACCGCTGCGCTACAGCGTGCTGACGGTAAGCTTTGGCGTGGGCGGAATCGCGCTGAGTACGGTGGTCGCTGTGTTTGCCGGTGCCGCTCGGCTGCCGGCGGCATCTGAACTGACGGCCAGCCTTCCGAGCTTTGTCTACATCATCGTGCTGGCTTCGATCGTTGCGGTGATTGGCTGGAACGAGGGTGTGCGTCGCCTGGGACCGGTCAATGGCGTGCTCTTCATCAACTTCGTACCCATCACTGCTTTTGTCATACAGGCCGTCCAGGGCCAGCCGGTCAGCGTGTGGGAGGTCGGCGGCGGCGGGATGGTGATTCTTGCGCTGCTGCTGAACAATTTCATGCAGCGTCCGCGACGGCAGGAAGAGCCGGTTCCGACATGCTCGCAGCCTGCATGAAGGGGCCGTGTGATCCGTGCTGCAAGGCTTTCTCTGCAAATCGGGGGGCCGTGGTCTAGATTGTTATCGGCGCCGCCCAATAGCGGAGGGCGCATGGCTTGTTTTCCGGGTAGCTGCCTATGCTGACTGTCGCGAACGATCTTGATTCTCCGACCGCAAAAGCGGGGGCGGACGCTGCTTCTCCGCCTTCGCCAGCTGCGGTGACCACCTTCTTCGTCGAGGTCGATGGCGGGCGCATCGCCTGCGATGACTCTGGCGGGGACGGTCCGCTGATCATCGCGATTCCGGGCATGGGCGATGTACGTGCCGAGTATCGCTACCTGAGCCCGTTACTGGTTGCGGCAGGCTATCGCGTCGTGACCATGGACATCCGCGGTCACGGGGACAGCTCGGTGCGCTGGGATGACTACTCGGCGCGGGCGGTTGGCAGCGATGCCCTGGCGGTGGCCCGGCACCTTGGACGCACGGAGGTGTTCCTGTTCGGCAACTCCTTTGCCGCCGGCTCCGCGCTGTGGGCCGCCCGCGAAGCGCCGGATAAGGTTCTCGGCGTGGTCTTGCTGGGCCCGGTCGTGCGTGATGGCCCACCTTCAGTGGTGACCCGTCTGGCATTGGCGCTCGGGTTTGGGGGGCCATGGCGGGTCTGGTTCTGGCTTACCTACTGGAACAGCCTGTTTACGCTCGCAAAGCCGCCAGACCATGAGCGCTATCGTCGAGCGCTGGACAAGGCCTTGCGCGGGCCCGGGCGCATGGAGGCGCTGCGCATCATGGTCGGGCTGTCCAAGGCGGAGACGGCGTCGATTGTCGGCAGCGTCAAGGTGCCGGCGCTCGTGGTCATGGGGAGTCGCGATCCGGATTTTCGCGATGCCCGCGACGAGGCCGCCTGGCTTGCGGGGCAGCTCGGCTGCGCCAGCCTGATCATCGAGGGGGCCGGCCACTATCCGCATGTCGAGGCCCCCGGGCAGTTCGCTGCCGCCCTTGTCGACTTTCTCGGGCGATTGCGCCCAGCGACATCCTGAGGCTGGTGCGCTGACGTTTGCGCACAGGGGGTGAAGCCCGGGAGTCATTTTTTGTTCATATGAACGTCAATGAAGCGCAACAGGGGGGCGCGATCATGTTCATATGAACAACGGGCAGATCATTCGCGCAGCAGCTGGCCAGACCACCGAGACGCTATCGGCGGAAGACCGCATGAGGGCGATCCTCGCGCGGGTCGGCGAGCATGGCTATCAGTCGATCGACGTACTCGCCGCGCTGTACGGCGTGACCACCCAGACCATCCGGCGCGACGTGAACACCCTGTGCGATCGCGGCTTGTGCCGGCGTCGTCATGGCGGCATCGATGTCCTGCCGGAAGATGAGAACGTGGCCTATCCGGCGCGGCAGATTCTCGACCGCGAGGCCAAGCGCCGGATTGCCCGCTGCGTTGCCGAAGCGATTCCGGAGGGGGCGACCCTGTTCTTCGGGATCGGTACCACGCCCGAAGAGTGCGCACATGCCCTCGTCGATCGCGCCGGTTTGCGCGTCATGACCAACAGCCTGCATGTGGCGCTGGCCCTGCGCGGCAACCCTTCGTGCGAGCTGACCATCGCCGGCGGGCGGCTGCGCAAGCTCGATTGCGATGTCATCGCGGGAGAGGCCCACGGCTTCTTCTCACGCTTCTCGGTTGATATCGGCATCTATGGCGTCGGCGGCGTGGCCGATGACGGCAGCCTGCTCGATTTCAACCACGACGAAGTACGCATGCGCACCGAATTGTCCGCCCACTGCCGGCGACGTTTCCTCGTTCTCGATCACTCCAAGTTCGGCCGCGGCGCCATCGTGCGCGGCGGACATATCACCGAAGCCAGCTGTGTGTTCACCGATCAGCCGGTGCCGCCTCGCGTCGCCGCGATGCTCGACGACGCCGGCGTCGTGCTGATTGTTGCACCTCCATCCGTATCACCCACCCCCTGAAGGAAGATCCGACCATGAACTTTCCGAAAATGCGACGTTTCGTCGCCGGCATCGCGCTGGCCGTGACTGCCGTCGGCACCATTGCCTCTGCTCATGCCGAAGGCAGCGCGATCTGCTACAACTGCCCGCCCGAATGGGCCGACTGGGGCTCGCAACTCAAGGCCATCAACGCGCGTCTTGGCATCCAGGTGCCGCCGGACAACAAGAACTCCGGGCAGTCGATCGCGGCACTGATCGCCGAAAAGGCCAATCCGGTGGCTGACGTCGTCTATCTCGGCGGCATCGCTGCCGACCCGGCGCGCGACGCCGGCGTGCTGACGCCCTACCAGCCCAAGGGCTGGGAGAAGATTCCTGACGGGCTGAAAGACCCGAACGGCCACTGGTTCGCCATCCACTCCGGCACCCTGGGCCTGTTCGTCAATACCGCCGCACTCGGCGGCAAGCCGGTGCCGCAGCGCTGGTCCGATCTGCTCAAGCCGGAATACAAGGGCATGATTGGTTATCTCGACCCGACCTCGGCCGCCGTCGGCCAGCTCGGCGTGATGGCGATCAATCTCGCACTCGGCGGCAGCTACGACAACATCGACCCGGCGATTGCCTTCCTCAATCAGCTGTCGAAGAACCAGCCGATTGTGCCCAAGCAGACCTCCTACGCCCGCGTCATCTCCGGCGAGATCCCGATCCTGATCGACTACGACTTCAACGCCTATCGCGGTCAGTATGGCGACAAGGCGCCGACCCGCTTCGTCATTCCGCAGGAAGGCACCGTGGTGCTGCCCTACGTGATGGGTCTGGTGAAGGGCGGGCCGCAAGCCGACAACGGCCGCAAGATCCTCGACTTCGTGCTGTCGGATGAAAGCCAGACCATGTGGGGCAATGCCTATCTGCGCCCGGTGTTTGCCGAGCATCTGTCGGCCGAGGCCAAGGCCCGCTTCCTGCCCGACGCCGACTACGCGCGCGCAAGACCGGTCGACCTGAAAAAGCTCGCCGCCGCGCAGCCGATGATCGTCGAACGCTACCGCAACGAAGTGAAGTAACTCGCGCAACTTCGGGATGCACGGGTCGGCCCGCCCGATCCGTGCATTTCCGGACGCGACTCCCGGACATGATCTTTCTACTCCTGCCTGCGGCCGCCTTCTTCGGGGCCTTCTTCATTCTGCCGATGTGCCGGCTGTTTCTCGTCGGCGGCAGCGGTGCGCGCGGCTGGTCGGCCTACACCGCCATCCTCACCGATCCGATCTATTTCAACTCGCTGCTGGCCACGCTTGGCGTCGCCGCCGCCACCACCGTGACCACCCTGCTGATCAGCGCCATCGCCGGCGTGTTTCTGCAGCGCCACCGCTTTCCCGGCAATGCGCTGCTGGTGTCGATGCTCACTTTGCCGCTGGCCTTTCCGGGTGTCGTGATCGGCTTCATGGTGATCATGCTCGCGGGGCGTCAGGGCCTGATCGGCACGATTACCCAGGCGCTGAGCGGCGACAAATGGGTATTTGCCTATTCGCTTGCTGGCCTGTTCATGGGCTACGTCTATTTCTCCGTGCCACGCACCATCCTCACCGTGATGAGTGCGACCGAGAAGCTCGATCCCCGGCTCGAAGAGGCGGCGCGCTCGCTTGGCGCGTCCACCTGGCGGGTGGTGCTCGACGTGATTCTGCCCGGCCTCAAGCCGGCCTTCATTTCCGCCGGCGCGATCTGCTTCGCGACCGCGGTCGGCGCCTTCGGCACCGCATTCACGCTGGCGGCGCGCATCAACGTGCTGCCGATGGTCATCTATACCGAGTTCACCCTGTCGGCCAACATCGCCATGGCGGCGGCCCTGAGCTTCGTGCTCGGCGCGGTGACCTGGCTGGTGCTCGCACTGGCGCGGACGGCTGCGGGCTCCACCGTCGCGGCCGCAGGATGAGGGGGCAACAATGAAAAGCCACAAGATGCTCTTCGGCCTGCAACTGGCGTTTACGCTGGCGGTGTGCGCCTTCCTGATCGTGCCGGTCGTGCTGTCGATTCTGGCCGGGCTCACGTCCAACTACTTTATCGGCCTCGAAAGCGGGCTGACCCTGCGCTGGGTGTTCGAGGTGTGGGACGGCTACCGCGACACGATCTTCCGTTCGATCGGCATTGCGCTCGCCTGCCTGCTCGTCACCCTAGTGCTTGGCGTGCCCACTGCCTATGTGCTGACGCGCTCGGGCTCGCGCCTGAGCCGGCTGGTGGAGGAGCTGCTGATGCTGCCGATCGCGGTGCCCGGCCTCGCCACCGCACTTGCACTGATTTCGGCTTACGGCGGGATGGGCGGCTTTCGCACCTCATGGACCTTCATCCTGGTCGGACACGTGCTGTTCACCTTGCCGTTCATGGTGCGTTCGGTGCTGGCGGTGCTGGCCTCGATCGACCTCAAAACGCTGGAGGAGGGCGCGGCTTCGCTCGGCGCGAGTTTTCGCCAGCGCTTCTTCGACATCGTGCTGCCGAACTGCCGCAACGGCATTCTTGCCGGTTCGCTGATGGTGGTGACCCTTTCCATCGGCGAGTTCAACCTGACCTGGCTGCTGCACACCCCATTGACCAAGACCCTGCCGGTTGGCCTGGCGGACGCCTATGCGTCGCTGCGGCTCGAGATCGGCAGCGCCTACACCCTGATCTTCCTGCTGATGATCGTGCCGCTGCTGCTGGCCATGCAGGCCTTTGCCCGTCCGCGGCCGCGGCGCTTCATCAGCGACGATCCTGTTCCGGAGTCGAAATGACAACCCCCGCATCCCAGAAACCGCTGTCGATCAGCCTGCAGTCCTGCGCCAAGACTTTTGCCGACGGCACCCGTGTGCTGGAGCCGCTCGATCTCGACATCCGTGCGGGCGAAACCCTCGTGCTGCTCGGGCCCTCAGGCTGCGGCAAGACCACCACGCTGCGCCTCATCGCCGGGCTCGAACAGCCGGATGCAGGTGGCAGGGTGTTGTTTGACGGCGTGGATGTCACCACGCAAAGCATCGAGTCGCGCAACGTTGGTATGGTGTTCCAGTCGTACGCGCTCTTTCCCAACATGACGGTGGCCGAGAACGTCGGCTACGGATTGCGCATCCGCAAACGGCCTGTGGCCGAGCAGCGCACACGGGTCGCCGAAATGCTGGCAATGATGCGCATCGAGGCGCTGGCCGACCGCAGCATCGACCAGCTCTCCGGTGGGCAGCGGCAGCGGGTGGCGCTGGCGCGCGCACTCGCGGTACAGCCCCGCGCGCTGTTGCTCGACGAGCCGCTGACCGCGCTCGACGCCCAGCTGCGGGACGCACTGCGGGTCGAGATCAACCAGCTGCTGCGCGAACTCGGCATCACCGCGATCTACGTCACCCACGACCAGGCCGAGGCGATGGCGCTCGGCGACCGCATTATTGTCATGTCGCATGGCCGCGTGGCCCAGACCGGCACGCCGCGCGAGATCTATCACCAGCCGGCGTCGCCCTTCGTCGCAGGCTTCATCGGAACGATGAACCGGCTCAGTGGCGAAATGGGGCCGAACGGTTTCAGCTGTGCCGCGGGCATCGTGCCCTGGCAGGGCGGGCACAGTGCGGCCAGCGAGATTCTTTTCCGGCCCGAGGATGTGCGCATCGCAGGCGCGGGAGAGCACGCCGACCTCGTCGGCACGGTTGCCGCCGCCTTCTTTCTGGGCGACCGCACCCGGCTGTTCGTCGACATTGGCGACCGGCAGCCGCTGGTGGTGGAGAGCATGGCGCGCTGCACGCTGCAGCTTGGAGAGGCGGTCCGCATGCGGGTGGACCCCCAGGGCGTGCTCGATCTTTCATCCCACCGCGCCAGCCACTGAAGGAGTGCGACCATGCTGATTGCGCAGATCACCGATACCCACATCAAGCTGCCTGGCAAGCTCGCCTACCAGCGCGTCGATACCGCGGCCATGCTGCAGCGCTGCGTGGCCGAGGTGCTGAAGCTCGACCCGCAGCCGGACCTGATCGTGATGAGTGGCGATCTCGTCGATCTCGGGCGGGCCGAGGAGTACGCCTGGCTCAAGACCCTGCTCGCCCCCCTGAAACAGCCGATCGTGGTCGTGCCCGGCAACCACGACGAGCGCGAGGCCCTGCGTGCGGCCTTTGCCGACGATGGCTATCTGCCGTCCTCCGGCTTTCTGCAGTTCGTGATCGAGGATCGCTTTCCCCTGCGCATCGTCGGCCTCGACACCCTGGTGCCGAACGCCGGGCGGGGCGAACTGTGCCGCGAGCGCCTCGAATGGCTGGATGCGACGCTGAGCCAGGCTGCCGACAAACCGACGCTGGTGGTCATGCACCATCCGCCGTTCCTGACCGGTATCGGCCACATGGACGACATCGGGCTCACCGGGCGCGAGGCCTTTGCCGAAATCGTCTCGCGTCATCCGCAGATCGAGCTTATTCTGTGCGGCCATTTGCACCGCAACATCCAGACCACCGTGGGCGGGCGTCGGGTGTTGACCAGCCCGAGTCCGGCACATCAGGTGGCACTCGACATTCGCCCCGACGCGCCGAGCTGTTTCCGCATGGAGCCGCCGGGTTTCATGCTGCACTGGTGGGCCGACGGCCGCATCGTCAGCCACGGCGCAGTGGTCGGCGACTATGACGGACCCTATCCATTTTTCGATGCGGATGGACTGCTCATCGACTGAGCCGGTCCGACCCAAACCCTTAAAACACGATCAAACCCAATGTCTCTTGCGCTCTTCGATCTCGATCACACCCTGCTCGACGGTGACAGCAACACCCTGTGGCTCGAATACCTGGTCGAACATGGCCATGTGCCCGCCACCGTGCTGACGGCCCAGGCCGACTACATGGCGCGCTACGCGGCGGAACAGCTCGACATCAGCGACTACTACGGCTTTCACCTGGGCCTGCTGGGGGCGCGGCCGCTGAGCGACTGGCTGCCCGTGCGCAAGGCCTTCGTTGCATCCTGCATTGCGCCGCGCATCAGTGTGGAGGCGCTGGTTGCGCTGGCCGAACATCGCGCCCAGGGCGACACGCTGGCGATCATCACCGCGACTCACAGCTTTCTGTCCGATGCGATCGGTGAGCTGCTCGATGTGCCTGTCATCGCGTCGCGGGCCGAGGTGCGCAAGGGCGCGCTGACCGGGCGTATCGAGGGGCCGATCTGCTTTCGCGAGCAGAAGCAGCCGTGCCTGATTGCATGGCTGCGGGCTCGGGGCATGGATGAGGGCGCACTTAAGAAGTGCCGGTTCTACAGCGACTCGGCAAACGATCTGCCCCTGCTTGAAGCGGTCAGTCACCCGGTCGTGGTCAATGCCGACGAGCGTCTCGCTGCCGTCGCCAAGGCGCGCAGGTGGCCGGCATTGAGCTGGCGCTGCGCCTGATCATGCGCGGTGTCGGGCGCGGGGGCGGTGAGCCCTGGCGCGCCCGACTGCTCAGGCTCAGGCCTTGAAGCGGGCTGTGACGTCGGTGACGCGCTTGCCGAACTGGCGCGCGGTTTCCAGGTCGCCCGGCAGCATTTCGTCCGGGCTGCTGTCGGACGGCGACTGCGCCATCGCGCCGCTGAACGAGCCGACGTAGTTCAGGTCGTTGCGCTGAGCGGCCTTGGTGTTGCTCGGCATCATGCCCGTGCCCACCCAGATCCCGCTGTGCTGCATCGCCAGCGTAAACAGGTAGTGCAGGGTGGACAGCTTGTCGCCGTTCATCGTGGCGCTGTTGGTGAAGCCGGCGAAGACCTTGTCCTTCCACTGCTGGCCGAACCAGGCCTTGGAGGAGGCATCTGCAAACTTCTTGAACTGCCAGCTCACGGTGCCCATGTAGGTCGGGCTGCCCATGATGATGGCGTCCGCAGCGGCAAGCAGCTCCCAGCTGCCCTCGGGCAGGTTGCCTTCGGCATCGATCGGGATGAGCCGGGCGTCAGCGCCTGCGGCAACGGCTTCCGCCATGCGTTGGGTGTGACCGTAACCGGAGTGATAAACCACGACGACTTTGCTCATTTCTTGCTCCTTGCTTCAGTTTGAGGGGGTACTGCATTCCTTGGCCACCGCATGCAGGGGGCAGGCGGTGGCCGGCGTACATCGGAAAGGGATCAGGCGGCGGCGCGACGGGCGTCAATACTCCAGGCGCCGGCACCGAGGGCGGCCAGGGTGAAGAGGCCGCCTGCGACGGCGACGTTCTTGAAGAACAGCAGCTGCTGAACGAACTGATGCTCGGCCGCAACGCCCCAGTAGTTGTGGAAAAAGAACGATGCGACCAGCGTGAACACGCCCAGTGCGAGCGCTGCCAGACGGGTGCCAAAGCCGGCGATGAGGGCCAGGCCGCCGACGATCTCTACGACGAGCGCAAGTGCCGCAGCAAGTTCGGGCAGCGGGAGTCCGACCGACGAGATGTAGCCGACGGTGCCGGAGAAGCCGGTCAGCTTGCCGATCCCCGCCGGAAGAAAGAGTGCGGCGAGCAGCAGGCGGCCAACGAGGCTGAGGGGGTTCTGAAGGGCGTTGAACATGGCGATTCCTTTAGTGGGTTCTGTCTTGGGTTGGGGGCAGATGCTTGGGGTCAGGGGTGTGTTGTGTTCATGCAGCAAGGTCAAAAACCAGGACTTCCGCATCCTTGCCGTGGCTCAGTGCGATGTGCGTCTCGTTTGCGAGCAGGGCCGCGTCGCCGGTCGAGAGCGTCTGGCCATTGACGTCGAGCGTGCCGCGCACCAGATGCACATAGGCCTTGCGTCCCGCGGCCAGCGTCAGTGCTGCGCTTTCGTCACCATCGAACAGTCCGGCGTAGAGCGCGGCGTCGGCGTGGACCGTGACCGAGTCCTGTGCGCCATCGGATGAGGCGATCAGCCGCAGCGCGCCGCGTTTCTGCGCTTCGGGGATCGTCTTCTGTTCGTAGCTCGGCGCAATGCCGGTGACGTTCGGCTCGATCCAGATCTGCAGGAAGTGCGTGGTCTGGTCCTGGGCGTGGTTGAACTCGCTGTGGCTCACGCCGGTACCGGCGCTCATGCGCTGCACATCGCCGGGCGGAATGCCCTTGATGTGGCCCATGCTGTCCTGGTGGGCGAGTTCGCCCGACAGCACGTAGCTGATGATCTCCATGTCACGGTGCCCGTGCTTGCCGAAGCCGGTGCCCGCTGCCACGCGGTCTTCGTTGATCACGCGCAGATTGCCCCAGCCCATGTGTGCCGGGTCGTAGTAGCCGGCAAACGAGAACGAGTGCTGGCTCTTGAGCCAGCCGTGATCTGCGTGGCCGCGGTCCTGTGATTTGCGTAAGCTCATCATGTCTGGATCTCCTTGTTGATGGGATCCATTGTGGTGGCGGGGGGCGGGCTGATCAGTCTGCGGATTTGATGGCATCATTCAAATTATTTGAATGATGGAGTGCCGCATGCTGACGCCCCGAGAGGCACTGACCCCCGACGCTCTGGCCATGCTGCAGGTCATTGCCCGCACCGGCAGCTTTGCCGCCGCGGCACGGGCAATGAACGTGGTGCCAAGCGCCCTGACTTACCGCGTGCGCCAGATCGAGGATGCGCTCGACGTGCTGCTGTTCGACCGCAGCTCGCGTCAGGCCCGGCTCACCGAGGCGGGCGCGGAGCTGCTGCGGGAAGGCGGGCGCCTGCTGGCCGATATCGACGCCGTGGCCAACCGCGTCAAGCGCGTCGCCACCGGCTGGGAGGCGCAGTTGACGATTGCGGTCGACGGCCTCATCAACCGCTTGACGGTGATGGAGTTGTGCGAAGCCTTCTTCGCCATGAACCCGCCGACACGCCTGAAGCTGCGCGACGAGGTGCTGTCAGGCACGCTCGAGGCGCTCACCTCGGGGCAGGCGGATCTCGCCCTTGCCGGCATGGGGGTCGAGGGGGCGAGTACCGCGGGCCTGCTGAGGGAGAACATCGGCGAGATCGGATTCGTGTTTGCCGTGGCACCTCATCATCCGCTCGCGCGTGAGCCCGAGCCCTTGAGCGACGAAGTGATTCGCCAGCATCGTGCTGTTGCCATTGCTGACTCGAATCCGCGCGGCACAGGCATCACCACCGGTCTGCTGCCAGGGCAGGACGTGTTTACCGTGGGCAGTGTGGAGGCCAAGGTGGATGCGCATGTGCGGGGGATTGGTGCGGGTTTTCTGATGAGCTGTCTCGCGCAGCCCTACATCGATTCCGGGCGCCTGGTGGCGAAGACGGTGGCCCGCACCGAGCGCAAGGTGCAGGTCAGCTATGTCTGGCTCACGCGCGACCGCAGCGAACCGGGCCGGGCGCTGCAATGGTGGCTTGAGCAACTGAAGCGCCCGGTGACGCGCAGGGCACTGCTCGGCGACCGGCCCGGCATCGGTCTGTGAGCGGTCAGCGCGTGATCTGCTCGAGGCCGGCTGTGCCGACGGGCGCGGTCGCCAGCCACGGAATCAGCGCGCTGCGCGTGGCCAGTTCGTCGGCCACCCGGCGAATGAAGGGAATTTCGTACTCTCCGCGCTGGCTCAACAGCGGATCGTGCGTGCCGCTGGCGAGCAATGACTGATTGATCACCCATGCAAACGGCTCGATGCCGGCACGGGCCAGGTCGGCCTGCAGGCGCTCGGCTTCATGCACCGGTGTTGCCTCGGGCAGGGTGACGATCAGAACGTGGGTGAAGGCCTTGTCGCGCAACCGCGGCAGCAGTTCGCGTACCGATTCGGGCATGTCGCCCTGGGTGCGCATCACTTCGCGATGGTAGGCCTCGGCCGCATCGAGCAGCAGGATGGTGTGACCTGTGGGCGCGGTATCGAGCACCACAAAGCCGTCCTTGCCTTCGTCGATGGTGCGCGCAAAGGCGCGGAATACGGCGATCTCTTCGGTGCAGGGCGAGCGCAGGTCCTCTTCCAGCATTGCGCGGCCGGCGGCATCCAGACTGCTCCCGGTCTTGTCCAGCACTTCGTGGGTGTACTGCGCCACTTCCAGATCCGGATCGATGCGGGCGACGCTCAGCCCGGGTTCGCTGGCATCGAGCGCGGCCGCCACATGGGCTGCCGGGTCAGTGGTCGAGAGTACGACCTTGTTTCCGCGTTGCGCCAGTGCCAGCGCGATGGCGGCGGCAACCGTGGTCTTGCCCACGCCGCCCTTGCCCATGGTCATCACGACACCGTGCCCGGCTCGCGCGATTTCATCGACCAGCCCTGCCATGCCCGGAGGAAGTGCGGTGGAGGGCGTGTGCGCAGCGTCGGCAATCGCAGCTGTTTCCGGATGGGCCATCAGCCGCAGCGAGGCCAGCCCGACCGTGCCCCGGGGCAGGAAGGGGATGGTTACGCCGGGCAGTGCAGCGAGTCGCGCCGGCATCCGGGCAAGGGCGTCGGCGGCGCGGCGCGACATCGCCTGTGCAATCGCATCGTCCGATGTGCCGGCCGCGAACACGCCGTTGATCGCACACGTCTGATTGCTGATGCCGAGCTCCGCGAGTTCGCCACAGGTGCGGTCCGCCTCACGCAGCGAGGCCTCATCCGGGCGGCTCACCAGAATGACGGTGGTTTCTGCCGTATTGGCCAGTCGTGCGACAGTCGCCGCATACAGGGCCTTCTGCTTTTCCAGCCCGGCCAGCGGGCCGAGGCAGGAGGCGCCGCCGGTGGTGGAGTCGATGAACTCGTTCCACGCCGATGGCAGGGTGAGCAGGCGCAGCGTATGCCCTGTGGGCGCGGTATCGAAAATGACGTGGTCGAAGCCGGCCGTCGATGCCGGATCGCCCAGCAGCTTGGAGAACTCATCGAAGGCCGCGATCTCGACGGTGCACGCGCCGGAAAACTGCTCTTCCATGCTGCGGATGGCCGCGTCTGGAAGAATGCCGCGATAGGGTGCGACCATGCGTTCGCGGTAATCGTGCGCCGCCGCTTCCGGGTCGATGTTCAGTGCAAACAGGCCGGGCGCGTCCGGCACGGCGGTGGGCGTCTGGCTCAGCGCAAGGCCGAGCACTTCGTCGAGGTTGGACGCAGGGTCGGTGCTGACGATCAGGACCCGCTTGCCGGCGTCCGCCAGGGCGAGGCCGGTGGCGCAGGACAGCGAGGTCTTGCCGACACCGCCCTTGCCGGTGAAGAACAGGTAGCGCGTGCGGGTGTCGGGCAATGCCATGGTCTGCTCCCTTGCCTCAGCAGCAACCGGAGTCGGGCGAGCAGCACGGGCTGCCGGCCTTGATGCGGGGTTTCTCCTCGCGGGTCAGCGTAATGCCGAGCTTTTGCGCCAGCTGCAGCCGTGACGGGTACATGCCGGTCGACACGATGTGGCCGTCCACCGCGAGGATGGGCAGGCGCTCCATGCCCGCTTCCATCTCCTTGACCACCGCCGGGTTGGCCACGAAAGCCTGGGGCTCCTGACCGAGGTTGTGGCGCGCGACGCTGATGCCGTGTTCCTCGACCCACTTCAGGTCGGCCGCGAACTGGGCCAGCACCGGGTCGACATCGACACCGCACACGCCGGTGGAGCAGCACATCGCGGGATCAAAGACTTCGAGTTTTTTCATGACGATCTTCCTGGAGACTAACGGGCTTCGTACCAGCCCTTCGACGAATTCACGACCTTCACCACCAGCAGCATCACCGGCACTTCGATCAGCACGCCCACCACGGTGGCCAGCGCCGCGCCCGAGTTGAAACCGAAGATGGCGATGGCAGCGGCTACCGCGAGCTCGAAGAAGTTCGACGCACCGATCAGCGCGGACGGGCAGGCCACGTTGTGCTTCTCACCGACGGCACGGTTCAGCCAGTAGGCCAGTGCCGAATTGAAGAACACCTGGATCAGGATGGGCACGGCCAGCAGCGCGATGATAAGCGGCTGCCGGAGGATCGCCTCGCCCTGGAAGGCGAACAGCAGGATCAGCGTCAGCAGCAGTGCAGCAATCGACCACGGGCCGATCTTCTCCATGGCCGCATCGAAGGCGGCCTGACCCTTGGCCAGCAGCATCTTGCGCCACACCTGGGCGATGATGACCGGGATCACGATGTACAGCACCACCGAGGTCACCAGCGTGGCCCACGGCACGGTGATTGCCGAGATGCCAAGCAGCAGGCCGACAAGCGGCGCGAAGGCGAACACCATGATGGCGTCGTTCAGCGCTACCTGCGACAGCGTGAACAAAGGGTCGCCATTGGTCAGCTTGCTCCACACGAACACCATCGCGGTACACGGCGCCGCGGCGAGCAGGATGAGGCCGGCAATATAGCTGTCGATCTGATCGGCCGGCAGCATCGGCGCAAACAGGTGGCGAATGAAGAGCCAGCCGAGAAAGGCCATGGAGAACGGCTTCACCAGCCAGTTCACGAACAGGGTCACGCCGATGCCGCGCACGTGCTGCCTGACTTCATTCAGCGCGCCGAAATCGACCTTGACCAGCATCGGGATCACCATCACCCAGATCAGCAGGCCGACGGGCAGATTCACCTGTGCGTATTCCATGCGGCCAATGGTCTGGAACACGCCCGGTGCGAACTCCCCGAGCGTAATCCCGGTCACGATGCACAGGAACACCCACACCGTCAGGTAGCGCTCGAAAACACTCATCGGCGCGCCGGCGGCAAGCTTGGCGGTTGCTTCACATTGTGCAGACATCGTTCACAGCTCCAGTGCAGTCCGGACGGCGGGAATCAGCTGCGTCCGGATTTCGTCGCGTACCTTGATGAAACTCTCCAGCGGCTCACCGTGCGGATCGTGAAAGGGCATGTGCATGCGCGGCACCACACGCGGGAAGATCGGGCAGCTTTCCTTGGCGTTGTCGCACACGGTCACCACCAGGTCGATCGGCTCGTCGATCACGGCGTCGATGGTCTTGGGGTGAAGGCCCGCGGTCGGCAGGCCGGCGGCCTTCAAGGCCTCGATCGCGCCATCGGCAACCTTCGGCTGCGGCAGCGTGCCCGCGGACAGGGCGCGAACCCGGTCGCCAAGCTCATGGTTGAGGATCGCTTCGGCCATCTGCGAGCGGCAGGAGTTTCCGGTGCATAACACCAGCACGGTCTTGAGAGTACTCATTTCGGTATTGTTTTCAGTCGTTGGTGTTCATTCGCCCTGCTTGCGCAAGTCGCCGATGGTGTCGAGCTTGTTCTGCAGCGACAGGCGGTCGAGCTTGGCAAAGGGCAGGTTGGTGAAGAGCGCGATACGACGATTCAGCATGTGCAGCGCCCTGGATACGGCATGACGCCTGGCAGTATCGTCACCCGTCACTGCTGCCGGGTCTTCGATGCCCCAGTGCGCCGTCATCGGCTGGCCGGGCCAGACCGGGCACACTTCACCCGCGGCGTTGTCGCACACGGTGAACACGAAATCCAGTTTGGGTGAGTCGGGTGTGGCGAACTCGGACCAGGCCTTGCTGCGCAGGCCCTCGGTGGAAAATCCCTGCTGCTTGAGCAGTTCGAGGACGAGGGGATTGACCGTGCCGCTGGGGTGGCTGCCGGCACTGAAGGCGTTGAAGCGTCCCTTCCCGGAGTGGTTCAGAATGGCTTCGGCCAGAATGCTGCGGGCCGAGTTGCCTGTGCACAGAAACAGGACGTTGAGCGGGCGTTCCACAATCAGGGCTCCTTGCAGGTGTGTGTATCGGTCTTCAGGTTTCGACCCTGTGCCGTCGTGCTGCATGCGCTTGCCTTGGGCAGGCAGGCCTCGCCCTGGCAGCAGTTGCTGGTCAGAAAGACGATCAGTTCGTCCATGGTTGGAAACTCGGCCGTGTAGCGGATGAAGCGGCTCTCCTTCTGCCCGCGAATCAGCCCGACCCGGCTCAGATGCGCAAGGTGGAAGGACAGCGTGGCCGGCGCCATGCCGAGCTGTTCCCCGATTGAACTCGCATGAACGCCTTCAGGGCCGGCTTCCACCAGCAGTTTGAAGATGCTCAGGCGGGATTCATGACCCAGGGCGGCGAGGAGTTCGGCGGCGTTTAACGTTTCCATAGTTCGAATATTATCGAACTATTGGTCAAAACGGATGAATTTTTTATTGCAGAAATGACCGGTGGGGCGTTCGGACCGGCGTGTCCGGGACCTGGAGGGGCGCCGATTGCCCCGCGTCGCGGCTTCAGACGCCCCAGGTGACCGGGGTGTTTTCGGTGAGTGAGTGTTCCATCAGTTCGAGCAAGGGCTGGCCCCGTTGCTGGAAGGAGATGGGGGGCTCTTCGTCCTCGTCGGCGGGGGCCTTGCCGGCATGCGCGGTGACATCGGCTTCGATGGCCCGGCGCACGCGCGAAATCGCGTCGGGAAGTTGCTCGACGGTGATGATTCCCTGCTCTGCATCCTGGTCCCTGCCCAGCACCTCCAGCATTTCCTTGCCGTTCTGCTCGAGGGTGATCACGTTACCGCTGGCGGCGGACTTGAAGATAATCAGCATGACAGGGTCTCCAGTCTGGTCCGTAATGGCTGCAGGTCGCCGCTCGATGCCGGGACCATGGCCAAGTTACGAAGACCAATGCTACGCGGGGAGCGGTGATCGTCTGTGCGGACGGGCACACGCCCTGCGAGTGAAAAACGGCGCCTCGATTCGCAGGCTCCATGCGGGGTGGCGAGGCACCGAAAAGGTCGCCCGAGACCCGGCTGCCACCGGAGGATCCCCCAACGCTGACGCGCCGGAGTGCCCTGTCTGATTCCGCTGAGTCCTGTCCATCGTGGATGACGCTCATCAGGAATGCCAGCCTGATGCCGGATGAAAAATGAGTGGGGTCATTGTGTGCCACTCGCCCGCACGGCTCAAGCCGGAGTTTGATGATGTGCCGGACTGCCGATAAGCCGTCCTGCCGCCGTAATCAGAGGTCGGCTTCTCGGCATGTTGAACGAGAACGTCCGACCCAGGGCCGCAGTTGCGGGGCGCTGCACGGATCGAACGACTCTGACCCCTTTGGTTCGTGCCGGATGCTTTTCTGACTTGCCAGCTCCGATTCAGGTCGTTATCCTTCGAAATACGCACATATGCGCGATCGTGCATGTGATAATCAAACATCCTTAGTCTTTGAAGGAAGCGGTATGGACAAGAATAGCTGGGCTGTTGCTCTCGAAGAGTTGTTGCATGTGGGCGGCGCGCTCATTCTCATTATTGCGGTTGTCACGGTTCTGACAGGCATCATTCGGGAATACATTCCCCAGGATAAGCTGCAGAAAAAACTGGCCAAGAATGAAAAGCGGGGGCCATTGGTGGGGGCCCTGCTGGGCACACTCACACCTTTTTGCAGTGCCTCGATGGTGCCGGTGGTGATGGGAATGATCGAAATGAGGGCGTCCATGGGGATGGTGTTCGGCTTTCTGATTTCCGCGCCCTTGTGCAACTTTGTGGTTGTCGGACTGATCATTGCCATCTTTGGCTGGCAGGTCGCACTGTTGTATCTGGTCCTGACACTGTGTGGGGCGATGCTTGCGGGTTATGTCATCGGTCGGTCACCGCTGAAGAACGCCTTCCGGCGCATTGAAGAAGTGCCGACGACCGGATGTGGTGGTGCGCCGGTTTCTGCATGCGCTGCCGCTGCACCCGTTGCGACAGCATGCACTGCAACTGCCGTGTCCGGCAGCAACGCAGCGGCAATGGCGATGGCTCAGCCGTCCGGGCCACTGGAAGAATGTCTGGCCGCCGCGTGTGCGCCTTTCTCCAGTGCCGCGACCGTGGCTCACACGGCGCGGATGAAACTGGCCATGCGCTTCGCCTGGGCACTGTTCAAACGAATCATTCCGTATGTGTTGATTGGTGCCGTGATCAGTGCCTTGTCTGCAGCCTTTCTCCCTGCGGAGATCGTGGAGCAATACATTGGCGACGATAACTGGTACGCCATTCCCGTGGCCGCAGGTATTGGTGTGCCCCTGTATCTGCGAATCGAGATGGCGCTCCCTTTGCTGCAGGTGCTCATTGCCAAAGGCATGGGTATGGGCGCAGCCATGGCATTGCTGATAGGCGGCACAGGTGCAAGTCTGCCTGAGATTGCGATTATCTCTTCCGTGCTCAAGCCGAAGGCTGTCGTGGCGTTCGTGATAACGGTCGTTACGCTCGCCATCGTCGGTGGGGTCGTTTTCAGTGCTGTCTTCTGAAAGACCGGTCAGGTGGCACGGCGCACAGCAACGGCCGATGCGAATCGGTCTGTTGTTGTGCGGCGAGGTGCATGACGCCTTGCAATCGAGATTTGGTCATTACGCTCAATGTCTGGTCGAACGGCTTCAGCTCGACAGCGCAGGGGCTGAGATCAGGATCTGGCAGGTATGGAAAGGCGAAATGCCAGGCGATGTGCTGGAGGCCGATGCGTATCTGGTCAGCGGCAGTCCTGCCAGCGTGTTCGACCGGGAACCCTGGATTGAGCCGCTGGGGAAGTTCATTCGGCGCGCGCACGAAGCACGGCGTCGATTGCTGGGGATCTGCTTCGGCCACCAGATGATTCACCAGGCTTTAGGGGGACACGTTGAACGTGCTGCTGGTTGGGGTCTGGGGCTCTATCCTGTGCGCCTGTATCAGCGGGTAGCTGGCCTGTCCGATTCAAGGCCTCTTGCGCTCTACGCAATGCATCGAGATCAGGTCGTTGTGCCTGCTGAAGGGTTTGTGCATCTGGGAGGGAGCGAATTCTGCCCTTATTACCTGATGCGTCATACAGACAGGGTTCTGACCATACAGGGACACCCGGAGTTTACTCGTCATTTTTTCACTCAGTTTCTGAGCGTTGCAGAAGCGAAATTCGATAAAAAGGCAGTGGCTCAGGCGCGAAAGGAAATGCGGGACGTTGACGACAGTGACGTCGCCTGTCGGCTGCTTAATCGTTTTCTATTGGGGACCAGTGAGTCATGGAAGGAGAAATGCAAAAATCCAGGTTGCTTTTAGCAAATCTGTGCGCCTGCACGCATTTGTTGCGGGTGGTCAGACTTGCGCTCAGGGAGCACAGACTGCCATCGTCCGCCCAGCCCGGTTTCTGTATCGCACTGCTGGGGCTCTTGTGCCCGCTCTTCTGGATCGCCTTATTGACCGGGGCCAGCAAAGCGGAATTGATTTTCCATGGCAGTCATTCCGGGTTGGTGTTTTGTATCGGTATTTTCTTGATGTTGAAAGGACTCAGCCAGCATCGAAGCTAGTCCGCGCGAGTCGGCGACCGGACCTGCCAGATTGCCGCCCTGGCAGCAATCACTTAAGATCCAGACAAACGGAGGTTTGTAAATAAAATGATGAATGCCAGCTATACGGATGCGTTAAAAGCCATATCGGATTCGAATCGCTTGCGACTCTTCTGGCTGCTGGTTCATATCGATGAGCGAGTCTGTGTTGCCGAGGCGATGGATGTTCTTGGCGAAAACCATTACAACGTTTCGCGCAATCTGAAGATCCTCCAGAAGGCGGGTCTGGTGACTGCACAAAAAGAGGGGAAGTGGGTTTTCTACACCCTCAACCGTGAAGGCAGTCCGTTTCAGATGCAGTTGCTGGCGGCGGTGAAGAGTATTCCCGAGCGGGAACTGGAAGCCGAGATCAAGAAGTGTCGCCTGCGACTGGCATTGCGTGAAGGCGGGCACTGTGTCGTTGGGCCTGGCAGTGCTGAGTGGGCCAGAATTACAGAATCAAAGGGGTGAGAATCAAAGGGGTCAGAATCAAAGGGGGCAGGGTCGATCGATCCATGCAGCCCCCAAATTGACGGAAAGCAGGATGTGTTCTTCGCGATGCGGCTTGTCAGCGTCGCAGTGACAGACCGGGCCGACGAGTCAGACCGCGACAAACCTTCCGGGCGAGCCGCCGAAGTGCGGCACCGATCTGGCCTCGTTCGCGCTTTCCGCCGGTTCGGCGAAGCAGCACCTTCCGTTGTTGCCCCTTGCCCATCCGTTAGCGCTCGGGGCGCTGCCCTTGTGACCCGGAGGTGCGCAGCATTCCACAGAGCCGCTCTTCCACTTCAACAATGGCGTACATCGATGGTGCGCGCCCGCACGGGTGGCATTGCCTCGCGGTTCTGCTCGGGCGTGGGCGACGTGTGGGGTGACTGGAAGGAATTCCGACAAGAATCCCATGTGAGCGCTGTTTCCAGGTGACAGGTCGATCGCGCGCAACACCACGGGATTCCCGCCGGATGAATGATCGGCATGGCGGATGAGCGCTGTCAGCGTGACGCGTGTCCGCGAAGCGCCGGAGAAGCACCGTTTCTCCATGGGAAAACGGGGATAATGGCCGCCAATCTGTTCTGAACGCCTCTCTGGAATTCCCCCATGGAAATCAAGGTCAATTTTCTCGACAAGCTGCGTCTCGAAGCCAAGTTCGATGACTTCACGGTCGTGGCCGATCAGCCTATCCGCTATAAGGGCGATGGCTCGGCCCCTGGTCCGTTCGATTACTTTCTGGCTTCATCGGCTTTGTGTGCGGCTTATTTCGTGAAGCTGTACTGCGAAACGCGAAATATTCCGACCGATAACATCCGCCTGTCGCAGAACAATATTGTTGATCCGGAGAACCGCTACAAGCAGCTGATCAAGATTCAGATCGAGTTGCCGGCGGATATCTCTGCCAAGGACAGGCAGGGCATTTTGCGCTCCGTCGACCGTTGCACGGTGAAAAAGGCAATTCAAACCGGGCCCGATTTCGTGATCGAGGAGGTCGAGAATCTGGATGCCGATGCGCAGGCCTTGCTGACGCTGAATCCGGATTCGGACGCAAGTACCTATATTGTCGGAAAGGATCTGCCGCTCGAGCAAACCATCGCAAACATGTCGGGGGTTCTGGCGGACCTGGGCATCAAGGTTGAAATCGCTTCGTGGCGCAATCTCGTTCCCAATGTGTGGTCGCTGCATATCCGCGACGCACACTCACCGATGTGTTTTACCAATGGCAAGGGTGCAAGCAAGGAAAGCGCGCTGGCATCGGCGTTGGGCGAATTCATCGAGCGCCTGAACTGCAACCATTTCTACAACGACCAGTTCTGGGGCGAGGATATCGCCGGCGCGCCATTTGTGCATTATCCCGATGAGTGCTGGTTCAAACCGGGTCCCAAGAATGCGCTGCCAGCTGGCATTCTCGACGACTACTGCCTGCAGATCTTCGACCCCGATGGCGAGTTGCGCAGCTCGCATCTGTACGACACCAACTCCGGCAACGTGCAGCGCGGCATCTGTTCGCTGCCCTATGTGCGTCAGTCCGATGGCGCGGTGGTGTATTTCCCGACCAATCTGATCGACAACCTGTATCTCAGCAATGGCATGAGTGCCGGCAATACGCTGGCCGAAGCACAGGTGCAATGCCTGTCGGAAATTTTCGAGCGAGCGGTAAAGCGGGAGATTCTGGAAGGCGAAATGGCACTGCCCGATGTGCCGCACGAAGTGCTGGCGAAATACCCCGGCATTCTGGCGGGCATCGACGAGCTGGAAAAGCAGGGCTTTCCGGTGCTGGTAAAGGATGCATCGATGGGCGGGGCGTTTCCGGTGATGTGTGTCACCTTGATGAACCCGCGCACGGGCGGTGTGTTCGCCTCGTTCGGCGCACATCCAAGCCTTGAGGTGGCGTTGGAACGCAGTCTTACCGAGTTGCTGCAGGGCCGCAGTTTTGAAGGCCTGAATGATCTGCCCCAGCCCACCTTCGAAAGTAACGCCGTCACCGAGCCGAACAACTTCGTCGAGCACTTTATCGATTCCAGTGGCGTGGTGTCGTGGCGCTTTTTCAGTGCCAAAGCCGATTTCGATTTTGTCGAGTGGGACTTCTCTGGTCAGGGTGAAGAATCCAATGCCGAGGAAGCCGCAGCCTTGCTCGGCATTCTCGAAGACATGGGCAAGGAGGTGTACATGGCCGTGTATGACCAGCTCGGCGCAATCGCCTGCCGTATCCTGGTGCCGGGGTATTCGGAAGTCTATCCGGTCGAAGACCTGATCTGGGACAACACCAACAAGGCACTGTCGTTCCGCGCCGATATCCTGAACCTGCACCGCCTCGACGATGCCAGCCTGGAAGCACTGCTCGAACGTCTGGAAGACAGCGAGCTCGACGATTACACCGACATCATTACCTTGATCGGCGTCGAGTTCGACGAGAATACGAATTGGGGTCAGCTCACGATTCTGGAGCTGAAACTGCTGATTCATCTGGCCCTGCAGCAATTCGAGGCAGCGAAGGAGCGGCTCGAAGCCTTTCTGCAATATAACGAGAACACGGTCGAGCGCGTCCTGTTCTATCAGGCCCTGAATGTGGTGCTGGAGGTGCTGCTGGACGACGATCTGGATCTGGACGATTACGAGCTCAATTTCCGCCGCATGTTTGGCAACTCACGGATGGACGCAGCGATGGGGACAGTGGACGGCAGCGTGCGCTTCTACGGCTTGACGCCAACGAGCATGAAGCTGGAAGGGCTCGACAGGCACCAGCGCCTGATCGACAGCTACAGGAAGCTGCACACGGCGCGGGCCAGTGTGGCGGCTTTGGCCCGCCAGGCTTAGGGGCCTCAGCGGAATCAGTCTCAAACGTGACGGGTGGCTCCCTGCGCAATTCGGCACCCGTCACGTGCAGGTTCAAGGCCCACTGCAGCTTGGGCCGACCCGGCAGGAGCCTCCCACGCTGATGCGGAAAACGGCCAATGCGCAGTATTAGCGACTGAATGGCACTCAGCCGGTGCCTTGCAGCCCGTGCCCGGCGACGGCCGGCCACGCGCCTTTTGCCGCTCCGGAAAGCCGCCACACAGCCGTAATCAGTGCTCAGCTTCTCAGGTTATTGAACGTGTGATGTCGCCCCAAGGCTGCAGTTGGCGGACGCCATCGCATCGCTCATCATCGATGCATGACACCGGACAGATCCGTGCCCGGCGCCACTGTATTGAATACGGTGCCGTACTTCCTGACGTTGTCATGGAGCAGTTCGATGCGTCGCTCTGATTCATCGGTATCCACAATGATTTCATAGCGGATACTCTCCATCTTTGGCGGCACATCCTGGCGCACGCCATCCACGATGACTTCCACGCCTTTCAGCTCAAACTTGAGCATCGGCACCACCCGCTCAATGCCCTTTATCATGCACGCCGAGAGCGCAGCCAGCAGCAGCTCGGCAGGGTTGAAGGCATCGGGGCGTCCGGCGAGATCGGTATCCAGCGTGATTGACGCGGATTTGCACTGAGCCTCGCTGCCGTGAGCGTCGTTTCGCCTTGCGCGCACGGCGAACTGCATTTTCTGAGGGGCGGTTTCCATTTTCTTCTCCAGCGTAGCGTAATTCAGTTCAACAGCATTTTCCGGAAGGTGATGACGGTGCGCAGCAGGCCGGGTTGCTGGTCAGCGTTGACGCATCGCCCCGCACCGGGAAGCCCTTGCGCACCCATTTCTTGACACCGTCTTCCATGTTGGCGACGTTGTCGTATCCGTGGTACATCAAAAAATAGGTCGCTTTCAAGCTGCGTTCGCCAGCTGAGGACGCCAGAATCAAGGCCTGATCACGTGGCAACTCCATGAACCGCTGCTCGAATTCGCTCATCGGCATGGCGATGACCCTGGGTACATCAAATGCCAGTGCGGTGATTTCCGATGGCTCGCGTACGTCAACCAGCAATGCGCCTTCCTCCGTTACCTTGCGCAGGGTCAGCGTGGGGCAGTATTGGCGCGCGTTGTCGAGCGCTCTTCTATCGGTCGTCATCTTGGGCGCCTCATGCACTCAACCATTGCTCGATCTTGTCGCGGGACGGAATGCCGCCCGCGTGGACGACCTTTCCATTGATCACCACGCCCGGCGTGCTCATCACACCGTAACTCATGATGTCCTTGAGTTCTTCGACCTTTTGCAGCGATACCGGAATGCCTTTCGCCTGGGCGACCTGGTCGATCAGCGCGATGGTGGTCTTGCAGTTGGCACATCCTGTACCCAGAACCTTGATGTCTTTCATCTCAATCTCCTTATAGAACCCAGTTGAATACATAACCCACGATCAGAATGCCGGTGGCGACGACGCCGATAAACGTCGCTATCAGCCTGATTTTCAGTACCTTGCGCAGAATCACCATCTCCGGCAGCGACAGGGCAATCACACTCATCATGAAGGCCAGCACCGTACCCAGTGCCGCCCCCTTGACCAGCAGGGCCTGAACGATGGGAATCACGCCAGCGGCATTGGTGTACATCGGTACGCCGATCACCACGGCCAGCGGCACCGACCACCACGCGTCCTTACCCATGAAGCTGGCCATGAAGTCTTCCGGTACATAACCGTGGATGCCTGCCCCGATGGCAATACCCGCCAGAATGTAGGGCCAGACCCTGCCGACGATGTCACGCACACTCTGGAAACCGGCATCGATACGCTCACTCAGGCTCATTGCAGTGGCTGTGAACTGCGCGCTTGTCCTGGGCATGTTGCGCACCCAGTCTTCCAGGTGTGCTTCCATCTTCAAGCGTCCGATGATCCAGCCAGACACAATGGCCACCGACAGGCCGAGTACCAGGTACAGCATCGCCACTTTCCAGCCAAACATGCCAAACAGCAGCGTCAGTGCCACCTCATTGACCATCGGAGCCGCAATCAGGAAGGAGAACGTCACCCCCAGAGGAACGCCTGCCTGCACAAAGCCAATGAAGAGCGGCACTGCCGAACAGGAGCAGAATGGCGTGACGATGCCCAGCGAAGCCGACATCACATTGGCCAGCCCTTCGCTCCGTCCGGCCAGTAAGGCCCGGGTGCGCTCCGGCGTGAAATAGCTGTTGATCATGCCCATGACGAACACGATGCCGGTCAGAAGCAGCAGCACCTTGGGCGTGTCATAAAAGAAGAACTGCAGTGCGCCGCCAAGATGGCTGTCTCGCGCCACTGGCAGGGCGGCAACCAGACCTTCCGAGAGCGGAATCAGGGTTTGGTAGAGGCCCAGCCAAAGCAGGGCCGCCAGTACCAGAAACGCCCGAGGGCTGCGTTGTGACCAACGCATGGCGAGGGTGGTCATGTTTCATCTCCAAAGTTGCTGCCCGGCGATAGCAGATTGCTCGCACTGGACGGTCAACAAGGGAGACGAACGAGTTGCCGAAAGGATTCAGGTTGAAGCGTGCGGAACGTGGTTACACATATGTCCGCCTCATCGAAACGGGCCCGGCGGTTCGCACAATGCGGTCCCGGGACCGCATTCCGGGGTGCAAAAGGCGAGATCTGGCGGTCGCTGGCGTGAGTCCGTGACCATCGGTGCATGCGCGAACCGTCTGCCCCTGAGCGTCAGAGGCGCTGATGAGCCTGTCTTCTGCTTCTTCTTCCGGGAGCTTCCGGTCACTCTTCGACAGGAGTAGTCAGTGGCGCCCGCCACCAGACGGCAAGTACCCGCGCCGGTCAAACCTGGAAGCGCACCCGGATGCTCCGCAGTCAGCGTCTCAATGGACGAAAACGGGATTGTATTATTCGAGCGGTCCGCGGGGTACGAAGCAGCAGACCTGGCCTGCCTCGTCGAAGCGGACCTGGCAGGCGGTGACGAGCCGGGTCTTGAGTCGTTTCCGGGCGCGCAGAATGCGCGACTTGGCGGCGGGGAGCGTGAGCCCGAGGCGCTCGGCGTAGGCCTGCTGGGACAGGCCCTCGATGTCGCACAGGGTCAGCACTTCGCGATCCTCTGGCGCCAGTTCGGCGAGTGCGCGCGGCAGGCAGGCGGAGAGCGCCTCGACCGGCTGGTCCGAATCTTCGGGCGCGGGGTAATCCGCGTCATCGAGCGGGATCTGCTCCCTGGTCAGGCGATAGCGGTCGATGAGCAGGTTGCGCGCAACATGGAAGAGCCAGGCCCTGGGGTTGCCGATGCTGCACAGGCCACGGTCGTGCAGCATGGCCCGCAGGAAGACTTCCTGCACAAGGTCCCGCGCTTCGTCGGCATTGGTGATGCGACCACTGACGAAGCGGAGGAGCTCGCGGCCGTGGGCGGTCCACGCCTCACTCACGCATTTCATGGGGCGGGGCTTATCGGTATTCGTAGGGATCTGAGTATTGCTCATTCGACCGGATTGTAGGTCGAATGACTCGAGCTGAAAATCACTGGTTCAGGCCAGCAGCCGGCTCATGGCGATGCTCAGCCGTGCGCTGAGCGGGGACGTCGCCCCTCCGGACGAGGGGCGACGGCGTTGACACTCAGATGGCGCGGGGGGCCGTCAGGTTCTGCGGATGCAGTGCGGACTCGAGTTCGGCGGCAGTCAGCAGCCCCATCTCCAGCACGATCTCGGTCACGCTGCGGCCGGTGCGAAGCGCGTCCCGTGCCACCAGGGTGGCATTCTGATAGCCGATGATCGGATTCAGCGCCGTCGCCAGGCCGGCAGAGGTGCGGACGCGCTCGGCGAGCAGTTCGCGGTTGGCGGTGATGCCCTTGACGCAGTTCTCGGTCAGCGTGCGGCAGCCCGCGGACAGATGCTCGATGCTCTTGAACAGCGAGTGACCGATGATGGGCTCGAAGGCGTTGAGCTGAAGCTGTCCGCCTTCCGACGCCATGGTGATGGTGACGTCGTTGCCGATCACTTCGAAGGCGATCTGATTGACGACCTCGGGGATGATCGGATTGACCTTGCCCGGCATGATCGACGAACCGGCTGCACGCTCGGGAAGGTTGATCTCGTTCAGGCCGCCTTGTGGGCCGCTGGAGAGCAGGCGCAGGTCATTGCACACCTTGGACAGCTTGCAGGCGATGCGCTTGAGGACGCCCGAAAGCTGCACGAAGGAGCCGGTATCCTGGGTGGCCTCGATGAGGTTGTGCGCGGGCACGAGGCGAACACCGGAGAACTCCGAGAGCATCTCGGTGGCGAGCCTGGAGTAGCGGATGTCGGTATTGATCCCCGTGCCAATGGCGGTCGCACCCAGGTTGACTTCCTGCAGCAGCGAGATCGCCTCCTGCAGGCGCGATATGTCTTCACCCATCATGACGGCATAGGTCATGAATTCCTGGCCCAGCGTCATCGGCACCGCATCCTGCAGCTGCGTGCGCCCCATCTTGAGCACGTCGGAGAACTCTGTGGCCTTGGCGTCGAACGCGTCGCGCAGCAGGCCCATCGCCTCGAGCAGATCCTGAATCGCGAAGATGATCGCGAGCTTGAGCGTGGTCGGGTACACGTCGTTCGTGCTCTGCGCCATGTTCACGTGGTTCAGCGGGTGCAGTGCTTCGTATTGCCCCTTGGGCAGACCAAGCTGTTCCAGCGCGAGGTTGGCGATCACCTCGTTCGCGTTCATGTTGGTAGACGTGCCGGCGCCGCCCTGAATGACGTCGACCACGAACTGGTCGTGGTGCTCGCCGGCCTCGATCCGCTTGCACGCCTGCATGATGGCGTCGGCGCTGCGCGCGTCGAGGTGACCGAGTTGCAGATTGGCGGAGGCGGCTGCGCGCTTCACCAGTGCGAGCGCACGGATGAGCTCGGGATAGCTGCTGATGGTGCGCCCGGTGATCGGGAAGTTCTCGATCGCGCGCAGGGTGTGGATGCCCCAGTAAACGTCTGAGGGGATGTCACGATCGCCGAGGAGGTCGTGTTCGATGCGGGTGGAGGTTTGCATGATCGAGGTCCGGTTGAGGTACCTGCGGATTCTGCTCAAGCCCGCCTCGCTACTTGATGCTGTTTGCGAATTGTCGATGTTGCCAAGGCATGAGCCCTGCGGGGACGGTCATGCCCCGGATGCGGCGACGCAGGCGTTCCAGATGCGTTCGACCTGCGGACGGCCAGGTTCTGCCTTTCGATACAGGGAAATGCCCAGCGATACGGTATGGCTGTCGTCGCCGGCGAGTACGAGCGTGCCCGCTTCAAGCTCGTCATGGACTGCAAGCTCCGGAATCCACGCGATGCCCGCGCCGACGAGTACGCCCTGCTTCAGGACGTCCGACATCGAGCATTCGTACTGAAAATCCAGCCGCTTGGCCAGGGACTCGCGCTCGATGATCGATGTTGTCAGGCGGCCGAGGTAGCTGCTGGTCGAATAGCCGAGGTAGGGCAGCACCGCCTTGCCCGCCAGGGAATAGCGCGGTGCGCCATTGGGCGCGGGTGCGCTGACAGGCACAAGCCGTTCCTCGACCAGCGGTGTCGACGGATAGCGCTCCATGTCGGCCAGGGTCGGCAGCGCAGCACTGCTGTAGGCAAGCATCAGGTCGCAGCTTCCGCTTATCAGGGCTTCGATGCACCCCGCCACGTTGTCGGCGATGATGCGGGCCTTGAAGGCGCCGGTCCTTGGCTGCAGATCCGCGAGCCATTGCGCGAAGAAGCTGACGGCAATCGTGTGTGATGCGGCGATCGAAATGACTTCGCCGGACTTCGGCATCAGGCCCTGGGCCTCCTCGCGGCCGGTGCGCAGGGAGTCCACGATTTCCTGCGCGGTCTCGCGGAAGGCTTCGCCTGCCGGGGTCAGCCGGATCGGGAAAAGGCTGCGATCGATCAGCACCGCGCCCACCCAGTACTCAAGGTTGCGAATCCGCCGGCTGAACGCGGGTTGAGTGACATTGCGCAGTTCCGCCGCCCGGGTGAAATTGCGCGTAACCGACAGCGTCAGGAAATCTTCCAGCCAGTTTACTTCCATGCGATCTCCGTCCTGTGTCGTGTCGGTTTTGGTGGAAAATGCGGCCCTGCGATCTCGTTCTTCATGGCGCGCATAGCTTCATGCATTTTTTGCATGAGACATCCAAAAACGGAATTGGGCAAGTCTTTGGTAAGACCTTATAAATCAAAGGCCGGAGACGAAGCGTCGTCCCAGCTACAGAGAGACCCCCAACCGAAAAACCGTAGCAAGGATGGCCTGGCTCATCCGAGTGCCGACAAGGAGCGAAAACAATGATCAACCCTCCCAATACAGCCCGACGCGGGGTGTTCTCGTGGTGGACGGGAATGCAGCTTTGGAAACAGATCTTCATTGCACTGACCGTCGGACTTGTCCTTGGGGTGTTGCTCAACCAGACCGGTAACGCGGAGCTCGCCAAGAGCATCAAGCCGGTTGGCGATCTGTTCATCCGCGGTATCAAGATGCTGATCGTGCCGCTGATCTTCGTGTCTCTGGTGACGGGTGTCGCATCGCTGCAGAATCTGGCGACGATGGGGCGGATCAGCCTGAAGACCTTCGTGCTGTATCTCGCCACGACCGCCGTTGCCATCTCGATTGGTCTCGGGCTGGCGGTCCTGTTTCAACCGGGCGTTGGCGTGGATCTCGGCACCGCTCAGGCAGTGACCGCCAAGACCCCGCCGACGATGGTCGACACCATCCTCGGCCTGGTGCCGACCAACCCGATTGCGGCGTTCGCCGAAGGTAACGTCCTCCAGATCATCGTCTTTGCCATTTTCTTCGGCCTCGCCATCACGCTGGCCGGCGACGCGGCGAAACCGGTGCGGAGCTTCTTTGAGTCGGCGGCGGAAGTCATGTACAAGCTGACCTCGATCATCATCGCGTTTGCACCCTATGGCGTGTTTGCGCTGATGGTCTGGGTTGCCGGCACCTACGGTCCGGATGTCCTCGCGCCGCTGGCCAAGGTGATTGCAATGGTTTACATCGGCTGCATCATCCACGCCGTTGTTGTCTATGGCGGGCTGATCAAGTTTGTCGCACGGCTCAATCCGATGCGCTACTTCCAGGGCAGCATCGAGCCGGTCATGGTTGCCTTCACCAGCACCTCGAGCTCGGGCACGCTCCCCGTCACCATGATGTCCTGCGAGCGCAACCTCGGCGTGTCGCGCAGCGTATCGAGCTTCGTGCTGCCGCTGGGCGCGACCATCAACATGGACGGCACTGCGCTGTATCAGGGCGTCTGTGCGGTTTTCATTGCCCAGGCCTTTGGTGTTGATCTCAGCAGCGGCCAGTACCTGACCATCGTCCTGACTGCGACGCTGGCCTCCATCGGCACGGCAGGCGTGCCGGGCGCCGGTCTGATCATGCTCTCGCTGGTGCTGGCCTCCGTTGGCCTGCCGCTCGAGGGTATCGCGATCATCGCAGGTATCGACCGCATCCTCGACATGGCGCGCACCGCGCTCAACGTCGCAGGCGACTGCGCGGTTGGCTGCGTGATCGCAAAGAGCGAAGGCGAGCTGGATCAGGCTGCGTATGACACGGCCCATGTGCTCAAGGCAGGGGACATGCTGTCGACACCCGACGGCATGACGATCGCGCCGCTTGCCACGGCTGAACAAACCCGCGCTTAACCATACGGGAGCGTGTGAGCCGGTTCCGGCCGCACGCTCCATGCCTGCAGGGCATCAAAAGACTCACTATGTCTAACTCCAGCAAGAAGCCTCAAGCCAGTCACCGTTACGGTGTCGTGGGCGGTCTTGGCGCCATCGGCGGGGCAGATCTCCTGTCCAAGCTGATTCGCGCCACCCAGCGCATCCCGGACATGCCCGCGGCCGACATCGCCTTCGAGCAGCGCCACTTCGACGAGGGGCAGGCCGCTGCCGAACCGACCTACGATCCGACGCGTCGCAAGTTCTATGTGTACAGCGTGCTCAAGAGCATGGAAGCGCGTGGCATCGACATCGCCCTGCTTCCCTGTTTCGTGTCGCACACCTTTCTGCACGAAGTTTTGCCCGAGCTGGAGATCCGCGTCATCAGCATGTTCGACGCGCTGCGTGAGCGCATCCGGCGGGATTATCCGGACGTGCACACCATTGGCGTGCTGACCTCGACGCATGTGCGAAAGAGCGGCCTTTTCGAGCGCGAGTTCGAGGGCATTGCGAAGATCATCCACCCCGAGGAAGGCGAGCACTCGGCCAGGCTGATGTCTGCGGTCTACGGGCCGCGCGGCATCCGCGCCGGCTACCATGGCGGCCTGTGCGTCGACCAGCTCGTGGACGTGTGCGCGCACCTTGCCGACAAGGGCGCCGACATCATCCTGCCCGGCATGACCGAGGTATCAGTGCTGATCGACGTGTTGCGTCCGCGGGTGTCCGTGCCCCTGATCGACTCGAATCTCGTCTATGCCGAACATGCCATCGGCGCAGACCCGGAGCCGCCCTTGCGCGAGTTCAAACTGGGCGTGCTCGGCGGCGTTGGCCCCGCGGCGACCGTGGACTTCATGCAGAAGGTGGTCCGGTTGACGCGTGCCTCGTGCGACCAGGATCACATCAAGGTCGTGGTTGAGCAGAACCCCCAGATCCCGGACCGCACCGCGAATCTCATCGGTGACGGCGAGGATCCGACCATCGCCATGCTTGCCACCTGCAAGCGTCTCGAAGCGAATGGCGCACATGCGGTGGCCATCCCCTGCAATACGGCGCACGCCTTTGTCAGCAGCATCCAGAGTCAGCTCGGCATCCCCATCGTCAACATGCTGTCGGAAGTGATCGCGTTCGCGCGCGAGAAGATGCCCGAGGTCAGCCGCCTTGGTCTGCTCGCGACATCGGGGACGATCGCCAGCAGGGTCTATCACTCGACGGCAGAGGCGGCCGGGATGACGCTGCTGGTGCCGGACGCATCGGTACAGGCGCGCGTGATGGAATCCATCTACGGCGCAGACGGCGTCAAGGCCGGCTTCAACTCAGGCGCCTGCAGCAGCCACCTCGCCGCAGCCATCGCGCATCTGCGCGACCAGGGCGCGCAGGCCGTCATCCTTGGATGTACCGAGCTGCCGCTCATCGAGCTCGACGCTGAAACGCGGCGACAGTTGCCGCTGCTGGACCCGACCGAAATCCTTGCAAACAGCTGCGTGCGACTTGCCCGCAAAGAGCGGGTCGATGTCAGGGAAGAGGGCGTTCCGGCCTGACGATGACCGACGCAGGGATGTCCGGGCATCCCTGCGGGTCTGGATGGGCAGCGCTCAAGCGCGAGTGCGGTGCACCGCCCCCGCGACCATCCGAGTGAGGCTCGTGAGGTCGAACACCGGAAGGCCGAAGCGCTGGTGCAACACCGGCGCGAAGTGCGACAGGTCTGTGCATTCGAGAACCAGCGCGCCGACGCTCGGGTTGTCTGCCAGCATGCGTTCCACCACCGCGCACAGTTCGTCGGCAAACACATCCATGTCCAGGTCGTCATGGCGGCCGTGCAAAATGACGTCGGCAAACTGCGCCTCGTCCTGCATGCCGGCGATCGCCAGCGCTTCGTCGGCAATGCCCGCGCCACGCAGATGATCGATCGAGAGTGCGTTGCTGTTGGCGACCACGACGCCGACCTTCGCGCCGCTTCCGAGCATTCGCGATACCAGCGGTACCTGGATCAGGCTGGACATGAACACCGGCACCTTGACCGCGTCGGCGATCTCGCGCTGGTGAAGCGCCAGGAAACCGCAACTGCCCGTAATGGCGCGCACGCCTTCGCGCTCCAGTTCGCGGGCGGCCTCAATGAAGGGCTCGAGCAGTGCAGGGTCACGTTCGCGAATCAGGCGGTCGACGGTTGCCCCCTTGACCGTCCTGTAGAGCACCGGAAAGTCGAAACTCGCGGCGTACTTGATATGGCCTTCGGGCTTGGGGAAGAAGGACTCCAGCGAGATGACGCCGAGCGGGATGCCGTAGTAGTTGAAGCCACCTTGAAGAATCATGTGTCTCTTTTGCCTTGGAGGGAGTTCGGGATCGGCGTTTCAATGAAACCGGGCGGGCGCGAAGGGAGCGAGCATCGAGTCCAGATCCTTGCCCTGAATGGACTCGGCAACCAGTTTTCCGGTCGTTGCGGCGAGCGTCAGCCCGAGATGGCCATGGCCGAACGCCAGCGTGAAGTTTGGATGTCCGGGAACGCGGCCAATGATTGGCAGCGAGTCTGGCGTGGAGGGGCGACTGCCAACCCAGCTTGATTTCACCGCGGGCGTCTTCCCCATCATCTTCGCGGCGGTATCGCGCATGATTTCGGTTTGCTTCTCACCTTGCGGTGCGTCCGGATCGGCGAATTCGGCCATGCCCGCGATGCGGATGCCATCCTCCATCGGTGTCATGAACACGGCGTAGTCGAGCCAGCCGACGGGACGGGTCAGGTGCCAATTCTCGGCCTCGAGGACCAGGTGGTAACCACGCTCGCTGACAAGCGGGATCCGCACGCCGAGCTGCTGCGCGAGTCTCGCGCCGGCAACCCCTGCGCAGATGACCGTGCGATCAAAGCGATGCGTGCCCTGCGTGGCGGTCACGACGCATTCGCCGTTGGCGTCGGATACGGTCGCAACTTCATCCTGCAGAAGCTTTCCGCCTTGTGCGACGAAATGGCGCGCATACGTGCGGCTCAGCTCAACCGGGCTGATCGTGAACCGGGTGTCAGGGTAGATCACGCCACCCGCGTGAAAGCGGCTAAGGTGGGGCTCGAGTTCGTGCACCTCGTCTGCCGAGAGGACCTGCATCCGGACACCCTGTTCCTCGCGTTCGTGAAGGTGACCCTCCAGCGCGGCCTCAAAGCCCTCCTTGGTGGAGAACAGGGCGAGGCAACCATTGTGTTGTACGAGTTTCGAGGCGCCTGTTTCGTGCAACAGGGCGTCATCCGCTGCAGGTGCCGTTAGCTGCAGGCTTGTCAGTGCATCCCGGCCGTGGAGATACTTCTCCGTCGTGCAGGCCTTGATGAAGTGCCATCCGTAGGGCATCAGATGCCGTGCGTACTGAAGCTGCATTGACAGCGGCCCCTGCTTGTCGAGGAGCATGCCGGGAATCTTGCGCAGCTGCGAATAACTGGCGATGGGCAGGCGACCATAGTCGGCAAACAGGCCGGCATTGCCAAACGAAGTGCCCAGCCCGGGTTCGTTGCGATCGACAAGGGTCACCTTGAAACCCAGTTTCTGCAGCCACAGCGCAGTCGACAGACCCACGATGCCGGCACCGATCACCGCGATTGTTTTGGGCTGCGTCATCATTCATTCACTTGCTTGGGATTGAGCGGATCGTGGTCAGCGGTCCTTGCCCGCGAGCGCAGGGCCGTGACCTGGATCTCGACCTTCAGCTCCGGGCGCGCAAGGCGTGCCTCGACACAGGCGCGAGCCGGCGGGTTTGCGCCGTCGATCCATGCATCCCACACTGCGTTCATTGACTGGAACTCCCGAATGTCCGGGAGCCAGATGTTGGCGGACAACAGGTTTGACCTGTCGGTACCGGCAAGGGCCAGCAGTTCTTCTATCTGGGCAAGAATCTGCGCGGTCTGCCCGGCGATGTCAGCTGAGGCATCCTTTGCCACCTGTCCGGCAAGGAACACCATCGAGTCGCTGGCAACAACCTGGCTCATGCGCTGATTGGAACGGTGACGTTCGATTGTCATTCCGTGCTCCCGTCGTTGTACGAGCGTGTGTCGGTGTGCGCTGCGCCAGGGTTGGAGAGGATGTTCTCCGGTTTCGGTTGGGGCATTACAAATGGTCTCCTTTGAGCGCGACCACGGCGTGGCGGTGCTCGGCGTCAGAATGAATTCGTTGTGTCAGTGCGCTGTACAAGGTCTGTCCGTCCGGGGTGGCGCACTTGCTCACCCCGGACGTTTCGCTCGCCTGTGGTGCACCGGCGGGATGGCGGATCGCCGGACAGGCCGCCGATCAGGTGCCGGAACCAGGCGGAAAGCGACTTACTGCTTCATCTTCGCTGCGGCGTTCTTCATGATGTCGTAGTTCAACAGCATGTCCTGGGTCCAGCTGTCGCCATGACGGAAGTCGACGTTCGCACCCATGTTTTCGAATGCCTTGCGAACCTTCGGGTCGCCCATGACCTTGGTGCTTGCCGCGACCAGCTTCTGAATGGCTTCCGGCGGGGTGCCCTTGGGCGCAAATACACCGGACCAGCCTTCAAAGCTGCCCTTGATGCCGTAATCCGCAAAGGTGGGAACGTTGGGGTACTCGGCCATCTTCTGGTTCAGGACCAGAAGCCTTGCGCGGCCAGATTTGACGTGTGGCGCAAAGGCCGGTGGGAACGAAACGGCGGAATCAATATGGCCGCCGATGAGCGCGACCATGGACTCTGCCGTCGTATTGCCGTGGACGTACTTCACTTCGTAGCCCGCCTGGTCGGCAATGATGCTGGCGAGCACGGTGCCGGACGAGGCTGCACCCCAGGAGCCTTGAGTCAGCCGGCCGGCTTTTGCGGCAGCAATGAAATCATCAAAGGTCTTGTACGGGCTGTCGGCGGGAACCAGGATTCCCAGCGGGACCGACGACAGTTTGACGACGGGCTCGAAACTGGAGAAATCGTAGGGCGTCTTGCTGAAGTTCGGGGTCACCAGAACGTTGCTCAGACCGGCGTTCACCAGGGTGTATCCGTCGGCCTTGCTGCTTGCCACAAAGGTGGTGCCGATCACGCCACCGCCACCCGCCTTGTTGATCACCACGACCGGCGCGCCAAGTGCGCCCTCCATTGCATCCGCCCAAAGGCGGGTCGTCAGGTCGGAGTCGCCACCGGCGCCCCAGGGCACGATGACGTTGACCGGTTTCTCGGGGAACTCAGCCTGAGCGGCGGTGGCGCCGACGGTCAGGGCCATTGCTGCAGTGATGCTCAACAGCGACTTTGCAATCTTGTTCATCTCAATGCTCCTGTTGGGGTGATCTGTTTTGATTTACGACGAAAACTGAATCTCACGGGTGAATCAGGTGTTCATTGCATTTCGAGGGCATGCTTCTTGTTGCAAACGATGGCTTCGTTATCTCCGGTGGCGAATTTCCATTAAGTGATTGAAAGCGTTTGATCGCTGGCGATGCCTTCAGGCGGGTTGCTCACTCGCGTTTCTCGTCATGGCCAGCATGGCCTTCTCCTTCTTCTTCGCGCGCACTGCCGAGAAGACCGAGAGGATTGACAGTGCGGTGAAGACCCAGGCGTAGGGAGAGGCAAGGATCATCCCGTAGTCGGTTCCGATGATGGCAATCGACTGGTCGAGGTTCTGTTCAAGCAGCGGCGTGAGGATGAAACCGATGATGAAGGCCGCTGCATTCAGCCCGCCCACACGCATGCCATAGCCGATCACGGTGAAGCAGATCAGAATCAGGACGTCATACAGGTCCTGGTTGGTCGTGAAGGCGCCGGCAATGGCAAACACGGTGACGCAGGGAAAGACGAAATAGCGCTGGATTGAAGCGAGCTTGGTCCAGAAGCCGAATCCGGCCCGGGCAATCAGCAGAAGGAACACATCGGTGATGAGAAAGCCGGCAAAGATGGCGTAGATGACGTCAGTGTGTTCATAGAAGATGGTCGGCCCAGGGGTGATGCCGTGGATGAGGAACGCGCCCATCAGCAGTGCAGTGACGTCGTCCCCCGGGATGCTCAGGGTGAGCATTGGGATCATGCTGGAGCCGCACACTGCGTTGTTCGACGACTCGGCGGCGGCGATGCCGTGCAGGGAGCCCTTGCCAAACGTTTCCGGATTCTTTGACGTGCGTTTGGCTTCTCCGTAGGCGAGGAAGGCTGCTGCGCTCGAGCCCAGTCCCGGGAGTGCGCCGATCACGGTGCCGATGCCTGAGGACTTGAGAATAGTGCCGAAGACCGAGCGGAATTCCGGCCAGGTAACGCGGTTGTCGTCCGGATTCTTCGACTTGCTCAGTACCAGATCATGGTGCGGCGTCTTGCGATTCTTGACCGCTTCGATGACCTCAGGCATGACCAGTACGCCGATCAGCAGGGGCAGGAAGGTGAACCCGCTCATCAGTTCGGGGATGCCAAAGGTAAAGCGGGTTGCGCCTGTGATCGATGACATGCCGACCATCGCAAACAGCATGCCGATGCAGCAGGAGAGCAGGCCGCGAGGCACCGATTCGCCAGTCATCGAACCGACCACAGTGAAGGCGAAGATGAGCAGGAAGACCTTTTCAATCGGCCCGGCCTGCAGCGCAATGACGGAGATCGGTGCTGCCACGAAGATGAGCACCAGGGTGGCAAGTGCCTCGCCGGTCACCGATGCGTAGAGGGCCATGCCCAGCGCCTTGCCGGCTTTGCCTGCCTTGGTGAGCGCGTTTCCATCCTGGGCGGTGAGAAAGGATGCCGCTGCGCCCGGCGTATTGATCAGGATGGCAGAGATCGAGCCGCCGTAGATGCCCGCCTTATAGACCGCGAGGAGCATCGTGATGCCGATGACTGGATCGACGTAAAAGGTCAGCGGGAGAATGATCGCAATCGCCATGATGGCCGAGATGCCGGGAATGGCGCCGAAGACGATGCCCACGCAGACACCGGCGATGATTCCCGCAATCGGGCCGACGGCCATGATGGTGTTCATGCCGGCGAGGAAATTGTTCAGGACTTCTAGCATGCTCGTCGGCCTTTCAGGTGAGGGACCAGGTGGGGAGAAACACGCGCAGCAAATGGCTGCTGGTGTAGAACACCACCAGCGGCGTGACGATCGAGACCGCCGCCATGGCCAGCCACTGCCGGCCTTCGAGCAGGATGGCAATGCTGAACATCGCAAGTGACGTGGTCAGGATGAATCCAAGATGCGGCATGGCGTACCAGTACGACACCAGGATGGCTACATAGGCCGCGATGCCGAGAAAACCCTTGGTATCTATCCGCTCCGTCTCGCCCTGCGGGGCACCACTCATGAGCCTGAGCAGCGACGGGATGCCAATCATCGCGGCGAACACGGTGATGAGCGTGGCGACGATTCGGGGAAGGAGCATGGAACCGAGTTCGGTTTCAACGCCGCCCTCTACCAGCGAGTCGCTAGTCAGGATCACTATTGAGGCGATGATCAGTACGCTAGAGAGCGCGACATCAATTTTTCGTCTGTCCATGAGTCATTCCTGTCGGGGAGTGGTCGGTCTTGTCGTTGTATGAGGACTGATTGCTGCACTTGCCGGGGCTGCGAGTTGGGGCCTGGAGACCTTGACTGTCGTTTGCTGCGCTCTTGAAACTGTTGCCTGGTGTAACAAATCTGTTGCGTTTTTTTGATATTGGTCAAGTTTTCGCATAAGAACAAATCTTAAATCCTGAAGAGTTGATCAGATTGGCTGATATTATTGCCGTATGAACCTTCGACAGATGGAAGCTTTCCGGGCTGTGATGCTGACGGGATCGGTGTCAGAGGCGGCCACGCGGCTGTTCAAGACACAGCCGGCGGTGAGCATGATGATTGCCGCGCTTGAGGCAGAGATCGGCTTTCAGCTCTTCGAGCGGCGCAAGAAACGTCTCTATCCGACGCCCGAGGCAAACTACCTCTACTCCGAGATCGAAGGAATTTTCTCGAGAATTAACGACGTATCGCAGACGATCAAGGACATACAGAACAAGCAGTACGGTTTTCTGCGCATCGGCTGCATGCCTGGCCCCTCGTACTCGTTCATGCCGGACCTGATCGCCGACTTCCTCGACGAGCACCCGAAAGTGCAGGTGTCCATGCAGACACGCACGTCAGACGGCATCAAGGAATGGACCGCCTCCGCCCAGTACGATGTGGCCCTTGCGGAGATCACCGGACCCCTGCCATCGATCGAGGCCGAGATCTTCGATCTGGAGTGCGTCTGTGCAGTACCGGCAGACCATGCGCTGGCAAGCGCGCCGGTTCTCACGCCGCAGTTGCTCGACGGCGAACCCATGATCACGCTCTATCCCGATCATGTCACCGTTCACTCCTTGAGCAGGGCGTTTGATGCCGCAGGCTGTCAGCTGAGCGTGCGCCTGCGTACGCGCTTCTTCATCCCGGCATTGCGCTTTGTCGAGCGCGGTCTGGGGGTCTGCCTCATGGATCCGATCACGGTCGCAAGTTACGCGTCCTTCGCGTGCGCGAAGCAGATCGTATTCAAGCCATTCAGGCCGGTTGTGCCGTTTCGGGTCGGCATCCTCTTTCCTGCGCATACGCCAAGATCGCAGATAACAGAAGCCTTCGCCGCACAGCTGAGGCAGAGCTTGCAAATTCTGCAGCAAGCGCCTGCAGGCTTGCCCTAGAAGTCCGGCGTGGCGTGCCCGGTAAGGCGGGCGTCGAGCAGGGTGCGGCCGCGGGCGACTGCTGTATCGAGCTTCATCGCACTCACGAAGGGGCTGAGCCTGGCGTCGGTTTCCGGGGCGAACAGCGTCAGCTCGTCGCGCATGCGGGTCACGGCGACGTAGAAGCGGTTGTGCTCTTCGGTGCGGTCCCAGCCCGCAAGCGGGAAGTTTCCGTCGGCCAGGCCGGGCAGCATGACGGCGTCGAACTCCTGTCCTTTTGCCGCTTCGACCGTGCACAGCAGCACGGTCTTGCGCTTGCGCAGTTCCGCCGACTTCTCTTCTGCGCTGCGCAGCCATTGTGCAAACTCGCGCAGCGGCTGCTTGCTGGTACGCGCAGCGTCGAGGAAGCCATCCACCGATCTCGCCACCATATCTGCGGTGGCTGGGTCGATGAAAAGGCGTCTGGCTACGCCGTGCAGGTCGAGGATGGCGACTGCCCGGCCCAGGGCCAGGTGCGCGGGTTCGTCGACGGGGCCGTCGCGCAGGGTGGCGAGGGCCTGCGTCAGGCGCAGACGGGCGTTGCGCTGCGCCGGGGCCTCGTCGATGGTTTCGGCCGCTTCATGTTGCTGGCGGAGCAGGGCGTTGGCCTCGTCGTGCTGTCCCTCGCGGCGCAGGCGCCGGATCTGGTCGAGCAGGCGGTGGGCGGCGCGGGTTTCGGCTTCGTCCGAGAGCTCGGCTGCGGAGGTGTCCGCAAGGGTTTGCGGACGCAGCAGCCTGCCCTTGAGGAAGGCGTCGAAGAGTTCGGGCTGTGCGGCGGCGGTCTTGAGGTCTTCGAGGCGGCGGTCGCCCCAGGAGAGCTCCTGCCACAGTTCGAGTGCCTGCAGGACCTGGAAGCGCTTGTCCACACCGGGGATGGATTCGTAGTCTTCCAGCGCGAAGGCGATCACGCCCCGCAACATCAGAATTTCGGAGCGCAGCAGGTAGCTCTGCAGTCCTTCCAGCCGCCAGCCGATGCCCGCGCGCAACAAGGCGTTCTCGATCGCGATCGACTGATGCGGGGCGCGCAGAATGACGGCGCAGGCGTCCAGTCGCTTGCTGCGTTGCTGCCAGTCGAGCAGGGCTGAAACCAGTTTTCCGGCTTCGTCCTCGCTGTCGGCGTAGCGCACCAGCCGCAGCCGTGCGTCGTGGTCGCGGCCGGATTCGACGGGCTTGCTCTTCAGGAAATGGGTGGCGACGGCCATTGCCGGGCCGTGGCGGAAGGTGATGGTGAGCGGCAGACGCTTTACGCCACTCCAGTTTGCGCCCAGCCGCGCGCTCAGGAAGCTGGCGTCGGCGCCTGCCCAGCGGTGGATGACCTGATCGAAGTCGCCCGCACCGGTGAACCAGGCACGACCATGCTCGATCAGGTGCTCGAGACAGGTGAGGGTGGCGGGGTTCATGTCCTGCAGTTCGTCGGCGATGACCACACGATAGCCCGGCAGGCTGACCGGCACGTTGCCTTGCGTGAGCAGCATGGCCAGATCGTAGGTGGCGTCGAACTCGGTGCGCCAGGCACAGCCGTCGCCATCGCCTGCACGGGCCTTCTCCAGCTGACGGAAGAGCGCGAACAGGCCTTCTGGCACGTTGAGGGCTTCTGCCCGCGAGGCGACGCTGTCGTCATCGTCGATCTCGGGCGAGACCTGTTGCGCCTTCATCTGGCGGACGATCTTCAGAAAGTCGGCGATCGGGGCGTTGTGTTCGGGCAGCCAGAGCTCGCGCGGGTTGCGCCGTGCGGCGTTGATGCGCTGGACTTCGGTCACGGCACTGCGCACATGCGGTGCGACGTCTTCGAAACTGGGCAGAAAGGGCGTTTCCCGCCCCTCGTGATCGCGCAGCACCTGAAGCGCAAACTCGTCGAAGGTCGTGCAGCGCACACGGCGCGCCAGTCTGTCGTCGAGACCGATCTCGGCCAGGCGTGTCTTGAGCACCCTTGCCGCTTCAGCAGAAAAGCACAGGGCCACGATGTGATCGGGCGATACGCCACGCTTGACCGATTCGGCGATGCGCAGCGCGAGCGTGGTGGTCTTGGCCGCGCCGGCATTGGCCATGGCAATGATGTAGCGCGCGCTGTGGGTCTGGATTGCACGCTGCTCGGCGGTCGGCTCAAAACCGACTGGATTAAAACGCGGTTCGGCCTTCATGCTGTCTGGGTCGCAATGAGGCTGGAGGTTTCAAGCAGGCGTGCAAATGCTTCCTCGTCAATCGGCCTCGAGAACAGGTAGCCCTGCGCGTAGTCGCATCCCGCGCAGCGCAGGAGGTCGCGCTGTGCAGCGGTTTCGACCCCCTCGGCGACCACCTTCATGCCGAGTTTGTGCGCCATCACGATCATCGCCTCGGCGATGGCCAGGTCGGAGGCGTCGGTGGTGAGGTCGCGGACGAAGGAGCGATCGATCTTGAGGTAATCGATATTGAATTTCTTGAGGTAGGACATTGCCGAGTAACCGGTGCCGAAGTCGTCGATGCTCACCTGGACGCCGGCGTCGCGGAAGGCCATCAGGGCTTCGATCACGACCGGACGGGTATCGAGCAGGAGGCCTTCGGTGATCTCGACGGCCAGGGCGCTTGCGGGCAGCCCGTGCTGTCGCAGGTGCTCGATCCAGCCTGCGCTGCTGCCGCTCATGAACTGGCGCGGGGACATGTTGACGCTGATCTGGATGCCGGCTTCGGCGGTGTCTGCGTCTGCGTCTGTCTTCGGCCCCCGCAGCGCATGCCAGCGGCCTGCCATCTGCATCGCGCGTTCGAACACCCAGTGGCCGATCTCGGAGATGACCCCGATGTCCTCGGCGACCGGAATGAATTCATCGGGTCCGATCAGGCCCCGAACCGGATGCTGCCAGCGCACCAGGGCTTCCGCCTTCACGATACGGTTGTCGGACAGGTCGACGATGGGCTGAAAGTGCAGGACGAGCTGTCCGGCCTTCACCGCGCGGCGCAAGTCGTTACCGGTCTGGAGGCGCTGCATCGCACTGATCTGCATCGGCTGCGCGAAGTAGCAGAAGCTGTTTCTGCCTTGGGCCTTGGCGGCGTACATGGCCTGGTCTGCGTAACCGAGCAGGGTGTCCATTTCGGTGCTGTCGTCGGGGTAAAAGGCAATGCCGATGCTGGCCGATACATAGGCCAGCTTGCCATCGAGATCGAACGGCATCTGCATCTGCTCGATGATGTGCTGGGCAATGGTGCCGGCCGTGTCCTTGTCTGTGACGCAGGGCGCGATCACCACGAATTCGTCTCCGCCAAGGCGCGATACGGTATCGCTGGCACGCACAACCCTGCTGATGCGGGCGGCGGCCTCAACCAGAAGCATGTCGCCGAGATCGTGGCCAAGGGTGTCGTTGACCTCCTTGAAGCGGTCGAGATCAATGAACAGTTGTGCGAACCGCCCGCCGCCGCGCTGACTGCGTTTGACCTCTTCGCGCAGCCGGTCCTGGAACAGGCGCCGGTTGGGAAGGCCGGTCAGGGCGTCGTAGTTCGCCTCGTGCCAGACCGCTTGTTCCATGCGTTTGCGTTCCGAGATATCCAGCAGAACACCCACCAGTCCGCCCAGTTCGCCGCGTGCATTATTGAAGGTCGCCTTGTAGAGCATCACCTCGTGCCGGGTGCCGTCTGCGTAGACGACGCTCGTTTCATAGGTCTGTGTGCCACCCTGATCGAGCAGGGCCTTGTCGGCTGCAAAATACCGGTCGGCCAGGTCGCGTGGCGCAATGTCGTAGACCGAGCGCCCGATGAGCGCATCGCGCGTCAGCCCGACGTAGTCTTCGAACGCCGAATTGCAGCCCATGTAGCGCCCGGTTTCATCCTTGAAGAAGACCGGGCTCGGGATGGTGTCGACCAGTTGCTCGATGAAGCGCAGTTGATCGGCCACCGCGCGCTCTGCCCTGCAGCGCTCGGAAACGTCGAGCAGGATGCCGATGACCGCAGGTTTTCCCGAGAACGTGGTGGCGACGCCGAAGACCTCGACGTCGAGCCTGCTGCCGTCGCTGCGTACGCCTTCAAAACTGAAGAAGCTCGACTTGACCTCGCCTGACAGGCGGCGGTCGATTTCGCGCTTGGCAAGGGGTTGGTAGGCGGGGGCGATCAGTTGCGTTGGCCCCATGCCGGCGCACAAGGCCTCAGGTGTGTAGCCGAACAGATCTGCGAGGCGCTGATTGACGAAGACGAAGCGGTCGTCCTGGATGACATAGACACCGCTCAGCTCGTTGCTGACAAGCCCCGTGAGGAGGGGCGCAGCCTCCTGCTTGAGCCGGTTTTCGAAGTCTGCTGACATCATCACTTCAGAACACGATTGAGCTGTGCGGTCAGGCCGCTGTCGCCGGCAGCCGCCGTGATCGGGGCGAAAAGCCGGGCCGGGGCAGGGTGGCTGCATCGGGGCTTCGATCGATCATCCTGTCTGTTCATGCGGCATTGTCGCACATGCAAAACATGCGCAGGAGGCCGCCGCGCGGGCGATGTTTCACGCCCGGCAGCAGTCGGTGCCGGGCACTGCATTCAGGCCTCCGGCGAGCGGCGCGCCCGGCCCGTTTCGCTGCGCCACCATTCTGTCAGCGGCCGGCCATCGCCCAGTCCGGCGAGTTGCTGATCGATCGCGTCGTGGTTGCCCCACACGACGTCGCTCAGCACGCCCTCGGCCACCTGCGATTCGATATCGCTGCAGTACAGCCCGAGTTCGCGCTGCACATAGAAGCCGTAGGTACGACAGGCTACCGGGCGCTGCGCATAGACCGGGCAGGCGCCGGAGGCTTCATCGAGCAGGGGGCAGACCACGGGGCGGGTGTGTGTGTCGGCCAGCGCGGCGATCTTGCGGTCGATGTCTTCGAGCCGTGCTGCCGTCATCTGCTTCAGCCCGTCCTGCAGCAGGTCCCATTCCGCAGCCGTCAGTCTGGGGATGTCGGCCAGTCGCCGGCAGCAGCTGTCACAGCCCTTGCCGCACAGCCAGTCTGCACGTTCGGCGCGGATGGCATCGACGCGGCCATCGATTTCGGCGTGAAGCTGGAACAGCGGCTTGTCGGTGTGCACAAGGAATCCTGGGTGGGGCGCTTGCTGGCGCGGGCGGGGCGATTGTACGCCCCGCGGCGCGTCGTCGCTAAGCGGGTTTGCCGCACTCAGGCAGCGGGTGCAAATGGCGCGTCCGGGATGGCCGGAGTGCCTCCGCTCATGCGGTCGGCCAGCACCCGGGCCGACCCCGCAGCCAGCGTGAAACCGAGTGCGCCCTGACCGAGGTTGAGCCATACGCCGGGGATTCTCGATGCGCCGATGATGGGCCGCCCGCTGGGTGTCGCGGGACGCAGGCCGCACCATTCCCGCGCCTGGGAGAGGTCTGCTGCCGTGCCGAAATTCTCTGCGGTCTCACGCTTCAGGAGCTCGATGCGGGCGGGCCTGATGCTGCGGTCGTGGCCAACGATGTCGGCCATGCCCGCGACCCGGAGCTGATCTCCGATCCGTGCGTAGACGACTTTGCGCTGAAAGTCGGTGATGCTGATCTCCGGCGCTTTGCCCGGCGCGACAAGGGGTGCGCTGATGCTGTAGCCCTTCAGTGGATAGATCGGCACGCCAACCCCGACGCTGCGCAGCAGGCTCCCCGCATCCACCCCGTTTGCGATCACGCAGGCGTCGCCCCGGATGCGGTCCCGGTCGGTCTGCAGTGCGTGATAGCGGCCCGCTGCCAGTTCGATGCGCTCGACCCGCTCTGCCATGCGGAAGGTCACCGCACCGGGGCCTTGGCGCAGGCCCCGGTGCAGCGCTTCACACAGCGCCAGGCAGTCGCCCACCTCCTCGCTCGGGGTGTGAATGCCGCCGGCGAGCTGTGGGGCCATGCGCTCGAGCGCCGGTTCGACGTCGAGGCAGCCGCGTGCATCCAGTGCGCACTGCTCGCCATCGGTGCCGGGGCTCGATGCGAGCAGGCGGCGTGCGGCGGCGAAGCTCGCCGGATCCCGGTGGAGTACCAGCTTGCCGTTGCGACGCCAGGCGAAGTCGAAGTCCGTGGTCTTGCGCAGCTCATCCATCAGGCGTCTGCTGTACAGCGACAAGGGCAGCAGGCTGGCAATCGAGGCGGCTTGATCGCGGCCGTTGCATGCACGCAGGAACTGCGCGATCCATGCCCATTGCTGTCTGTCGAAAGCGGGCTTGAAGCGTATGGGGGCATCGCTGCGCAGCATCCAGCCCGGGATCTTGGCCAGCACGCCCGGTTCGGCGAGCGGGGCGACATAGCGGTAGGAGAGCTGGCCGCCATTGGCATGGCTTGCCCCCTGGCCGACGCGCTCGCACGCATCGACCACGGTGACCTGATGTCCGTCTGCGCGCAGAAACCAGGCGCTTGCGAGGCCGACGATACCGCCGCCTACGATTGTGATATCCATGTCCTCATGCTCATGTATGCGCGACATTGCCGCGCGCCCACTCTGCCGGAATGTTCATCCCTTACCCGCTTATGAATGTACGTCTTGCGGGCGGCGGGGCGATTGCGGATGATTGTCTATCTCATGTCTTTGGAGCATGGATCGTGCGCTTGCGACATATCGAAGTGTTCCGGGCGGTGATGCTCAGCGGCTCGGTGAGCGGCGCGGCGCGCATGCTGCATGTGTCGCAACCCGTCGTGTCGCGTGTGCTCCGGCATGCCGAAGCAACACTCGGCTTCGCGCTGTTCGAGCGTGCAGGCGGTCGCCTCTCGCCTGCGCCCGAAGCCGAGGCGCTGCTGGTTCAGGTCAAGCGTGCCTATGCCGAGATCGAACGCATCGACACGCTGGCAGCCAACCTCCGGCGCGGTGCATCGGGGCTGTTGCGCGTGGCGGCGACGCCGTCGCTCGCTTCACAACTGCTGCCCGACACCTTGTGCGCCCTGAGCGCGCATCACCCCGACGTGCAGTGCGACCTGTGGGCGATCCACACCCGCGAAATCGAGGAGCACCTGCTGGCGCTCGAGATCGACGCCGGCATCGCGCTCGAGCCACCGGCGCATGTCGCGATCAGCGCATCGGTGCTGTGCGAGAGTGAAATCATGCTGGCGGTGCCGCAGTCCTGGCTGGCGCGTCAGCGCGCGGCCGATGGCTTTCTGTGGCTGCAGTCGCAACCCTGCGTCACGCTCTCGGATGCGACGCCGCTGGGCGAAGCCCTGTCAGCGCTGCTCGATGCTGCCGGCTGGCAGGTGCGGGAGGCGTTTCGCGTCCAGACCTACGTGCTTGCCGGCGCGCTGGTGGAAAAGGGCCTGGCCTACGCCTTTGTCGATGGATTCACGGCGGCCACGCTGGATGCTGCGCGCGTGCGCCTGGTCCGGCTGTTGCCCGCCGTTCCGGTTCAGCTCAGGCTCATGCGTGCGGCGAGTGTGGCGCCTTCGGTCCTGCTTGGCAGCTTCGGTCAGATGCTGGGCGTGGCGGCCGCGACGCAGCTCGAGCAGCTTGCCGCGAGCATGAAGCAGCCGGCGCTGGATCTTCGCGGCAAGCTGCTTCATGCTCGCGGCCATCAGGGCGACTAGGTTTCGAGCGCTGCGGCCAGCTCAAGCAGGCTGGCGCAGGAGACATCCACTGTGGTGCCTGCGGCGGTCTCACCCATGCCCGGTCCGCATTCGTCCGGGCGCGCGATGAAGGCAGTTCGCAGGCCCGCTGCGGCGGCGGCTGCGAGGTCTGAGGAGTGGGCGGCCACCATCATCGTTTCGCCCGGTTCGAGGTCGAAGGCCCCGGCCGCGGCAAGGTAGACGGCCGGCTTGGGCTTGTAATCGCGCGCCAGTTCCGCGCCGAGGATGGCATCCCAGGGGAAGTCGTTGCGCCGCGCGAGATCGACCATCAGCGAGATGTTGCCGTTGGAGCAGGGGGCGAGGCGGAACTGCGCTTTCAGGCGGTGCAGCCCTGGTGATACATCGGGCCAGGCGTCGAGCCGGTGCCACGCCAGGTTGAGTTCGCGCCGCACGGTCTCATCGACGCGGTGGAGGCCGGCACGTTCGAGCACGATGTCGAGGTTGCGGCGGTGCAGGCGGTCGAGCTTGCAGAACGGGATATGGCCGGACCTGACCTCTTCCATGGCGGGCTGGTATTCGTTGCGCCACGCATCTGCGAATGCCAGCCAGTCGGTGTCGATGCCAAGCGGCGAGAGCGCCTTGCGGGTCTCGCGTGCAATGGAAGTGCGCCAGTCGACCAGCGTGCCGAAGACGTCGAAGATGAGTGCCTTGACCTGATGCATGGGGCCTCCCGGGCGGAATACGGTCAGGTCTGCGCGCAGCGCGCCAGATCGAGTGCGGCGGCAGCGTCGCGCTTTTCGACGACCTTGAGCATCAGCAGCAGCACCGTGCCGACGACCATCACCGCCGCAGCCATGTAGAGGCCGCCGTTGTAGCTGCCGAGATGGGTTGCGAGCCAGCCGGTCACGGCGGGGCCGATGATCTGCGCCACGCCATAGGAAAGCGTCATCTTGCCCATCATCTTGGCGGGGCGGGTCGGATAGTAACGGCCCGCCATGGTCAGCACCAGGCTCACCATGCCGATGAAGGTGCCACCGAACAGCAGTGCGCCAAACACCGTGGCGACGAGTCCGCCGACCACGACCGGCAGCAGGATGCCGACGATCTGCAGCACTGCAGCCAGGATCAGCGCATTGAGGTCGCCGGTGCGGCGCGCAATCAGATCCCAGTTGAAGCACGACGGTGTGCCGGCGATGCCGATGGCCATGAACACCAGCGTGCCCTGTCCGCTGAGGCCGGGCAGTTGGTCGACGATGGCGACGATGAAGGTGGCGCTGACTACGTAGCCCACACCGGCGCAGAAATACGCCGCCATGAACAGCCGCATGAAGAGCGGGCTGGGCGGCTTGTCCACCAGTTTCTGCCCGGTCGTGGTGAGGCCGCTGCGGTCGGGCGGCGGCAGCCAGCGCAGCGCCGGGTACAGCAGCAGGCAGCCGATGACGGTGAAGGCGAACCACTGCTCGCGCCAGTCGAGCCATTGATTCATCAGGGCCACCGCAATCGCGCAGCCGGCGATGCCCAGGCCGATGCCGGCGAAGTGAATGCCGAGTTCGCTGCGGTGGTTGTGGCGGATCAGCCAGTTCAGGATCAGTCCGGTGCCGAGCAGCATGCCGGCCGCGCTGCTCAGGCCGGCAATGAAGCGTGACACCGCCCACACCGTGGTGTCGGTACTCAGCCCCATCATCGCGGTGCTGAGGATGGCCACCACCAGACCGATCCGGTACAGCTTGTCCTTGAGCACCAGGTCGCTGATGAGCGAGGCGACGATTGCGCCGCACAGGTAGCCGGCGTAGTTGATGGCCGCAAGCCAGCCCGCCTCGGCCACGCCGAGACCGGCCTGCTGCTGCATCAGCGGCAGGAGCGGCGTATACGAGAAGCGCGCCACACCCATCACCAGGATGAGGCTGAAAATGCCGGCGCTGAGTACTTTGATGCGTTGTCTCTGGTCGCTCACGGTATGCATCCATGGTTCTTTGTGGAGCTACCTTAAACAGCGTAAGCTATCTGTGCAAATGATTTGTTTAGAACTGAGTGTTCTGTATTGGAGATATGGACATGGAGCTGGTCGCGCTGCGCACCTTTCAGGCGGTGGTTGAGGAGGGCGGCATTCTTGCCGCCTCGCGCAAGCTCAACACCGTGCAGTCCAATGTCACCAACCGCATCCAGCGCCTGGAGCAGGAGCTCGGCGCGGAGCTGTTCTTCCGCAAGGGGCGCGGCATGGAGCTGGCGCCTTCGGGGCGGGTGTTGCTCGATTACGCGCGCCAGATGCTCCAGCTCGAACGTCAGACCAGCGCCGCCGTGCGCCTGGTGGGGGAGAGCACGGGCGAGCTGCGTGTGGGCTCGATGGAGACCTTCGCCGCCCTGCATCTGCCCGCTGCGCTGAAAGCGGTGCGAGCCGCCCATCCGGGCCTGGAGCTGAGGGTGCAGACGCAGACCAGCGCCGCACTGGCCGAGATGGTGATCGACCACAAGCTCGATTGCGCCTTTGTTGCGGGGCCGGTCATGCATGCCGACCTGCATTTCGACGAACTGGTGGTGGAAGAGCTGGTTCAGGTCAGTGCGTCCGGCACCAGCCCGGTCAGTCAGCCGCTGATCATCTTTCGCGAGGGCTGTGCCTACCGGACGCGCGCACTGTCGTGGCAGCGCGCATCCGGCAACGCGATGGCGGATGCGATGGAGTTCGGGACGCTGGAAGGCATCCTCGGCTGTGTTGCCGTCGGCCTCGGGTGGACGCTGATGCCGCGCCGGGTCGTCGAGCAGTCACCGCATTTCTCCGGTCTGGTGGTCGAGACCCTGCCCGAGGAGTTTGCGCATGTTCCGACCGGCATGATCCGTCTGCGCTCGGCAGCGCCGATGCCGGCGCTCAAGACGCTGTCCGATGCGGTGATCGCGACGGTGTGACGGACATCGGGGCGGTGGTCGTGCCTCCCCGATTCCGGGCGCCGGCATGCGCTTGCGGGGTTGCCGCAGGCGCATGCGCGGTCATCGTCAGCGCTCGGTCCAGATGGTGGGGTCGAACTCGCCCTTGAGCTCGGGGTACTTGGCCGCGTGGAAATGCGGCGTCAGGCCCGCACGACGCTGCTCCAGATAGTCCTTGGTCAGTTTCGCGACCGTACCCGACAGCAGCAGGATGGCCACGAGGTTGATGGAGGCCATCAGCCCCATCGATGCGTCTGCGGCGTTGAACACCGTTGCCACGCTCTGCAGCGCACCCCACACCACCATGGCGAGGGCGGCGATACGCAGGGCGGTCAGCCCGGCGTGGTGACCGACTCCGAGATAGGTGAGGGCGTTCTCGGCGTAGGCGTAGTTGGCGACAATGGATGTGAAGGCGAAGAAGAAAATTGCGATGGCGACGAAATAGGTGCCGAATGCGCCCAGGTGCACCGTCAGTGCGGCCTGGGTGAGCTCGGTGCCGGTGAGCCCGGAGCCGGGCTCCAGCGCCCCAGAAAGCAGGATCATCACCGCGGTTGCGGTGCAGATCACGATGGTGTCGATGAACACGCCGAACGCCTGCACGAAGCCCTGCGACGACGGGTGGTGCGGATCGGGCGATGCCGTGGCCGCTGCGTTGGGCGCGCTGCCCATGCCGGCTTCGTTCGAGAAAAGCCCGCGCTTCACGCCGTTGAGCATGGCCGCGGCAACCGAGCCGGCGACACCGCCGACCGCCTCTTCAAGGCCGAAAGCAGAGCGCACGATATGCATCAGGACGTCCGGAACCTCACCGATGTTGAGGGCCATGACCGCAAGCGCGACCAGCACATAGGCACCGGCCATGAACGGTACGACCAGTTCGGCGAAGCGGGCGATGCCGCGGATGCCGCCAAAGATGACGATGCCGGCCAGTACCGCGATACCCAGTCCGACAGCGATCTTCGGGATGCCGAATGCGGCTTCGACTGCGCTGGAGATCGAGTTCGCCTGCACCGCGTTGAAGATGAGGCCGAAGGACAGGATCAGGCAGACGGAAAAGATTGAAGCCGCCCACGGCGCGCCCAGGCCTCTCGCAATATAGAAGGCCGGGCCGCCGCGAAACTGTCCGTCCTCGTTGCGCACCTTGTAGAGCTGGGCGAGGGTGCTTTCCGCGTAGGCCGTCGCCATGCCGACGAAAGCCACCATCCACATCCAGAAGATCGCGCCGGCGCCGCCCAGGTAGAGCGCAACCGCCACCCCGGCCAGGTTGCCCGTGCCGACGCGCGAGGCGAGGCTGGTACACAGGGCCTGAAAGGGCGAGATGCCCTCGCGGTCGGCGCTGCGCGAACCGCGAATGGCCCGGATCATCTCGGGGAAATGAACGATCTGCAGGAAGCCCAGTCGCAGCGTGAAGAACACCCCAACCGCGAGCAGTCCGTAGATGAGCACATAGCCCCAGAAGATCGTGTTCAGAAAATCAATCACTGCGTCCATGTGGGAACTCCTCTCATGCCAGGGTTGGGGGTGTGCGTCCTGGTATCTGCTGTTCGCCTATTGTGTTGCTTCTTCGATCCGGGTCGAGAGATCGAGCCAGACTTCCTCCTGGGCGTCGAGCTCTTCGGTCAGCTTCTGCACCTGGATACCGATCTCGCCGATCTCCTGCGGCGGCAGCGGTGCAGCGAGGCGGGCCTCAAGCGCATGCTTCTGCGTCTGCAGTTCGAGGATGCGCTGCTCGACCTTGCCCAGGTCGCGCCTGAGCACCTTGATCGCCTCCGGGCTCGGCTTTGCGGCCGCCTTGACCGGCGCAGCGACCGGGGCGACTTCCTTTGCCGGGCTCTTCAGTGACTCTTTCAGTTCTTCGCGGGCACGCTTGGCTTCGTCGAGCAGGTAGCGCTGGTAATCGTCGAGGTCGCCGTCGAAGGGCTCGATGCCGCCATGCGAAACCAGCCAGAATTCGTCACACACCGAACGCAGCAGCGAACGGTCGTGGCTGACCAGCATCACCGTGCCTTCGAACTCGTTGAGCGCCATTGCCAGCGCCTCGCGGGTGGCGAGGTCGAGGTGGTTGGTTGGCTCGTCGAGCAGCAGCAGGTTGGGGCGCTGCCACACCAGCATGCACAGCACCAGGCGCGCCTTCTCGCCACCGCTCATGGTGCCGACGGCCTGCTTGACCATGTCGCCGCTGAAGTTGAAGGTGCCGAGGAAGTTGCGCAGATCCTGCTCGCGTCCGCTCTGGCCGGCAGGCAGGCCTTCGCGGGCCATGCGCACCATGTGTTCGAGCGGATTGTCCTGCGGACGCAGCACGTCGAGTTCCTGCTGCGCAAAGTAGCCGATGTTGAGGCCCTTGCCTTCGGTGATCTCGCCGGCCGTGGCCTTGAGGGCGCGGGCAACGGTCTTGACCACGGTCGACTTGCCCTGACCGTTGGCACCGAGAATGCCGATGCGCTGGCCCGCCATCACCGACTTGCTGACATTGCGCACGATGGTGGTGGGCGGTGTGCCGGCCGTCGCGTCCTCGGGAGGCGGGTAGCCAAAGCAGGCGTGCTCCATGGTCAGCATCGGGTTGGGCAGGCTGACCGGCTCCTTGAACTCGAAGGTGAAGTCGGCGCTTGCCAGCACCGGTGCCAGGCGCTCCATGCGGTCGAGGGCCTTGACCCGGCTCTGTGCCTGCTTGGCCTTGCTCGCCTTGGCCTTGAAGCGCTGGATGAACTTCTGCAGGTGGGCGATCTTGTCCTGCTGCTTGGCGTAGGCGTTCTGCTGCAGCTCCATCTGCTGCGCGCGGGTGTCTTCGAAGGTGCTGTAGTTGCCGCCGTAGCGCGTGAGCTTGCTGTTGTCGATGTGCAGCGTGACGTTGGTGATCGCGTCCAGAAACTCGCGGTCATGGCTGATCACCACCAGGGTGCCGTCATAGCGCTTGAGCCACGCTTCGAGCCACACCAGCGCGTCGAGGTCGAGGTGGTTGGTCGGTTCGTCTAGCAGCAGCAGGTCGGACGGACACATCAGTGCGCGTGCCAGCTGCAGGCGCATGCGCCACCCGCCGGAGAAGCTGTTGACCGGATTGCACAGCTCGGTGGTCTTGAAGCCGAGACCGAGGATCAGCGCCTGCGCGCGCGCCTGGGCGTCATGCGCGCCGGCGTCGTGCAGGGCCATGTAGGCGTAGGCCATGCGTTCGCCATCGTCCCCCGCTTCTGCCGCAGTCACTTCCTTCTGCGCAGCGAGCAGGGCGACGTCGCCCTCGATGACGAAGTCGGTGGCGGACTGATCGGTTTCCGGCATGTCCTGCGCCACCTGCGCCATGCGCCAGTGTGCGGGAATGCTGAAGTCGCCCGAGTCTTCGTGCAGGGTGCCGTTGAGCAGTGCGAACAGGGTGGATTTGCCGGCGCCGTTGCGCCCGACCAGGCCGACCTTTTCGCCCGGGTTCAGGGTAACGGATGCGTTGTCGAGCAGCACCTTGGCGCTGCGGCGCAGGGTGACGCTCTTGAGGGTGATCATGCTGGTGAAACTCCGGTGGATGGCCTGTTGGCAGCACGGTGCCGCGAGGCCGGTAAATCGATGTGGTGCAGTGGTGCTGAGGGCGGCAGTCTGGCGAGGCCATGACGGCGAAGCCCGCCCGTGGAAGTCTGCCGTGGCGACCACATGTCGACGAAGCGGACCTGTCGGAAGCAATCCGTCCTTCTGCGTTGGGCCGAAGTATAAAGCAGTCGCCCGGCGATGTCGGACGCAGGGCACATAACGGGCAGGCGAAACGCGGGGCGTTTCTTGTTTTTCCTCAAGGATTGTTGTCGCCGGCTGGATCAGGATGCGGGTCGATGCGATACCGGCCGCAATGAAAGTCCGGACCAAACCCTGATGGAAGAGACCGCGATGTTCGATACTGCAGTTCATTCTTTTGACGCGCGTGGCGTTGCCAAGCGATTTCGCCATGCAGCCATTTTCGGCGCACTCGAGGCTTTGTCCGACGGTGAAACCATGCGCTTCGTAAACGACCACGACCCCCTGCCGCTGCTCGACCAGATCCAGCAGCGCTATGGCCGCCAGGTCGGCATTGCCTACGTGGCACGCGAGCCGGGCAACATCGTCATCGACTTCAGTGTGCAGGTGAGTGAGGCCGCTGCGGGTACTGCCGCGGCAGGCACGGCGGCCGGCAGCTGCGGCGGCGGCAATGGCTGCGGGTGCTCGGGCGGCTGATCTGCCTCAGCGCGCGCGCCGCGGCCGGAACTGGCGGGTGTCGCGATAGTAGTCGCGGCATTCGCTGTCCGGCGTGAGGCCCGGAATGCCCAGCAGCGGCAGGGGCGACAGCGCGCGCGGCGTCAGCACCGCGGACGGGTCTGACAGATGGGCGGCGAGCCAGGCATCGCACTCGGCCTGCGCCTCGGAGGGCGGGAGTCTGAGCCACGCTGGATCGACGACGCGGTAAATGGCCTTGGCGCACAGACCGAAAAAGGGCTGGCGCAACTGGTCCCAGATGCCATGGCCGATAATCAGAAAGCGCGTGCTCCCGATCAGCTGCGCGCGTCGTTCCCAGAACGCTTCCTCCCATGCATGGGCCGCGAGCAGCGCGGTGATCTCGGCGCTGGACGACACCACCACGATGCCGCATTCGTCGAACTGTGTGAGGGTGTCGCGCATCGGCCCGCGTCCGCTCAGGCCTGCGTCCTTGCGTGCCTGCATCTCCTGCATGTGAAGCGCGTTGCAGCGGGATTTCGTCCGCGGCCATACACACCATGCCAGTGCATTGAAGAAGTCGTGCCAGTCATCGGGCCGGGTGGGCACTTCACCCGTCTCAAAGATATGTGACTCGTAGGCGGGCAGCACGGTTGGCGGCGCGACGAAGCGGATCGGCCTGCCGCCGGTCTTGAGCGTGTGGGCGGCGGTGTGCTGCAACAGCAGGTCGAGCTGGCCGGTGTCCGGCAGCGTCGTATCGGCAAAGCGCGCGAGCAGTTCCGCAATCGGTTCGTAGAGGGGGCGTCCGGCAAGGGCTGCGGGGGCTTCGCGGTCGGGAGTCATGCCTGCTTCCGGCGTCGGTGAATGGGGCGGTGCCGGTGTCCGGCGGCGCGTGGAACGGGCTGCAAGCATAGCAGCAGGGGCATGGGTGGCGCCTTGGCCTGGCTCTTGTCATGCTTCTGTAATGCGCTCGCAACCTTGGCGAGCGATGCTCAAGCGCGAGCATTCAAGCGTCAGCACAGGATTCTCCGGTTCAAGTCGAAGCGTCGTTCGGCGTCGGGATGGGGCCTGGACAGCTGTCCGCTCAGACCTCTCTGATGATTTCCGCTTATGTCGACCGAGTCGCCGTTTAAGTCCGCCCGTCTGCCGGCCTTGCCCTTGTTCGTCGCGCCCGATGCCGGCACGTGCTGCGGTACGCGCGCTGCCGTCCGTGGCGACATCGAGGAAACCTGGGTAGGCCGCGATGGCAGCCAGCTGTTGTTGCGCCCGGTATGTCCGGCCGATATCGCCAGATCGCGATCCTTTCTGCGCGGATTGTCGTATGGCGCACGCTATTTCCGCTTCGGGCGCGGTGACTTTCAGTTTGCCGAGGCAGAGTTGCAGGGGCTGTGCGACCCCGACCCGCATGAATGCACGGAATTCATCGTGCTTGCTCAGGCCGCAGGTGAGGCGGTGGAGATTGCTGCTGCCCGTTACTGTATCGAGCCCGACGGCATGAGCTGTGAGTTTGCCCTTGTGGTGACCGATGCCTGGCAGGGAAGCGGGGTGGGCCGCCGCCTGATGAAGGCGCTGATCCGGCATGCCAGAAGCCGGGGATTGAAGACGATGTACGGACAGATTCTGGCGACCAATACGCGCATGCTCGAATTCGCGAAAGGCCTTGGTTTCGGGGTTGAGGCCAGCGCGCACGGACCTGCGGTGAGACTGGTCCGCACCGCCTTGTCATCAGCCACGCTTCAGGCCTGAAGCGGTGTTCGAAAATCGTGAATTGATTGCAGTCAATCCAATCCGGGGACGCGTTCGCTAGCATGCAGGCATTGCCGGTGAGACGACATGGCCCGGCTCTTTGAACCCCCTGGAATTGACGGAGAAAACAGATGAACAAGAACACCTTGATCGTGGCCGCAGCCCTCTCGGCCCTGCTTGCCGCGTGTGGCGGCCAGGATTCCGGTTCGGCTCAGGGCACGGCGGCGCCCGCTGCGCCTGCTCCCGCCCCGGTCGCCGCAGCCCCGGCTCCGGCGCCGGCATCGGTAGCGCCTGCGAATGCTGCGGGCGAAAGCGTGTACAAGAAGACCTGTGCGCTGTGCCATGCAGCGGGTGTGGCCGGTGCGCCGATGCCGGGCAACAAGGATGAATGGGCTCCCCGTATCGCCCAGGGCATGGACGTCCTGCACAAGCATGCACTCGAGGGATTCACCGGTGAGAAAGGCATGATGCCGGCGCGCGGCGGTGCGGCAACCCTGAAGGATGAGGAAGTGATGGCGGCGGTCGATTACATGGTCGCAAAATCGCAGTAATCGTCTGCAGCCCCGCAGGGCTGCGACACAAACAGAATGGAGGCCCGCGAGGCCTCCATTTTTTTGTCCGGCGCGCTGTGCCTCAGCCTGAATGCGCGGCGTGGCTGGCGTCACGCAAGCGGGCGAGGGTGTCGGCGTCGATGTCTTTCAGCGTGACGATGCGCCCACCGCGTTGCGCAACAAAGGCGGCTGCCTCGGTGGCACTGGTGAATGCGGGGAGATCCGGGCCGCGCATCGGCCCGCGGGCAGTGGAGCCGAGCACGAAGCTGGCTTTGCCGGCATCGAGCCAATCTCCGCTGCGATGATCGACGACATAACGCTTCGCGATGTCGGATGCGCTGTGCTCGGCGTCAAAACGCCTGGGGTCCTGCAGAAAGATCAGCAGATCCACCGGCGAGTCGAAAAAGTGCGCCGAACCGTCCTCGAAGATGATCTGCGCCACCCATGTCGGAAAGCGCGCGGGATACATGCCGCACACCGGGCAGCGCGCATCCGCAGGCGCGGGGCGGGCGTCATGCTTGCCCAGTCCGGAGGCAGGGTTCCACGGATGGGCCGTGGAGGCTCGAGACGGTGGCACGATGCAGATGTCTTCGGGCGAAGGCGAGAACTCGACACTGGGGCGGGCCGCATACTGCCACGACAGTGCCGCCGCGGTTGCAACGCACAGGGCAGCGCTGCCCAGCAGCACACTGCGCAGTGCGCCGCAGCTGTTCATGGTTGCGGGAAGTCCAGTTGCGGGTCGCGCAGCAGGGCTTCGATCAGGGCAGACAGGTTGTCTGCGGGGGAGGCGTCCGTCCGGGTCAGCGGATCGGCCACCGCACGGCCATCGGCCAGGTGCAGATGGTTGGGACGGGTGGCGAGGGTCGGGTGCGCCGGCGCGGTGTCGATGCCCATCTCAACCGATTTCCCGACGGCCTGGCAGGTCCAGCGCAGCGAGTAGGCGTCGGTCGCCGCGTAGCGGATGGTGAGCTGCACGCCGTTGTCCAGGCTGAGCGCGAGTGCGTCCTGCGTCAGCTGCGGTGCGCCCTGCAGACGCTCGCCGAAACGGGCGGTGATGTGGTCGAGCAGTTCGGTGTGCAGGTTCATCAGCGGTTGACCTCCTTCAGTCTGGCCGCAAGGGCGGCGCGGGCAGCCTCGCAGGTGTCGGCCAGGATGCGTGCCGCGAGGTGGAGCTCGTAGGCTGGATGCTCGGCGACCGTGCCGCTGGCGATGCTGTCTAGGAGCGCGGTTTCGTCCGTGGCGCCGGCGTGCTGCAGCACCCGTCTGCGGTTCTCGCGCGTCTCGTAGATCACCTTTGCGGTCTGCTGCAGCTCTGCTGCGATCTCGGGTGAAACATGTTCGTAGATGGATTCCATGGCTTACATCCTCTTGTCGTGCAGGGCGCCGCCGTCGAGGATCGCCATGTCGGGCGTCACCTCGTCGAAGCGCAGCACCTTGCCGCCTTCGGTATCGGCAAACTTGCGTGCATCGTCCGCGCTGGCGAACGAGGCGATGGTCGGCCCCATTGAGCCGGTGCGCTTCGAGCCATGTACATAGGTGGCCGTTCTGGCGTCGATCCAGTGGCCTTTCGGGTTGTCCCAGTCGGCCTTGGCCATGTCCTGCACGAACATCGCACTGACGCGGCGGGCCTGCTCCGGGTTGAGGTAGATCGAGAACATCTCCACCGTGTCGCAGAAGAACTCGGGCTGGGTGAGACCGTCGTAATGGATCTGGGCCTTGGGGCCGGGATAGTCGGCCAGCAGCATGCCGTCGAGGGCGCAGCTGGTGCTGCGGTCGATTTCGACGGCAAGGATGCTGCTGTCCGAGCCCTTGTCGGCGCCGCAGGCTGCCAGCAGTCCCGCGGCAAGCAGCACCGTGACGGCGCCGCGCAGGCGGATGAGGGGGGAGCGGGAGGGGTTCATTTTTGTACTCACTTTCTGAAGCGCCACGCCGCAATGCCGAGCGGCAGAGCGATCCAGGCAAACATGACGACGCCCAGCAGTGCAGGGTTGGCCAGGCTGGGGGGGAAGACGGTGGCGAGGCCGTAGAGCGCGCGTACATCCTCCAGCGAAAAGATGTTGAGGATGCGGAACACGTCGGCGGGGTTGAGCAGCAGCAGGTAGGGGAAGAGCTCACCGCCCCACTGTCCGCCGCTGACGACGAGTGCGCCGAGCAGCAGCAGGTCGAACACCAGCACGAAGAAGAACCACATCGCGATCGCCAGGCCGGAGGCGCGGGTGCGGTCGCCGGCGAACACCGACAGCATCACCGCCAGACTGAGAAAGGCGCAGCCGAGCAGCACCGAGCTGAGCATGAAGCCGAAGTAGTGGAACAGCGCGTCGAGCTCGAGCTGCGACGACAGCACCACCGCCACCAGCCCGAAACCGGCCACGGTGGAAAAGGTGAGTGCGGCAGCCAGGCCGAGATACTTGCCCAGCAGCAGCTCCACCCGGGTGATCGGCATCGACAGCAGGAGGTCGAGCGAGCCGCGTTCGCGCTCACCGACGATGGCGTCGAAACCGAGCACCAGCGCGATCAGCGGGATGAGATAGATCACCAGGCTGACCAGGCTGGCGATGGTTACGTCGATCGAGCGAAAGCCGACTGCGCCCTGCTGTGCGGCGCCGAAATAGGCGATCACGAGGGCGAAGACCGTGAATACCAAGGCAACCGCAAGTACCCAGCGGTTGCGGATGCGGTCCCAGAATTCCTTGCCGGCGATGGTGGCGATCTGTGCGATTTCCATGTTCGCCTCCTTAGTCCGAAAAGCCGAAGAACACGTCTTCGAGCGAGGGTTCGCGTACGGTGAGGTCGCGCACCCGGCCATCGAGTCCGGCGAGGGCCTCGATCACCGCCATCTTCGACTCGCGCCGACACTGCACGGCGACGTGATCGTCGCGGGCCTCGATGGCGATCACCGGCAAGTGGCCGAGCGCGTTGCGTACCGCGTCAAAGTCCTCGGGCGCGACGTGAACGCTGAACCACAGCGGCAGATCCATCTCTTCGCGCAGCGCCTGCACCGTGCCGCTGGCCTGCACCTTGCCCGCGGTCATGATGGCGAGCCGGTCGACCCGCTCCTGGATCTCGGCGAGGATATGGGAGGTGATCACCATGGTCACGCCTTCGCTCTTGAGCTGGCGCAGGATGGCGTAGAAGCCGCGGATGGCTTCGGGGTCGAGGCCGGTCGTGGGTTCGTCCAGAAACAGGATGCGCGGCTTGCCGAGCAAGGCCTGGGCAAAGCCGAGGCGCTGCCGCATGCCTTTGGAGTACTCGCGCACACGGCGCTTTGCCGCATGGGCCAGACCGACGCGCTCCAGCGCAGGCGTGCAGTCCGCCTGTGGCGCTGCCTTCAGGCGGGCGAAAAACTGCAGCGTCTCCAGCCCGGTCAGGTTGTCGTAGAGCACCACGTTTTCCGGCAGGTAGCCGACGCTGCGGCGCACTGCGCGAAAGTTGCCGCCGCCAACGATGGCACCGTCGATGCGGATCTCGCCGGCCGTTGCGGGGATGAGGCCGAGCATCATCTTGAACATCGTGCTCTTGCCGGCGCCGTTATGGCCGATGAGGCCAAACAGCTCGCCGCTGCGGACGTCGAGATCGACGCCGTCAACCGCGTGGATTGCGCCGTAGTGCTTGCGGACCCCGCGGGCGACGATCACGGCGTCGCCCGAATCAGTCGGGGTGGGGGAAGTGTCTGCCACGCCATTGGCTCCAGTCAGGGTGGGTCGGCTGCATATGCGGCTTGGGGTCGACGATGCTCGGTGCCCGCAGCAGCGGAAACTGCTGCGCTACCAGGCGCAGGGTCTGCACCGCCGGGCTGGCGAGCAGCAGCTTCATCATCGGGTGGCGCCATGACAGGCGGTCCACCATGTCGTTGGCTTCGTACTGCACATCGCCGATGCCGTCGCCGTTGCGATCCCAGCCGACGTAGTTGCTCCAGTAGTTGCCGCCTTCCTTGCCCCAGATCTCGTCGCGTGCAGCGACGTACTTGATCTGGGTGCGGTTGGAGATGAAGTCGTTGCCTTCGGCCTGGTTGCGGTAGGACCCCGCCCACAGATGCACGCCGACATCGTTGTCGACCACGAGGTTGTTGCGCAGGGTGTTGAACTCGGCGTCGTAGATGAAGAAGCCGCGTGCGTTGCCGGCCACCACGTTGTTCTCGATCACCGAATCCTGGATGGTACGCAGCATGATGCCGTGGTCCGAGTTGCCCCAGGCGCGGTTGTTCCGGATGACCTGGTTGCGGGTCATCATCAGCGCGAGTCCGCCGCGGTTGTAGTACGAGTCGTTGTCTTCCCACACGTTGTTGTGGGAGTTCATGTAATGGGTGCCGTAGCGCACGTGATGGATGCGGTTGCGCGCAAACACCGCGTGATGCGACACATCCACGTAGATGCCGTCGCGCACGAAGCTGATGTTGTTACCGATGATCTGTGCGCCCTCGGTGTTGTAGAGCTGGATGCCGTTGCCGCGGTGCTGTGACATCAGATCACGCTTGCCGGCGATCAGGTTGTCGCGGATCTCGACGTTCTTCGAGGTCTCGATCCACAGCCCGAACAGGTTGTAGACGAGGTCGCAGTTGAGCACCCGCGTCGAGTCCGAGCCGGGCTGCAGGTAGATGCCCGCATTCTGCTTTTCGAGGTCGGCGCCGGAGTTGATCACGATGAGGCCGTCAATCGTCACCTGCGCGCTGCGGATGCGGATGGTGTCGCCGCGATGGCCGCCGTCGAGCGTCGGACGGTCGATGCCCTTGAGGGTGAGCGGCTTGTCGAGAACGAGGTTCTCGCGGTAATGCGCACGTTCGATGCTCACCGTGTCATTGGCGGCAGCGGCGTCGATGGCGGCCTGAATGGACTCGCCCGGGCGCACCGTCCACGTGGCGGCGTGCACCGAGTTGCACAGCCACAGCAGCAGGACGGGAAGGGCGAAGCGCAGCATGATCGGGGTCAATCCCTGTGTGGTTTGGACGGGGTTCTCAGACACTCACCAGCCCGAGGCTCTTGAGCGACAGGAAGAGCACGGCGCCGATCAGCAGGTTCTTGAACGAGACGTAGCAGATCATGTCCATCAGCGTCGCGCTGCGGTAAGCCGCGCCCCACCACGGGCCTTCCTTGACGTAGGGCTTGGCGCCGAGGCGGACGACGACTTCGAACACGCTCCAGCCGAACCACCAGCCGATGATCGCGCCGGCCTCCAGTCGTCCCATGGCGGCGAGCACCCACACCACCGAGGCGGCCAGCCCAAGGGCCAGACCGGCGGCCTGGATGGCGCGCTGGCGCTGGAAGCCGGTACGGCTCCATGGCCACAGGTGATCCCAGAGCTCGGCGCCGATGCGACCGGCAACGCCGGTCTTGCCGGCATAGGGCGGGTCCATTGGCTCGGTCGGCATTTTCGGATTAACCATTTTGTTTCCCCATGATCGTGGTCAAGCGGGCAATCACTTGGAGGCCGCGACCGGCTTGATCGGAATGTAGTAGCCGTCGGCGCCGATCGGCGTCAGCGTGAGGCCGGCCTTGGTGCGGCGCTTGCGCTCCTGCGACAGCGGGGGGCAGGCATGGTCTTCGTAGTAATAGACCATGCAGTCCATGCACAGCAGGCATTCGCGCTGATCGATGCGGCCGTCCTTGTCGATGGCCTGCGAGCCGCAACCCACGGCGCAGGCCTTGCACGAGTCGCACTCCTGCTTGCGCTTGAGACCGAACCAGCGGAAGGTCGATGGCATCGCGAGACCGGCGCCGAGCGGGCACAGGTACTTGCAGAACGGCCGCTCAGTGAAGATCGACAGCCCGAGCAGGGCGCTGGCAAACAGGGTGTAGGGCCAGCTGCGGTTGAACAGTCCGACCAGGAAGGTGGTCTTGAACGGCTCGACCTCGGCCAGCTTCTCGGCCAGTCCCATCGAGAACATGCTCACCGCCAGCAGGCCGAAGAAGACGCCGTACTTTACCCACTTCAGCTTGTCATGCAGGGGCTTGGGCAGCTTGAACTGGTAGCGCTTGAGGCCGACCCAGCCGCCGATCTTGTACAGCAGTTCGGACAGCGAGCCGAAGGGACAGGCCCAGCCACAGAACAGGCCGCGCCCCCACAGGAACACGGTGATGATGATGAACCACCAGAAGATGAAGATGAACGGGTCGGACAGGAACAGCTCCCACTGCCACTGGAACAGCAGCGCATGGAACCAGGTCAGCACCTGGGTGATCGAGGGCTGGGCCAGCAGGCCGAAGCCGACGAAGCCGATGCTGATCACCCAGCCGACGTACTTGAAGGCATTCACCGGCCACTTGTTCTTGCGCGTCGAGCGCCGCACCAGGGTGTCGCGCTGCGAATAGACGACGGCGATGGCGACGAGGAAGGCGGTGAAGGCAATGATGGTGAGCATGCGCTCCTTCCAGATCTTCAGCCACACCGGGTCGGGCTTCACGATCTCGGGGTGGCCGCCTTCCATGTAGGTCGCGGGCAGCCAGTATTCGGTGTCGAAGTTGGCGAAGGTCTTGGCGCCGGTGGCCTTGTCCATCTTGTTGGCGAGGAACACCAGCTTCCACGGGTAGGCGGCGGAGAAGGCGCCCGAGCGCACGATGAAGATGGCCGACTCGCTGAAGGCGGGCGCGCCGGCTGCGGCGATGCCGTAGAGGTTGAAGTAGTCGGTGTCGCGGAAGGTGAAGGCGTCGCGCTCCTGGCGTACCTGCACACGGTCGTAGATGCCGCCGCGCACGAAGCCCGAGCCCTTGAACGATTCGATGCCGGCGCTGCGCACGATGAAGAGGGCGTGGTCGCCTTCGCCCAGCCGGCTCATCAGGCTGTTGTAGGGGCCGTCGCCAAGCACGGCGCGGCCGACGGTGGGCTGGTTGAGGTAGCCGAACCAGAGGTCGATATAGGGCTGGCCACGGTGCGGCAGGCCGACTTCTTCGGCGGTCACGGTGAGGCGCTGTACGCTGCCGTCTTCCACCAGTTGCTGCCAGCTCGGCCTGGCGCCGGTATCGATGAATTTCGCCTGCGGGCGGATGGTGGGCTTGAGGATGCCGACCTGCTTTGCCACTTCGCCGCCGGACAGCATCATCACCTGGTTCTGCGCGATCACGGTCACGGTGGCGCCGGTGATGGCGTCGAGGCCGATAATGTCCTGCTCGGGGCGCGAGCGCCCGATTTCGATGTTGTCGCCGACGAACTTGCCCAGGTACTGGTTGTTGAATTCGATCAGCGCTTCTTCCGGGATACCCAGCAGCAGGATGGGTTCGGAGTGCTTGAGCACCTTCACCCCGGTGAAGTGACCGCTGGTGTCCATGCCGATCAGGGTGACCACCGGCTTGCCCGAGTAGGCCGGGATATCGGTGATGTCGGTCGACAGCATGACGTAGCCGAGCAACTGCTTGCCGCCGTCCGCGCTGCGATAGGCCTCGACATAGGGGGGCTGACCCTTGCGTTCGGAGAAACTGTCTGCGCCCGGCATCACGTCGGCACAGGCGACGTAGTCGCACATGCGCGGCGAGCTGCTCAGTTCGGGCGGAAGCTGTGCTTCATACGAATTGGCGAAGGCCGATCCCGCGCAGGCCCCGAGCGTGAGCGCGAGGGCCAGGTTGCGTAGTGCTGCGAGGGCAGACATTCGGGAACTCCTCGATGGATAACAGTAGATGCGGAAAGACTAATTTGCCAAGGCAGCGGGTGCCTTGTTTCGTATCAAGTTGGCCGGGGCGAAGAAAAAAAAGCGGGGGGCTGACGCCCCCCGAAAACTGCTTGTCATCACCCGGCGCTGCAGGTTTTACCCTGCAACGTCATGGCTTTCGGTCAGGCCTCGACGATCATGCGCGAGCGCATCTCGAGGTGCAGGGCGTGGCAGAAGTTGGTGCAGTAGCACCAGTACACGCCCGGCTGGTCGGCAACGAAGGTCACCGACTGGGTCTGTTGCGGATTGACGATGAAGTTGATGTCGTACTTCGGAATCGCCATGGCGTGGGTCAGATCCTCCACCTTGTCGAGGTTGGTCAGGATGATGGTGACTTCGTCACCCTTCTTGACCTTGAACTCGCGCAGGCTGAACGCAGGTGCCTGGCTGGTGAGCTTGACCGTGACCTTCTTGCCGTCGCGGAACACGCCCGATTCCTTCGGATCCTTGACCGCATGCGGGAAGTCGTCGAGGTTGTAGATCTGGCGCGTCTTGATGATGTCGCGGCGGATGATGATGGAGTCGTGCGGCTCGGAATACACCGAGTGGTCGGCCACCAGTTTCATCTTGTCGCCGCTGATGTCGATCAGCTGGGCGGTTTCGGCGTGCAGCGGGCCGACGGGCAGGAAGCGGTCCTTGGAGAACTTGTTGTCGGACACGAAGTAGCGGCCGTCGGATTCCTTGGTTTCACCCATCGAGGTGAAGCCATGACCCGGCTGGTAGTGCACGTCGATACGGTCGAGCACCACCTTGGCGGCGGTGTCGCCCTTGAACGACTTGATCGCGGCTTCCACGTTCCACTTCACGATCTGGCTGTCGAGGAAGAGCGTGGTGTAGGCATTGCCCTTGTTGTCGAAACCGGTGTGCAGGGGGCCAAGGCCGATTTCCGGCTCGGCAACCACGGCTTCGCGGGCTTCGGGCAGTTCGCCGTCGAACCACTTCAGCACCAGCGCATGTTCGATTACGGAGGCCGTCGGTGACAGCTTGCCGGAGCAGGCGTAGTACTTGCCATCGGGGCTGATGTTCACGCCGTGCGGGTTCTTCGGGATCGGCACATAGCAGGTCAGTGCGGTCTTGGGGTCGGCGTTCGCGGCGCGTGTGCCATCGACCACGGGCACCTTGGAGCTGCCGATGGTGGTGAACTTGCCGGCCTTCACCGCTTCTTCGATACGGGCGACGTTGAAGAACAGGCAGGCGTCCATCTCGGCGCCCATCATGCCTTCGTAGTGGATACCCATCTCCGTGTTGTACTGGTTGGTCGCAGCCAGCTTGCCGTCGTAGGAACTGGCGACGAGGTCGCAGTTGCCGTCGATCAGTGCCTGCCAGCGCACTTCCATGGTCTCGGCATCGACGCAGGTGAACAGCGACTTGTACTTGCTGCCGTCTTCCATGTCGCGGCCGTCATTGGGCAGCGGAATCGAGAACTCGGCACCGCAGAACACGCGGGTGGTGTGGTTGATGGCCGCATCGACCGGGTCGCGCTTGTCGGGGAAGGTGCCGTGGAAACCCTGGATGTTGGGAATCTCGGTGATCTTGTCGGTCTCCATCGTGTCCATGCGGATACGGGCGAGGCGACCGTGGATCTTGTCGTTCACGAACATGTACTTGCCGTCGTAGGTGCCGTCGGTGTACGAGGGGTGAACGTGGTGGGTGTCGCCGGTGGTGTACTTGGGCGTGCCGTTGGGCTTGGTGCCCAGAATGGCCTTGGATTCGTTGGTCGTGCCCCAGCCGACCAGGCAGTCCATGTTGAACACGGGGATGCGCTTCAGCTCACGACCCGAGGGCAGGCCGTAGATACGGCATTCGCCCGAGTGACCGCCGCTGGAGAAGGCATAGTATTCATCGAGCTGACCGGGCGCGACTTCGTACTTGCCGACTTCGAGATGCTCTGCGGCTGCCATCGGTGCCGTTGAGGCAGCAGGCGCAGGTGCTGTTTCCTTGTTGCAGGCCGAAAGCCCGACCGACAGGCCGGCACCGGCGAGGCCGGCGAATGCGGCGGTGTTCAGAAACTTGCGGCGGCCCGGATCGGGCATCTCGCCGGCCGGCTTCATCTTGGCTTCGTTCATGATCGTATGGCTCCGTTTCAGCTGTGGTAATTGCATGTCGAGGCACCGGGCGCATCGCGTGCTGCGGGCGGAAACGCGGGCTGTCTGCCTGCGACACAGTGTCCTGTGACGTTTTGTCGCAGGGACACTTTAGGAGCGCTGGATATTGAAATCCTTGATTCATGACAAGGACGGAAAATCAGTCGATCGATTAGATGCACACTGTTCTCACTCGAGTACCGGCATGAGTACGTCCGAATCCGCGCCCAGCCCCGTCTCTGTGACGTCTTCCGAGCCGCGGGTGGCAAGGCCTTCCGAGGCGCTCGGCGAGGTGCGCACGGATCGCGAGCGCCTGCTGCATTTGCGCTGGCTGTCGGTGCTTGCAATGTCCGTGGTGGCACTGCTGGTCTTTCCGCAGGTGGCGCCTGCACATCCGCGCAGCCCCCTGTTTGCCGTGATACTCGCGCTGGTGGCGATCAATCTGCTGATGCATGCCGGTGTGCTGTCCGGCCTGACCGGGCGTCGCGGGGCGATGTTGCAGCTGATGGCGGACATGCTCGCGTGGGGGACATTCCTGTACTTCGGCGGTGGGGCGACCAATCCGGCGATTGCCTTCCTGCTGCCCCTGGTCGCCGTCGGGGCGACCATCCTGTCGGCCCCGCAGGCCTGGGCGCTGGCGGCGCTGGCCGTGCTCGAATACTCGCTGCTGTGGCGCTTCCATCATGCGGTGCAACTGGCGGATGCGAACATGGCCATGACCTGGCACCTTGCAGGGATGTGGCTGGGTTTTTCCTTTTCGGCGCTCACCGTGGTGTGGTTCGTGGTTCGTCTCAACGCTGCCTTGCTGCGCCGGGAGCAGGCGCTGGCCGCGAGCGATGCCGCACGTGCGCGTGATGCCTATGTCGTCGGCGTGGGCAAGCTTGCCGCCGGCGCCGCTCACCGTCTGGGCACGCCCCTGGGAACCCTGCGCATCCTCAGCGATGAACTGGCCCGTCGCACCGACCTCGGCGACGACGCACGCGAGGACATCGAACTGATGCGGACCCAGGTCGATCATTGCCGGGACATCCTCAATGGCCTTGCGCGTGAGGCGGGGCAGCAGCGTGCCGAAGGTGGCGGTGCGGTGAGTGCTGGCGACTGGATCGACGGGGTGCTGACGCGCTGGCGCGGGCTGCGTCCGCACGCCAGCGCCGCGCTGAGCATCCCTGTGCCGCTGCACGCGGCCCGCATCGTGGCCGATGCGAGTCTGGGCGAGGCGCTGCACAATCTCATCGACAACGCGGCCAATGCCAATGCCAAGGCCGGGCAGGCGCGTGCGCCGGTAGGGGTCAGGGCGCAGGTGTCCGGCGGTGACTTCGTGGTCGAGGTGTCCGATCAGGGGGGCGGTATTCCGGCTGCGGTGTGCGCCGCCGCGCGCACGGGGCCGCTGGCCGGGAGCGCGTCGGGTATGGGGCTCGGGCTGTTTCTGGCGTATTCGGCGGTTGAACATCATGGCGGCACGCTCGGCTTCACCATCGGCAGCAATGGTGGCACCATCGCCCGTCTCAGCATTCCCCTGCAGGAAAAACCGGAATGAATACGGACTGTGCTGCGACGCTGCTGGTCATTGACGACGATCCCGCCTTCAATCGCGTACTCACGCGTGCGCTGGGCCAGCGCGGTTTCGACGTTCATGGCGCGACCGACGGCGACGGTGCGCTCGAGCTTGCACGCGATCACGCGCCCGAGTTCATCGTGCTCGACCTCAACCTCGACGGCGCCTCGGGTCTGCGCCTGATCCGCCCGCTGCTCGAAGCCAGCCCGAACGCGCGCATCCTGGTGCTGACCGGCTATGCCAGCATCGCCACCGCGGTCGATGCGGTAAAGCTCGGGGCTACGCAGTATCTTGCCAAACCGGCCGATGTGGATTCCATCATCAAGGGCTTGCGTGCCGAAGACGTGGTGATCGACGAGCGCGCGCCGGACGTGCCAATGTCGGTGGATCGGCTGGAGTGGGAACATCTGCAGCGCGTGCTGGCCGAACATGAAGGCAACATTTCCGCCACCGCCCGCGCACTGAAGATGCACCGGCGCACGCTGCAGCGAAAACTCGCCCGTCTGCCCGCAGCCGGCCTCGACTGAAATCCGGCGTCGGGCATCAAGCGTGCGCTGGGCGCGGCGACGCAAGCCGGGGTAACATCGCCGGCTTCCCTTCGGCTACGGCCGCTACAGGCCCTGATGAACGCGTCCGGAAACCATGCCCTGAAAGCTGACCTGCTTTTGCTCGCGGCGACCCTGCTCGCCGCCTGCGGCTGGATCTTCTCCAAGGAGTCACTTGCCGGCCTGGCGCCGTTTCAGTTCGTGGGGTGGCGTTTTCTGATCGCCGGCCTGGTGCTCGCCGTCTTCAGCTGGCCTCAGCTGCGGGTACTCGATCGCGCTGCGCTCGGGCGTGCTGCGATGGTGGGTGTGCTGTTTGCCGCGGCGATGTCACTGTGGATTCTCGGACTTCAGCATGGCAAGCATCTCGGCGAAGGGGCTTTCATTGCCAGCCTGGGTATCGTGCTGGTGCCGGTGTTTGCGCGAATCTTCTTCGGGGAACGGCCGCCGGTCAGCACCTGGGTGGCCTTGCCGGTCGCCCTGAGCGGTTTTGCCTGTCTGTCGCTGGCGCACGGTTTCCGGGTCGAGCCCAGCCAGTGGTTCTTTTTCGCCGCTGCACTGGTCTTTGCATTCCTGTTCAATCTCAACTCACGCGTGGTGCGTGGCGTGCCGGTGCTGGCGCTGAGCACGATTCAGGTCCTGATCGTCGGTGTCCTGGTGCTTCCGGCATCTGCGCTAGTGGAAACCTGGCCCGCGACAGTGCCAACGCCCGTGCTGGTCTGGCTACTGGCAAGCGCGCTGATCGCGACGACCCTGCGCTTTCTGGTGCAGCTGCACGGTCAGAGTCTGACCACGCCAAGCCATGCGGCGGTGATCCTGATGCTCGAACCGGTGTGGACTGCGCTGGTCGCAGCCTGGTGGTTTGGCGAGTCGATGAGTGCCATGCAGTTGCTGGGCTGCGGACTGATTGCGCTGGCCCTGGTCATCAGCCGCTGGCGCTGGATCAGGGGGCTGTTGAAATCGGTGCTCTGAGGGCGGTGCCGCAGCAGAAAACGGTGCCTTTCGCGGCCCGATGACGATATGCTCATGCAGTGGCGAGGCCGCAACGGCAAGCCGGTCGTGCGATGCTGAGCTGATTGCGGGCGGCTGCGGACATGCCTGAAGGGTAAGGATCACTCCGTTCAATACGCAACAGGAGGACCGTCGATGGAGGTTTTCAAGGCAGATGTCGTGATCGTGGGGGCGGGCGGCGCAGGCTTGCGCGCAGCGATTGCGGTGGCCGAGTCCGATCCTGCGCTCAAGGTTGCGCTGGTGTCCAAGGTCTACCCGATGCGCAGCCACACGGTGGCGGCGGAAGGCGGGTCGGCCGGTGTGGTGCAGTCGCACGACAGCTTCGAGCATCACTTCAACGATACGGTATCCGGCGGCGACTGGCTGTGCGAGCAGGACGTGGTGGATTACTTCGTCGCCCAGTGCCCGGAAGAAATGGTGCAGCTCGAGCACTGGGGCTGCCCGTGGAGCCGCAAGCCCGATGGCCATGTGAATGTGCGCGCCTTCGGCGGCATGAAGATCGAGCGCACCTGGTTTGCCGCTGACAAGACCGGCTTTCACATGCTGCACACCCTGTTCCAGACCTCGATCAAGTATCCCTCGATCAAGCGCTTCGACGAGCACTTCTGTGCTGACCTGATCGTCGAGGACGGGCGTGCGCAGGGCGTGGCGGTGATCGAGATCGCCTCGGGCGAATTCACCCTGATCGAAGCCGGCGCGGTGGTGCTGGCCACCGGTGGCGCGGGGCGTGTGTTCCGCGAGAACACCAATGGCGGCATCGTCACCGGCGACGGCATGGCCATGGCCTACCGTCACGGTGTGCCGCTGCGCGACATGGAGTTCGTCCAATACCACCCGACCTGCATGCCGGGCACCGGCCTGCTGTTTACCGAAGCCTGTCGCGGCGAAGGCGGCTTCCTGCTCAACAAGGACGGCTATCGTTACCTGCAGGACTACGGTCTCGGGCCGGCCGAACCCGAACCGCGCAACAAGGCCATGGAGCTGGGCCCGCGCGACCGCCTGAGCCAGGCCTTCTGGCACGAGCAGCAGAAGGGGCGCACGATCGAGGGCCCGCAAGGCTCTGTGGTGCACCTTGATCTGCGCCACCTCGGCGAAAAGAAATTGCGTGAGCGCCTGCCGCAGATCTACGAGCTTGCCGAGGAGTTTCTCGGCGTCGACCCTGCGCTGACGCCCATCCCGGTGCGGCCGGCGGTGCATTACACGATGGGCGGCATTCTGGTCGATGGCCGCTGCGCCTCGCCCCTGCCGGGACTGTACGCCGCAGGCGAATGTTCCAGCGTCGGCATCCACGGCGCAAACCGCCTGGGATCGAACTCGCTGGCCGAGCTGTGCGTGTTTGGCAAGGTGGCCGGACTCGAGGCGGCTGCCTTTGCCAAGGCTGCACCGCGCAGCGCTTCTGCGACCCTGCTCAGACAGGCGCAGGCTGTGGAGCAAAAAGCCCGCGCGCTGGTGACCCGCTCCGATGGCACCGAACGTATTGCCACCTTACGGCGCGAGATGGCTGCGACCATGGAAAGCGGCTGCGGCATCTACCGTCTGGCCGACACCATGCAGGCCGCGTGCGACAAGCTCGACGAATTGCGCGCGCGCTTCCGCAATGTCCGTATCGAGGACAAGTCCAGCGTGTGGAATACCAACTGGCTGCTTGCGATCGAACTCGGCTATCAGCTCGATGTGGCGCAAGCCATGGCGTATTCGGCGCTCAACCGCAAGGAGTCGCGTGGTGCGCATCAGCGTCTGGATGGCTTCGAGCAGCGTGACGACGCGCACTTCCTCAAGCATTCGCTGGCGCACTATAACGGCGAGGCGCAGCCGCGCATTGATTATGGTCCGGTGAAGATCACCCGCTCGCAACCTGCGGTCCGCGCCTATGGCGCTGCGGGCGAGAAGGCTGAAAAGGAGGCACGGCATGGCTAGGACGATCACCATGGAAGTGCTGCGCTACCGTCCGGAGCAGGATGCGGAGCCGGTTCTCCAGACCTACGAGCTGCCCTTTACCGACGACATGTCGGTGCTGCAGGCACTCCTGCACATCAAGGACGAACTGGACGAAACCCTGAGTTTCCGCTGGTCGTGCCGGATGGCGATCTGCGGCAGCTGCGGCATGATGATCAACGGCAAGCCGGCCCTGTCGTGCAAGACCTTTCTGCGCGACCTGTATCCGGGACCGGTGCGGGTGGAGGCGCTCAACCACTTTCCCATCGAGCGCGATCTGGTCGTGGTGATGGACGATTTCATCGACAAGCTGGAGCGCATTCAGCCCTACATCATCCCGAAAGAGGCCCGCACGCTCGCTCAAGGGGAGTATCTGCAGACCCCGGCGGAGCTGGAGAAGTACGAGCAGTTCAGTTCATGCATCAACTGCCTGCTGTGCTACGCGGCCTGTCCGCAGTACGGACTGAATCCGGATTTCGTCGGCCCTGGCGCGCTTGCGCTGCTGCACCGCTACAACGCCGATTCGCGCGATGGCGGCGCGGCGCAGCGCATGGAACTGGTTGCAGCGGAAGAGGGCGTGTTCAACTGCACCGCCGTCGGTTACTGCTCGGAGGTCTGTCCCAAGCATGTCGACCCGGCCAATGCGGTGAATCAGAACAAGACGACGGCGGCGCGCGACTACTTCCTGAGTTTCCTGATGCCGAAGGGGGGAAAGAAATGAGCAAGCGACGTCCCTATACGCGGCCGATGGCCGGCTGGTGGCGCAAGAACCCGTTCTTCGTCGAGTACATGATTCACGAGGGCACGGCCCTGTTCGTCGCGGCCTATGGCGTGGTGCTGCTGATCGGGCTGGTATGTCTGGCGCAGGGCGAGGCGGCGTGGAATGGCTGGCTCGCAACGATGAAGCACCCGCTGGCGGTGATCTTCCATCTCGCCGTGCTGGCGATGATGTCCTACCACAGCTGGACCTGGTTCAAGATCATGCCCAAGACCATGCCGCCGGTCGTGATCGGCGGCAAGCGCCTGGCGCCGGCGATGATTACCGGTGGCGGCCTCGCTGTGACCGCAGTGGCGAGCCTGATCCTGCTCGGACTTGCATGGGGGCTGACACGATGAGCCGGCCCTTGAAGCGCTCCAATGCGCCGATCTTCTGGGGGCTGTTCGGCGCCGGTGGCATGCTGGCCGCCATCCTGGGGCCGGCGCTGGTGTTCATCACCGGCATCGCGGTGCCGCTTGGCATCCTGCTGGCGCCGGATGCGATGAGCTACGCCAACATGATGGCCTTTGCGCAGAGCTGGATCGGCAAGGCCTTCGTGCTCGCCATCGTTCCGCTTTTTCTGTGGCACGCCGGGCATCGCATATTTCACAGCCTGCACGATGTCGGCATTCACGGCGGCACGGGTGCGAGGCTGATCTGTTACGGCGGCGCGCTGCTGGGGACGCTGATCACGCTGTGGGCCTTGCTCAGCATCGGTTTCTGATCGAGGGGTGCGGGCAGGGTGCGAATTCGAAAGCACGTAGCGGAGTGCCGGCTCGGGTTGGCCTTGCTAGGATGAGTCTGTCGAAAGGATTCATTCAGGAGCGCACAACATGATGTCCCAGGCCCGCGAACTGCGCGCCGGTCGCACGCTTGCCGATCCGCGCTGGGCTGCAGTGGTGGCGCGTGATCCCGGTGCCGATGGCCGCTTCGTGTATTCGGTGAGCACGACCGGCATCTTCTGCAGGCCTTCGTGTGGCGCACGCACGGCGCGGCCGGAGAACGTCGATTTTCATGAGAACGCGGCCGCCGCCATCGCTGCCGGGTTCAGACCATGCAAGCGTTGCCGTCCGGATCAGGCGCCACAGTCCCGCCTGCATGCGGATATGGTTGCCGACCTGTGCCGCATGATCGACGCCGCCGACAGCCCGCCAAAGCTGGCTGAGCTCGCAGATCACGCGGGTCTGAGCGCGTCCCATTTGCTGCGGGTGTTCAAGTCGGTGACAGGGCTGACGCCGGCCGGCTATGCCGCAGGCCGTCGCGCGCAGCGGGTGCAGGCAAGGCTGCGCGCATGTTCGAGCGTGACCGAAGCCTTGTTCGACGCCGGTTTCAATGCCAGCAGCCGCTTCTACGAGAATGCCGATGCATTGATCGGCATGACCCCCACGGCATTTCGTGCAGGCGGAGTCGATACCGAGATCCGTTTCGCAATCGGTGAGTGTGCGCTTGGCGCCATCCTCGTTGCCGCCAGCCGACGCGGCGTGTGCGCCATCCTGATGGGCGATGATGCGGCAGTGCTGGCGCGCGACCTGCAGGACCTGTTTCCGCAGGCTGAACTGATCGGCGACGACCCGGGCTTCGATCGCCTGGTCGCCAGGGTGATCGCTTTCGTGGAGGCGCCGCGTCTTGGTCTGGACCTGCCGCTGGATGTTCGCGGCACGGCATTTCAGCAGCGGGTGTGGCAGACACTGCGGGAGATTCCCGCAGGCACGACGCTGAGCTATGCCGAGCTTGCCGAGCGCGTCGGTACGCCCCGTGGAGCGCGCGCGGTGGCGGGGGCGTGTGCCGCCAACGTCCTCGCGGTGGCGATTCCGTGCCACCGCATCGTGCGTACTGATGGCAGCCTGTCGGGCTACCGCTGGGGGGTGGAGCGAAAGCGGACACTGCTTGCGCGCGAGGCGGCGGGCGAATGAGGCGGATGGGAGCATGACGAACGGAGGAGAGGCGGGTTCGCGCGGAGGGCGGTGGTCTGGAGGGTGGTGTGCTGAACTGTGAGCTTGATCTGCCAGAGGGGTTTCGTTCTGGCGATGTGCTTGCGTTTCACTTGCGCGATTCGCTGCAGGTGGCGGAGCAGGTGCAGGGGAACTGTTTGCGCAAGGGGCTGGCATGGTCGGGGCGGGCGGCTTGCCTGGAGATTGTCTTCACGGGCGGAAGGGCCGCGGCGCGGCTGGATGTCGATGGACCGCTCTCGCCGTCAGACGGTTTGCTGCTGACGGGCATGGTGAGGCGCATGCTCGGGCTGACGCAGGCCGTCGAGGACTTCGAGCAGAGGTGGTGCGCACATCCTCAGGTCGGCAGGCTTATCGCGGCCCATCCGGGCTTGCGCGTACCGCTGGCGGCGACACCTTTCGAGGCGCTGAGCTGGGCCGTCACCGGGCAGCAGATCAGCGTCGCCGCCGCGCTGACGATTCGCCGGCGGCTGATTGAGGCGGTCGGGCTTCGTCACACGAGTGGTCTGCATTGTTATCCCGATGCGGCAGGTGTGCAGGCGCTGGGCGAGCCTGGATTGCGCGCGGCGGGTTTTTCCCGGGCCAAGGCGCAGACCCTGCTCACGCTGAGCGGGCAGCTTGTCAGCGGCGATCTGTCACTCGATGCGTGGGTGGAGAAGCCGCCAATCGACGACATTCAGGCCTGCCTGCTGCGCATCCGCGGCATCGGGCCGTGGACCATCAATTACGCTCTGTTGCGCGGTTTCGGCTGGCTTGATGGTTCGCTGCATGGCGATGTTGCCGTGCGTCGTGGTCTGCAGCACCTGCTGGAAAGTCCGGTCCCTGTTTCGCCCGCCGAAACGGAACGCTTCCTGGCCGAATTCTCGCCCTGGCGCGCGCTGGTGGCAGCACACCTGTGGGCGCTGGATACGGCTGTTTCGCGCGCGTCGGGCGCGGCGCCGAAGCTCGGGTGATGGTCGGTCCGGCTGTCGCGCAGCCGGCAGGCCCGCTGCGCACGTTTCATGCAGCGCCAGAGGGATCCGGCACTTCGGTGGAGCCTTGCAGGAGGCGTTCGAGGCGCTCGATACGATGGCGGTGCGGTGTCGTGATGGCATAAAAGCGCTCCTGCAGCTGCGTGGACTGGCCCACGCTCACCAGGCTGCCCGCGTGTATTTCGTCCTGCACCACCACCTCGGGCAGCACGGTCAGCCAGTTGCTGTCCCGTGCGATCAGGCGGAGCATGGCCATGTCGTCGACTTCGGCCCGCAGCCGTGGCTGCACCCCGGCAGACATGCACATGGCGTCGAACTGCGCGCGCAGGGCGTGTCGTGGTCCGGGCAACGCAAGGTCCACACCATCGAGGTCATCCGGAACGCGCAAGCTGCGGCCCTTCCAGATGCTTGCGGGCCCGACCAGCGAGATCGCCTGACTGCCCAGGAAACGGCAGTGCAAGGGGCGGTCCGCATCTGTGGGCACGGTTTCGTTGGCCAGCACCACGTCGAGCTGATGCTGCACCAGGCGCTCGAGCAGGCCCTCCAGCAAACCCGACTCGAGGGTCAGCACCACCGAGGAATCAGCCAGCAGCGGCCGAATCCAGTTCTCCTGATAGTTGCGCGACATGGTGGCGACGCTGCCCACGCGCAGCCGGATCACGCCCTCGCTGCGGCCTTGCAGGCGCCCGAGCATTTCCTGGCTCAGCCCGAATATCGACTCCGCATAGTAGAGCACCAGCTGGCCCGTATCCGTCAGCACCAGGCGTCGCCCCTCGCGTTCGAACAGGGCCTCACCCAGACGGTCTTCCAGCTGCCTGATCTGCGCCGAAAGGGCCGACTGCGAGGTGTGCAACTCCTGCGCGGCACGTGTCAGGTGGCCCATGCGGGCGACGCGCCAGAAGTAGAACAGGTGGTGAAAGTTCAGCTGCTCCAGATTAACCATTCACTTTCCGATATCAATTAGTTCTGATTAATGTGTTTTACGGAATTGATTGATGATAGCACCATGGCGCCGGTTCAATTTGAGGTTGCCCGTCATGGATCTATCGAGCTTCTTGCTCCCGGCCAGCGCTTTGGCGCCTGCGGCCCTGATGTTGATCGCCGCGATGCTGCCCCGCGCCGGCAGCGCACGCGAGGCCTTGCTGTGGAAACGTTTCAGCCATCTTTCCGGTGCTGCGCTGCTGTGCGCGCTGGCGAGCCTGGGCCTGCACCAGGTCTTGGTGCCACCGTCCCCGGGTGCGAGTTCAATGCAATGGCTGCCCTGGCTGGCGGTCGGTTCGCTGGGTGCCGTTCTGGCGGTGCTGGTGCAGTTTCTGGGTACGGTCATCGCAGTATTCTCGTCGCGCTACCTGCAGGGCGAGGCAGGGCAGGCGCGCTATGTCACCGCGCTTGCAGGGGTGCTGGCCGCCGTCCATCTGCTGCTGCTTGCGGAGCACTGGCTGGTGTTGATCGCAGCCTGGGCGCTGGTGGGCGTGGCGTTGCAGCACCTGCTCTGCTTCTACCCGGATCGCCCGTTCGCCTTGCTGGCCGCGCACAAGAAGCGGATTGCCGACCGCCTGGCCGACGCACTGCTGATCTGCGCTGCGGCGCTTGCATGGTGGGCAGTGGGCAGCGGATCGCTGTCCGATCTCCGGCAACACCTGGCGCAGGACGGCGTGTCGCTCCCGCTGCAGTTGAGCGCAGTGGGTCTGGTGCTGGCGGTGATCCTGCGCACTGCGCTGCTGCCTGTGCATGGCTGGCTGATCCAGGTCATGGAAGCGCCGACGCCGGTTTCCGCGCTGCTGCATGCCGGCGTGGTCAACCTCGGCGGCTTCGTGCTCATCCGCTTCGCGCCCTTGCTCGAGGCTGTACCTGCAGCACGCTGGCTGCTGGTCGCCTTCGGGCTTGGCACTGCACTGCTTGCAGGTTTGGTGATGCTGACCCGCATCAGCATCAAGGTCCGGCTGGCGTGGTCCACCGTGGCGCAGATGGGCTTCATGGTGCTCGAATGTGGTCTCGGCCTCTACACGCTTGCCGCGCTGCATCTTGTCGGTCACTCGCTGTACAAGGCGCATGCCTTTCTGTCGGCATCCACGGTGGTGCACACCAACACGTTGCAGATGATGCGCGGCAGTGCTGCGTCTTCGGTGCGGAGTCTGGTGGCGGCACCGGTGCTGGCGGCTGCGCTTGTCGGCCTGATTCAGGCGCTCGTCCCCGCTGCGGGCTGGCCATGGTGGTGGAGCGGCGTGCTGGCGCTGGCCTGGTCGCCGCTGCTGTGGTCGCCCGCCCGGCATGACGGCGAGGCCGGGCGGTCGTGGTGGTCGCTTGTCGCGGGCTTGAGCATGGTGTCGGGGCTCACGATGGCAGCGCTTGTGGCACATGCCGTGCCGTTCGGCCTGACGGACGCGCCTCTCCATGCTGCCGGACTTGTCGCCCTGGCAGGCATGGCGCTGATGTATCTCTGCCTCGTCACCCTGCAGCTTCATCCGCAAGGGCTGGCCGTGTGGCGGCGCTGGAGCTACGCCGGCTTCTATGTGGACGAGCTCTACACCCGCCTGGCCTTGCGCCTGTGGCCAACGCGCTGGACCGTCGGAACCGCCGCGCCTGATGGCCACGCGATGGCTGGCGCAGTGGCCGTCGCAGCCCCCAGGTAATCAGATTTCAGGAGAATTTCATGGACACAGTGACCCTTGTACGCGCCTCGTCCCGGCTTGAGGATGACGCAGCGCTGCACACACGTATCGAAGCTGCGTGCGAGCAGGCCTGCCAGACCATCGCCCCGGCCTGGCCGCTCGATCGCGCAATTGCCGTCAATCCGCACTGGTCGCGGATCGGCAGGCCCGTTCGGCAGGTCGCGGCGCGCATGGCGGTGCTGGGCGGCATCCAGGTGTTCCCGTCGCGCAGCTATCTGCAGCAAGCCTGGGAGGAGGGGCGCATCACCCGGCCGGACCTTGCCCATGCGCTGTCCTCAATGTCTGCTGCTCAGGCCGCCGCGCTCACCGAGCGGCAATGTGTCGATGCCTTGCACACTGCGCCCGGCGTGCCTGCCTTGCCCCTGTTGATCGATGTGCTGGACGACGATCCGGAACGCCATGCCCGGCTGTCGTGGCGGCAGGCGATCACGCATCAGGTCAGTCAGACCTGTGCCGCCTATTTCGACGAGCATCAGGCGGACTGGCAGCCCGAGCGCGATCAGGGGCTGTATGCCTTCTGGCGGGAGACCCTGATCCACGATCATGGCATCGGCGTGCTGATGGGGCTGCCCGATCTCGAACGTTCGTTCAGCGCGCTGCCCGCCACGCGGGAGGACGCCGAGCGCTGGGTTCTGCAGCGACTGGGACTGCCGGAGCCGGTATGGCCCGACTACCTCGAAGCCATCCTGCTCACGGTCAATGGCTGGGCGTCGTGGTGTGCCTATCGTGGCTGGCAGGCCAGGCTTGCAGGGCAGACGGATTCGCATCTGCGCGACTTGCTCGCGATCCGGCTTGCCTGGGGGGCGATCCTGCTTGAGTGCAAGGACGATGTCGTCACCCGGCAGGCCTTCGCAGCCGTGCAGGGGGCATGGATTCGTGCTGCTGCGCTGCTTGATGAGGCGGAAGACATGCTCGTCGTGGATGAGGTCTGGCAGGCGGCACTCGAAGCGGGCTATCAGCGTCAGCTGGCGCACAAGCTCGGCACAGTTGCCCGCAGCACTGGGCGTGCCGGTGCCGGGCAGCACGTCGAAATCCAGGCCGCCTTCTGTATCGATGTGCGCAGCGAGCCCTTGCGCAGGGCGCTTGAAGCGGTCAGTCCCGCCATCCAGACCATTGGCTTTGCGGGCTTCTTCGGCCTCCCGCTTGCCTACACGCCACTTGCCACGTCGGCACGGCGACCGCAGTTGCCGGGCTTGCTTGCACCGGCCCTCGAGGTGACGGATCGCATCACGGTGGCTGCGACCGATCGTGGCGCGGATGAGGATGAACTGAACCACGGGGCGCGCCAGGCCCGGCAGCGCAGCTTTGCCTGGTCGGCACAATGGCGCGCAGGCGGACGCTGGCCCAGTGCGGCGTTCTCATTCGTGGAAGCGGCCGGTGTGGCTTATCTCGGCAAGCTGTCGAACTGGCTGAGGCCTTCCACGGCCGCGCGCAAGCGTGACGATCTGGCCGGTTTGTCCGCGCGTTACCGGCCCCTGTGTCGTCCGGCCCTCACCGGGCTGGACATCGACGCCAAGGTGGCGCTGTCGTCGCGTGTGCTGCGTGCCATGGGGCTGGACCGCGATCTCGCGCCGCTGGTGCTGCTGGTCGGGCATGGCAGCCAGAGTGCAAACAATGCCCACGCCGCCGCGCTGGATTGCGGCGCCTGCTGCGGTCAGACGGGTGAAGTGAATGCCCGCGTGCTGGCGCAACTGCTCAATGAGCCGGCCGTACGTGCAGGCTTGAAGGCAGGCGGAGTCGTCATTCCCGAGCACACCGTGTTTGTCGCCGCCCTGCACAACACGACGACCGATGAGCTCGAAGGCTTTGATCTCGATCTGCTGCCGGCAGCGAAGCTTGCGCGCTGGGACGAACTGCAGAGGACCGTCTTCGCCCAGGCTTGCGATCAGGTCAGGCGCGAGCGTGCCGTGGGACTCGGACTGGATCCGCGTGCCGGGAGCGAGCACCTCCTGACACAGCTGCGTCGCCGTGCCAACGATGGCGCTCAGACCCGGCCCGAGTGGGGGCTGGCGGGCAATGCGGCGTTCATCATCGCGCCGCGACATCGCAGCCACGGATTGGCGCTGGATGGACGCAGCTTTCTGCATGACTACGATGCCGGGCACGACCCGGATGGCAGCGTGCTTGAGTTGCTGATGACCGCGCCGATGCTGGTGACGCACTGGATCAACTGGCAATACCATGCCTCGACCTGCGATCCAGATCGCTTGGGCAGCGGCAACAAGTTGCTGCACAACGTGGTGGGTGGGCATATCGGGGTGTTTGAGGGCAACGGTGGCGACCTGCGCATCGGCCTGTCAAAGCAGTCCTTGCACGACGGTGCGGGCTGGGTGCACGAGCCGCTGCGTCTGACCGTGGTCATCGACGCGCCGCAGCGGGCGATCGAGCATGTGATCGCGCAGCACGACGTGGTCCGCCAGCTCCTCGACAACGGCTGGCTGCACCTGTGGCGCTTCGATGACGCACAGCTGCAGCGTTACGCCGGTGGAGGCTGGCTGGCGCTGGGGCTGGGCGAGGATTGATCGACGCCGGACGCCATATCGCAGGCGCAGGGAACGACGCGCAAAGAAAAAGCCGCGTGGGTACGCGGCTCTTCGGATCCTTGCGGAATCGTCCGGTTTTCAGGACGGTGCCGGTCGCCCGGCATCCGCGTCAGACGTTGAACAGGAAGTTCAGGACGTCGCCATCCTTGACCACGTAGTCCTTGCCTTCGGCGCGCATCTTGCCCGCTTCCTTGGCCCCCGACTCGCCCTTGTAGGTGATGAAGTCGTCGAAGGAGATGGTCTGGGCGCGGATGAAACCACGCTCGAAGTCGGTGTGGATCACGCCGGCTGCCTGCGGTGCGGTGTCGCCGACGTGGATGGTCCAGGCGCGCACTTCCTTCACCCCGGCGGTGAAGTAGGTCTGCAGGCCGAGGAGCGTGTATCCGGCGCGGATGAGGCGGTCGAGGCCGGGCTCTTCGAGGCCCATGGACTCGAGGAAGTCCTTCTTGTCGGCGTCGTCGAGGTCGGCGATCTCGGCTTCGATGGAGGCGCACAGCGCGACCACCTGGGCACCTTCTGCCGCGGCATGGGCGCGAACGGCGTCGAGCTGCGGGTTGTTCTCGAACCCGTCTTCGGCGACGTTGGCGGCGTACAGCACCGGCTTCTGGGTGATCAGGCAGAACTGCCGGATCAGTGCGAGCTCTTCCTTGGCGAGGTCGAGGGCACGCACCGGCTTGGCCTGATCGAGCTGGGCGATGCACTTCTCGAGCACCGCAACCAGCGCCTTTGCTTCCTTGTCGCCGGCAGCAGCGGGGCGCTTGTAGCGGTTGAGGGCCTTGTCCACCGTCGCCATGTCGGCGAGTGCGAGTTCGGTGTCGATGACTTCGATGTCACGGATCGGATCGACGCTGCCGGAAACGTGGATCACGTTATCGTCGGCGAAGCAGCGCACGACGTGGACGATGGCATCGGTCTCGCGGATGTTGGCGAGAAACTGGTTGCCCAGGCCTTCACCCTTGGATGCGCCTGCAACCAGACCGGCGATGTCGACGAATTCGACGATGGCGGGCTGGATCTTCTGCGGCTTGACGATCTCCGACAGGGCGTCGAGGCGTGGGTCCGGCACTTCAACGATGCCGACGTTGGGCTCGATGGTGCAGAAGGGATAGTTGGCCGCTTCGATACCCGCCTTGGTGAGGGCGTTGAACAGGGTCGACTTGCCGACGTTGGGCAGGCCGACGATTCCGCATTTCAGGCTCATGACTGGGTTTCGTCCTTGGAGTTGTCTGGCGCACCGCGCGTGTCTGCGACGGGCCTGGGGGCCTTCGGTGGCTTGGGTGGTTTGGGCGGAGCGGGGCGCGCATTGAGGCGCTGGGTCGCTGCCGTCCAGTCGCCACGGGCCAGAATGGGCCAGGCGAGGAGGGCGCGATCGATGGCTTCGTCGATCAGCGTCTGCTCTTCGCGCCGGGCGGGCTTGAGCACGTAATTGACCACTTCGTTGCGATCACCCGGATGGCCGATACCGATTCGCAGTCGCCAGTAGTCGTTGGTATTGAGGTGGGCAGAGGTGTCCTTCAGCCCGTTGTGACCGCCGAGTCCGCCGCCGAACTTCAGTCGCAACTGGCCGGGCGGAACATCGAGCTCGTCATGCACCAGCAGGATCTCTGCCGGTTCGATACGGTAGAACCGTGCCAGTGCGCCGATGGCCTGACCTGAGCGGTTCATGAAGGTCTGGGGCATCAGCAACATGATGCCGGCGTCGCGCGCATTGGCGAGCAGCCCGTGAAAACGTGATTCATGCGAGAAGCGTGCGCCAAGCTGATCGGCGAGCCGCTCACAAAACCAAAACCCGGCGTTGTGCCGGGTTTCGGAATATTCGGTGCCGGGATTGCCGAGACCGACAACCAGACGGGGAGGGCGTGCTGCCGCAGTCGTCATCGTCGTTCAGTCCCGGAAAGCCCGTTTGGCAGCAGCCGCAATCACTCTGCGGCTTCTTCGCCTTCTTCACCTTCAGCCTGGGCGGAAACGCTGCCACGCGGCGTCTGGGCGCTGGCCACAACCGGGTCGCCTTCGCCGTGATGCACGGTGCTCACGCCTTCCGGCAGCACGACCTGGGAAACGTGGATCGACTCGCCCGGCTCGAGAGCGGCCAGATCAACCGTGATGAATTCCGGCAGGTTGGAGGGCAGGCACTCGACGTCGAGTTCGGTCAGCACGTGAGCCACGATGCAGCCGCCGGTCTTGACCGCCGGGCACTCGTCGCCGTTGATGAAGTGCAGCGGCACCTTCAGGTGGATGGTTTCGCCGGCCTTGACGCGCTGGAAGTCGATGTGCATGACTTGCGGCTTGTAGGCGTGCCACTGCGTGTCACGCAGCAGGACGGTTTCCTTGGCGCCATCGATGTTGATGGACAGCACGGAAGCGTGGAAGGCTTCTTTCTTGAGCAGGTGGAACAGCTCGTTGTGATCCAGCAGGATCGGCTGAGCTGCAGCTTCGCCACCATAGACGATGCCGGGCAGTTGGCCTTCGCGACGCAGGCGGCGGCTCGCACTCGATCCCTGCAGTTCGCGCTTTACAGCCTTGAATTCGATTTGCATGTGTACTACTCCAGTTGATGAAGTCTCTGCCCGCGACCAGGCAGAGATGAAAAGGCCCGCAGCAAGCCGCGGGCCGAAAAGGTTATTCCATGAACAGCGAGGAAACCGATTCCTCGTTGCTGATGCGCAGCATGGTGTCGGCCAGCAGCGAGGCCACCGAGACCTGGCGGATGCGGTTGCTGGCCTTGGCATCCTCGCGCAGCGGAATGGTGTCGGTGACAACCAGTTCGTCGAGTTCGGATTCGTTGATACGTGCAACCGCAGCACCCGACAGCACGGCGTGCGTGCAGTAGGAAAGCACGCGCTTGGCACCGTTGGCCTTGAGCGCGCTGGCCGCCTTGCACAGCGTACCGGCGGTGTCGACGATGTCGTCCATGATCACGCAGGTGCGGCCTTCGACTTCACCGATGATGTTCATGACCTCGGAAACGTTGGCCTTGGGGCGACGCTTGTCGATGATCGCGAGATCGCACTCGAGACGCTTGGCGAATGCACGTGCGCGCACCACGCCGCCGACGTCGGGCGAGACCACCATCAGATCTTCGTATTTCTGCTTGTCGAGATCGGCAAGCAGCACCGGTGCGGCGTAGACGTTGTCGACCGCGATGTCGAAGAAGCCCTGGATCTGGTCAGCGTGCAGGTCCATGGTCAGCAGACGCTGGACACCGACGGCCTGCAGCATGTTGGCCACGACCTTGGCGGTGATCGCCACCCGGGCCGAGCGCGGACGACGGTCCTGACGGGCATAGCCGAAATAGGGGATTGCTGCGGTGATGCGGCCGGCCGATGCGCGCTTGAGCGCGTCGACGAGGACCAGCATTTCCATCAGGTTCTCGTTGGTGGGTGCGCAGGTAGGCTGGAGGATGAACACATCCTTGCCACGCACGTTTTCGAGCAACTCCACATTGACTTCGCCGTCGGAGAAGCGGCCTACCGTGGCCGAACCGAGGGAAATGCCCAGCCGCCGAACCACATCTGCTGCGAGTTTGGGGTTGGCGTTGCCAGTGAAGACCATCAGGCTGCCGTAGGGCATGACCGAATCTCCGATGCCGATAGAATGAAACTGTCTTCAAAAACGACTCGGGCAGGCCAGAGGCCTGCCCGTCGTAATATGGCTGGGGAAGAAGGATTCGAACCTTCGAATGCCGGAATCAAAATCCGGTGCCTTGACCAACTTGGCGACTCCCCAATTGAAACCTGATCACCCGCCGAGGCGACTCATGGGATGCTGTGCCAGGCTAATTGCCTTCCAGGCCTGCCAGCGTGTCGGACATTGATCGACGATACGTTGAGCCTGAGCTTCCGAATCGACTGCCGCATACACACAGGCACCTGAGCCAGTCATCCTTGCCGGTGCAAATTGCGCCAGCCAGTCGATTGCCTCAGCCACTTCCGGGTACTTTCTGCACGCTACTGCTTGCAGGTCGTTCCGTGCATGGCTTGCTGTGAAGTCCGCTATTTTGATGGGGACGCTATCTCTCGTCAAGTCCTTCGATGAAAAAATTTCTGCTGTCGATATTCCGACACCTGGCGACACCACAACGTAGCAGGCAGGGTCGAGATGCAACGGCTGGCATTTCTCGCCGACGCCCTCGGCAAACGCATCCCGCCCATAGATGAAGAAGGGTACGTCGGCCCCGAGCGTCAGTCCGAGCGCCTGCAGCTGTTCTGCGCTGAGGCCGGTGCGCCACAGGTGGTTGAGCGCCATCAGTGTCGTGGCCGCATCCGAACTTCCACCGCCGAGTCCGCCACCCATTGGCAAGACCTTGTGCACGGTGATGTCAGCGCCGGCGCTGCAGTGTGTCGACTGCTGCAGCAGGCGCGCGGCGCGGATCACGATGTCCTCCTCCTCGGGCACGCCCGGCAGGTCGGAGAGGCGACGGATCTGGCCGTCCTCGCGCACGCTGAAATCGAGGGTGTCGCCCCAGTCGAGCAAGCGGAATGCGGTTTGCAGCAGGTGGTAGCCGTCGGCCCTGCGACCGGTGACATGCAGGAAGAGGTTGAGCTTGGCCGGGGCGAGGCAGCCCCTGAGCTGCGGGACGGGCGGGTTTGCAGTGTGGGTCAGGGTTGCAGAGTCCATCGGTCGATCACAAGTCGGACGCGGGCGTCGCCACGCGATATTTCAAGGCGGCGCGGCAGGGCATCTGCCGCGGGGTTGAGGTATTCGGTGTAGTCGATGCGCCAGCCCTGATCGATGACCAGACTTGGCCGGCCGACCTCGTCGAGGCTGCGGACCTCGGCGTCCGCTTGCGGGCTGGCCTGAATCCAGCCGGGAAGGCGCTGCAGGGGAAGGTCGACGCCGATGAGCGCAGGAAGCAGTTCCGACGCGCTGGCGGCGCGCTGGCGCCTGCCGTCAGCCAGCATCAGTTCGGCGCCTGCCGCGTTGCTGTCGAGGCGCGCGACGATCTGCCCCAGCGGGCTGTATGCGGTCCATTGGTCGGCGGACTGGGCGTGGCGCCACTCGATCTGACCGTTGGCTGCGCGCTCGCCGTCAGTGGCGGACAGGCGACCCTCGAGCTCGAAGTACGGGCTGATGGTGCGAACGACAGCGGCGCTTCCGGACAGGGGTTGCAGCGGTGCGCAGGCTGCGAGCAGGGCGGTGACGAAGGTGGTCGCGAGAAGCCTGCGGCGCACGTAGCTGGCGGCCCTCACGGTTTGCGCAGGCGCAGGGCGGTGCTGCGCAGGGCTTCGTTGTCAGGGTGTTCGGCAAGGGCTTCGTCGAGCAGCGTTTCGGCCTCGGCGCGGCGGTCGAGCGTCCACAGGACCTCGCTCAGATGTGCTGCAATCTCAGGGTCGGGGCGCATCGAGTAGGCGCGCTGGAGGTGCTCGAGCGCGGCCTCGTTGTCGCCAAGGCGGAAGCTGACCCAGCCCAGGCTGTCGAGGATGAAGGCATCGTCCGGTGCAAGCTCGTGTGCGCTGGCGATCAGCCGCTCCGCCTCTTCGAGGCGAATCCCGCGGTCGGCAAGCGAGTAGCCGAGCGCGTTCTTCGCGTGTGCGTGATCAGGCGTCAGCGCAATGACCTTGCGCAGACGTCCTTCCATGACCTCGAGCCGGTCCAGGCGCTCGGCGAGCATGGCAGACTCGTAGAGCAGATCGGCGTCGTCGGGCGCTTGCAGCAAGGCGTCGTCGATGACGTCGAAAGCATCCTCCGTGCGCCCGGCTTCGCGCAGCATCTGCGCCTCGGCGAGGCGGAAGCGCCTGCTCAGGTTTGCGTCCTCCGTCGGTGTCTGCAGCAGGCTGCGCGCTTCATCCATCTGGCCTTCGCGCGCCAGGCTGTGTGCGCTGCGGATGCGGGCTTCGGCGTAATGCGCGCCGGGGCCGACGGATTCGAACCACTTGCGCGCGGCCGCGCCGTCCTTCCGTTGTTCCGCGACCTGTCCAAGATGGATCCGGATGGCGTCCGCTTCGGGATGGCCGGCCTCCAGTGCCTGCTTCAGCAGCGGCTCGGCCGCGCTGGGGTCGTCAAGCTGCAGCGACAGCAGTGCAACCGCGTACAGCAGGTCGCGATCGCCCGGTGCGCTCCCCAGCAGCGTCCGGAACTCGGTGCGCGCGGTTTCGAACTGCTTGGCGGCAATCAGGCTGCGCGCGTAGCCCAGACGGAGGTTGCGGTTGTCGGGCTGGCGCGTGATCGCCTCCTGCAGCAGGTGGCTTGCCTCGGTATGCGCACCGGTCTGCATCAGGAGCTGGGCCTTGAACAGCAGGCCGGTCTCCCAGTCCGGGCGCAGCAGCAGCGAGGCGTTGATCGCCGTCAGCGACTCCATCGGGCTGCCGGCAATCGCAGCGGCCTGCGCGCGGGCGAAATGCGCCTCCGGGTGGTCGAGGTAGGGCTCGGTGAGGCGAATGACCATCGACTGGGCGGCCTGTTTGTCCTCCAGTCGCGACAAGGCCCGGTTCAGTCCCATGAGGTTGGCGTCGAGATTTGCCGGCGCCTGGGCGAGCGCGCGGGCGAGCTGGATCTGCACGTCTTCCATGCGGCCGCCGTGCGTACTGACGACGCCTGCGAGCAGGCGCTTGGCCTCTTCCGAGTCGGGGTCGGCTTCGCTCCAGATTCGCGCGGCCTCGGCAGCCATGTCGGCGTTGCGCGCAAACAGCGCCACCTCGGCTGCCCGGCGCGCGATGCGCGGGTCGCGTGTGTCGCGTGCGATTTCGAGGTAGAGCTGCGCAGCCAGACCGATCTGCCCGCGGGCGCCGGCGATTTCCGCCAGCAGGAAACGGTAGAGCGTCTGCGGGGTGAGTTCCTGTGCGGGCAGTGTGCTTGCAGCTGGCGCTTCCTGTGCAAGGGCAAAGGCGCCCGGCGACAGACCCAGCAAGAGGGCGGTGCCGAGGTGTGCTAGGCGGCGGGCAATGGTGCGATTCATAAGGCGGTCCGGCTGGTTCCGTGGGCTCGGCTGGCGGGCTTTGCAGGTTCGGGGCGCTGCACGGGGTGCAGGGCTGCGATGCAGGTACTATGGCTTGGAGGGCTGTTCTAGAATTCGGTTCGCCTCATGGTAGGCACTTTGCACCTGCGCCGGCAAGTTGCCTGCGCTTCAGCCCACTTTTCCGGATCGCCGATGCCCGAGTTGCCCGAAGTCGAAACCACCTGTCGCGGCGTTCGCCCGCATGTCGAAGGGCGCGTGCTGACGGGGCTTGCGGTGCGGAATCCGCGCTTGCGCCAGCCTGTTCCGCCAGCCCTTGCCGAGGAGGTGTGCGGACGCAGTCTGGTGCGCGTATGGCGCAGGGCAAAGTATCTGGTGTTCGATTTCGGCAATGGCAGCGTGATCGTGCACCTTGGCATGTCGGGCAGCCTGAGGGTGATCGATCCCGACGAGCCCGCCGGGGTCCATGACCATGTGGATTTCGTGTTCGGCGATCGCGCCTTGCGTCTGCGCGATCCGCGCCGTTTCGGTCTGGTCGTGTGGCAGCAGGGCGCAGCCGAGATGCATCCGCTGCTCGCCTCGCTCGGGCCGGAGCCGCTGGGCGACGCCTTCGACGGCGAGTGTCTGTATCGGCTGAGCCGCGGTTTGCGTGCGCCGGTAAAGCACGTGCTGATGGACAGCCATCGCGTTGTCGGGGTAGGTAATATCTACGCGTCCGAAAGCCTGTTCCGCGCCCGCATTCATCCGCTGGAGCAGGCGGGACGCATCGGGCTGGCACGTTACCAGCGACTCGCGGAGGCGGTGCGGGCGACCCTGAGCGCCGCAATCGAGGCCGGAGGCAGTACCCTGCGGGACTTCGTCGGTGGCGACGGGCAGCCCGGCTATTTTCAGCAGCAGTACTTCGTCTACGGACGCGACGGCGAGTCGTGCCGGGTCTGCAGCACGCCGGTCGAGCGGCTTGTGAGCGGGCAGCGGGCGAGTTTTTTCTGCCCGCAGTGCCAGCGGCGGGGGCGCTGAGGCCGTGGCGGCATGGCAGACGAGGGGACGAAGGAATGGCACGCCGGTGCGATCGGCGCTATGCTCACGGAGTGAGCGTCATGCGCGCTCAAAGTATTGGCAGAACAGGTGAATTGATCATGACTCTGGCAGAACAGTTTTCCGCCTACAGCCGCTGGCGCGGCGCGGCCATGGAATCGGTGGCGCGTTTGCGCAGCTGGTTGACGCGCAACGATGTTGGCGATGCACAGGCCGACCTCCGCCTGCAGTACGTGATCGAGCGCCTGCGCGAGGACAAGCTGACGATCGCATTTGTCGCCGAGTTTTCGCGTGGCAAGTCCGAGCTGATCAACGCCATCTTCTTCTCCGATTTCGGAGACCGCATTCTTCCGTCCAGCGCCGGCCGCACCACCATGTGCCCGACCGAGCTGCAATGGACTGCCGGGGCGACGCCTGAGTTGCGGCTGCTGCCGATCGCGACCCGGGTGTTGCAGGCGCAGGTCAGCGAGCTCAAGCTCAAGGCCGATGAATGGACCGTGGTGCCGCTCACGGCGGGTTCCGCCAAGGAACTGCAGGGCGCGCTGGCGCGCGTCGGCGAGGTGCACCGGGTCAGCCAGGACGAGGCCGAGCGCCTCGGATTCAAGGTCGATCCGCGGGGCGATGACGGTCTGAAGCCAGGCAACGATGGCCTGGTGGAAGTGCCGAGCTGGCGCCATGCGGTGATCCAGTTCCCCCACCCCTTGCTTGAGCAGGGGCTGGTGGTGCTCGATACGCCGGGTCTGAATGCCATTGGTGCCGAGCCCGAACTGACCCTGTCGCTGCTGCCCAATGCGCATGCGGTGCTGTTCATCCTGGCCGCCGATACCGGTGTGACCCAGAGCGATCTCGCGGTATGGCGTGAGTACGTCAGCGTCGGTCAGGGGCGGCAGCGCGGGCGCATGGTCGTGCTCAACAAGATCGACGGCCTGTGGGACGGGCTGCGCGATGACGCCCGGATCGAGGCTGAGATCACGCGCCAGGTTCAGACCGTTGCCGACACGCTGGACGTGGAGCCGCAGGCGGTTTTCCCCGTCTCTGCGCAAAAGGGACTGGTTGCGCGGGTCAATGGGGATGCGTCGCTGCTGGCACGCAGTCGCCTGCCGGAACTCGAGCGCGCGCTGACGGAAGACCTGCTGCCGACCAAGCAGGAAATCGTGCGCGAAAACACGCTCGGCGAAACCTCCGACCTGGTGCGCCAGACCACGGCGCTGCTGGATGCGCGGCTCTATGGCGTGCGCGAGCAGTTGCAGGAGCTCACCGATCTGCGCGGCAAGAACCAGAACGTCATCGAATACATGATGCGCAAGATCCGGGTCGAAAAGGAGGAGTTCGAGCAGGGTTTGCAGAAATACTATGCGGTGCGCTCGGTGTTCTCGAATCTGACCAATAACCTGCTCACGCACCTGGGGCTCGATGCATTGCGCAACGAGACCCGCCGCACGCGCGAGGCCATGCTTGAGTCGAGCTTCACTCGCGGGCTGCGTGATGCGATGGAAGGTTTCTTCGCCCATCTGCGCGGCAATCTGAGCCAGTCCACCTCGGAGATTGCCGAGATCACCCGCATGCTCGACAGCATGTACAAGCGTTTCAGTGTCGAGCATGGTCTGCAGCTGACCTCGCCCGAGGCGTTTTCGACGCAGCGCTACGAGGCGGAACTCGACCGTCTGGAAAAGGCGTTCAACCGTCAGATCAACACCACGCTGACGCTGGTGACCACCGAAAAGCACACCCTGACGCAGAAGTTTTTCGAGACGGTTGCGGTTCAGGCGCGTCGCACCTTCGAAGTTGCAAACCGGGATGTCGAGCAATGGCTGCGTGCGGTGATGTCACCGCTCGAGACCCAGGTGCGCGAGTATCAACTGCAACTCAAGCGTCGCCTGGAAAGCGTGAAGCGAATCCATCAGGCCACGGATACGCTGGAAGACCGGGTGGACGAACTCAAGCAGGCCGAGGCCGGCTTGCTGGTGCTGCTGGGAGAGCTGGCGGCAATCGAGGCTGACATCATGCGCGCCCTGGGCGCGCAGCCGGCAGCAGAGGCGGAGCAGCAAGCCCGGGTCGCCTGAGCGACGAGCCGAGCAGACAAAAAAGGGGCGAACGCAATGTTCGCCCCTTTGTGTTTTCAGCCGGGTTGGGGCTGATCAGCTCTTCGCGGTCAGCTTGACGAATTTCTCCATCAACTGTTCCTTGGTCTCGACGTTGTTCGGATCGAGCGGGATACAGTCGACCGGACAGACTTGCTGGCACTGCGGTTCGTCGAAGTGGCCTACGCACTCGGTGCACTTGTTGGGGTCGATCTCGTAGATTTCGTCACCCTGGTAGATCGCGCCGTTGGGGCATTCGGGTTCGCAGACGTCGCAGTTGATGCATTCGTCGGTAATGATGAGAGACATGTGGATTGCTTCCTTGCTATCGCTTTAAATTCACTTTGTGCTGCAACTGCGCAAGCACGCTTGCCTGCACGAACTTGCTAACGTCCCCGCCCAGGCGGGCAATCTCGCGCACCATGGTGGCAGAGATGAACATGTATTCCTCGGCGGGCGTCAGGAATACCGTTTCGACGTCCGGATAGAGCTTGCGGTTCATCCCGGCCATCTGAAACTCGTACTCGAAGTCGGAAACCGCACGCAGGCCACGCAATACGACCCGGGCGCGCTGAGTGCGAACGAAGTCCATCAGCAGTCCGCTGAAACCCGTGACCCGAACATTCGGAAAAGGGCTCAGCACCTCCTGTGCAATGGCCACGCGTTCATCCAGACTGAAAATCGGGCCTTTGCCCGGGCTCGCAGCCACCGCTACCACGACTTCCTCGAACAACAGCGCTGCACGTCGTACGATATCTTCGTGTCCCCGCGTGAACGGGTCGAAGGTTCCTGGGTATAGCGCCACCACATCCTTCATTTCTGCGTTCCCTGCATGAGATGGAAATGAACCTGTCCGGCGTGACCCTGTTTGACTGTCTGCCATCCGCCCAGGTGCGTCACCGTCGACTCCGATTCGACATACAGCCATCCATCCGGCTGCATGATTCTGTCGATCAGAGGCGCCACGCGCTCGATCCAGCCCTGCCTGTATGGCGGATCAAGAAACACCACATCGAACTTCCGAGGGGTGGATTGCAGGAATTTTACCGCATCGCCGCGAATGATCTCTACCTGCGACGCTCGTAGGGTTTCTGCAGCCTGCTTCAATGCACCAAAAGCACGGGGATCGTACTCGACCATCGTGACCTTTTCGGCACCGCGCGAGGCCGCTTCAAATCCGAGAATGCCGGTGCCGGCAAAGAGGTCGAGGCAGTTCAGTCCGTCGAGATCCTGTCCCAGCCAGTTGAACAGCGTCTCACGCACACGATCGGGTGTGGGGCGCAGTCCGGGCACGCGGGCCACGTCGAGCAGGCGGGAGCGCCATTCGCCGCCGACAATGCGAACACGACTCATCGGCCCTTGTCACCTGCGTTGCCGGTCGTCTCAACGTCGCCGTCGCCGCCGGCAATGATGGTCACGAGGTGCTCGGGGCGGATGCGGCGCGAGAACGCGTCACGCACCTGTTCGCGGGACACCGCCGCCACCGCACGCGGGTAGCGGTCGAGCCAGTCGAGCGGAAGCTGGTAAAAGCCGATCATGGCGACATAGTCGAGGATCTTGCGATTCGAGTCCAGACGCAGCCCGAATCCATTGACCAGGTTGTCCTTGGCCGCCTGCAGTTCGGCGGCGGTCGGACCTTCGGCGATGAAGGTGTTGAGGGTGTCATTCACCACCTTGAGTGCTTCGGTGGTCTGCGTGCCGCGGGTCTGCAGCCCGATCTCGAACGGTCCCGCGACCTGCTGCGGTGCGAAGTAGCTGTAGACGCTGTAGGCGAAGCCCCGCTTCTCGCGCACCTCACGCGTCAGGCGGGAAACGAAGCCGCCGCCGCCAAGCACGTAGTTGCCGACAAGCAGCGGGAAGTAGTCGGCGTCTTCACGCGCCATGCCCGGCTGTCCGATCACGATGTGCGCCTGTGCCGAGGGGTGGGCGATGCGCAGGGTCTGTGCCGCTGGCTGCACCGGCGCAGGCAGGGGGGCTGTGTCGACGCCGGCGGGAAGCCGGTTCGTCAGGCGGACGGCAATCTCTTCGGCGGTGGCACGGTCCACGTCGCCCACGATGCTGACCGAGGCGTACCGGGCGGCGTAGTGGTCGCGGTGAAAGGCGACCAGGTCGTCGCGGCTGATGGCGGCGAGCGATTCGGCGGTGACGTTCCTGCCATAGGGGTGACCCGAATAGGCGACCTCGTTGAAGCTGCGCGCCGCCAGCGTCCCCGGCTTGGTGAGGGATTCACGCAGGCCGGCGATTGCACGTTCGCGTTCGCGATCAAGGACCGCCGCGGGGAAGATCGGGTCCGAGACCAGGGTGGCCGCGAGGTCGACAGCGGCGTTGAGCTCCCTGGCTGAAGACAGGCTGCGGATCGACAGGTTGGTGCGATCGTTGTCGGTGCCGCCGCCGATCTGGGCGCCGATGTCCGCGCTGAGGTCGGACACCGCCTGTTCGTCCAGCGTGCCGGCGCCAGCATCGAGCAGGCCCCGGGTGAGTCCTGCGAGGCCGGCCTTGTCTGCCGGCTCGACGGCGCTGCCGGCGGCAAAGTCGATCTGAATGTCCACCAGCGGCAGGGCCCGGCTCTCGACGAACTGGACGCGGGCGCCGGTGCTGGCCGTCCATTGCTGGATGTCCGGTCCGGCCAGCGCGGTATTGCCGAAAAAGAGGAGGCCGGCCGCCAGGGCCAGACTGTTGCGCAGCAGCGTCGCGGCTGCCGGGAAAGCGGTGCGTGCGGTCATTGAAAGCAGTCTTCCGGAAGGTCAGTGACGGATGGCGGAAAGCGGTGAGCGCGGGGTCTTGTTGCCTACGGGAAGCGGGTCCAGGCGGGCAATGCTCAGGGTGTCGTCGCTGAAGTAACGCTGTGCGACGCTGCGTACCTCGTCGGCCGTGACTTCGCGCAGACCTTCGAGCAGACGCTCGTCGTCGCGCCAGGACAGGCCGGCGGCCTCGATATAGCCGATCTCCATCGCCTGCCCCATCAGGGAGTCGCGCTTGTAGACCTTGCTTGCGAGCGCCTGGGTCTTGACCCGGTTGAGCTCGGCCTCGCTGACCCCCTCGTCACGAATTCGCTGAAGCTCGGCGCGCAGCGCGGTTTCAAGGCTCTCCATGCTCTGACCGGCCGCCGGCACGCCGTCGAGGTAGAACAGGGAGGGGCCGCGGCCGGTGCCGTCGTAGCCGGCCCCGGCCGACATCGCGATCCGGCTGTCGCGCACCAGGCGACTGTTGAGACGGGCGCCGTCGTAGCCGTCGAGGATCGCGGCCAGAACCTGCAGGGCATAGGCGTCACGGTCAGCGTCGGGGTTGCGCAGTGCCGGCACCTTCCAGGCCATGGCCAGGTAGGGCAGCTCGGCCGGCGCCTTCACCACCGCGCTGCGCGGCCCCTGCTGTTCGGGTTCGGTGCTGATCCTGCGCTCGGGCAGGGGATTCGCCTTGATCTTGCCGTAGTGCTCGCGCGCCATCTCGAAGACGGACTTGTGGTCGACGTCGCCGACGACGACCAGATAGGCATTGTTGGGGGCGTACCAGCGTCGGTACCAGGTCCTCGCGTCTTCTGCCTTCATCGCCTCGAGGTCGCTCATCCAGCCGATGACCGGACGCCGGTAAGGGTGCGCCTGAAAGGCGGTGGACATCAGCTGTTCGTACACGAGGGCGCGGGGCTGGTCGTCGGTGCGCAGGCGGCGCTCCTCCTGGACCACGGCGCGCTCGCGCGTAAACTCGCCGTCGGTGATGACGAGGTTGCGCATGCGATCCGCTTCGAGCGTCATCATCTGGCCGAGATGCGAAGGCGGTACTTGCTGAAAGTACGCGGTGTAATCCTTGCTGGTGAAGGCGTTGTCACGCCCGCCCACTGCCGCAACGCGCTTGTTGAACTCGCCTGCCTTCAGCGTTTTCGTGCCCTTGAACATCAGGTGTTCGAGCACATGGGCGACGCCGGAGACGCCTTCGGGCTCGTCCATCGATCCGGTGCGATACCACACCATGTGCACGACCGAGGGAGCCCTGCGGTCTTCCTTGACGATCACCTTCATGCCATTGGCGAGCGTGGTCTCGAACGGGTTGGCGTGGGCGCCCAGGCTGAGCAGCAGCGTGGCACCGGCAAGCAGCAAGCGTGGAAAGGTCTGGTGAAACATGGAGATGTCCTGCATCTGATAGAATTCGGGGCGCCATGCTCGCTTCGGCCGAAGCCGGAACGACGCGGAGCCGCATCTTAGTCCTATCCGGATTGCAGCGCCCGCTCAGTGCGATGGCGCCCACCCGAACGATCCCTCTGACCCGAGCGCCCATGTTTGGTTTCTTCAAGAAGTCCGGCAAGTCCGAAAAGCCTGCCGTAACGCCGTCTGCCGACGATCCGTCCGCGCCCTCAACCACTGAAACCGCAGCACCCGTCCCCGCGCCGCTGCCCGAGGAGAAGCCTGCGGTGCCTGCGAAGGTGACGCCGGATGCGGTCGAGCCTGAAGCGCCTGTCTCACCTGCCGCGCCCGCCGCCGTTACCCCGGTCGTTACCCCGGCCGTGGCTGCGTCCGCAGTCGAACAGGTGGCTGCGCCCAAGCGTTCGTGGGCCGAGCGCCTCAAGGCCGGCCTGTCGCGAACCCGGCAGCAGTTCGGTGGCGGTCTGGCGAGCCTGTTCGGGCGCAGAAAGATCGACGAGGACCTCCTCGAAGAGCTCGAATCAACGCTGCTGATGGCCGACTGCGGCGTCGACGCCACCCAGCACCTGATCGACGACCTGCGCCTGCGCTGGAAGCGCGACAAGCTCGAAACCGCCGACCAGCTGCAGCAGGCGCTGGCCGATGGCCTGCACAAGATCATCGCGCCGCTCGAGCAGCCGCTCGACGTGTCCGGCCACAAGCCCTACATCATCATGATTGCGGGGGTGAATGGCTCGGGCAAGACGACCTCGATCGGCAAGCTCGCCAAGTACTTCCAGCTTCAGGGCAAGAGCGTGCTGCTGGCCGCGGGCGATACCTTCCGCGCCGCTGCGCGTGAGCAGCTGATGACCTGGGGGCAGCGCAACAACGTGACCGTGATCGCGCAGGACGGCGGTGATGCGGCTGCAGTGATCTTCGACGCCATCAACGCGGCGCGTGCGCGCGGCATCGATATCGTGCTCGCCGATACGGCCGGGCGTCTGCCGACCCAGTTGCACTTGATGGAGGAAATCGCCAAGGTGCGCCGCGTCGTGACCAAGGCCGATCCCACCGGTCCGCACGAGGTCGTGCTGGTGCTCGACGCCAACATCGGCCAGAACGCACTCGCCCAGGTCAAGGCCTTCGATGCCGCCATCGGTGTCACCGGACTGGTGGTGACCAAGCTCGACGGCACGGCCAAGGGCGGCGTCATTGCCGCAATCGCGCGTCAGTGCCCCAAGCCTTTGCGCTTCATCGGCGTGGGCGAAGGCATCGACGATCTGCAGCCCTTCAAGTCGCGTGAGTTCGTCGACGCCCTGTTCGAGCCGCTTGCCGGGGCGAACGCTGCGGCCAGGGGCGACAAGGCATGATCGTTTTCGAGGACGTTGCCAAACGCTATGCGGGCGGCTACACGGCGCTTGCCGGCGTCAGCTTCGAGATTCGCCATGGCGAACTGGTGGTGCTGTCGGGCCATTCAGGCGCAGGCAAGAGCACCCTGCTCAAGCTGATCCCGGCCATTGAACGGCCGACCGCGGGCGCGGTGCGGATCAACGGCCAGGATGTGTCCCGGCTGCCGTCGCGCGCCATTCCCTACCTGCGGCGCAACCTCGGGCTGGTGCTGCAGGAAAGCCGCCTGCTGTTCGACCGTTCGGTGTTCGACAACGTGATGCTGCCGCTGGTCATCACCGGACACCCGCCCGGCGACGCCGCCAAGCGTGTCGCGGCGGCACTCGAGCGCGTGGGGCTGGACGGGCGGGGAAGAGAGATGCCGGCGGGCCTGTCGGGCGGTGAGCAGCAACGGGTCGCCATTGCCCGTGCCATCGTCAACCGCCCCTCGATCCTGCTTGCCGACGAACCGACGGCGCATCTGGATTCGGCCACTGCGGCCGGGATTGCCGCCTTGTTCAAATCATTCAACAGTGCAGGTGTCACCGTGCTCGTATCCACCCATGATGCGACCCTGTTCGCCGAGTCCTCGCCGCGTCGGCTGACGCTGGCCAAGGGTCTGCTGACGGAGGGCGCATGAGCAACTGGTTCTATCTGCATTTCAGGGCGATCGCCCAGGCGCTCGGGCGCCTTGCCAGTCAACCCCTGGGCACCTTGCTGTCGGCGCTGGTGATGGGCATTGCCCTGTCGCTGCCGGCAGGCGGCTATCTGCTGCTGGACAATATCGCTTCGCTTGCGCGCGGGGTTTCGGGCACGCCGGAGATCAGCGTCTTTCTCGAAACCGGTGCCGGCGAAGCCGACGCCGCAGCCATCGAGAAGCGCCTGCGCGCCGATCCGCAACTGGCCAGCTTCCGCTTTGTGCCGCGGGACGAAGCCCTGCAGCAACTGGAGCGGGGCGGGCTGGGTGACGTGCTTGGCGGGCTCGATGCCAACCCGCTGCCCGACGCCTTCGTGGTGACGCTGCGCACCGGCGATCCCGCTGCCTTCGAAGCGCTCACCGGCGAGATGAAGACCTGGCCCAGGGTGGCACATGTGCAGCTCGACTCGGGATGGGTGAAGCGGCTGCATGCGCTGCTTGTGCTCGGCCGCTCGGCGGTGCTGATGCTGGCGGGGCTGCTCGGTTTCGCGCTGGTCATCGTCACCTTCAATACCATCCGGCTGCAGATTCTCACCCAGCGGGCAGAGATCGAGGTGAGCCGGCTCCTGGGCGCGACCGATCCTTTCATCCGCCGCCCCTTCTACTGGTTCGGTGGCCTGCAGGGCGTGCTTGGTGGCCTGGTGGCGCTGGGGGCCGTGTGGCTGGGCGTGGCTGCGCTGGCCGCACCGGTTGCAGGGCTGGCGGAGACCTATGGCGCGGTGTTTTCGCTGGCCGGGCCGCAGTGGCCGGAGTCGCTCGCGATCGTGTCGTTTGCAGCCTTTCTGGGCTGGCTTGGTGCGGAGATCTCGGTGCGCCGTCACCTGGCTTCGGCCTGAGGCGTCGCAAGCCGTTTCAATCGCAAAGCGGGCGCCACTGGGCGCCCGCTTTGTTTTGTATCAGGCGTCGTTCTTGAGCGCTCTGATTTCCGTCCTCAGCGCACGAATCTCCGCCATCAGGACTTCGTGATCCACCATCACCAGGGTGCGTGTTTGGTCCTGCTCCTGATGTTCGACCTCGGTCATCGCGTCGACCACGATGGCGATGAAGAGGTTGAGCACCGCGAAGGTGGTGAGCAGGATGAAGAGCACGAAGAAGACCCAGGCCAGCGGATGGACCTCCATCACCGGGCGCACGATACCCATCGACCACGATTCGAGCGTCATCACCTGGAACAGGGTGTAGAAGGACGCACCGATGGAGCCGAACCACTCCGGGAAGTCCGCACCGAAGAGCTTGGTGCTCATCACCGATGAGACATAGAACACCAGCAGCAGCAGCGCAAGGACGGAGCCCATGCCGGGCAGGGCGCGGAGCAGGGCGTTGACCACCTTGCGCATCGACGGAATGACCGACACCAGGCGCAGGGCCCGCAGGATTCGCAGCGCGCGCAGCACTGCCATGCCTTCGCCTGTGGGCGCCAGCGTGATGGCGACGATGGTGAAATCGAACAGGTTCCAGCCGCTTGTGAAGAAGCGATGCCGGTAGGCCAGGAGCTTGAGTGCGATCTCGACGACGAAGATCGCCAGCGCGAGCCGGTCGAGGGCAATGAGCACCCCACCTGCAGCGCCCATCACCGCTTCCGAGGTTTCCAGCCCGAGGGTGATGGCATTGATGACAATCACCGTGATGATGAAACGTTGAAAACCAATGGATTCAATAAGGGTGCGAAGTGCTGTCATGATCGTGAGGCAGTTTTAAAGGGGGTGGGGAACGCGTCTTTGAGTTGCTTGCGCGGGGCGGGTTCAGATTCAGTAGAATTCAGGCTGGCAATCACCTGATGGCTTTCGATAGTAAATTTCAATCGAGGCCATCTTCAATCTCAATTAGAGCAAATTCGTTCAAGCGACTATCATTTGTTCGTCGCAGTTACATCAACCCACACGGAGACTCAGCAATGTCCCTGATCAACACCGCAGTTCAGCCTTTCAAAGCTCAAGCCTACAAGAACGGCAAGTTCATCGAAGTGACCGATGCCGATCTCAAGGGCAAATGGTCCGTCCTGATTTTCATGCCGGCAGCCTTCACCTTCAACTGCCCGACCGAGATCGAAGACGCGGCCGAGCACTATGCAGAGTTCGAAAAGGCTGGCGCCGAAGTGTACATCGTTACCACCGATACCCACTTCTCGCACAAGGTGTGGCACGAGACCTCCCCCGCCGTGGGCAAGGCCAAGTTCGCGCTGGTGGGCGATCCGACCCACAAGCTGACCAACGCCTTTGACGTGCATATCGCCGAAGAAGGCCTGGCACTGCGCGGCACCTTCATCGTCAATCCGGACGGCGTCATCAAGACCATGGAAGTTCATGACAACGCGATCGCCCGTGACGTGACCGAAACCGTGCGCAAGCTGAAGGCTGCTCAGTACGTTGCCTCGCACCCGAACGAAGTGTGCCCGGCCAAGTGGAAGGAAGGCGAGCAGACCCTGGCTCCGTCCATCGACCTCGTCGGCAAGATCTAAGTTGTCGCTGTAGTTGCCCGGGCCTACCCGGCCCAGGCAACCTGCTCTGCAGCCGGCCACGCGCCGGCTGCGTTGTATCCGGACCACCGAAAATGGCGATGGTCCTCACTATCAAGGAAGAAGTCATCATGCTGGACGCCAATATCAAGACTCAACTGAAAGCCTATCTGGAAAGGGTGACGCAGCCGATCGAGATCGTGGCGTCGCTGGACGATGGCGATAAGTCGCGCGAAATGCAGGCGCTGATCAAGGATGTCGCCGAACAGTCGGACCTCATCAGCGTCATCGAGCGGCGCGACGACAGCGAACGCAAGCCCTCCTTCTCGGTCGGTCCCAAGGGCGGAGAAGCGCGCGTGCGCTTTGCCGGCCTGCCGATGGGGCATGAATTCACCTCCCTCATCCTTGCCCTGCTGCAGAGCGCGGGCTATCCGCCCAAGGTCGAGGCGGACGTGATCGAGCAGATCAAGAACATCGAGGGCGAATACAACTTCGAGACCTACATCTCGCTGTCCTGCCACAACTGCCCGGACGTGGTGCAGGCGCTCAACCTGCTCTCCATCCTCAATCCGAACATCCGCCACACCATGATCGATGGCGCCCTGTTCCAGGGCGAAGTGGAAGAGCGGAAGATCATGGCCGTGCCCACGGTATACCTGAACGGTCAGGAATTTGGCCAGGGGCGCATGGAGCTGGCCGAGATCATCGGCAAGATCGATACCGGCGCCGAGAAGCGCGAGGCCGCCAAGATTGCCGCCAAGGACGCGTTCGACGTGCTCATCGTCGGTGGCGGCCCGGCGGGCGCTGCGGCGGCGATCTATTCCGCACGCAAGGGCATTCGCACCGGCATCGTGGCCGACCGTTTCGGTGGTCAGGTGATGGATACCATGGGGATCGAGAACTTCATCTCGGTGAAGGAAACCCAGGGGCCGAAGCTGGTTGCGGCGCTCGAAGAGCACGTCAAGCAGTACGACGTCGACATCATGAACCTGCAGCGCGCGGCCAAGCTGGTACCGGGCGACATGACCGAAGTGCAGCTCGAGAACGGTGCCTCGCTCAAGGCGAAGACCGTAATTCTGGCGACCGGCGCACGCTGGCGCGAAATGAACGTGCCGGGCGAGCAGGCGTTCCGTGGCAAGGGCGTGGCCTACTGCCCGCACTGCGATGGCCCGCTGTTCAAGGGCAAGCGTGTGGCGGTGATCGGCGGCGGCAACTCGGGCGTCGAGGCGGCGATCGACCTTGCCGGCATCGTGGCCCATGTCACCCTGCTTGAGTTTGCCGACACCCTGCGTGCCGATGCAGTGCTGCAGAAGAAGCTCTACAGCCTGCCCAACGTCACCGTGATCAAGAGTGCCCAGACCACCGAAGTGACCGGTACCGACAAGGTCAACGGCCTGATGTACAAGGACCGCAGCACCGACGAGGTGAAGCGCATCGAGCTCGAAGGCATCTTCGTCCAGATCGGCCTGCTGCCCAATACCGACTTTATGAAGGGCGCGATCGAGCTGTCGCGCTTCGGCGAAGTGATTGTCGACGCCAAGGGCCAGACTTCGGTGCCGGGCATCTTTGCCGCGGGTGACTGCACCACGGTGCCGTACAAGCAGATCATCATCGCCATGGGCGAGGGTTCCAAGGCCGCGCTGAGCGCCTTCGACCACCTGATCCGGAGTTCGGTCGAAGCCTGACCAAAGGTCAGCATCGCATCACCAATGCCCCGCCAGCGAGCGGGGCATTTTTTTGTGTGTCCGTGAGCCGAAAGCGAACCGAAAGTACGCGGGTGGCAGGATGAGGCTGAATCCGGCTTACAGCCGTGCGCCCGGGCGCCGGATCATGCGAACATAGGGCACCCCCAAACACTCAGTCGGAAGCAAGAACAATGGATTTGCCTGCACACCAGCTCACGATGACCGTCCTCATGACCCCGGAGATGGCCAACTTTTCCGGCAAGGTGCACGGTGGTGCCATCCTGAGACAGCTCGACCAGGTGGCTTATGCCTGCGCCAGTCGCTACGCCGCACGCTACTGCGTGACGCTCTCCGTCGATCAGGTGATGTTCCGCCAGCCGATCATGGTGGGCGAGCTGGTGACCTTTCTCGCCAGCGTGAACTACACCGGCAAGTCTTCGCTCGAGGTCGGCATCAAGGTGGTGGCGGAGAACATCCGCACCCAGGAAGTGCGCCATGCCAACAGCTGCTTCTTCACCATGGTTGCGGTGGACGACGAGGGCAAGCCGGTGCCGGTGCCGCCGCTACGGCCGTTCAGCCCCGAGGAGAAGCGCCGTTTCGAGGCCGCTGCGGCACGCAAGGCGCTGCGCCTCGAGCTGGAGAGGCGTTTTGCTGAAACGCATGGCAATGAGGGCAAGCGGGGCTGAGGCCCACGCGGCCGGGTTCAGTTTCCGAGCCTGGCGATGAAGTAACCGGCGACGACGGCAGTGCCGATGACGCCGGCCACGTTCGGCCCCATCGCATGCATCAACAGGAAGTTGCCGGGGTCGGCGCGCTGGCCTTCCACCTGACTGACCCTGGCCGCCATCGGGACGGCAGACACGCCTGCCGAACCGATCAGCGGATTGATCTTCTCTTTCGACACCAGGTTCATCAGCTTGGCCATCAGCACGCCCGATGCCGTCGAGATGGAAAAGGCGACGATGCCCAGGCTCAGGATCTTCAGCGTTTCCAGCTGCAGGAAGCGCTCACCGGTCATGGTGATGCCGACCGAGGTGCCGAGCAGGATGGTGACGATGTTGATGATTTCGTTCTGTGCGGCCTTGCTCAGACGCTCTGTCACGCCGCACTCGCGCAGGAAATTGCCCAGCATCAGCATCCCGATCAGGGCTGAGGCGGCGGGCACCAGCAGGATGACCAGCACCGTGACCACCAGCGCGAAAATCAGCTTCTCGGTCTTCGATACCTGACGCAGCGAGCGCATGCGGATGGCGCGCTCCTTGGTGGTGGTCAGCGCGCGCATGATCGGGGGCTGGATCAGGGGCACGAGCGCCATGTAGGAATAGGCCGCCACCGCGATCGGCGCCAGCAGCTCGGGGGCGAGCTTGTTGGCAAGAAAGATCGAGGTCGGGCCGTCGGCGCCACCGATGATGCCGATGGCCGCTGCCTGGTCGGTCGAAAAGCCGAGCAGTGCGGCACCGATGAAGGTGGCGAAGACGCCGAACTGGGCGGCGGCACCGAGCAGGAAGGTGCGCGGGTTGGCGATGACCGGGCCGAAATCCGTCAGCGCGCCGACGCCGAGAAAGATGATCGGCGGGAACAGCTCCAGATGGACCCCGAGCGAGATGTAGTGGAACAGACCGCCCGGGGTGTCGCCCACCGGCGGGTTGACCATGCCCTCGGTGGGCAGGTTTGCCAGCAGCGCACCGAAGGCGATCGGCACCAGCAGCAAGGGCTCGAAGTTCTTGTATACCGCGAGGTAGAGCAGGCCGCAGATGACCACCCACATGATCATCATCTGCAGTGTCACGTGGCCGAAGGCGGTGAGCGCAATGAGGTCGTTCAGCATGTCCATCGGGAGGCCTTCGGATGAGGTGCTCGGGCTGTCGGGGGGCTGTGGTGCACGCTTCAGCCGATGCTCAGGAGGGACTGCCCCTCGGCCACGGCGGTGCCGGCGGCGACGTTGATCGCCGTGATTCTGCCGTCACGCGGCGCGGTGATGTAGGTGTTCATCTTCATCGCCTCGAGGACCACGAGTTGCTGGCTCTTCGTGACGTGCTGACCGACCGCGACATCGACCGAAACCACTGTCCCGGCAAGCGGGCTGGGCACGTCGCCTGCACCACCGTCAGCTGCTGCAGCGGGTGGCGGCGTGGCTGGCGTGGCCGCCGCTGCGGGGCGAGCGGGGCGCGGAACGGGGGCCGGGGACGGTGCCGGTGACGGGCTCGCGCTGGCCGGCGCGACAGCATCCAGTTCCTCGACGCTGACTTCGTAGGGGGTGCCGTCAACGGTGATCCTGAAATTTCTCATTGTTTCTCTCATTGATGTCTGTTGACGGGGGGCTGCACGGGCGCCGCATCCTGCGGGGGTGCGTCCTGGTCGACATGGGGTGGGCCGGGGATGGCCCAGTCCCAGCGCACGCGATGCGATGAAAACTGCTCGGTGCGGCCCTCGCGGGCCCAGGTGACTGCCAGATGGGCTGGCGCCCTCACCGAGACCACCCGTCCGCGCCCACCGGTCATGACCGCGACGGCGGCCGTGATTGCTGCGACATGCGCCGCCGGGATGCCGGGCGCAGCGGGTGTCGGCCCGGCTGCAGGCGGGCCGACCGCGGCAACGGCGGGCGGACGGGGCGCGGCGACCGCGAACAGGCGGCCGATCAGCGCGCTGACCAGCCACAGCAGCGACAGTGCGATGAGCACGACGCTGAAGCCGGTCAGGATGAATGCCAGGGTGTCGGTTACGCTCATCGCTGGTGCTCCCCGGTCCTCACAGCGGGATGTTGCCGTGCTTCTTGGGAGGACGCGTCTCGCGTTTGGAGAGCAAGGAGCGCAGGGCCAGCGACACCGCAGCGCGGGTTCGCCGTGGCTGGATCACGTCATGCACGAACATGCGCGCGGCAGACTGGTAGGGCGATGCGAATTCGGCGCGATACTCGTCGATCAGCTCGCGACGACGTGCGGCCTGGTCTTCAGCGTCGTCGATCTCCTTGCGGTACAGGATGTTGACTGCACCCTCCGCCCCCATGACGGCAATCTCGGCCGTCGGCCACGCCAGCACGAGGTCGGCACCCATGTCGCGCGAGCACATTGCCAGAAAGGCGCCGCCGTAGGCCTTGCGCATGATGACGGTGATCTTGGGGACGGTGCTTGCGCCATAGGCGAACAGCATCTTGGCGCCGTGCCGGATGATGCCCTGTTTCTCCTGTGCCACACCGGGCAGAAAGCCGGGCACATCGACCAGCGTGACCAGCGGAATGTTGAAGATGTTGCAGAAGCGGATGAAGCGCGCACCCTTGTCCGAGGCGTCGATGTCCAGCGTGCCGGCCTTGACCAGGGGCTGGTTGGCGACAAAGCCGACCACGACGCCATTGATGCGCCCGAGCCCGATGACGAGGTTGGCTGCAAACTCCTGCTGCACCTCCAGAAAGCTGCCTTCGTCGGCCAGGCGGGCGATGACATCCTTGACGTCGTAGGCACGCTTGGCGTCTTCCGGCAGGATGTCTTCGATACCGGGGTCGTCCTGCAGCGTGATCTCTTCGCTCAGGCGGTGGGGCGGGTCCATCATGTTGTTCGATGGCAGATAACTCAGCAGCTTGCGCACCAGTTCCAGGGCGTGGCGGTCATCTTCGGCAATGAAGTGGATGTTGCCCGAGTCGCGCGCATGGGCTTCGGCCGAGCCAATTTCTTCCATCGTCGTGTGCTGGCCGGTGACGGCGCGAATGACTTCCGGACCGCAGATGAACATGCTCGCCGAGTGGCGCGTCATGATCAGAAAGTCCATCATCGCCGGGGAGTACACCGCGCCGCCCGCGCACGGCCCGCAGATGACCGCGATCTGGGGCACGACGCCTGACATCAGCACGTTGCGGTTGAACACCTGGCCGTAGCCCGACAGGCTTTCCACACCTTCCTGAATCCGCGCGCCGCCCGAATCGTTGAAGCCGACCAGCGGCATGCCGCCACGTGCGGCATGATCCATCAGTTCGCAGATCTTGCGCGCGTGGACGGCGCCGAGTGATCCGCCGGCAATCATGAAGTCCTGGCTGAAACCTGCGACCGGGCGTCCGTCGACAAAGCCGATGCCGGTGATGACGCCATCGGTGGGGAGTGACTTTTTCTCCATGCCGAAGCCGCGTGTCTCATGCTGGGCATGAAGACCGAACTCCTGGAAGGTGTCCCTCGCATAGAGGCCCTGCAGCCGCTCGCGGGCGGTCAGCTGGCCTTTGGCATGGCGCCTGGCGATGCGTTCCGGTCCGCCGGAGGCAATGGCCTCGGCCTGGCGTCGCTCAAGGTCGTCGAGTAGCTTCTTGTCAATCGCCATGGATCCTCTTCAGCGCTGGGGGTGAGCATTGCCGTGCGTCAGGCGAACACGCCTGCGCAGGTACAAACCTTAGCATGGTCTATGTTTCATTCCAGCCTTGTACATGCAGGCGGGTTTATTTTTCCGTGCCGGCGGTATGTGAGCGCGGCGTGACCGCTTCCGCCGGGTGGTACTCCGCCTGGCGCTGCCCGGTCGGGCGCTCGGCAAGCTGGAGCAATGCCCGCAGCTGCAGGATCAGCGTATCGCGCAGTTCGAGCAGGTCGCGGATGCCGCGTTCAAGCTCGGCGTGCTGACCCTCACCCTCACCCTGAGCATGCAGCGTGCACAATTGCGTGCCCAGTTCATGAACCGACCGGTGCAGGGACTGAATCTGCTCCCAGGTCCTGTCGCCGCGGCGATGGTTCAGGCCGCCAGCGTCCAGCCACTTGCCGAATGCGCATTCATGACGATCGAGCGGTGGCGGTGCCCCCCGTTCGCCATTGAGGTAATGAATCATGGCGCTGATCCACGCCCGATGTTCGACACTGGCAAAGAGCAGGGGCAGCGCGCTGCGTCTGACGGTCCGGCAAGTCTGCCATGTCGGGTCGGGGCGCCACGATGCGCACCAGCCAGGTATCGCCGCGGCGGGCATCGGACGCGCGATCCCGTAGCCTTGCGCCAGTTCGCAGCCGAGCTGCAGCAGCAGCTCTCCGTGCTCCACGGTCTCCACGCCTTCCGCAATGACCTGGCGGCGGAACGCAGCGGCCAGGCCGAGCACGCTTTCGACAATGGCGAGATCGTCGGGGTCGTCGAGGATGTCGCGCACGAAGCTCTGGTCGATCTTGAGCTGGGCGACCGGCAGGCGCTTGAGATAGGTCAGCGACGAATAGCCGGTGCCGAAGTCATCGAGCGCGAACTTTACGCCGAGCTCGCTGCAGGCCTGGATGATCTCCGCGACCCCGGCGAGGTCTTCGAGCGCGCTTGTCTCCAGGACTTCCAGCTCAACGCAGGAGGGCAGGATCTGCGGGTGTGCGCTCAGGATCTCGCGCAGGCGGTCCACAAAGCCGGGGTCGCGCAACTGGCGGGCGCCGACGTTGATGCTGGCGTGCAGGTCGAGGCCGAGTGCATGCCAGGCCTCCATCTGGCTCAGCGTGGTGTCGATGACCCAGTCGCCGAGCTCGATCGACAGCGGATGGTTCTCGATGACCGGCAGGAAGGAGCCCGGGAGCAGCAGTCCCTTCTCGGGGTGCTGCCATCTGATCAGCGCTTCGGCGCCGACCACCTTGCCGGTGCGCATATTGACCTTGGGCTGGTAATACATGACCAGTTCGTTCTCGGTCATTGCCTGGCGGATGCGTTCGAGACTCTCGTAGTGGCCGCGCACGCTGCGGTCATGGTCGGCGTCGAACACGTGATAGCAGTTCTTGCCCGAGAGCTTGGCCTGGTACATCGACTGGTCGGCCTGACGCAGCAGCTGATCGGCATCCACTTCCTCCGACTGCGGATAGAAGGTGACGCCGACGCTGGCCGAAACCTGCAGCACCAGATCGTCGACATGAACCGGCTGGGCGGCAGCAGCGAGCAGGCGGGTGAGCAGTGTCACGCTGTCGGCGACCGAATCGAGGTCGACCAGGACCGCGACGAACTCGTCGCCGCCCAGACGGGCGAGGGTGTCGCCCTCGCGCAGCGTCTGGCGCATGCGCGTCGACACGGTCATCAACAGCTGATCACCCGCATCATGGCCGTGGTGGTCGTTGACCGCCTTGAAACCGTCGAGGTCGAGATAGGCGACGGCCAGGCGCTGCTTGCGCCGCAGGGCCTGGGCCATGGCCTGATGCAGCCGGTCGGCAAGCAGTACGCGGTTGGGCAGGCTGGTCAGCGCATCGTAGTGCGCGATATGCTCCAGCTGGCTCTCGTGCTCCTTGAGCCGGGAAATGTCGGAGAACAGTGCCACGTAACGCTGAATATTGCCGTGCTCGTCGTGCACCGCGCTGATGGTCTGCATTTCGGCGAACACCTCGCCATTCTTGCGCCGGTTCCAGACCTCCCCCGACCACTGCCCGTTCTCGACCAGGGTTTTCCACATCGTTGCGTAGAACTCGTCGGACTGACGGCCGGACTTCAGGATGCGAGGGTTCTGCCCCAGCGCCTCTTCGCGGCTGAAGCCGGTCATGCGGCTGAAGGCCGCGTTGACATCGATGATGCGGCCGTCGGGCGCGGTGATCATGATGGCTTCGTGCGCATGGGTGAATACGCTGGCGGCGAGGTGCAGGCGTTCCTCCGCCTGCTTGCGCTCGGTGATGTCGACAATGTCGCCGATGTAGTGCTGCAGTTTTCCCTGCATGTCGCGCGAGGCGGTGATTGACATCTGCACGTGGTAGAGCGTGCCGTCCTTGCGCCGGTTGACCAGTTGCCCGCGCCAGAAGCCCTCGTTGAGCAGGGTGGTCCACATCCGGGTGTAGAAGGCTCTGTCATGTGTGCCGGATGCGAGCAGACGAGGGTTGCGGCCGATGACCTCGTCTGGCCCGTAACCGGTGATGCGGGCGAAGGCGGCATTGACGGAGATGATGTCGGCGTTGACGTCGGTAATGACGATCGCCTCGGCACTGGACTCGAAAACCGTCGCATTGATGCGCTGCAGTCGCTCCGCTTCGGCGCGCTGGGTCATCAGCTGGATGCGGCGACGGTAGAAGGCGCCGGCGATCAGGATGACGGCGAGCAGGGCCGGGCCGACCACGAACACCAGGGCTTTCGCTTCGCTTCTCCAGCCTTGCAGCGCGGTGTCGCGATACAGGTGGGTGATCACGATGAAGGGGTACAGGGAGGAGGCGCGGAAGGTGCTCAGGGCGCCACCGTGGTCATCGGTGTCGCGCTCGAAGCGACCGTGCTCGGCGTCGGTTTGCACCAGGGCAGCGAGGTCGCCGGCATTGACCGTGCCTGCCCGGGCGTCGGGGTCGTTGGCGATCAGCAGTGTGCCGTCGTAGCGCAGCACCTTGATCAGGGCCGTGTCGGAATGGACGCTCTGCGACAGCAGGTTGACGAAGAAGTCCGGATTCAGCGCGATCAGGATCGTGACCGCGTGGTCGCCGAAGCTCAGGCTGCGCGCGACCGGGATGAAGCTCAGCGCATCGGCGTCCAGCGGGGCGTCTGCCGTGGAGCGGCGTCCGCCGGCAAAATCGCGTCCGGCCCACGGGACGCCAATGCGCAGAATCTCGCGGGTGCCGCTGACCGGCGGAAGGAAGTCTTCCAGCGTGATCGTCTCGCCGATATTGGCCGGATTGGAACTGGCGATGATGCGGTTCTGATCGTCGACCAGCGACATCGAGCGCAGGAAGGGCGAATTGCGCAAGGTGGCGAGAAAGGCGAGCTCAGTCGCCGCGAGGCCGGGGCGACCATCGTTTTCGGTCACCGAGGTGGCGGCCGCCAGTTCGGCAATATGCAGGCTCTGTGTCAGATAGTCCTCGAAGCTGCGGGTGTGCAGTGCCGAGATCTCATAGCCCGCACGCACCGCGTCAGCGTTCAGACGCCACAGGGTGTAGCCGGTGATTGCAAGGAGCCCGGCCGAGAACAGTGACAGCGTGAGCAGGAAGGTGAGGCGCAGCTGGCGCACGCTCTGCGTCACGGAGCGACAATCGGGTCGAGCTTGTGGCGCTTGGCGGCAGACATCAGGCGACCGTCACGCTTGATGTCGCTGACAAAGCGTTCGAGGCGGGCATGCCAATCGTCATCCCCGGGTTGCATCGCATAGGCATAGGACGTGACGTGATACGTGCTTGGAGGGGACACCAGTCGGGCCCACTGTGCATTCGCGAGAAAACGCTGAATGTAGGGGTAATCGGTCATGAATACGTCGGCCCGGCCGGATTGGACCTCCTGCTCGCGCGCAAACGGAGTGTCGAGCACCAGGAGTTCAGCGGCCTTGAGCTTGTTGCGCATCACAGGTTCATGCAGCGTCCCCTTCGCCACGGCGACGACCGATCCCGGCTTGTCGATATCGTCCCACTGTTTGATGCGACGGTTGGTTTTCGACGCAATGGCGTAGATGTCGCTGGCGAGATGCGGCGTCGTGAAGCGCAGTTTTTTCTGTCGTTGCGGGGTGATGCCAACCGCGAACATGGCGACGTCGCACCGGTCGGCGCTGATGTCGTCGATCAGGTGTGCGAATGAGCTGTCGACGAAGGCAACGCTGACGCCAAGATCCTTGCCGAGCGCCTCGGCCATGTCGATGTCGATCCCCGAGAGCACCTGCGTTTTCGGGTTGCGATAGCTGATGCCGTAATAGTCCGGCCAGATGCAGACCCGGACCTGCCTGTCTGCGATGACGCGTTCAAGGCGTCCGGCGCGCTCCTGCTGGCTGGCCGCGTGCAAGGGAAAGGCGAGACATGCGGCGAGGGTCAGTGTCAGTGCAATGCGGTGCATCAGAATCTTCCTTCCTGAAAACGGCCTTGAAGCAAACTCGGTGACGACCAATGACGAGACGTCGGCAGCGCGTTCCCGGGGCGCTTTGCGGTGGCGAAGGTTACCACTTCGTGAGTAGGGATGAATGCGGCGGATGTCTCAGCCGCACGCAGATGGATTTCAATCCTCGGTGCGGGGGAAGTGTGCGCCGGCACTGCCCGCGAGACAACCTGCATGGACATCTGCTACGCCAGTGCCTGAATGCGGCCAGCCTGCAGGCCATCAACCGAAGGTCCTAATGTACGGAAACCGCCCGCGTGCGCTCGCGTGCGTCGGCGAAGCCGGGTTGGATGGGCGCCCTTCACTTCGCGCATAGCAGGCTTCGCGGTGTAGTGAGGGGCGGACGCCCCCGCCAGTTGAGTGGCTCAAGTCCCCATGCGGCGTATCCGTCATCAAGCCTTGCGCGCATGAACGCGCTTGATGAAGGCTGTGCTGGAAAATACGGCGCGGCAAGGGTACTGTATGACGGATCTACCCGCAATTCGCGGGCCGGTACCGCAGAGGGAGCTATGGCACGCATCGATTGGAGCGATTACGCCTGTTCGGGTTTGTACGATGAGCTTGTAACCGAGGACAGAGTGCCCCGGGAAGCAGCTGATGAGCTGTGCCGTTACCTGGCGAGCCTGTCGGCCGAGGAAGTGGCAGAGCTCAAGACCGCCGCCGAGGTGGCGATTCAGGTGATGGGAATCACCTTCACCGTGTATTCGGACGGCAACATGATCGATCGGGCCTGGCCCTTCGACATCGTGCCGCGAATCATTCCGCTGAAAGAGTGGGAGCGCGTCGAGGCCGGGCTCAAGCAGCGTGTTCATGCGCTGAACCTGTTCATCGACGACCTTTACCACGACCAGCGCATCATCAAGGATGGCGTCTTTCCGGCCGAACTGCTCGAGCAGTCGGTGAACTTCCGTCCTCAGTGCGTGGGTGTGAGTCCGCCACACGGCATCTGGGCGCACATTTGCGGTTCGGATCTGGTGCGCGACAAGGATGGCACCATCTACGTCCTCGAAGACAATCTGCGCATCCCCTCTGGCGTGTCCTACATGCTCGAGAACCGCAACGTGATGAAGCGGGTGATGCCCGAGATGTTCGAAACTGGCAGGATCATGCCGGTCGACGACTACCCCTCGCAGCTCTACGACATGCTTTCGGCGATGTCGCCGCGTCCGGGCGAGATGCCTTCGATCGCGATCCTGACCCCGGGCATCTATAACTCGGCCTATTTCGAGCACGCCTATCTTGCGCAGCAGATGGGCGTGGATCTCGTCGAAGGCTCCGACCTCATTGTCGGCACCGACGATTGTGTCTACATGCGCACGATCGATGGCCTCAAGCGGGTGGATGTGATCTACCGGCGGGTTGATGATCTGTTCATCGATCCGGAGGCCTTCAATCCCGAGTCGATGCTGGGCGTGCGCGGCCTGATGCGGTCCTGGCGCGCGGGCAAGGTGGCGCTGTGCAATGCGCCGGGCGCGGGTGTTGCGGACGACAAGGTCGTTTACGCCTTCGTCCCCAAGATCATCAAGTATTACCTCGGCGAAGAAGCGATCGTGCCCAATGTGCCGAGTTATCTGTGCATGTACGAAGACGATCGACGCTATGTGCTCGACAATCTCGATAAGCTGGTGGTCAAGCCCGCCAACGAATCGGGCGGTTACGGCATGCTGGTCGGGCCGCACTCAACCGCTGAACAGCAGGCCGAATTCGCGGAGCGCATCAAGGCCGATCCGCGCAACTACATGGCGCAGCCGACACTCATGCTGTCTGCCGCGCCAACACTGTGCGGAGACGGTATCGATCCACGGCACGTCGATTTGCGTCCGTTCATTCTCTCTGCCGGTACCGATACCTACGTAACGACGGGTGGCCTGACACGGGTTGCGCTGGTCAAGGGGTCGCTGGTGGTGAACTCATCTCAGGGTGGTGGCAGCAAAGACACCTGGATTGTCGATACCGAGGGGGCCTGAACATGTTGTCCCGAGTCGCAGAAAACCTTTACTGGATGGGGCGCTACATGGAGCGCGCCGAAGACACTGCCCGTCTGATCCAGGTCAGCCGCCACGTGATGCTCGATTTTCCGGGTACGGCCAACCTGGGCTGGTCCTCGCTGATCAATATCACGGGCAGTGACGAACTCTTCAACGAGCACTATGGCAAGCGCGACGAGGCCAGCGTGCTGGCCTTCCTGTGTGCCGACCGGCGTTACAGTGGCTCGATCGTCTCGGCACTTGCTGCCGCACGCGAGAACCTGCGTACCACTCGCGAGGTGATGCCGCGCGAGGTGTGGGAGGAAGTCAATCAGCTTTACCACGCCGTCAGCGAGCAGGCCAGCCAGGGCATTTCAGTGCGCCGCATGGACGGGTTTCTCAAGACCGTGATTCGCGGTTGCCAGACCATTACCGGGATGATCATCGGTACCTTGAGTCACACGCCGGCCCGCACCTTCTGCGGTATGGGCTGCTATCTCGAGCGTGCCGACATGACCACCCGTACCCTGGACGTGCGCTCGGCGAACCTGCTGCCCCGCGCACCGGGAGATCTCACACCCTTCGAGAATCTGCAGTGGATGGGCGTGCTCAAGTCGCTGTCGGCCTACCAGATGTACCGCCAGCATGTTCGTCACCGCGTGCGCGGTCCGGAAGTGGTTCGCTTCATCCTCAACGACCCGCTTTTTCCGCGTTCGGTGAAGCGCTGTCTCATGGACCTGCATCGAAACATGTACACCCTGCCGCGGAACGATGCGGCTTGTGCAGTGGTAACGGCGTTGCAGGCGCGCTTCGACTCGGTGGATACCGACTGGCTGGCCGGCTCACCGGACGACCTGCACCGGTTTGTGGATGATCTGCAGGTGGGGATCGGCGAGATTCACGACGTGATCAAGTCCACCTGGTTTGCCGGAGTGGACGAACCGGCGCCGGTCATCGAGGACTGATGCCATCAGCGTCCGGCGGCCCCTGGCGTGGCTGCCGGGCGCTGTTTTTCAAGGCGCGCGCCATGCTGGCGCGTTGCCGATTCTGTCCATCAGAAAGTCGATGAATATCCTGACCTTTGCCGTCAGGACATTGGATTTTGGATAGACCAGCCACAACGCGGACTGATCGTCGACCCAGTAGTCCGGCAGTACGCGTACGAGCTTGCCCTCTGCAAGTTCGCGATGAACGCTCCACAGCGAATTCACCGAGATGCCTGCCCCTGCGAGTGTGGCGATCTTCTGACTCAAGCCGTCATCCAGCACCAGTCGGCCGCCTGCAAGGCGCGGGTCGAAACGCCCCGATCGCCCGTCGTCACTGATCAGCGCTCTGGGCACCAGGTCCCTGAAGCCGATCAGCTGATGTGCGCCGAGGTCGTCGGGGTGGCGGGGGACTCCGTTCTGCGCAAGGTAAGCGGGCGATGCGCACAGCACGCGCCGGTCGTCGGCCAGCTTTCGACACTTGAGGCTGCTGTCATCGAGCACCGCGTTGCGCAGGGCAAGGTCGAAGCTGCCCTCGATCAGGTCGAACTGCGTGTCGGACAGTCTCAGGTCGAGCGTGATGCCCGGGTGCAGGGCAAGGAACTCCGGCAGCAGTGGTGCGATGTAGAGCTGTGCAAAGGTGCTGGAAGCGGCAAAGCGCAAGGTGCCGCTCGCAACCGGCCGTCCCAGTCCCAGGGCTGCAAATGCCGCGCTCTCCTGCGCGAGGATCTCCCGGGCGTAGGGCAGGAACTCGGCCCCTTCCATCGACAAGGCCACCTTGCGCGTTGACCGCAGCAACAAGTCCGCACCCAGGGTGGTTTCCAGCTTGGCCAGTCGCGCACTTGCCGCAGCAGGCGCGAGGCCCAATGCGCGGCCTGCGGCACTGATGTTGAGCTTTTCCGCCGCAAGCACAAAGAGCCGGATGCTTTCTGTATCCATGTTTATATCGAAAAGCCGAATTAAGAACTCCTGAATGCCTGCTTTATCCACGAAAAGCAAGTCTTTACCTTTATGCCCGTGCTCAGGATGTCCACGGCCGGGCAGCAGGGCGTCGAGGTGCTATGCAGTCTGTGCCCCATAACTCACCACTTCCTCATCGAAGGCAACGACGACCTCGCCTGAACGGCGCGGATCGGCAAGGAACGCGATCGCCGCGGCGTGTGCCGTCGCCCGCTGCTCGCAATAACGGAAAACCGCATGTCCAAAACGATCGATACCCCACAGTTTCAGCCTATCAACCGGGGATACAACAGCACCTTTCGCCCGAACCGGCTGAGCCTCGGACTGGTGGTGCCGCTGGAAACCTATGCAAGCGGTCCGGTGCCGACCATGGCCCGTCACGTGGAGCGGGTTCGGCTGGTCGAGGCGCTTGGCTTTTCTGCGGTCTGGTTGCGGGACGTCCCCTTCAATGTCCCCTCGTTCGGCGATGCAGGTCAGATCTTCGACCCCTTTACCTACCTGGGTTTTCTCGCCGCCCGCACCGAGCGGATCGCGCTGGGCGTGGCGAGTATCGTGCTGCCCCTGCGTCATCCGGCCCATGTGGCGAAGGCGGCGGCCAGCGCAGACGTGCTGTCGGAGGGGCGGATCATTCTCGGGGTTGCGTCGGGGGACCGGCCGGAAGAGTATCCGGCGCTCGCCCTGCCTTTTGCCGAGCGCGGGGCCCGTTTTCGTGCCAGCTTCGACTATATCGAGCGCATGTCGGACGCATCGCCAGTGTTCGAGAACATCTATGGCTGCCCCGATGGCGACATGGACATGTTGCCCAAACCTGCGGGCGGAAAGCTGCCGCTGCTGATCACTGGCGCCAGCCAGCAGGACCCTGACTGGATCGCACGGCACGGCGCGGGCTGGATCACCTATCCGCGCCCGGCGTTGGTGCAGGCGAAGATCATTGCCGACTGGCGGGCGCGGGTCGAGGCCGTGGGCGGCGCGGCAAAGCCGGCGATGCAATCGCTCTATGTCGATCTGACCGACGACCCTGAGATGCCGCCGCAACCGATTCATCTGGGCTTTCGCTCAGGCGTGCTTCACCTTCGGGCCTACCTGAAAGAGCTGGAATCGATCGGCGTGAATCACGTGGCGCTGAACCTGCGCTTCAACCATGCTGATATCGAGACCACAATCCACCGTCTGGCCGCCGAAGTGCTGCCGGACTTCAGCGCTTAAGCGAGGAGCGACAATGCAGAAAACGATTCTTGTCACCGGCTCGACCGACGGCATTGGCCTGGAGACGGCAAAAATGCTGGTCTCGAAAGGGCACACCGTACTCTTGCACGGACGTAATCCGCGCAAGTTGGCGGAGGTGGAGAAAACGTTGCGTGCGCTACCGGGGGCTGGTGTGGTGGAAACCTACGTGGCTGACCTGTCACGCATGGGCGAGGTCGAGGGGCTCGCCAGCGCCGTGGCCGCGCGGCATTCCAAACTCGATGTGCTGATCAACAACGCCGGCATCCTCCGTACGCCCGAACCCATTACCCCCGACGGGCTCGACGTGCGATTTGTGGTGAATACGATCGCTCCCTATCTGCTGACGAAACGGCTCATGCCTTTGCTGGGGCCGTCTGGCCGGGTGGTCAACCTGTCCTCCGCTGCGCAGGCGCCGGTTGATGTGGACGCGCTGGCGGGCAAGGTCCCTCTGGCTGACATGGCTGCGTATGCGCAAAGCAAACTGGCACTGACGATGTGGTCCCGACATCTGGCGCTCGAACTGAAGGCGGACGGGCCGGTCATCGTAGCGGTTAATCCCGGATCCCTGCTGGGGAGCAAGATGGTGAAGGAGGGCTTCGGCGTCGACGGCGGCGATCTCGCCATTGGAGCGGATATCCTCACTCGCGCGGCACTGTCTGATGAGTTTGCGACGGCCAACGGCAAGTACTACGACAACGATTCACGCCGGTTTGCCTCGCCCCATCCCGATGGGCTTGACGCAAGGAAATCAGAGGTGCTCGTGCGCACGATCGAGACACTCATTGCGGGCCTGGCCTGATCGCGGCCGGTGGAGTGCGCGTCTGCTGAGAATCGTGACGGCCCCATGCCGGTGGCGGTTTGAGCATGGCTCCTTTGCGTTGAGCCATGGCCCGAAGGGAATGCGAATGAGCTCAGCCGGTGACGGCTGAGCTCATTGTTTTTCTTCGGTGCGCCGTTGGCGGGTGACCTGCCCCTGCTTTACCCTCCCGCTCATGTCTCTGACCATTGCCTCTGCCGTTGAGAGTGAACTGCTCATCAAGAAGAGCCGGTTCCTGTGTGGCGTGCAACCCGTCCCCGACCGTGAGGCCGCAAAGCTCATCGTCGCCGGATTGCGCGAGACGCATCCCGGGGCCGCGCATGTCTGCTGGGCGCTTCTTGCGGGTGGCCACTCCGCTGCGGTGGATGATGGCGAACCGTCAGGTACGGCCGGGCGCCCGATGCTCGATGTGCTGCGGCATCAGGATCTGGACGGAGTCGTGGCGACGGTTGTGCGCTACTACGGAGGCGTTCAGCTAGGGGCAGGCGGATTGGTGCGGGCCTACACGAACTGCGTTGCCCAGGCTCTCAAGTCGGCGACCAAGGTGCCTGTTCTGAAAGTGAGAACCCTTCAATGCGCGGTTCCCTACGCGCTTGAGGGGCTGCTGCGTCGAGAGCTTGAAGCGGCCCGGGGGCAACTGCAATGCGTTCAGCATGGCGCACAGGTCACGTTCGTTTTTTCGCTTGAGGAGAGCTCAGCCGCTGCTCTGGTTGAGCGCCTGGATGAGGCTGGCAAGGGGCACATTGCCTGGTGCGCCCCAACCTTGGCCGACTGAGGTCATCGAGTTGTCGCGCCTCACCGGGCGCGGCCGATGTTCGGTTGTTCGTGTTGTTCTGCGAAGTGGCTGAGTTGCGCCGGTACGGACTCGTTGTCCACCTTGGCGGAGTCAGGTGTGTCGATCCGCGACCCAGGTCCAGGCCAGAAAGCAAAAAGCCCAGCCGGTGATGGCTGGGCTTTTCACTGTATTTTGTGGTGGTGATGGGCAGAATCGAACTGCCGACCTATGGGTTATGAATCCATCGCTCTAACCGTCTGAGCTACATCACCAACAGAGCGCAGCAATATAGCCGTTCAACCTGTGTGCGTCAATATCCTGTTGAAGGGAATTTTCAGGTGCGCTGTGCGCGGCGAGGCTGGGGTTTTGCTGGCGTCCGGGCTGGAGGGCTTGATTTATAAGGGGTTTGCATTGACAGGACGGGGGCGATCGGAGATCATCCAGAGCCTTGATATCCTCCATCGGCATTGCCGGGAAATCGTGCGCGACCTCCGTCTCGTTTTGTGCCTCGTTTTGGCCTGCCTGAGTTCTCAGCTTGCGCTCGCCGCTGGGCTGCGGCCGTTTCCCGCTGGTGCCAAGAAGGTGGAAATGACCTTTGTCGCGGTCGGGAAGGTGAGTGTGGATGGCGATGTCTTCCTGCTCAGTCCCGGTGCACAGATTCGTGACACCCACAACCGTATCGTGTTGCCCTCCTACGTGAACGGAGAGCATATGGTTCGAGTGCTGATCGATAATATTGGCCAGGTTCATCGGGTGTGGATTCTCACGCCCGAGGAAATCGCTGCGCCCGACCCCAAGCAGTGAACACCCCTCAATGAAGAAACTCTACATCCGCACCTTCGGGTGCCAGATGAACGAGTACGACTCCGACAAGATGGCGGACGTACTTGGTGCGAAAGACGGTCTGACCAAGACCGAGAACCCCGAAGAAGCGGACATCATCCTGTTCAACACCTGTTCGGTACGCGAGAAGGCGCAGGAGCGGGTGTTTCACGACCTTGGTCGGGTGCGTCTGCTCAAGCAGCAGAATCCGGATCTGATCATCGGTGTGGGTGGTTGCGTGGCGAGCCAGGAAGGCGAGGCGATCGTTAAGCGCGCGCCCTACGTGGACGTGGTGTTCGGCCCCCAGACCCTGCATCGTCTGCCGGCGCTGATCGAGGCCCGGCGCAAGAGCGGTCGCTCGCAGGTGGATATCTCTTTCCCCGAGATCGAGAAGTTCGACGCCATGCCGCCGGCGCGGGTTGAGGGCGCGAGTGCCTTCGTGTCGATCATGGAGGGGTGCTCCAAGTACTGTACTTTCTGCGTGGTGCCTTACACACGTGGCGAGGAGGTGTCCCGCCCGCTCGATGATGTCCTGGCTGAGGTCGCAGGACTGGCGGCGCAAGGGGTGAAGGAAGTGACCCTGCTGGGGCAGAACGTGAATGCCTGGCGCGGCGAGATCGTGCGCCAAGGCGGCGAGGAGGGTGATTTTGCCTTCCTGCTGGAGTGTGTGGCCGACATCCCCGGCATCGAGCGTATCCGCTACACGACCTCGCATCCGCGCGAGATGTCGCAGCGGGTGTTCGATGCCTACATGAACATCCCCAAGCTGGTGTCCCATCTCCATCTGCCCGTGCAGTCCGGTTCCGATCGCGTGCTGGCGGCCATGAAGCGTGGTTACACCGTGCTCGAATTCAAGTCGGTGGTGAAGAAGCTGCGCGCTGCGCGGCCCGACCTGTCGCTGTCGTCGGACTTCATCGTGGGCTTCCCCGGTGAGACCGAAGAGGACTTCGAGAAGACCATGAAGCTGATTGACGAGGTGGGCTTCGATTCGTCCTTCAGCTTTGTGTATAGTTCGCGTCCGGGTACGCCTGCGGCGGATCTTGAAGATCCGGTACCGCAGGAGACCAAGTTGCGCTGGCTGGCGCGGCTGCAGAAGCGGATCGACGAGCAGGCGCAGGTCATCAGTCAGGCCATGGTGGGAACCGTGCAGCGCATCCTCGTCGAAGGGCCTTCGCGCAAGGACCCGGACGAGCTTGCAGGGCGCACCGATAACAACCGCGTGGTCAACTTTGTGGCAAGTTCGCCCAACCGGACCCGGTTGATCAACCAGTTCATCGATGTCCGGATCACGTCTGCGCTGCCGCACAGCCTGCGTGGCGAAATCGTGACCCGGGAGTCCTGATGGCGCGCAGTATCGAACTGTCCTTCGAGCCGGTCGACAATGCCCGGCTCGCCAATCTGTGCGGCACGCTCGACGAGAATCTGCGCCAGATCGAAGCTGCATTCGACATCGCCATTTCCCGCCGTGGCGAGCGCTTCTCGCTGCAGGGGGCGCTGACCAAGACGCGGCTCGCCGAGCAGGCGCTGAAGCAGTTCTATGCCGGGGCCGACGAGCACCTGTCGCCCGCCGATCTGCAGCTTGCGCTGATCGAGATCGGCACCCATGCGGATGCCGTGAAATCGGCGCCGGTGCTGATGACGCGCAAGCACGATCTGCACGGGCGCACGCCGCGTCAGGTCGAATACCTGCGTAACATCCAGGAGCATGACATCACCTTCGGCATCGGCCCCGCCGGTACTGGCAAGACCTATCTCGCGGTCGCGAGTGCGGTCGATGCACTGGAGCGCGACCTGGTCGAGCGCATCCTGCTGACCCGGCCTGCGGTCGAGGCGGGCGAGCGCCTTGGCTTTCTGCCGGGCGATCTGGCGCAGAAGGTCGACCCCTATCTGCGACCGCTGTACGACGCCCTGTATGAACTGATGGGGGTGGAGCGGGTCACCAAGCTCTTCGAGCGCGGTACGCTCGAGATCGCACCGCTTGCCTTCATGCGCGGGCGCACGCTGAACAACGCGTTCATCATTCTCGATGAAGCACAGAACACGACGCCCGAGCAGATGAAGATGTTCCTGACCCGGATCGGATTCGGTGCCAAGGCCGTCGTTACCGGCGACCTCACCCAGATCGATTTGCCGCGAGGCAACCGCAGCGGCCTGCTTGAGGCACGCGAAGTGCTTGGCAAGGTGCGCGGACTGGCCTTTACCGAATTTCAGAAAGAAGATGTGGTGCGTCACCCCCTGGTGGCCCGCATCGTTGAAGCCTACGACAAGCAGACGGCGCGCGTTGCGCGTGCTGCTACAGCAAAAGCAAAGGAAGTGAGTCATGCCCAGGCAGGCGAATAGCCCCAAGATCATTGCCATCGACAGCGAGGGGCGCTCGAGCCGGGTCAAGGCCGAGCGCCTTGAGGTTGAGTTCAGCGATGGCCGCCGCCTGCTGCTGTCCTTTCCCAGCAAGGCGTGGGGAGACATCGAGGTCGAGGCGGACACGGTAAATGAGGCCGATGTCCCCGTCATCAGCGTGCAACCGGCCGCCTGTAACGTGCTGACCCTGCGCGTGGACGTGCATCACGACATGATCGAGGTCGATTCGATTGATCTGCCGGAAACCGTAGCGCCGCCGATGCTGAATCTGACGGTGCAGAAGGCGCTGGAAGGCAGCGACCGGATCAGTGCGCCCAAGAAGCACCAGATCCGGCGCTGGGCTCAGGCTGCGTTGCAGCGCGATGTTGAGGTTACCGTGCGGCTCGTGGGCGAAGCGGAAGGCCGGGAGCTCAACCGCAACTACCGTGGCAAGGACTATGCGACCAATGTGCTGACCTTTGCCTACGGCGAGGAGTCAGACATGCCGCAGGTCGAGGGCGCACCCTTGATGGGCGATCTCGTCCTGTGCGTGCCGGTTGTGGTGCGCGAAGCGGGTGAGCAGGGCAAGTCGCTCGATGCGCACTTTGCCCATCTGGTGGTGCATGGCATGCTGCACATGCAGGGCTATGACCATGAAGTGGAGGCTGAGGCGAGCGTCATGGAAGCGCGTGAGCGCGACATTCTGCGTACCCTCGGCTATGCTGACCCATATGCATGAGGGCAACGCCTCGGGGTGAGGCGTAAGGCGTGGGTGATTGCATGCATGGTTCGTGCTTGTAATTGCTCACTCCTTATTCCTTACCCATCACTAAAATGGACAGTAGCCCTAGTAAACCCTCGCTAATCGAGCGACTTTCGGCCCTTCTTTCGCGCGAGCCGGAAGATCGCGATGAGCTTCTCGCGCTACTTCACTCGGCATTCGATCGCAATCTGCTCGATGCCGATGCCCTTTCGATCATCGAGGGCGCCCTGCAGATGTCGGACATGCAGGTGCGTGACGTGATGATTCCCCGTGCCCAGATGGACGTCGTGCATGTCGACGATCCGATGGACAAGATCGCCGCCTTTGTCGTCGACACCGCCCACTCGCGCTTCCCTGCAATCGGGGAGAGCAAGGACGATGTATCGGGCATCCTGCTGGCAAAGGACTTGCTGCGTTACTTTGCCGGTCGCGAGTTCGATCTGCGCGACATGCTGCGTCCAGCGGTGTTCGTGCCCGAATCCAAGCGCCTCAACGTGCTGCTGCGCGACTTCCGGGTCAGCCGCAATCACATGGCCATCGTTGTCGACGAGTACGGTGGCGTTGCCGGCCTCGTGACCATCGAGGATGTGCTCGAGCAGATCGTCGGCGACATCGAGGACGAGTACGATTTCGACGAGATCGGCGACAACATCCGCCTCGACCAGAGCGGGCGCTACCGCGTCAAGGCAACCACCGAGATCGAGGACTTCAACGCGGCGTTTGCGACTCATTTCAGCGATGAGGAAGTCGACACCGTCGGTGGCCTGGTCATTCGTCAGTTCGGTCGCCTGCCCAAGCGTGGCGAGGCCGTGGTGCTTGAGGGGCTGAAAATCCAGGTGCTCCGCGCAGACAGTCGCCGAGTGCACACCCTCGTGGTGGAGCGGGTGCCGGTCGTATCCGAAGTCAGCGGCGACTGATGATCGCGCTGTTGCGGGGCCGGCTGACGCCGGTTTTCCTGCCGGCGTTGCTGGCTGGTGGCGTGTCGGTGCTCGGCTTCGCGCCCTTCGGCTGGTTCGTGCTCGTATTTCTCGGTGTGGGCGCGCTGGCCTTCCTTCTTGAGCGCGCGCCCGATGCCCGGACGGGATTCATGTGCGGGCTCGGATGGGGGCTGGGTGCTTTCCTGGCCGGCGTGTCCTGGCTCTACGTTGCGCTCAACCGTTTCGGTGGCATGCCCATGCCGCTCGCGGCGTTCGCCATTCTGCTGTTCTGCCTTTACCTCGCGCTCTATCCGGCGCTGGCCGGTGCGCTCTATGTGCGCCTCAAGTCAGGCGGTCTGGTCTGGAGGGGGGTGTTGTTCGCGGCCTTGTGGATTCTCGCCGAGTGGCTGCGGGGCGTTGTCTTCACCGGCTTCCCCTGGCTTGCCACCGGTTATTCGCAGACCCCGCCCAGCCCGCTGGCCGCCTATCTGCCGGTGATCGGCGTGTACGGCGTCGGTGGCGCGGTCGCCTTCGTTGCGGCCCTGGCTGCGCTTGCACCCTGGCGCCGGCTGCGGGGCTTGCCGCGACCGCTTGCGATCATCGCCGGCGTGTTCGTGCTCGCGATTGGACTTGGGCGCGTCGAGTGGACCGAGCCCGAGGGCGAGCCGCTGTCGGTTGCCCTGATCCAGACGAATGTCGAGCAAGACCTCAAGTGGGCGCCCGGGCACTTTGCCGAGGTGTTGCAGACCAATCTGAGGCTGGTGAGCGATAGTCGCGCGGATTTCGTGGTGTTGCCGGAGACCACCCTGCCGACACTGGTGGAGCGACTCCCCGAAGGCTACCTCGACCTGCTCGGTGGCATGGTGAGTGAGCGTGGCGGCACGCTGGTGCTCGGGGTGTTCTCCCGTGACGACGCCGGGCACATCTTCAATGCCGCGATCAGCGTTGGCAACGGGCCGCAGCAGCACTACGCCAAGCGCCATCTCGTTCCCTTCGGAGAGTATTCGCCGCCTTTCTTTGGCTGGTTCTACCGCCTGGCGGACATTCCAATGTCGGATCAGACGCGAGGCGCCCGCGAGCAGCCGCCGATGAGTGTGCTTGGGCAGCGCGTGGCCTTGAACATCTGCTACGAAGATCTCTTCGGGGCGGAGCTGCTCTCCAGCCTGCCGCAAGCTACGCTGATGCTGAACATTTCCAATCTTGCCTGGTATGGCGATTCGCTGGCGCAGCCCCAGCATCTGCAGATCGCCCGCGTCCGCGCGCTCGAGACCGGACGCCCGATGCTGCGCTCGACCAATACCGGCATGACTGCCGTGATTCAGCCCGATGGTCACGTCGATGCGGTGTTGCCGGCCTTCGAGGCGGGCGTGCTCGAAGCCGAGGTGCGTGGCTTCAAAGGGATGACGCCCTATGCACACTGGGGCAACTGGCCTGTGTTGCTGATTGCTGCCGGACTGCTGCTGATCGCCGTGCTGCGGCGACGGCGGGCGCCTGCCGCGTAGCCTGACGGCGGTGGCAATGCGCTTGCCGCTGGCATTGCAGACACCCTGAAAATGCGCGCTGGCACACCGCGATTGAGCCGATGCAGCCGATCGCCTGCCCGCGCGGGGCCGAATGCCAGTAAAATCCTGTGCTTTGCGTTCGTTGCGCGGCCCTGCCGCCCGAGACCATGTCACTCAAGAATCCGACCTTCCAGCAAGTCATCCTGACGCTCCAGCAGTTCTGGGGCGAGCGTGGCTGCGTGCTGCTGCAACCCTACGATCTCGAAGTGGGTGCCGGCACCTCGCACACCGCCACCTTTCTGCGCTCACTCGGCCCCGAGCCGTGGAATGCGGCCTATGTCCAGCCCTCGCGCCGTCCCAAGGATGGCCGCTATGGTGAGAACCCGAACCGTCTGCAGCACTACTACCAGTATCAGGTGGTGCTCAAGCCGTCGCCGCTGAACATCCAGGAGCTCTATCTCGATTCCCTGCGTGCGCTCGGTATCGATCCCAACGCGCACGACATCCGCTTTGTCGAGGACGACTGGGAGAACCCCACGCTCGGCGCCTGGGGTCTGGGCTGGGAAGTGTGGCTCGATGGCATGGAAGTCACCCAGTTCACCTATTTCCAGCAGGTTGGCGGCATCGACTGCAAGCCGGTGCTGGGCGAGATCACCTATGGTCTCGAGCGTCTGGCGATGTATCTGCAGGGCGTCGAGAACGTCTATGACCTCGTTTGGGCCGTGTATCCGGACGGTTCCAAGGTTACGTACGGCGACGTCTACCACCAGAACGAGGTCGAGCAGTCGACCTACAACTTCGAGCACTCGAACGTCGAGTTCCTGTTCTCGCTGTTTGCCAACTATGAATCCGAAGCCAAGCGCCTGATGGAAGTCGGTCTGGCGCTGCCGGCCTACGAAATGGTGCTCAAGGCGGCGCACAACTTCAACATGCTCGACGCCCGTGGCGCGATCTCGGTGACCGAGCGCGCGGCTTACATCGGCCGCATCCGCAACCTGTCGCGCGCGGTGGCGCAGGCCTACTACGAATCCCGTGAAGCGCTTGGCTTCCCGATGCTGAACAACAAGGAGCCCGCGTGATGACCAGCGCGACCCTGCTCGTCGAACTTCTGACCGAAGAATTGCCACCCAAGGCGCTGCCGCGTCTGGGCGAGACTTTTGCTGCCAAGATTGCCGAGGGCCTGAAAGCACGCGGGCTGGCACCCGCCACCGCGACCTTCCGCAGTTTCGCCAGCCCCCGCAGGCTGGCCGTGACCGTGGCGGACGTTGTCGCTGCCGCTGCGGCAAAGGACGTGACAGAGAAGCTGATGCCTGTGTCCGTGGCCCTCGATGCCGAAGGCAAGCCCACGCAGGCCTTGCTCAAGAAGATGGAAGCAAAGGGCATTGCGCTGGATGCGGTTGCCGGCTTCGAGCGCCGTGTCGATGGCAAGGCCGAAGCCCTGTTCCACACCGCAACCGTGCCGGGTGCGAAGCTGGAGGACGTGCTGTCGACCATCGTTCAGGACGCGGTCAAGGCGCTGCCCATCCCGAAGGTGATGCGCTGGGGGGATGGTGATGCGACCTTCGTGCGTCCGGTGCATAAGCTCTCAATGCTGCACGGCGCGGACGTCGTGCCGGGGTGTGTGCTCGATCTCGACAGTGGCCGCACCACCCGTGGTCACCGTTTCATGAGCCGAGGCGAGATCGATATCGCCACCGCCGACGCCTACGAGCCCACGCTGCTGGCCGAAGGCAAGGTGATGCCGGATTTTGCCGAGCGCCGTGCTGAGATCGAACGCCAGCTGATCGCCGAGGCTGCACGCCAGCAGGCGTCGATCGGCGAATATGCCGATCTGCTCGACGAAGTGGCGGCGCTGGTCGAGCACCCCACGGTCTACGTCGGTGAGTTCGAGGCTGAATTCCTGGCCGTACCGCAGGAGTGTCTGATTCTCACCATGCGCGCGAACCAGAAGTACTTTCCGCTGTTTGACGTCGACGGGACGCTGCTGAACCGCTTCCTGATCGTGTCGAACATGCAGCTGGAAGACCCGTCGAACATCGTCATCGGCAATCAGCGCGTGGTGCGTCCGCGTCTGTCCGATGCGCGCTTCTTCTTTGAACAGGACAAGAAGCAGACACTCGAGTCGCGCCTGCCGCGGCTGGCGAGCGTGGTTTATCACAACAAGCTGGGTAACCAGTTCGAGCGCGTCGAACGGCTCGGCGTGCTGGCCGGTCATATCGCCGGCCTGCTGTCTGCCGACGTCCAGGCAGCGACACGTGCGGCATTGCTGGCCAAGGTCGATCTGGTGACCGACATGGTCGGCGAGTTTCCGGAACTCCAGGGCGTGATGGGGCGCTACTATGCCCGCCATGACGGCGAGAGCGCGGTGGTGGCGGATGCCATCCAGGCGCACTATCAGCCGCGTTTCGCCGGTGACGTGCTGCCGGACGGCAACGTTGCGTGTGCGGTTGCGCTTGCCGACAAGCTCGATGCGCTGGTGGGATTCTTCGGCATTGGCATGGTGCCGACGGGCGACCGCGATCCGTTCGCGCTGCGCAGGGCGGCGCTGGGCGTGCTGCGGATCCTGATGGAAGCACCGCTGCCGCTCCAGTTGCCGCAGCTGATCGAACTCGCCGCCGCCGGGTTTGCCCCCGGAGTGCTGACCGCCGAAGGCTTCCAGGCGCAGCTGCAGGACTTCATGCTCGAGCGTCTGCGCAACCTGCTGCGCGAAGGCGCGGGCGGGCGCGATGCTGCCGTCGCCGACGCAGTGCTCGCGCTGCGACCGGCCCGCATCGACCTCGTGCCGGCCAAGCTCGACGCGGTCGAGGCCTTCCTCGCGCTGCCCGAATCTGCCGCACTGGCTGCCGCCAACAAGCGCATCGTCAATATCCTGAAGAAGACCGAAGCGCAGCCCGGCGAGCCTGACGTGGCCTTGCTGCAGGAAGAGGCGGAGAAGGCGCTTTTCCACCAGCTCAACGAGATTGCGCCGCTGGTCAGCTCTCATGTTGCCAACGAGAACTACACCGAAGCCCTGCTCAAGCTCGCAAGCCTGCGCGATGCGGTGGATGCCTTTTTCGACGGCGTGATGGTGATGGCCGAAGAGCCCCTGACGCGGCAGAACCGGCTCGCCCTGCTGGCGCGGCTTGCTGGCCTGATGAACCAGGTGGCTGACCTTTCGCGTCTGTCGGCCTGATCGATCCGGAGGCGGCCCGCTGCGTGCGGATTGCCTCCAACCCGTGCGGAGCGTGTGAATGAAGCTGATCATCCTGGACCGTGACGGAGTCATCAATGTGGACTCCGACCAGTTCATCAAGTCTCCCGACGAGTGGAAGCCGATTCCCGGCTCGCTGGAAGCCATTGCACGGCTCAATCAGTGGGGCTGGCGGGTGGTCGTGGCCTCCAACCAGTCCGGCGTCGGGCGCGGGCTGTTTGGCATGGACACGCTCAATGCAATCAACGACAAGATGGTGAAGAGTCTGGCTCAGGTCGGTGGCCGGCTCGATGCGATCTTCTTCTGTCCGCATTCGGCCGACTCCACCTGCGAGTGTCGCAAACCGAAGCCTGGCTTGCTGATTCAGGTCTCGGAGCGCTTCAACGTCGACCTCAAGGGCGTGCCGGTCGTCGGCGACAGTCTGCGCGATCTGCAGGCTGGCATCGCCGTCGGCTGCAAACCCTATCTCGTGCTCACCGGCAAGGGCACGAAAACCCAACAGGACCCGGCCCTGCCCGAAGGGACGCTCGTCTATCCTGATCTGGCAGCGGTTGTTGCCGATCTCACTGCCTGAGCCTGCGGGTCTTTATCGTGATCTTTCTGCGTTCCTTTCTGTTTGCGATCGTCCTCGCGATCGTCACGCCGCCCTATGCGATCTTCGGGGTGCTGACCTTTCCCTTCCCGCCGCGGGTCAGGCACCGGATCATCACCTCGTGGGCGCCGCTCGTCATGTGGTTCGTGTGGCACCTGCTCGGCATCCGCTACCGGGTGATCGGCAAGGAGAACATTCCTGCGGGGCCGTCCGTCATCCTGTCCAAGCATCAGTCGGCGTGGGAAACCATGGCCCTGCAGGTGATCTTTCCGCCCCTGTGCTTCGTGCTGAAGCGTGAGTTGCTGCGCGTACCGTTTTTCGGTTGGGGGCTGGCCCAGATTCCCGGTATCGCCATCGACCGCGCTGCCGGCAAGGATGCGCTCGCTCAAGTTGTCGAGCAGGGCAGGGCCAGGCTGAAGGAAGGCTTCTGGGTCGTGGTGTTCCCCGAAGGCACGCGCGTGGCGCCGGGAACGACCCGTCGCTACAAGATCGGCGGCACCTGGCTGGCAAAGCGGGCCGGAGTCCCCATCGTGCCAGTGGCTCACAATGCGGGCGAGTTCTGGCGGCGCAATGCGTTTCTGAAGCAGCCCGGCGAGATCGTGGTCAGCATCGGGCCTCCGATCGACGTCAAAGGTGTGAAAACGGAAGAGCTGAACACCCGGGCCGAAGCCTGGATCGAGGGCGAGATGCGGCGGCTCTTTCCGCATCACTACACCGCTGAGGCTCTGGCAGCGGTTGGCCCGGACATCAAGGCTGCCGAGTCCGAAGACCTCGGTTGATAAGGTCGGGAGCGCAGTGCGCTGGCCAGGTTCAGGCGCCTGCGCAGACGATCCGGTCCGGTGTTAAGTGATCAGGGGGCTTGATGAAAGGCGAATGCCTGTGCGGAGAGGTAAGGTTCGAAATTGATGGAGCGCTGCCGAACCTCTATCAATGCCACTGCTCCCTGTGTCGTCGAGCAACAGGATCAGCGGCCAATGCCGCTACTTTTGTCCAGCGAAAGCACTTCCGCTGGGTGTCCGGTCAGGAAAGAATCCGCTCCTTTCAAAAGCCAGGCGGCTTCCGGACAGACTTCTGTTCGGTATGTGGCAGCCCCGTTCCAAATGCGCTGAGAGGTACGGAGATGTTCTGGGTTCCAGCCGGCCTGCTCACAGGACTGGTCGCATCCAGAATCTCTGCGCACCTTCATCTGGCTTCAGCGGCGGCGTGGGAGCAGGAATCAGACGATTGCGTTCGCCTGGAAGGTGGCCCCGACAGTCTGGAGTCACTCAAACAGTTGTTGTAGTGGCCGGACGCCCATCTGGCTGCGCACTCTCTGCGCCCTTCGATGAGCGCGATATACCGTAGACGAAAAAATGGCCCCGCACTGCGGGGCCATTTTCATTCAGCCGGGGCTGAATTCGATCAGGCAGCCTTCTTGGCAGCCGTCTTGGTCGTGGTGCTCACGGCCTTCACGGTTGCGCTGGTAGCAGCAGCAACGTTGGCTTCGGCCAGTTCGGTCGCCTGCTTGGCGGCCTTGCTGAAGCTGTCGTAGGCGCTGTTGGCAGCGGCGATGGCGGACTTGACAGCAGCCACGGCAACGTCGGAACCAGCCGGTGCGGACTTGGCAGCCTTGTCCAGAGCAACGGCAACGCCCTTGTTCATTTCAGCGACCTGGCCTTCGACGACCTTGGACAGCTCTTCCTGGCTCTGCGAAGCGATTTCATACACGCTGCGAGCGTAGGCAACAGCCTTCTCGACCAGCGGCTGAGCCAGCGAGCTTTGCAGGGACAGAACTTCCTGCAGGTCCTTGGCACCCATCAGGGCCTTGGTGCTGGCAACGCTGTCTTCGAGGATCGAACGAGCGGTGTTCAGGTTCAGGGCAGCCAGGCGCTCAGCGTTGGCGAAAGCGCTGTTGGCCAGGCTCAGCAGGGTTTCGATGTTGGCCTTGTTGGTGGCGGCGAACTGCTCGGGGGTAAATGCGGTCATGGTCATCTCCTGGGTGAATGCTAAAAAAGCGGTTATGCAAAGACATCGGGTTTTGGTTTGCCGCGATGTTGCGTTGCAGCATGGTCTGAATTATAGGCAGACGAGATCGCATGTCAAGCTATTTTTTTGTGCGCTGCACCATTTCCTAACCTGCTGCATTTTCAAATGCTTAGCTGATGCTTCTTGCAGGCTGGGAGGTCTTGAATGCCGCTGAAACGGCGTCAGAGCGTCGTTGCAGACATGTTGACGTCATCGTGCACAGACGGTGTTTCAAACCGATGAAAAACCGCTTCAAGGAGAAGCCGCCGCCGGCATTGCACCGGCGGCATCCGCACGAAGCTCAGTTGTGCTTGAACACCGGCTTGCGCTTGGCAACAAACGCGGCCATGCCTTCCTTCTGGTCGTTCAGTGCGAACGACGAGTGGAAGACGCGGCGCTCGAACAGCAGGCCTTCGTTGAGGCTGCTTTCGAAGGCGCGGTTGATCGACTCCTTGATCATCATGACCACGGGCAGGGAGTATCCGGCGATGGTCTCGGCTGCCGCAAAGGCTTCTTCGAGCAGTTTGTCGGCGGGCACCACTCGCGATACCAGCCCGGCACGCTCGGCTTCGGCTGCATCCATGAAACGCGCGGTCAGGCACATGTCCATTGCCTTCGCCTTGCTGACGGCGCGCGGCAGACGCTGGGTTCCGCCGGCGCCCGGAAGGATGCCGAGCTTGACTTCAGGCTGGCCGAACTTCGCCGAGTCGGCTGCAATGATGAAGTCACACATCATTGCCAGTTCGCATCCGCCGCCAAGCGCGAAACCAGCAACGGCAGCGATGACCGGCTTGCGGCAGGTCTTGACCCGCTCCCAGTTGCGCGTGATGTAGTCGCCCTTGTAGGCGTCCATGTAGGAGAACTCAGCCATGGCGCCAATGTCTGCGCCGGCAGCGAATGCTTTTTCGGAACCGGTAATCAGGATCGCACCGATGTTTTCGTCCGCTTCGTACGCGTCGAGTGCATGGCCGATCTCATCGACCAGACTGTCGTTGAGTGCGTTCAGGGCCTTGGGCCGGTTGAGCGTGATCAGGCCGACGCGGCCGCGAGTCTCGGTGATGATCAGTTCGTAACTCATGCGTTCTCCTTTTCTGGTTTGCGATTGTTGTTTTATTGGGCTGCGGGCGCTGCCTTGTTGTCGCCCTTGGGTTGAATCGTTGCCCGCACGCGGCCGGGGCTTGCGGTGCTGCCCGGCGCATTGGTCACCAGGTAGTTCTCGCTGACCGAGTCGTACTCGATGTACGCTCCGCGCACTTCGTCTCCACCGCTGCGAACGTAGGCGCGCTTGAACAGTTTGGCTTTCTCGCCACGACTGTCGTACTCGATGCGCTCGGCTTCGCCGTCGACATAGTCGCCGCTGCCTTCGCGTTTCTGCCGGAAAGAGGCCAGCTTTCCACCGGACGCCGTGGCAACCCCATTCTGAAAGCCATCGGCGCCCTGCGTGACGACCAGCTTGTCGCCCTTGATCTGCAGCGTGCCCTGGGTGAGAACGACGTTGCCCTCGAAGATATGGACTTTGTTGCGGTCGTCGACCGTGACACGGTCGGCTTCGATGTCGACAGGTTTTTCGCGGTCGGCACGTTCGGCAAATGCAGGCATGCAGATCGTTGCCAATGCGAGCAGGGAGATGGTCAAAGCAGTTTTCATGGGTTTTTACCTTGGCGTCGGGGGATGTTCACCCGGGCCTGACCGATCAGGTCCAGAGTGCCAAAAAGGTTGTCCGCACGCAGGCCAAGCGCCTCGGCGGTGGTGAGCCCCTGAGTCAGTTTGACCGGGGCGGTGGATTCGGCGCGGTGATCTTCGGGCCAGACGGTGAGTTTTTCCGAGGCGAAGCGCATCATGTCCTGCCCGGGATTGCCCTCGCGCTCGGCCCTGACCTGGCCGTGGAAATCGACCCGCTCTCCCTCGGCAGAGACTTCCCCTGTATTCGCGGTGATCTCCATCCGGCGGCTGCCTGAAAGGATCTCAAGCCGTGGGCGATCAAGCTGGGTGACGCCCGATTGCGGCAGGTGGGTGAGCTGGTCGGACAGCAGCACGTAACGTTCTGTGCCGTCCTTGCCGTAGCCGGTAATGCGGGTCTGATTGGCGATGAAGTCGGGTGCGCCGCTCTGTGCCGGGGCGACGTCCGCGACGGGGGCGCGGGTCAGGCGCTCAAGCCAGATCGATGCGCCGGCAAGCAGTGCGAGCGCAAGTACAGGGTAGATGCGATAGGCTGACTGCATCGCGCTTACCCGCGGCGGCCGCGAGCGGGGCGGCCGGAAATGTACTGCATTCGCACAGACTGTCCCGGCATCAGATGACCTTGGCCTGCATCAGGTCGTGCGTGGTGAGCGCGCCGGCAAGCGCGCCGCTGTCATCGATGACCAGCAACTGGCTGATACGCAGGCGTTCCATCATCTCGGCGGCTTCTGCCGCCAGTGCGTCAGGGCCGATCGAATGCGGGTTGCGGGTGATCACGTCGGCCAGCACGCTGGTGCGGAAGTCGATGCCACGCTCGAGCGCACGACGCAGATCGCCGTCGGTGAAAATGCCCGAGACCTTCCCGTCCGCCGATGCGATCGCAGTCATGCCCATGCCGCCCCGGGTCATTGCCAGCAGTGCTTCGTTCAGCGGTGCCGCTTCGGCAACAACCGGGACCCGGTCGGCTGCACGCATCACGTCGCGAACGTGGGTCAGCAGGCGGCGGCCGAGGCTGCCACCGGGGTGGGAGCGGGCAAAGTCTTCTTCGCCGAAGCCGCGCGCATCGAGCAGGGCGACCGCAAGCGCGTCGCACAGCGCGAGTGCCGCAGTGGTGCTGGCGGTCGGCGCGAGGTTGAGCGAGCAGGCCTCCTCGCTGACGGCTGCGTCGAGATGGATGTCGGCTTCGCGGGCGAGCGGCGAGTTTGGCTTGCCGGTCATGGCAATCAGTCTGGTGCCGCGGCGCTTGACCTGGGGCACGATCATCATCAGTTCGTCGCTTGCGCCGGAATTCGATAGTGCGATCACGACGTCATCCTCGGTGATCATGCCGAGGTCGCCGTGTGCGGCTTCGGCAGCGTGCACGAAGTAGGCCGGGGTGCCGGTGCTCGCGAGCGTTGCGGCAAGCTTGCGTGCAATGTGCCCGGACTTGCCGATGCCCGTGACGATGACACGGCCCGGGCTTTGCAAAATGAGCGCAACGGCCTGTTCAAACTCGGTGCCCAGGCGTCCGGCCAGCGCAGCAACCGCGGCAGCCTCGATCTCAAGCACCCGGCGGCCGACACGGGTAGCGCTTTCTAGCAAGGAAGAGTCGGGGACGATTGGTTTCACAATAGGATGAAGCGGTTAAACTGAAAGAAAAGCGGAGCCTGACGGAGAGCTTAACCGGCAGGCATGACTGGCCGCGATTGTATAACAGCCGGACCCCTCGCCGGGTGCGGGCGTTTAACTCCACAGGCTCCAATGCTGAACACCCTGGAACTCGTCTTGCTGCTGCTTGCCGCTTCGGTGGTGATGGTGGCGCTATTTCGCAGCCTCAATCTGCCGCCGGTACTCGGCTATCTGCTTGTCGGCGCGGTAGTGGGACCGCATGCGCTGGGTTTGGTGCCATCGTCGGAGGGCGCAAGCCATCTTGCAGAGTTCGGAGTCGTGTTCCTGATGTTCTCGATCGGCCTCGAGTTCTCGTTGCCGCGCCTGTTTGCAATGAAGCGCATCGTGTTTGGCCTGGGGGCGCTGCAGGTGGTGGCCTGCATGCTGCTGACCATGCTGATCGGACGGCTCTTCGGCTTCGGATGGACGGCCAGCTTTGCCCTCGGCGGTACGCTGGCGATGTCATCCACCGCCATTCTGTCCAAGCTGCTCACCGACCGGCTCGAGCTCGACAGCCGGCACGGACGCGAGACGATCGGTGTGCTGCTGTTTCAGGACATCGCGGTGGTGCCGCTGCTGATCCTTCTGCCCGCTTTGTCGCGACCGCCCGAGGAGCTCGCGTTCACGCTCGGGCTGGCGGCGGTCAAGGCCGTCGTCCTGCTCGCGCTGGTGCTTGTGTTCGGCCAGCGTCTGATGCACTGGTGGTTCACCGTGGTGGCCAAGCGCAGGTCGGGCGAGCTGTTCATGCTCAATGTGCTGCTGATCACGCTCGGGCTGGCATGGCTTTCGGAGCTGGTCGGCCTGTCGCTCGCGCTGGGGGCGTTCCTCGCCGGGATGCTGATCTCCGAGACCGAGTACCGCTACCAGGTGGAAGAAGACATCAAGCCTTTTCGCGATGTACTGCTTGGACTGTTCTTCGTCACGGTGGGGATGTTCCTGGATGTCATCGCGATCGTGCACAACCTGCCTGCGGTGATTGGTCTGGTGATTGCGCTGCTGGTATTCAAGTTCGGCATCGTCTTCATGGCGTCGAAGGCTCTCGGCTCGCCGCCGGGCACAGCGATGCGCTCGGGCCTGTGGCTGTGTGCGGGCGGCGAGTTCGGCTTCGTGCTGTTGTCCGAGATCGCCGGAGAAAACCTGATGCCGGCCGGCCTGCTGCAGACGACGGTGGCTGCACTGGTGCTGTCCATGCTGGCTGCACCGCTGATCGTGCAGATCAGCGACAAGCTGGTGCTGCGCTTCGTGGCGTCCGAGTGGCTGATGCGCTCGATGGAGCTGACCCGGGTTGCGGCGCAGTCACTCAATAACGACAAGCACATCATCGTTTGTGGCTATGGGCGCAGCGGTCAGTATATGGCCCGCTTCATGGAGCAGGAGAACGTCAGCTACGTGGCGCTCGACCTCGATCCCGACCGCGTGCGCGAGGCCGGCGCTGCCGGGGATACCGTGGTGTATGGCGACGCTGCGCGGCGCGAGACCCTGATGGCAGCCGGCATCATGCGTGCCAGCGCACTGGTGATTTCCTTCAGCGAGGTCGAGGCCGCACTGCGGGTGATGCATCACGCCCATGCGCTGCGCCCCGATCTGCCGGTTGTGGTGCGGGCCACGGACGAATCGAACATGGACAAGCTTTCCCTGGGCGGTGCAGCCGAGGTGGTGCCGGAGGCTTTCGAGGGCAGCATCATGCTGGCCTCACATGCGCTCGCGCTGGTCGGGGTGCCCCTGAACCGCGTGGTGAGGCGGATTCGCGATATCCGTAATCAGCGTTATGGTCTGATGCGGGGCTTCTTTCATGGCGCAACCGATGTCGGCGAGCCGGATTCCAGCCTGGTCCGCCTGCATTCGGTCTCAGTGCCGCCGGGAGCGGCGTCGGTGGGGATGACGCTCGTCGACCTGCATCTGGATGAGATCTCGGTTTCGGTTTCGGCCGTTCGCCGGCGCGGCATTCGCGGCTTGTCGCCGAGTCCGGATACCCGCATTCTCGAAGGTGACGTGGTTGTGCTGCTCGGCCTTCCTGCGGGGCTGGAGCTGGCCGAGCAGCGATTGCTCAAGGGCGCGTGAGCGGCGCTCAGAACCCGAGACAGACCGCGTAGGCGACTGCCTCGTCGAGCGGGTTGGTGGTGCTGACCGGGGTGAGGGTGGTGCCGCTCCCTGTCCCGGCTCGCATCGAACCCGTCGTCGGGTCGCCGTCGTCGAGTGCGGTATCGAGCTGTACGACGTACTTCCCAAGAATTCCGCCCGAGCACATGGCATGGCTGCCGCGGACACCAAGTGGCGCACCGGCTCCGCCCGCCTGCACCCCGATGCGACCGCCGTCGGCGTTCTGCGGGAGAAAACTGGGATCGGTTGTCAGCGTCGGCCCGCTGGCAAGGTTGGCCAGGCGCAGATGCTGCCAGAACAGTACGGATTCCGGTTGTGGGCTCCCGACTGCAGCGTCCCAGTCACCATCAATCCGGCCGTTGCCGTCGCCGAGCGTGGTGCATGACGTGCTGCCTGCCGCGCACACATGCGTATCGGCACGCAAGTCGTCACCCGGGAGCGCGCGGAACTTGTCCTGGTATCCGTAGATGTACAGCGGGATGGTGCGGAAATCCTGGGCGAGGTTCTTGACCTTGGCACTGTTGATCAGCTCCTGCCCTTTCAGAACCCCACCCATCAGCAGGCCGATGATGACCAGCACGATGGCGATTTCGACCAGGGTAAAACCGGTTTGCCTTGCTTTCACGTTACGACTCCTTTTGGCTTGTGGTGAAAATGAATCATGTGGAGCAGGGCGTCGGCTGCGATCACAGTCGTCCCGCCTGAGCCAGCCTGGCGATCAGCAGGGGGTGGCCAATCCAGCGCAGCTGATCGTCGAAGCTGCTGGTGGCTTCACCGCCTTCAAAAACGGGGGTGGCTGCAGAATGACTGGCGTTGAGGCCGTCGGCGATGCCGTTCGGGCCGGTGGAGAAGACGATTGCAGCTGCGCGTGATGCGCTGGTCGTGGTGATCGGCGTGCCGGCGTGGTCACGAATCTGCAGGTTGCTTTGAGTCGTCGACGTTGCGCTGATGGCTGCGTCGGTAAGGCCGGCGTCGGCGCGGTATCGCCAGTGACCGTGCCAGCTCGAAGCCGCGGACGTGCGCGGGTTGCCCCAGGCGTCGGTCGGCTCGGTTCCCAGGGTGCGCCAGGGCAGGTAACCCGGACTGCCGTGGTTGCAGGGCGGGCTTTGCTCAAGCCCGTAGGCGGGGCTCGCAGGGTCGGGTTCGGTGCTTGGGCAGGGCAGGCGGCCGTGAATGATGGCGAAGCCGATCAGGGCCTGTTCGATGTCGTGAAGCCTGGATGCCGTTTCCTGTCTGGCGCGCGCCTCAATCTGGCCGCTGATCGGTGCCATCAGGGTGCTGCTCAGCAGGGCGAGGATCACCAGCACCACCGCCATCTCGACGAGGGTGAAGCCGGCGCCTGAAAGCGGGCGTGCGCAGGCGTGCGGGCGGGCTAATGAATGCATTTGATCACGTCCGCGCTCGCCGGGTCTGAGGGTGTCGCAATCGTGAAGGCGGTCGAGCCGCTGAAATCCCCGCTGCCCGCCATCAGGCTTGCGGCAGTGAGACCCTCGAAAAACTGCGCGGGATCGGCGCGCTCGGCGGGGCTTTGCCGCGACTGAGCGGCAGCGCCGCTGCGAATGCGTTCGCCACCGAACAGGACGAGTGCGCGACATGATTCGGCGGCGGCAAGCGGAGGCGAATGGGCGGGGTCGGTCAGGAATGCCTGCAGGCAGGGACTGCCGTTGGCACAGGCCACGAAATGCAGCTGGTCGCGCCAGTTGTCGTGCAGGTCCGCGAACTGCGGAGCGATGCCAAGGGTGCTGGCATCCGGGACCAGCCCCTGAAAACGTTCAGTGCTGACCTGGGTTGCGTGAGCGGCAAGGAAGCCGGTCTGGTTCAGCGCGGTGTCGAGTGCAGTGGTCGCGCGGCTGATCATGGCGTCGATGAGGAGGGGAAAGTCGTGCCGTCGGCGCAGACCGTCGAAGATGTCGTCGGTGGTGATCCAGGCGATGAGGTCGTTGTTGACCGTGTCTGCGGGATTCCCTTGCACGATGGCAAGCGCGGATGAAAAGTCTGCGGGGTAGGGCTGGTCGAGGTATGCGGGAAGGTCGGCAACCGCATCGTTGCTGCCCGGGCAGAGCCGCCCTGATGCAGGAGGTCTTGCTTGCGATGCGTTGGCGAGGCCGGGGGCAAGCAGCACCGCGACTGCACGCAGGGTTCGCCCGCCCTGAGCAGCGAGCGGGCGCCCTGCGCTGTCGGTGAGGTCGAACTGACCGGGACTGTCCCAGTTGAGTGCGAGCGGCTTGGGGTTGTTCTTGACGCTGCCAGCTACCGCGTACCACAGACAATCGCCCCAGCCGTCGCGCACATCGGACAGCCCCAGGGTGCGATAGGGAAAGCGGCCGATGGCGCCATGGTCGCGGACATTGCATGCCCCTATCCGGGCCGAGCCGGTGTTCGCTGCGTCGGGGCAGGGCAGATAACCGTAGCCTTGACCCGGATGCTGTTCGGCATAGCTGATGGCGTAGCCGAGCAGCGCATCTCTTGCCTGCGCGAGCGCAACCGTACTCCTGGCCTGTGCCTGCAACTGGACCCGTGCCGAGAGTCTGCCGGCGCTCAGCATCACGCCGGTGCCGCCGATCACGAGGATCAGCAGTACTGCGATCAGAATGGATCCCTGCTGCACCCTTTTCATTTCACGCGGCCATCGTCCTCGCGTTGAAGCGGGATTGTTTCCTGCTGCCGCGTGGTGTTGGCTGGAGACCAGTGCTGTCCGGCGCTCAGCCGGACCTCCTGGCCTGTGCGTGCGTCGATACGGAGCTGCGCGGTCTCAATCTCCGGGTGGTAGGGCGGCTCCGGCAGTTGCGTGTCCTGATCGACCCATACCTTCACCACCTGCCGCTCGCGCCAGATCATGCCGTCGAAGCGAATGCCGGCCTGCTCGGGAGTGGCTCTGGGGGCGGGACGAAGCTGGGCCGCCTCGAGTGCCCGCCGTTCATCGGGCGTGAAGAACAGGCGGCCAGGGCGTTCTGCGCGCGCCAGCCCGCTGATCGCGAGGGCGGCGCACAGCAGCTGGACGAGGATGCGCCGGGCTCTCATGACGATGCGCCCGTGGCCGGGTGCAGGGTGAGCCAGTCGAGCTCGCAGCGTGCCTGCAGTGGCGTGACGGTGGGGGCGTCGTCGTGCGTTGTGCGCGCGCGGACGATGTTGCATCCGCGCGGGATGACATTGACCCCGGGCGTGGCGGCAAGGGAGTGCAGCGCGACGCTCAGCGCCTCTTCATGCAGCACGCCGGCACGCAGGCTCAGATGCAGGATAGTGCGCGTCGGGAGTCCAGGAGCGGCGGGTTTGTCTGACACACGCGGTCTTGTTCTGAGCTCGACCGAGAACAGGTGCGGATCAGACTGAAGCCTGCGCAGCGCATCGTGCTGCAGGGCAGGGAGGGTATCGGCGTCTACGAGTTCGAGTGCGGCAAGGCGAGACTGGGCAAGCTGGCTGCGCGCAGTGTCGTCCCTTGACTGTTGCAACTGCAGCCGCGCCTGCTCCAGTGCCCGCTGTGCAAGTGCGAGGGCCTGTGTCTGGCCGTGTCTGAAATGGATGGACAGCGCAAGCACACCTCCTGCGGCTGCGAGCAGAAGCGTGGCGATTGCCAGTGCCTTGTGCAGCGACGACGGAATGCGCCTGCCCATCACGGCTCACCTAGCGCGGATTGTGCCGGCGGCAGCATGAAACGCAGGCTCAGGCGGGACGGTCGGGGGAGGTCGCGCGCAAGTTCATCCGCCGAGGAAGCGAGGCTCGGGAGGTGTCTGGCCTCAATCTGGAGATGGAAGCTGCGCTGCCAGTCATCGATCAGGCGCTGGGTTTGCTCCATCGGACTGTCATCGGCGAAGGTGGTGTCGGGCTCAAGGCTCGCGTCGATTTCGACGGCGATCTCCGCCGGGCCGGCCACCGTGCCGCGTCTGTCCGGTGCGGCGCCGGCCGCATGCCAGCTCAGGCGCTCGAGCTGAAGTGCTGGTGTGGCCTCGAGCATCGCGCTGACCTGATGCATCACATGATCGTCTGGTATCGCACGGCTCCGGATGTGTTCAATATCGTCGAGCCAGTCGAGCGTGACCGCCATTGGCGCGGGTAGCGCAGGGCGTTGCCTGTTCACGTCGTCAGCCTGCCGCTGCAGTGCGACCCGTTCGGCTTCGAGAGGGGCGGTCTGTCGTGCGAGGCTGCGGGCGTCGAGCAACATCGCACTGGCTGCGAGAAGCATGGCGAGGGTCGCACTGCCGGCGATCCCGAGCAGCCTGCGCCGAAGGCGCGCTGTGGTGAACTCGCTCTTCAGGGTTGCAGCCGGGTAGTGGATGGGTGGCGGTTTGTCGACGAGTCCTTGCAACAGGAAAGGACGCGTGTCGGAGGCGGACGTCGCCCCGCGGGGTTGCCGTGGCTGCGCCTGAGCGGGGAGATCGATGAACTGAAGGTCAATGCGCTTGTCCTGCGCACCGATGCTGCTCAGGATGTCGCGGTCTGCCGGGTGGGCAAGAAACAGGGTTTTCAGCGCCAGGTTGTCGGCAATCAGGCGCTGACCTGCAAGGTAGGCCCGGGTCTGGGACAGCTCGCTGGCATAGAAAGGCAGGCATTCCGCAAGCGAATCTGCTCGTGGGGGCGCTATGCGGGTGAAACTCATCCTGCCGTGTCGAAGAAGAGTCTGACGCATCCCGGCTGCCGTGAGGCTCAGTAGCAGGCAGGTGTCACTGCCGGACGGGTTTCCGCGGTTCCAGTGCTCGAGCAGGCGAGGCGGGGTGTCGACGCGGGTCACGATCGCCATGGTTTGCTCGAGCGCCTTGAACCATGGCTCGAACAGTGCCGGGCGCGTCAGCGCACACAGCAGGAAGGTATCGAGCGCCGGGTTGCCGTCATGTCGTCCCTGGTGCTCGCTGGTGGTGAAGTCCGTGCCCGGGAAGTGCTGGCGCATCTTGCGCAGGATCATTGCCTTGCGGTCACTGCGGCTGGCGCGGGGAAGGTGCTCCAGCACGCATCGCTCTTCGGCAAGATCGATCAGGATCGCGAAGCGGCCCCGATGCACCTGTGGCTCCAGCCAGTTGCGGAAGGCGACGACCGCTTCGTCGCCACCGGTCCGGAATTGTGCGCAGGGTTCGAGGCGACCACGTTCGTGGCGCCAGGCTTCGAGTCCGTCGGCGTCGATCACGAGCAGTCTGTCGGGCTTCATTGATTGCGCTCCAGTCAGACGGGTAGCCGGGTGAGGATGTCGTACACCGGGCCGAGCACGGCAAACACGATCCACAGCATCAAGGCGCCCAGGATCAGGGTGAGCATGGGTTCGGCGCTCGCCTGAAGGCGCTCGATGGATTCCTTGGTGTCGCGCTCGTAGAAATGAACGACGTTGCCGAGCGCGGTGTCGAGGCTGCCGGTCTGCTCTCCGATCCTCAGCATGCGGGTCACCAGCTGGGGAAAGAGACCGGTGAGCTCGAAGGCAGACGCGATGTCGTGACCTTCGGTGATGCGCAGGCTTGCTGTGCGCAGACTGTCGCGGATGGCGAGATTGCCACTGGCGTGCTCTGCGGTGCCCAGGGCGTCGAGCAGCGTGATCCCGGACGCGTAGAGCATGGAAAGGAGGCTGGCGACGCGTGCCAGTGCAATCTTGTACTCCAGCGCACCGAGCAGCGGCAGGCGCAGGCGCAAACGGTCGAAACCAAGCTGGAGCGCCGGGTTGTTGCGGATGGCAAAGCGCGTCGCGCCCAGGGCGGGGGCGAGCACCACCGGGATCAGCCATCCATGGTGTGCGAGGCCGCTCGACAGCTCGATCAGGATGCGGGTCTGCAGTGGCAGGGCCTGCCCTGTGCTGCGGAACAGGCGGCCGAGCTCGGGAACGACAAACAGGAGCGCGACCGCGATTGCCGCGCACAGGACCGAGCCGACGATGATCGGATAGATGGCGAGTTTGCGCGCGTGGGCGGCGAGTTCGTCTTCACGGTGCAAGGCATCTGCGAGTTGGCGGAGCACAGGGGCGAGCGTGCCGGTCTGCTCGCCGACCCGGAGCAGGCTGCAGAACACCGCGTCGAATGCACCCGGATGGCGGGCCGCGGCTTCCGACAGCGGGAGTCCGCCCTCGATGTCCTCCACCAGTGTGCTCACGACCTGCTGCATCTGCATGTGCGCGGTGGCTTCGCGAAGGTCGGTGAGGCTTTCGATGATGGGGACGCCGGCAGCGAGCAGCTGTTCCAGGTGGAAGCAGAAATGGATGAGTTCGCGGCGCGGGATGCGCCGGCTCCAGACGCGGCGTCCGGTGTGCGGGTTGGCCGGTTTGCCGTGGACGAGTGTCAGTCCGCGCCGCTGCAGGCGCGATTCGAGATCCTCGATGTCCGCGGCGTCTGTGGTGCCGCGCACGCTGCGGCCACCGTTGTCGATTGCCCGATAGGTATGGAGCGTCATGACGGGGGCTGGTCGTGGCGGTGGAGACGGACGACGCGGGACAGCTCTTCAATGCTGGTGCTGCCGTCGAGCACGCGACGCGCGCCGTCCCGCGCCAGGTCGACGAAGCCCTTGCGCGCAGCGGCGGCGGCGAGCTCGCGCCGTCCTGCCCGTCGACTGACGAGGTCGTCGAGTTCTTCATCCATCAGCAGACATTCGACGATGGCAAGCCGCCCGCGATAGCCGCGGTGAGCGCACTCGGGGCAACCGCGGGGACGATGAATTCTCGTCGTCGCGGCGTGCTCCGGCAGGATGCCGAGCACTTGCTGTTCGGCGACGGAGGGGCGGTCGGGCTGACGGCATGCCGGGCACAGGCGTCTGAGCAGGCGCTGGGCGATCACGCCGACGAGGTTGCCAGCGAGCAGGTCGGGGCGAAGCCCGATGTCCAGCAGCCGGGGAATGGCGCCGAGCGCGGAGTTGGTGTGCAGGGTTGAATACACCTGATGACCGGTCATGGCTGCCCGCAGCGCCATCTCCGCGGTATCCGTGTCGCGGATCTCGCCGACCAGGATCACGTCCGGGTCCTGCCTGAGCATGGCACGGATGCCGCTGGCGAAGTCGATCCTCGCGCCGTCCGAGATCGTGGTCTGACGGACCATCGGCATCGGATACTCCACCGGGTCCTCCAGCGTCATGATGTTGCGGGTTTCGTCGTTGAGCTGGTTGAGAATGGAGTAGAGCGTGGTGGTCTTGCCGCTTCCGGTCGGGCCCGTGACCAGGATCAGGCCTTCGGGGTGAGCGATCATCCGTGAGATGCGATCCTGCTGCTCGGCGGAGAGCCCGAGCTGCGGGAGGGGGACGATCCCTTTCTGCCGGTCGAGGATGCGCAGGACGATGTTTTCGCCGTGAAGCGTCGGCTGGGCGGAGACCCGGAAGTCGATTGGACGGCCGTTGAGGGTGAGCGAGATGCGGCCATCCTGGGGGCTGCGTGTCTCGGCAATATTGAGGCCCGCCATCACTTTCAGCCTGACCACCATGGCCGGCCAGTAACTGTGATGCAGCACCCGGATCTGTTGCAGCAGGCCATCGATGCGGTAACGAATGCGCAGGAAACCGGATTCGGGCTCGAAGTGGATATCGGAAGCGTCGCGTTTGACCGCGTCGACCAGCAGTGCATCAATGAGTCGGATGACGGGTTGCCGCGGGTGGCCCGGGCCCTGATCCTGTGGCTGGGGTGCGGTGCCGGATTCGATCTCGTGCAGGATGCCGTCGATTGAAAGCTGGTAGCCGTAATGGCGATCAAGTGCCTGGCGCAGTTCGGATTCGGCCGCAAGGCGCAGGATGATGTCGATGCCCGGTTCGCATACGCTGCGCAGCGCATCGAGTGCAATGATGTCGTGCCCTCCGGGGCTGGCAAGGGTGAGCTGCTTGATATCTGCGTCGAAGTGCAAGGGCAGCAGGCGATGCTGGCGGGCGATGTGCTCGGGGACGAGGGCAAGGATGGCCGGATCGATGACGACGCAGGAGAGCTCGACGCTTTGTTGTCCCAGTCGCGCGCTCAGGATGTCACGCAGCGTGCCTTCGGTGAGAAAGCCGAGCTCGATGAGGGCGCGCCCCAGTGGCTGTTTGCTGCGGGCCTGTTCAAGGAGGCCGATGCGAAGCTGGTCTTCGGTGATCAGCCCGGCATCGAGCAGTTGCTGCCCGATCGTTTGCGGATCAGGGGCGGCGGCCGGGGGCGGGGCGGTCATGTTCATCGTTGTTGCGTGCCCTGGCCGGATGCATTGTCCGGTGCCAGCGAACCGAAGACGTGCGCTTGCTCGGGCGGCGTACGAAAGAAATCCGGGGCCGGTAGCGATTCGCGATATCCGGCGTAGCCGGCGTCGATTGCGGGGTGCTCGATCAGGACCGGGCGCAGGAAGATGACCAGTTCGGTGCGCTGTGCCGAGTTCTCGCGCCGGGTGAAGAACTCACCGAGGATGGGGATTGCCCCGAGAAGCGGGATGCGCCCGGTGTCGTAATCGAGCTTGTCCTCCATCAGCCCGCCGAGTACGGCGATCTCGCCGCTGGCCAGGCGCAGGACGGATTCGATCTCACGTGTGCGAATCTGCGGCACACGGTTTGGAATGCTTCCGAGCGAAGGGTTTGGGTCGTCGCGGAAGCCGGAAATGCTGGAAATCGTCGGCCGTACGTTGAGGATGATCTCGCCGTTCGCGCTGATCTGTGGCGTCAGGGCCATCACCATGCCGACCGAAACCGATTGCGGTGTCGTGGTCGCGGTGATCTTCTCGCGGTCGCTGTCGCCGTAGGCGGTGGTCGAGGCATCGACCAGGAAGTAGACCACTTCTTCGACGACCTTGAGCATCGCGGTCTGATTGTTCAGCACCGAAAGCCGGGGGCTTGAAAGCACTTTCACCGTGCCGAAGGATTCGAGCAGTTCGAGCCTGATGTCGAGCTTGTCCGACAGGTAGGAGAGTGTTGGCGACAGAGTGCTGCTGTCGGCGCCAGAGCCGCGCGGCTGGATGTTGCCGCTGCGGGTGCCGAGGCGCGTCCAGTCGATGCCCTGCTTGTATCCGTCGCTGAGCGCGACCTCGACGATGGTGGCCTCGATGATGACCTGACGCCGCGCGGCGGTCTGAACCCGCTCGAGGAACTCGACAATGCGTTCGTGCTGAGTGCTGTTGGCGCGGACCATCAGGACGCCGGTTTCACGATTGACCATCACGAACTCGGCCTGCTCGGGCTCCGAGCAGGGGGCGGACTGCCCGCCGTCACGATCAGACGAATCCTGCCGGCGGTCCTCGCAGCGGCGACGCAGGATGAACCGGGTGTGCTCCCTGAGGATGGTCCGGATGTTGGTTTCGAGCGACTCCCAGAAGCGGTTTGCCGACAGTGTTTCGATTTGCGTGAGAGAGGTGTTGCCGCCGGCACTGCGCTTGCCGTCAAGCGCGCTCGAACTGGTTGCAATCTGGGTGCTGGTGGCGACCGAGCCGTTCATGCTTCGGCTCAGGTTGACGTAATCCACCTGGTAGGTGCGCAGGTAGGGGGTGTCTGGCATCACCGCGAGATAGCTGTCTGTGAGTTCGAACCGGATGTCGGCCTGGCGCGAGATTCTCGTAAGCAGTTGTCTCAGGGGCTGATTGAAGGCATTGAGCGTCACGACGCCGGTAATGCCCGGATGGATGTCGATGTCGAGCCGCGCGTCGCGTGCGATCGCATTGAGGAGTTCGACGACTGACACCCGGTTCACCGAAACCGAGTAGGTCGGGGCAGGGGCTTCGGGGGCGTGCGCCGTCGCGGTTGGCGCCGGTTTCGATTGTGTGGGTGCTGCCTCGGCGCTCATCCCGACCTCGTTTGCATTCAGGTGCGCATTCGCTGGCGCACGCGGGAGCGGCTGGGCGCAGCCCAGTACCGAGGCGCAGATGATGGCGGGGATGAGTTTGTGTATATGCATAATGAATTTACGAATGCGATTAGCATAATACATTCTCGTGTCGCTGCGTCAAGTTGCGGGGGCGCTGCTGGGGGGGG